>Ga0307509_10000007_pt1 | contig 409278 bp, 322 predicted proteins | sample 10_EM_MG_FD_202245 | JGI IMG/M metagenome (GOLD analysis project Ga0307509, IMG submission 202245) | Populus trichocarpa ectomycorrhiza microbial communities from riparian zone in the Pacific Northwest, United States - 10_EM | ecosystem: Host-associated > Plants > Roots > Unclassified... | reverse complement strand
GAGCGCCGAGGTCGCGGTGGCGATCACGGTGTACGTCGTGCCTGCCACCTTCGCGTTCGACGGCGGGTCCGACGTGAAGCCGATCGTCTGGTCGCCCTTGGCCACGTTGACGGTCTGCTGCACCTGCGGCGCGGCGTTGAAGTCGGCGTTGCCGGCTTGGTTGGCGTTGATCACGCACGGGCCGACGCCGATGAACGTCACGACGTTGCTCGCGATCGAGCACACCGCGACCGAGCTGGCGTCGATCGTCAAGATGACGGCGAGCGCCGAGGTCGCGGCCGCGGTCGCCGTGTACGTCGGGCCTGCCACCTTCGCGTTCAACGGCGCGGGCGACGTGAAGCTGATCGTCTGGGCAGCCTTGGCCACGGGGAAGGCCTGCTGTGCCCGCGGAGCCGCGTTGAAGCTGGCATCGCCGGCCTGGTCGGCGTCGATCAGGCACGTGCCGGCGCCGGTGAATGACACCGTCGAACCCGCGATCGAGCACACCCCGGATGCCAGAGGGTTGATCGAGAAGGTCACCGTCAGGCCCGAGGTCGCGGTCGCGGTCACGATATAGGTCTCGCCGCCGACGGCGGCGGCAACGGGCGCCGTCGAAGTAAAGGTGATTGTCTGGTCGCCCTTGGCAACGGCGAAGCTCTGCAGCACCTGCGGCGCCGCATTGTAGTTCGCGTCGCCCGCCTGGTTGGCGGTGATCACACAGGTGCCGACGCCCGTGAACGACACCGTCGTTCCCGAGATCGAGCACACCGGGGCCAAGCCGTTGCTGATCGAGAACGTCACCGCCAGGCCCGAGGTCGCGGTCGCGGCGACGCTATAGGTCGCGCCTCCTACCGTCGCGCTCGGCGGCGCGGTCGACGTGAAGCTGATGGTCTGATCGCCCTTGGCCACCGCGAAGGTCTGCTGCACCTGCGGCGCGGCGTTGTAGTTCGCGTTGCCGGCTTGGTTGGCGTTGATCACGCAGGCGCCGACGCCGATGAACGACACCGTTGCGCCGGTGACCGAGCACACCGCGGACGCGCTGGCGTCGATCGTGAACGCCACCGCGAGCCCCAAGGTCGAGGTCGCGGTCACCGTGTACGTCGCACCGCCGACCACGGCCTCGGTGGGTGCCGTCGACGTGAAGCTGAGAGTCTGTGCCCCCTTGCCGACGGCAAAGGACTGATGCACCTGCGGCGAGGCGTTGAACGTCGCGTCCCCGGCTTGTTTGGCGTTTATCACGCACGTGCCGGCACCCGTGAACGACACCGTCGCACCTGCGATCGAGCACACGGCGGCTGCGCTGGTGTCGATCGTCAACGCCACCACAAGCCCCGACGTCGCGACCGCTGCCACGGTGTACGTCGCGCCGCCGACCACGGCCTCGGTGGGCGCCGTCGACGTGAAGCTCACCGTCTGGTTGGATCGGAGACCGCAGTCGGCCCGGTTCTCGGGATCCCCGGGGCACACGTCGCAGAGGTCGCCGATGCCGTCCCCGTCGCCATCTGCCTGGTTGGCATTCGCCGTGTCGGGGCAGTTGTCGACGGCGTCGCCGATGCCGTCGCCGTCGCTGTCCTTGAGCGCGTTGTCGCCGCACGCGGCCAGCCCAACGACAATAATACTCACGGCTGCCAGCCGTACTGCGAGATAGCTCCTCATGACGCCAGTGTGCAGAAGACTGCGATCCCTGTGCGCATGCTCACTCGCGTCTCGCGGACTCCGCACCGCGGACGCCAGTCTGCAGAAAACTCGCGAGTTGCTCGCACCCTCGGTGCGCGTCAGCCGTTGGCTTGGTCGCGCTACTCCTTGGTATGTCGGCAGCGACTGTCAAACCGCGGCGACGCGGCGAACTCGAATATTGGCTTACCGGTCAGGCGCCAGTGACACCGGCAAGCGCGACTGACGATAAAACTCCGAACGACACGTAGCCGACCGCGCTGCCTGTCCGGACCGACGTTCGGCATACACGGTGCGGGCGTCCTCGCCGGAGGACGGATACCATCGCGTGGCGGCAGATCCAGCCTGGCCTAAAAATGATCGTACGAGCGAAACAGCGGATGGCCCCTTGCGCGAGAACTTCGTGCAATCGAACACGCGGCAGGACCACCGAGAGTCGACGCCGTTGGCGAGCGAGCGTTGACCGCATTCGCGGCGAGATTCGAGCGATGCCTGAGCGGGGGGCGCCCTGCGCGCCTAGCGCAACGCGTCCTGGACATGAATGTCGATAGTCATTCATGCGCCAAGAAATTGGACTTCAATGGTTTGGCCCTTGGGCTCGCAGATCCGATGTCTTGGTGTGGTGGCCCAAGATCAATGACGTGCATCCACGACGTCAAACTGGAGTCCCCTCCGTCTCGCCCGGCTTCAGGCCATCGATCAGTGAGACCTTGGCTCTCTTCATCGCGGTGGCGAGCTACAAGGCGGTCGTGGCGGACTGCCGCGACCCAGCTGCCGCTGGAACGCACGCGGCGGCGCCGATCACCGCGTGCTCCACAGGGCGAAGCCGATCGCACCAGAAGACGACGCCCTGACGGCGTGGATCATCGCCGCGCATGCGCAGGGCCGGCTCCGTCAGGACCTGACCCCGCGATGGATCGCCGACATGATCGTGGTGCTATCGATGGCGTCGGCCGATCAGCTGTCGCAGCCCGGCCAGGACGCGTCGACCGTGGCCGCCATGCTGGCGCGGACGATGATCGGCGCGTTCGTCGTCGCTGGTTAGGGACGGGCCTCGGCGGTCGGCAGGTCGACCGCGATCCGGGTCGCGAAGGTCGTGCTCAGGCCGTTGCTCGCCCGCACGTAGGTCGAGTCGGTGGACACAAGGTCCATGCGCGGACGGTGACCGACCGCGAACGTGTAGGCGTTGCCATCGAGCTGGAAGCTCACCGTCCCCGCCTGGCCGCTGGCGACCCGCAGGACACCGCGGGTCACGAGGATCATCCGGCCGTCGGGGCCGACGTCCCACAGCCGCGCGGCGAGCTGGCCGTCCGAGCCCGTGTGAGACAGGTCCAGGGTGACGCGGGGCATCCCCACGAGCGTGAACGGCCGCGTGCGGAGCGCGCCGAGGCTCGAGATCGCGTTGCTCGGCAAGCTCGGCAAGGAGAGCCGGCAGGGATCCGAGTTCTGCAGCGCCTGCGTGAACAGCGCGCCGAAGCTCGCGCCGCCGGTGATCGACCCGAGGTCGAGCTCGCCGGTGATGACGCCGACCAGGACGTCGCCGATCGTGCCGACCAGCGCCGGCAGCAGCGGGTCGTCGTCGATCTGGCCGAGGAGGTCGAGGCCGTTCGACGTGGTGCCCTGCAGAAACACCGTGCTGAACGACAGCGTGCCGGGATGCGCGGCGCTCCAGGTCGGCGCCACGATCGCGGTCGACGGCGCGCCGGCCGGGCAGGTCATCGGGTAGAGCCGCACGGAGGCCGGCGCAGGCGCCGTGCCGATGTTGCGCAGCTTGGCATCGAAGAACGCGGACCCGGCGTCGACCAGACGCTGCACGAGCTCCGTGCGGTTCGAGGCCGCCATGTGCCCGGTGTCGGCGAGTTGCAGCGTCACGTCGGCGCTCGCGCTGGCCGCCCGGGCCTGGTTGTAGAGCGCCAGGCCCTGCTGCGCCGGGAACAGCTGATCGGTCCAGCCATTCTCGATCAGCATCGGCGCCGGCGCGTTCAAGGGCACGCCGGTCGTGCCCTTGAACGCGAGCGCGGCGATCATCGAGTTGATCGCCGCGCCGGTGTACGGCTCGCCCTGGATCAGGCGCGCGTACCAGCCGGTCAGGTCGGCCGACGGCTCCATGCCCGGCGGCGCGAGGTTCCCCACGAGCGCGCTGATGAGGTAGAGGAATGTCGTGTACGACAGCTTGGTCACGCCGACCGGGCTCGACTCCTGCGCGTAGCTGGGCGCCGCGCCGTCGCTCGCGCGTCCGTTCGGAACGAGCGCGGTGGTGAGGTTGGCCCAGCCCCAGCGCGGATACGACGCCGCGATCGCAAGCGTCGTGCCCTGCGGGCTGAGCCAAGGCGCGAAGCTGCCGTCCTCGCGCTGGACGCGATCCTTGAGGAACCCGAGCTGCGCCGACGTGCCGCCGCCGTACGACACGCCCGTGACACCGAGCGCGCCGGGCGCCGAGATCCCCGCGTCCACGAGCAGGCCGAGCAGGTGCTGGACGTCGCGTGCTTCGTACCGCGTGTCGTCCAGCCGGGGCCAGCCCCGCGCGCAGCCGGCGCTGTCCTTCGACGCTGCGCCGCACGAGTTGCCGAAGCCGCGCGCGGTCAGGTTGACGACCGCGTATCCTCGCTGTGCGTAATAGACATTATTGTAGTGATAGGACAGCGCACTACTGCCCTCGGCACTCGTATCTTCGAACATGGATTTGTCGCCGCCGAGGCCGTGCAGGATGACGATGGTCGGAAACCCGCCGTCGCCCGTGACGGGCAGGGTGACGTCGACGTCCAGCGGCGTCCCGTCCCACGACGCCACCCGCTGGTCGAGCGTGGTGGTGGGGCAGAACCTCACGCCGTTCTGCGGCGTGCAGGCATGGCCGAACGGTAGAATGTCAGCCAGGGCGGGGGGCGCAGCGGCCAGCGCGACCACGGTTCCCGCTACTAGCGCCGTCGTGACTCGCATCGATCTCGTTCGCATCGAGACTCTCCTGCTGTCGAGGTGGGACGCGACCGTACCAGATCCGCGGCGCTGACATGGGTGACCGCCCGCGGCGATCGAGGTAGATGGCGGTCAACGGATTGCCACCCCGTGCGCTCAACGCGGTCTGACGCGCCGGGTCGCCACCGCCCACCAGGTCGCCGCTGGGCGCTGACCGCGCAGGCCGGGCGGGGGCGAGCGTGAGCAGATCTTTGATCGTCTACAATCCGGATGAGCGCGAGTGTTCCGATTGTGCGCAATCGCTGCCCGCGTATACTCCGAGCCGTCGCTGGTCGTGGTGAGTGTGTGCGCCTGGGTCGTCGGGGCGAATACGGGTCCAGGCGGTCGCCGTGCGAAGCCGCCGGGTCTGCCGTCGATGTCTGCCGTCGATGTCTGCCAGGCGCCGCTCACGCGCGACCGGTTGTCCCCAGCCATGGAGAGAGTCATGAGACGAACACAGATCTCGTTGGCCGCAGCGTGTATTGCAATCCTCGCGGGTATCCAGTCCGGATGCTCTACCGACGACACGGCCGAATTACAGGCGCGCTTGCAAATCGACGGCACGGCGCGAACCCGGTCGTCGCTCGACGACGGCTGGCGATTCACCCGGGGCGATCCGCCGGGGACCACGACGAGCCTCGCGTACGCCGACGTCAAGTCGTGGATCTTGCCCACCGGCAACGGCTTCGTCGCGGATCCCACGAAGCGAGCGCAGCGTCCGGATGGCAATCTCGGGGGCGACGTCGCCTACACCGCGGTGGCGTTCGATGACACGGGGTGGCAGAAGGTGGACCTGCCACACGACTACGCGATCGCGGGTCCCTACACCTCGGCGGTCTCCGTCAGCATGGGGCAGCTGCCTTCTCCGGGAGTGGTATGGTACCGCAGGAACTTCGTGCTGCCCGCGGGTGACGCCGGGAAGTCGATATTCCTGGATATCGACGGTGCCATGTCGTACAGCATGGTCTGGCTGAACGGTCAGCTGGTCGGCGGATGGCCGTACGGCTACGCATCATTTCGGCTGAACCTGACACCCTATGTGAACGTCGGCGGGACTAACGTCCTGGCGATCCGGCTGGATAACCCGGTTCCCAAGGACTCGGACTGGCCGTCTGGCTCGTCTCGGTGGTATGCGGGTGGCGGTATCTATCGCAACGTGTGGCTGGTCAAGACGGCGGCGGTGCACGTCGGACAGTGGGGCACCTACGTCACCACGCCGGCGATCTCGCCCGCCGCCGCGAGCGTCGACCTGAGCGTCACCGTCGACAACGACGCGACCCGCGACGCCCGGGCCAGCGTGACGACGGAGATCTTCGAGATCGACGGAGCGGATCGCAAGCTGGGACGGCCCGTCGCCGCGATCGCCGCGGTCGAGCTGCAGGTCCCGGCCGGCGGCCACGTGACGACCGATGGCAACACCACGATCAAGCATCCGAGGCTGTGGGGGACCGGGCTGCATCAAAAGCCCAACCGCTACGTTGCGGTGACGACGGTGCGGCGCGATGACCGCGCCGTCGATGTCTACGAGACGCCGTTCGGCGTCCGCTCGTTGACGTTCGACCCCAACGCCGGCTTCCTGCTCAACGGCGAGCACATCAAGCTGAACGGCGTATGCAACCACCACGATCTCGGCGCACTGGGGGCGGCGATCAACGATCGCGGGCTCGAGCGCCAGCTCGAGCTCCTGGCGGAGATGGGCAGCAACGCGATCCGGACCAGCCACAATCCGCCAGCGCCCGAGCTGCTCGATCTTGCCGACAAGATGGGCTTCCTCATCATGGACGAAGCGTTCGATGTCTGGGTGCGCCAGAAGGCGGAGCTCGACTACCACGTTGCGTACCCCGAGTGGCACGAGCAGGATCTTCGCGCCATGCTGCGAAGGGACCGCAACCACGCGTCGGTGATCCTGTGGAGCATCGGCAACGAGGTCGGCGAGCAGACCGCCGGCGAGGACGGAGCGGTGATCGCACGGGAGCTCACGGGGATCTGCCACGCGGAGGATCCGACGCGGCCGACGATCAGCGGCATGAACGCGGCGTCGGCCACCAGTGCATTCGCCGCGGCGATCGATGCCGTGGGGCTCAACTACCAGGGCACCGGGATCCGGACCAATCCGCCGCAGTACCCGGTGTTCCACGACGCGTTCCCGGACAAGCTCATCGTGGGATCCGAGACGGCCTCGATCGTGAGCAGTCGGGGCGTGTACACGTTCCCCGTCGCGCCCGGGCTCGGCGTCGCGGTGTCGGACACGGCCGGCGAGGATGTCGCCAACCGCCAGGTCAGCTCCTATGATCTGTACTTTCCGTCGTACGCGGCATCTCCGGACAAGGAGTTCGGCTTCGAGGAACGGCTCCCGTTCGTGGCCGGCCAGTTCGTGTGGACGGGGTTCGACTACCTGGGCGAGCCGACGCCGTACGATTCGCGGAGCTCCTACTACGGGATCCTCGACCTCGCCGGCTTCAAGAAGGATCTGTTCTACATCTACCAGGCGACCTGGCGTCCCGACCACCGGATGGCTCACCTCCTGCCGCACTGGACCTGGCCGGAGCGCGTGGGCCAAGTCACGCCCGTGCACGTCTTCACCTCGGGCGATGAGGCCGAGCTGTTCCTCAATGGCCAGTCGCTGGGGCGCAAGACCAAGGCGGCGTTCGAGTACCGGCTGCGCTGGGACGATGTCGTGTACGAGCCGGGTGAGCTGCGCGTCGTCGCGTACAAGAACGGCCGGGTCTGGGCGACGGACACGATGAAGACAGCGGGGCCGGCGAGCCAGCTCGGGCTGGCGCTCGACCGGTCCCGGATTGCCAATGATGGAAAGGATCTATCTTACGTGACGCTGACGGTCGCCGATGCCCATGCGCAGCTGGTCCCTCGTTCGAGGAACCTGATCCATTTTGCAGTCCGTGGACCCGGCGAGATCGTCGCGACCGACAACGGCGACCCCACGGACTTGACGGTGTTTCCCTCTCCCGATCGCAGGGTATTCAACGGCCTGGCGCTCGCGATCGTGCGGGCCAAGCCCGGCCACCGCGGCGACATCGTCGTGACGGCGACGTCCGATGGCCTCACCGAGGCGAGCGCCGTGATCCGGGTCGGCGACGGGAATCACCGCGCCGGCAACGACGAGCGCAGCGCGGACTGAGCTTCGATGCCACGACCGGAGGCGCTGCGCCGCTCCGAGCCTTCCGGGGCCATGGGGAGCCGCTGCCTGGGACGGGACGCCGTTTCGGTCGCCGAAGTGCTGCGGCTCAGGGCGCGCCGAGAAGTTGTTTTCGAGCTGTCGCGATGAGATCGCGAAGAGACGACGTGTCGCGTCGAAGCGCGTCTGCTGGCGGGTCGGCGGGAATACGACCACCAGGCGTCGGATAGCGGAACGCGGTTGCATAGGCGGAATAGCCCACGAACGGCAGCAATCGAACAGGCCACTCATCGTCAGCCGGAAGCCGCTTGAAGAGTTCCTCGAGACGGTGCTCGATACCAGCTTCGATCCCGCGGGAGAGGAGTAGCGCCTTGGTGATCTGCTCGACGGCCTGCTGGACGTGATACGCGGAGTAACGATTGCCACCGGCGAGAAGAAGGTCCGCGGCTTCAGCGTCCTTCGCGGCGAGCTCGAGGTAAGCTCGGACTCGCTTCTCAACGCTCATAGACCTTGCGACCGCGGAGCATCGCGGCTCTCGGCAAGGAATCCAGCTCGTGCTTCTCCTCGTCGAACTCGCTGCGCGTGCACGGAACAATGTCCGCCGTGACGCGGGCTTCCCATCCGAGACGCCAGGCCCGCACGGGATCGAGCTCGACCTCGGGCGTTCCATCTGGCATCACGACCAGGAGGTCGTAGTCGCTCGTTGGCCTCGCGCGATTCTCGGCACGGCTTCCGAACAGCCATACCTCGAGTGGATGCATGGCCTCGACCACGTGAAGAACCAGCCGTTCGAGCGGCGCGTCCATCACCGGGATCGCAGAAGGCATGAGCAACCGTAGCATCCAGGAGGTCCGGAATGGGCGCGATGGACGACGGCTCCGCGCTCGCCCTCCTGGGGACGCGGTGAGAGCATCTCGTGATCCAACAGCGACGCTTCGCCGGGCGTGCCGGAGCTCATCAGCGCAACAGGGAGCGCTCGTCGCCATCGAGGATGTCGTCGTAGATCTCGTCGACTGCAATCGGGCGCGTCAGGCTGGGCAGATCAAAACTGTCGCCGTGGCGGTAAACATCTGGCTCAGCGCGCCACTCGCCGCGTTCCGTGCGGCGATACACCTTCACCCACCGCGCATCCTGTGCCGCGAGCACGTACGCTTGCAGGGACGCGAGCGACTGAAAGTCCCGTCGCTTGTCCCCGTCGTCGTCGCCCGCGCTGCTCGGGGACAGGACCTCGACGATCACGGACGGGTTGGTCGTCGCCTGGGCGTCGTGCGGAGGATGCTCGGGCTTGCCACATATGATCGAGCCGTCGCTGTAGCGACCACGTGTGGTTGCGGCGATCCAGAAGCGTTGGTCGGACGTGTAGCTGCGACATCCGCGAGGCACACGCACACCGAGCAAGGTGACGAAGCGTGACGCGATCGCGTTGTGCTCGTCGGAGCCGCCGGCCATCGCGACGATCACGCCATCGAAGAATTCGTGCCGGCGCTCGCTGGCCTGCTCGGCGGCGAGATAGTCGGCGTACGTGGCCCGATGGGACAAGCTCAACGTGGCCTTCACCGTTCCAGCCTAGCATCGCGCCGATGGGGGCGACGCGTTGACGATTCCGTGGCCGAACCGAGGTCTTGTTCTCGAGCCACCGCGCCTTGGCCGACGGCTAACCATCCCGCAGGGCCGATGCTCCGGCTGGCCTTGACGGCGCGCACGGCTCGTCCACGATGCTCGGAAGAAGGCGGAAGCCGTCGCCGATTCCGGACCTTCTGAATGTCGAGCCGCTGCCCGGGTTTGAACCGGGGACCTACGGTTTACGAAACCGTTGCTCTACCACTGAGCTACAGCGGCGTGGTGAGGGGTAACTGGTAACCGAGACAGGCGAATCGCGCAAGTGGGGAGCCGGAAAGACTCGCGGGGGGCGCGTGCGTTTCGGCGAGGTGGGAACAGCTGTCCCCAGCCGTCGAGCGCGGCGCCGCTGGCCCGACCGACGCCAAGTCGTCCGTGCCCGTGAGCCAAGCGCTGCGCGCGGCGATCGACCGCAGGGGACCGTATGAAATACGCGCTCCTACGAGCGGGCGAGGCCGGCTTCGACCGCTGCGACGAACGGGGCAAGGGAGGCCCCGTTCCAGGCGGCGCGGATCACCGCGACGGCGGCGGCGCCGGCGGCGGCGGCCTGGCGAGCGCGCGCCGGGGAGTCGATCCCGCCGACCGCGACGAGGCGGGCGAGGCTGCCGAGGGCGATGCCAGAGAGCGTGGCTTCGCCGAGGGGCGGCACGTCTGGCTTGGCGGGGGTGGACCAGATCGGGCCCAGGTGGACGAGATCGGCACCCGTGTGGCCGGGGGGGGCGTGGCGGGACACGCCGATGAGCAGCGACGGGGCCAGGGCGCGCGCGACGTCGACCGGCAAGCCGCGCTCCGGGAGATGGACGCCGTAGGCATCGGCGGCGAGGGCGACGTCGAGCCGATCATTGACGATGACAGGCGCGAACGGCTGGGCGGCGCGGGTGAGCTGGAGCAGCGGACCGCCGTCGAGGTCCTTCTCGCGCAGCTGGATGACGACGCTGTCGGCGGGGCAGCCGTCGACGGCGCGCGCGACGGCGCGGCCGAACGCGGCGGCGATGGCCGGCCAGTCGCCGGCGGCGAGCAGGTCGGCAGGCACCATCAGCCGGCGATCCGTGATCGCGACGACGCGAAGATCGGCCAGCGTCATTCGATCAACTGGGTGGTGGGCGACGAGGCGTTGGCGTAGTCGCGGCGGGGCATACGGCCGGCCAGGAAGGCCTTGCGGCCACCGTCGACGGCCAGGCGCATGGCCTCGGCCATGAGGACCGGCTTACGAGCGCCGGCGATCCCGGTGTTCATGAGCACGGCGGTGCAGCCGAGCTCCATGGCGATCGCCGCGTCGGACGCGGTACCGACCCCGGCATCGACGATGACGGGCACGCTGACGTTCTCGATGATGAGGCGGATGTTGTGGGGATTGCGAATGCCGAGACCCGAGCCGATCGGGGCGGCGAGCGGCATGACGGCGAGGCAGCCGGCATCTGCAAGGCGCTTGCAGGTGACGAGGTCGTCGGAGCAATAGGGCAGCACCTTGAAGCCCTCCTTGACCAGCCGCTGCGCCGCCTCGACCGTCGCCGTGTTGTCGGGGAACAGGGTCTTGGGGTCGCCGATGACCTCGAGCTTGACCAGCTCGTCCATCCCCAGCTCTCGGGCGAGATGGAGGGTGCGGATGGCCTCGTCGGCGGTGTAACAGCCGGCGGTGTTGGGCAGAAGGACGTACTTGGTCCGATCGATCGCGTCGAGTACGGTCTGCTTGCTGGAGAGATCGACCCGGCGCAGCGCCACGGTGACGATCTCGGCGCCCGAGGCGGCGATCGCATCGCGGGTCTCGTCGTTGGAGGCGTACTTGCCGGTGCCCACGATGATGCGAGAGCGGAACGTCTTGCCGCCCAAAGTCCAGGTATCGTTCATGTCATCCTCCTCCGACGAAGGTGACGACCTCGAGGCGGTCGCCGGGAGCGAGCACGGTGGATGCGTGCTGGGCGCGAGGCACGACCTCGCGGTTGCGTTCGACTGCGACGGGCTTACCTGCCAGGCCGAGCTCGCCAATCAGGACAGCGACGGTGGTTCCTTCGTTCACCAACCGTGGTTGTCCATTGATGACTACGTCGATGTTCACCGACATCGCGGCGAAGCTACCACCACACCCCCGGGGTCGCCCGCCCCAGGGCAAGACTCCTCGCATCGCTGTGACGCACCCCGCGAGATGTAAGCATCACGACATCTGCGCCCTGATCTACAGGGGGGCTGTGAAGTAACAGTCACACTCCCGACGTGTAGGATATGGGGCAAGTTACTGAAAGCGCGTTGGGCACTAGAAAATGCGATCACGGGCACGGCCCTTGTAAGAGGGATGAAGCTCGGTAGGTCGTCACCCCTAGGAGCTTCGCCTTATGACGCTAGGAATCGTACGTCCCGTTATGTCTCCCGCCTCGATGCCCACGTTGCGGTCCCTGGATCCGCGAAACGCTGGGGAGGATCCTGCCCGGATTCGCGCCACGATTGCAAGGGCTCCGCTGTTCGCTGCGCTGCCGATCACAGCGATCGAGGATCTGACGTCCAGGGTGACTGTTCGCAAGGTTCCGGTGGGGCAGGCGGTGGTGGCGCAGGACGAGCCGGGCGATGCGATGTTCATCATCATGTCGGGTCGCGTGAAGGTCGTGATCTTCGGCGAGAGTGGCCGCGAGGTCACGCTGTCGCTCCTGCGAGCGTGTGACTCGTTCGGCGAGATGTCGCTGTTCGACCAGGCGCCGCGCTCGGCGCACTGCCTGGCGATCGAGCCCACCACGCTGCTGGTGCTGTCGCGCGAAGATCTGATGCGCCACATCCAGATGCACGCCCGCACCGCGATGAACCTGCTCGGTGAGATGGCGCGACGGCTGCGCCGCGCCGACGAGACGATCGCGCAGCTCGCGCTGTGCGACGTCAACGAGCGCCTGATCCATCGGCTGGTTGGGCTCGCGCGCGAAGAAGGCGCTTCAGGCCCCGATGGTCTGGTGGTTCGCCGCCGGCCCACGCAGCAGGAGCTCGCGAACATGATCGGCAGCTGCCGCGAGACGATCTCGCGGGCGTTCAACCAGCTCGCCCGCGACGGGCTGATCATCCCGCGCGGCCGCTCGCTGGTGGTGACGCCCGCGCTGATCGAGCGGGCCGAGAAGAAGAAGGCCGCCTAACCACGAGATCTACTGACGCGCCGGGCCGGCCGGGCTTGACACCGGTAGCGATCCAGCGCGTGATCGGTCGGCATGCAGTCGTCGACGATGATCCGGCGCACCCGCGTCGAAGTCGACCTCGCTGCGATCGTCAGTAACGCGCGCGTGATCCGGGGGCTGACCCGGACCGAGATGTTCGCGGTGGTCAAGGCCGATGGCTACGGTCATGGTGCGGTCGCGGTGGCGCGTGCGCTCAGCGCGGCGCGCGCGGTCTCGGGATTCGCGGTGAGCCTCGTCGAGGAAGGCGTCGCGTTGCGCCACGCCGGCGTGACCGCACCGGTGCTCGTGATGGGGCCGAGCCAGCACGGCGGTGAGGACGACATGGTGATGTCCGGGCTGACGCCGGTGATCGGCAGCTCCGAGGATCTCGCGCTGCTCGCGGCGGTCGCGAGCCGGCGGGGCGGACGCACGATCGAGGCGCACCTCAAGGTCGACACCGGCATGGGCCGGCTGGGGGTACCGCCCGACGACGCACCCGCGCTGGCCGTGCGTGCCGCGAGGACCGGCGTCGCGATCGTCGGGCTGATGACCCACTTCGCATGTGCGGACACCGATGATCCGGCTGATCCGCAGTCGATGACACGACACCAGCTGCGCCGGTTCGCCGAGGTGGACCGCGCGGTCACCGCGGCCGGCGCGCCGCTCCGGCTACGACATGCCGCCAACAGCAGCGGCGCGCTGGTATTTCCCGAGGCAAGGCTGGGCGCCGTGCGCACCGGGATCGCGACCTACGGCAACGGCCGATGGCCCGCGGGCCACGCCGGGCAGCAGTCCGCGATGCGCCTGGTCACCGAGGTGGCACAGCTGCGGGCGGTCGCCGAAGGCGCCAGCGTCGGCTACGGCGCAACCTGGCGGGCTTCGCGCGCGAGCCGGATCGCGATCTTGCCGCTCGGCTATGCCGATGGGCTACCGCGAGCGGCGAGCGGACGGGCCTTCGTGGCGATCCGCGGGCGACGGGTACCGCTCGTGGGCCTCATCAGCATGGATATCGCGACCGCCGACGTCACGGACTTGCCAGAGGTTGCCGTCGGAGATGCCGCGGTGCTGCTGGGACGGGCGTCGGGTGGTGCGTCGATTTCGGTCGCCGAGTATGGTGCGTGGGCCGGGCTATCCGAGTACGAAGTGACCTGCGGCATGAGCAAACGCGTACCGCGGACCTACGTCGGGGAGTTGCCCCGGGAGTTTCCGTGAGCGCGAGCGATCCGGAGAGCGCCCCGACGACCGTTCGCGCAGCGCCCGCGCCGGGATCCGATCCGGTGGCAGCCGGTGCGGCACAGCCCGCGGGCGCCGGTACGCCCGGCTCGGCAGCGCCGCCGAACGGCCATCCGGCCAGGGGCGTGAGCGGCGCGGTCGTCGACGGTGTGAAGGAGGTCGGCGCGCCGGTGCTGCGCTTCCTCGACACGGTCGGCAATCACTTGATCCTGGTCGCCCGTGCGCTCGCCTGGCTCCCGCGCCGGCCGGTTCGGTTCGCGAACTATCTCGAGGCCGCCGAATTCATCGGGTTCGGCAGCTTGCCGATCGTGCTACTCGTCGGCGCGTTCACCGGGATGGTGACGTCCCTGCAGTCGGTGGAGGCGTTCCGTCAGTTCGGGCTGGAGTCGTTCGCCGGTGGCACGACGGGCAAGGCGCTGGCGACCGAGCTGGGGCCGGTGCTGACGTCGCTGATGCTGGCCGGCCGCGCCGGTGCGGGGATCGCGACCGAGCTCGGCACGATGCGGATCACCGAGCAGATCGATGCGCTCGAGTCGATGGCCGTCAACCCGACCCAGTATCTCATCTTGCCGCGGCTGATCGCCGCGATGATCGTGATGCCGCTGCTCGCGCTGCTGTTCTTCGTCGTCGGTATGGGCGGCGCGTGGCTGGTCGCGGTGGTGATCGACGGCGTCGATCAGGGCCAGTGGGTGGCGAACCTGCGCGATATCGTCGCGCCGATCGACGTCGTCCAGGGCCTGATCAAGAGCGTGTTCTTCGGCTTCATGGTGGCCCTGGTCGGCTGTTACCAGGGATTCAACGCGAGCGGCGGCGGGCGCGGGGTCGGCATGGGCACCACCCGCGCGGTGGTCATCGCCTCGGTGTCGACGCTCGTCGGCGATTTCTTTTTGAGCGCCCTGTTGCTGTCGATCTTCGGAGCCGGGAAGGGCTGATGCCTGTTGTCTGCGGCCACCCCACGACGCGCACCGCCGCGGGTCGCTCTGTATGATGAACCGACATCGAGTCGATCTCGGCACGACGGTGCCGCGCGCCGTGCCGCTCGGTGGCTGCGGGCGGTATAAGGTCAGGTCGGTGGTGATCTTGCGCGACATCCTGCGCGACGCAGGGCCGGGGCTTTGCAGTGCGGTCCGGACCAGCGCCAGGACCGGCGCCCCGGTTAGCCACCGAACGGTGGCGTCCTTCGCCGGAGGCGGCGCGTGAAATCAGTCTCTGCCGGCGTTCGTGTCGCGATCCTGTTCATCCTGGTGGCCGTCGGCGGCTACCTGGTGTGGAAGAACCTCGGGCAGAACCCCGCCGGCAAGGACAACTACACGCTGTACGCGAAGTTTCGCGACGCGTCGGGGCTGCCGAAGGGCACCAAGGTCGTCGTCGCCGGGTTGCCCAAGGGCGAGGTGATCGGGCTCGAGATCGACGGCCGCTTCGCCAAGGTCACCTTCAAGGTGGATAACGAGATCGCGGTGTGGACCAGCGCCGTGATCGTGAAGAAGGCGCGCTCGCTGCTCGGCGACAACTACCTCGAGATCGATCCCGGGGAAGAGGTCAAGCAGGCGCCGGATGGCACCCACCAGTCGTTCACCAAGCTCGGGCCTGGCTGTGCGACATATCGCGATCCCGAGCGACGCAAGTCCGACGTCTGCCGCCAGATCGCCAACGTCGTCGAAGCGACCACGCCGGATCAGCTGCTGCACCGGATCGAGCAGACGCTCCCCAATGTCGATCGCGTGCTCGAGAGCGTACGCGACCTGTCCGAGGATGTTCGCCGGATCGTCAATGGTCCGCTGCAGTCGGTCGCGACCCGGGTCGATGGCCTGGTCCAGCGCGAGGCCGGCACGGTGAGCGACATCATCGAGCGCGCCGATCGCTCGATGGCCAAGATCGAGCAGATCACGACCGACCTGCGCGCGATCACCAAGGGCGCCGATCCTCGGATCGAGCGGATCCTGCGCAACCTCGACGACGCGTCGTCAGAGGCCAAGGATCTGGTCGCGACCGCCAAGAGCGAGCTGACGCAGACCGGCCAGGCGCTGCGCGGCAAGCTCGACAAGCTCGACGGCGTGATCGGCAACACCGAGTCGATCACGAAGAAGATCGATGACGACAAGGGCACGCTCGGCCGGCTGGTCAACGATCCGGCGATCGCCGACAACGTCGAGCAGATCACCGACGACGCCAAGGGCTTCCTCGGCACGCTGTTCGGCCTCAAGGCCTACGTCGGCCTGCGCAGCGAGTACAACGTGTTCGCCGGGCTGGCACGCCACTATGTCACCGTCGAGCTTCATACCCGGCCCGACAAGTTCTACCTGGTCGAGCTCGAGAAGGGGCCGCGCGGCGCCTACCCCGACGTCACGCTGTCGTTCGACCCGACGATCGATCCCAATCACTGGATCCGCAAGACGGTGATCGAGGACAAGATCCGGTTCACGTTTCAGTTCGCCAAGCGGTTCTCGTGGCTGACGCTGCGCTACGGGATCAAGGAGTCGACCGGGGGCATCGGCGCCGACGTCGATCTCTACTGGTTCAATCGCGATCTGCGGCTGTCCGCCGACATCTTCGACGCCTCGTTCGATCAATATCCGCGGATCAAGCTCACCGCGGCGTTCGAGGTGTTCCGCCACCTCTACGTGCTCGGCGGGGTTGACGAGCTGCTCAACACCCCGGACACGTTACAGATCGTCAAGGGCACCTCGGATGTGCCGATCCAGTTCGATACGTTCCGGTTCGGTCGCGACTACTTCCTGGGCGGCATGCTGCGGTTCAACGACGAAGATCTCGCGGCCCTGCTCACGGTGGGCGGCTCGGCGATCGCCGGCGCATCGAAGTAGGGCGGGCGGAGGCAAGCCTGGCCTAGCGATCGTGCGTGATCCGGATCCGGGCGATCAGGGCACGGAGGTCGTCGTCGTCGACCACGCCGACCTCACGCACGATGCGCTCGCGGGCGGCGCCGGTGGCGGGCGGCAGGACGGGTCGCGGCGGTGGCGGAGGCTTGCGCCCGGCGCGCAGCGTCACCGGATCGCGGCGGTGGCGGCCGGCGAGGCGAAACCTGAGATCGTCGAACAGCGCGGGCGGGCCCAACCGCTCGAGCAGGCCCTTGAGCAACTGCGGGCGCAGCAGGTTGAGCTCGTGGAGCCAGGCACTCGTCGCGACCTCCACCCACAGCAGCCGATCGGTCACGCCTTCGGCGCGCGTTCGCTGGGCGATCTTGGGGCCCACCAGCTCGCTCCACTCGGTCACCAGGCGGCCCGCGCGGACCTCGTCGGCGATACCGTAGCGCTGGAGAGCCGCGGCGACTGCAGCAGACGCGGTCTGCGTGCCGAACGTCCGCGGCGGGCGCTTCATCCGGACGCCTGCCCAGCCGATGCCAGCTTGGCCGACGCCTGCCCAGCGGACGCCGGCCCGGTCGACGTTTGTCCAGCGGACGCCGGCTCGGCGGACGCTGGCGTGTGTGCGGTCACGACGCGCGCAGCCGGCGGATCAGCTCGCGCAGCCGGCGGTCACCATCGCCATCGCGGCTGACGAAGCGCAGCCCCGATCCACCCGACGGCACGTGATACGAGACCCGCCCGGCGATCGCGATCGGCGCGGCGGCGCCTGGCGGCGTCACCTCGAGCGTGAGCTCCGTATCGATCGGCAGCGGCTCCGGCGTGGTGAGCAGCGCGCCGCCGACGCCGATCTCGCTGAGCGCCGAATCGATAAAGCTCGAGCTGTTCGTGAGTCGATACCGCACCAAGACCGACACCGGCAACCGGTGGTGGCGTCGACGCGGCACGTCGGTGCGCTTCCCCGAGAACACCTCGTGGAGGAACGTCAGCTTGATCTGCTCGTCGGGGGCGAGATCAATCGTCGCACCGGCGCGCACACGCATCCGCGGCAACGCCGGGCGCCAGCTCTGGACGGTGCCGCGCACCAGCACCTTGTTAGGGAGAAGTTGCGACGACACTTCGATGATCACGGCCTGCTGCGGCTCGAGCTCATCGGTCGTCGGTACAAAGACCGGATCCGTGGCGGAGTCGCTAGGCGCGAGCTCGCGCCATTCATCAGCGGTCCGAATTCGGAGCTTCAGGATCACCATCGACGGCGACGGACGGTATCAAATGCTGAAGGTCATGCGCCAGTTGAGGATGGTGTTTGTGGTGCAACAACCGTTCACTGGAGATCTAAACGGCGCTACGAGCGCCCAAACCGCAGTTTCCAGACCCTCCAGAGCGCTTCGACAAAGATCGCGCGCGACATCTTTGACTGACCTACACGTCGGTCAACGAACATGATCGGGGTCTCGACCACGCGCAGGCCCTTCTTGAGCGCGCGGTACTTCATCTCGATCTGGAAGCTGTACCCATTCGAGGTGATCGTCGAGAGATCGATCATCTCGAGCGCGGCGCGGCGCCAGCAGATGAAGCCGGCGGTGACGTCGCGCACGTCGACCCCCAGCACCGTACGAGCATACAGCCCCCCGCCGCGCGAGATGAACCGGCGCGCGAAGCTCCAGTTCTCGGTGCCGCCGCCCGGAACATAACGCGATCCGACGACGACATCGGCGCCATCCTGGGCGAGCGCCAGCATCTGCGGCAGGTACTTCGGATCGTGGCTGCCGTCCGCGTCCATCTCGAACAGGTAGGCGTATCCGCGCGCGAGCCCCCAGCCGAAGCCCTCGATGTAGGCGGTGCCCAGGCCGAGCTTGCCGGCACGGTGCATCGCATGGATCCGTGGCTCGCTCGCGGCCAGCTCGTCGATCAGGGCGCCGGTGCCGTCCGGTGAGTTGTCATCGACGAACAGCAGCTCGGTTTCAGGCAGCGCCGCGAGCAAGCGCGCCGCGATCCCGCGCACGTTGTCACGCTCGTTGTACGTCGGCACGACGATCAGCGCTTGCGGCATGAGGCGCGGAACATAGCGATCCAAGGCTCGCGCTGCAACGCGCTGCGCAGGCGATGGTGAGATCGTGCGCCACACGCCCACGCTGCTGCGAGCGATCTGCGGTGTACCGTACCCGCGTGCGCGCAGTGTCGATCGATGGCGTCGTCATCGCCCCGGAACGCGCGTCGATCAGCGTGTTCGATCGCGGGCTCTTGTACGGCGATGGCTGCTTCGAGGTCCTGCGAACCTGGGGCGGCGTCGCCCGCGATCTGGATGCCCACCTCGATCGGCTGTTCGAGACCGTACGCGTCCTGCAGCTCAAGACGATGGAGCGCGCCAGGCTGATCGAAGCGGTCTACCGGACGATCGCCGCGGCGGGCCCGGCCCCCGAGGATCATCGTCTGCGGATCGTTCTGACCCGGGGCCCGGGTGGCCTCGGCATGCGCCTCGCCGAGCTCGGCCCCGGTGTGACGATCGTCATGGTCGAGCCGCTGCCAGCAGTGCCTGCGGAGATCTCGCTCGTCGTCGTCGATTGGCCGCTGCCACCGCGCACCAGCCGCGGGCACAAGACGCTGGCGTATCTCGACCACGTGATCGCGCACGAGCTGGCGCGGGAGCGCGGCGCCGACGACGCGATCCGGCTCGACGCCGACGGCCACGCCGTCGAGGGTGCGACCTGTAACCTGTTCGCCGTGAGCGGCGGCACGGTGATCACACCGCCGGCCGATGCCGGGGTGCTGCCGGGAATCGTGCGGGCCCGCGTGCTGGCGCTGTGCGCCGACGCCGGTGTGCGCACCATGGTTCGCCCGCTGGGCCTACGCGACCTGCGCAGCGCGGACGAGCTGTTCGTCACCAGCTCGCTGCGCGGGGTGGTTCCCGTGACCCGGCTCGACGACGGGGTGTGGCAGCGTGGCCCGCTCACGGCCCAGCTGGCACGCGCGTACACCACCGCGATGCGCGTCGCGCCCCAGCGTTCTGATCTATAGTCGGCGCCCCGGCATGGCGAAGGACGGTCGAGCACTGCGCGAGGAGGCAGCGGCTGCTGTGGCGGCCGGCAAGCACAAGCGCGCGCTCGCCGCCTATCTCGAGCTCGAGCGGCTCGAGTCGAATGACGCACAGTGGGCGAAGCGTGCGGGAGAGACCTACCGCCGGCTCGGCAACAGCTCCAATGCGATCGAGGCGTTCGAGCGGTCCGCCGAGCGCTACGCCCAGAACGGCTTCCTCGTGCAGGCGATCGCGGTGTGCAAGGTGATCCTGCAGATCGATCCGAACCACGCCGATACGTTTCACCGGCTCGCCGAGATGAACGAGAAGATCGGGGCCGGCCAGACCCGGGCCGCCACCATGGCGGAGAACAACCCCGCCTTGCACGAGAACCCGAGCGTGGCGGCGATCCGGCACGGCCGGCTGACTCCCGAGGCGCAGCGCGCCGACGATGGGCTGTCGCGCCCGCGCAAGGACTCCGAGGGCTACCGCCGGGTCAGGCAGTCGACGCCGCCGGCGATGGCCGCGGTGGCGCGCACCAAGAGTCGGCCGATCGCGCTGTCGTTCGGGGCCGCGCTCGACAGCGTCAACTTCAAGACCGAGGTTCCGGAGTCGCATCAGCGCGAGGGCGATGAGCCCGGGATCCACGTCATCCCGATCGACGAGGACGAGTTCGACCAGGACACGACGAACGTCGACCGGATCGGCCTGCCGCTGTCCGAGCTCCAGCTCCACGAGGTGGAGGTGATCGATCCAGAGCTCTCGGACTCGACCGAGCTCGACCTGTCGGACCTCGAGGAGATTCCGCTCGCCCAGCCGCGCGTGATCGGCGCCGCGGCGGCCCGCGCGCTGGCCGCGACGCCGCTGTTTGCCGGGATGCCGAGCGACGCGCTCCAGGACCTGGTCGCCAACCTCCAGCTGGTCTCGCTCGACGAGGGCGAGCTGCTGTTCCGCGAGGGTGATCCCAGCGACGCGCTGTACGTGATCGTGGAGGGCGAGCTGTCGGTCTCGGCAGAGGGGCCGCCGCGCGTCGAGATGTCTCGGCTCGGCCCGGGCACGTTCATCGGCGAGGTCGCGCTGATGACCGACCAGCCGCGCTCGGCGACCGTGGTCTGCGTGCAGCCCGCGGAGCTCCTGCGCATCGATCGCCAGACGTTATCGCTGGTGCTCGCGAACCACGGCGACGTCCTGCGCGCGGTGCTGCGGTTCGTGCGCGACCGGCTGGTCGATCGCTGGATGCGCACCAGTCCGCTGTTTCGCCCGTTCAACGACGCCGAGCGCATCGAGCTGGCCGCCAAGTTCAAGTTCCTCGAGATCGACGCCGGCACGGTCCTGCTCGGGGCGGGCGAGCGCCCCGACGGGCTCTACATCGTGCTCGCCGGGCAGTTCGTGGTGCTGCGCAACAAGTCCGCGATCGCGCAGCTCGGCGCCGGCGATCTGATCGGCGAGACCGCGCTGCTCTCGGGCGGCGCGTTCAAGAGCGACGTCGTCGCCCGCGGCAAGGGCCTCGCACTGTGCCTGCCCGCGGCGGCATTTCGCGAGGTCATCATGACCCACCCGCACGTGCTGGAGTACGTCGGCGAGCAGGCCGAGCACAGCCGCCGCTTGCAGATCCTGTAGCCGGCGGCGCCGCCGCCGCGCAGCTGGCCATTCACAACCCGCCGCGCGATCGCCCGGGCATCGACGCCGATCTAGAAGCGGCCGCCGTACGAGACCGTCAGGCCACCGGCGGCGGGCGCGATCGCCACGTCCGGCGTCGTCGCCGGCGAGCCGCCCCAGCGCGTCCAGAACCCGGCGACCAGCGCCGTTCCAACTCCCGCGACGCCGGTGCCCCCCAGCAGCAGGTTGGTGCGCAGCTGCTTGGCGCGCCCGTCGGTCCAGCCGGCATCGCTCGGTGATGCAACGTAGGCGTCGTGGGCCTTGTTGGTGTCGAGCCCCGACCACACCGTGAGCGTCGCGAGCACCAGCGTGGTCGCGGCCCCGGTGATCGCGACCGCAGGTGACAGTCCGGCGCTATCGCGCCTTGGCTGCGCCGATGGCGCGCGGGGGGCCGGAACGCTGGCGACCGGCCGCTGCGCCAGCGGCTGATCGATCGGCAGCGTGACGTCGTCGCCGGCGCGGACCGCGATCTCGCGGGTGACGCTGCGGTCGCCTTCGAACGTGGCCTCGAGCGCCTGGCGCCCCGGCGCGGTGAACACGATATGAGTCGCGGCCGCGTTGAGTGAGATCGCTCGGCGGCCGATCGCGAGCGTGCACGGCGGGGTGCACGTCACGGCGATCCGCGCGAGCTTGAGCTTCGCCTCGGCGATGACCTCGGCCGCCAGCTTCGCCGAGACCGGATCGTCACCGTATCGGGTGGCGAGGATCTGGGCCAGCATGGCAGCGCGCGGCAGCTGGTTGCTGAGCTGGCGTGTGCGCACGGCGCTGCGCAGCGCTTCCTTCGACGGAGCGATGTTGTAGGCGAGCTCGAAGCTCTGCGCGGCGCGCTCGTAGTTGCCGTCGATCTGCGCGGCTTGGCCATCGGAGAACGCGCGCGCGGCGGTCGCGACGTCGGCGCGCACGGGCGGCGCGAGTAACCCGATACCGAGCAGGACTATCATCGCCATCCCCGCGAGGCGCTTGGTCAGGACTGGCGACAGGGCGGTTGGCTTCACCGAAAACCTCACTTGCTATTTATAGATATACGGGTTGGCCTCGAGCGGCGGTCGCGCTGACTCGGGTCGAGCCGGTGCCGGTTCGAGTGTCTTGGGCTCGGGCGACTCGGCGCGAACCTCGGAGGACCGCGATGGCGGCGACGGGCGCGGTGGCCTCCGGACCGTCCGCGGCGGACGGCCCGGCGATGCGGCGGCCGGGGCCCTGGCGGGCTCGATCGCGGGTGGCGCGGGCTCGATCGCGGGCGACGCGGGCTCGATCGCGGGCGACGCGGCCTCGATTGCGGGTGGCGCGGGCTCGATCGCGGGTGGCGCGGGTTCGATCGCGGGTGGGGCGGGCTCGATCGCGGGCGACGTGGCCTCGATCGCGGGCGACGCGGGTTTCGGCGAGGTGACCTCGGGGATGCTCCGCACGTCGAGGACGGTGATCTCGATCCCCGGCGGTCGGGGAGGCGGGGCAGGCGCCGGGGCGTGGGTTGCGCCCGCGGCGGTTGCGCCCGCGGGCACGGGCGCGATCGTCGATGACATGACGGACCATCGCCAGCCGAGCACACCGGCGACCACCGCGAACGCGGCCGACGCGACGAGCGCGAGCCGCCGGGGCCGCGGCGCCTCCGGGTAGGCGTTCGGCGCAGGGTCCGGCGATCGCGACGGAACCGACGGCGGCCTCGAACGCCCCGACGGCGGCCTCGAGCGCCCCGACGGCGGCCTCGAACGCCCCGACGGCGGTGACGGCGAGGGCACCGGCGGAAACCACGGGGCAGGCTCGACTGCCCGGGCGAGCTCGTCGAGCGACAGGTAGTCGCGCTCGACGGCATCGGCGGACGGCCGCGCGACGAGTCGGGGCAGGACCGCGAGCTGGGCACCCGGCGGCTGTGGCCGCGCCGCAAGCTCGCGGATCACGTGGCGGCGCGTAGCGAGCTCTGTGCCGAACGCGGCGGAGACCCACGCTGCGAGCTCGGCCCCGGTGGTCATGCTCGCGGCGCCGCGTGCGACGTCGCGCAGCGCGTCGGCCATCTCTGCGGCGCTCTGGAACCGCCGGGCGGGGTCACGCTCGAGCGCCTTCATCACGATCCCATCGAGGATCGGTGGGGGCGACAACCCGATGGTGCTCGGCCGCGGGATCATGCGGTCGAGCACGTTCGACATCGTCATGTGCTCGATCGGGTCGTGGAACAGCTTCTTGCCGGTCAGCGCATTCCACAACACGACACCGATCGCGAACAGGTCCGCACGGTGATCGATCGTGGCGCCGTTGACCTGCTCGGGTGACAGATACGCGGTGGCGGCGGCGATGCGATTGGATGGCTTGGTCTGGATCCGCGGTCGCGCGGCACCAAATCCAGAGATCCGACAGATGCCGTCGAGCCCAATCAGCAGCTGGTCAGGTGACACGCTGCCGTGGATCAGCGGCTGAGCGGCGCCGTCCTTGCGGAACGAATGCGCAGCGTGGATCCCATGCAGCGCGTCGAGCACGGCCGCGATCACGAGCCACGGGGACCGGAGCGTCCGCTGGCGTTCCTCGATCTCGGCGAGCGTGCAGCCCTCGATATACGGCATCACGATGTAGTGGCCCGCGGTGGTCGCGCCGCGCTCGACGATGCCGAGGACGTTGCGATGCTGGATCCGCGCCGCGCTCTCGGTGTCGCGAACGAACGCCCGCAGCGGCTCGTCCTCGCCGCTGGTGAACCCGCTGACCTCGAGCAGGTACAGCGAGTCGGCGGTCGCCGCGGCGTTGACCTTCGCCACGAACACCGGGCCTCTCGCGCCCTGGCCGGCCCTGGCCAGGACACGATAGGGCCCGAAGCCGAGCTCATCCATCATCACGGTCATGTCGAGTGAGCCCCCAGGTTCAATTTATCAGTATCTATGTACGAATCTACGAACTACACACAAAACGTTAGGCTGTGTAAGAATGGGACATTCACCTTAGGAATCGATGGATTAAGGTAATTCACCCACATGTCTGCTGTGCAAGAATCAGACAGGCTCTGAGAGCCGCTTGACAGGATTTCAAGCACAGCAGTTCGCGACCGACGGGCCGGCAGGTCGGCAGCCGCGTGCCGCGATCCGCGGTGCATCAAGCCGCTGCGCTCCCGGTGGGCGGATCCGGGATCGGCGTGGCGAGCGAAGGCGGGACGTCTCACGCGCGGGTGTCGAGCGCGACGTCGCGGTGCTCGACGTGGTCATCGAACGACGCCAGCACCGCGCGAGCTTCCGGCTCGACGACAGCGCGATCGTAGGTCGCGCCGGCGAATCGCTCGATCGCGGCCATCGACTCCCAGAACGTGTGAACGGTGATCTCGACGAGATCGCCTGCGGGACGCCGGAGGACGACCGCGCCGCGATGACCATCGATCTGCGCGAGCTGCGGCACGAGGGTCTCGTGAAAGAACATTACATAGGCAGTCGTGCCGGCGGGGGTGGCCCGGGCGGACCAGGTGCGAGCGATCGGCATCCCTGCAGCCTAGCCGCATCGGCCCACCCAAGGCCGTCAGTCCAGCTGGAGTGTGAGCACGTCGCGGCTCGGCGGCGAGAACGACGCCTCTTCCACCCACGTACAGTCGAGCTTGTCGCCCACGAACATGCTGCGGGCGAGGCGCACGAGGCGCGACGCAAGCACCGCCGGATCGCCATCGATCGCGCGGGTCTGGAGATCGGGAAGCCCCAGCTCGGCGAGCCCGACCGTGTCGGCGACCGTAGTCCGAGCGCCAGCCGGTGAGATCCGCACGTTGATGGCCGGCCCGCACGGTCCGAGCTCCATCCGGAGCAGGCGGTACGTCGCGAACGACATCACGCGCTGGGCCGGCAACCAGTGCAACACCGCCGGACGCACGTCGTCGATGGTGGCGAGCACGCTGTCGAGCACCGACAGGAACGCGAGCAACATCGTGGCGTGGTTGATCGCGCGGTGCGCCACCATGCTGACCACGAGCGACGAACGACACCGCGCCACCGCCGCGAAGCGCTCGCGCCAGCTCGGGCTCCAGAGCAACGCATCGTCGAGCTGGGCCGCATAGGCATCCGGCGGCGCAACGAACACGTGGGCCAGGAGCGGTAGGTCCTCCGTGGGAATCGCGAAACCGAAGTGCTCTCCCGGCGTTCCGCCGATCAACTGCACGTCACCGCGCCACGCCAGGAGCTGGCCATGGACCACCGCCGGATCGACCACGGCGGGCTCCGGCAGCAGCAGCTGCACCGTGTACCGTGGGGGCGGAATCATCGAGACCATGTAAGTCGACGTATCACAAATGTCGCCCGTCCAGGTGCAGTGGTTGGACCGCCGATGACATATTCTATGGGTTGCCGTTCCGGGATCGGTCCGGGTGATAGCCTTCGACAGTTCGCGTCAGGCAGCGGTTGCGATCTGGCGACTTTGTGCCACGCCGGCCGCTCGCACGGGCCGGTTCCGTGGCTGCGCGACGCAGAACTGCTGGCAATGCTGCTGTGCGCGTGATCAAATCGACGGGTGCGTCGCTTCCCCACGCTGCGAGGCCGTGCGACATACGCTGGCGATGAAGACGGCGTTGCTGTTTCCCGGGCAGGGCTCGCAGCGGGTCGGCATGGGCCGCGACCTGGCCCACGAGTTCCCGGTCGCGCGGCAGACCTTCGAGGAAGCAGATGATGTCCTCGGGTTCAGCCTTTCGAGGCTGTGCTTCGATGGCCCGGAGCCCGAGCTGACGCTCACCAAGCACACCCAGCCCGCGATCCTCACGACATCGATCGCCGTGCTGCGGGTGCTGCTCGAGCGCGGCCTCGCGTTCGACGTCGTCGCGGGTCACTCGCTCGGCGAGTGGAGCGCGCTGGTCGCGGCGGGGGCGATCCAGTTTCGCGATGCCGTACGGCTGACCCAGTTGCGCGGCACCTACATGCAAGATGCAGTTCCGGTCGGGCAGGGGGCGATGGCGGCACTGATGGGGCTCGATCTCGCCCAGGTCCGGGCGGTCTGCGCGGCGGCAGCGCAACCCGGTGAGCCGGTCGAGCCGGCCAACATCAACGGCGGTGGGCAGATCGTGGTGAGCGGACACAGCGCGGCGATCGATCGCGCGATTCCCGAGGCCAAGGCCGCCGGTGCCAAGCGCGCGATCAGGCTCGTGGTGAGCGCGCCGTTCCACTGCTCGATGATGAAGCCGGCGGCCGATCAGCTCGCGGCCGTGCTCGCCGGCGTTGCGATCACCGCGCCACGGGTGCCGGTGGTGGCCAATGTCACCGCCGAGCCGACGCAGGATCCTGCGCAGATCAGGGCGCTGCTGATCGAACAGGTCACCGCCACGGTGCGGTGGGAGGAGTCGATCCAGGCGATCGCTGGCCGCGGCGTGACCCGCGCCTACGAGCTCGGGTCGGGATCGGTGCTGCGCGGGCTGGTCAAGCGGATCGCGGAGTCCATCGAGACCACGACGATCGGCGAGCCACACGAGGCGAAGGCGTTCACCGCATGACTTGTCGCCGAGACGGCCAGGGCCAGCGAGACGGCCTCGGCTGCCGACACGGCCGAGACTGAAAGGACCCATGGCTATCACCGACAAAGCACTACACGGCAAGGTCGCGCTGGTCACCGGCGGATCGCGGGGCATCGGCCGCGCGATCGCGCTCGCGCTCGCCAACCGCGGTGCCAAGGTCATTGTCAACTACACGTCGCGGGAGGACGCCGCGCGCGAGGTCGTCACCGCGATCGAGGCCGCGGGCGGCCAGGCCGCGATCGCCGGCTTCGATGTCGCAAACCCGGCCGCGGTCACCGACGCGATCAAGCAGATCGGCAAGGATCACGGCGGGCTCGACGTCCTGGTCAACAACGCCGGCGTCGCGATCAACGGCCTGGTGATGCGGTTCTCCGACGAGCAGTGGAAGAAGACGCTCGACGTCAACCTCGGTGGCGCGTTCCACTGTATCCGCGCCGCGGCGAGCTTGCTGCTGCGCGCCAAGAGCGCCGGCCGGGTCATCAACATCACGTCGGTTGTCGGCGAGATGGGCAACGGCGGACAGGTCGCGTATTCGGCGTCCAAGGCCGGGCTCATCGGGCTCACGATGTCGACCGCCCGCGAGCTAGCGTCGCGCGGGGTGACCTGCAACGCGATTGCCCCCGGCTTCATCGAGACCGAGATGACGGCCAAGGAGCTGCCCGAGGCCCAGCGCGCCAAGGTGCTCGAGCAGATCCCACTGAACAGGATCGGCCGCGCCGAGGACGTCGGCGATGTCGCGGCCTTCCTGGCGGGCCCCGAAGCGAGCTACATCACCGGACAGGTTCTGCGAGTCAACGGCGGGATGTTGATGTAGCGCCGGTTCTGGACTATCAACGTTTCGCAAAGCGAGGAAGCTATGTCGCCTGATGAGATTGTTCTCAAGGTCAAGGAAATCATCTGCAACCAGCTCGAGGTGTCCCTCGAGCAACTGCGGCCCGAGGCGTCGTTCATCGACGATCTGAAGGCGGACTCCCTGGCGGTGGTCGAGCTCGTGCTCGCGTTCGAGCAGGAGTTCAAGATCACGATCCCCGAGGAGGACACCGAGCAGATCAAGACCGTCAAGGACGCCACGAACTACATCACGACCCACGCGAAGTAGTTGAAACAGCTAGCGGTAGCCCTCGATTGTCGCGCGGCGACCGCGCGGCGGTCGAGCTGCGATCGTGCGGTGATCGAGCCTCCGGCCTGCTTGTGAGCTAAAGGAATAGTCATGCGTCGCGTTGTCATCACGGGCATCGGCCTCATCACTCCGATCGGCAGCGACCTCGAATCGACGTGGTCGGCACTACTCGCGGGCAAAAATGGTGCCGCGCCGATCACCCGGTTCGATACCACCCGGTTCGCCACCAAGTTCGGCTGTGAGGTGAAGAACTGGGATGGGTCGCGGTTCTTCGACAAGCGCGAGCTCAAGCACCTCGACTTGTTCCTGCAGTTCGGGGTCGCCGCCGGGATCCTGGCGGTCGCCGACGCGGGGCTCGGCACGCGGGTGCCCGAGGCCGAGGCGGATCGCTGGGGGTGCTACATCGGCGCGGGGCTCGGCGGGGTCCAGACGATCGAGGACACGTACAAAGCGCAGGGCGAGAAGGGCCCGCGCCACGGCTTCTCGCCGTACTTCGTGACCGACATCATCATCAACGAGGCGCCCGGCATGCTGTCGATCCGGACCGGCGCCACCGGCCCGAACATGTCGCACGTGTCGGCATGCTCGACCGGGGCGCACTCGATCGGCGAGGCGATGCGCGCGATCCGCCACGGCTACGCCGACGGCATGATCGCGGGCGGCACCGAGGCGACGATCGCGATCCTCGGCGTGGGCGGGTTCAACTCGATGCGCGCGATGTCGACCCGCAACGACGCGCCCGACAAGGCGAGCCGGCCGTTCGACAAGGATCGCGACGGGTTCGTGATCGGCGAGGGCGCTGGCGTCGTGGTCCTCGAGGAGCTCGAGCACGCCAAGCAGCGCGGCGCGCGGATCTACGCCGAGCTCGTCGGCTACGCGGCAAACAGCGACGCGTTTCACGTCGCGGCACCGGCGCCGGATCACCGAGGCGCGCAGGCGTGCTTCCGGACCGCGCTCAAGGACGCCAAGCTCGATCCGACCGCGATCGGGTACATCAACGCGCACGGCACGTCGACCGAGCTGAACGACAAGAACGAGACGATCGCGGTCAAGGCCGTGTTCGGCGATCACGCGAAGAAGCTCGCGATGTCGTCGACCAAGTCGATGACCGGCCACACGCTCGGTGCTGCGGGCGGCATCGAAGCGGGAATCACGGCGCTGGCGCTCGCGCGCGGCGTGCTGCCCCCGACGACCAACTACGAGACCCCGGACCCCGAGTGCGATCTCGACTACGTGCCGAACCAACCTCGCGAGCAGCGGGTCGACGCGGCGATGTCGAATAGCTTCGGGTTCGGTGGGACCAACGCGGCGCTGATCATGACGCGCTACAAAGGCGACTAGATCCTAGATGCGTTGCCCGTTCTGCGGTGCCCACGAAGACAAGGTGATCGAGACACGAGTCTCGCGGGATGGCGGTGAGATCCGCCGTCGTCGCGAGTGCGAGGGGTGCGCCCGCCGTTACACGACGTACGAGCGGATCGAGGAGTCGATGCCGCTGGTGATCAAGAACGACGGGCGGCGCGAGCCGTTCGACCGCACGAAGATCGAGCACGGGCTGCTCGCCGCGGTCGCCAAGCGCCCGGTGTCACGCGATCAGGTGGCGGCCATGGCGCTCGAGGTCGAGCGCGAGATCGCCGAGCTCGGGGTCTCCGAGATCGTCTCGCGCGACGTCGGCGAGCGGGTGTTGCCGCGGCTGCGCGCGCTCGACCAGGTCGCGTACGTCCGGTTCGCGTCGATCTACCGCGACTTTCGCGACCTCGACGGCTTCGAGAAGGAGCTCGACGCGCTTCGCAACGAGAGCGGGCCGCACGCGCTGCGGCTCGACGCGGACGAGCGAACCGACGAACATCCACCCGTGGCGCCCGCGCCGTCCGTGGCGCCTGTGCCGCCCGCGGAGCGCACCGGGTGACGCCCGCAGCGCAGCGCGACATCGACCGCGTCCATATGGCGCGATGCCTCGAGCTCGCCGCGCCGTTTCGCGGGCGTACGTCACCCAATCCGATCGTGGGGTGCGTGATCGTCAACCGCGCGGGCAAGGTCATCGCCGAAGGCGCGCACCACGGACCGGGCACCGATCACGCGGAGATCGCGGCGCTCCGCAAGCTCAAGTGGAAGGCACCCGGCGCGACGCTGTACGTCAACCTCGAGCCGTGCAACCACCACGGCCGGACCCCGCCGTGCGCTCCCGTGGTTCGCGACGCGGGCGTCGCGCGGGTCGTCGTGGGGGTGGAGGATCCGATCGAAGATCACAGCGGCGGCATCCTCGTGCTGCGCAAGGCGCGCATCAAGGTCACGGTCGGCGTCCTCGCCGAGCAGTGCGCACGTGCGAACCGTCCGTTCCTGACCTGGTCGACATCTCATCGCCCGGCGTTCACGCTGAAGGCAGCGATCACGCTCGACGGCAAGATCGCCACGGTCTCGGGGCTGTCGAAGTGGATCACCGGTCCGGCCGCGCGCGACGACGTGATGCGGCTGCGCGACGAGCACGACGCGGTGCTCGTCGGCATCGGGACGGTGCTCGCCGACGACCCGTGGTTGACCGCGCGCCGGCTCCACGGACGAGATCCGATCCGGATCGTCATCGACACGCAGCTGCGCACCCCGCCGGACGCGCACCTGCTACCCCGGAAGACCGGGCCGCGCACGATCCTGGTATGCGGACCACAGGCGCCCGCGACCCGCGAAGCCGCGCTGATCGCCAAAGGCGCGGAGGTCTGGCGGTTCAAGACCCATCGCAATGGCCGCATCGATCTCCGGCCGCTCGCAACCAAGCTCGGCGATGCGGGGATCCTCTCGGTGCTGGTCGAGGGTGGTGGTGAGATTCACGCGTACCTGCTCGCCCACGATCTGGCGGACGAGCTCGTCCTCTACGTGGCCCCCAAGGTTGTCGGCGGACCGGCCAAGAGCTGGGTCGGCGGCAAGGGCCTCGCGTCGCTGACCTCGGCACACAAGTTCGTGTTCGACGGTGATCCGGTGAACCTCGCAGGCGACCTTCGGTTCACGGCGGTGCCTGCCCCTGGTCCCGAGCCCAAGGTATTCGACGGCGAAGGCGACGACGACGACTGAGGTCCTTGCATCGCGGCGTGCCCGGTCATGGCCGGTTGTGCAGCCGGCGCGATTGGCCAAGCCCGGAGGATCGGCAGCGGAACCACACCGTTCCCTGATGACGCCAGCGGCGAGGTCGTTGCCGGCAGCCCTGGACGCGGGCGTCGGCAGCCCTGGACGCGGGCGTCGGCCGCCCCAGCGGCGGTCGGGTTCCCCGCCCCACGCAGGCTACCGGCCGGGCGGCCGGGCCGGGCGGTTTGAGCGCGCGACGAGCGAGAACCGGCCGTGCGCGACGAGTTGCCCGCGATGCGCAGGTCGCAGCCGGTGTCCTGGTGAATGATCCGGCCCCGCCAGGCGGCTCGGGGCGGCATCGCCAGGACGACGTTGGGGGCCCCGATGGCTGTGCTGCTCCGGGGTCGCCGCCGCTGAGCCGGTGCGTCTGCGAGCCGGCGGCGAGTCGCCGAGTCGACCGCGACCGGGTGTGGTACACGCAGTCCAGATGTTTACCGGGCTGGTCGAAGACACCGGAACGATCGTGGCCGTGGACCGGCGCAGCGATGCGGTGGTGCTGGAGGTGCGGCCGTCGCGGATCGCGCTCGCCGATCTCGTGATCGGCGAGTCGGTCTGTCACGACGGGACGTGCCTCACGGTCACCGCCGTTGGCAGCGACGCGTACCAGGTGCTCGCCGGCGGTGAGACGCTGGCCCGCACGACGCTTGGCGAGCTTGCGGTCGGCAAGCGCGTCAACCTCGAGCGCGCGTTGCGCGTGGGCGATCGGCTCGGCGGCCACTGGGTCACCGGGCACATCGACGGCACCGGCGTGCTGGTCGCCCGCACCGACCTCGGTGCCAACCTCGTGCTCGGGATCCGCGCAGCGCCCGGACTGCTGCGCTACATCGTCGAGAAGGGCTCGATCGCGGCCGCCGGCGTCAGCCTGACCGTCAACACCGTGGATGGCGACGGGTTCTCCGTCGCGATCATCCCGCACACGCGCGATCACACCACGCTCGGCGGGCTCGGGCTGGGCGATCGCATCAACCTCGAGGTCGACATCCTCGCCAAGCATGTCGAGAAGCTAGTGAAGCCATGAGCCCGATTGAGCGAGTGACCCGCGCGCTGGAGGACATCCGCCACGGCAAGATGGTGATCCTCGTCGACGACGAGGACCGCGAGAACGAAGGCGACCTGGTGTTCGCGGCCGACATGGTGACGCCGGAGCACATCAACTTCATGGCGACCCACGCCCGCGGGTTGATCTGCCTCGCGATGGACGACGCGATGATCGATCGGCTCGAGCTGCCGATGATGGTGCGCGACAACCAGGCGTCGCTGGGCACCGCGTTCACCGTGTCGATCGAAGCGCGTCACGGCGTGTCCACCGGGATCTCGGCGCGCGATCGCGCGACCACGATCCGCACGGCGATCGCGGACCACGCGCAGCCCGCGGACATCGTGTCGCCGGGCCATGTGTTCCCGCTGCGCGCCCGCAAGGGCGGGGTGCTGGTGCGGACCGGCCAGACCGAGGGCTCGGTGGATCTCGCGCGGCTCGCAGGCTGCCGTCCCGCGGGGGTGATCTGCGAGATCATGCGTGAGGATGGCGAGATGGCGCGCCGTCCAGAGCTCGAGGAGTTCGGCGCCAAGCACGGGCTCTTGTTGCTGAGCGTCGCGGACATGATCGCCTACCGGCTGCTGCGCGAGCGGATCGTGCGGCGCCAGGGCACCGGGGCGCTGCGCCCAGGCACGCTGGGGCCGGGAGAGCCGTTCACCGCGCACTACTACGACACCCTGGTCGACGATACCGAGTACCTGGCGCTGGTGCGCGGCGACGTTGCCGCGGTGTCCGCGGCCGGTGATCCGGTGCTCGTCCGGGTCGCGGCCATGGACCCCCTGAGCGACCCGTTCGTGCTGCGCCCCGATCTGCTCGCCGCGCTCGAGGCGATCGACCACGCGGGGGTGGGGGTGCTGCTCTACGTCGTCAACCGCGGCCGCGCGCGGCTCGGTCCGGCGTTCGAACGCATGGTCTTGCAGCGGGGGGCGCCGCGCGCTGCGGCCGGCCGCATCCATCCGGACTCGAGCGAGGCGCTGCGCGACTTCGGCCTCGGGGCCCAAGTGCTCGCGGATCTCGGACTGAACCGGATCCGGCTCATGATGTGGAGCGATCGCAGGATCGCGGCGCTCGAAGGCTTCGGCATCGAGGTGGTGGAGCGCGTCCCGATCCCGGGGCGCGCACCGGCCAAGCGACGCGAAGCACAATCTCCGTAAGCTATCGCCGTGGCGACGATGGTGTATATCTCCCGGGCCATGCCGCAGACCATCGAAGGCATCTTATCGGCCCAAGGACTCCGGTTCGCGATCGTCGCGAGTCGGTTCAACGGGTTGATCGTCGAGCCGCTGATCGGCGGCGCGCTCGACGCGATCGTCCGATCCGGCGGCAGCGCAGACGCCGTGACGCTCGTGCGCTGCCCCGGCGCGTGGGAGCTGCCGCAGGTCGTGCGCAAGGTGATCGCGCGCGGCGGCATCGATGCGGTGATCGCGCTCGGCGCGGTGATCCGGGGGGCCACCCCGCACTTCGACTACGTCGCCGGCGAGGCGGCGCATGGCATCGCCAGCGCGGCAGCCGCGAGCGATGTCGCGGTCAGCTTCGGCGTGCTCACCACCGATACGATCGAGCAAGCGCTCGAACGCGCCGGCACCAAGGCCGGCAACAAGGGATTCGACGCGGCGCTCGCGGCGATCGAGCTCGCAACGCTGTTCCGGGCGCTGACCCCGGCCGCAGCGACGCTCGCGCTGGCGACGGTGGCGGCGACCCGCAAGCGCGGACGTGGCGAGCCATGACCGCCGGATCACGACGCACCGGGCGCGCCTATGCGCTGCAGCTGCTCTACGCGCGTGACGGCGACCCGGCGACCGACGTTGCCGGCGCGGCGATGGCCTGGGCCGAGGCATTCGATATCGAGATCGAGGCAACGGCGCAGGCGTTTGCGGGCGAGCTGGTCGCCGCGGCGTCCGAGCGCGCCGCCAAGATCGACGAGCTGATCGCGGCGGCGTCCAAGAACTGGCGGATCGATCGGATGTCGCGCGTCGATCGCAACATCCTGCGGCTCGGCGCCTGCGAGCTGGTCGCGTTTCGCGACGTCCCGGTCAAGGTCGTGATCAACGAGGCAGTCGAGCTCGCCAAGCGGTTCGGTACCGCCGAGTCGTCGGCGTTCGTCAACGGCGTGCTCGATCGGATCGCGACCGCGGTCGGCCGGCACCCGGAGAGTTGATCGACGCCGCTGGCTCCGGCGGGTAGATCCGCTAGGCTCCATGGATGCGAACGCTCGCGGTGCTGATGTTCATCGCCAGCGCCGCCGGGACCGCGATCTGGCTCGCGCGGCGACCCACGGTCGCCGATGGCCGGGTGGTCGCGGCCGATCTGCTCGCGCAGCTCCGCGAGCACGGAGTCACCGCGATGGCGTGCGACCCGGCGATCCCGATCGGCCGCCAGGGCGCGGTGTTCGGGTGCACGGCCACGCTCGCCAGCGGCGAGCTCCAGCAGATCGAGTACGCGATGGACCGGGCCGGTTCGATCACGGCCAGGGTCGCGGCGGCCGGCCCCGGTGGCCACCGGATCCCGGCGTCCGCTGATCCATGGGCGAACTGACCGTGATATAGCGAATCGGGATGCCGAACTACTCGAAGTTGCACGATCTCATCAGCCATCGCGTCGCCATCGAGTACGACACCGGAGCACGCGTCACGGGGTACCTTGCGTCGTGCCAACCGAGCTCAGGCCCGGTCGAGTTTGTCGTGCTGTCGGACGCCAAGCTCATCGATTCGCAAGGCCGCCTGCTGCGCGAGGCCGGTGAGCTCATGCTGTGCCCCAATGTGTTGACCTCGATCGCGCTGGACGAAGGTCCGCGCGGTCGCGAGCTCAAGTAGCTACGCGGCCCCGACGCGGCCGCCGAACCGCGCGACGAGCGCGTCGTCGTGTTGCTCGGCACAAGTCGTGACGCGCGCGATGACGTCGAGCACCTCGCTGTGATCCAGATCGAGGGTCGAGCGCTCGCTGACCAGCAATACGTGCTCGCCGTCGGTCGCAAACGCGGTGCCGCACAGGTCCGTGTTGAGCCCGAGCAGGTACGCGAACAGCGCGCCGCGGTCGACCGCGGCATCCAGTGTCATGACGACCGCCGACACACGCAGGTGCGGAAACTCCTTGCGGTGGACCACGGCGACATCGACGGTGGCCGAGCCGGTGGCGATGCGCCACGCGGGGGCAGCGCCAGGCGATTCGAGCCGGGTCACCACGGGGGCATGGCCGAGGTCGCTCAAGGCTTGCTCGACGAGCGCGACCGTCGAGGCCAGGTTGGTCTCCCGCTGGTTCCCGAACAGAGACATCTCGCCGGAGCGTACCGCAGGATCGCGCTATCTTTGCCGTGTGCCGGACGACAAGTCGACGCGCGGCCCGGCGTCGCCGGTTGGCGACGATGCGGCACCACCGGTAGATGCGGCACCGCCGGCAGATGCGGCACCGCTGGCAGATGCGGCGCCGCCGGTCGATGCGGCACCGCTGGTCGATGCGGCACCGCTGGCAAATGCGGCACCACCGGTAGTTGCGGCGCCGCTGGCAGATGCGGCACCACCGGTAGATGCGGCACCACCGGTAGATGCGGCACCACCGGCAGATCCGGCACCACCGGTAGATGCGGCGCCACCGGCAACGGCACAGCTGGCAGATGCGGCGCCGCCGGTAGATGCGGCGCCGCCGGTAGATGCGGCGCCGCCGGTAGATGCGGCACCACCGGCAGATCCGGCACCACCGGCAGATCCGGCACCACCATCGCCGACTGCCTCGGAGGCATCGCCGACTGCCTCGGAGGCATCGCCGACTGCCTCGGAGGCATCGCCGGTCGAAGCGACCTCTCCGGTGGCTGCGGGCGCAGGTCCGAGCGCATCGGACCCATCGCCGCCCGGCGCCGGAGCCACGGCCTCGGGGCCGCGTGCTCGGAGGACGGCCGTCGTCGCGTTGATCGGGGTCGCGACCGCGTTCGGCGTCGCCGTCGTCATCGCGAGGCGGCCGCACACGCAGCACGCGGGGGTGCCGGTGACGGGCCATGGAAGCGGTGGAGCGATGCGTGTCCCCGAGGGTCCCGCGCTGCCGGGCGCCGCGGCCACAGGGGTACGGTTGACCGGGTTTGTCGTCGATGGAGCAGGTCTGCCGGTCCCCGGAGCCGAGGTCAGCGCAGAGCTCGAGCGCGGCGTCCAGGATCGCGCGCTCGTACCAGTGCCGCATGAAACCCCGAGCGTACCGGGCGTGGGGGCGAGCACCGCCGGCGTGGGGGCGAGCACCGCGGGCGTCGGGTCGAGTGCCGCGGGCATCGGGTCGAGTGCCGCGGGCGTCGGGTCGAGTGCCGCGGGCGTCGGGTCGAGTATCGTGGCGGGTTCGGGGCCCGCTGCCGCATCGACGCGCGGTACGCTCGCGAGCCCGCCGGTGGTCACCGCACCGCCGACCGGCGCCGACGGTCGGTTCGTCATCGACGGCCTCGTGGTTGGGCGGTTTCGATTGCATGTCGTCGGCCCCGGATTGTTGCCAGCCGACGTGCGCTACGTGCCGGTGCCGTCCGACGAGGCGCGGATCGTTGTCGCGCGTCAGGTCGCGATCGAAGGCAGCGTCACCGATGGCGGCAAGCCGATCGCCAACGCGCCGGTCGGGCTGCGCGGCGATGCGATCGGCGGGACGATCGAGACCCGCACGAATGCGACCGGCCGGTTCCTGTTTCCGAACCTACCGGAAGGCCGCTATCAGCTGTTCGCATGGCAGGCCGCGCTGGCCGCGCGCACCGTGCGGGTCGCGCGGCTCGGGGCGGGGCCCTTCGGACCGGTCGAGCTCCGGCTCGAGGCGGCGTCGATCGTCGTCGGCCGCGTGATCGATCGCGACGAAGGCACGGGGCTGGTCGCTGCGATCGAGCTGCGCCCGTCGGGCGATGACCAGGCGCCGCGCTACGCGCGCAGCGGCGACGACGGCGTGTTTCGCATCGAAGGTGTGCCGAACGGGCGCTGGATCGCCGACGCGTTCGTTCCGGGGTACCTGAGCCCCGGAGGTATCGAGCTCGAGGCTGGGCGCGGCGTTTCGGAGATCGCCCTGAGCCGCGGCGGCATGATCGAGGGCCGAGTGCTCGATGGCGACGGCCACCCGGTCGCCGGGGCGGTCGTCCGATCGCTGACCGCGGGGCAAAACACGACGGAGATCTCGGTCGAGGTCGAGCGCGACAAGCTGCGCCGGTTCAGCGGACGCACCGCCGCTCCCAGACCGGCGGCCACATCCGGGATGCAAGGAGCGGATCCGGAGCTCATCGTGCGCGGCGAGCTCGGCGTCCTGGTCGGCCCGATCCCACCCATTCCGCCGCCAGGTGCGCACGTCGCGCAGACCGCCGTGGCGATCGATCCGAGCCTGGCCGGCGAGCCGCCAGCGCTGCCCGTCGATCCAGTGCACGCGCCGGTCTGGATCACCGGCGCCGACGGCGTCTACCGGATCCGCGGGTTTGCCAAGGCCAAGGTCACGGTGCTCGCGACCGCGACCGGGTTCGCCGAGGCGCGCGGCAAACAGGTCGCGATCGAGCCGGGCCAGCTGGTCACCGGGATCGATCTCGTCCTGAGTCCCGGCACGCTGATCATCGGCAAGGTCACCGATCAGCACGGCACGCCGGTGCCCGGCGCGCAGATCACCGCGACCTCGATCGGCGCCGGGGCCCACGACGCGGCGGGCGCGACGCTCGACGGCTTCACCGACGACGCGGGTGAGTACAAGCTCGGTCCGATCACCGGCACCGTCGAGCTCCACGCGACCGCCTATGGCCACGGCGAGGCGAGACGGACGCTCACGCTCGCGGCGGCCCGCGGCGCCACACCCGCCGAGCAGCGCGCGGATCTCGTCGTCGTGGTCGCCGATGCAGTGGTCGCGGGCATCCTCGAGGACGACACCGGCGCCGCGGTCGGTGGCGCGCAGCTCGACGTCGTGGGTGGGGTCGGCGATGGCCGGCACGCGACCGCCGCGGACGATGGCACGTTCTCGATCGATCGCCTGCCTGCCGGTCACGTCCACCTCCACATCGCCCATCCCGCGTATCCTCCCGACGACGTCGATGTCGTCGCCGCCGCCGACAACCAGGCCCGGCTCCGACTGCACCTCGCGCTGGGCGGTGGTGTCGAGGGTGTGCTGCTCGATGCGTCGAGTGGCGCGGCGATCCCGAGCGTCAGCCTCGCGGCGTCGGGCCCTGCCAGCGCGCTGTCCGAGGCCTCCACCGACACGTCCGGCCGCTGGAAGCTCGGCCCGCTCAAACCCGGGCGCTGGAAGCTGGCGATCAAGTTGCCTGGCTACCTCGCGCAGATGCGCGAGCTCGACGTTCCGGTCGCCCACACCCCCGGCAGCACCTCGGTGCGCGACATTCGCATCGAGCTGGCGCGCGGTGCGCTGCTCGGCGGCACGGTGCGCGACGCCCGTGGCCAGCGAGTCGCCGCGGCCCACGTCATCGTCGCCGCCGTCACCGGCGCGGGCCCGGCCTGCGAGGCGGACACCGACGCGCAGGGCGAGTTCCGCATCCACGACTGTCCGACCGGCGACGTCGAGGTCGCGGCGACCAAGGCGGGGATCCGCGGCGCCGCCCGGACGACGGTTCGACCCGGCGACGAGATCCTGAGCCTGGCCGTCGAGCTCCGCTGACGGGGACGGTGTCTCTTTCGTCTCGTTCCCGGCGCACGCGGCGCTGTGATTTCAAGAGCTTTGCCAGACCGCCGCGCGGGCGTCAGCTTGACGCATGAGCGGCGGCGCGCTGCCATTCTGGCACTCGCCGGACGCCCCGAGGGATGCAGAGAGGACCGAGTTTCGCGTAGTTGCCCTGGCGCGCCGGTTGCTCCGCTACGGGTTCGATGTCTGCCATTCAATCGCTCCTGCGCGTGATGACGCTGCGTGATGCGGAAGCGATCGTGCTGGAGACCAACAAGATCCCGAGCCTGCGGCGCCGCGGTCAGGTAGAGCAGCTCGCGATGCCGGCGCTCGAGGCGCAGCTGCTGGCGGACTTCGCCGCGCCGCTACTGGTGGGTCGCACGGGAGACGGGGCGGTATCGGTGCCGTTCCACGATCCAGGCGGCGGGCATTATCAGGTGACGATCGAGAAGGCAGGGGCTGGGCTGCGCATGATCGTACGGCCGGGCAAGCCCGCCGCCGCACCGGCCGTGGCTGCGCCCGTGGCGAGCCACGACGCGAAGCCGAGCGCGTGGTGGGCACAGCCTGCGCCATCTGCGCCGCCTGCGCCGAGGCCGGCCGCACCACCGAGCCACCGAGGCGAGACCGTGATCGCGCAGGGCAGCTCCGATGGGCTCGCGCGGCTCGCGGAGTTGCTGGCGCCGGTGATCGCGATCGCGCGCGAGCGGGGGGCCTCGGACGCGATCGTGTCGACCGGCATCTTGCGGCTGCGCATCGACGGACAGCTCGAGGCGCTCGATGTGATGGTGGACGACGCGCAGCTCGCCGCGTGCGTCGCGGCGCTGGGGGCGAATACCGACCACAGCCTCGAGATTGCCGGGACGCGGCTGCGGGTCAACGCGTTCGATCACCTCAATGGGGTGGGGCTGGTCGCGCGGCTGATCCGCGATCGGATCCCGAGCCTCGGCGATCTCGGCCTGCCGGCGGAGCTCGGCAGCGTGGTCGAGCACCGTGACGGGCTCGTGCTGGTGTGCGGACCCACCGGCTCGGGGAAGTCGACCACGCTGGCCGCGTTGCTCGATCTGCTCGACCAGCGCCGCGCGGCGCACGTGATCACGCTGGAAGATCCGATCGAGTATCGCTTCACGCCGCGGCGGGGCATCGTGCATCAGCGCGAGCTGGGTGTTCACATCTCGAGCTTCGCCGCGGGCCTGCGGACCGCGCTGCGCGAGGCGCCCGACGTGATCCTGCTCGGCGAGCTCCGCGATCGCGACACGATCGCCGCTGCGCTCACCGCGGCCGAGACCGGGCACCTGGTGCTCGCGACGCTGCATGCGCCGTCGGCGGCCGGCGCGATCGACCGCATGATCGACGCGTTCTCCGATCGCCAGCAGCGCCAGGTCCGCTGGCAGCTGGCGTCGGTGCTGCGCACGGTGATCACGCAGTACCTGCTGCCGCGCCGCGACGGCGGCCGGATCCCCGCGATCGAGCTCGTGCCGGTCACGCCGGCCGTGGCCAATCTGATGCGCAAGGGCGATCTGCAGATGCTGGCATCGGCGATCCAGACCGGCCGTGACGCCGGGATGATCCCGCTCGAGCGTTCGCTTGCGCGGATGCTCGATAGCGGCGCCGTGTCACCGCAGGTGGTGAAGAAGATCGCCGCGGATCACGACCTGCTCGCGTCGCTCGCCGCGAAGCTGCGCTGACCGCCGCCGGAGCCTTCCGCCTCGCCGCGAACCGGCTACTCCTCGGTGAACGTGTACTCGTGCTGGGCGTCGCGCAGGATCAGTGTGCGCTGCGTGCTGCTCCCGACCACGACCTCCAGGCCGGCGATCCCCGGCGCGATCGCGATGAACGAGACGGTGCCGTCGGGGTTCTTGCGGGACGCGACCTCGGTCTTCCGCGCGCCGACGTCGAACATCGTCGCGTTCCCGGCGTGCGTCACGGCGAGGTCCCCGAGGTCGGCGCTGGTGTAGTGCGCCGCGAGCTTGCCGGCCTCTGCAGGATCGGCCGGCACCGTGCGCCGCTTGCGATCGGCCTCGGCTTGCTCGAAGTAGGTCCGCTCGGCGGCTGCGATCGTCGCGTCCGCCTCGGGCCGACCGTCGAACAAGAGCTCGAGCAGCTTGCGACGGAACGGGGCGCGGATCAGCGCGCCGGCATCCGCGTTGGTCAGGATCACCGCGCCGATGCCCTGCTCGGGTAGCCAGATCATGTCGCTGTGGTCGCCGACCAGATCGCCGCCGTGGCGGACGACCGGAATGCCGTAGGTCGTGTCGACCACGAGGCCCATGCCGTGCGTGCTGTCCGTGCCGAGCGCGACCTGCGCGGCGCGGCGCGCGAGCAGCGGCTCGGCGGCGATGTAGCGCTTGCCGTCGGGCAACGCCCCCGACGCGATCTCCATCTGCACGTACTTGAGCAGGTCGTGCACCGTGCTCCAGGCGCCCCGCGCCGGGCGGAGCGCGATGACCGCATCGGCGATCGCCATCACGGCGACCGCGGGCTTGCCGTCGATGTCGGTGACGTGAGCGGTGGCGTGATTGCCGCGCAGCGCGCGCGCGGTGTCGAACGTCGTCGCGGTCATCCCGAGTGGATCGAACACCAGGGTCTGCATCGCCCGGTCGTAGGCCGCGCCGAGCTCGAGCTTGGGGAACGCGACGTGACCACCAACGAAGCCCGCCGCACCGGCGAGCGAGCTCGAATACTGGAACATCTCGCCGAACGCGGTGGTCGGATGGACGGTGCCGAGCATGGCGAGCGCGGCCTCCGGCGTGGCGCGCTTGCGCTCGAACATCCACGCCAGGTCTTGCCGCGGGACCCCGGTGCACGCGCAGACCAGGTGCTTCACCAGGACCTTGCTGGTGGTGTCGGCGTCGCCGAGCTTGAACGCCGGCCACAGGCCGGCCACCGGCGTTTCCCACGTCAGCTTGCCCTGCTCGACGAGCTTGGCGAGCATCAGCGTGGTCATCGCCTCGGTGTTCGACGCGATCCTGTAGTGCGTGTCGGCATCGACCTTGGTCTTGCTGCCGAGCTCGCGCACGCCGAACCCACCGGCGAACACGACCTTGCCGTCCTGGATGAGCCCGATCGAGACCCCGGGGATGCCGAGCGCCATGCGTGCCTGGTCGATGAAGGCGCCCAGGGCCGCGAGCCGCACGGCGTCCAGCTTGGCCGGTGCTCTGCCGGCGAACGACTCGCGCGCGTACCCCTTGGGGAACAGGCGGCCAAAGATCACGCTGAGCTGGCCGGCGCGCTGCTCGGCGACTGCGTCGTCGAGATCGACGACGGCAACCGTCCAGGTAGTGCCGGCGCGCGCTGCCAGCGCCTGGACCGTGCGCCGTTCGTTCGGCGACGTCTGATAGGCGTACACGCGGGCCTTCGTCCAGCCATGGTCGTCGGGCGCATCATTGGCACTCTTGAGCGGTCGCCTCCCGTCGGGCCGGTAGGCGGCCCATGCCGCCGCGACCGCGGCGTCGGCGTCCTTGGCGCGCGCGTCGACCAGCGCGATCCGCGAGCCCGCCTCGGGCGCCTCGAGGATGGTCGCGGGACCACGCACCGAGAAGCTCCACCCGCCGGGGGCGACAAACGTGGCGCCGCCCACGGTGGACTTCGGCGTGTCCGCGGTGAGGCGCTCGGCGGACGTCTCCGGAGATAGCACCTGCGTGGCCGGCGCCGGGGGCCGCTCCGCCGTGGCCGGCGCCGGCCGCACCACCGTGGCCGACCTCGGCACCGCCGCTGGTGGTGCCGAGGTCGGCGCCACCGGGGGGCAGGATGCCAGTACGGACACAAGCACGGCGCATCCACGCATGCCGCGGAACCTACGCTGGTCCGGAGTCGCCGTCGATACAGACCTGCTCGAGAGCAAATCCGACGGGGTGCGCTGTTGCCCGCCGCGTCACGCGTGGGTGTGCGATAGGCACGCCGCGGTGCGAACACCGGAGCTCGTGCGCGAGATCGTGTCGACCGCCATCGCGCAGATGCGAATCCCGACCGTTAGCGGGGCAATGCCGCGCACACGTTTGCGCTGGTGTGAAGGACGCTGCACACCGGTGGTGGACGGTCGACGGCCCCTGGTAAGCTGCATGGTGATGCGATGGCTGTGGTCGGCGCTCGCCGCGCTCGTGTTGATTGGCTGTGGGTGCCCACCCCAGCGACAGTCCGAGACCTCCTTTGCATCGATCGCGAGCTTCGGGCCTGCGATCGCATCGTGTGTCGGCGGCCAAGATTGCCGTCCGCTGTGCGATGGCTTGTTCGGGCTCGGTACCAGCGCCCATACCCATATCCTGCATTGCAAGATCAGATCGCTGGTTCGCGACGATCTCAGCACGATTCCGGCGCCCATCGAGACCTCCATGGATCTGCAGTCGATCAGCGGCGCGAACGTCGCCGTGATGTATGTCCAGCGCGGCCAGCACGAAGCATGCACCGGCGCTGCCGACGACCGCTCGGTGGATGACGGTTGGAGCGATGACGACTGGAGCGACGACGACTGGAGCGACGACGACTGGAGCGACGACGGCGCCTGCGATGATGGCTCCTGCGACCAACCGCCCGGCGACGACACCTCGTGCGACGACGGATCATGTGACGACCCTGGCGATGCCGAGCCCGGCGACGAAGATCCTGGCGATGACGGCGGCGGAGACGGTGGTGGCGGCGACGGTGGCGGCGGCGACGACGGCGGCGATCGCGTCACCGGTGATCGCGGCTCGAACAGGGGACGCGTGCGGACCGTGTCTCCTTGGTCTCGTTCCGGAGTTGCAAAACACTAGGGCGATGTGGCGATCGCACGACGCGTGCGAAGGCTGATCAAAAGATCGCCAGGCGTTGGTCAGCCGCCGCGGTGCCGGCGGATCCGGTCGGCGTCGATGATCATCGTCGGTGCCGAGTGCACGTCGTCCTCGAATTCGGTATGCGCGCTGGGCGGCCGGCGCGGTGACGCTGCGTGCGGTGGCGGCGTCGTGTTGCGCACGCGCGGCGGGATCGGCGGCGGCGGCAGCGGCGGCGCTGCCGCTGCCGCTGCCGGGGGCACAAGCGGTGGCCTCGTCCGGCGGGCGGGGCGGGGTGTGGTGCGGCCGCGCCCGGTCTGCAAGATCACCGTGTTCGCGCCGTGGATGTATTCCTGGGGCTCGGCCTTGGGCATCGTGGTGTGGGCCGAGTCGCCCGAGAAGTCATTGGCCGATTCCGGGACGGCGACGATCGAGACCGACGTCGGTTTGGGATGGAACGGCACCTCTGGCGGCTCGAAGCTCTCGTCGCGCGACATCAGGCTCTCGCCGACGTCGTCGCTGACCTCGGCGTCCAGCACGTACTCCTCGAGCATGCGGAGCTCGCGCTCGATCTCGGTCGCAAACATCTTGCGGATGAAGCGCCCGAGGTGGCTGCGCGAGTAGTTCGGCATGAACTTGCGCAGGAATGTGCGGAGATCGGCCTCCGCCTCGGCCGCGGTCTGGTAGCGGTTGGCGCGGCTCCGCGTGAGGCACTTGTCGGCGATCGCCTCGAGCTCGGGCGGAAAGCCCGGGATGATCTCGCTGATCGCGCGGTACTTGGCGTCGCGGACCTTGATGAGGAGGTCCATCTCGTTGGTCGCCGTGAACGGCGGGATCCGGGTCAGCATCTCGTAGAGGCACGCGCCCAGCGAGAACACGTCGCTGCGGTGATCGAGCTTGCGGCCGAGCGCTTGCTCGGGGCTCATGTACTTGACCTTGCCCTTGATGACGCCGGTCTTGGTCGTCACCTTCGACAGCGTCGCCTTGGCGATCCCGAAGTCGCACAGCTTCACCTCGCCCGCGTAGCTGCAGATGATGTTCGACGGCGAGACGTCGCGGTGGATGATCCGCAGCGGGCGGCCGCGCGCGTCGATCGCCGAATGTGCCGCGTGCAGCGCCGAGGCGACCTCGGCCGCGACGTACGCCGCGTGCTCGGGCGGGACCGGTTTCTTCTTGGTGCGGCAGCGCTCGAGCACCGTGCGGATGTCCTTGCCGTCGACGTGCTCCATCGCGATGAAGTACTCGCCGTGCGCCCGCGCGAACTCATAGACCCGCGCGATGTTGAGATGGCGCAGCACGCTGGCGATCTTGGCCTCGTCGACCAGCATCTGGATGAAGTCATCGTCCTCGGCCAGGTGGGCGAGCACGCGCTTGACCGCGACCAGGTGCGGCTGGCCGTTGCTGTCGAACGTCTTGGCTCGGTAGATCTCGGCCATGCCGCCGAACGCGATGCGATCGAGCAGGTGGTAACGACCGAGCTGCTGAGCCCTTCTCACCGGCCTCTCAAGGTACCGCGCCGGTCTCCCTGCCGGCCAGGTCTACATGTCGTACCCGCGTGGCGATCTTTCTGAGATTCGCTATCATGCACGTCATGCATCGCCTGGCCCTGATCGCCCTGTGTGTCGCTGCTGCGTCGTGCTCGAAGTCCGCCGGCAACCAAGACAAGGTCGCGTCGGTGCCAGCGGGGCCGACCGGGACCCCCGAGGTCATCGCGGTTCCGCAGGGCGGTCCGTCGATGGGGGCAGGGCAGGCGGCTGCCAAGCCAGCGGCGCCAGCGGCCGATGACGATCGGTTCAAGCTCAAGCCGGAGGAGGGCAAGCTCGCGATCGAGGCGCCGGCCGACGCCAAGGCGGGGGCCGAGGCGATCGCGAAGATCACCGTGACCCCCGGTAGCGGCTATCACGTCAACACCGAGTACCCGATCAAGCTCACCTTGACGCAACCGGACGGAATGGCGCTCGCCAAGACGACGTTCGTTGCCGGCGGTCACGACAAGGGCAAGGGCGACGCGGACGCGCTCGATGAGAAGCAGCTCGCGATCGCGGTCAAGCTGACGCCCGCAGCCAGCGGCAGCTACACGATCAACGGCAGCTTCAAGTTTGCGGTGTGCGACAAGGATCAGTGCCTCGCGAAGAAGGAAACCATCGCGATCGCCGTCGCTGCGAAGTGACCCCGGATCGGTGCTACGTTCGGGTGCGATGATCGAGACGCCGACCGCCCCGCCTGGCTCCTCCGTCGTCAGGGATCTGCTACTCGAGCTCGGTGAGTCCGTGCGCACCGACTTCACGCGCAACCGCCGCGTGATGGCGTTCTCCGAGTACCTGAACCTGGTGGTCTCCGAGCCGACGCGCCAGCTGCGGTCGTCGACCCAGTACATGGTCGACTGCTTCGACCACTACGGCAGCTCGCAGGTGAAGTATCCGTGGGGCGATATCCGCCGGTTCCACCTGTTCGATGCGCCGTGGGCCGGAGGCGAGGATCGGCTGTTCGGCCAGGAGCCGGTCCAGAACGCGGTCTACCGGGTGCTGCGCAGCTTCGTGCAGGATGGTCGGCCGAACAAGCTGATCCTGCTGCACGGTCCAAACGGGTCGGCGAAGTCGACCTTCATCCGCTGCCTGGGGCGCGCGCTCGAGAACTACTCGACCCTCGAGGACGGCGCGCTCTATCGGTTCTCGTGGATCTTTCCGACCCAGAAGCACACGCGCGGTGGCATCGGGTTCGGGGGCAGCGCCGACGCGATGCACGACTCGCTCGACTCGTTCGCGTACCTGCCCGACGACCTGGTCGATGCGCGGCTCGGCGACGAGCTCCGCGACCACCCGCTGCTGCTGGTGCCCAACGAGGAGCGCCAGCGGCTGATCGACAAGCTGATCACGGGCGAGGAAAAGACCGCATTCAACGTCAGCGACTACCTGCGCCAGGGCGCGCTGTCGCCGAAGAATCGCGCGATCTACGATGCGCTGCTGGCGAGCTACCACGGCGACTACATCCAGGTGCTGCGCCACGTCCGCATCGAGCGGTTCGAGATCTCGCACCGCTACCGGGTCGGCTGGGTCACCGTCGAGCCGCAGCTCTCGGTCGACGCGACCGAGCGCCAGGTCACCGCGGATCGCACGCTGAGCTCGCTGCCGCCGTCGCTGCAATCGGTCTCGCTCCACGAATATGGCGGTGAGATCGTCGGCGCGAACCGCGGCGTGATCGAGTACGACGATCTGCTCAAGCGCCCGCTCGAGCACTACAAATATCTGCTGACGACCGTCGAGCGCGCGTCGCTGTCGATGACCAACACGACGTTGTTTCTCGACCTGGCGTTCATCGGCAGCTGCAACGACATCCACCTCGCGGCGTTTCGCGAGATCCCGGACTTCCAGAGCTTCAAGGGCCGGATCGAGCTGGTCCGCGTGCCGTTCATCCTCGACGTCCGTCACGAGGAAGCGCTGTACCGCGAGCGGCTGCGCGAGGCGGCCGGCAAGCGCCACATCGCGCCGCACGCCGCCTATGTCGCCGCGCTGTGGGCGGTGCTGTCGCGGATGCGCAAGCCGCAGATCGAGCGGTTCCCGTCGACGCTCGCCGAGGTGATCGGCAAGCTCTCGCCGCTCGACAAGGCCGAGCTGTACTCGAGCGGGCAGGTCCCACGCGAGCTGCCGCCGGACCGCGCCCGCGAGCTCGCCGCCCACATCAAGGATCTGTGGCACGAGTCCGACACCTATCCGATCTACGAGGGCCGGGTCGGCGCGTCGCCACGCGAGATGCAGGGCGTGCTGCTCGGCGCGGCCGCCGCGGGCCGCTACGACTACGTGTCGCCGATGGCGGTGCTCGACGAGATCATCGAGCTGTGCAAGCAGGTGAGCCTCTACGAGTTCCTGCGTCAGGACGTCCAGCCCGGCGGTTACCACGATCACAAGAAGCTGGTCGACGTCGCGCGCGGGCGGCTGTTCGACAAGATCGACGACGAGGTCCGCGCGGCGGTCGGGCTGGTCGAGGAGTCGGAGTACGGCCGCGTGTTCGATCGCTACATCACGCACGTGATGCACGCGATCAAGAAGGAGAAGGTCCGCAACGCGCAGACCGGCCGGATGGACGAGCCCGACGACGGCATGATGAAGGAGGTCGAGCGCACGCTCGAGATCACCGGGCGGCCGGAGGACTTCCGGCAGAGCCTGATCGCCAAGATCGGCGCGTGGTCGCTCGATCACCGCGGCCAGAAGCCCGTGATGTCCGAGATCTTCAGCGACCTGCTGCGCAAGCTGCGCGACGCGTACTTCGAGAAGCACAAGAAGACGATCGCCAAGGGGATCGGCGATCTCGTGAAGCTGCTGTCGGGCAACGAGACCAGCCTGTCGGCGGACGCGCGGACACGCGCCGATTCGGCGCTGGCGATGCTGACCGACAAGTACGGGTATTCGCGGGAGTCCGCGCGGGATCTCGTCGGTGCGCTGGCGTCGCTGCGCTATCGCGGCGCGTGATCCGGATCGCGCGTCCCGTGCGCTCGCTGCACCGACTGGGATTGTCCCTGGGCGCCGGTTGCCGGCGCGGGTATCCTGGCGCCGTGCGGAGCGCCCTCGCCGGCCTGGCCATGGTGGTCGTCGCCACCGCCGTGGCGCGCGCCGATCCGCCGAGCGTCAGCCCACCGCGGATGATCAAGGGGCCGTACCTCCAGAACCTGGCGCCGACTTCGGTCACCGTGATGTGGCACCTCGACGAGGCCGCGCCGGCGCGCGTCGTCGTCGAGGGCCCTGGCGGCCAGCGCGCCGTCGAGGTCAGGACGGCGCGGATCGGCGAAGCGACGATCGATCGGCTGGTGCCGTCGAGCCGGTACCGCTATCGCGTCGAGGCCGGCGGCCAGACCTGGCGCGGGGATCTCACGACGGCCCCCGAGATCGGCGCCGACGTGCCGTTCTCGTTCATCGTCCTGGGCGACACCCGCAGCGGCCTCGACGCCCACCGCCGCGTCATCGAGCGGGTCGCGCAGGAGGTTCCGGACTTCGTGGTCGGCACCGGCGACATGGTCGACGACGGCTCGAACCAGGACCAGTGGCAGCAGTTCTTCGACGTCGAGAACCAGTTGCTGCGCGACAACGTGTACTTCCCGTCGATCGGCAACCACGATCGCCAGGGCCGCGGACGCACCGCCGACACCTACCGCGCGTTCTTCGCCGTGCCGGATAACGGCGGCGACACCGAGCGCTACTACGCGTTCAGCTACGCGGCCGCCCGGTTCCTCGTGCTCGATTCCAACGAGTACAGCTTCGCGCTGTCGGATCAGACGGCCTGGCTCGAGCGCGAGCTGATCGCCGCGCGCCAGGATCCGGCGGTCCGCCATGTGTTCGCGGTGATGCATCACCCGCCGTTCTCGATCTCGCTGCACGGTGGCAACCGCGACCTGCGCGAGCGCTGGACGCCGCTGTTCGAGAAGTACCAGGTCAGCGCGGTGTTCTCCGGTCACGACCACGTGTACGAACGCGCCGAGCGCAACGCGATCCATTACTTCGTGTCCGGCGGGGGCGGCGCGCCGCTGTACCCGCGTCGTCCCAACCCGAGCCCGGATGATCTCGAGGCCGTGAAGAAGTTCGAGCGCGTGTTTCACTTCCTGCGCGTCGCGGTGACCGGCGAGCGCGTCGAGGTGACCGCGATACGGACCGACGGCACCGTGATCGAGACGACCGCGTGGACCACCGGCGCCGCGGTTCCGGACACTCGCGCGGCGCAGCTCGCAGCCGCAGCGGCAACCGGCGCCGTGCGGGTCGCGGAGACCGCGAAGCCAGGTGGCATCGGGGCCAACGCCGCCGCGGTGAGCGCACCTCCGGTCGCCGCGGCGCCCGTGCTGCCGCCCGGGGGCTCGCTGGTCTGGCTCGGACTCGGCGGGGTGGGGCTGCTGCTTGGCGCCGCCGTCACGGTCGTCCGCACGCTGCGCCGGTGATATCGTAGCGGCGTGACCACTGCCGGTATCGTGATCATCGGTGACGAGATCCTCACCGGCAAGTTCGCCGATGAAAACGCGGCGTTTCTGATCGGGGAGCTCCGCGCCCTCGGGGTCGAGCTGCGGCGGATCATCGTGATCCCCGACGTCATCGACGAGATCGCCGCGACGGTGATCGACTTCGCGGCGCGGTTCGATCACGTGTTCACCTCGGGTGGCGTCGGTCCGACCCACGACGACGTGACGATGGCAGGGATCGCGCAGGGCTTCGGCACGCGGGTCATACGCGAGCCTGCGCTCGAGGACCGCGTGCGTAGCTACTGGGGGGCCAAGCTGTCCTCGGCGAACCTGCGCCTCGCCGAAGTCCCCGAGGGTGCCGAGCTGGTCTATGGCAAGGATCAGGTATGGCCGGTGGTTGCCTATCGCAACGTCTACATCCTGCCGGGTGTGCCGTCGCTGTTTCGCCGCAAGTTCGTCGATATCCGCGATCGATTCCGCACCCAGCCGATGACCGTCGCGCGGGTCTACCTCGATGCCGAGGAGGGCTCGATCGCCGGTGATCTCGATGCCGTTGTCGCGGCGTTCCCCGCGGTCCGGATCGGCTCGTATCCGCGGTTCAGCGAGCGCGACTTCAAGGTGCTCATCACCCTCGAGGCGCACGGCGCCACCGGCGTGGTGGGCGCGCTGGCGATGATGCTCGACCGGTTCGGGACGCGGGTCGTCCGCCACGAACCGCCCGCGCTCGCCGGCGTGCCGGCGTCGGCGTAGCCTCACAGCGCATGCGGCCCGGCGCTCGGCACCGAGCCGGCTCGCGCAGCGATTTGCGGCTGGACCGCGATCACACGGATCGGTCGATCAAGCGTAGTCTGCACGCTCGGTCGCGCACCCCGTGCTGGCGGTGGATCTGCCGGGTGGGGTCGCGTGACACCGCTCGAGGTGTTTCCTCACACCGGTCCGCGCGGAGCCGGACCGCGCACAAAGGGGGAGCGTATGGCGTACTTGAACTTGGTCTTCAAGGGTGCTCATTCGAACACGCTGTATTCTGCCTACTACGACGGAACCGCCTGGCACGGCAATACGAAGATCCAGGATCAGCCGGGCCAGCTCACCCCGGAATCCACGCTAAATCCTGGGAGCTGCCTCTACAACAATCGCCTATACCTCGTCTACAAAGGTGCCGATTCTCCTCACCTGTACATGGCGTACTACGACGGCGTGAAGTGGTATGGAGATCACAAGATCAGCAGCCTGCCGGGCGGTATTAGCCCACAGTCGGACAGCAGCCCGAGCCTGGTGGTCTTTCGCAATCTGCTCTACGCCGTCTACAAGGGCAACGATACCAGCGACCTCTACATCGCCTGGTTCGATGGTACGCGGTGGTACGGCGACGTCAGGATCGCCGAGCAGCCGGGCGAGCTCTCGCCGCAGACCGACCACGGGATCGACCTCGTCTCGTTCAATAATTTGCTGTACCTCGTCTACAAGGGCGCACACTCCAACGAGCTGTACACCGCCTGGTTCGACGGGCAGACCTGGTCGGGCAACACCAGGATCCGCGACCAGGCGGGCCAGCTCACCCCCGAGTCAAACTACAATCCCGGCACCGCGGTGTTCAACGGCAACTTGTACCTCGTGTACAAAGGCGCCCACGCCAACGAGCTATACACGTCGTGGTTCGATGGCCACACCTGGTATGGCAACACCAAGGTCCGCGACCAGGCCGGCACGCTCGCGCCCGAGTCAAACTACAACCCAGGCGTGGTGGTGTTCAACAATCGACTGTATCTGATCTACAAAGACGCGCACTCGAATACCCTGTACAGCGCCCACTTCGACGGCACCGCGTGGTCGGGCAACACCGCGATCTCGCAGCAGCCCGGTGGCATCGCGCCGGCGTGTCACTACAATCCGGATCTCGACTTCCTGCCGACGGCCCCCGGGGCGATGGCGCGCTGGCTACGCGAGGTCCCGGACGCCACCCCGATCGGCGACATCAACGTGCCCGGCACCCACGACAGCGCCGCGATCAACACGACGTTCAAGACGCCCTACGCGTGCCACAACACGTCGCTGGGGCAGCAGCTGGACAGCGGTGTCCGGTTGCTCGACCTCCGGCTGAAGGTCAAGGAGGCGGACGCGAGCTATGGCTTCGTCACCTGCCACGGCAACATCGGCGCCCACGAGTACCAGAGCTTCGACTCGGCGCTGCAGGAATGCCAGAAGTTCCTCACCAGCAATCCGACCGAGTTCGTCGCGATGTCGCTGAAGGTGGACGACTGGAACGGCGCGACCAACAAGCCGGCGGCGTACGCCGCGCTCGCTGCGTTGCTGCAGCGCTACCCGGTGTTCTCGAGCCGAACCATGCCGTCGCTGCGCCAGGTCCGCGGCCGGATCTACCTGCTCAATCGCATGACCGAGGACCTGGCGCTCGGCGTGCCCGTCGGTTGGTCCGACAACACCACCGGCTCGTGGGCATCGGCGAGCCCCGCGCGCGAGTTTCGGCTCTACGTCCAGGATCAGTACGAGGGCCTGCCGGTGCTCGACTCGGAGGCCGCCAAGCTGGCGGTGTTCACGGCGGCCTTCGACAAGACCGGGCCCGGCGAGATGCTCCTGAACGTTGCGAGCGCGACCTACGCGGGGATCTTCGGCGTCTACATGACGGCCCACGTGCTGGGATATCTCGGGGCCAGGCCCGCAGCGAAGCGCCCGGCGCGGCTGGGCTGGGCGCTGTTCGACTACGAGACGACCACCTCCCAGACCAACCTGCATGGCTTCCTCAGCGTCGTGCAGCTGATCATCGCGTCGAACTTCCACTACCGAGGCTACGAGGCCGCCTTCCGCGTGATCGGCGACGGCAAGGACGAGCTGTGAGCCCGTGACGTTGCGAGTCGCAGGTTGCCAGCCGGGCGCCCGCGCGAGTTGTGGTAAGCGTAGCCATGCCTGTTCAGCCCCGCACGCCGCCCGGTGTGCTCGAGCTCTTACCGCCACAGCAGCTCGCGTTTCAGCGGATGCTCGACACCATCCGCCGCGGCTTCGAGCGCTTCGGGTTCCTGCCGGTCGAGACCCCGGTGTTCGAGCTCACCGACGTCCTGCTCACGAAGTCCGGCGGCGAGACCGAGAAGCAGGTGTACTTCGTGCAGTCGACCGGCGCGCGCAAGCAAGCCGACGACGGCAAGCTGCCCGAGCTCGCGCTGCGGTTCGATCTGACAGTGCCGCTCGCGCGCTACGTCGCCGAGCACGAGGCGAAGCTCAACTTTCCGTTCCGGCGCTACCAGATCCAGCGGGTCTATCGCGGCGAGCGCGCGCAGAAGGGCCGCTACCGCGAGTTCTATCAGTGCGACATCGACGTCGTCGGCAAGGACGCGCTGCCGCTGGCCTACGACGCCGAGATCCCCGCGGTGATCTACGGGGTGTTCCGCGAGCTGGCGTTCGGCCCGTTCACGATTTTCCTCAACAACCGCAAGCTGCTGCGCGGGCTGCTGGCGGCGTTCGACATCGCCGACGAGAGGAAGGACAGCGTGTTGCACGAGATCGATCGGCTCGGCAAGCAGCCGCGCGGCGAGATCGAAGCGCGGCTGGCAGGCGAGGGCTTCGGGCTCGATCCGGGCCGCGTGACCGAGCTGTTCGATCTGATCACCGGGCACGCGGGCGATTCGGGCGCGGCGTTCGCGGCGCTGCGCACGTTCGACCGGCCGAACCCGACGTTCACCGAGGGGCTCGACGAGCTCCAGCGGGTCTACGACGGCACGCTCGCGCTCGGGGTGCCGCCGCAGGCGCTGCAGCTGAACCTCGCGATCGTGCGTGGCCTCGACTACTACACCGGATCGATCTACGAGACGCTGCTCGACGAGCACCCCAGGCTCGGCAGCATCTGCTCGGGTGGCCGTTACGAGAACCTCGCCGGGCACTACACCAAGTCGAAGCTACCCGGCGTCGGGATCTCGATCGGCGCGACCCGGCTGTTCTCGCAGATGCTCGACATGAACCTGATCGGCGAGGGCCGCGGCGCCGTGGCGCACGTGCTGGTGCTCGCGGTCGAGCCGGCGATGGCGACCGAGTACGCGCAGCTCGCGACCCAGCTGCGCGGCGCCGGGCTCAATGTCGAGGTCTACGGCGGCGACGACAAGCTCGGCAAGCAGTTCAAGTACGCCGACCGCTCGAAGATCCCGCTCGCGCTGCTCTACGGCTCGCGCGAGAAGGCCGAGGGCGTCGTCAACGTCAAGGACATGCGCGAAGGCGCGGCGACCAAGCAACATGTAGTGCCGCTCACGGAGCTCGCTCAGGCGGTCGCGCGCTTGCTCGGTTAGCGGTCCTCGATGCCCGACGAGCCGCCCGGTCGTGACGCGGTGACGCCACGAGATCGCTGGTCCGGGGATACGCGAGGCAGGGTAAGCCCGGGTCGCCCGTCGAGGGCGATTTCCGCGCTGGCAGACGATGAGAGGGGTTCGGAACCGATCGCTCACCGGGCGGCACACGGGCGGCACACGGGCGGCGCACGTGCGGCACACGCCGCGCGCGCTTTACGTGGCTCGTCGCGACTGCTAAGACCCGTCACCGATGGATCCTGGGGATCTGGTGCTACGCGGCGGCCGGGTGTTTGACCCGGGGGCCGCGCGTTCCATCGATCAAGCGGGCGATATCCGGATCGCGCATGGCCGGATCGTCGAGATCGGCCGCGGCCTGGTCGGCGGCCGCATCATCGACGTCAAGGACCTGTGGATCGTCCCGGGCCTGATCGACCTGCATGTTCACCTGCGCGAGCCTGGCCAGGAATACAAAGAGGACATCGAGACCGGTACCCGGGCGGCGGCCGCCGGTGGCTTCACCACGATCTGTTGCATGCCGAATACCAAGCCGGTCAACGATCAGCGCACGGTGACCGAGCTGATCGTGCGGCGCGCGCGCGAGCTGGGCGCGGTGCGGGTCCGGCCGATCGGTGCGATCACGCAGGGCCTCGAGGGCAAGACGCTCGCCGACATCGGCGACATGAAGGAAGGCGGCATCGTCGCGATCTCCGACGACGGCCGCCCGGTGATGAACGCGGGGTTACTGCGCCGCGCGTTCGAGTACGCCCGCACGTTCGACCTCCCGGTCGTGCAGCACGCCGAGGATCTCAACCTCAGCGAGGGCGGCGCGATGAACGAAGGCGCGGTCGCGACACGGATCGGGATCAAGGGCCAGCCGGCGTGCGCCGAGAGCGCGATGGTCGCGCGCGATCTCGAGATCGTCGAGTGGACCGGCGCCCGCTACCACGTGGCGCACGTCTCGACGGCGCGCACGGTCGCGCTGATCCGCGACGCCAAGCGCCGCGGCCTGCCGGTCACCTGCGAAGTCACGCCGCACCACCTCGCCTTGACCGACGAGGCGTGCTCGCACTACGACACGCGCACCAAGGTGATGCCACCGCTGCGGACCGCCGCTGATCAAGAAGCCCTGCTCGAGGCGCTTGCCGACGGCACGATCGACTGCATCGCGACCGACCACGCGCCGCACTCGCCGGTCGAAAAGGACGTCGAGTTCGAGTGCGCGGCGCCCGGCATGCTCGGGCTCGAGACCGCGCTGCCGATCATCCTCGACTTCGTGCGGATGGGCTCGCTCGACGACAAGCGCGCGATCGCAGCGCTGACCGCGGCCCCGGCGCGCGCGTTCGGCCTGCCGGGTGGCGGGCTCACCGTCGGTGCGGTCGCGGACCTGTGCGTGATCGACCCCGAGCGCCCGCTGACGATCACCGCGGACGCGCTCGCCAGCAAGTCGAAGAACACGCCGTTCCTCGGCCAGACCCTCGCGGGCCGCGCGGTGCTGACCCTCGTCGAGGGCCGCGTGGTGTTTGATCTCGATGCGAGGATGCGATGACGACGACCCGCTGGCCCGCTGCGCTCGTGCTCGAGAACGGCAAGATCTACCGCGGCGAGGGCTTCGGCGCGCGCATCGAGTCGATCGGCGAGGTCGTGTTCAACACGGCCATCACCGGGTACCAGGAGATCCTCTCGGATCCGTCGTACGCCGGCCAGATCGTCGTGATGACCGCGACGCAGATCGGCAATGTCGGGGTCAATCACGGCGACACCGAGGCCCGGCGCGTCGCGTGCGCCGGGTTCGCGATCCGCGAGCTGTCGCCGCGCACCTCGAGCTGGCGCGCCGATGACACGCTGGGCCACTGGCTCGAGCTCAGCGGCGTTCCCGGCATCGACGGCATCGACACCCGCGCGCTGACCCGTTGCCTGCGCGACGGCGGCGCGATGCGCGGCACCATCACGCCGCACGTCGACGACACGGCCGCCGTGCTCGAGCGCGTGCGGCAGTCGCCCAAGATGGATGGCCAGGACCTGGTGCCCGGTGTGACGTGCAGCGAGCGCTACGAGTGGAGCGAGCCGACCTGGCGGGCGCTCGACGACGGACGCGCGCTCGCTCCGCCGCCGATCACCCACCACGTGGTCGCCTACGACTTCGGGATCAAGGAGAACATCCTCCGCCAGCTGCGCGATGTCGGCTGCCGGGTCACCGTGGTGCCCGCTACCACCCCGGCCAAGGTCGCGCTCGCGCTCGGCGCCGATGGCTTCTTCCTGTCGAACGGCCCGGGCGACCCCGCCGCGGTCGGCTACGGCATCGCCGCGACCCGCGAGCTGTGCGCCAGCGGCAAGCCGGTGTTCGGTATCTGCCTCGGCCATCAGATCCTCGGCCTCGCGCTCGGCGGCCGCACCCTCAAGCTGCCGTTCGGCCACCACGGGGCGAACCACCCGGTGCTCGACAAGACCACCGGCAAGGTCGAGATCACCTCGCAGAACCATGGATTCATCGTCGATCCGGCGTCGCTGCCGTCGGGCGTGCAGCTCACCCACGAGAACCTGTTCGATCACAGCAACGAGGGCATCGCCGTCGAGGGCAAGCCGATCTTCAGCGTGCAGTACCATCCGGAGGCAAGCCCCGGACCGCATGACGCGAGCTACCTGTTCGCGCGGTTCCGCGACTACCTCCGCAAGGCCACATGACGTCGGCCGCCGCGCTCCTCGATGAAGTAACCGAGACGCTCTACGCACGCCACACGGCCGATCCCGCCGCCGCGTCGATCGCGCGCCGCGAGTACGAGGAGCGCCGCGGCAAGGTCCATCAGGAAGACGAGCTGTGGGAGCCGTGGAGCGCCGCGTTCGTCGAGTGGTACGTCGTCGAGCGAGTCGCGCCCGGTCAGACCCAGCCGCCGGCGGCGCGGACCTATCGCGAGCTCCACGCTGCGGGCGACCCGCGCGCCGAGGTAGTGCGGGCGCTCGTGACCTCCCAGCGCAGCCTGTTCGAGATCCGCGCGATCGCGCGGGGCCGCATCGAGATACTCGATCTGCTCGGCGGCGCGGCGTTCCACGTCGACGAGCAACGCGCGCTCCACGGCGTCGAGATCGGCGACGTCGCCGAGCTCCGGCTGGTCGGGATCGCCGGCGAGGTCCGGTTCGGCCGCACGTTCATCTATCACCCCAAGCTGGCGCGGGCGGCGATCGTCGAGCGGGCGCGGGCCATGCTCGCCAGTGGCAGCAGCCGGCGCGACGCGATCGACCACATCGCGCAGCTCCGCGTCCAGGTGACCCGGTATCGCCACATGCCGGTCGTGCGGGTCTACGAGCTCGGCTCGCGCCTCATGGGTTGAACCATGTGATGGGGACGGTGTCTCTTCTGTCTCGTTCCCGGACAGCCGGACGACGTGATTCCAACGCCTTGATGGGGACGGTGTCACTTTTTTCTCGTTCCCGCGGGCTCGGCACCGCGGCCGCACGAGCGCGGCTCGTGTTGTGGAGCGTGGGCGCGTTCACCGCGATGGCCCGGGGCTCCGCGCATGCCGAGATGCCGCGCAACACGCCTGCCGCGATCGAGGTCGATCGCGATGATGCACCGGCGGGCCGCGCCGGGTTTGGTTTCGACGGCGGTGAGTCGGTCGACGCGTGGGGCGTCTCGGTCGCTGCCGGCTGGCTGGAGCGCCCGATCCGGCTAACCGCCGGCACGTTCGGCGCCGGCACGCCGGCGACCCTGCCCGTGCGGCGGCGCCAGACGCTCTCGCTCGGGGCCGCGCTCGCGCTCGGTGAGGCCATCGTGGTCGACGCGAGGCTCCGGGCGTCACACCAGGTCGGCGACCGGCTGCACGCGGCAGGCGATCCAGCGGGGCTCGCGCGCTACGTGCTTCATGACCTCCGGCTCGGCGGACGCGTCCGCGTGGCGGGCGATCGCGACCGTGCCGCGCTGCTGCGCGCCGAGCTCACGCTCCCCAGCGGCAACGCCGAGCAGCTCGCCGGCGACGCGCGGTGGACTGCGGCGTGGAGCCTGATCGGGCGCGCGACCATGCCGCACGGCATCGTGATCGCCGCCAACGCCGGGGTCCGCCTGCATGGCGCCGAGGTGATCGTCGGCGATCGGCTGATCGGCGACGAGCTGTTCGCGGCGGTGGGTGCGGCCGTTCCGCTGCCTGCCGTCGGTGGATTGCGGTTCGCGGGGCCCGTGACGCTGACCGCCGAGCTGCTGGGCGCGATCGGCGATCACGTCGGAATCCGGTCCGGTCCGGCTCCGCTCGAAGCGCGGCTGGGTGTGATCGTCCATCCGCTGGCCGAGCTGACCATCGGTGTGCATGTCGGCGCCGGGCTCGACGATCAGATCGGCGCGCCGCGGTGGCGCGGGTTGCTCGAGCTGGCCTGGACGCCGCGCGTGGCTCACCGAACCGAGCCGGCGTCGCCCGACGAGGCGCCCGATGATCCCGACGACGATCCGGAGCTTGCCCCCGCGGCTCCCCAGACCACGCCAGCGACCTGATCCGCGAACCGCCGCTGGCGGTCGAGGCCGGTGCAGGGTTAGATCCACGGATGGTCGCGCGTTCTGCGTCACAGGCGGACGGGTTCTCGCCGATCGAGCCGCCGTGGGTCTCGGTCTCGGCGGACGGCGCCCTGGCGGCGGTGCGGGAACCAACGCGCATCACGATCGTCGAGCTGCCGAGCGCTGCGGCATTCGCCGAGATCGGCGTCGATCCGGACGCGCTCGGCAGCGACGTCGCCTGGGTCGGCGTGCCGCCACGGCTGATCGTGCTGTCGCGTTACCAGGACAGCAGCACGGCACACTTGCTCGATGTGCTCGATCCGCTCGGGCCGCGCACGACCGCCGAGATCCCGCTCGACGCACCGATGCGATTGTTCGCGACCGTCGGATCCCACGCGCTCGTCGTCGGGGCACGCCATGCCACCGTGCTGGTCGCGAGCGAGTCGCACCTGATGCCGTATCAGTTCCCGTCGCGCGCCATCCCGGTCGTGGCGGGCGCCGCCGCCGGCCAGTTCCTGGTCGCGCTCAGCGCCTCGATCGAGGAGTGGGATCCGCAGAGTCGGACCCCGAAACGGCGCCTGCGACTTCCGCGGGCTGCGATGATCACGGCGGTCGGCGGCAGCGAGCGGCTGGTGTGGATCACGACGCAGCAAGAGCCGGCGCGGATCGATGTCATCCCGCTGGTCAATCGCGGTCAACCCAAGGCGCACGATCTGCCCGAGCCGCTCGCCGGGGTTGCCGGCCATCCGCGCAGCGACCTGGTTGTATGCATCGGTGCCGACAGCGGCCGGCTCTATGTAGTCGATCTCGATGGCCGCATGCCGCTGCGGCTGATCGAGACCGAAGCCACCGATCCGGTTACATCCGCAGCGCTGGTCGTCGGCCGCATGGTCGGTGTGCTCGCCGCGCAAGCAGGCTCCCCCCTCACCGTGGTGCCGCTCGATGGTCGCGATCTCGATCCTGGGGATCTGGCGTCGAGCGCCGTGCTTCGCTGGAAGGAGCCGGCACAGCGCTCGAGGATGTTCGCTGCCGCGCCCGACGAGTCGATGTCCGGCGAGAGCGTGTCCCACCTGACGGTGCGCGCCGAAGCAGCCGCCGGATCGATGGAGCACGCGGGGGCTGCCCCCGGCGAACCAGCGCCGTACGACGTTACGCCGCACGAACCAGGTGACGAGGTGCCGGTCGACGCGATGTCAGCCGTCCAGTCCACGACTGACATCGCCCCGCACCACGAAGTAAGGCTGTCGTGGCGTGACCACGTGGCCGCGTGGTCACGTGCCGTACGACTGGGCCGCACGACGCACACCGCCCCCCGCGCGCCGCTGATCGACGCCGTGCTCGCGCGGTTCGATCTCGAGCACCAGCTTCAGCCGGTGCTCGTGTTGCTCTATGGCGCTCATCTGTGCGGCGAGCTCGGGGTCGCGCCGGTCGACGTCGCGCACGTGCTTGACCGGCGCTGGGAGGAAGCACTCGGGCGCGGCGAGCTCGCACGCCGAGGCGTTGCGACGTACGCCGGCTCGCGCGTCACGTTGTCACCGGTCGTCCTGCGCGTCCTCGATGAGCTGCCGCCACTCGCAGGCACGCTCGTTGGCGAGCCCGGCAGCGGCGCGTTGCCCGGGCCCTGCTTCGTCGTTGCCGGCGACGAGCCGCTGAGCCATATCGCGAAGCGCTGCCTGTCGAGCGTCGGTGGCGCGATCCTGGTGACGCACCACAACGTCAATCACGCCGAGCTGACGTTCGAAGCGCGTGCCTACGGTGCGGCACCGATGCTGCGCGCCCATGCGGGTCTCGATACCGTCCCGACCAACCGAGCGATCTTCGTCGTGGCCGATGCCGATGCTGCGGAGCGCCTCGGCGTCCCGCCCCTGACGTAGCGCAAAACACCGGTGGACCCGGTGCGCTCAACCCGATTCGTCAGTGACCGCGTCCCTGAACTCAAGATCGCCGAGCTGCTCCAAGATCTCGCTGTCAAAATCCCGTGAGCAGCGCGAGGAGTTGATTGGCGAGGCTGCCGTGCAAGCGTTTGAACGCATCGTGCGTGGCGTGTGCAATAAAACTCCGCGGCGCCACCCGAAGCTTGTCGCCGAAGCGCTGTTGAGCGCGCGCCTCGTATCTGGACTGAGCGAAAACGTCGTACCTTCGCGGTCGGTGCTCTGGTAGATGATGATTCTTGCGTCATCTACCTGCGCTCGTTTGACCGCGCGGTGCATGGCGAGAGTATGCGCTTGGGCACCAATGGCGCAACCGACACGCGCCAGCCCCACGTTCCTTGCTAGGCCGCGCCGACGACCTCGTCGCGCAGGTAGTCTTTCTTCTTCCCCGCGATCGCGCAGGCGACCTTCGCGGCGCTCCAGCCGGCGACGAGTGCGCCCTCGACGCCGAGGCACGGCAGCACCTGCTCGCCGGTCAGCGTGAGGTTCTTGACGCCCGTGGTGTAGGGCAGGGCGCCGGTCTCGGCGGTCTGGGCCAGCTGGCCGCGCCAGATCGGCGCCATCGTGAGCGGCAGGTTGCGCGGCACATCGTAGCTGCCTCGCCCGCCGGGGACATGGGGCGAGGTCGCCTCGAACGGTGAGTGCGCAAGCACGAGGTGGCGCTCGAAGAACGGCATCACATCACCGAGCCGTTGCCAAAGACTGGTCCGCAGCGCCGCGCACGCCGCCGGGATCCGCTCGGGATCGATCGCGCCGTCGCTGGCGAGGATCGCGGCAACGGTGGCGACGACGCGACCGGCGTCATCGGTCTCGCCGAGGTGGATCGAGAACGCAGCGTCGCCGACCGGCGCGCGGTCGGTCGCGGCGATCACGGCGACGGTGGGCGCCATGTGCTCGGGCAGCCCGGCCTCGTCGAGTACGATGTTGAGCGTGTAGCGGTAGCCGACGATCGCCGTGGTCTCGGCCAGCTCGGTCAACCGCTTCGGGGCCTTCTTGCCCAGCAGCTCGACAAGCTCGCTCGGGGGCCGACTCGCGACGATCTGGCCGGCGCCGATCTCGTCGCCGTTCTGCAGGGTCAGGCTCGTCAGCTTGCCCCACGACAGCCCGAGCTCGGTGAGCTTGCCGGCGCGGATCTCGCCGCCTGCGGTGGTCAGCTTCTCGGCGAGCAGATCGCGGATCGCGTCTCCGTCGCCGCGCAGCGCGACCGGCCCGATCCGCCAGGCATCGACGGCACGCGCGATCGCGATCGGCGACGGCGCAGGATGGCGCAGCGCGACGGCCGCGAGCTGGCGCCACAGCGCACCATGCGGATCGCGCTCGGCGTCCGCCCACCACGCCGCGGCGGCCGCGGCCGCGTGCTCGGTGAGCTTGGCGAGCTCGCGCTTCTCGAAGAACCCGATGCCCGGGAACGCATGCTCGCCGCCGAGCGCCGGATCGAACAGCCGCGCGATCTCGCTTGCGCGATCCCAGCGTGCCAGCCAGTCCGCCGCACGGGGGCCGACCTCGCGCTCGAGCTCGGGGGCGAGGCGATCGCCGCCGAGATCGATCCGGAGCTCGGGCGCGACGAGCTGTGCCGCGATCTTGGGCTCGCGCAGCTTGCGGCGCAGCGCGAGCTCGGCATGCAGCTCCTTCAGGACGCGCTCGCCACCCGAGCCGGGCGCCGTCGGCCACGACGCCGGCTCGACGGGCAACTTGTGCGGTCCGAGCATGTAGCGCGCCGGCCGATCGTCGCCGAGCACCAGCGTCCGCAAGCCGCGCCGGGCGCACAGCGTGGCGCACGCAAGCGCGGCGAGGTCATCGCCGAGCACCACCAAGTCATACGAGTTAACCGGCACGGCCCCTCACGATGCGACCTTGGCACGACAGCTCACCCGCCGCCAAGCGCTGGACGACGATCGGCAAGAGCTGGTGCTCTTCACGCTGGATCCGCGCATGCAATGTACGGGCATCGTCGCCATCTTCGATCGGCACCGCCGCCTGCGCGATGATCGGCCCACCGTCGACGCTGGCGTCGACGAAGTGCACCGTCACGCCGGCCAGCTTCGCGCCGTGTGCGATCGCCTGCGCCGGGGCGTCGATCCCGGGGAACGCCGGGAGCAGCGACGGATGGGTGTTGACGATGCGCAGCGGGAACCGATCGATGAAGTGCGCGGTCAGCACGCGCATGAAGCCGGCGAGCACGACCGCCGCGACGCCGTGGCGCTCGAGCATCTCGATCAGGCGGGTCTCGAACACCACGCGATCGAGCCCGCCGTGCTCGACGACCTCCGCAGGGACGCCCGCGGCGACCGCACGGGCGAGGGCAGGGGCGCCGCGCCGGTTCGAAATGACCACCGCGATCTCCGCGGGTGCGAGCGCGCCGCGCGCCTGGGCGTCGAGCAGCGCCTGGAGATTGGTCCCGGTGCCCGAGACGAGCACGCCGATCTTCATGGGCCGGGGGCGACTCCGGTGAACCGCGACGGCTCACCTCCAGCGCGCGCCACGATGCCTCCGACGACGCGCGCGCTCGAATCGGCGAGCAACTCGAGGGCGCTGGCCGCGGCCGCCGGCGGCACCGCGATGATCATGCCGAGGCCCATGTTGAACGTGCGCAGCATCTCGAGCGGCTCGACGCCGGCCCGCGCGATCAGCGTCATGATCGGGGGGACCTGCCACGTCGATCGGTCAAGCTCGACCGCGAGGGTGTCGTCCGCGAAGATCCGTGGGGGGTTCTCGATGAGGCCACCGCCCGTGATGTGCGCCGCGGCCTTCCAGGCCACGCCGGCGCGGCGAAGCGCGGCGAACGCGCTGGCGTAGATGACGGTCGGGCGGAGCAGCTCGTCGGCGACGCTCGCACCGCCGAGCTCCGGCGGAGTGGCGTCGAGCGGCAGCTCGAGCACGTCGAGCACGACCTTGCGCGCCAGCGAGTGACCGTTGGAGTGCAGCCCCGCCGACGGCAACCCGATCAACACGTCGCCCGCGGCGAGGTCGGTGCGCGGCCGGATCTGCGTGCGCTCGACGACGCCGACGCAGAACCCGGCGAGGTCGTAGTCGCGGCCGTGGTACAGGCCGGGGAGCTCGGCGGTCTCGCCGCCGACCAGCGCGCAGCCGGCCTGGCGGCAGCCCTCGGCGATCCCGCTGATCACGCGAGCTGCGGTCTCGACCTCGAGCGCGCCGGTCGCGAAGTAATCGAGGAAGAACAGCGGCTCTGCGCCGGTGACCAGCACGTCGTTGACGCACATCGCGACGAGATCGATGCCGATCGTGGTGTGACGACCGGCGGCGAGCGCCGTCTTCAGCTTGGTACCGACGCCGTCGGTGCCGCTGACCAGCACCGGCTCGGAGTATCCGGTCGGCAGCCGGCACAGCGCGGCAAAGCCGCCGATGCCACCCAGCACCTCCGGCCGCATCGTCGAGCGAGCGAGCGGCTTGATCCGTTCGACCAGGGACTCGCCGGCGTCGATGTCGACGCCCGCGTCCTTGTACGTGATCGCCATGGGCGCCACGCATACCACACACCAGGGTCGCTGCCCCCCAGCCCCTCCCGGGAAGTGCTCGTCAGCGGCGGCATCACAGCGACGGCTGTCGGCTCAGAGCCGATCGCAGGCTACGACGTGACGGCGATCTCAGGGCCTGTCGAACAAGGCCGACTCCGTCGGCGTGTCGCCACGTGGTCTTTCGATCGGTCGTCGCCGTAACCGGCGACAACCTGTACGGAATCGTCACTCGAAGACGCGCGACGCCCGAGCCGCCGAACGAAGCTGCAACGCAGGTTTCGACACCGCTTCATCCAGGACCGCCAGAACGCCATCACGCCAGAAGCCACAGGGATCGCCAGGAACCGCCAGGGCCTGCCAGGGCCTGCCCGGACCGGACCCGCCCGGACCGGATCTGTCCCGGACCGTGTCACCGCTGGTCATCGCAGGACGGCCCAGCGGCGGTTCAAACCGGGTATGATTCCATCGAGTGCCGCCGCAGCCGCTGATCGATGTCGTGATCCCGGCGCGGAACGATGCCGCGAGTTTGCGAGCGCTGTTGCGGGATCTGCCGTATCGGCTGATTCGCTCGGTCGTCGTCGTCGACCGTGGCTCGACCGATCGGACGGCGGAGGTTGCGCGCGACGCCGGGGCGCTGGTGCTGCGCGAGCCGGGCGGCGGATATGGCGCTGCGTGCTTGCGGGCGCAGGCGCATTTCTCATCGCTGCCTCGCGTGCCCGATGTCATCGTGTTCCTGCCCGGGGACCGGTCGCCCGCGGCCCAGGCGATCCCCGCGCTGGTGGCGCCGATCGCCGAGCGCGGGATCGAGCTGGTGCTGGGGATCGAGCCCGGGCGGCGCGGCCTGGGCGAAAAGCTCGTGACGCGCTTGATCGACACCGTCTATCGCCACCGGTGGTCGGGTGTCGGGCCGGTGCGCGCGATGCGGTTCCCGGCGCTGATCGCGCTCGGCATGAGCGATCACGCCGACGGCTGGGATGTCGAGATGCTGGTGCGGGCCGTCCGACTCGGGCTCAGCTGCGACGAGGTCGCGCTACCCGTCGACGAAGAGCGCCAGCCCAAGGCGATCGGCCGCGCGATCCTGCACATTCTGCGTTATTCCACGATGCGATGACCGTGCCACGATGGCGCGATAGGTTCCGGCGGGCACCGTTTCTGAACCTCGACGGCCGGTTCGTCGTCTCGTAGCTGCGGCGCAGCAGCAGGCCACGACACGAGCCAAGCCCCGAGATCGCAGCGGTCGCCACCGCGGCCGCGTCTTCGGGCACGTCTCTCGGTGTGTGGATCAGGCCGCGGCTTCGCCGTCGCGGATCCGGATGACCTTACGAACGAGCGCTGGGAGCTCGTCGTTCTTGCCGTGGATCAGCGTCTCGATCTCGGGCGCCATCTGGACGAGCTGCTGCTTCAACGAGGTGCTCGTCGTGCCGGTAAGCAGGGTGGAGATGATCGCGACCAGAAAGGAGCCGCCCCAGATCTCGCGAACCGCCTCTGCCGCGGATGCTGCCCCGAACACCGTGAACCCCTCGGCTTCGAGTGCGCGCGTCATCTCTTCGCGCTCCGTGCTGATTTCATTAACGATTAGGACCGAAGACATCGGAGACCTCACGACCAAAGTCACAGAGAACGATGGCTCTTTGCCCTCAGAAGGGCTGCATTTTTTCCCATGCTGCTTACCAGGTTCATGCGCGCGTCGCGAGAGAAAGTCATCGAGAATTCATCGCTTCGCGATCAAACGCGGCTTTACGCGGGGTTGCCCCTCTGGTATCTAGCGCGCCATGGCTTGGTGGTCTCGCACGCAAGGACTGGCCGCAGAGCCTAAAAAGTCGGTTCCTAAAGGAATTTGGACAAAGTGTGAGCGATGCAGCACGACGCTCTACGAGGCCGACCTCGACGCCAACTTCCGGGTCTGCACGAACTGCCAGCACCATTTCCGGATGTCCACCGAGGGCCGGATCCAGCTCATTGTCGATGACGGGCAGTGGCAGGAACACGACCGCAATCTCGAGAGCAGCGACCCCCTGGGCTTCCGCGTCGATGGCAAGAAGTACATCGACCAGCTGAAGTCGACGGCGCGAAAGGTCGGCCCGGGCGACGCGTATCGCGCCGGGCTCGCTGCCATCGGTGGGATCCACGTCGAAGCCGGGTTCTTCGCATTCGAGTTCATGGGCGGCTCGATGGGCTCGGTGGTCGGCGAGAAGATCACGCGGCAGTTCGAGCGCGCCGTGGCGCATCGCCGCCCCGCCGTGGTGTTCTGCGCGTCCGGCGGTGCCCGCATGCAGGAAGGCGTGCTGTCGCTGATGCAGATGGCCAAGACGTCGGCGGCGCGCAGCCGGCTGCGCGAGGCCAAGGTCCCGTACATCTCGGTGCTGCTGCATCCCACCACCGGTGGCGTCGCCGCGTCGGTCGCCATGCTCGGCGATATCATCATCGCGGAGCCCGATGCGCTGATCGGGTTTGCGGGACCGCGCGTGATCGAGCAGACGATTCGCCAGCAGCTGCCCCCGGGGTTCCAGCGCTCGGAGTTCTTGCTCGAGCACGGCATGGTCGACATCGTGGTCGCCCGCAAGGAGCTGAAGCCGACCCTCGAGCGCGCGTTGCGCTGGTTCGAGCGCGGCCGAGCGCCCGAGCGCCGCACCGGCGCCGCGATCGACGACGGCGACGACGTCGAGCAGCCCGCAATCGACTGATCCGATGACCTACGTCGAGTTGCTCGCCCAGCTGTTTCCGGCGCGGCGGTTCGGCGTCGTGCTGGGGCTCGAGCGGATGCGCGCGATCCTCGACCGGCTCGGCCATCCCGAGCGCCAGCTTGGCGCGATCGTCCACGTCGGCGGCACCAATGGCAAGGGCTCCACGGTGGCGATGATCGCGGCGCTCGCCGCGGCCCCGGGGCAGCAGAGGCAGCGCGTCGCGACGTACACGTCGCCGCACCTGTCGTGCCTGCGCGAGCGGATCATGATCGACGGCGCGATGATCTCGGAGCCGGCGATCGTCGCTGCCGCCGAGCGTGTTCGTGACGCGGGTGGCGGCGAGCTGACGTTCTTCGAGCAGCTGACCGCGATCGCCATGGTCGCGATCGCCGGCGCGCAGGTCGACGTCACCGTGCTCGAGGTCGGACTGGGTGGCCGGCTCGACGCCACCAACGTCGTCGATCCGGCGGTCGCGGTGGTCACGGGCGTCGCGCTCGACCACGAGGCGGTGCTCGGCCCAACGCTCGGTCAGATCGCGGCCGAGAAGGCTGGGATCTGGAAGCCCGGTCGTCCGGCGATCATCGGCGCGTCGGGGCTCGCGGATGCGGTGCCGGCGCTGGTCGCCGCCGCGCATATCGCCGGGGCCTATCCCGCGGTGATCGACGACCTCGCGATCGCTGCCGTGCCACCGGTTGGCCTGCCGGGCGGCCATCAGCGGCGCAACGCGGCCGCGGCGATCGCGGCGATCCGAGCGCTCGGCTTGCCCGTGGTCGCGGCGGCGCTCGCCACCGTGCGCCACCCCGGCCGGTTCGAGGTCATCGAACCGCCGGCGACGCCGATCGGCGTACCGCGGGTGATCCTCGACGGTGCACACAACCCGCACGGTGCGGCGGCGCTGGCCGACGCGCTGCGCGAGCGCGGCGAGCGCCCGGTGCTCGTCGTCGCGGTGTCGGCCGACAAGGACGTCCCCGCGATCGCCGCGGCGCTGGCGCCGGCGGTCCGCGCCGTGATCGCGACGCGCTACCAGCAAGACCGCGCGATGGATCCCGCGCAGCTCGCGGTGGTGTTCGGCGGCACTGCCGCCCCCGATCTGCGGACCGCGCTTGCCGCCGCGTCGGCGATCGCTGTTGCGCACGGCGCGCCGATCCTGATCGCGGGCTCGCTGTTCCTGGTCGGCGAGGCCCGCACGCTGCTGCTCGGCGCGCCGACCGATCCGATGCTGGTGACCGATCCGCCCGCGCGCGGCAGCCTCGATCGTTAGGGGGCTTTCCCGCCCCCTCTGGCACGGCAAATCCGCGCCATTCCCCCCTCCGCGCGTCGCGTCGCGTCGCGCGGTTTCGCTCCACGGTGCGAGGTGCGGTGATCCGCCATCTCGTCTCCGGCTCGGTTCGACGACTCTAGCTGGTTGATCGAAAGGGGGCCTACGTGACCTCGTTCAGCGGGGCGGCCGCCAGCGAATCGTCAGCATCGTGCGCTCGTCACCGTCCCAGGACTTGTCCTGGAACGCCGAGCGGACGTCCTTGGCGCCGGCGAGCTCGAGCAGCCCCTCGAAGAACCCCATGGTCTGGTACGCCGCCGCTTCCTCCGCCGGCCGCCCCATGTAGTAGCGCACCACGATGTGAGCCTCGTTGTCATGCAGGAGGGGGACGTCGAGCGCGTCGAAGTCGAAGAACGTCTCGCGGAGCACGCGAAACCGCGCCAGCGTCTCGGGCGGATCGTTGGGCTCGAGCAGCGTCGGGTGCGCGAGCCGGAGCTGTGCTGCCGAGTAACGGCCCCACAGCTGCACCGGAAATAGCTCGCCGCGCGTGACCGTCGTCAAGATCGCATTGCCCATCCGCTCGAACGTGGCCATCGGATACCAGCCCGTGGGGTCGATCTGCGTCTGTAGATACGGCTCGTCCTCGGGCGCAAGGTGTTCGGACCAGTGCACCGCCTTCTGGGATCGCAGCATCCGCACGTAATCGACGAACAGGACGCCGCGAACTTGGCGCATTACCCAGCATAGCTCGCGAAGGGGAGGAATTTGCGCCGGCCGCGTGCTGCCCGTACGATCCGCACATGCGTGGCGCTCTGCTCATGGTTCTGCTCGCGGGTCCGGCCTATGCCGACAACGCGCCGCACAAGGAGGGCGAGTACGGCGGGGTCACCCCCGGTGAGGCGCCCCGCGATGCCGCGGTCAAACCGGCCAAGGCCAAGCGGCCACCGCCGAAAGGAACGCTGACCTGGATCGGCTTCGAGGCCAAGGACGGCGGCGCCCAAGTGTTCTTCCAGTCGGTGGCGCCGTTCGAGCTCCGCCAGCGTGTCGAGGGTGCACACCTCGTCGTCGATCTGGGGCTGACCCGGCTTGGCCACAATACGTGGCGCCAGATCGATACCCGGTTCTTCGATAACCCACTGTCGGGGGTTGTGGCCAAAGCGGTGAATGCCACACGCGCCAGCAAGGGCCGTCCCGGGCACGCCGCCCGCATCGAGGCCCGGATCGCGTTCAAGAACGCCAAGGATGCCAAGGAAGCCACCGTCCGGTCAGCCACCGAAGCGGATGGTCTGTACTACGCGTACCTGAGCTTCCCCGAGGGCACGGCGGGCCCAGCGACCGCTACCCCAGCCGCTACCCCAACGAGCGTGGAGCCGCCCGAGGTCGACGAGACGCCTGCGCCACCTGCGCCGTAGCGCGTGGTCTGGGCCGCGTGGGCGAGCCGATCGCGTAGCCGGTCGGCGTCCGCCCCACGAGTCGCTTGAAGTCTTTACTGAAGTGGGCCTGATCGAAGTAGCCGAGCTCGAGCGCCAGCGTGGGCCAGTCGACCACATTGCCGGCATCGACCCGCTCCAGGGCGTCGTGCAGCCGATAGCGGCGGATCACCCACTTGGGGCTGACCCCGACGTAATCCTGAAACAGCCGCTGCAGCGCCCGCGGACTATCGCCGACGATCCGCGCGAGATCATCGACCTTGCGGATCTCGCGATCGTCGAGGATGCGTTTCACGATCGCCGCCGCGTGGCCGGCGACGGGGTCGGGCGCAGGGAGATGGTCGCGCAGGAAGCTCGTCGCGGCCGCGATCCGGCCTGCCATCGTCGCCGGTGCGAGCACGCGGCGCTCGATCACATCCGCCGCCACATTCGCCGCCACATTCGCCGCCACATCCGCCGCGCTCTCGGTTGCCTCGCTGGCGGCGTTCTCGGCGTCGTTGCTCGCGAACACGTCGGCGAGCGGAACGCTCCGATCGGTGAGCCGCGCGATCGGAAACCCGGCGATCGGGCGAAACGCTCCGGGGTGGAACTTGATCCCGACGACCAAGCCCGTGCCCTCGAGCCGCCGCGTGAATCGCCCGCGCGGCACCCCGACGATCCGCGAGCACCTGCGTTCGAACACGATATGGACCGACGGATGCGACAGCACCTCCCGGATGACCGGCTCACCTGGGATCTCCCAGGCGACGACCCAGAAATGCTCCACGAACGCCGCGATGTCCGGCGCTGGTGGGTGACGCTCGTGGACGAACGAGCCCGCCACAGGCTCGGCACGCAGGAGCCCGCGAGGCTTTCCGATCGGTGGCGGGGGCACCATGTCGTGTTTCTACAATACTGCGGCCCCGACGCGGCGTAGGTTGTTCGGAGCCCCATGACAATGCACGGAATTGGCACATTCGAGGTGAAGCTCGCCCCGCTCGGGGCGTACGCGGCCGGCGATCCGGCGCTCGGCCGGATGTCGATCGACAAGGTGCTGCAGGGCGACCTCATCGCCACGAGCCAGGGCGAGATGCTCACCGTTGGCACGAGCGTCAAAGGCTCGGCGGCCTACGTCGCGATCGAGCGGATCACCGGCACCCTGCATGGCCGCAAAGGCTCGTTCGCCGCACACCACGTTGGCGTGATGGCGCGCGGAGCGCCGCAGCTGACGATCGCGCTGGTGCCGGACTCTGGCACCGAGGAGCTGACCGGGATCGTGGGGACGATGAAGATCAACATCGTCGACGGCAAGCACTGCTACGAGATCGACTACACGCTACCGTCGGGGTGACATCGCGCTTGCGTTTCGCTACCCCGACCGGCGAGCCTCGGCGAGCGCGCCCTGCAGCGTCGCGCGGGTCTGCGTGCCGACCAGCGCGTCGCTGGCGTGGCCGTCGGGGCGCAGCACCAGCGTGTACGGCACGCCGGTCACCTCGTACTGGCGGCGCAGCGTGCCGTCGTCGATCAGCACCGGGCCGGTGAACTTCGCGGTCTGGACGATGCCGGCGGCGTTCTCGCGATTGCCCACCACGAACACCGCGACGACGTTCGCATCGGCGGCCTGGGCCGCGTCCTGCGCGAGCGGCAACTCGGTGAGGCAGTGCTCGCAGGTCGGGCTGACGAACACCACGAGCGTCGGCTTGCCGAGCAAGCTGTCGGTGTCGAGCTGATCGCCCATCGCCGGCAAGGTCAGGCTCCCCGCGACGTCGCCTTCAGGCACCCGGGCGTGGCGCTGGCACGCCGAGATCGTCAAGGCCAACAAGAGCAGTTGAGTCCACCGACGCGGTGATGGCATACCGGGAGCCATGGATAGCACGGCCGACGACGAGCTGGCAGGCGAGCTGTACGACCTGGCCCGGCAGTTGCGCAGCCAGCTGGCGCGCCACGCCGCGCTGGGGGCCTGGGCGGCGCCCGGTGGAGCGACGGCGCGGGTGCCGGCCGCCCCGGATGAGGCGCCGGACGCGCGGGTCGCGTCGGAGCCAGCGGCGCTCTCGCCGGCGAGCTCGCCTGCCGATGACTTGCACGGCGCAGCATCCGCGGACGGCGACGCGGTCCCCACCGTGGTCCCCACCGGCGACGACGCCCGGACCGCGCTCGGGCACCGCGATCTCGCGGAGGCAGATGCACCGCCCCCCGCCTTGCCGATGGCAGAGTCCCGACGCAGCGCCCCGGCGAGGCCGCTGGCGCAGGTCCGCGCCGAGCTCGGCGAATGCACCCGCTGCAAGCTGCACGCGACGCGGCGATCGATCGTGTTCGGCGTCGGGGCGCCGGATGCGCCGCTGATGTTCGTCGGCGAGGCGCCGGGGGAGCAGGAGGACAAGCGCGGCGAGCCGTTCGTCGGGGCCGCCGGCCAGCTGCTCGACAAGATGATCGAGGCGATGGGCTGGACGCGCAACACGGTCTACATCGCGAACACCACGAAGTGCCGGCCGCCGGGCAATCGCAACCCGCAGCCCGACGAGCTCGAGCAATGCATGCCGTTCCTCCATGCCCAGATCGCGTCGATCGCGCCGCGGATCATCGTCGCGCTGGGCCGGCCGGCGTCGAACCAGCTGCTCGGGATCGACGCGCCGATCAGCTCGCTGCGCGGCAAGTTTCATGACTATCCGCTGCTCACCGCGGAGCGCCACAGCTTGAAGATCATGCCGACGTTTCACCCGGCCTACCTGCTGCGCGATCCGGACAAGAAGCGCGCGGCCTGGGCCGACCTCAAGCTCGTGATGACGGAGCTGGCCCGCCTGGGGATCGCGCCCGGCGCGGCCGGCTGATGGAGGCGTGCGAGCTGCTTGCCATCGAGCTTTGCCTCGATCGGATCGACGCCGAGCTCGCCACGGAGCTGCCGCCGCACATGCGGATGTTCGCACGGGCCTACGCGCGCGGCGCCGCGCCACCACCGGCCCCCGAGGTGCTGCTGCGCGGCTCGACCCTCGCCACCGCCCGCGCGGCCGTGGCACATCCGGTCCTCGCCGACCGCGGCCTCGGGCTGCTGCGGCTGGTGGCGCCGATCGCGATCGAGGCGGACGCCAGCGTCGCTGCGGCTCGCGCGGCGCCGCCCAGCTGGGACGCGCTCGCCGCCCTCGCGACCGCTCGTCACGCGGCTGCCGTCCGCCGGCTCGGCCACGGCGCGATCGATGCCCTGCATCGCCTGCATGGCTCGTCCAGGGCCGGCATGGATGATGAACCACCCCCGGGACTCCCAGCGCCGATCGCGGCGTGGTCCGCGCCCGATGGGATCGCGGTCGATGATCGCGCGATCAGCGGTGCGTGGGACGCGCTTCGCACGCGCCACGGGGTCGGCGGAAAGCTCCGCTTCGAGCGCACCGCGAGCGCGCGCCCACGCGCCTTCGTCGTCCAGCCCGGCGCCGAAGTGGTGGTCGTGATCCCGGGGCAGGTCGTCACCCCCGCGGATCGGTTCGCCGTTCTGCACGAGCTCGGCCATGCCATTGCGGCGCTCGCGCTCCCCGCCGGAATTCCGCGCGCCATCGACGAGGCCGCCGCGGCGTACGTCGCGCGCACGATCGAGCGGGTCGATGACGCGTGGCATAGCCCCGCGGCGGGTCCGGCGCGGGTGCGCCGCGGCGTGCTCGCGCGGGTTCTGGATCACGTCGAACGGCAGATCGCGCTTGGCATCGAGCGGCAACGCGATCGCGTGGTGCCGCTCGCCGCGGATCGCCTGGCCGAGCGGCCGCCGTGGGCGCTGTGGCACGATCCGGGTGCACAGGCCGCCTATGCCGTTGCCGAGGCGCTGGCGGACGAGCTCGAGCGTACGGTAGGACCAGGCCCCGGCGCGCTCGCGGCGGCGCTGGCCGGCCACCGCGCATCGATCGATCACCGTGCGGCGACCGCGCTGTAGGCGTCAGCGCTACCGCGGCGTCGAGACAACGTTCGAAGACGGTACGAAATCTGCGTAGAATCCGTCATCTCGAAAGGACCCGCCGTGACGACATTCCAGATCGACACCACGCACTCCAGCATCGAATTCTCCATCCGGCACCTCGTGATCGCCAAGGTTCGCGGACGGTTCGCGAAGTTCACCGGCACGATCGAGCTCGATGAGGGCGACGTCACCCGCTCGGCGGTGACCGCGGAGATCGACGCCGCGAGCATCCACACCAACGACGAAAAGCGCGACGCCCATCTGCGGGCCGGCGACTTCCTCGACGTCGAGGCGTTCCCGAAGATCACGTTCGCGAGCAAGCGAATCGAGCGGGCCGGCAGCGATCTTCGCCTGACCGGCGCCCTGACCATCCACGGCGTCACCCGCGACGCCGTCCTCGACGTCGAGCAGCTCGGTGCCCTGAAGGATCCGTGGGGAAACCAGCGTGTCGCGTTCGCCGCGCACGGCTCGATCGATCGCAAGGACTTCGGCCTTCAGTGGAACATGGTGCTCGAGGCCGGTGGCTTCGCCATCGGCGACAAGCTCGAGATCTCGCTCGACGTCCAGGCGGTCAAGGCCACCTGAACTGAGAGGGTCGATCAGAACAAGCGAGCCGACCGCGCAATCTCGCGAATCGCGATCTCCCGGTGCGGCCCGAACGTATTCTGGTCGACGCTCGACGCCACCCATGGGTTCCGGCATCAGTGGCGTTTGGCCAGCAACAGGTGATGGCCAAGCTGCCTTACAGGTCACGGCGTTGTTCGAGCATGATCCGAGAGCGCGGTGACACGTCGTCGTGGCTGATCTCGATCACCTGCACGCCGAGCAAGATCGAAACCTGGTCATTCGATCACGTCGGCGGCCAAAGCGGCCGGGGCTCTGGCCTGGCAGGTCGCGTGCGTCAAGCGACCGGGCGGTTTGCTCGCGACCGGCAGGCCGGCCAAGATGCAGCGTGCTTCGCGCTCGCTGGGTCGTGCTCGCCTGCTTGGCGAGCTGTGGGGTGCGAGCACCGGCGCCGATCGACGTCGACCGGCTGTTGCTGGCGCGCGGCACCGTCGAGGCGCGCCGCGACCTCGAGATCCGGGTCACCAGCGATCCACGCGACGTCGCCGGCCGGCTCGCGCTCGCGGCGCTCGACGAGCGGATCCGACGGCCGAGCGAAGCCCTGGCGGCGCTCGAGGCGGTCGAGGCGCTGGGCGGTCCGCTCGGGGTGCGCTGGCACGCCGACGATCAGGCCCGGCTCGCCCGCCTGATCGCGGCGCGCGGTCGCGCCCGACTGGCTCGCGGCGCGGCGACCGGCGCGGCAGATCTCGCTCGAGCACGGCGGCTCGGAGCGGTGGTCACCGACGACGAGCTTCGCCAGGCCCAGGTCGCTGGAGCGATCGTCGCGCTGCGCCACAGCGCTGCCGAGACGCGCGCCGAGGGTCGCCGCATCCTCGCCGGCCTCGCTGGGGTCAACGGCCTCGCCGGGATCGCGGCTGTGCCACCCACCGGATCCGCGTCGAGCACGGCGCTCGCGCCAGCAGGGGAGGCAGCACCGGGCGGTGAGTCGGCCACGGCCGCACGCTCCGCCTCGGGCCCGGCGTGGACGAGCGGCAGCACTGCCTGGGTGGGCGCCCAGGCCGGGGCTGCTCCGGATCAGCGCGCTCGGTTCGGGGTATGGCTGTGGGAGCAAGGCGCGCGGCGCGCCGCCTGGGACGAGCTCTCCGCGTGGCACGCCGCCACGCGAGCGCCTCGCGATCCGGAGCTGCAGGACGCGTATCTCACCGCGGCGCGCTGGTGGACGCCGTTCGATCTTCCGGGGCCGCCCGCCGGCGAGCTGGTCGGACCCGCGCGCTGCGCGTTCGGAGCATGCTCGCCGCGCGAGGTCGTCGGCGATGATCGGCTCGAGCGCGGGTTTCTCGCCGCGCCGCTGCCGCCTCCAGTACGAGATCCGGACGATGCGGCCGCGCTGGCCGTGATCACGCTGCACCAGGCGCTTCGTGGTGAAGCGTCCTGGGGGCCCGCGCTCGCCGCGCGTGTCGACCTGGCGGCGCTGGCGGACCCGATGCAGCTCGCGAAGCTACCGCCCCACGCACAACCGCTCCTTGCGCGTCTGGCGGGGCGAGATGCGCCGATTCCGAGCGACGGCACCACACCCGAGCAGCGGCTCGTGATCGCCGCGGAGCGTGTGCTCGCGGGCGCGGGCCCGGCGGATATCGCCGCCCTGGTCGCGACCGGACCGTACGACGCCGCGTTGCGCCGCGTCGCCGCACCGCCCGGATCGCCCGCACCGGTGACCGGCAACCCGCTGGTCGAGGCCGCCGCGCGCCATGCCGAGCACGCGATGCCTGGGGCCGTGCCGCCCGACGAGCTGCGCGCGATCGTCGGAGCCTACGTTCGCGATCCGCTGATCGCCGATCGCCTGGGGCGGGACGCGGTCGCGAGCGCGGTGGACGCCGCGGCGACGCACGCGATCCTCGCGGCCCTGTTCGACGCGCTCGGCGACCCGGCGCGGGCGCGGGCGGCCTGGCAAGCCGCGGTCGACGCGAGCCCCGAGCCGGGGTTTCTGGCCGGCCTCGCCGAGGCCCAGGCGCGCCAGGGCGACGGTGATGCCGCGCTGATCACCGCGGCGAGCGCCGCGGCCGCCTCCGGCGATCCTGGTGTGGTGTGGACCCGCGTCGCCGGCGCGCTCACCGGCTCGGGCCGGTATGTCCACGCGCTCGATGCGGCGCGCAGCGCGATCGATCTCTCGGGGCCCGAGACGCTCGCATCCGCGCTCGAGGTTGCGAGCGCGGCGAGCCGCGCGCTCGGCCGCGATGCGCAGGCCGCGACCCTCATCGCTCAGCGTTCACATCTCGGGCCCGGCCTGGGGGCACGCCACGCGCCTGGCGCCGCGGCCATCGACACCGATCCCACCGATGCGCAGGGCGCACTTGACGCCTTCCAGCACGACGCAACCACCGCCACGATCGCGCGGCTCTGGACCGCATCCCGCTGGAACCCACGCGATGTCGCGCTCCGTGTCGCGTTGCTCCACGCGATCGCCGCCGACGATCTGCGCCGCGCCGAGCTCACCGCCGAGCTCGTGGACCTCGCCGGCGATCGCGATCCAGCGCTGCGACGAGCCGCGGTCGCCGCGCTGCACTGACGTCGCGATCGATCGAGGCCAAGCCCCAGCGCAAACGCTGCGGGTCAGCGGCGCGGCGGAGGCCGAACGCCGCGGCGCTGGTACGCGAGGTAGTCGGCGATGATCGTCGCGTGATCGAACACCAGCGGCAGCGGGATCGCATCCGGCGCGCACACGACGCAGTCGGCGGCATCGTCACCACCCACCGGCCGACCCGACGCGCGCGCGATGAACACCGTCGAGACCGTGTGCTGCCGCGGGTCCCGCCGCGGGTCGGAGTAGACGTGAAACAGCTCGATCAGCTCGACGTCGAGCCCGGTCTCCTCCTTGGCCTCGCGGACGGCGGCGTCGGCGATCCACTCGCCGTCATCGACGAAGCCGCCGGGCAGCGCGAGCCCGCGCGGCGCGTTCTTGCGCACGATGAACACGATCTCGCCCGGGGCATCCGCCAGCTCGATCACCACGTCGACGGTCGGCTTCGGGTTCTTGTAGACGGTCGCGTCAGTCATTTGCCACCTCCCGCGGCGAGCGGGCCTTCGATCCACGCGCCGAGCGCCTGCTGCAGCTGCTTGACCTCTGCGGCGCCCGCCGCGTTGGCGATGTTGTGCTTCTCATCGGGGTCGTGCTCGAGGTCGTAGATCTCCCACTTCGAGTCGCTGATCCGGTAGTAGACGTGGTGCTTGCCGTCGGCGGTGATCATCGCCTTGGCCTCGTGATCCCACTCCGGCGCCGGCATCAGCTCCGAGAACGCCGGCTTGGGCTCGAGCGGCTGGCAGGCGAGCGCGGCGGCGAGGCTGCGGCCCTGCCATGACTTCGCCGGGGGCGCGCCGACCAGCGCGGTGATGGTCGGTGCCAGGTCGATCAGCTGAACGACGTCGTCGCGCATGCACGGCGCGGCGCCCGGAACCCGGAACATCAGCGGCACGTTGGTCAGCTCGCGGTACAGGTTGTCGCCATGGAAGAACGCGGGCTTGCCGGCCACCAGATGCGCGCCGAACGCCTCGCCGTGGTCCGCCATCACGATGACCGCGGTCGTCTTGGCGAGCCCGGTCGCGTCGAGCACATCGAGCAACTGGCCGATCTGCGTGTCCTCGTAGGCGATCTCGTAGTCGTACTTCTCGACCAGCGCGGCGGTGCCGTGCTCCACGTACTTGAAGCCAGCGTGCTCCATGTACGTCGAGTGCGGCTCGAACAGGTGCACGATCATCGCGAACCTGGTGTCGGCCTTGGCGAGCGCGCCCAGCCTGGCGATCGTCTTCTTGACGATCCGCGGCCCGGCGGTGTCGTGGTTCGACTCCGGGATGTTGAGCGCGCCGGTGTTATCCCACTCGTCAGCGCCCTGGGTGACGTTGCTGTTCATCCAGCTCACGACGTCGCCGCAGGTGTCCGGGGACTTCTTGCGGTCGCAGAAGTAGAAGTGCGAGCTCTCGCCGATCGTGCGGAACCCGGCGGGCGCGAGCGCCTCGAACAGCGTCTCGTTGTCATCGAGCACGGTCGCGTAGTTCTTGAACTTCTTGTCGACCTTGATCTGCGACGGATAGCGCGACGTCAGAAACGACGGCACCGAGCGCGGCGTGTTGGGCGCCTGCGCATAGGCCCGGCGGAACACCACCGCCTGGCTCGCGAACGCGTCGAGCCGCGGCGTCAACGACGTGCCGCCGCGCTGGTAGCCCGCGATGCCGAGCCGATCCGCGCGCAACGTGTCGACGAAGATCACGAGCACGTTCTTGGTGCCGGTCGGGGCGGCCACCGGATCCGGTGCCGCCTGCGCGGTGGCCGCGGGCGGTGGATTCGGCGCCTCGACCTTGGCGTCGCCACCGACGCAGTTATCGTCGATCCCGTTGCCGGGAATCTCGATCGCACCGGGGTGCACGTTGGGGTTGTGGTCGTCGCAATCCGGGCCGCCAAAGAACGCCGAGTAGCCATCGTGATCGCGGTCGATCAGCTTGCGCAGCACGCCGATCAGCCGCGACCCAACGTACGATCGCTCGGTGACCGCGGTCTGGGTCGACTCCGACGGCGTCCCGAGCCCGACCAGCGGGAGCACCACGGCGATCACCAGCCCGCCGACGGCCACGAGCCCACGCCGCGGGATCCGCTCGCGCACGCGGGTGAGCGGTCCATACGCAGCGATCGAGATCGCCACGGCGACGACCGGCAGCAACGCCGGCACGAACAGCGACGCCAGGTTGAGCGCCTGGTAGTCGAGCCGGCGGAAGATGATGTACAGGCCGCCGGCGGCACCGGCGAGCACCGCGCCCACCACCAGCAGCACGACGCGCGACAGCGGCCCGATCGTGGGCACCAGCGCGGTGATGCGCCGCGCGACGCGATACAGCGGCAGCGCGGCGAGCGCGATCAGCGGCAGCGCCACCACCACCACCACGCCGAGCAGCAGGCCACCGACCGACTTGCGCTGGACGTCGCCGACCAGCCCGACGGACAGCTTGCCGATCGCGATCGCCAAGCAGCCGCCGAGCGCCGCCGCGGCGACCAGCGCGGCCGACACCGAGCGATCGAGCTCCGCGTCGCCGCGCAGTCGGCGAAACCCGCCGCGGACCCAGCGATCGCCCCACGTCGCGTTGCCGGCGCCCAGCACGAGCCCGACGGCAACCGCGATCGGCAGCGCGATCAGCGACCACAGTGCGAGCAGCGGGGCGATGGCGTCGCCGGTGTGCGCGATGTCGGCGACCGCGAGCACGAGCCCGGCGAGCAGCACGACACCGAGACCCGCTGCCATCCCGGAACGATAGGGTGGGGGCGTCGCCGCGATCATCCCCGTTTCGTTACCATACCTGGCTCGGCGTCCGTATTTCCTACGGGCCCCGTCGCGCATCATATTCCGCGGGTCCGATCGCTTCGCTCGTTCCGGTCGCTCGGTTCCGGAACCGCAGGCAGGAGCCTGATGCTCCGGGCTCCGGTCGCTCCCCGCTAGCTGCGCTTGACTTCGACCAGCACGCCTTCGACGAACCGCGGGTCGATCTCGGCTTCCGTGACGGCGCCGAGGATCGCCTCGAGATCCCGGAGCCAGCCGTCGACCAGACCGGCGACGATCGGCCCCGAGGCCGACAGCTGCGCCGCGCCGAGCCGGCGCTGGATCGCGGCGAGCCCCGCCGCGCGCGCCGCCGGCGTGAGCGACCCGGCGACCATGCCGTCGTCGCGCAGCCGGGTCAGCTCGGGCTGCGACAGCGCCTCGCCGCGTAGCTCACCGCCGACCACGGCGCGGGCGAGCGCGGTCCGGATATGGTCGTCGAGGCCGGGCCGCGGCTCGGGCGCCTGGCCGGTCGCGATGACGTCGACACCGAGGCCCTCGACCAGCGCGATCCGGACCGTGAGCCCGGTCAGCAGCTCTCCGGCGCGCCGCAGATCGGCTGACGCTTCGAACGGCCGCAGCCCCGGCTTCGGGGGCCCGTCGGCCGCACACGCAAACAGCGGCCGTGGCGAGCACAGCGCCGCCACCAGATCCCCGACGGGCGCACCGGCGGTGACCGAACGCGGCGCAAGCGCCTGCGCGAGCCGCGCCAGCTTCTGGGTCACCGTGTAGCCAACGCGGAACAGCCGTTCCAGCGCCACCGAGCCGAGCGCGTGCGTGGCGCGCTCGACGTCGCCGCGCGACAGCGTCTCGAGCCCGAGCGACAGCGTCGCGGTCGCGTACAGCGCGCCCCGGCGGACCACCTCGGCCTGCCCGGGCTTCGCGCGCCCGGCGGCCAGCACCTTGTTGACGAGCACCATCAGCCCGGCCTCGATGCGCTCGGCCTCGGCGGGATCGGTGATCGCGGCAAGCGCGCGCGCCAGGAACGACCGGCCGATCACCTGCTCGGCGATCGCGACCGGCAGCCGGGTGTCCTCGCCCACGATGTGATCCTGCGAGCCCTCGCCGATCTGGACCTGCGCCGGCTCGAGCGGCCGGAACAGATCGAGCGCGTCGTAGAAGTCGACGTAGCCCATGTCGGCGAGCCGGCCGGACCGCCAGCGGTAGCTGTTTTCCTCGAGCTCGGCCGGCGGCTCCGAGCGCGCCGACATGATGGTCAGCCGCGCGAGCTCGGCGTCGCCGCGGTACAGATCATCGACCATCCGCATGATCAGCCGCTGGCTGTCGTCGTCGCCGAGCAGCTCGAGCATGAAGAACGTGTCGACCGTCGCGATGATCTGATGCTCGTTCTCCTCGGGCGGTTCCTCGCCGAGATTGACGTCGTAGATCTTGAGCTCGCGCTGGAAGATCAGCGCGCGCAGGTCGGCGTCGAGCTCGCCCCAGACCTCGCTGAACTTCTCGAACCCGGCGTCGAGCAGCGACGACAGCCAGGGCCGGAGCGGCGCGACGTCGAGCTCGTCCTTGGTCCAGCCATCGAGATCGAAGCAGCCCTGGATCTGCGCCGGGGTGGCCAGGTGGATCAGATCGGCGGCGTCCTCGAACCCGACCTCGTGGACCAGCTCGAAGATCTCGCCCGGCGACAGCGCGGCGATCGCGCCCGCGGCATCGTCCTGCGACAGCAGGGCATCGATCCGGCGATACCCGCGCGGTCCAGCGAGCTGGGCGCGGATCCGGTCGAGCGGCCCTAGCGCGATGCCCAGGGAGCCGCCGGAGCCAGCGCCGGAGTCAGAGGAAGATGGCACGTCGCGTTCGGACATAGGTAGATTGCTCGCGGACATGACTACCACGCCCCCCGTAGATCTCCTCATCGCCGCGGTCAACGCGCAGATCGGGCGGGTCGGGCCCGGGGTCTACGGCGTGGCGTGCTCGGGCGGCGCCGACTCGCTGGCACTCGCGGATGCGGCGATCCGCGCGGCGGGCCCGGCAAACGTCGTCGTGCTGTCGATCGATCACGGCCTGACATCGGCGGCGGCCACGGCGTCGGCGGCGGTGGCTGCGTGGGCCCGGGGACGGGGCGCGGCGGCGGTGGTTCGCCAGGTCGAGGTCGCTCGCCGGGCGTCGCTGGAAGCGGCCGCGCGCACGGCGCGCTACGCGGCGCTCGACGAGCTGGCCGACGAGCTCGGCCTGGCGTGCGTGATGATCGGCCACACCGCGCGCGACCAGGCGGAGACCGTCGTGTTGCGGCTGCTCCGCGGCACCGGCCCCGCCGGCCTGGCCGCGATCCCCGAGCAGCGCGGGCGGTTCGTCCGGCCGTTTCTCGCGATCGAGCGCTCGACCATCGATGCGTACGTCCGCGCACACGCGCTGCCGGTGTGGAGCGATCCGATGAACGGCGACCGCCGGCTCGCGCGCGTCCGCGTCCGTGAGGAGATCCTGCCGGCGCTGCGCCGCGAGAACCCGCAGCTCGATGCCGCGCTGGTCCGGCTCGCCGGCAGCGCGACCGAATGGCTCGAGGTGATCGATGCGCTGGCGCGACCTTTCGCACAGTTTCCGATCGACGCCCTCACGCTTGCCGCGCAGCCCGCTGCCGTTCGCAAGCGAGCGGTCTCGATCGCCCTCGAAGCCGCGGGCCTCGATTATGACGCCGGTCACCTCGAGTGCCTCGATCGCATGGTCACGGCGCGCGAGCACGGCCAGCGCTCGGTCGATATTCGCGGCGGCTCGATCATCCGGAGCTACGGCGCGCTGTCGGTCGCGCGGCTCGAACCACCATCGCCCTCGACCCTCACAGCACCCAAGGATCACGAGGTGCGCAGATGGCGACCAGGAGATCGGATGAGACCGGCTCGGTTGAAAGGGCGGTCCCGCAAGTTGTCCGACCTCTACATCGATGCAAAGGTGCCCCGGGCCCTCCGTGACACAGCCCACGTGCTCGTTCGAACCAGCGACGCCACAATCGTGTGGGCCGAGCACGTCGGTTCTGCGTTTGGAGAACCCTGTTTTTGGGCATCAAATCCCGCCCGAACAGGCGGGAAGTTTTGACAAGAATGGACTTTGCAACGTTCCTCAAAGGCCCCATGCTAGAGGGACAAACGTCCACTGACCCCCGGATCCGCCGTTGCGCCAATCTCATAAGACCATCCTGATCTGGGCCATCCTGATCCTCATGTTCGTGAGCATCTACTCGATGTTCACGGACTCCTCGAGCAAGGAGAAGGAGCTCGACGTCACGTCGTTCAGCGCATTGCTGAAGGACAAAGAGCACGACGACGCTTCCTCCAAGATCGAGAAGATCGCGATCGAGCCCCGCGGCCACGACGACGCTCGCTACGTCGTCACCATGAAGAACGCAAACCCACCCAAGCAGGTGGTGTACGCCGAATTTCCCGGCTCGCTCACCAAGGAGATCCGCGACGCGGGCATCCCGTACTCGGTGCGGTCAAAGGACGAATCGAGCATCTGGCCTCAGGTCCTCGTGTGGTGGCTGCCGATGCTACTGCTCGTCGGGATCTTCTTCCTGTTCATGCGCCAGCTGCAGTCGGGTGGCGGCAAGGCGATGAGCTTTGGCAAGTCCAAGGCGAAGCTGCTGTCGGATCACCAGAACCGGGTCACGTTCAAGGACGTCGCCGGGGTCGAGGAAGCCAAGGACGAGGTCGAAGAGATCATCGCCTTCCTGAAGGACCCCAAGAAGTTCACGCGTCTCGGCGGCCGGATCCCGAAGGGTGTGCTCATGATGGGCCCCCCGGGTACCGGCAAGACGTTGCTCGCGCGCGCGATCGCTGGCGAGGCGGGCGTTCCGTTCTTCTCGATCAGCGGCTCGGACTTCGTCGAGATGTTCGTCGGGGTCGGCGCCAGCCGGGTCCGTGACCTGTTCGAGCAGGGCAAGAAGAACGCGCCCTGCATCATCTTCATCGACGAGATCGACGCAGTCGGCCGCCATCGCGGCGCCGGCCTCGGCGGCGGTCACGACGAGCGCGAGCAGACCCTGAACCAGCTGCTCGTCGAGATGGACGGCTTCGAGTCCAACGATGGCGTGATCATCATCGCCGCGACCAACCGCCCCGACGTGCTCGATCCGGCGCTGCTGCGCCCGGGGCGCTTCGATCGCCGCATCGTGGTCCCGCGCCCCGATCTGCGCGGCCGCATCGGCATCTTGCAGGTCCATACCCGCAAGGTCCCGCTCGGCGGCGTCGATCTCGAGATCATCGCGCGCGGCACCCCCGGGTTCTCGGGCGCCGACCTCGAGTTCCTGGTCAACGAAGCCGCGCTGATCGCCGCCCGTCGCGACAAGGACAAGGTCGAGATGGAGGACTTCGAGGAGGCCAAGGACAAGGTCCTCATGGGCGCCGAGCGCCGCTCGATGATCATCTCCGAGAAGGAGAAGCGCACCACCGCCGTCCACGAGGCGGGGCACGCCCTGGTCGCCAGGTTTGTCGACACGATCGGCGGGGACTCGGTCGATCCGGTGCACAAGGTCACGATCATCCCGCGCGGTCGCGCCCTGGGCGTTACCCAGCAGCTTCCGCACGAGGACCGGCTCAACATGACGCGCGAGTTTGCGCAGAACCAGATCGCGATCCTCATGGGTGGTCGAGTCGCCGAGGAGATCGTGTTCGCGCAGAAGACCACGGGGGCGGGCAACGATATCGAGCGCGCCACCGAGCTCGCACGCTCCATGGTCACCGAGTGGGGCATGAGCGACGCCTTCGGCCCGCTCAACTTCTCGGCGGGCAAGCAAGAGGTTTTCTTGGGCCGCGACTTCTCGTCGAGCGATCGCCACAGCGAGGATACTTCGCAGCGGATCGATGCCGAGATCCGCCGGATCGTCACACAGCAGTACGATCGTGCGATGGAGATCCTGACCAGCCACCGCAAGGAGCTGGAGCAGATCGCCGAATCGCTGCTCGAGTACGAGACGCTCGACGGCAGCGACATCGACACGCTGCTCCGCGGCGGCCGCATCGAGCGGCCGGTCTCGGCGGCAGCAAAGAAGCGGCAGGAAGCAGCGGCCGAGAAAGACGAGGCGGAGCGCAAGCGCCCCCTGATCCTCCCGCCGCTGGGCAAGAAAGACCCGTCGCCCGAGCCGGCTTGATGGGCTGGACGGGACTATCTTGGTCCCGCGTTTGTTGTTCCTGGCCTGCCTTTGTCCCGTCCTTTTGGTCTCGCTCCGGGTGCTGCGGTAGGTGAGACTCACGTTGTGACGGTCCTGGTCATGGGCGTCGTCAATGTGACGCCGGACTCGTTTTCGGACGGTGGGCAGTATTTCGAGGTCGACGCGGCGGTCGCGCATGGTCTCGCCCTGTGGCGTGACGGGGCCGACATTTTGGATGTCGGCGCCGAGGCGACCAATCCGCGCGCCCAGCCGGTCACTGCTGCCGAGGAGCTGCGCCGTGCTCTCCCTGTGGTGACGCAGCTCGCCGCGGCGGGCGCCACCGTCTCGATCGACACCACGAAGGCGTGCGTCGCGCGAGCGGCGGTCGAGGCGGGCGCCCGGATCGTCAACGACGTATCGGGTGGCTTGTTCGATCCGGACATGCGAGACGCGATAGGCGAGGCCACCTACATCGCGGGGCACCTGCGCGGGCGATCGATCGCCGAGGTGTTCGCGGCCGAGGCTGCTGGTGCGGCCCCGCTCGACTGGCGCACCGTCGCCGACGAGCTCGCAGAACGTCTCGCTGCGTTGCCGGCTGCGGCGCGCGAGCGCGCGTGGGTCGACCCGGGCCTCGGGTTCGGTAAGGGGGCTGACCCCGAAGCGAATCTCACGCTGTTACGGCACAGCGGTGACCTCGGTACCCGGCTCGGTAGGCCGGTTGTTGTAGGCGCGAGCCGCAAGCGATTCGTTCGGCGAGCGTTCGGTGTGCACGATGACGATATCGCCGCGCTGGACGCCGCATCGGTCGCCGCAAGTCTCGACGCGATCAGGGCCGGCGCAAATGTGGTCCGGGTCCACAACGTCGCATTGCTCAGGGCGGCTCTCGCGTTATACACAAAACAGTAGGACGCACCGCGCGGCGACCGCGTGGGACCATGCGTCCGACTGGAATGTATTGCCGTGACCGCGCCGCTCCGCGAATTTCTCGACGAGCTCACCGTCGCTACCGTCGCCACGACCGTGGTCGACGTCGCGCTGGTCTATTACCTGATCTATCGCCTACTGCTCACGATCCGAGGCACGCGCGCGGCGCAGATGGTCGTCGGGATCGTGCTGGTTGGTGCGGCGTTCTTCGTCGCCGAGCGCCTCGAGCTGTCGACGGTGTCGTGGCTGCTCGACAACTTCATTTCGTACTTCATCATCCTGATCATTGTCGTGTTTCAGCAGGATATCCGCCGCGCCCTCGGCCGCATCGGCCAGAACGTGATGCCATTCGGCCGCAAGCAGGAGACCAGTCAGATTGTCGATGAGGTCGTCGCGGCGACCGCGCAGATCGCCCGGGCGAAGATGGGCGCGATCATCGTGTTCGAGCGCGACGCCGCGCTCGAGGAGTTCGTCGATGACGCGACCCGGATCGACGCTGCGCTGTCGCGCCAGCTCCTGGTCTCGCTGTTCGTCCCGGCGCGCGACAACGAGCTGCACGATGGCGCGGTCGTGATCGGCAAGAACCACCGCATCGAGCTGGCACGCGCGCTGTTGCCGCTGTCGCGCGCCACCGACCTAGGTCCTGAGTTCGGGACCCGGCATCGCGCGGCGCTCGGAATCACCGAGGACACCGATGCCGTGGTGGTCGTGGTGTCGGAGGAGCGCGGCGAGATCTCACTGTGCTTCAAGGGCTCGATCGCCCGCGATCTGGAGCCCCTGATGCTGCGGCGCGCATTGCTCGGGCTGTTCGCGGGTGGGCGCGCCACCGAGGACATGGCGGAGGAAGCCGCGGCTGCGGCCGAGGTGGGCAAGGCATTCGCCACGCTCGGCGAGCCACGCGCCGAGTCGCGAGCCGAGCCGAGGCCGGAGTCAAAAGCCGAGCCGAAACCCGAGCCGAGGCCGGAATCGAGAACGTCCGACCGCGTCGAGGCCCGGCGGTGAGACCGCGCTCGCAGACGATCGGCACGCTCGGCCGCTCGCCGGCGCGGGCAACCGTACCGCCGCCGATCACACCTCCGCCTCCACCGCCGCCGGATCGTGGCGCGGTGCGGCGCTGGCTGCAGAGCGCGATGTTCGACAACGTCGGCCTCAAGTTCCTGTCGATCGTCCTGGCCGTGACGGTGTTCCTCCTGGTCAACACCGACAAGGATCGCGAGATCACGGCGCGGGTCGGTGTGTCCTACACGTTGCCCGAGGACAAGGTGCTGGTGTCGGGACGGATCGACGAGGTCCGGGTCACCCTCAAGGGCGCGTGGCGCCGCCTGCGCAAGTTCGACGAGCGCCAGGTCGACCGCATCAACCTCGATCTGCGGCGCGCCTCGAGCGGCGAGATCGCCATCTCGAACGACATGATCCACGTGCCGTCGGGGCTCGCCGTGACGATGGTCAGCCCACGCGCCGTGCACATCGCGTTCGACAAGCGGGTCGACAAGATCGTCGAGGTCGTCCCGATGGTGACCGGCCACCTGCAGCACGGCTACATCGTCGCCGAGGTCAAGCCAGTGCCGGCGACCGTGAAGCTGCGTGGCGCCGAGGGCGTGCTCGCCGCGCTCACTGCGATCCGTACGCGCGATATCAGCCTCGAGGGCCACAGCGATAGCTTCACCGCGGAGAGCCATATCGAGTCGCCCGACGGGGTCGATGTAGCCGGCAATCCCGATGTGTCGGTGCAGATCCGCGTGGACGAAGAGCTCGTGACCCGCAAGCTACCCGGCCTCTCGGTCGTGGTGCGCGGCGATGGCGACGCATCGCGTTGGAAGGCGACGCCGCCCCAGGTCGATGTAACGTTGACCGGAGCCCTGCTCGCCGTCGAGAAGGCGCGCAGTTCGCTCGTGCCGATCGTCAAGTTGACGCCGGACGCCAAGCCGCGTGAGGTCGAGGTAACGATCGATGGGCTGCCGCCCGGGGTCGGCGTCAAGATTTCGCCCGAGCACGTGAAGCTCGCGCCGCTCCGGGTGCCGAGCCCGGGGCCGCCCCCACGCGCGCACTAGCCGACGACGATTTCGTTTCGCGAGAACCAGCGTCCGCAGGCACGCAGCGTGCTACCAACCAGGCGATGACCAACGGTCGCACGCTATTCGGAACCGATGGGATGCGTGGGGTTGCGAACCTCGAGCCGATGACGAGCGCCACCGTGATGCGGCTGGGCATGGCGGTCGCGGCGCGACTGCGCCAGCCGGGCCGCCACACCCGGATCGCGATCGGCAAGGACACCCGACTGTCGGGCTACATGTTCGAGTCCGCGCTCGCGGCCGGCATCGTCGCGATGGGCGCCGACGTGTGGCTCACCGGCCCCCTGCCGACTCCCGGGATCGCGTTCATCACGTCGTCGATGCGATGCGACGCAGGCGTCGTGATCTCGGCGTCGCACAACCCGTTCGAGGACAACGGCATCAAGGTGTTCGCGCGCGACGGCTACAAGCTGCCGGATCACGTCGAGGCCGAGATCGAGCAGCTGATGCGCTCGCCGGACCTCGAAGCCCGGCGCGCCGCACCCTCCGACGTCGGCTACAGCCGCAAGATCGAGGACGCGCGCGGCCGCTACATCGTCTACTGCAAGGCGACGTTTCCGAGCGAGCTCACGCTCGACGGGCTCCACATCGTGGTCGATGGCGCGCACGGCGCGGCGTACCGCGTCGGACCTGCGGTGTTCGAGGAGCTGGGCGCCCGGGTCACCGCGATCCACACCAAGCCCGACGGCAAGAACATCAACGCACACGCCGGGGCGCTGTATCCGCAGACCATGTGCGAGGCGGTCCGCCACCACGAGGCCAACATCGGGATCGCGCTGGACGGTGACGCCGATCGCGTGGTGTTGTGCGACGAGCACGGCGCGGTGATCGACGGCGACGCCGTGATGGCGCTGTGCGCGACGCGGATGATCCAGGAGCGCACGCTGGCGAAATCGACGCTGGTCGCCACCGTGATGTCGAACCTCGGGCTCGAGCGCGCGCTGCGCGCCGCCGGCGGCAGCGTGGTTCGCACCCAGGTCGGCGATCGGTACGTCGTCGAGGAGATGCGCAAGAACGGCTACAACCTCGGCGGCGAACAATCGGGCCACCTCGTGTTCCTCGATCACGCGACGACCGGCGACGGCATCGTCGCGGCGCTGCGCGTGCTCGCGATCATGGCGCGCGAGGGCCGCAAGCTGTCCGAGCTCGCCACGGTCATGACGCGCACCCCGCAGGTGCTGGTCAACACGGTGGTCGACAAGAAGGTCCCGCTCGATCAGCTGCCCGACGTGCAGCGGATGATCGCCGACATCGAGCGCCAGCTCGGCGAGGACGGCCGCGTCCTGGTCCGCTACAGCGGTACCGAGAGCAAGGCGCGCGTGATGATCGAAGGCATCGACCTGGCGCGGATCCAGGGCTGGGCCGAGGAGCTCGCCGGGGCGCTCGCCCAGAGCTGTCGGGCGTAAATCGCGGTAGCCTGCCGGTATGAAACGCGTGGTGACCGCCGCGGAGATGCGCGCGCTCGATCGCGCGGCGATCGATGACCTGGGCATCCCGGCGCTGACGCTGATGGAGACCGCCGGCCGCGCCGTCGCCGAGGCCGCGATGCGAATGCTCGGGGCGCTGCGCGGCCACATCGCGGTGGTGTGCGGGCCCGGCAACAACGGCGGTGATGGCTTCGTGGCGGCGCGCGTGCTGCGCGACCGTGGCCTCGACGCGGTCGTGTACCTCGCGGCGCCGCGCGACGCGGTGCGCGGAGATGCGCGCGCGCACCTCGAGATCCTCGAGCGTGCCGGCGGTGTCGTCCAGATGATCGCCACCCCCGAGCAACTCGCCGCGCTCGACACCCGCGTGATCGACGCCGCGCTCGTCATCGATGCGCTGTTCGGGGTCGGCCTCGGCCGGCCGATCGAGGGCCACCTCGCCGAAGTCGTCACGATGATGCTGATGGCGGCGCACGTGCTTGCCGTCGACATCCCGTCAGGGCTTGACGCCGACACCGGCCGCACGCTCGGGACCGCGGTGATCGCGGAGCGCACCGTGACGATGGCGGCGCTGAAGATCGCGCTGGTCAGCGCGCCCGGCTTCGCGCGCTGCGGTGAGATCGAGGTCGCCGAGATCGGCATCCCGGTGGCGCTGGATGCCGCCTCGGGTGCAAGCCTCGTGGAGGCCGACGACGTCCGTCAGTGGCTGCCGCACCCGCGATCCCTCGAGCACAAAGGTCGCCGCGGCCACGTGCTCGTCGTCGCCGGCTCGCCGGGCATGCGCGGGGCAGGGCGGCTCGCCGCGGTCGCCGCGCTGCGCGCCGGTGCGGGGCTATGCACGCTCGCCGCCGACGGCGACTTCGAGGCACCGGATTCGGTGATGACGCGGCCCCTGGTGCCCGGCGGGCTCGCGGCGTTGCTGGCGGGCAAGGCCGCGGTCGTGATCGGCCCGGGGATCGGCACCGCCAGCAGCGCCGCGGCGCGGACGCGCGAGGTGCTCGCGTCTGGGGTCCCCGCGGTGCTCGACGCCGATGCGCTCAACGCGATGGCGTCGGATCCGACGGTGATCGCCGGTGCAACGGGACCGGTCGTGCTGACCCCGCACCCCGGTGAGGCGTCGAGATTGCTCGGGATCAGCATCGCCGACATCGAGGCGGATCGCCTGGACGCGGCGCGCGCTCTCGCCGCGAGGACCCGCGCGGTGGTCGTGCTCAAGGGCGCGCGCACGATCGTGTGTGACGGCGCCAGCGGCGACCGCCACGGCTCGATCAACCCGACCGGCGGCCCCGCGCTCGCGACCGGCGGCAGCGGCGACGTGCTCGCCGGGACGATCGGAGCGCTGCTCGCGCAGGGGCTGTCTGCCGCCGATGCCGCCCGCGCAGGGGTGTTCGTGCACGGTCTCGCGGGGGACAAGCTCGCAGAGCTGCACGGCGCTCGCGGCGTCGTATCGTCCGATCTCCCGGAGGCGATCGCCGCGGCGATCCGGTCGCTAACCACGATGGCGCGGCAGGCTTCACGATAACGCGGCGACCAACGAAGCCCATGTCGCGGGGCGACATGCCGGATGCGCGCAGGCGGAGCCCCCCGAACCAGGTCAGGCGAGGCTTTGGCGGTTGCCAAGAACCGCATACCCCGGTCGTGTTCGGGTTGAGACGGGGTTCGTGTCTCGGCGTCCTCTCCTGGAAAATATGCTTCCATTCTGACCGGTTACATATGGCACGGCGGCTGCTTTGCTCCCCGTCATGCCGCGCTCGACCCTGTCCGACGTTCCTGCCAGCTCACGGCTTGTTCGCAAATCCACGACTGCTCCTCGCCGATCGATGCGCGTGGTCGAGCCGGTCGCCGAGTCGGCCCCGCACACCCATCACGCGTTCGAGCACGCGTGCATGCCGCACCAGCCGGAGATGTTCGGCATCGCGATGCGGGTCTGCCGCGACCCCGACGCAGCCAAGGATCTCGTCCAGGAGACGCTGCTGCGCGCCATGTGCGCGTGGACCAGCTTCGAGCCGGGATCGAACCTGCGCGCCTGGCTGTTCCGCATCCTCACCAATTCGTTCATCAACGGGTATCGCAAGCGCCGCCGGCACCAGCGGTTTGCGACCGAGCGGCCGGGCGATGCGCTCGCCGCCCTGTATGGCCGCGATCAGGATTGCACCGACGATCTCGAGGTCCAGCTGTTCGGCGACGAGCTGTGCGACGAGGTCCAGATCGCGCTCGGTCGGCTCGGGCCCGAGTATCGCGATGTCGTCGAGCGCGCCGACCTGCGCGGCGAAAAGTACAAGGACATCGCCGATGCGCTCGAGGTCCCGATCGGGACCGTGATGTCGCGGCTGTTCCGCGCGCGACGCGTGCTCGAGGCGGAGCTCACCGAGCTCGCCGCCAGAGACTACGGCATCCGGCGCGCGGCCTGAGCTTCTCGACGCTGACGGGCCGGCACGCGTGGTCCCCTCGGCTACATCACCCGCCGGGATCACCCGGCGGTGTCAATAGTCGCTCTCGTGGCTCGCCGGCGCGACGTCGTCGCGCGACGTATCCGCCGGAACATGCTCGCTCGTCAGCTCGCCGCGCGCGTCGGTGTACGCCGCCCACACGATGTCGTCGGACGTATGGACGAAGTACGGCTCCTGGCGCACCCGGGCATCATCGGCGCTCGGGTCGACGACGTAGAACGTGCGCCACTCGCGGCGGGACGGCGGGGCGGCGGGTGGCTCGTTTGCAGTCCCGTTTGCAGTCCCGTTTGCCGCCCCGCGCACCTGCGCATCGGCGTCGGTCGCCCCGGCGAGCTTGAGCGCGTCCGCGGCCTTCGCGCCGGAGGTGCGCTGCAGCGCCCGTGCGGCGGCGATGCGGACGTGCGGGCTGGCGTCGTCCTTGAGCAGCTGCGCGAGCAGCTTCACGGCGTCGTCATCGCCGATCGCGGCCAGCGCGTGCGCGAGGTTGATCCGGACCAGCCGCGATTTGTGAAACGCGCGGGCGAACACCGCCTCGCGCCGCGAGCTGGTGAGCAGCTCGCCGCGCGCCGGCTTCGGCAGCGCCCACAGCACCCGGGCGAGGCCGGCCGAGGCGTTGATCGAGGCCGACCAGCCGGCGTGCTGCATCACGTGGAGCCAGCGGTCGACGATCGGCGATGCGGCGTCGCGACGGGCCGTGTCGCTCGGCGATGTGGCGGGGGAGGCCTCGCCACCAGCGCCGCGATCACCCGCGAGGATCTCGCCGAGCGCCCACGCCGCCGCGCCGGCCAGCCGATCATCCTTGTTCGACAGCACCGTCGCCAGGATGTCGAGCGCTCCGCGATCGTGGATCTCGCCGAGCGCCCACGCCGCCGCGCGCCGACGATCGGCGGCACCCTGCTCGACCATCGCGCGAAGGAACACGGCGTCGTCGGGCGACGCCGCGGCGGCGAGCCCTGCGATCGCGGCGAGGCTGACCTTCACGCTGGGGTCGTCGGCCAGCTCGCGCAGCAGCTTGCGGGCATTGCCATCGGGACGGCCCCGCAGGGTGGCGCCGATCGCGCGCACGACCTCGTAGCGCGTCGGTCCGCGATCCGATCGCGCCAGCGCCACGAGTTGCGGCAGCACGGCCGGGCTGGCGATGTACGACAGCGCCGTCGCCGCCGACGAGTGCAGCTCGGTCGGTCCTTCGCGGAGGACGTCGAGCAGCACCTTGGTGGCGTCGAGCACCGGCGGTAAGTGGCCGGCGCGACCGACCTCGCCCAGCGCGTCGATCGCGGCGTGGCGCAGGCGCAGCGGGTTGCCCGCGGCCGATAGCGCGGTCAGCCGAGCCGACGCCGAGCCGACGCCGAGCGTGCCGAGGTACTCGGCCGCGAGCACGCGGATCTCGAGATCGTCGTCGGCGAGATGCTCCACCAGCACATCGGCCGCACGGGCATCGGAGCCGAGCAGCGGGCGCAGCGCCTCCATCGCCGCGAGCCGGATCGTCGGATCCTTGCTCGCGAGCGCACCGAGCACCGGGACCAGCGCCTGCGGATCACCGGTCGCGCCGAGCGCCTTGAGCACCAGCGGCATCGCCACCCGGCCGCGCTCGAGCTCGGCCGCCAGCGTCGCGGTCGCGCGCGGATCACCGGCATCCGCGAGCAGCACCACGGCGCTCGCCGGGTCGCCGTGGATCCGGCCGCGCAGGTGCGCCACCAGGGCAGGGACGGCGGCCTTGCCGGCGATGTGCAGCGCTTCCTTCGCGGCATTGCGCGTCGTGGCAGCCTCGAGATTCTGCACGAGCGTGCGCATCGCGTCCTCGCCGGCCTTGCCCGAGCGCGGCACCGCGGCGATCTGGCCGAGGGCGTAGGCGACCTTCTGGCGGTAGGTCTCGCTGCCGGTGGTGAGCTGCTCGGTCAGCGCGTCGATCGCGTCGATCGCGCCGAGCAATCCGAGCGATCCGACCGCCGCGGTCCGCACGTCCTCGTTCGGATCGTTCATCAGCCGGATCAGCGCGGGCACCGCCGCCGGATCGCCCAGCTTGCCGACGGCGCGGACCGCGGATCGCCGGGCCTCGGGCGCGGTGTCGCTGAACCGCGCGACCAGCGGGATCACCGCGCGGCGATCGCCGAGCTCGTCGAGCTGCAGGATCGTCGCGATCCGGACATCGGCCTTGTCGTCCTCGAGCCGCGGGATCAGCGCGATCACCACGGTACCCTGGCCGCGCCGGCCGATCGTGCCGAGCGCCTTGACCGCGTGCATGCGGACCGCCGAGTCGGAGTCCCCCAGCGAACGGGTCAGCGCCGAGGTCGCCTCGGGCCCACCGATGTCGCCGAGCACGTCGGCCGCGACCTGCTTGATCTTCGGATCGGGATCGGTGAGCCACTCGATCATCGGCGGCACCGCGACGGTGGCGCCGCCGTACCCGAGCGCCTTGGCGGCGTCGATCTTGACCTTGTCGTCGTCGTCGCCGAGCGCGGCCATGAAATAGGCCTGGGTCAACACGATGTCGTACTTGCTGAGGTCCTTGACGGCGTCGCGGCGCGCCTGCGGGTCGTCGCTGGTCAGCCCCGCGGCGTCGAGCGCGACGTGGCCCGCCCAGTCGAAGTTCGCGGCCGCCGGACGCGGCACCCCAGCGAGCAGCGCGAGGCCCAGCCCGAGGCGGAGCCCGAACCGAGGCACGAACGGCGTTGGCAGATCGCGGATCACGGCGAGCCAAAGTATTGCGCGGCGATCAGGGCTTGGCCAGCTCGGCGAGCGCCCACTCCACCTTGGCGCGCAGCCGGTCGGGCAAGTCGAGCTCGAGCAGCCCGCGGTACTCGAGCGCCGCGTTGGCCTTATCGCCGCGCTTCCAGTACAGCGCCGCGAGCGCCGTGCGCGGGCGCGCGTCGCGGGGCGCCAGCTGCTCGGCTCGCGCGAGCGCCTGGATCGCCCCCGGATCGTCGCCGGCGTTGTGGCGGAGCAAGCCGAGGTCGTGCCACACGCTCGCGTCCGCCGGAGCCGCCGCGGCGGCGATCTCGAGCTGCGCGCGGGCCTCCGGCGCCTCGCCCCACGTCACGAGCGTCTCGGCGTACTCGTGGCGGGCAAACGCGATGCTGTCCGGATCGCGCGCCTGGTCGATCGCACGCTGGTAGTGAACGCGCGCGACGTCATGGTGGCGCGCCTTCTCGGCGGTCTCGGCCGCGGCGATCTCGGTGCGGACGGCGAGCGCCGGGCCGCGTGCCGGGGTTCGGCCGGTCGCACCATGGCCACAGCCACCCGGCAGCCAGAGCATGACGCTCATGACGAGCATCACGAGCAGACGCGGGCGCATCGAGCTCGTCACTCCGCCTTGTTCGGGGGCTTCTTGGGTTTGGCGGCGGCGAGCAGGCGGGCGTACGTCGCCCGCCGCGCGGGCGGAGCGAGCTCGATCGCCGCTTCGATGTCATCGGGATCGACCTCGGCGGTCGGGTGCGGTGACCGGCGCGGTGCGTCGCTGCTGAGCACGGCGGCGTGGCGCTGCAGCAGCGCGATGTCTGCGCTCGGCTGCTGCCGCGTCGGATCGGGTTGGCCGAGCAAGATGCGCAGCTCGGCATCGCTCGGCGCGACGACCGGCGTCTCCTTGCTCCATGCGTCGGCGTCGGCGTCGGCGTCGGCGTCGGGGCGGTCGCGCGTCGCGATGGCCGCGCGACGGGGCTCCTCGAGCATCTCGAGCTTGTCGGGCCCGGCGTTGCGCGCCGTCCCGGCGCGGATCTTCGCGGACTCGCTCCGGTGGCCTCGGTCGCTCCGGTCGCCACGTCGGATCGGGTCCGCGGCTGCTGCGCGCGCTGCGTCCTGTGGCGCTGCCTGGAGGCGCTCTGGCCGCGTCGCGTCCTTGATGTCGGCGGTGGCTGCAAACGCCTCGTCGCCGTCGGCCATGGCCGGGGCGGGGGTGGCCCGCGCGGTGTCGCGTGCCGGCTTGCGATCGAGCGAGTCGAGCCGTGGCCCCGTCGACGTGTACGGCATCGCGGTGGCGCTCGCGTCTTGCTCGGCGTGCTGCCGTGGATACGCCGTCCCGCCGTGCGTGGCCTGCCGGATCGCCTCGCGCAGCGAGTCGCTGATCTGCCGCAGGTCGCGCATCGACAGCCCGCTGTCGTCGAGCTGGCCGAGGTGCAGCTTGCCGTACACGATGCGCTGGACCAGCGCATCGATCGCGGCAGAGTCGGGCCTGTTCAACGTGCGCGAGGCGGCCTCGACCGCGTCGCAGATCGCGAGGATCGCGGTCTCGCGGCTGTGCGGCGGGTGGCCCGGGTAGCGGAACCGCTCGATCGAGAAGTCGTGCGGATTACCCTGCTCGCGGCACTTCGCCCAGAAGTACTCGAGGACTCCATTGCCGTGGTGCGTGTGCATGAAGTCGACGATGCGCTCGTGCAGCCCGGCCCTGCGCGCGGCCACGATACCCTCGGTGACGTGGGCGAACATCGCCTCGCATGACGCCTCCGGTGGCAGCCGGTCGTGGAGCGACGTCTCACCGGCCTCGAGATTCTCGATGAAGTACTTGGCCTGCAGCGACTTGCCCAGATCGTGGAAGTACGCGCCGACGCGCGCGAGCCGGCCGTTCGCGCCGATCGCGTTGGCGGCGACCTCGGCCAGGTTCGCCATCATCAGCGAGTGCTGCCACGTGCCGGGCGACCGCTCGGCGATCTGGCGCAGCAGCGGGTGCCCGAGATCCTCGAGCGCGACCAGCGTGCCCTGCGTGATCTCACCGACCAGCCGCTGGTAGAGCGGCAGCAGCGGAACCGCGATGACCGCAGCGAACGCGGGTCCGCTGACCGCGGCGAGCCACGCCGAATGCAGCGCATCGCCCAGGCTCGGGAGCCGTCCGCTCTGCAGATACGTCAACAGCGGGTACGCCGCGGCCGTGCACAGCATGGCGGCGACACCAGCGGTGAGCGCGGCCCTCCATGGCCATCCGGGCGCACGAGACCGGCCCGGCCCGCGGGCCCAGGCGCGCGGCCACTCGGCGATCACGAGCCCCGCGGTGGCGGCCTGCACGAGCAGCAAGATCGCGAGGCCGACATCGAACGGCGCGAGCGTGCTCACCACCAGCGCGGCGAGCACGCCGGACGCGAGCCCGACGATCCGGTCGAGCGCCAGGGTCGCCACCATCGCGAGCCCCGCGACCGGCACCACGAGCACGGACAGCGCGGTCGATAACAACACGAGCTTCACGACCACCGCGAGCGCGGCGATCACGGCGAGGCTGACGACCTGGACCCGAACCAGCCGGCCATGGGCCGATCGCCGCAGGTGATGGCAGAACATCGCGGCGAGCGCGAACGCCAGCGCGAACCACGCGACATAGACCACCGCGCCCCTCGGCATCGCCCCGGCGATCGCAGCTGCGAGCGCCGCTTCCTCGCGAGTCGCGATCTCGCCCCGCGCGACGACCAGGCCACCGCCGACCCGCAGCTTGCTTGCGCCCGCGAGCATCGGCGCGCGCACCGTGAACGGCGCCGGTTGGTGCTCGACCACCGTGCCGGCGTCGAACCGCAACAGCCAATGCTCGGCGGTGATCGCCGGCGTCACCAGCGCGGCAAACCCGACCGCGAGGACAAGTCCGAGCCACCACGTCACGCGCGCACGCCGCGGGATCACCTCGGGGAGCGCGTCGCGCCGCGCTCCTTCCCGAGCGCCGTCAGACGACCGCCGGGGTCGATCGAGCGGGCGATCGGGTGGCTTCGATGAACTGCTGAGCGTGTCATCCAACTCGCGCATGCGACGTCTCCCGACATTCCGCTGGGGCAGCGGCCCGCATCTGGCGCGTCTGGGACATATCACGCGCCGCTACATCGCGATCTCGAACTCCGCACGGGTGCGAGGCCCATGGATCTTGGGGAACTGCATGCCGCGCAACACCCCGCCCAGGCAACCGTACAGCCCACCCGCCTGCTTGTCGTTGACCTTGACCCAGGTCACCCGGCCGGTCGGGCCATCGATGATGATGCCGATGCTGGCCGCGTGCTCGCCGGTGCTCTGCAAGCAGCCGCCGAGCCGCCCGCCGTACCGCGAATAGACGCCGTAGATCGTGTGCATGTCCAGCGTCTCGGTCTCATCGCTGTCGTCGGCCATATCGTAGGCCAGGTTGTCACCGGAATTTGCCGGCGAACGCTTGCCGGCAGCCCGGCGAGCCGGCGAGGGGGGCTTCTTGGGCTCGCTCACCTTGACCTTGAGCGACCCGCCGTCGAGCGCGATGACCGCGGCGACGCGCGGGCCGCCGCCATCATCGTGAGACACCGAGCGCAGGATCAGGTACACGGCGGCAGCGGCAGCGAGCACCCCGGCACCGATCATCCCGTACAAGAGCGTCCCGCGCTTCTTGTCGCGGCTTTGCTCCTTGACCTCGGCCTGCGCTCGCCGCTGGTCGTCGTGATGCTGGCGCGCGGTCTCGACGATCGGCCCGAGCAGCGGGTGGGTGCCGACGTCGCTGCGCGCCCCCGAGTCCTTGTCCTGGATGATGTGGCCGGCGATGATCTCACCGCGCTCGATCTGGGCGATCACGTCGGCCAACGAGAACGGCCCGTAATCCATGCGGTTCCGGCTGATCAGCCACTTCTCGGTGGTGTCGGCGAGCGCTGTCGCGAACGCGTGGTCGATCACCGCCGGCACGGCCGGCACGGCCGGGCTCGCGCGGGTCGGACCCTGCGCGGCGCTCTCGGACGCCAGCGACGCCTGCTGATCCCCGATCGTCGGTGCGCTCGCGAGGGTCGGCACCGACTGGGTCTGCAACGCGCCGCCCTTCTGCAGCGCCTCGGCGATCACCTCGCCGAGGACCTCGGCGCGACCGAATCGCTTCTCGGGATCGCGGTGACACGCGCGGGCGACGATCTCGTCGATCTGCGTGTTGAGGCCCTCGATCACATCGCTTGGCCGGGGCCCTCCGCGCTCCAGCGCCCGGCCGACCAAGGCTTCGTAGAGCAGGGCGCCGAGCGCGTAGACATCCGAGGCCGCGCTGGGTGGCGCCCCGATCGCCGACTCGGGGGCGAGCGAGCTGGCCGCGGGGACTAGCCCGGCGACCGTGGCGGCGAGCGTCCCGGGTCCGAGCGCGAGATCGATCACCCGCACGCGGCCGGTCCGGCTGACCACCACCGACTCGCTTGCCAGCGCGCCATGACAAGCATCAGCGAGCGCCGCGGCGACGCCGGTGACCAGGTTGCCGGTCGCGCGTGCGCCGAGTCCGGCCCCCGCGGCTTGCCGCTTCTTCCACATCATCTCGCGCGCCAACGAGCCGTCGACCTCCTCGATCGCGATCCACAGGATATCGCCGGTGAGCCCTGCGGCGAGCGTGCGGACCACGTGCCGATGCTCCGGCAACGCCGCGGCCGCGCGGGTTCCAGCGATGATCTGGTCGCGGACCCCCGCGTGCTGCGCGATCCGCGGGTGGACCACGTACAGCGTCGCGGGTCCGGTCGGGCCGTCGGCGCGATAGGCGTCGGCGATCCGCAGCGGCCACAGCGGGAGCCCTAGGCGATAGTCGCCGAGCGCCAAGCCTGCGGTCATGCGAGGGCCCGAGGGCGGGGGGCCCACGTAACTGCCTGCGTCGGCGCCCACGCCCGCCTTGCCCGACGGGTTGGCGGTCATCGCTGGCCCATCGCACAGCGCGTCGCGATCCGGCGCTGCGATCGTGTCCGGGCAGTCATAGCGTCCCCTCAGAATAGGGGTCGCGGTGAGTCAAATCAATCGCCGGGGCAGCCCGCCGTCCGCGCCCGCTCGCGTGCGGGATCGTAGCGCGTCAGTGCACGCAACTGGCTGCAACCACGGTCCAGATCGCCACCCTTGATCAGCGCATCTCCGAGCAGGTACCTGGCGCGGACGCTCCGCGGATCAGCGCGCAGCGCCAGGTCGGCCTCCGCGAGCTGCTTCAGCTGATTGTTCACTCGAAACGCATCCTCGGCGCCTCGCAGATGCGCTTCGGCGTCTGCGTTGGGGCCGGGGGCCGTGTCGGCGGGGGTGGCAGACGTCACCGGTGCGGGACGGCGCGCGGGCTTGGTCACCGGCGGGCGGACGATGGGTGCGGTGGTCGGTGCGACCGCGAACGAAGACGCGCTCGGTGGGCCGCCACCCGACGACCCAACCGAACTGCCAACCGTGTTGGCACGGACCAACGACGCACGGTCGACGCTCTTTGGTGTTCCCGTCACGGGGGCAGCGCTGCCGGCAGGGGAGGGCGCCGCATTTGGCGGCGCTGCGCCCGGCAGCAGCGCGCTGCCAACATCGCTGGCAATCGGCTCGCTGCGCGCGCCGGACCGATCCAGCGCGATCCCGGTGCCGAGCCCGATCAGCGAGGCGAGCGCCACCCCGGCGAGCCAGCGCGGCAGCCGTCGGCGCCGTCGCGGCGCGGGCCGTGCCAACACGGTTGGCATCGAACCCAGACTGGAGGGCGCGGGCGGCGCGCGCTCGGTGTCGCGCAGCGCCTGGACGTAGCTCGAGACCCGCGTCAGGGTACGGGGCCGAGCGCCGTGTTGCGCGATGTGCGGCAGCGCGGCGGCCCCGGCCTTGCCGGTGAGCGTCGGCTCGATGGCCGCGATCATCTCGGCCATCTCTGCGGCGCCGGCGGGGCGCTCGTCGGGCCGCTTGGCCAGGCAGCGCTGCATCAGGTCATCGAGCGCTGGGTACGCGGCGAGCCCAGGGCGCACCGTCGCCAGCCGAGGCGGCGGCGTCCGCACGTGGTGGGTCAGGCACTCGATCGCGGTGTCGCCCTCGAACGGCGCACTCCCGGTCAGCATCACGAACATCGTGACGGCGAGCGAGTACAAGTCGCTGCGGCCGTCGAGCCCCTGGCCGCACGCTTGCTCGGGCGACATGAACTCCGGCGTGCCGAACACCATCCCGGCCGCCGTCAGCGCCAGCATCGCCGGATCACCCGCTGCGCCCTGCATCAGCTTGGCGACCCCGAAGTCGAGGATCTTCGTATAGTCGGGATCGTCGGCGACCCGCATCAGCAGCACGTTCTCGGGCTTGACGTCGCGGTGGATCAAGCCGCGCTCGTGCGCGGCAGCGAGGGCTTGCAGGGCCTGCCGTGCGATGTGGGCAACCCGCACGGGTGCGAACGGGCCGTCGATGTCGAGCTCGCGCTGGACCGTGCGCCCATCGAGATACTCGAGCACCATGTAGTAGTCGCGGTGCGGCGTGACACCGAAATCCAAGATCTTCACGGCATGCGGCGATTCGACCTTGAGCGTCGCGCGGGCTTCGCGCGCGAACCGCTGCAGCGCGTCGTCATCGCTGGCGAGGTGCGGCTTCAGCAGCTTGACCGCGACCTTGCGCTCCATCGCGAGTTGCGTTGCACGAAACACCGAGCCCATCCCGCCTTCACCCAGGACGGCGTCGAGGCGGTAGCGTCCGTCGAGGGTTACCCCGACGAGGCCGTGCGCGAAGCTCTCCTTCGTCACGCCGAAATCAGAATCGCATGCCGTTCTTGACGCGGAACGAGAACCAGTCCCACGTGAGGTACGCCGCACCACCGACCAGGCCGACGACTGCGAGTAGCGGAGCACCGCCGACCACCGCGACCACACCCACGCCGGCGGTCACCGCTGCCAGGGCCCCCTTGCGTTTGGCAACGATCTTGTTCCGCTGGACAAGCGAGGAGGCCATCAAGGGCAGGCTGCACCATGGGATGCCACCTGTCAAACCGCGTGGCTCCACGGACACGCCGGGCGCGGGTGCACCGACACAGCTCCCGCAACTGCAGGCCGCCTCGGCCAACGAGGGTGGCCGCATCTGGCCTTGAGCCTGCAGGAGTCTAAAGCCAACCGCCGTGATAAGAATGGTAACGATGTTTCAGTCCCGGATGCACCAGCCAGGTGCCGCGTTGCTCGGTGTTGCGGGTTGCATGGCCGCGGTCGCCGCGGGCTTTGTCGGGGGCTACTTCGTGTTCGGCACGCGCAGCGAGGCGCAGGCCGCCACGGCCCCTGCTCGCTTGACGGAACGCCAGACCAAGCCCACCGGCGTGCCCGCGGCGCCGCCTGCGCTCGGCGCATACCTCGGCCGCGAGGTCGAGCTGGTCACCGCGCACGGCAACGTCAAGCTCACGTGGGCCGAGCTCGGCGCCGAGATCGACACCGAGGAGGTTCGCCCGACGCAGGGCGCCGATCTCCAGGCGCTCGCCGCCAAGGGCAGCCTCCCGCTGCGGATCGATCGCGACAAGGCCAGCAAGGCGCTGTTCGCGCTCAAGGCGAAACACGATCTGTCGCCGATCAACGCGTACCTCGATCTCGAGGAGCGCAAGATCTACGACGACCGGGTAGGCAAGGGCCTCGACGTCTGGGCATCGCTGCCGCGGCTCGAGGCCGCCGTGCGCCAGGGCGCCGACAAGCTCGAGCTGGTCAACGTCGCGGTGCCTGCCGCGATCACCAAGCAGACCATCGGCATCGACGACATCTCGACGGTGATGGGCCATCACCTGACGCGGTTTCCGGTCACCGACCGCGACCGCAATTTCAATCTCAAGCTCGCCGCCAGCAAGCTCAACGGCGTGGTGCTCAAGCCGGGCGAGGAGTGGTCGTTCAACGCCACCGTCGGTGAGCGCTCCGAAAAAGAGGGCTACAAGATCGCCCACGTGATCACGGCGGGCGAGATGGTCGACGGTCTCGCCGGCGGCACCTGCCAGATCTCGACCACGCTGTTCGGCGCGGCGTTCTTCGCCGGCCTCGACATCGTCAAGACGATCAATCACTCGCGGCCATCGGCGTACACGCCGCTCGGGTTCGACGCCACCGTGGTGTGGCCGAACGTCGATCTCAAGCTCAGGAACCCCTACGAGTTCCCGGTGGTGATCCACTACCGCGTCGCCAACGGCGAGGCCCTGGTCGAGGTGCTCGGCAGGCCGCGGCCCTACGACCGCGTCGTGTTCGAGCGCCACGTCGTCGAATCGACGCCGTACGGCACCGAGGAGCGGCTCGACGACGAGATCCCGCAGGGCGTCACTTCAATCGACCAGGCCGGGTTCAACGGCTACAAGCTCGAGCGGTTCCGCCGGTTTTACAAGGGGACCAAGCTCGTCAAGAGCAACAAGTGGACGCTCGAGTACCGCCCGGTCACCGAGTACGTCCGTCGCGGCACCAGCACAGATCCGGAGCTCAAGCCGCCTGCCGAGAAGCCGGTCACCCGGCTCCAGGAGCCCAAGGGCGACGACTTCAAGATGGAGCAGTAGTCACGATCCGTACGGGTCGGCGACGTCTTGTGGGCTGGTGGTCGGGGCGGTCGGCATCTGCGAGGAGTCGGAGTTGGTGTAGACCTTGGCGCCCGACAGCGTCGTCGACGGGCTCTTGATCGTGGCGCTGCCGCCGGCGCCCCAGGCCATCGCACCGCCAGCGTGGATCTCGAGGTTAGACGTCGCGGTCATCTCGATCGACTGCGCCACGATCGTCATGTCGTCTTTGGGCGACTGAAAACACACGTCGCCGTCGAGCGCCTCGATCGTGATCTTGTTGGCCTTGGCATCGAACGTGATGCGGCCCTTCTTCGCGCCGTCCTCGATGATCAGCTGTTCCTTGTCGTCGTCGAACGTGATCTTCGAGCCCAGGCGCGACTTGATCACGCGGCGCGGATTACCGCCCGGGTTCTTGTCCGGCGGTTTGTCCTTGCCGTTCCACAACGCGCCCACGACGACCGGCCGGCTCATGTCGCCGTGCTCGAACATCACCAGGACCTCGTCGTTCTGTTCTGGGATGAAGAACCAGCCGCGGTTCTTGCCGGCGCCGAGCATGATGATCGGACACCAGTAGGTGGTGTCCTGTTCGGACAGGATCGGGATCTTCAGCTTGACCCGACCCAGCTTGCTCGGGTCCTTGTTATCCGTGACGATGCCGATCACCGGCTCGTACATACGGCCTGCCTCGGTCTCCGCCGTGCGGATCTGATCCGCAAACACGCTCGCGAGGTCGTAAAGCGGCCGCATCTCTAGAGCCTACTACGGGTGCGGCGCGGCGGAGCTTCCCAGTGGAAGTACGCCCAGGACCGCGACAAATGGGTCGGACTGGAGCGCGGCACCGGTCGCCTTGACCTTGATACCGGCCGGATTGGCGGTCACCAGGCCCAGCGCGACGCCGTCGCCGCGCCAGTCTGCCGGGATGACCAGCGTGAAGCGCTCGCGGATGTAATCACCGGCCCTCCAGTGGCTCGAGGTGAACGCACCGTCCGCCGTGGCGCGCATCGCGGTCCGCAAGATCTGCGCAGGCGGCGGATCCGCGGGCGGGGCGTTGCGATCGACCGGCCACGCCGACAGCAAGAACCGGAACGCCGTGGTGGTTGGCTGATCGACGTGGAAGTAGACGTGGACATCGACCTTGGCGCCGCGCACCAGCTGATGACCGGCCGCGACCCCGATGCCGAGGATCTCGATGCCCTCGATGCGCTGTCCGGCGGTGACGACCTCGGGCGACGGCGTGGAGCTGAGCGCGACGTCGGACACCTGGCGGAACGCCTGGTTGAACTTGGGATCGCGGACATACATCACGCGATCCATCCAGGCCTGCAGCGCCGACTTCATCGCTGCCATCGCCGGCGGCTCCTGCGCGGCGAGGTTGTTGTGCTCCCACGGATCGGCCTTGAGATCGTAGAGCTCGTAGAGATTGTTCGCAAAGTAGTAGATGAGCTTCCAGCGCTCCGAGATCGCCGCGCGCTCCTTCTGCGGCAAGTTGGTCTCGGCGAACACGATGCGATCGTGGTCCTCGGTGCCGTCGTAGAACAGCTGCGGCACGAGGCTCTTGCCCTCGAACGCCAGGTCGTGGACGTCGATCCCGCACAGCGCGGCCACGGTCGGCACGATGTCGAGGTTGGTGACGGCGCCCTGGATGATCCGCGGCCGGTTGTCCGGGATGTAGAAGATCATCGGTACGTGCTGGAGCTCGCGGTACAGCGCGGTGCCGTGGGTGCCGAGGGGGACGGTGTGCTCGGCCATCGAGTCGCCGTGGTCGCTGGTGATCACGATGATCGTGTTCTCGTAGCTCGGCAGCCGCGCAAGCTCGGCGAGCAGGCGGCCAACCTCTTGATCGGTCCACTGGATCTCCGCGTCGTAGAGATCGGGCTCGCTCGATCCGTAGTCGACGACGTTGGGATGTGCGACGTAGCGGCCGTGCGGGTCGATGTAGTGCGCCCACATGAACCACTTCCTGCCCTGCTGGCGCGAGACCCAGGCGAGCACGTGATCGGTGACCTTGTCGGCCGCGACGCGGTACGGGTCGTCGGTCTTGGCGATCGAGTTGTCGTAGTCATCGACGCCCTGATCGAGGCCCCAGTTGTTCCAGTACACATGCGACGACACCACGCCCGTCGCATAGCCCTTGCGCTTCATGATCTCGGGCAGCGTGGTGTTCTCGGGCAGGATGTGGGGCGGCATCCCGGGAGGCCGGTTCTCGTCGAGCGCGATCCCGGAATGGAAGTACTTCGACGTCAGGATCGCCGGGATCGACGCCACCGTGCCCGCCGACGGGGCGTTGGTGAACGCGAACGACACCGAGCGCTTGACCAGCTCGGCGAGCCGAGGCGTCGTGTTGCGATGCTTCGGGCCGTCGGCGTAGCCGCCGAACGTGGTGTGGTCATAGCGCAGCGTATCGATCGTGATGAACAGGACGTTCCAGTCCTTGCGAAACGCCGGCGGGACCTGCATCCCCGCCCCGGGGCTGGCGGAGGCGCCGCGGAGCGAGAAGTCGTGGCCGTCGCAGTTCTCGTCGATCGCGTTGTCGGGGATCTCGATCGCCCCGGGGTAGATCGCGCTGTTGAACGGCGCGCAGTCGCCTTCGCCGAGCAGCGAGCCGAAGCCGTCGCGGTCGAGATCGTTGGCGAACCGGACGACGCCGATCAGCGCGTCGAGCGCCGGCGACGCGGTGATCGCGACGTACTTGGTCTCGAGGTCGGCGCCGAGCCAGACCAGCGTCGTGGTCATCAGCGCGAGCGCCCCCGCGGCGAGCGCGCCGGCGTGGCGGCGATGCCGGCGGCGCGCGGGCCGGCGGGCCTGGCGGAGCGCGCCCAACCCCATGCCCAAGCCGATCACCATGCCGCTGACCACGAAGCGGATCGGCAAGGCCGAGCGGCTCTGTGGCACCAGGAACCAGGACGCGAGCAGCCCTGCAGCCACCAGGCCGGCGAGTGCACCTCCGGCCGCGCGCCAGCGCGCCAGCGGGTTAGCCGCCCCGAACAGCGGCGCCACCCCCGCGGCGGCGACCTCGGTCGCCACGACGATCCCGCGGTACAGCCGAACCGCGATCGGGATCCAGGCGACCGCAAGCGTGGCGATCAAGGCGGCCTTGAGCTGGAGCTCCTGGAAGTGCTCGATCGCGTAGACGGCCACGCGCTGGACCACGCCCGCGCTCACCAGCGCGGTCACCACCGCGGCCCAGACCCGTGGCACGCCCGACCGAACGCCGTCGCGCGCATCGATCGCGGGGGGGACCCGCAACCAGCCGGGACCGCGCCCCAGCGCCGGATCGATCTGCGCACGCGCGAGCCGCCCGGCGACCAGCACCGCCGACACGCCCAGCACGAGCAGCAGCCACAGCCAGATTGCCAAGGTGGTCGTGAGCGCGACGAGCGCGAGCCGCGTGCCCCAGCGAACCGGGCCGGCATAGCTCCACAGCGTCAGCGCGTACTCGATCGGCGCAAACGCCACGGCGCCGCCCGCCGCCATGGCGATCGCCCGGCCCACATCGGCGATCACGCCGTGGCGCACGCTACGATAGGGCAACGCGGATGGCATGCGGGAGCCTCATACCGCACCGCGGTCGCCGGATCGGCGGCGGCCATGCCAAGATCTCGTTCGGGGCCGTGCCCGTTCCGCCCGCACGGGATGCCTGGCGACGCAACCCGTTGAGATTACAGCACCCACCGCGCGATGCGACGCGCCTCGAGCCACGCGAACACGGCCCGGACACTTTCGATCCACCCACGATTCGGTGGCATCACGGGCGGGTGGTATCACGGGAGCGCACGTGGATATCAAGGCAGGCTTCGCGCGCTACGGGTGGCTCGCCGCGATCGCCGTCGCATACCTCTACGTGGTGCCGTACTTCCCGCGGATCCGCAGCGCGAACGAGCTGCCGCGGGCGTACCTCGTGAAGGCAATCGCCGACGACCACACGTTCAGGATCGACCGCAGCGTCGCGCGCTGGGGGGCGACCGCCGACGTGTCGCCGTCGAACGGCCACCAGTACTCGAACAAGGCCCCCGGGTCCTCACTGCTCGCGGTCCCGGCCTATGCGGTCGTTCGCGCGATCGCCGGCGAACCGAGCCTGGCCGTCACGCTGTGGATCTGCCGCGTGGTCGCCGGGATCGTCCCGATGCTGGCGTTCCTGTGGTTCCTGTGGGGCTTCCTGGCGCGGTTCGCGCCGGATCCCGGCGTGCGCCGGCTCGTGGTGATCGGCTACGCGCTGGGCTCGCTCGCGATGACCTATTCGATCCTGTTCTACTCGCACCAGCTCGGCGCGATCTGCATCGCCACCGCATGGATCCTCGCGCTCGACGTCGCCGAGCAGCGCCGCGGGATGCTCGCGATGGCCGCCGCCGGCCTGCTCGCCGGAGCCGCGCCGCTGGTCGACTACCAGGCGGTGTTCGCCGCGCTGCCGATCGCCGTGCACGTCGTGGTCGCGCTGTGGCGCCGGCCCCGCGCGGTGCTGGTACGCGCGCTCGTGGTCGCGACCGCATGTGCGGCGCTGCCGATCACCGCGCTGCTCGCGTACCATGCGGTCTGCTTCGGCAGCCCCTGGCGCACCGGCTATGACGCCTCGACCACGTTCGCGGTGTTTCACCAGCACGGCTTCCTGGGGATCACCCAGCTGCGCTGGGAGGCGTTCTGGGGCTCGGTGATGCGGATCGACAACGGCCTCATCGCCTTGTCACCGTGGTGGCTGCTCGCCATCCCCGGCAGCGTGGCGCTGTGGCGGCGCGGCGATCACGCGACCGCCGCGGTCGGCGTCAGCGTCGCGATCATCTACCTCCTGTTTGTCTCGTCGATCAACTTCTGGCGCGGCGGCTGGCAGATCGGCCCACGTTACATCGCGGCGATGCTGCCATTTCTGCTGCCAGCGATCGCGGCGCAGCTCCAGGCCTGGCGAGCCGCGCCGGTACGGCTCGCCGTGGCCGCCGGGCTGATCGGTGTCGGCGTCGTGATCTACGTCCTGTCGTCGGCCACGTTTCCGTACTGGCCGGACAGCGTGGTGCACCCGCTGTACGACGTCACGTTCCGGTTGCTCCACGACGGAGCGGTCGCGCCCAGCGCAGGCAGCGCGCTCGGGATCACCGGCGTGGCCGGGATCCTTCCCGATCTCGCGATCGCGTTTGGCGTGCTCGGTATCGCGATCGCCAGGGTCGGCGGGGCGCGCGGCCTCGCGACGGCGACCGGGGTCACGGTCGCCATCGTCGCGGCGTACAGCTGGATCCCCCACGGCGGGCCGCGCGCCGATGCGGCGTACCGAACCGTACACGCTGCGGTGCTCGACCTGTGATACCAACGGCGTCCGTGAAGGCTCGGCTCGTCGCGATGTGCGCGCTCGCGATCGGTTGCAGCAGCAAGCCGGCCAGGCTGCCGCCCGAGGACGCCGAGCTCGGCGACGTCGGTCCCGATCCGATCGAGCAGGCGGGTCGGCTCGATCACCTGTGCGCGAGCAAAGACCTCGAGGCGTGCCGCAAGCTCGCCGTGATGTACGCCGAAGGCACCGGCGTATCGCCAGATCCCAAGCGCGCGACCGCGCTGTTCAACCAGGCTTGCGCGGGTGGCAACTTGCCGGCCTGCAACCATTACGCGCTGGCGCTCGTCGAGACCAATCCCGCCAAGGCGATGGATGCCTATCAGAAGGCGTGCGATGGCGGCTACAAGCTCGCCTGCAGGAACCTCGGCCTCATGCTGCGCGACGGCCGCGGCGTGGCCGCGGACCTCGTGCGTGCCGGCGCGCTGCTCGACAAGGCGTGCAAGGCCGGCGTCCCGCTCGCATGCACGAGCGCGGGCGACCTCGATGCGATGCGTGCGATCAAGGGAGGCGCCGCGCGATACCGCGAGATGGTCGCGCACTACAAGCAGGGCTGCGAGACCGGCGACCCGACCGCGTGCCGTCAGATCGGGCTCGCCTACCTCGAGGGCAGAGGGATGGCGAAGTCGACCAGCGCCGCGGCGGTGTGGCTCGAGCGAGCGTGCATGCCGGATGATCCGGTCGGCTGCCGACTTCTGGGTGTCATGAAGCTGCAGGGAACCGGCGTTCCGCGCGACACAGAACGCGGCAGACAGCTGCTGGTGCGCGCCTGCGATGCCAAGGACGACGAGGCGTGCCGGTTGCTGCGCGCAGACGGCAGCGCCGCAGGTGACGCTGGATCTGTAGGGGAAAGTAGTAGCGACGGGCCAGCTCCGGATGCCGGTTCGGCTCCGGAGTAGCGCTTGTTCTGACGCGGGTAGGATATCCACCCACGTCAGGTGGCACTGCCTGTAAGTGGTTGAGCCACCACCACTCCCGGGCGTCTGGCTTCGTCCTGGATCACAGCTTATTCACACGAGGATCGTGACGCAGGTCAGAGCCTTGCGAATCCAGTGGTTAGCTAAGAACTGGTTGTGAATAACCAGCCCTTTGGGGGTGACTTGTCGACAGGGTTGATCCGTCCTCGTCCGCACTCCGGACTGCGGCGTGGCGCACAGTTCTGAAACAGTTTGCAATAGAAGTCCGTACGGCGGACGACCTGGTCCGCGGACCGGACGCCGCCGTCCGAGGTGCGGACCGAACCGTCCGAGCGCCGGACATCCGCTGCAGCGGTTGCGCCAGGTGACGCGTTTTGCGGCGGGTCTGGAGTCACCAGCAATTCCCCCATGCGCACCTCATGCACACAGGTGCACCCGGTGCACTCGGTGACGAACCGGCGCCAAGGCCGTGGCGCGCACGTCACGCGGTCAGCGAGCGATACAGCCGGACGTAGTCGAGCGCCGAGGCCGTCCACGACGAATCGCGCTGCATCGCCGCGCGCCTCACGGTCGCGAACACGGCCGGATCGCGGAGCAGGGCTACCGCGCGCTCGAGAGTGTGTGCCAGCGCCGCTGGCGTGGCGGGCTCGAACCGAAAGCCGGTACCGCGGCCGCGCGCGAGCTCCGCATCACCCGGATCGGTCACCGTGTCGCGCAGCCCACCGACGGCATGGACCACCGGGATCGTTCCGTAGCGCATCGCGTAAAGCTGGCCGAGCCCGCACGGCTCGAACCGTGACGGCATGGCGAACAGGTCGCTGCCAGCGTAGACCCGCCGCGCCAGGTCGCTGTCGAACCCGATCCGCACCGCGACATGTTCGCGGAACGTCCCGGCGAGCCAGGAGAATCGCTGCTCGAGCTCGGGCTCGCCGGAGCCGATCACCACCAGCCGCGCGCCGAGCCGGGCCAGCTCGGGAACGACGTCGGCGACGAGGTCGAGCCCCTTCTGATCGGTCATCCGCGCGATGACCGCGATCAGAAAATCGCCGTCGGCGACCGGCAGCTCGAGCTCGGCGGCAAGTCGCGCGCGACACGTCGCCTTACCGGCCAGCTGGTTGGCCGAGTACGGTGCGGGCAGTGCCCGGTCCGTCGCCGGGTCCCAGGCCACGGTGTCAATTCCGTTGGCAATTCCGACCAACCGCCGGACACCGGCCCGCAGGAAACCATCGAGCGCCTCGCCGCGTTCGGGCGTCAGGATCTCCTGCGCGTAGCTCGGGCTCACGGTCGTCACCGCATCCGCGAGCGCGAGACCGGCTTTCAGGAACGAGATCTGGTCATAGAACTCGATCAGGTCGACGGTGAACAGCGACCAGGGGATGCCGAGCTCCGGCAGCACCGCCTTGGGAAAGATCCCGCGGTAGGCGAGGTTGTGGATGGTCGTGACGATCCGCGATCGGGATTGAGCGATCCGGGCGTAGATCGCGGCCGCGCTGCCCTGCCAGTCGTGCAGGTGCAATATCTCGGGCGTGCCTCCGAGCAAGACGTCACCGGCACCGAGCGCCGCCTTGCCGAGCGCCGCGAACCGCACCTGGTTATCGCCGAACTCGCCGCCGTGCGGGCCGTAGAGCCCGCCGCCACGATCGTAAAGCGCCGCACAATCGAGGAAGCCGTGGGTGACCCGGCCGATCCGCGCGATCCGGATCGCCGCGTCGAGCCGATACCCTCCGAGCTCGAGCGGCAGCGCGATCCCTGGATCGAGCGCGATGCCGGCCACCGCGAGCTTGTCGGCGACCCCGCGGTACAGCGGCACCAGTACGCCCGCGTCGATGCCGTGGCTGTCGGCCTGGGCCTTCGGCAATCCGGCCAGCACATCGGCAAGCCCACCCGATTGGGCGAACGGTGCGACCTCGCTGGCGACGTGCAGGACCCGCACGTGGCCCGCTTACCCGACCTCGCCGCCTGCGAACTTCTTGAACCGCGGGCCCGCCGCGGACTCGTAGCTGTGGCGGTTCTGGGTCGAGACCACGAACGTACCGGGCCGGAGCTGTGCGAGCAACTCGGGCTCGTTGCCGATCAGCTCGGCGACGTCGTTGGCGAGCACGAACGGTCCTTTGGCAGGGACGTGCGTGCCCTTGGGGATGACGACGATCCCAGACTCGGTGACGAACGGGAACCGCTCGCGGTCATGCGCCGGATCCTCGCCGATCACGCAGCCCGGCTCGATCTTGCAATTCTTGTCGAGGATCACCCGGCGCAACCGGGCGCCGCGGCCGATGTCGCAGCCCGACAGCACGACCGAGTCGCGGATGTCGGCCCCGGCGTGGACGAAGCAATCGTAGGACAGCACCGACTCGCGGACCGCAGCCGACGCGATGATCGAGCCCTCGCAGATCAGGCTGTCGTCGACCTCCGCGGGCCCGAGGCCTTCACCGGCCCGGACGAACCGGGCGGGCGGGTAGTCGCGCTGCGCGCTCTTGATCCGCCACTGCCGGTTGTAGAGATCGAGCGCCGGCACGCGGGCGCGCAGCTCCATGTTCGACGTGAAGTAGCTGTCGATCGTGCCGACGTCACGCCAGTACGGGGCCGCGCCCTCGGGCTCGCCGGGGATGTGGTTCTTCGCGAAGTCGTAGACGAACACGCGCCCACCCTCGGCGACCAGCCGCGGGATGATGTCGCGGCCGAAGTCGTGCCGCGAGCTCGGCACGCCGCCGTCGTCGACCAGCACGCGCTCGAGCACGTCGCGCCGGAAGATGTAGTTGCCCATCGAGACCAGCGACCAGCCAGGACGGCCGGGCATCTCGGGCGGGTGCTTCGGCTTCTCGATGAAATTGATGATCCGGCCATGCTCGTCGACATCGATGATGCCGAACCCGCTGGCCTCGGAGGTCGGCACGGGAAACGCTCCGACCGTGAGGTCGGCGCGTTGCTCGTTGTGAAACGCCTCCATCTGATCGACGGCGAACTTGTAAACATGATCGCCGCCGAACACCGCGACGTGATCGGCGCGCGCGTCGCGCACCAGGTTCAGGTTCTGGTACACGGCGTCGGCGGTGCCGCGGTACCAGAACTCACCGAGCCGCATCTGCGCGGGGACCACCTCGATGAACTCACCGAACGCCGATAGCCGCCAGGTCCGCGACAGATGCTTGATCAGGCTCGACGACATGTACTGCGTCAGCACGTAGATCTTGCGGTATCCGGAATTGACGAAGTTCGACAGCACGAAGTCGATGATCCGGTAGCGGCCGGCGAACGGCACGCCGGGCTTCGAGCGATGGACCGTGAGCGGGCCGAGGCGGGAGCCCTTGCCGCCGGCCATGATCATCACGAGGGTGTTGTTCATGGCGATGTGTCCCCACGGCGTCCGTCGGGCTGCGCGGCGGAGCGAAATCGGCCAGGTCGGAGATGCGGCACCATGCGAGTGAGATCATCGTAGCAAGACAACCGCCGGATCCAGCGCCGAGCGTAGGTAGTTACAGCTGCCGGCGCTACGATCGTCGCAATCCGACCGTGCTGGTCGTCCACGGTGAGCACCCGGCCACGGGCGGAACCCCGCCCCGTGGGGTCAGCCCACGGGTGGAATGCCCCCATGGGGCAGGAAGACCTGAGCGCGATAAAACCTGAGCTCGTCGATCGACTCGCGGATGTCGTCGAGTGCCCGGTGGGTATCGCGCTTCTGGGGCTGTTTCGAGACGACCTGGGGGTACCACCGGCGTGCCAGCTCCTTGATCGTCGAGACGTCGACCATCCGGTAGTGCAGGCGCTTCTCGAGTAGGGGCATGTAGCGCCGGATAAATCGGCGGTCCTGGTGGATCGAGTTGCCGGCCAGCACCGGCCGCTCCTTGGCTGACACGTGGGTATTGATGAAAGCGATGGTCTGCGCCTCAGCGTCAGCATCGGCGATCACTGATTCCTTGACCCGCTGCGTGAGACCGGATCCGCCGTGATGCTTGGTGTTCCAATCATCCATCGCGGCGAGGATCTCATCTGGTTGGCGGATCACCAGCTCGGGGCCGACCGCGATCTCGGTCAGCTGACCGTCGGTGAGGATCGTCGCGATCTCGATGATGCGCTCGGTCGCCGGGTCGAGCCCGGTCATTTCCATGTCGAGCCAGACCAGGACGTCACTACCTGCCATTGCACGACTCTACAACGGCGGTTACTCGCCGGACCAGGAGCGGATCGGGCCGATATCCATGTGCACGAACCCGCTCTCAAGATACAGACCGACGCCGCCGAGCTGCTGCGCCTTCGCCCAGGCGTGCAGCACCGCGGTGGGAACGCCGGGCAGCGCGAAGTCGATCGCGTTACCCAGCGTGTGCTGGCTGTCGCGCGAGACCTGGTGGCCCTTCTTGCGCAGGATCAAGTTGTACTTGGGGTGGCGGAACCCGGACACCACGTTGGCCACGTCACAGTGGAAGCGGGTCGCCGCGGCCATGACGATCTCGACGAGCCTTGGCTGCATCGCCGCCCGCTGGTTCGTGAAGTGGTCGCGCAGAAACCGATCGATCGTGTCCCCCGACGGGAGAGCTCCGAGGTCGATGGCGAGCCATTCCTTGGTCCAGAGGTTGTAGAGGTTTACCAGCGGACGTGGCCGGGTCCCCGGCACGGGCAGGGCGCCGTGCTTGGCGGACTTGGTCAGCACATCGCGGAGTTTTTTGGTCGCCGGGGGCGCAGCGGTCGCGGGCGCCGCCGGCATGCCTGGCTCGGCGTGGGCGTGCGCGGGCTCACGCCCGCAGAGCAGCCCGGCGGCCAGCCCCGCGGCCAAGCCCACCGCGATCGACGCTACCCAGCGCCGCATGGCAAAGCGCGGCAACCGCGACCGGTGCCGCGGATCACGACGCGCGGCCGGGGCGCAGCTGGATCAGCGCCTCCGCGGGCAGGACTTCGTTGAGCGATCCGGAGCGAAACCCGGCGAGATCCACCGCGACATAGGTGAACCCGAGCTGCTTTCCGAGCGCGACCACGGCCTCGCGGCGCTCGACGATCTCGGCGAGCTCGGCGCTGTCGAGCTCGAGGCGCGCGATCGTATCGTGAAACCGGACCCGGAGCTGGCGAAACCCGAGCGCGCGCAGGCCATCCTCGAACGCGTCGACCCGGCGCAGCCGATCCGACGTGATCTGCGTGCCGTACGGAAACCGCGACGACAGGCACGCGAGCTGCGGCTTGTCCCACGTCCGCAGGCCGAGCTCGCGGGACAGCGCGCGAACCTCCGGCTTGGTCAGCCCGGCGTCGACCAGCGGCATCTTGGCGCCGCGCGCCAGCGCTGCCGTGATCCCGGGACGCACATCACCGAGGTCGTCGACGTTGGTGCCGAGGGCGACCGCCGCGCCCAGCTCACTCGCGATCGGCTGCGCGACATCCATCAGCTCGGTCTTGCACAGCGCGCAGCGGTGGGTCGGGTTGGCGGCAAAGCCAGGGCGCTCGAGCTCGTGCGACTCGACGACGTGGTGCCGAGCGCCGAGCCCGAGCTCGGCTGCGAGTGCCACGGTGTCGGCGATCTCGGACCGCGCCATCGTTTCGGATACCGCGGTCACCGCGTGGCAGTGCTCGCCGAGCGTATCGGCGGCCACCTTGAGCAGGAACGCCGAGTCGACGCCGCCGGAAAACGCGATGACGACGCGCTCGTAGCCGCGCAGGGTCTCACGTAGCGCCTCGAGCTTGGCCATCATCGGCAGGCTAGCGCACTCGCTTGCGGAGGTCGATCGCCCAGGTGTGCGGCGTCAGCCGCGTCACCCCGATCACGTCTTGGCCCCACTCGGTCGCGCTGCGCGGGATGTTGCGCGTGGCCGGCTCGTGATCGACGATCACCCGGAGCAGCTCGCCGATCGCCATGTCCTCGAGTGCGAGCTTGGTTCGCACGAACGTGAACGGGCACAGCTCCCCCGTCAGGTCGATCGAGAGGGGGCTTTCCCGCCCCCTCTGGCCCGGCAAAGCCGGGCCATTCACCCCTCCGCGCGTCGCGTCGCGCGGATCCTCGTGCTCATGCGTCTCGAGATCAGCGCTTGCGCCGACCATCCTCTGGCCCGCCAAAGCCGCGCCATTCACCCCTCCGCGCGTCGCGTCGCGCGGATCCTCGTGCTCATGCGTCTCGAGATCAGCGCTTGCGCCGACCATCCTCTGGAGCGGGCCATTCGTCCCGCGTCGCGTCGCGTCGCGCGGATCCTCGTGCTCATGCGTCTCGAGATCAGCGCTTGCGCCGACCATCCGATCGATCGCGGGCTTGGCGATCGGATCACCAGGTGACGACGAGATCGGCGGCGAAAGCGAGGGCGACGACTTGATCATGATCGATGGGTCCCAGCGGACATGGCGCCGTGTGCGGCGCGCCGCCCTGCACGAGCCTCGTAGGCTGGAGATACACCACCCAGTCGCATTCGGCCACCGCCGCCGGCGCCGTGTTCGCGCGAACCAGGTGCAGGACCGTCCTCACGCCCAGACCTCGACGCGATCGGCCCGCGCCAGCGCGCTGGCGAGCTCGACGCCGACGGCGTGGCCAAACGATCGCAGGATATCCGCGGCGCGGCGCGCAAGCGGCGTCAGCAGCGGCTCGGTGACGACGACCTCGACGCGCGCCCCGCGCAGGGTGAGCCCGAGCGCCGCGCGCAGCGCCTCCGCTTGGCGATGCGGATCGCGGCTGGTCGCCACGACGAGGATCGTCATGCCGAGTGCCCTGGTCCACGTGCGCGCCTCATGTCAGGGCGATCACGCGGTCCGACGTTCCGACGACCGCGGCGTGATCATCCTGGCTCCCGCGGAGGACCTCGTCGGGCAGGGTGAGGCCGGCGGCGCTGTTCGAGCAGGCGAGCAGCTCGCAGTCGGCGTCTGCGAGCATGGCGACCAGCTCGGGCGCCGCCGCGAGCGCGTGGCAGCCGGCGTCCATCGCGAACACCGCCACCTCGTGGCGGGCACGGCGAGCCGCGAGCGCGAGCGCCACGACGTGCCCGAGGTCATCGCGGGTCGCGAGGATGATCCCGAGCTTCACGGCGGAGCTCCATCGACGCGCCAGCGCGCGATCTCGACGTGGTCGCCCTGGGCGTCGGACCACGCGAACTGAGCGACCTCGGCGATCGAGCCCGCGATGACGCCGATCACGACGTGCTGCACCGGGTACGCCGGGCCGGCGGCCATCCGGCGATCGACCGTCGAGAAGTACGCTCGGCCGTTGGTGTGCGAGTGATAGACGACGCGAGCCGGCCGATCGGTATCGAAGCTGCGCGCGAACCGCAGCAGCTCGTCGCCATCGATCACGAAGCCGGTGTCGGCGCCGCGATCCGGCGCGATCGGATGTCTGCCGTCGACCTGGGCGTTGCGGCACGCCACCACCGCGTCGACGGCCCCGGGCGCCGCGCCGATCAGGTAGCCGCAGCATTCGTCGGGGAACGCCGCGAGCGCGTGGGCGTAGATCGCCGCCAAGACATCCGCGGGGATCGCGACCGGCGTCACTGGTTCGCGACGTCGGCCATCCACCGCAGCGCCGCCATCCCGCCGCGCCAGAATGCCAGCGCAGTGGCGTCGTCGCCGTGGCCAGGCCCGTGGCCGGGGGAGCTCGCCGGCCACCAGGCCGGACGGGGCTGGAGCCCGACGTCGCGGCCGGTGCCCTCGGTTACCAGGCGGGTATCGCCGCCGTGGGCGGCGACGCTCGCGTGCTGCGCGGTCGTCGCACCCGCCAGCACGATCGTGCCGACGCCGCCGGCAGCGAGATACTGCGCGGCGACCAACTCGGCGAACGGCTCGCTTTCGCGCAGCTCGATCTTGGCGCTCGAGACCATCAGCGCGGTCTGGCCGAGCCCGCCCACATCGGGCAGCAGGATATGGCGCGCGTAGCGCCGCACTTGCTCGTCACGCACCGCGCGCCTCGGCAACCGCTTCGGTGCAAAGCTCGCAGCCACCGGCGATCGCCGGGACGATCGCGACCTCGTCGCGCTCGGTGAGCTTGGTCTCGAGGCCCGACAACCCGCCGATGTCGTCGGGGCCCACGAAGATCCGGATGAACGGCTTCACCGCGCCGTTGATGAGCACCTTGGCGGCGATCCCGGGATGGCGGCGATCGAGCGCGGCGAGCGCGTCGCCCACGGTGGTGGCGGCGACCTCGACGTCGGAGGCGCCTCCGGTGAGAGCACGTAGGGCGCTGGGGATTCGAATGCTCGGCATCAGTGTACCTCCGCGACGCGAACCGGCGTCGCAACGGGTGAGATCGGCGCGCGCGCACAGGCCAGGCACCCCGGGCGCGGGGCGAACCGGACGATCCGCGGCTCGGCGGATCTCCGGAGATCGTCGAACACGAGCAGGGCACCGACCCGCGATCGGTCACCGTGGATCAGGGCCAGCGCGAGCGCGGCGGCGATCCCCCCGATCGCCCCGACCACGGGCCCGAGCACGCCCGCGTCGGCGCACGACGGCGCATCGATGGGATCTTCGAACAGGCAGCGGTAGCATGCGGCCCCAGGTGCGCCGACCATCGCGTTGCCGCCGTAGCGCAGCGCGGCCGCAATGACATACGGGCGGCCATTGGCGACCGCCCAGTCGGCGACGGCGAACTTGGTCTTCGGATCGTCGCTCGCGTCGACGATCAGGTCGGCGTCCGCGCCAAGCTCGTCAGCGGCATCAGGCGTCCACGGGCGGATCACGCCGCGTGCGGAACCACCGCGGGACACGACGACACCGGCGAGCCGGGCCGCCTTGGGCTCCCCGAGGTCGAGCGAGGTGAACTGGATCTGGCGATGCAAGTTCGACAGCTCGACGATGTCGTGGTCGACGATCGCGAGCTCGATCCCGGCTGCGCCAAGCGAGATCGCGATCGGACCACCGAGCCCTCCGGCGCCCACGATCGTGGCTCGCAGCGCTGTCATGCCCCTACCTTGCCACTAACTTGCCGCACTGGGAGCAATGACCGTCGCGACCGATGACGCCGGCGCAAGCGCCGGATGAAGCGTCCGCACACGGCCGGCCCTGCGCCGGATCCGGCGCGGGGGCCGTGGTGGCGCTGACGATCGCCGTATGCGCGGCTGGATCGCCGTTGGCGCCCTCCGGCACCGAGCGCCGTGGCGGTGCGGCGGACACAACCTCGATGGCATCCCCCGCGCTTGACGGCATCTCGCCCGTGGCGGTGCGCCGGCACACCTTGCATCGGCCGTCGGGGCCGATCACTCCGATGCAATTGCCGTCGACGCAGAGCTGGCGCGAGCCCCAGCCGATCGGCGGCGATGCCTCGGGGACGGCGCCCGCGGACTCGTCGGCGGCGGCGTCCTCATCCTCATCCTCATCGTCGTCCGCGTCGTCTTCCTCGTCGTCGTCATCCTCATCCTCGTCCTCGTCGTCGTCGTCCTGGTCGTCATCCGCGTCGCTGTCGGCAGCGAGCTGGTCCTCCTCGTCCTCCTCGTCCTCCTCGTCCTCCTCGTCGTCGTCCGGGGGTTCGATCAGGCCACGCTTGCGCTCGTCGCCCCAGTTGAGCGCCGCACGGCCGCACACCTTGCAGGTTCCATCGGGTCCGATGACACCGACACACGCGCCGTCTGCGCACAGCTGTCGCTCGTCCCATTCACCGACTGCCATGATCGCCTCCGTGCAGATCGAACAGCGCCGACGACGGATAAAACGTCAGGCGGACATCACCCAGCCGGAGCACCGTGCCCGACGGCAGGGCCACCTCGCGCCGGGGCTCGAGCGCGAAGTCACCGATCCAGCTGCCGTTCTTCGAGCCGGCATCGGCGACCACCCACCCGTCCGCCTGCCGCACGTATGCGTGCAAACGCGAGACCGAGTGCTCGGAGATCACGACGTCGTTGTTCGACGTCCTGCCGATCGTGATGCGATCGCGAAACGACGCACCCGGCTTCTTGGCCAGCGGATACAGCTCCATCTCCGTAGCTTCCTCGGTGAACTTGCCATGCGATAGCGACTCGTCCACTGTTTCGCGGAGATCTTGGTCGAGCGCCAGCGCGGCGAGCGCCGCGGCGCGAGCGGCCGCCGGATTTCGGTCCGGCGCGCGATAGCGGACGAGCACTGCGGGAGCAGCCGCAGCCAGGAACTCGTCCCGTCCGAGGGTCAGCAGGTGCCGATAATGCGCCGCAGCGTCCATCGCCGTGCTTATCGCGCACGCCAGCGAAGACGGCAAGCCTAGATGTCTGCATCCGAGGCTCGTCGGCGATCCGGATCGAGACCGGATCCAGCCCGGATCCAGCCCCGTCCAGACCCGAACCCGAGATGATCACGGCGGGATCGCGGCGGCGCCCGCATCACCCGGAGCCGATCCGTAGGCTGAATCGCAGTTTGACAGGCCTGCTGCGCACAAGGTAAACGTGCCGGGTCATGTACGACACGTCCGATATTCGCAAGGGCCTTAAGGTGCTGATGGACGGGAATCCGTACACCATCATCGAGTTCCAGTTCGTGAAGCCCGGCAAAGGCGCCGCGTTCACGCGCACCAAGTTCAAGAACTTGCTGACCGGCGCTGTCGTCGAACGCAACATTCGCTCAGGTGAAAAACTCGAGCCGGCGAACGTCGAGACCCGCGACATGCAGTTCCTCTACAAGGAGGGCGGTGACCTGGTCTTCATGGACCAGACCAACTACGAGCAGGTCACGATCAGCGCCGACCTGATCGGTCCGTCGCACGATCTGATGAAGGACAACCTGCCGTGCACGGTGGTGTTCTTCAACGAGCGCCCGGTCGATGTCACGCTGCCGACGTTCGTGTTCCTCGAGGTCACGGCGTCCGAGCCCGGTGTGCGCGGCGACACCAGCGGCAACGTGCAGAAGCCGGCCACGGTCGAGACCGGCGCCACGGTCAGCGTGCCGCTGTTCATCCGGATCGGCGACACCATCAAGATCGACACGCGCACGCACGAATACGTCGAGCGCGTCGCGAAGTGATCTTTGGCTGACCGTCGTGCCGGCCGCGGCCGGATTCTCGCCGTCGATGGCGAGCTGGCGATCCTGCGCGGTGAGCGCGGCGACGCGCGCGTGCCGGCGTTGCCGGGCTGGCGGCCAGGCGATCTGGTCGACGGCGAGATCGTCGCACGCGCCTTCACGGGCGGGGACTATCCCGGCCCCGCAACCGAGGTCGCGCGGCTACCCCGCGCGCGGCTCGCGCTGCTCCAGGCGCGTGGGGTCGCACTCGCCGCGCTGCGCCAGTTCTTCGCCGAGCGTGACTTCCTCGAGGTCGAGACGCCGCTGCTCGTGCCGAGCCCAGGGCTCGAGCTTCACCTCGACGCCGTCCATGCGGGCGACGGCTACCTGATCACGTCGCCCGAGTACCAGATGAAGCGCCTGCTCGCCGCGGGGTTCGAGCGGATCTATCAGGTCTGCAAGTGCTTCCGCGCCGGCGAGCACGGGCCGCACCACGCCAGCGAGTTCACGATGGTCGAATGGTACCGCGGGTTCGCCGGGCTCGACGCGATCATCGCTGATACCGAGCAGCTGGTCGCGGCGATCGTGAGCGCGGTGGCGGAGCGCCCCGACGCGCCGCCGATCGCGCGGGTCGCGGGCCGCTCGATCGACGTGACGCCGCCGTGGCCGCGGCTCACCGTGCGCGACGCGATGCGGACCTGGGCCGGCGTCGAGGTCGCGGGCGACGAACCCGCCGCGCACCTGGTCGCCGCGGTGCGCGCCGCCGGGATCGCGGTCGCCGACGGGACCGCGTGGGACGATGCGTTCTTCGCCGCGTTCCTCGCGCGGGTCGATCCGGCGCTGGCCGCCCTCGATCGGCCGGTGATCCTCGAGGACTGGCCGGCACCGCTCGCCGCCCTGGCGCGCCGCAAGCCAGATGACCCGCGAACCGCGCTGCGCTTCGAGGCGTACGTCGGTGGGATCGAGCTCGCCAACGCGTTCGGCGAGCTGACCGATCCGGACGAGCAGCGCGCGCGCTTCGAGCACGAGCAGGCGACTCGCCGCCACCGCGGGCGGCCGGTCTATCCGATCGACGACAAGCTGATCGCGGCGCTGACCGAGGGCCTGCCGCCGTCGGCCGGGATCGCGCTCGGGTTCGACCGGCTCGTGATGCTGGCGACCGGCGCCACGACGATCGACGGCGTGCTGACGTTTTCCGCCGGCGAGCTCTGAAGCGATCTTTTTCGGTCGAGCAAGTCGCGGATGATCTCCGCGACGCGGCCGATCGTCTTGGGGGCGACCCGGGACCCTCGATCCAGCGATCGGGTCCGAGCTATCGACCGAGCCGGTGCCGGCGCATCATCGCGCGCACGGTGCCGCCGGGATCGCGCGAGCTGCCGCGACCGACCTCGCCGAGCAGCCGCGCGGCGCGGGCGGGGCTCCCGCCGGCGCGAGCCAGCGCCAGCTCGAGGGCGGCGCGCTCGAGCTCGTCGCGCACGGCGCGCAGGTTCATGTGGCCGCCGTCGATCATCCGCGCGAGCACCGCCCGGTCGATCGCCCCGCCGGTCTGGGCGTCCCCGCCGCCGGCGACGTCGGCGCCAGCGGCGAGGCCGCGCACGACGTGCTCGGGCAGATCCGACAGCAGCAGATCGTCACCGGCGCGCTTGGTGACCAGCGCCTGAAACATCACGTTGCGGAGCTCGCGCACGTTGCCCGGCCACGGATAGCGCTGCAGCGCACCCAGCGCCGCGGGCGTCAGCCGGACGACGCGGTGCGGAGTGGCGGGCTCCTCGCGATAGAACCGCGCGATCAGGTGCGCCGCCAGCTCGGGGATGTCGTCGAGCCGGTGGCGCAGCGGCGGTAGCTCGATCCGTACGATCGCGAGGCGTTGGTACAGATCGGGGCCGAACTCGCCGCGCCGCACCAGCTCGCCGAGATCGCGGTTGGTCGCGGCGACGACGCGGAAATCGACCTCGCGCAGGCCGCTATCGCCGAGCCGGCCGACCACATGATCCTCGAGCACGCGCAGCAGCTTGATCTGCAGTGTCTTGGGCGTGTCGTCGACCTCGTCGAGGAACACCGTGCCGGCCGAGGCGGCACGCAACAGGCCCTCGTAGTCGGCGACCGCACCCGAGAACGCGCCGCGCACGTAACCAAACAGCTCGCCTTCGATCAGGTCGTTGGGGATCGCCGCGCAGTTGATCGGCACGAGCTTGCCGGTGCGGCCCGACCGCGCGTGGAGGTGATGCGCCGCAAGGTCCTTGCCGGTGCCGGTCTCACCGGTGAGCAGCACCGCCATCGAGGTCGGCGCGACGCGCTCGAGCTCCGCGAGCATGCGCTGGGCCGCCGCACTGCGCGCCACGTAGCCCTCGGGAGGCGCCCCCTGGGTCGCGCGCACGGCGAGCTCGGCGATCCGGCGCTTCACCGTCGCGGCACAGTCGTGGTCGCCGCTGCCCTCGAGCGGCACCACGTCGTACGCGCCGGCCATCACGGCCGCCATCGTGTCCGGCAGGCCGGGATCGGTCGGCGGACACCACAGCCACGGCGGCGGCGGCGGCTTGTTCGGGGGCCGCGGCGCCGCGAGCAGACGCAGCGCCGCACGCTCGGAGCTCACGATCCGCAGCCCGAGCGCCGCGAACGCGTCGCGCCGCAGGGCCGGCCACGGGCTGCCGAGCAGGGCGATCAGCATGGCCGCATTCGATTACGGACAGCGTATCAGAATTCGGGCAGTGGAAGCCGCCGGCTCGCATGCGCCTACGGCATCTCCATCAGCGTCCAGTACTTGTTCAACGTCGACATGACGTCGGCGAACGAGTGAAACGTCACGGGCTTGAGCAGGTAGCCGGCGACGTTGAGCTGGTAGGCCTCGACGCGATCGCGGTCCTCGTTCGACGTCGTGAGCACCACGACGGTCAGCGGCTGCAGCACCGGATCGCTCCGGATCTCGCGCAGGAACTCGATGCCGTTCATCCGCGGCATGTTGAGATCGAGCAACACGAGCCGGCGCGGTGTCGGAATGCCATCGGCGCGCAGCAGCTGGAGCGCCTCGATGCCATCGGTGGCGACGAACACCTTGTTCGCGATGTTGGCCTTGGCGAACGCGCGCTTGACCGTCATCACGTCGACCTCGTCATCGTCGACCAGCAGGATGTTGAGCGAGTGATCATCCACGGGACACCTCGTGGGCTTCGGCGGTCCAGCTGAACCGGAACGTGGCGCCGCGACCCGGCTCGGAGTCGACCCAGGCTCGGCCACCGTGACTCTCGACGATCTTGCGCACCACGGACAGCCCGATCCCGGTGCTCTCCAGCTTGTCGCGGCGCTCGAGGGTCTGGAACAGCCCCCAGATCTTGTCGGCGTACTCGCGCGCGACCCCGACGCCGTCGTCGGACACCGCGAGCTCCCAGCGCCGCCCGGCGCGCTGCGCCGAGACCGTGATCCGCAGCTCGCGATTCGCGTTGTGCTTGATCGCGTTGCCGATCAGATTCATCAGGATCTGCTGGAGCTGGATCCGCGACGCCCGCAGGTGGGGCAGGCGGCCGAGGATCTCGAGCCGGGCGGTCGGCGGCGGCGCGAGCAGCTCCCAGACCTCGCCGACCAGCGCCGCGACGTCCACGCGGGCGTGCTCGCCGGCGTCGCGACCGGCGCGGCTGTACGCCAGGATGCCGCCGATCAGGTTCTCCAAGCGGACGACGCGTCCGCGCAGCAAGTGGATGTGCGCGCGCGTCTGTTCGTCCATGCGGTCGCCGAGATCGTCCTCGATCCACTGCGACAGGTTCGCGATCCCGCGCAGCGGCGCCTTGAGGTCGTGGCTCGCGACGTACGCAAACTGGTCGAGCTCGCGGTTGGTGTTCTCGAGCGCGGCGATCAGGTTGCGGGCTTCCTGGAACAAGCGGGCGTTGTCCATGGCGATCGCCGCCGTCGCGGCGACACCGGCGATCAGCCGCTCGGTCTCCTCGGTGAACACGCCGCGCTGCGCGTGGCCGAACGCGAGCACGCCGATCGTGCGGCCGCTGCGGCCGATCACGGGAACCGCGAGGTAGCTCGCGATCGCGGTACCCGCCGGGGCGTGCCCGCTGCCGGGGTCACGCAGGTCATGCGGATCGAGGACCTGGATGGTGCGGTGGGCCGTCAGCATCTGGGCCGCGCGCGACGGAAGCTCGCCCAGGACCTCGGCGTGGGCCGTGCCCGACACCGCATGATCGACCTCGCCGGGCTGCTCGCCATGAGCCGCGAAGTAACAAAACGCCCCGGCCTGCGCGCCGGCGAGCCGCGTCGTCGCGTCGACGACCTTCTGCGCGAGCGCCTCGTGCTCGAGCACGGCGGACAGCTGCTGGCCGAGCTCGTGGAGCACCTCGAGATCGCCGGCATGCTTGCGCAGCGCGGACTCCGCGGCGCGGCGGGCCTCGTCGGCGGTCTTGCTCGCGATGCCGAGCGCCAGCGCATCGGCGATCGCCGACAGCCCGTTGAGCGTGTCGTGATCGAGCTTGCGCCGCGAGTACATCGCCATCACCCCCACGATCCGATCCTCGATCCGCAGCGGATAGCCCGCGAACGCGACGATCTGCTCGCGCGCCACCCAGTCGTGGCGACCGACGTGGAGGTCGGTGGCCACATCGTTGGTCAGGTACGGCACGCCGTCCTCGGCGATCGTGCCGATCTTGTGCTCGCTGAACGTGAGCATGGCGTGGCCAGCGTCGAGCTCGGTCTCGATCCCGGCGCTGGCGCACAGCTCGAGTGACTCGGCGACGGTGTCGACGGTCCAGATCCGCGCCACGGCGGCGCCGAGGTTTCGCACCATGGCGTCGGCGCAGCGAGTGAGCGAGGCCCGCAGCGAGTCCTCGCGCGTGAGGGCGTCGCCGATCTCTCCGAGCAGCAGCGCGGTCCGCGCCTGGCCGGTCTCGATCGTATGAGCGTGAACCTGTCGCAGGCTGATGAGCAGGCTGCCGTCCGGCATGGGGCGGGCCCGGGCCTGGCACCAGCCGACCGAGGGTAGGGCACTCTCGGTCAACAGCTCGGTTTGGTCCGCCATGGCGTAGCGAAATCCGGACGCGAACGCGGTGTGCTCCAGCGCCGGGCAGCGCTCCCAGAGCGTCGCCGGTGCCGGAGCTGCACCGCCAAGCATTCGTTCGGCCTCAGGATTGGCGTACACGATCTGCCAGTCACGATTGACCACGAAGACCCCATGCGGCAGGAGATCGAGGATCGTCTGAGGGTCCGCCAGCTCGGGTGTCCGGGTAGCAGTCGCAACCACGCCTTCACTGTACGAAACCCACCTGCATGTGCACCGGCGCGCATGGTGATACGAACGTGAGGACTGACGCAGACGCTCGAAACCGTGCGCCATCGCTACAGCCGACGGCACGACCGCGTGGTGCGCTACACGATAGCGAGTGCCAGACGCACGCCGCGCCGCTGTCGCGAACGACAGAGCACCGGCGTCGTCTCGTCGGACCGCTACGGCGACGCCAGCTCGGCGCCGCGGCGATCGCGGCGAGCTCGTCCGCCGCCCGTCGCGCTGGGGCGCAGCCCGCGCTCGAGCAGCGGCTTGACGAACTGGCCGGTGTAGCTCGCAGCGACGCGGGCCACATCCTCCGGCGTCCCGGTCGCGATCACGGCGCCACCGGCGGCGCCGCCCTCGGGCCCCATGTCGATGATCCAGTCGGCGGTCTTGATGACGTCGAGGTTGTGCTCGATCACCAGCACGCTGTTGCCGTTGTCGACCAGGCGCTGGAGCACCTCGAGCAGCTTCTTGACGTCGCCGAAGTGCAGGCCCGTGGTCGGCTCATCGAGCAGATACAACGTCCGGCCGGTCTGCACGCGGGCCAGCTCGCGGGCCAGCTTCACGCGCTGGGCTTCGCCACCCGATAGCGTGGTCGCCGGCTGGCCGAGCGACAGATAGCCGAGCCCGACCTCGACCATCGTGTTCATGATCCGCGACAGCTGCTTGTGGTGCTGGAACAGCACCGCCGCCTCGTCGATCGGCGTGTCGAGGATCTCGGCGATGTTCTTGTCCTTGTAGGTCACCCGCAGCGTGGCGTCGTTGTATCGCCGGCCCTTGCACACCTCGCAGGTGACGAACACGTTGGGCAGGAAGTGCATCTCGACCTCGCGCACGCCGGCGCCTTCGCAGGCCTCGCAGCGCCCGCCGCCCTGCTTGGCCGACACGTTGAACGAGAACCGACCGGCCTGATATCCATAGGTCCGCGCCTGCGGGACCTGGGCGTACATCTCGCGGATCAGATCGAATGCCTTGGTGTAGGTCGCCGGGTTCGACCGTGGTGTGCGGCCGATCGGCTGCTGGTCGATCACGATGCACTTGTCGATCTGCCCCAGGCCGGTGAGCGAGTCGTACGGCCCGACGCGATCGGTCGAGCGATGCAGCATGCGGTTCAACGCGGGATGCAGGGTCGCGTTGATCAGCGACGACTTGCCGGCACCGGATACGCCGGTCACCGCGACCATCACGCCGAGCGGGATCTCGACGGTGACGTTGCGCAGGTTGTGCTCGCGCGCGCCGCTGAGCTTGACCCAGCTGGTCGGCTTGCGGCGCTCGGCGGGGACGTCGATCCGCTCGGTTCCCGCGAGGTAGCGGCCGGTGGTCGACGCCGGGTTGGCCTTGATCGCGTCGGGGGTGCCCTCGGCGACGACGCGGCCGCCGTGCCGTCCGGCGCCCGGGCCGAAGTCGACGACCCAGTCGGCCGCCTCGATCGTCGCCTCGTCGTGCTCGACGACCAGCACCGTGTTGCCGAGGTCGCGCAGGCGATGCAGCGTCTTGATCAGCCGCTCGTTGTCGCGCTGGTGCAGCCCGATCGACGGCTCATCGAGCACGTACAGCACGCCCGACAGCTCGCTGCCGAGCTGCGACGCGAGCCGGATCCGCTGGGCCTCACCGCCCGACAGCGTCCCGGCGGCGCGGTGCAAGGTCAGGTAGTCGAGGCCGACGTCGAGCAAGAACGTCAGCCTCGCGCGGATCTCCTTGAGCACCTCGCCCGCGATCGTCGCGCGCGAGCCGGTCAGCTTCATGCCGGAGATGAACTCGTAGGCCTCGCGCACCGTCATGCCGGTGACGTCGACGATCGGCCGGTCCGCGACGAACACGGCGCGTGACTCCGCCCGCAAGCGGGTGCCGTGGCACAGCGCGCACGGGATCGCCCGGAAGAACTGCTCGTAGTGCGCCTTGGCGCGATCGCTCGACGACTCGCGGTGGCGCCGCTCGAGCTGCGAGAGGATGCCCTCGAACCGCATCGCCCATTCGCCGGTCGAGTGCCGGCCCTCCCACGCGACCGTGACGCGCTTGTCGCCGGTGCCGTGCATCAGCACCTCGCGCTGCTTCTCGTTGAGCTTGTTCCACGGCTTGTCGAGATCGATCTTGAACGACTTGGCGAGCGCCTTGACGATGTTGGTCGTCCAGCCCGAGTCCTTGGCGATCGATTCGCCCCACGCCGCCACCGCACCATCGCGCAGCGACTTGGTCTGATCGGGCACCACGAGATCCGGATCGGCGGCGAGCCGCTCGCCCAGGCCGTTGCACTCGACGCACATGCCGAGCGGCGAGTTGAACGAGAAGCTCTGGGGCGACAGCTCGGGGAACCCGATGCCGCACGTGGGGCACGCGTTGTCCTCCGAATAGACGCGCGGCACCTTCTCGTCCGCGACCTCGACCATCAGCTTGCCTTTGCCCTCGCGCAGCGCGGTCTCCACCGAGTCGGTCAGCCGGCCGTTGTCCTTGGCGTTGATCGTCAGGCGATCGATCACGAGCTCGATCGAGTGCTTCTTCTGCTTCTCGAGCGCATCGACGTCCTCGAGCCGCACCACCATGCCGTCGATCCGGACGCGGACGAAGCCGCCCTTGCGCAACTCGGTGAACAGCTCGCGGAACTCGCCCTTGCGATTCTCCGCCTTGGGGGCGAGCAGGGTGACCGAGGTCTTGTCGGGCAGGGCCGCGAGCTCATCGACGATCTCGCCGGCGGTGCGGGCGCCGACCGGGCCGCCGCACTGGTAGCAGCGCTGCTCGCCGGCGCGGGCGTACAGCACGCGCAGGTAGTCGTAGATCTCGGTGATCGTGCCGACCGTGGACCGCGGGTTCGACGACGCGCTCTTCTGCTGGATCGCGATGGTCGGCGACAGGCCGCGGATCCGCTCGTACTTGGGCTTCTCCATCTGGCCGAGGAACTGCCGGGCGTAGGCCGACAGCGACTCGACATAGCGGCGCTGACCCTCGGCGTACAGCGTGTCGAACGCGAGGGACGACTTCCCGGAGCCCGACGGCCCCGTGATGACGACCAGGCGGTGCTTGGGGAGCTCGAGCCGATCGACAACCAGGTTGTGCTCGCGGGCGCCTTCGACAACGATGTTGTCAGGCTCGCGCTTCGGATCGTTACGTCCAGGTCCGAGGCTGCGTGACATAGGCTGCTCACCCTACGGAGCGCCTGTTCAGGTGTCAAGGCGACGGGCAACGCCGCTGCAGCTCCTGATCGGGCAGGTCTTTCAAACCTGACAACGTCTGGTCAGCGATCAGCGCGCCTTCGCGACCGCGGCGAACATCGGCTTGTATTTCGCGTAACCCTGGGTTTCGAGCTGGTCGGCGGGGATGAACCGCAACGACGCAGAATTGATGCAGTAACGCAGGCCGGTTGGCGGCGGACCGTCGTCGAACACGTGACCGAGGTGGGCATCGCCGATCTGCGAACGGACCTCGGTGCGGTCGGCGCCGAAGCTCCGATCATGGTTCTCGACCACGGCGTCCTTGGCGATCGGTCGGAAGAAGCTTGGCCAGCCGGTCCCCGAGTCGAACTTCTCGTTCGAGCTGAACAGCGGCTGGCCGGTCGTGATGTCGACGTACAGCCCGACCGCGTGGTTATCCCAGTACGCGTTGTGAAACGGCGGCTCGGTGTCGGCCTCCTGCGTCACCTTGTACTGGACCGAGGTGAGCTGCTTTCTGAGCTCGGCCGCGCTCGGCTTGGCCGTCAGGATCGGCCGCGGCGTGTTGTCAGCGAGCGCCGCGGGCTCGCTGGTTTGCCCGGCACACGCGGCGCCGAGCGCGACCACAACGGCGAACAGCTTCGAGCGCATCATCATCATCCTCCTGCGCAGCGTACGCCGCCGCGACGCAGGAGTTACGCGGGACTGCGCCACGCCTTGATCAGGCACCCCTGATCAGGCGCCCCGCTCCGGGCGCTCCGGATCAGGCGCCCCGCTCGGGGGCGAGGCGGGCGCAGTCCGCAGGTATCGAAAATGCCGCAACGGCATTTTCGACGTCGTCTTCAGGCGCGTGCGCGCTCGACGGTGACGTCGTGCTCGTTGTGCTGCGTCCCGTGGACCCCGGCGATGATCGCATCGACGTATTCCTCGGGGACCCGCACATGGGCGTGCGAGTCGCGCAAGCTGACCGAGCCGATCCGAGCCTTGTCGCCGCCGATCGGGCCCGACAGCAGGCCGCGAAGATCATCGGCGGACACGCCATGCTTCTTGCCGAGGCTGACGAACAGTCGCGCCTGGGCGCTGTCTGCCAGCGCCGACGGCGACGGCGCCTTGGTCGGCTCGACCGTCGTGTCGCGCTTGCCGCGCGCCACCCGCTCGGGCTTGTCGGTGCGCTCCACCTTCTCGACCTTGTCCGGCGCCTTGTCGGGCTTGGTATCGCTGCGGCCACGGCCAGCGTCGCGATCCCGACCGCGCCCCCGGTCTCTGCCGCGCCGCTCGCCGGAGGCTTCACTCGCCTCGGCCGCGGGCGCTGCTTCGACCGCCGCGGGCTCGGGTGCGCGCGACGACTTCTCTTCGGCCCACGTCTCCCAGAACTCGCGGGTCTCCGCGGTCGGCTCCGGCTTCTTGTCCCGCTTGGATTTGCCTCGATCGCCGCGATCTCGATGATCGACGCGGTCGAGCACCGCGCGCGCCACTTCATCGACCTTGGTCGGCACAGGCTCGGCGAACGCGACGGTCTCCACCGTCTCGACGATCGGCGCTGCCTCGGTTCCGACCGCGATCGCGGGCTCGGTCACCGGCTCGGCCGGCACCTCGACGGGGAGTGCGGCCACAGGCACATCGGCAGCGCGATCGATGCGATCGGTGCGGTCGCGGTCATTCGACTCCGGCGGCGCCGGCGGACGGTCGCCGCGCGGACGGTCGCCGCGATCGCGGAAGCGATCGAACCGGCGCTCGCCGCGATCACCACGGTCGCCGCGATCGGGGCGGTCACGCCGATCGCGGTCGCGATCGCCACGGGCCTCGGAATCAGGACGCGTCTCGACGGGGATCGCCGGCGCAGAGCCTTCGGCCGCCGGAACGACCACAGCTTCGCTCACCAGCGGTGAGGTCGTGTCGGCTCGCGACTCGAACCGATCACGCGGCCGATCTCGGTCGGGGCGGTCACCGCGATCGAACCGGTCGCGATAGCTGCGCCCTGGGCCGTCGCTGCGCGGACCGTCGCTGCGCGGACCGTCGCTGCGCGGACCGTCGCTGCGCGGACCGTCGCTGCGTGGACCGTCGCTGCGTGGACCGTCGCCGCGTGGACGATCGCGGTCGAACCGGCGCTCGCCGCCGCGATCGTCGCGGTCGCGCCATGGACGCTCGGGCCGATCTCCGCGGTCGTAACGCGGTCGATCGTCGGTTCCTGGGGCGCCCGGGGCACTCGAGGCCGCAGGCACGGGGGCGCTGGCCGCGGCGGGCTCGCCGGCTTCGCTGCGCTCCGGCCGCTCGATGCGCCGCGGCTTGGTCCGCGTGCTGATCTGGTTCAGCCGTTCGGCAACGAGCTGCGCGATGACGCGCTTGCCAACCGAGGTGGCGAGCAGCTTCTCGAAGATCTTCATCTCGAGATCGCTCGGGCCGGTCCCGGTCAGCGGCGTGCCGCGGATCAGGATCTGCACCGGGTCGGGCGGCTGCGGCAGGCCGATCGGCGGCAGCGGCACCTTGAGCTTGCCCTCGAAGATCGTGTCCTTGGGCAGCAGGCGCTCCTCGGGTTTGATCCCGAACTGCAACCTGACATAGCGGAAGTTGCCGAGCTCGCGCGGGCCGACCAGCGACAGCGCGGTGCCCTTCTTGCCGGCGCGGCCGGTGCGGCCGGTGCGGTGGACGTAGATCTCGGGCGACTCGGGCACCGAGTAGTTGATCACGTGCGACAGGTTCGAAATGTCGATGCCTCGGGCGGCGACGTCGGTGGCGCACAGGAAGCGCAGGCTGTGCGCCTTCATGCGGCCCATGACGCGTTCGCGGTCGCTCTGCGAGAGGTCGCTCGACAACGGCTCCGCATCGAGCCCCTGCTTGGTCAGGAACCGCGCGACCATCGTGGTTTCGTCGCGCGTGTTGCAGAAGATGATCGCGCTCTCGGGCTCCTCGGCGAACAGGATCTTGAGCAGATCGCGGCTGCGCGCGATGCCGCTCACGATGTAGTAGGCGTGGTGGATATCGGTCACCGAGATGCTGTCACGCGACAGCGAGATCTGCTCGGGGGACCGCATGTGGCGGCGCGAATAGCGCGTCACCTCGTCGGGCATCGTGGCCGAGAACAGCAGCGTCTGCTTCTTCTCGGGAAGGTACGAGACGACGCGCTCGATGTCCTCGAGGAAGCCCATCGAGAGCATCTCGTCGCACTCGTCGAGAATGAACGTCTGCACGGTGCTGCAGTCGAGCGTCCGGCGGCCGATATGGTCGAGCACGCGACCCGGCGTACCGACCACGATGTGGACGCCGTTGCGCAGCGCGGTGATCTGCTTGGCGATCGGGGCGCCGCCGTAGATCGGCTCGACGATGATCCCGCGGTGCTTGGCGAGGTTGGTCAGCTCGCGCGCGACCTGGAGCGCGAGCTCGCGGGTCGGTGCCAGGATCAACGCCTGCGGCGCGCGGTGCGTCGGGATGATCTTGCTGATCGTCGGCAGGCCGAACGCGGTGGTCTTGCCGGTCCCGGTGCGCGACTGGACCAAAAGGTCCTTGCCCTCGCTGACCGGCTTGTAGACGGCGGTCTGGACGGCGGTGGGCGTGAAGTAGCCCATCTCGTCGAGCGCTTGCTTGACGTCGGGGTGCAGCCCCAGATCGTCGAAGCTCGGCAGCGCCGCGGGAGCGGGCGGCAGGTCGGACACGGCGGGCTCGGTGACTGCCGCGGGCTCAGCGGGGTCCGCGGGCTCAGCGGTCGGAGGTACGGCCGCCAGAGCGGCGAGATCTTCGGCCACACCATTCTGGTGCGGCGCGGTGTCGTTCGTCATCTATTCCTCGGGGGGTTCCGGAAGCGACGCTTCCGGACACATGTGGCTCTCCGAGATCATCCAGTCGGAGCGCTGGTCGTGAAGTGTTGGCGTGGAGATTCACAGCAGAAGGGCGACGTCGCCCTTCGCTGCTCCACGGGACTTCAACGAGACAGAGCTCGCGCTGCGCAGGGCGCCCGCAAGCTCTGATTCCCACTGACTCGTTCACAAGTTCCTTGAATTGCGCGAACCTTAGTCGGCGAAGCCGCCGGGGTCAAGGCCAAGCAAGAAACCGGAACGAGAATCAGCGCGGAAGCGTCAGCCGGACGGTGCCCTTGGCATCCGAAGTATTCCGACCCTGGAGCTGCGCCGGGATCGGGCATGACGTCGGGGCATGCGCGACCTGGGTGCAGAGGCCCAGCTCGGTCGACACCAGATACAGCCTGAGCTCGGCATTCTCGACCGGCTCGCCGTCGGGCCCAAGCACCTGGCCGTGGACGAACGCCGCGTCGGGCAAGCTGATCGCACCGAGCGAGATCACGTCGAGCGGGCCGCTGCCCGAGATATCGATGTCGGGCTTGATGTAGGTGGGCGCACGCATGGCGGCCGGCGGCTCGATCACCAGATCGTAGTCGCCCGCCACATTTTCGACCGCGGCGTCGACCCACAGCGTGAACTCACCGGATTCCAGCGTGACCGTGGTGGCCGCTGGCACCGCCGCGACGAACGCCTGGGGCGTCGCGGCGAGCGTCCACAAGAATCGCAGCGACGGCCGTGCCGTGACGGTGACATTCGCGAGCGGCGCACCGGCGCTGTCGGTGATCACGCCGCGTAGCTCGACGCGCGACGCGAGGAGTACCCGGGGCGTGGGTAGCGGCTGATCGAACAGCACCCCGAGCGTCGAGCTCGGCGGCGGAATGACCGACATCCGGTACGAGCTCATGAAGTCAGCGCCGTCGAGCACGTGCAGCGTGACGTTGCCTTGCATGTCGACGATCTGCTGGTCGCTGAGCGTGTACGAGACCGCCGATCCGTTCGCGCTGGCGCCGGCGACCATGCCGGATACCGTGACCGTGGCACCCGGGACCGGGGCGACCGTCCCGCCCAGATCCGTGCCCTCGACGGCGACCACGACCTTCGTGCCGATGCCGAGGTTGGCCGGCACGACGATGGCGTGCTGCGATGACTTCTGCGCGTCGATGCTCGCCACGTGCACCGTGGGAGCGACCGGATCAGTCTCCGTCACGCGAGTCGGCGGGCGGGCGACCAGCTCAACGGCGCCGGCGAGCTGGTCCGACAAGATGACCGCATAGCCCCCGTTCACATCGGTAATGCTCACGCTCGAGACCTCGGTCGCCGGCTCTCCCTCCACCCAGTGGCCGAGCGCCGAGACGCGGTAGCCCGCCATGCCTTGACCGGACTCGCTGGTCAGCGAGCCGCTGATCACCGGCAGGCCAGCCCCGCCGAGCGTGACGTTCGTGGTGATGCTCTTGGTGTCGATGCTGTCGGACATCGACAGCGTCAGCCGCGCCGGCGGCACCAGCTTGGGCAGCGCTTGCCCGGTCGGCGCTTGTGGCGCGTCGGCGAGCACGACCGTGACGGTGAACGACGTATCACCGCTGGTGCCACCCGGCACCGGGATCGAGAACGTCGCGGCGTCATCGTCGACATCGACGGTGGCCTTGAATCCCGGGCCGCCCTGGAACTGCGAATCGCGCGACACGGTGATCGTCGACGCGGTCGGGTTGGGGGCGCAGCCCGTCGGTGACGCGCAGTACGTCGTCACCCGGCCGCTCAACACCATCGGCGCCTCGAACGTGATGACGCTCAACAGACCGTCGGGCGGAATCGCGATCTGCGGCAGCTCGCGCGCAACCAGATCACGGCGCGTGCTGGGCGGAGCCACCACCGCGGCGAACGGGCCGGGCGGCGGATTGCCCCAGCACACGTTCTCCTGGCACACCTCGCCGGCCGATTGATCGCAGTCGCTGGACCGCGTGCACATGACCGCGGGACTCTCGGGCACGCTGAGGCAGCCGAGCAACGCCGAGCCCAGCGCGGCAACACCGAATGAGAGCGCCGCGAGCCGGCGACCAGGGCGACGAGGCGAGCCGCGCGTGGTCATGGCAACGCCGGTTCGCACTTGAGGAAGTAGAATCGGCTGGTTGAAAGGCCGCCCGCTGGCATCGCCTGGAACGGCGGATCGCCGGCACCGGTGTCATCGGGTGGACGGTCGAACACCACGATCGTCATGTTGCGCTGAACCCCCACGTCGGCTTCGACACACAGCGAATTCAAGCGGCACGTGGCGGTCCTGACCGCGACCGTGCTGGGGGGCGCCATGCACTTCGACCGCGCGGCGAGCCGGCTCGGCTGGTTGTAATCCACGTAGACACCGACATACAGCGTATCGAGCAGATCGGTGTCGACCAGCGACAGGCTCAGCGTGTCCATCGTCTGCAAATTGAAGCGCAGCGGCCCCGGCTCGGACAGCGTCTGCTGATCGCTCGTGACCGACATGATCGCAGGCGGTGAATTGACGCCCGCGTCGTCCGCAATGGACAGCGAGGGCGGGATTACACATCCAGCCAGGATCAACATCGACAGGATCAGCACCAGGCCCATGGCCGCCACCCACTCATGCACCGTGCGCGCCAGAGGCGATCCTCTCCATGATCCCGATGGCTTACGTTCGGGATCGGGCCGGCGGACGGCGCGGATGTCGGACATTCTCGTCATGGTCTGTAAACCCGCTGCGGGGCTTTTGCACGGTTCGTGAAGGTCGAGGGTCACATCGCGTCCGCGTCATTCGGTTCGTCGGACTCCTTCTCGAGATGGCGGAACACCGTCCGCGGATCGACGCCCAGATCGCGCGCGGTCTTGGTGCGGTTGCCGTTGTTGAGCGCGAGGACTTCGTTGATGTAGTCGCGCTGGAACTTGTCCTTGGCCTCGGCGAGCGTGAGGATCTGCGGGAGCACATCGGCGTTGAGCCCCAGGTCATCGGGGCCGATGACGCTCGAGTCGCACAGCACGATCGCCTTCTTGATCCGGTTCTCGAGCTCGCGGATGTTGCCGGGCCAGGCGTGCTTGCGGATCGCCACGGCGGCGTTGGGCGACAGCCCTTTGACCTTGACGTCGTACTCGCGCGTGTAGCGCGACAGCAGATAGCGCGCGATGACGAGCACGTCCTCGCCACGTTGCCGCAGCGGCGGCAACTCGACGTTGACCACGTTGAGCCGGTAATACAGATCCTCGCGGAACCGGCCGTTCGCGATCTCCTTCTCGAGCTCGCGGTTGGTGGCCGCGACGATGCGGATGTCGCAGGTCTCGGGCCGCGTATCCCCCACGCGGTAGACGACGCGCTCCTGCAGCGCGCGCAGGATCTTGACCTGCAGCTCGATCGGCATCTCGCCGATCTCGTCGAGAAATAGCGTCCCACCATCGGCGGCCTGGAACTTTCCCTGCTTGTTGGCGACCGCGCCGGTGAACGACCCTTTGACGTGGCCGAACAGCTCGGACTCGAGCAGGTTCTCCGGGATCGCGCCGCAATTGATCGTGATGAACGACTTGGTCGCGCGCGGCGACCGGCGGTGGATCTCGCGCGCGATCAACTCCTTGCCGGTGCCGGTCTCACCGGTGATCAGCACGCTGATGTCGGTCGCGGCGATCTTCTCGACCTTGCGGAACACCGCCTGCATCGGTGGGCTGGTCCCCACGATCTCGCCAAACCGGTACTGCTCGAGCCGCTCGCTCAGCCGCTTGTTGTCGACCCGCAGCTCGTTGAGCAGCAGCGCGTTGGCGACGATCAGCGACGCTTGCGACGAGAACACCGTCAAGATGCGCAGGGTGTCCTGCTGGAACAGATCGCGGATCGAGTCGTTGCCGACGTAGATCAGGCCGAGCAGCCGGCCACGGTCGAGCAGGGGCACGCAGATCACGCTCGAGACCTTCAGCTGCATCACGCTCTTGGCCGCCGAGAACTCGTCGTCGCGCATCGCGTCCGACACGATCACCGGCTTGCGCGACCGGACGACCTTGGCGATGATCGAATCCGACAGCTGCGAGACCGCATCGGCGATGTTTTCGCGGTTCAGGTTGCGCGCGATCTTGACGTCGATGGTGTCGCCCTCGAGCAGCACCAGGAAGCCCTTGTCGGCGTTGGTGATCTCGATGACCGCGTCCATCAGGGCGTCGAGCAGCTCCGTGAGATCGCGCTGGTGGATAAGCCGCTCGGAGAACTCGTAGAGCTTGGTGTACGCGTCGAGATCGGCGATCGTCGCGGCGGCTTCCTCCTCGATGGGAGCCGACTCGTCGATCATCGTGAACCGGAGCTCGCAGCTACCCAGCACGACCCGGTCGTCGTGGGTCAGCTTGTGCTTGCCGCGCTTCTTGCCGTTGACCACGAACTCGGACTTGCGAGGCGCCAGGACGGTGTACATCTGGCCGTCGAAGTGGACCGCGAAGCCGTCGACGACGAGCGGATCAGGGAGCACCACGTCGTTGTCGGGCCCCGAGCCGACGGAGGTGATCTTCTTGTAGAGGTTATAAACCGTGGGTGGGTGGCCAGGCGCGGTGAGCCGTAGCGAAGGCATTAGTCGTTCTCCCAGGTCAAGCCGATGCCGGCGCTGTCGCGCGCCACCATCGGACCCACATGCAGCCGATCGAGAATGGAGGTCTTGCGAGGCTTCTTGGCGGGGACCGGGACCGGCGGTCGCTCGCGCAACACCGGCAGCAACGAGTCGTCGCCCTGGATCTGCACGCTCGGCTTGTAGTGCAGGAGCGCGTCGACCACACCCCATGCATAGATCGCGTAGAACGCGATCCCGGCGCCGATCTCGACCTGCTGCAGCTGACGCACCCCGCGACCATCGGGCGCCGGGACCTTGGCGTTGAGGCCGTACTTGCCCGCGAGATAGAGGAACACGCCGACCGAGGTGCCGCCGGTGATGCCCTGGCCGACCGCGAACAGCACGCCGCGCGTCGGCTGCTTGTTCTGAAACTGACCGGCGCCAAACGGCGCAAAATTGACGACGAACGAGCGCTTCTCGACGATGACGAGGCTCTCCTTGTACTTGCGGATCCGCTCGCGCTCCTCGGCGATCGCGCGGACCTGGGTGTCGCGCTGCTCGCGCTCCACGATCTCGGCCTTGGTCTGATCGAACAGCCGGATCGCACCCTCGGAGAACAGCAGATCGGTCAGCGACTTCTCGGGCTGGATCTGGAGCACCTTCTCGAACTCGGTCTTGGCCTCGACCACGTGCCCGGTCTCGAAATTACTGGCGCCGAGGATCACGTGGGCCTCGACCAGATCGGCGGGCATCGCGAGCTTCTCTTCGGGGTAGAGCAGGAACGTCGCGAGCTTTCGCGCCGAGTCGTAGTCGTGCTGGCGGAACGACTGCCGCGCCTGCTCGAGATCCTGGCGCGGCGAGGCCGCCGCGACGGACACCGCGGCCGCGATAGCCACCACGGCCGCCATCGCGATCACCGCACGGTGATGCATTTCACTTCCCGCATCTTACCCGCCTCCACGGTCACCTTGATCGGCGTTGGGTCGACATGGTCGCCCAGAAACTCGACCACGACCGGCTTGGTCTCGTCGGTGCTATCGCCGATCGGGATCACGAACGGCCGGCCCAGGTACGCGCTGACCCCGGCGATCTGGACCTCCGCGGCGAGGTGGTCGTTGCACAGCGGCAGCACGCGCCCGGGGAGATACGGCATGACGATGGTCACGTCCGCGCCAGGCTGGACGATCTTGCTCTCCTCCTGACAGCACTTGGTCAGGCTGAACACGTGGATCTCCGCGTCGGCCCCGAGATCGACGCGGATGATACCGTCGGGGGGCACGAGGATGCGCGCCCCGTTGCCAACCGCGTACTCGGCGTCCTTGGCCGGCGAGACCCGGATCTTGGTCGCGATCCCGGCCGCGACGCTCGCCGCGGCCGCGTCGGGGGGCACCACCGGGCGCGCGGCGACCGCGGCGACCGCATCGGACGCGTTCGCCGCGTCGACCGGGATCGCTGGCAGCTCGATGTGGGCGACCCGGGTGCGCCGTGGCTCGATCGCTGGCTCCCCCAGTCGCTCGGCGGACGGATCACCCGAATCGAGCGAGCGGGGCGGGGGATCGGTGTCGGGGGGCTGGGCATTGCGATGGACCATCCACGCGCAACCCGCGACCGCAGCGACGATCCCGATGGCGAGCGCGTTGACACGCAGCCGCTTGCGCCGGTTGATGCCCGCGAGGATGTCGAGGACGCGTGCGTTGTTCGGATCGATGGTGAGGATGCGGTCGAACACGTCCAGGGCGGCCGAGCGATCGTCCTCGGCGAGCTGTTTCTGGCCCCGCCGCGTGAGGTGATCGATCATCCGGTCCTTGAGCGCTTGTTCGTACGCGGCGGGGGCGTCGAAGTAGCGGCCGAGCTCGCCGGCGACCTTGTCATGCGCGATGCCGCTCTCCTCGAGGTAGCCCTCGAGCGCCGCGGCCATCTCGCCGATCGCCGCGAACCGATCGACCGGCATCGCGGCCATCGCGCGCAGGATGATGCGGCCGAGCCGGTTCCCGATCCGAGGGTTGGCCTGGCGGGGATCGAGGAACTTGCACTCCGCGATCCGCTTCAGCACTTCGTGCGGGTTCTTGCCCTCGAACGGCAGCCTGCCGACGGTGAGCTGGTACAGCACGATCCCCACGGCGAACACGTCGGTGCGGAAGTCGAGCGGCCGGCCCTCGACGTGCTCGGGCGCCATGTACGCCGGGGATCCCAGGAGCTGGCCGGTCACCGTCAGCCGCTCCAGGTCGACCATGTGCGAGATCCCGAAGTCCATCAGCTTCACGACCCCATCGGTACGGATCATGACATTTTCGGGTTTCACGTCGCGATGCAAGATGCCGACGCCATGGGCATGGCCGAGCGCGCGGCAGACCTGCAGCATGATCATCGCGCCGATCTCGGGGTACGTGATCGGCCGGTCGGTGATCCGCTGCTTGAGCGTTTGACCGTCGATGAACTCGGTGACGATGTAGCTCGATCCTGCGACCTCGGCCGCCGCGGCCCCGGAGTAGTCGAAGATCTCGAGGATGTTCTCGTGACGCAGCTTCGCAACTGCCTGGGCCTCGCGCTCGAACCGATCGCGCGCCTCCTGGTAATCCGCCAGGTGCTTGTGGAGGACCTTGATCGCGACGACCCGCTTGAGCTGGCGATCGATGCCGCGATAGACGATAGCCATGCCGCCTTGCCCGACGCGCTCGAGCAGCTCGTACTTGTCGAGGACCTGGCCGACCTGAATCACATGCTCACGAAGGGCCATGACAGCGATGTCACGGCGTTGTACCAAAATGAATCGGACCGGCGCGGGGCCCGAAAAGGTTGTCTAACCCCATAAGCCTACGCCTGTTCTGGCTGATCCAGCAACCGTTCATCGGGCCGGGCCGCGACGCGGCGGCCACGGTGGTACGGCAGGAACCGGCAGAGTCGCGTGGGCGACCAAGAGCCGTACTGCCTGCCTTCGCCGCCGGTGGCTGAGCGCCTACCAGAATCCATGATGGATCGCCGATGGATGATCCCGAGCGATCTCGCTTCAGGCCAGTCCAGCGCCATGCGGCTGGTCCGCATGCGCAGTCGGCGCTCGGAGCCTTGACTTGCTCCGCACGATCGCGTACCTGAAGTGCCTCTCCAGGCACGTAGCTCAGTGGGAGAGCACTACCTTGACACGGTAGGGGTCCGCGGTTCAATCCCGCGCGTGCCTACAACGAGATTGCCGCTTGCGCAGGATTGCGATCCGCCGTCCCCCTTGGAACGCGATCCCAGCGCGAGCGCTCGTGACCCGAGGTGTTCGGCGAACGGCGCCGGGCCGATTTGGTGGCGGATCGTACGCTACCGTGGCCTCCATCGCGCACGGTGGGAGCGGTCCCGGCCGGGGTGAGGGTGCAGCGCCGAGCGGCGGGTGCGTCCAACTATGGATGGCAGAAGAGGTTTGCCGGCTCAGGCCCACGCGGCGGCCGCCGCTCGAAATTGTCAAGAACGGGCTCCCACCCCTTGGGGGACCGGGGTACAACCTGCGCCTGCCTAAGGCAGAGGAGATCGCAGAGACACATGAGCATGAGTGACGTGACCCAATGAACGGTCGGCCGCCTGGACGTTTCGATCGCCGTCGCCCCGAGCAGGGCCTCCGTATCAACCATCGGATCCGCGTTCCGGAAATCCGCGTGATTCTGGAGGAAGAACAGCTCGGCATCATGCCAACGCACGAGGCGTTGCGGCTCGCCGAGGAGAAGGGGCTCGACCTGGTCGAGATCTCACCGCGGGCGTTTCCTCCTGTCTGCCGGATCATGGATTACGGCAAGTACAAGTACGAGGAAGCGAAGAAGAAGCAGCAGCAGCGCAAGAAGGCGTCGACGGTCGAGACCAAGGAGATCAAGTTCCGGCCCAAGACCGAAGAGCACGACATGGACTTCAAGGTGAAGCATGTCCGGCGCTTCCTCGAGGGCGGCAACAAGGTCCGGCTCGCCGTGGTGTTCCGCGGTCGCGAGATCACGCATCCCAAGACCGGCATGAACGTGCTTAACCGCGTCGTCGAGCTGTGCAACGACATCGCGACGGTCGAGGCGACCCCCAACATGGAAGGGCGCCGCATGATCATGGTGATCGCGCCCAAGCCCAACGTCGTGCGCAAGGCCGCGGAGGCCAAGAAGGCGGCCGTCGCCGCGCAGCTCGCCGCGCTCGCGCAGAAGAAGGACCAGCCGGGCGGCAAACGCCACGTGCCGGAGGTCGAGGACGACGACGATCTCGACGAGGACGCGATCAACGCGGACGTCGACGATGACGACGATGACGACGATGATGCCGGTGCCGACCCCACGGGCGCTGGCGGCGATGCGGTGCCTGCGGCCCCGGCCAAGGCGCCGGCGGACGAGGCGGCCAAGGTCTGACAGCGCCCGAGCGACGCACTGGGCGTTGGCTCGCGCCGGGAACTCCTGGTGCGCGGCGAGCGGAGCTGTCTCCGTCGGTGTTCACCGACGGCCTCATTTGAAGCCCGCTCGCCGAACTGGAGATCTTCCGCCATGAGCAGCGTCTCCGTCGGTGTTCACCGGCGGCCCCATGGAACTCCCGTGAGGCCGACGCCGTCGGAGACCGTGGAGCGGGGGGCTCCGTCGGTATTCATCGGCGGCTCCATGGAAGCGAGTGCGCCGCGGATGGGATCGAGACCTGCGACCTTGTCTCCGTCGGTGTTCACCGGCGGCCCCATTGACGGCGAACCACCGCTCCGTGGCCGCCGTGAGCGGGGAGGCAGGCGCTTGGCGGCAGCTTCGCCGATCGACCGCGCTCACCGGAGCTCGTGCGCGGATCGCGGTCGATTCTACGCTTCGGGGCGGGCGACCTTCCGGTAGCGCCCGCCATGCAGCTGCGTTCCGCCGCGAAAGCGCTTGTCTTTGAACGAACCGTGGTGCATAAGAACCACCCTCCGTTCCGCGGAAGCAGCCATGCCCAAGGTCAAGACCCACTCCGGTGCGAAGAAGCGATTCAAGCGCACTGCCACCGGCAAATTCAAGTTTGCGCACGTGTTCAAGCGGCACTTGCTGACCGGGCGCACGAAGAAGCGCAAGCGTCAGGCTCGCAACAGCGCCTACGTGCCGGACGCGCATCATCACCAGATCGAAAAGCTCCTTCCGTACAAGGACTAAGGATTCGCCATGCCCCGCGCAAAACGAGGATTCAAGGCCCGGCGCCGCCGCAATCGCGTGCTCAAGGCCGCCAGCGGCTTCCGTGGCAAGCGCAACAGCTGCCACGCGGTTGCCAACGAGGCTGTCCAGCACGCCTGGATGCACATGTACCGGTCGCGCAAGGTCCGCAAGCGGGACTTCCGCTCGCTCTGGATCCAGCGGATCAACGCCGCCGCCCGCGGGCTCGGCCATAGCTACTCGAAGTTCATGGGCAAGCTCGGCGCGTCGGGCATCGGGCTCAACCGCAAGATGCTCGCCGAGATCGCGATCAGCGACCCGGTAGCGTTTCAGAAGATTGCCACCGCGTAGCGAGTCGCAGTCATAGCTTCGGATAGCAGGACGGCGGCTCCGCAAGGGCCGCCGATTTTTGTGTTTCATGTCGACCGCCAAAGACCTCATCGCAAATCTCGAACGCCTCGGTGACGAGTTCGTCACCGTGATCCAGCCGCTCACCGACGAGCAGGGGATCCGCGCGGCGCAGGCGGGCTTCCTGGGCAAGAAGGGCAAGCTGTCCGAGCTCATGAAGGAGCTCGGGCGACTTCCGGCAGGCGATCGCCCGCTGGTCGGCGCGGCAGCGAACAAGGCCAAGCAGGCCATCGAGGACCGCGTCACCGCGCGGCTCGGCGAGCTCGCGGACGCGGCTGGCAAGCAGGACCTGGCGCGCACGATCGACATCACGTTGCCAGCGCGGCCCGTCGGCGGCGGCCACCTCCACCTGCTCACGCAGGTTCGCCTCGAGGCCGTGCAGATCTTCGCGGAGCTCGGGTTCGTCGTCGAGACCGGGCCGCAGATCGAGACCGACTGGAACACGTTCGAGGCGCTCGCGATCCCCAAAGATCATCCCGCGCGCGACATGCAGGACACGTTCTACGTATCGGACGAGATCGTCCTGCGTACGCATACCTCGCCGGTCCAGGTCCGCACGATGCTGACCCAGGCCCCGCCGATCCGGATCGTGGCACCCGGTCACGTGTTCCGGCGCGACGATGATCCGACGCACTCGCCGATGTTCACCCAGCTCGAGGGGCTCGCCGTCGATGACGGCCTGTCGTTCGCCGATCTCAAGGGCGTGCTCCTGCACTTCGTGAAGCGGTTCTTCGCGCGCGATCTCGCGATCCGGCTTCGCCCGAGCTACTTCCCGTTCGTCGAGCCGGGCGCCGAGGTCGACATGCAGTGCACGTTCTGCATGGGCAGCGGCTGCCGGGTGTGCAAGGGCACCGGCTGGGTCGAGATCGGCGGCTCGGGGATGGTCGATCCCGAGGTGTTCGCCCATGTGAACATCGACGCCGAAAAATACACCGGCTTCGCGTTCGGCATGGGGCTCGAGCGCATGGCGATGCTTCGCCACGGCGTCAACGACATCAAGTTCTATTACGAAGGTGATCTCCGGTTCCTGGAGCAGTTCTGATATGCGCGCGCGAGGCGTCCGATGAAGGTCCTGTGGAGCTGGCTGCTGGAGCTGTGCGATCTCGACACGCAGCCGACGCCCGATGACGGCGCCCGCGCGCTGACCCGTAGCGGTCTGGAGATCGAAGGCATGACGGACCTCGGGGTGGGGTTCACCGGGGTCGTGGTCGCGGAGGTGGTCGGCAAGCAGGTGCACCCGCAGTCCGACAAGCTGACGCTCGTCGACGTGATCACCGAGCGGGGCGGGGCGGCGACGCGCGTTGTGTGCGGCGCCTCGAACGTGCCCGCGCCGGGGCGCAAGGTGCTGTGGGCGCAGGTCGGGGCGACCCTGCCGCAGGCCGGTGGCGGAACGATCACGCTCGCCGCCAAGCCGGTGAAGGGCATCGTGTCGCCGGGCATGCTGTGCGCCGAGGACGAGCTCGGGCTCGGCGACGATCACGCGGGGATCATCGTGCTCGACGAGGCGGATCGCACGCCGCTCGGGGCGACCGCGCAGCGCGCGCTGGGCGTCGACGACTGGATGCTCGAGATCAACGCGCCGGCCAACCGGGGCGACGTGCTCGGACACCTGGGCGTCGCGCGCGAGCTGGTCGCGATCCTGGGCGGCAAGCTGGTGCTGCCGAACCTCGACCTGTCGGAGCTGTACGCGGCCGGGGATCGCCCGGCACTCGCGGTCGCGATCGCGGACGCGACGGGCTGCCCGCGCTACACGGCGCGCGTGATCGACGGCCTGCGGATCGCGCCATCGCCGCGGCGGATCGCGCAGCGGCTGCGCAGCGTGGGCGTGCGGCCGATCTCGAACCTGGTCGACGCGACCAACTACGTGATGTTCGAGCTCGGCCAGCCGCTGCATGCGTTCGATGCCGCCACGATGACCAGCGGCACGATCGGGATCTCGTACGCCGCCGATGGTGAGCAGCTGACGACGCTCGACGGCACGGTGCGGACGCTGGTGCCAGGGGATCTGGTCATCCGCGACGGCCAGCGCGGCGTCGCGCTCGCCGGTGTGATGGGCGGGCTCGACACCGAGATCACCGGCAAGACCAGCCAGGTGTTGCTCGAGAGCGCGAGCTTCCGGCCGCTCTCGGTGCGGCGCACGGCGCGACGCCTTGGGCTCCACTCCGAGGCGTCGCATCGCTACGAGCGCGGCGTCGATCCCGAGCTCGCGGCGATCGGCTCGGCGCGGGCCGCGCGGCTGCTGTGTATCGTGGGCGGCGGCAAGCTGCTCGGCGACCTGGTCGATTCGTATCCCGCGCCCAAGCGGCCCGCGGCGATCCCCGTGCGGCTGGCGCGCGTGCAGATGCTGACCGGCGTGGCGCTCGACGGCCCGACCTGCCGCGATGCGCTGGAGCGCCTGGGCTTCGAGGTGGCGGCGGCCGCGCCGTCACCGGCCGGTGAGGCCTTCGAGATCACGCCCCCCTCGGCGCGCAGCGACGTGGGCCGCGAGGTCGACGTCATCGAGGAGATCCTGCGCATCGTCGGCTACGAGCAGGTGGTTTCGTCGCTGCCGATCCTGCGGCGCGCCCCCGGTGTCCGCGCGGCGGATCGCGGCGACCTCGTGCGTACGGCGCTGATGGCCGCCGGCGCCAGCGAGGCGATCACGTACGCCTTTCAGTCGGTCGCGCGCTGTCTCGCGCTCGGTGTGGCCGCGACCGATCGGCGCGCGCAGCCGATCGCGCTGCGCAACCCGATGAGCGTCGACCAGGCGGTGATGCGCACGTCGCTGTTGCCGAACCTGGTCGCCGCGGTGGCGCGCAACCAGAGCCACGGCCGGCCGGACGTCTCGCTGTTCGAGGTCGGCAGCGTCTTCCTGCGCCGTGGCGAAGGCATGACCGAGCGGCCGATGCACGAGCTGGCCGACGAGCCGCTGTGGGCGGCTGGCGTGCTCGCCGGCCGGCGACCTGGCCAGGTCGGCCTGGGCACCCCGTGGGATGTATTCGATGCCAAGGCGCTCGCCGAGGTGGCGATCCGTGCGGTCGCCGGCGAGATCTCCGTGCGCAGCCGTGCGGTCGCTAGCATCCCGTACCTGCACCCCGGCGTGGCCGGCGAGATCCTGCGTGGCACCGAGGTCGTGGGCTGGTTCGGGGAGGTCCATCCCGACGTCCGCAAGCGGCTCGGCGCCGACGGCGCCGTGTTCGCGTTCGAGCTCCAGCTCGACCAGCTCCCGGTCGCGGCCCCCGCGCAGATGCAGCCGATCCCTCGGTTCCCCGGATCGACGCGCGACGTCTCGCTGCTGCTCGCCGCAGAGCTGCCGGCGGCCCGGGTCATCGAACTGATCGAACGGGTCGCCGAGCCGCTGGTCCAGCGGGTCCGGCTGCTCGAGGTCTACCGCGACCCCAAGCTGGGCGACGGCCGCAAGAGCATGCTGTGGTCGATCGAGTATCGGTCGGCGGACCGTACCCTGACCGACGCCGAGGTCGACAAGGCGCACGAGACCATCGTCGGACGCCTCGTCGAGGACCTGCCGGCGCAGCGCCGCTAGGCCGCCGGGCCTCGCGTCGACGTTGCACGCCACCCGGGTCAGCGGATCAGCGGAAGCGTGCCCGAGAGCCGATGTGCTCGGTCGACCGTCAGGGTGAGGTACGCGCGGATCTCGCGGGATGTGCGAAGTTGAAACAGCGTGCCCCGCCGATCGTTGGCGTGGCCGAGCGAGCGGTTGGCGAGGACCACGGCCTGGTCGATGTCGCCTCCCTCGAGCTCCGTCATCCACGCGATGCCCGGCAGCGCCGCATTGATCGCGGCGATCACGTCGGCGGGGGTGGCGCTGGATGCGAACCGCACGTAACCGTCCTGCCGTGCGGCCTCCGGGTCCGAGGTGTAGAACGCGTCCAGCACGTCGATGAGCGTTGCCTGGCCCAGCTGCCCCCCGAACGCGTTGGCCACGAGCTCTGTCATCGCGTGCTCGGTCAGCGTGCTGAGCAGGTGCTCGCGCTGGAGTTGCGCGATCCGCTGCTCCAGGGAAGCCGGCGCCGGCGGCACGTACGGCAGCTGCCTGCCGGTCTCTTCCACATGCAGCGCCTTGAGTCCGCCCCCCCACCTCGCCGGGCCGACGCGTAGCTGGACCGGTGCCCCCTCTTCGGGGACCATCGTGCAGTTCGACGCGTCGAACTTTACAGCGCGGCCATCGTCGAGCGTGATCACGCCAAACCCTTGTTCGCGTCGAAACGAGGTGACGCGGCCGTAGTACATCGGGTCGTCCACCATAGGGCGGTGAGTATTACCTTGCGGACAGGATCCGTCACCCGGAACCGCACCACGATCCGGAGCGGGTCACAGCCTTGCAAACGGTTTGCACCGCCGACCCGGCCAACTCGCCGCGCGAGATCGGCAGCTGCTGTGACAACGCGCGCGGTGCGCGGTGCGCGATTCACCGAGCCGCGGCGCGGCCCCGGCACGCCGCGGGTTAGCCCAGTCGTCCATTGGTGTTTGAAGGGATCGCAACGATTCCAGCACGTTAATACGCTGCGCGGGACAGTTCGTGATAGCCTTCAACGATGGCGCGAATGACCAAGGCCGACATCATCGAGGCGGTGTACGAAAAGGTCGGCGGGTTCTCGAAGAAAGAGGCAGCCGAGATCGTCGAGACCGTGTTCAACGTCGTGAAGGAGACGCTGGAGCGCGGGGAGAAGATCAAGATCTCCGGGTTCGGCAACTTTGTCGTACGCGACAAAAAGGACCGCATGGGGCGAGACCCGCAGCGCGCGGTGCCGATCCTGATCCCGGCGCGGCGCGTGCTCACGTTCAAGCCGAGCCAGGTGCTCAAGAACATTCTCAATGGCCTGCCGCCGGTCTGAGCCCGTTGTGTCCTCGAGGGCGATGCGTCCTCGAGCCGATCTCGTCGCCCGATATCCTGCGCGGTCACAGCCAGGGGTCACCTTCGCCGGCAACCAGTTGTCGCGCCGGCGATCTGTAGCGGCCACCTCGGTTGACGGGTCGGTCCGGATCGGATAGACCCTTGCTGCCTCCGATCGAGGCGTAGCGCAGCCTGGTAGCGCACCAGACTGGGGGTCTGGGGGTCGCAGGTTCAAATCCTGTCGCCTCGACCAGTACCGGCCGATCGCCCCCAGCGGTCGGCCATTTTTTTATGACGCGCCCCCTGGTGCTCTGCAGCAACGACGATGGCATCGATGCGCCCTACCTGACGGCGCTCGCGGATGCGATCGAGGCGTTCGCGGACGTCGTGGTGGTGGCACCCGAGCGGCAGCGGTCGGCGGCGTCGCACGCGATCACGCTGCACAAGCCGCTGCGCCTCACCGAGATCCGGGCCCGCCGTTACGCGCTGTCCGGGACGCCGGTCGACTGCGTGTACCTGGGCATGCTGAAGCTGTGCGATCGCCCGCCGGCCGTGGTCGTGTCGGGCATCAACGACGGCTACAACCTGGGGAGCGACGTGTTCTATTCAGGCACGGTGGCGGCCGCGGTCGAGGGCGCGCTGCGCGGCGCGGCTGGAATCGCATGCTCGCTCGCACCGCGCGCGAAGGAATCGGCCCGCGCGGTTCAGTTCGCCGCCGCGGTCGTACGGGCCGCGGTCGCCGAGCCGATGCCGCTCGGCACGGTCCTGAACGTCAACATGCCCGATGCGAGCAGCGATGGCTACCAGTGGACGGTGCTCGGGCGACGGCTCTACCAGGACGATGTCGCCGAGCGTCGCGATCCGCGCGGCCGCCCGTACTACTGGGTGGGTGGCGGTCCGGCCGGTCACGACAACGTCGAGGGCAGCGACTGCGTGGCGGTCGCGCGGGGTTGGAACAGCATCACGCCGATGCACCTCGATCTGACCGACCGCAGCCGGGTCGCCCAGCCGCCGTGGACGCTCGACGGCTTTCACCTGGTGATAGGCTCGGGCCCATGACGCGGCTGCTGATCGCGGCGCTGGCAGTCGCCGCTTGCGGTACGCCCCCGCCGGTCGCGCCGACGGGGGCCGCGGGCGGCGCCGGCACGCCCTGCGACGCGGCGCGCACCCGGGTCGAGCAGCTGTATCGCGCCGGCGCACCGGCGCAAGATCGGGTCCGGATCGACGAGCTCGTCGCCGACAACACCGCGATGGTGATGAACGATTGCGCGACCTCGCCCGAGCCGACCGCGGCCTGCATCGCCGCGGCCGCAACCGTCGCGGAGCTCGAGGCCCAGTGCTTGATCCCGCTCGACGATGAAGGGACCGAAGGTGATCATCGCTCGCGCTAGCACCTGGACGACGGCCCGGGCGACTCGTGTGATCCTGGTGCTCGCGGGCCTTGTCGCGTGCGCTGGTTCGCAGCAGCCTTCGCCGGCTGCCGATCCCGCCGCCCATGCGCAGCCCGCGGCCGCGACCGACACCCGCTCGCCGATCGAGCGCCGCCGCGATGCCGCCTGCGAGGGGCTTGGCCCCAGGCTGACCGCCTGCGCCGTCGAGGACACGCGAGCCGACCTCGCAGCGGGCCAGATCAGCCCGCAGCAGCTCGAGCGCGATACCGCGTCCGGCGTGCAGCAGAAGAACACCGAAACGTTCGTCGCCGCGTGCAAGACCACCGCATACTCGTCGCGCCAGGTCCGCGTGCTCGAGGTCTGCCTTCGCGAGGAGACCCGGTGCGCGCCGCTGCTCGACTGCCTCGGCCACCTGAGCGACGCGGCGCCGACGACAACCAAGTAGGCAGCAACCCGGCATGCCCCCGGCGTTGCACTTGCGTACGGCGGCGGCGTCGGGCAAATTCGGCGGCACTTCGATCCCATAGCTCAGCTGGATAGAGCGACGCTTTCCTAAAGCGTAGGCCGCAGGTTCGATTCCTGCTGGGATCACTGGAATTGCTAGAGTTTGTGGTCTGGCTACCAGTCCATCGCGGAGTCCTAGCATCAGTGCGGGGCTAAGCCGACGACGCCGACCTGCAGCCGATCGTCTACGACGCTAGCCATGCCCGAGGCGACAAGGCCTACGTGACACTGCCGGCCGCGTGCTCGATCAGGATCCGACCCTCGGTCGATCTGATCCCGTAGTTGAACCTCTTGAGGAAGCTCAGCCCGAGCAGGCCATCGATCCCGAAGCCGGTGGGTAAGTCGTGGACGTGGATCAAGAAGTCATCGAACCCGAAGCCCAGCGATTCGAACCGCCGCACGCGCAACATGTAGCCGGTCTCCCGTCCGATCGCCGACCGGACAGCCGCGATGGCCTCACCCTCGGCCGGGCTGTAGCCCAACTCGTCGATGATGTCGGGCGTGACGTGCGTGTGCGATGCGGCAGTGTCGAGCGCGAGCGTGAGCCGGCGACTGCCGTGTCTCCCGAACACGTGCGCTTTGACGATGATCAGATCGTCGTCTGGGTCGAAGCGGCGGACCTTCACCGGTCAGCGCACGAACTCGATGGCGTGCGCACGCACGCGGCCCGTGAAGAAGTGGCCGACCTCGTCGTAGCGCAGCCCGGCTCGGCGCATCTGCGCGAACGGCTCGGCGCGGGTCGCGCCACAGCCCGCAACGCGTGCCGTAGTGAGCTCGTCGGAGTCTTCGTCCACATCCATCTCCACCAGCGCCACCCATTGGTCGGGGTAGCGCGCGCAGATCTGCGGCCAGGTCAGCCGCTCAGTCAAGACTTCGGGCTGCACGGCGTGCGCTTCGCTCATGGTTCGTCAAGGGTGCCGGAGCCGGAGGCGCCGACGCAAGTTCCTGGCGCATCGCATCCTCGGTGAGATCGACCGGCGGAGCATCGAGATCCTTTGCCGCGTGAAGCTCGATGTTCCTAAAGCGTAGGCCGCAGGTTCGACTCCTGCTGGGATCACCAGTTCGGGTTCGCGCACGGGGAATGCAGCTAAATTCCGTAGATGAGATGACGTACGATGTGCGCCGGTCGCACGGCGACGTCATCGCTTGCCACGTGTGCGCTCGCGTTCTCCCCGAGCGCGTTACCGTGCGCAGTACATCCCGGCGCCCGCACGGCCGCAGATGTCCTGCTTGCCGTCCCCGTCCAGGTCGGGGTATGCGATCGTGCGCCAGTAGGACTCGCTGGCGCTCCAACCACTCGCGTCGCTGTACGCGCTGGTCCGGAACGAAGGAGCTGCGAACGAAGTACCGGTCGACAGCGCGCAGTAGATGCCGGCGCCCGCGCGACCGCAGATGTCGTGCTTGCCGTCCCCGTTCAGGTCGGGGTACTCGATGGTGTCCCAGTAGTAGGGAAACGCGCTCCAGCCGCTCGCGTCGCTGTACGCGCTGGTCCAGAACGTCGGCGCCGTGAACGAGCTGCCGGTTGACAGCGCGCAGTAGATCCCGGCGCCCGCACGACCGCAGACGTCGTGCATACCGTCCCCGTTCAGGTCGGGGTACTCGATGGTGTCCCAGTAGTAGGGAAACGCGCTCCAGCCGCTCGCGTCGCTGTACGCGCTGGTCCAGAACGTCGGCGCCGTGAACGAGCTGCCGGTCGACAGCGCGCAGTAGATCCCAGCGCCCGCGCGACCGCAGATGTCCTGCTTGCCGTCGCCGTCCAGGTCGGGGTACTCGATGGTGTCCCAGTAGTAGGGAAACGCGCTCCAGCCGCTCGCGTCGCTGTACGCGCTGGTCCAGAACGTCGGCGCCGTGAACGAGCTGCCGGTCGACAGCGCGCAGTAGATGCCAGCGCCCGCGCGACCGCAGATGTCGTGCTTGCCGTCGCCGTTCAGGTCCGGGTACTCGATGGTGTCCCAGTAGTAGGGAAACGCGCTCCAGCCGCTCGCGTCGCTGTATGCGCTGGTCCAGAACGTCGGCGCCGTGAACGAGCTGCCGGTCGACAGCGCGCAGTAGATCCCAGCGCCCGCGCGACCGCAGATGTCCTGCTTGCCGTCCCCATCCAGGTCGGGGTGCTCGATGGTGTCCCAGTAGTAGGGAAACGCGCTCCAGCCGCTCGCGTCGCTGTACGCGCTGGTCCAGAACGTGGGATTCCAGATCTGGCTACCATACAGAGCCATCAACCCGCTGACGTCGCTGTCGGTGAACTCACCTGTCTCGACCGTGCGAAAACAGGAGTTCATGATCGAGCCACCGACCGTCGCGCCGGCCGGCGTCCCGGGAACGAGGATCGCGCCCACCCCGGCATCGCCTTCGTCGCCCCCGACGCCGCAGCTGATGCTGCGGTTGAAATAGTCCGAGTGACGGAAGCCGATCGTGTGACCGATCTCGTGAGTGATGACGTGCTCGATCGTATCGACGCTGAACGTGCTGAGCCCGTCGCCGATATTGATCGTCGCGAACGGCAGGCCGCCCGATGGAAATCCAGATGAGCCACCAACGACGCCCGGCTGAAGCACCGCATTGACGGTGAAGCTGCAGTCAGCGCTCGGGGTCCGTGCCATCGCAAAGCTGAGCGGCTGCTCATCATAGTTCTGGATCGCGAGATCGAGCGCCGCACTGAACACACCAGTGAACGTCGAACCATTGATGCAGATCTTGGCCAGCGACGTGCTGACGGTATTGGTCGTTCGATACTGCTCCTTGCCTGAACCGTCGACCCGGACCATCTCACGAGATGCCGCCAGCGACACCTCCGCGTCTCGTCCGGCATAGACGACGCCTCTCACGATCATGATGTCATCGGCACGAAAACCGGCCTGGACCAGGTTGTCGATGATCTCCTGCGTGTCACCCGGCGGCTGAGATTCCTGGGCGCATCCGAATATCAGCGCATTGCACCCCACCGCGAACATGAACCCTCTTGCAGTCATGATTCCCTCCTTGTTGCCGATCCATTCCACTTCCGACGTTGCCGCCCCACCTCTCGCGAACGGCGAACCTGCCGCTGACCCTCGGCGATTAGCCGTTCAGCTTGTCGAAGTGAGCACGCAGCCTGAACCTCAGGATCCTGCATCAGCAGGCAGCATATTGATACAAGAACGATTGCCGCGAAAGGCGGCATCTCCGCAATGAGCCGTAGTGTCAAAATTGCGCATCGCGGCAATTCACTAACAATCTCGGTCGCGAGCTACAGCTGTCTGCCGAGCCGCGCGCGCGGCGACGTCGGCGCCGAGCCGGTGCTCGGTGCTCGGCCGAGGTCGAGGTCGAGGTCGAGGTCGAGGTCGAGGTCGAGGTCGAGGTCGAGGTCGAGGTCGAGGTCGAGGTCGAGGTCGAGGTCGAGGTCGAGGTCGAGGTCGAGGTCGAGCGGAATCCGCGTCTCGCGTGGCGTCAGCGCCGCTTGTAGCAGGTGCGTCGCTGGGTTCACCACAGGCAGGCCGTATCGGCGATCGTAGGAGCGCCAGATGGTGCTGACGTTCACGATGGCGCGGTTCGCCGCGACGCGACCCGGCGGGTTCTCCGGATCGATCCACCACGGCGAGCGGTGTTGCCCTCGCTCCGCCGTAGGATGCGGGTGATCGCGTCCGCGGTAGGGTCGACCAGGGGGGGATCGAGATCCTCTGCCAGGCCAGATGAAGCTCGACGTTCCTGACGCGTAGGCCGCAGGTTCGACTCCTGCTGGGATCACCGAAGTTTCCGATCCAGGCGCCTCTCCTCCGACGCTGGGCTCGCGCAGCCTCGTGCGCCATCGGCTCCGGTTCGGCGGCAGCCGCGGATCAAGCGTGGGCTGGCTGCACGACGCGCGCGCGGTCGTCGATCGGTTGGCTCGCCACCGGCGCGATCGAGGGCGCGTGTCGCTGCGTGGCGCAGCCAGCGGCGAGGTCACGGCGGTCACAACGTCAAGGCCATTACGAGCTTTGTCGACTGCGAACAATCGTGAGTCGATCATGTCCGGAGTGGCGAACTGACGTGGACTGCCAACAACCGAAAACCACTGACACACGTTTGCACACCGTCGGATTCGAGCCAGCGAGATTGCTTCGCTCGCGGTGAACGCGCCGTTCACGGACGATGGCCGCGACTCTCATGGCCAGAGCACTCGACGTCCGATCGAGAGACGACTACTTCTAGTATGGCTCGTAAGCTGTCGCTGCGAGGCAGCGAGGACGATGGGCCGGCTGGCCGTTCCTCGTGGCCTGCCAGTACGGCGTCTTCAGCTGCGCCGTGGTGGCTCGATGACAGTGGAGTCATTTCACCACGATGACGTTGTGACCAGTCTGCGGCCGAGCTCAAGCACGTGCTCTTCACAGCGATAAAGGGGTCAATATGCCAATGAATCTCATGAAGTTCGTTGTTGCAGGAGTCTTCTCGTTCGGGTCGATCGGGCTGCTCGGTGCATGCGCGATGCAGACAGCCGACGACGGGTACGCGACCGTCGCCGAGCCGATCACCGCGACCACGCTCGGCGCGTCTGCCGCGCAATCGGGACGCTACTACGGCGCCGCGATCGCCGCGCCCAAGCTCAACGAATCGGCCTACACCACCCTCGCGAACCGCGAGTTCAATATGGTGACGGCTGAGAACGAGATGAAGATCGACGCCACCGAACCGAACCAGAACCAGTTCAACTTCACCAACGGCGATCGCGTGCGTGCCTGGGCGGTGCAGAACGGCAAGCAGGTCCGAGGGCATACGCTGGCCTGGCACTCGCAGCAGCCGGGCTGGATGCAGAGCCTGAGCGGTAGCGCGCTGCGCAATGCCATGATCAATCACATCAACGGCGTGCTCGCCCACTATCGCGGCCAGATGGCGTACTGGGACGTGGTGAACGAGGCGTTCGCCGACGGCAGCGGCGGCGGCCGGCGCGATTCGAACCTGCAGCGGACCGGCAACGACTGGATCGAGGTGGCGTTCCGGACGGCACGCGCGGCCGACCCGACGCCCAAGCTGTGTTACAACGACTACAACATCGAGGACTGGAATGCCGCCAAGACCCAGGGCGTGTTCCAGATGGTCCGCGACTTCAAGTCCCGCGGCGTGCCGATCGACTGCGTCGGGTTCCAGGCGCATTTCGGCGCCGGCGGCATGCCGGCCAACTTCCAGACGACGCTGTCCAACTTCGCCGGCCTCGGCGTCGACGTGGCGATCACCGAGCTGGATATCGCCAACGCGCCCGCCAACGCCTACGCCAGCGTCACGACCGCTTGCATGAACGTCCCGCGCTGCGTGGGGATCACGGTCTGGGGTGTGCGCGACAGCGACTCCTGGCGTTCGGGCGAGAATCCGCTGCCGTTCGACGGCGGCGGCAACAAGAAGCCGGCGTACAACGCCATCCTCAACGCACTGAACGCCGTCTCCGGCATCGCCCTGACGGTCACGAGGTCTGGGTCGGGGAGCGGCACGGTGGCGTCCTCTCCATCAGGCATCAGCTGCGGCAGCACGTGCAGCGCGAGCTATGCGACCGGCGCCACCGTGACGCTGACCGCCACAGCGGCCGGTGGATCGACGTTCGGCGGGTGGAGCGGAGCGTGTAGCGGCACCGGGACGTGCACGCTCGCCATGACCGCGGCGCGGTCGGTGACCGCGACCTTCAATGCGACCGTCGTGGCAGGCACCGTCTCGATCAACGCCGGCGGGGCGGCGACCGGCAGCTTCGCCGCAGACGCCTCGTTCTCCGGGGGCAACACGTTCTCCACCACCAACGCCATCGACACCTCGCAGATCTCAGGGACGGTGCCGCCACAGGCGGTGCTCCAGACAGAGAGATTCGGTGAGCTCACGTACACCATCCCGGGTTTCACGGCCGGGGGCGCGGTGACCGTGACGCTGTACTTCCAGGAGAGCTTCTGGACCGCGGCCGGTCAGCGGACCTTCAACGTGGCCATCAACGGAGCCACGGTGCTGACCGCGTTCGACATCTTCGCGGCCGCTGGCGGCGCCAACCGCGCCATCGCCCGGACGTTCAACGCCACAGCCAGCTCGAGCGGCCAGGTGGTCATTCAGTTCACCCGCGGCGGCGGCCCGGACAACCCGAAGATCTGCGGCATCACGGTATCCGGACGCTAAGTCGACCAGTCGTCGAGCGACACTCGTGCGCGACGGCCAATCTGCTCCCGATAGGCAGCACCATCAGCCGCGATCCGGATCGGTTGCGCTCGGAGCGCGGTCGTCGTGCGAGGCGACGAGCCCGAGGATCGACGTTTCGGCGACCCAGCCATAGGTGCGCGAGTCCTCGCTGCGCGGGTTGTCGCCTCGCACGACGACGGCGCCCGGCGGCACGCGCTCGAGCACCGGTACGCCGGGCAGCACCGGTAGCCAGGACGGGACCGGGTCACCCGCGATCGCGACCACACGCTTCACGCGATAGGTGAGGTCGTTGTGGAAGCCTTGGGCGGCGCCGGCCGGAGGAACGAACACGATGATCTCGGATCGCCGCAGCCGGCCGTAGGACGCGCCGCCGGGGCGCCAGCGCCGGGCGAGCAGCTTCTGCCCGTGGCGGAGGGTCGGCCGCATGCTCTGGCCGACGACGGTGACGACGAGGTAGCGGCGGCGGAGCTGCCAGATCGTGGCGCCCAGCGCGAAGGCGATGGCGAGGATCACGAGCATGGCGCCTGGTCCGCGCGATCGAGCCGGTCGCGGTATCCGGAGGCCTGCAGCGAGAACAGCCGCGCGTAGGTACCGGCACGCGCGATCAGCTCGTCGTGGGGACCGATCTCGCTGATCCTGCCATGCTGGAGCACGGCGATCCGGTCGGCGCCGCGCAGGCTGCCGAGGCGATGCGAGATCAGGATGCGCGTGCGGCCCGCGCCGAACTGCTCGAGCGTCCGGTGGACGCGGTGCTCGGCCTCGGCGTCGAGGCCCGAGCTGGGCTCGTCGAGGATCAACAGATCTGCGTCGCGCCGCATCAGCGACCGCGCGAGCGCCACGCGCTGCCACTGACCGACCGATAGCGTGGTGCCGGTGGTGCTGGCTTGATCGTCCTCGGCGACCAGGGTGCGGCTCAGCGTCGTCGCGAAGCCGTCGGGCAGGGCGGCGAGGGTGTGGTCGATGTCCGCGAGCCGCGCCGCCGCGCGGATCTGCTCGGGGTCGTCGAGGTCGGGCGTGCTGCCCAGGCCGATGTTCTCGGCCGCGGACAGCTCGTACGTCATGAAGTCCTGGAACGTCGCGCTCATCCGGCGATGCAGGCTCTCGGTGTCGAGGCTCCGAACGTCGACGCCGTCCCACAGGATCTGCCCGCGATCGAGATCGTAGAACCGACACAGCAGCTTGATCAGGGTGGTCTTGCCCGCCCCGTTCAGGCCGACGATCCCGGTCGAGCCGCCTGCCGGGATCCACAGGTCGAGCCCCTGGAGCACCCAGGGTGCATCCGGCGCGTAGCGAAACCACGCGTCGCAAACCTCGATGCCGCGGGCCAGCGGCGGGGCATCCGGGAGCCGGTCGCGCGGCGGCATCGGGAGGTCCATGACCTCGAGGTAGTTGCGAAAGGTCAGCGCGTTGCGGCCCGCGGCCCCGACCTGGCGAACGACGCCGCTGAACGCGTTCTGAATCCCGGCGACCGCGGCGAGAAACAGCGAGACGCCGCCGAGGGTCAGCCGGCCCTGGATCACCCCCCCGACGATGACGAACGTGCTGCCCGCGGTGACCAGCGCGGTCGCCGCCATCAGGCCGATCTGGATCGCGATGCCCCTGCGCGCGACGTGCAGCTCGCCGGCGGCGGCCTTGCTCGATGCGCGACCGAGCCGACCGAGCAGGAGCGAGCCGAGGCCGAACAGCCGGATCTCCTTCGCGGCGCGGACATCGATCAGCAAGGCACGATAGAAGTCGCGCCAGCGATAGGTATGGACGAGGGCCTCCGCCATCGCGGCGGACCAGCGATTCCGCATCAGCTGCGCGACGAGCCCGACCGCGCCGACGAACAGCAGCAGCCCGGCGATCGCGGGCGCGACTGCGGCGACCACCGCGGTCAGGGTCACGACCTGCACGGCGACCCGCAGCAGCGAGGTCACGAGGCTGGTCAGCTCCTGGGGGGCTTCATGCGCGGCCTCCTCGGCGAGCCGCAGCTGCGACAGGAAGCTCGGATCCTCGAAGTGGCGCAGCCCCCGCAGTCCGATCACCTTGGTCATCAGCGAGCGCTCGACCCGCAGCGTCACCTTCGACCGCACGGTCAGCTCGACGTAGCCGGCGAGTTGAAGGATGATCATCGCCCCGCCGCCGACCAGCGCGGTGGCGATCGCAAGCGCCGTGGCGCGCTCCGGATCGACCGCGGTGCCGCGCGCGAGCTCGTCGAACAGCTGCTTGGTGAGCCAGCCGACGAGGGCTGCCACCGAGCCGCTCGCGATCGTGAGGATCAGGAGCGCCGCGGCGGAGACCGGCGCGGCCGTGACCTGGACTGCGACCGCTGCCACGCAGGTCTGCAGCACGCTCCGCCGGGGCGCCGGCATCACAGGACCTGGTGCAGCCGATGCCCGGCCGCCGCCACGCTGCCCTTGGCGGTGCGGATCAGCGTGGGAAATCCCGCCGGCTTGAACGCGCGCATGACCGCGTCACCGGACTGCGTGACCGCCACGGGGCCAAGCCGGCGCAGGCTCTGGGTGATCTTCTGGACCTCTGGATCGTCGCTCGTGCCCTCGACGAACGCGATGAACGGCAGCGCCGGCGGCTGGCGCAGGAGCTGCGCGCGCAGGTCGGTGCACGGCTTGCATCCCGGCGTGAAGAACCCGACCAGCGCTTCGTCGCCTCCGATGGCCGCCTCGGACAGCGGCTTGCCGTCCTCGGTCGTGACCTGGAACTCACCGACGGCATCGCCGGGAGCCGGGAGCGCCGGATCGCGCAGGACGCCGGTCTGCACGGCCTCCTGGAGCACGCGGACGCGGCCGATCACGCCGAAGATCAGGATCAGGTTGAGCAGGCCGATCACGCCGACGAGGCCGGTGACCGCGAGGACGAACGTGGTGGTCATGGAGGGCTCCTTCGCGAGGCGCTGCGCACGGGGGCCAGGCTCGCGGTGCTGAACAGGAAGACGAGGTCGTCCCACCGGGTGATCAGCGCGCCGGCGCCGACGCCGGCGAGCGCTGCGATGATCACGTCCGGTCGGACGGCGAACGGCAGGGGCAGGGAGGGTTCGAGGACAAAGACCGCGCCGGCGAGCCCGGCGAGCACGGCGTTGCGGATCACGTGACCGCGTCCGACGGTCGCTCCGCCAGCGCCGAAGCAGCGGCAGCGCACGGTCTGACCGTGGTGGACCACGTGCGCGATACCGAGGGTAAAGCCCGCGAGCAGCACCGCGGCGAGCGCGCCACCGGCGGAAGGAACGACCACGAGCGCGACGCCGGCGCCGAGCTCGGCAGCGACGAGCAACGCGGCGAACGGCGGCGTGGACAGCGCCTGGGGGACGCCGAAGTCGCGAAGGCTCGCGACGAATAAACGAAAGCCGTCGCGGCTGCCGAGCTTGTTGAACGCCGCGATCCCGAACATGCTCGCGAGCGCGATTCGACACACGAATATCAAGTGATGCATCGTTGACCTTGCTCAGAGGGTACGGAACGACCTGCGCGCGCGACGCGCTGCCACAGGTCAGGCTCAACCGGGCCCGAGAACCGCGACGGCTCGTGCGGTCGCGTGCCTACTGGATGCCGTCGGGGCTACAGGTCGGGTTGCCCGGGAGGCTCGTGCGGCAGCCCGTCATCTTCACGCAGACGCCAACGCAGTTGACGCCCGTGGTCTTGGTGCAGCAACACCCGTGGTCGATCACGCACGCGCCGGCGGATACGTCGGGCAGGAACAGTCCAAGGATCATCGAAGTGAGCTTGCTCATAGGTTCTCCATCTGGTGGTTTCGGCCCCGCTCCGCGCGAGGCGTGCCGCTGCCGAGTGGATCGGCAGCGGCGGAGCGTTGAGCAAAGATCGTGCACAGCCGCGCGCTCACACGAACAATGTGTTGCAGACGATTCGTAACCGATCGGAACAGCGCCGTGGCGGTCGACGTGTGTGGCGCTCGGTTACGGCTAGGGCCGGAAGCTGGCGAGGTCGATGCCGTACTTGCGCACCCACCGGCGGACCTGCATCGCCGCCTTGCCTAGCTCGCGGGCGACCACGGCGACGTTGCCCTTGTGCAGGCGGAGCAGCGCGACGAGTTGATCGCGGTGCTGCGTCTCGTTCACGCCGAGCAACGTCGCCGGCGCGAGGCCGCGTGCGGCCGACGCCCGGACGTCGGGCGGCAGATGGACCAGGTCGATCTCGCCACCACCGAGCACGAGCGCGGTCTCGAGCGCCTTCGCGAGCCCGCGCACGTTGTGCGGCCAGTCGTGCGCGATCAGCGCGCGCACCGCGGCCCGGGTCAGACTCGGCCGGGCAGCGGCGGCGCCGTCGGGTGCGAACCGCGTGAGCAGCGCGGCGCACAGGTTGCCGAGATCCAACCGGCGCGCGCGCAGGCCGGGTAGCTCGACGGCATAGCCGGCGAGCCGCGCGAGCAGATCCTGGCGGAACCGCCCGTCGCGGGCGAGCGCGTCCAGCGAGCGATGGGTCGCGGTGATCGTCCGCAGATCGACCGGGATCGCGTGGGCGGCGCCCAGCGGTCGCACCTCCGATTCCTCGAGCACGCGCAAAAGGCTCGCCTGCGCGGCGAGCGAGAGCTCGGCGATCTCGTCGAGAAACAGCGTGCCGCCATCAGCCGCGCGGACCACGCCGGGCGAGCTGTCGGTCGCGCCGGTGAACGCGCCCTTCGCATGCCCGAACAGCTCGGACTCGATCAAGGACGCGGGGATCGCGCTGCAGTTGATAGCGATGAACGGTCCGGTCCGCCGCGATGCGGTGTGGATCGCACGAGCGACCACTTCCTTGCCGGTGCCGGTCTCGCCGAACAGCATCACGGACACCCGCGATGGCGCGAGCTTGGCGAGGGCGCGCATCTCGATGGCGAGCTCGCGATGGTAGGTCTGGAGCTCACCGAGCGCGGCGATCTCTGTGGCCGGATCCGGTTCCTTGGCGACGAACACGAAGAACGTGTGTCCGATCTCGAGGACATCGCCGTCGACGAGCGCGGCGCACGTCACGCGCTCGCCGTTCCTGACCACGCCGTTGCGCGAGCCGGCGTCGCGGATCGTCCACTCGCCGAGCGCGCACGCGAGCTCGGCGTGGCAACCCGACATCCACGGATCGGGTACGGTCAACCGCAGCCCGTGGTCGCCGTCGCGCGCGGTGTCGCGACGCTCGCCGCGTCCGACCTCGACTCTCGAGACGCCGCGCAACGACACGCGCAACGAGCCGACCGTGGGCCGGCTACATTCGAGCAGCAGGTACAGCGCTGGATAGACACCCTCTCTCCAGGCCACAGCACCACCGTGACTCGAGGCGGTCTGACGTTTCGGCGGTGCGTGCAACGTCGGCGAGCGACCCGCCACGAGCGGGCTCCTTCGGTACGAGGCCCTTTCATTTCGGGCACGCCTTGCGGGGACGATCTGTCGCGAGTATATCGAGGTTGGAATTCCGTGGCGATGGCGGAACCGGAACTAGCGCCGGCGATCGGCGTCGAAGCCACGCGCGATGAGCTCACCGCGACACGGTCCGGGGGCGCGGTCGCTGCGGCCGGGGCGTGGCGTGGCGCGCGGTTTGGCGACTATGTGATCCTCGAACCGCTCGGGCGCGGCGCGATGGGGCAGGTGTTCCGCGCGCTGCACCCCCAGCTCGATCGGTTCGTCGCGCTCAAGCTGATCGCATTGCCGGCGCAAGGCGAGGCGCGCCAGGTGGCGGGGCTACGCGTGCTGCGCGAAGGGCGGGCGCTCGCGCGCCTGCGCCATCCCAACGTCGTCACGGTGCACGACGTCGGTGAAGCAGACGGTCACGCGTATGTCGCGATGGAGCTGGTCGAGGGGTCGACGTTGCGGGTGTGGGCTGCAACACCGCGGCCGGCGTCCGCGATGCTCGCGATGCTCGTGCGCGCGGGGCGCGGGCTGGCCGCGGTCCATCGCGCGGGCCTGGTGCATCGCGACTTCAAGCCCGACAACGTGCTGGTCGGAACGCTCGGCGAGCTCCGCGTGGGTGACTTCGGGCTCGCGCGCATGATCGACGATGGCGATGGCGATGGCGATGGCGAGCGTGCCCCGCTCTCCCGCGACCTACCGCAGACCGGGCTATCGCAGACCGGCGCGCTGGTCGGGACGCTGGCGTACATGGCGCCCGAGGTGCTCGCAGGCGCGCCGGCCACAGTGGCGAGCGAGCAGTTCAGCTTCTGCGTCACCGCGTTCGAGTGTCTCTACGGGCGGGTGCCGTTCGACGGTGAAACCCCCGAGGCGCTGCGCAGCAACATCGAGGCAGGCCAGATCTGGCGAGTCCCGGCGTCGATCCGACTGCGCGTATCGACGCACCGCCTGTTGCTGCGCGGCCTCGCTGCCGCACCCGCCGATCGGCACCCGTCGCTCGAGGCGCTGCTCGACCGCCTCGCGCCGCGCTGGCAGATCTGGCGGCGCCGCGTCCCGTGGCTCGTGGCGGCCGGCGCGGTCGCTGCGGCCGTCGCGGCTGGCGGGATCATGTCGAACCGCGGCGCGCGTGCCCGGCAGCGGTGCGACGACAGCGCGTCGTGGCGTGGCACATGGGACGACGCGCAGCGTGCCCAGGTCCATCAAGCGTTTGCGCGCTCCGGGCTGCCGTATGCCGAGCAAGCGTTCGAGCAGGTTCGGGTGGCCCTCGATGGCTACACCGCGGCGTGGAGCGATCACCAGCGCCAGCGCTGCCTGGTCGCCAGCGTCAGCGATTCGCCGGATCCTCCCTACGAGCTGGCGTGCCTGCAGCAGCGCCGGAACGACGTCGCGCTGCTCGCCGAGAAGCTGGCGCACGCCGATGCCAGCGTCGTGCCGATCGCGGCGCGGCTCTCGATCGCGCTGCGCCCGCCCGCGCGCTGCCAGCTCGACCCCGACGCGGTGCCGCGGGCGCAGCTCGGCGACCTGCGCGGCACCGCGTCCGCGCACCTTCAGATGTCGCTGTCCGCGGCGGGCCTCGCCCACAACGCGGGCGATCTGGCGACGGCCGAGCGCCTCTCCCGTGAGGTTCTGACCGGCGCCAGCGAGCTCGATGTTCCCCTCGTCAGCGAGGCGCGCGTGCTGCTGGGCAACGTCCTGCGCGAGCTCAACCGCGAGGGCGACGACGAGATCACGTTGTTCCGCGCCGCGGTGGACGCCGAGTCGGCCGGGCTGTACGGGCTCGCCGCCGAGGGCTGGCTCGGGCTCGCCGCGGCAACCCGCAAGCGCCCGAAAGGCGACGCCACGCGCTGGCTCGCGCTCGCGGGGGTCGCGGTCAAGAAGGCGGGCAACCCACCCGATCTCGCGGCGCTGTGGGCCTCGAGCCGTGCGTTCACGCTGGTGAACGACGGCAACTTCGCGGGTGCCCTCGAGCTGCAGGACCAGGCCACGCGCCTGCTCACCCAGCAGTACGGCCCCGACGATCTACGGGTCGCCTCCACCAAGTGGCGGCTCGCAACCAGCCTGGGCATGGTCGGTCGGTTCGGCGAGGCCGAGCCGCTGCTGCGCGACGTGGTTCGGGTGCGCTTGCAGGCCCTGTCGCCGACCCACCCCGACACGCTGGATGCGCAGGAGACCCTGGGGATCTGCCTGCACCGGCTCGGCCGGGCGGGCGAGGCGCTGCCGCTGCTCCAGGGCAACCTTGCCGCGCGCGAGGCGCTGCTCGGGGCGAGCTCACCGGCGCTCGCGGGTCCGCTCGGCAACCTGGCGGGGGCGCTGAGCGATCTCCACCGCGACGGCGAAGCGCTGGCGTTGCTCGAGCGCGCGGTGGCGCTGCGGGAGGCCGCGTACGGCGCGCAGGACGAGCGGCTCGCGGTTCCACTCGTCAACGTCGGGACGGTGCTCGTCGCGCTCGGGCGCCAGACGGATGCCATCGCGGTGCTGCGGCGCGCCCGCGACCTGTTCGAGGCCAGCGATGGCTCGGGGCCGCTCAATGGCGGCTACGCGCGCGTCCAGATCGCCGGGGCGCTGTCCCAGCTGCGGCGGCATGAAGACGCGCTCGCGGAGCTCGCGCCGATCGAGCGCCTGCCGTCGGCTCACTATGCGCTGATCGCCGCGCAAGCGCTGATCGCGCGCGGCACGGTGCTGATCGATCTGGGACGGGCATCGGCGGCGGAGCGGGTGTTTGCGCGGGCGGCGGAGCTGCCGGACCGCGACCGGATGTCGCCCGAGCTCCGGCGGCAGATCGCCGATGGGCTCGCGCAGGCTCGGCGCAGCCGCGGGGGTTCCCCGGCAACGCGAGCCAGGAACGACTGATGTTCGCGACGAACGTGACCCGGTGTGCCTCGCATGAGTAGAACCGCGACCCCTACAGGGGTCGCCACGCACCTACTGGACACGCATGCAGGTGCGTTCCGGTAGCGTCAACGCCAACGACGTTGTCAACGGTACTCCCGGCGATCCGCGGTTCGGCGATCCGGCGATCTCGTCGAGCACCGGTTGGTTTCTGCGAAGTTCCAGCAGGGCAGTCCTGGCAGAGCGCTTGCTCGGGCAACTATCATGCGTTGGGGAGCAGTGGGTACACGCGCTGGTGTTGCGATTGGGTTCGTGGTTGCGATGGCGGCCACGATCGGCTGTGGCAAGGACACGGCCGACGACGGCGGCGGCGATGCCGGAGGTCACGATGGGAGTGGCACCGCGTTCGTGGCCGATCCGCCGTCGGTCTACGTCGCCAAGGTGAAGAACATCCTGATCGGCTTGCCGCCCACGGAGGCCGAGCTGGCGCGGGTCGCCGACGATCCGGTCGCGCTCGGCGGCCTCATCGACGACTGGATGAAGCGGCCCGAGTACGAGCAGAAGATGATGGTGTTCTTCGAGCTGGCATTCCAGCAGACGCAGATCACCGCGCTCGACTTCCTGACGCTGATCCCGACGAACGGCCTGGGCGTGGGGCGCGGCATCCCCGTGCTGCTGCAGAACATGAAGGAGAGCTTTGCGCGCACGGTGCTGGCGATGGCGGCGCAGGGCCGGCCGTTCACCGACGCGTTCACGACCAAGCAGCTGATGATGACGCCGGCGTTGATGGAGCTGTACGCCTTCCTCGACGCCCGGCCCGTGGTCGACGTCGGCAAGGTGGTCGACGCGTTTGCGCGCGCCAACCCCGGGCTCAAGATCGTCATGGAGACCGCCGAGGGACCGATCGCGCTCGCCGACTCGTTGAATCCCGCGAGCCCGCGCTACATGCGCTGGTACAGCCCCGCGATCGCGCGGTCGCAATACCCGGATCCCGCGTGCAACGGGCTCGACCCGATCTCGTTCAACGCGAGCGCGCAGGCGCTGCACGAGCTGCTCTACGGCGAGGTGCCCGACCACCCGCTGCCGTCGGGCAGCAATTGCGGGACCCAGGTCGGCACGATGGCGAGCATGCAGCTGGCGCCCAGTGACTTCACGGCCTGGAAGATGGTCTCGATCCGGCAGCCGATCGCGGGGGAGCCCCACACCGCGTTCTACGATCTGCCGGCACTGCGGGCCGCGAACGAGCTCGTGATCGCCACCCCGCGCGTCGGGTTCTTCTCGACCCCCGCGTTCTTCGCGAACTGGCAGACCAACGCGAGTAACCAGATGCGCGTCACGGTGAACCAGGCGCTGATCGTCGCGACCGGCACTGGCGTCGATGGCACAGATCCGACGTCGCCGCCGACGACCCCGGGGCTCGATGCCGCGCACGCCGCGCACGCCCCCGTGTGCTTCGGCTGCCACCAGCAGCTCGATCCGACGCGCTCGATCCTGTCGAGCACGTACTCGTGGTCCTACTACCCGCAGACCGATCCGGCGCTGATCCAGCAGCCGGGGTTGTTCGCATTCCAGAACGTGATCGCGCCGATGCGCACGATCGACGACTTCGCGCGGCTGCTGGCGTCGCACCCGCTGGTCGCGCAGGCGTGGGGCCAGAAGCTCTGTTACTACGTGAACTCGGCGCCGTGTAATCCGATCGATCCCGAGTTCCTGCGGATCCTCGACAAGTTCACCGCGTCCGGCGCGTCGTGGAACACGTTGGTCCGCGAGCTGCTGGCGTCGCCGATCACGACCAACACCCGGCTGACCGCGACCGCGGCGACCAACGGCACCGTGGTCGCGGTGAGCCGTCGCGATCACATGTGCGCCGCGCTCGACCACCGGCTCGGGTTCGTCGATATCTGTCAGCTCACCCAGAACACGCCGGCGGGGCCGACGTCCGCGATCGCGCAGATCATCAGCGGGATGCCATCCGACGCCTACAGCCGCGGCGCGGCGACCCCGGTGCTGCCCAACCAACCGACGGTGTTCTACCGCGCCGGCGCCGAGAATGTGTGCGCCGCGGTGTCCGAGCTGGTGATCGACGCGGCGCCCGATCCGGCGCAGCCCGGCGCCAAGCGGTGGTCGAGCGCGGCGCCGGACGCGGCGATCGCGGAGCTCGTCGCGACCGTGATGGCGCTGTCACCCGCAGATCCGCGGGCGGCGCCGGCGACCGAGCTCCTGACCTCGCATTTCCGAAGCGCGCTGGCGACCGGTGCGGCGCCCAGGGCCGCGCTGCAGTCGACGTTCATCACGGCGTGCCTGTCACCATCATTTCTCGGCATCGGGATGTAAGGAGCCCATGATCACGCGTCGCCAAGCCATGATGTCTACCCTGTTCGGCGCCGGCTACGTCGGGCTCCGCGCGCTCGCCACCGGCGTTCCGGCGAGCGTGCTGCTCCACGGCCGCCGCGCCTTCGCCGACGGCGCAAGCCGGTGCCCCGACAGGTCGAAGGCGCAGTTCATCATCTTCAACACGTCGAGCAGTGGCGATCCGCTCAACGCGAACGTGCCGGGCACGTACGAGGACGCCCGGATCACCCACAGCGCGGATCCGGAGATGGCCGCCACGAAGCTGACGCTCGGGGGGCGCGCGACGGTCGCGGCGCGACCGTGGTCGACGCTGCCCCAGCGCGTGCTCGATCGGACGTGCTTCTGGCACCTGATGACGAACACGCCGGTGCATCCCAAGCAGCACGACGTGCTGAGCTTGATGGGCACCTCCGCGGCCGGCGAGATGCTGCCGTCGATGCTCGCCAAGCAGCTCGCTCCGTGCCTGGGCAGCGTGCAGGCGCAGCCGATGACGATCGGCGCGACGACGCCGGTCGAAGGCCTGACCTACTACGGCCAGCCGCTGCCGATCATTCCGCCGCTCGCGCTCAAGGCGACGCTGACCAGCCCGGCGGGCCCGCTCGCCAATCTCCAGACGCTGCGCGATCAGACCCTGGGCCAGCTCGCCGAGCTGTACCGCGGCGGCGCCAACCCAGGACAGAAGGCGTACCTCGACGCGCTGATCTATTCGCAGTCCGAGGTCCGCAACATCCGGCAGGATCTGCTGAGCTCGCTGTCGTCGATCAAGGACAACGGCGTCGGCTCGCAGATCACCGCCGCGATCACGCTGATCCAGATGAACGTCACCCCGGTGATCGCGATCCACATCCCGTTCGGCGGCGACAACCACGCCGACTTGAAGCTCGCGAACGAGGCCCGCCAGACGGTGTCGGGGGTGGCGGCGATCGACTCGCTGATGGCGCAGCTCGGGGCGGCCGGGCTCGCCGATCAGGTCACGTTCCTGTCGCTCAACGTGTTCGGCCGCACCCTGGGACCGGGCAACACCGACGGTCGCCAGCACAACCCGAACCACCAGGTGTCGATCGCGATCGGCAAGCCGTTCAAGGCTGGCGTGATCGGCGGGGTCGGCCCGGTCGACGGCGACTACGGCGCGCTGGCGATCGACGCGACGACCGGCGTGGGCGTGGCGGGCGGCGATATCGCGCCGCTCGAGACCCTCGCATCGTTCGGCAAGACGGCGCTCGCGGCCGTCGGCGGCGACGCGGCGGCGCTCGGATCGAAGATCGTCAACGGCAATGTCATTCCGGCCGCGCTTGCATGACCCCCGGCTAGCCCCAGACCGCCCGGGCGGTCTCGGCGACGAGCGCCAGCTTCGCCCACTGATCGTCCTCGGAGACCAGGTTGCCCTCCATGGTCGAGGCGAAGCCGCATTGCGGGCTGAGCGCGAGCTCGTCGAGGGGCACGAACCGACTGGCCTCGTCGATCCGGCGGCGCAGCGCCGGCGCGGCTTCCAGCGCGGCGCGCTTGCTGCTGACCAGGCCGAGCACGACCAGCTTGCCGCGCGGGACGAACCGCAGCGGCTCGAAGCTGCCCGAGCGCTCGTCGTCGTACTCGAGCAGGAACCGATCGACGCGCAGCTCGGCGAACAGCTTCTCGGCGATCGCGTCGTAGCCACCCTCGGCGTACCAGTGACTGCGGTTGTTGCCGCGGCACAGGTGGATCGCCAGCGTCACGCCGGACCGGCGGGCCGCGTCGAAGCAGGCGTTGTCCACGCGGATCGCCTCGTCGAGCGCCGCGTCGGGGTCGATGCCGAGCTCGGTGGTCAGCCACGCGCGCCACTTCGGGTCGATGTAGTAGCTGTAGCGGGGCGCGTCGATCTGGAGATAGGGCACGCCGGCCTCGGCGAGCAGCCGCATCTCGCCCTTGATGATCTCGGCGATGTCCCACAGCAGATCCGAGTGGCTCGGGTAGATCCGATCGGTGATGCCGCGCTTGTAGGCGATCGCGGGGAACTGCGTCGCGCTCGGTAGCGTGAGCTTGCAGGGGCCCGTGGCGTGGGCACGCAGGAACGGCAACTCGTCCGCAGTGAGCGCTCGGCGCTGCGCGAGCTTCTTGACCACGACGCCGGTGACGCTGCTGACCGGCGCGCCGTCGCCATGCCAGCTACGCGCCACGGCGTCGCCCGTGTCGAACCCGTCGACCGCGTCGGTCAGATCGCTCATGAAGTTGGCGCGCCGCAGCTCACCGTCGGTGACCACGTCGAGCCCGACCTCGCGCTGGCGTGCGAGCAGCCTCAGCACGTGGCGATCTTCGAGCGCGCGGACCTGGTCGACCGGCGCATGGGCGTGGCGCGCGTCGACGAGCTCCGTGGGACGCAGCAGGCTGCCGATGTGATCGGCGCGAAATAGATTCGGCATGTGGCTCCTCGCTCAGAAACGGGCCGACGATACCGCTCGCGTGTCGTCGATACGACCTCATTGGAACAACGCCGTGCATCATCGAGCCCGGTGGCAACCGCGGAGGTGGGCATTGACCGTCTCGCGCCGCGAACGATGCTCACTATCGATAGCGTGATGCGTCATTATTGCAGCGCGTCACCTCGCGCTGCGGTCTCATGGGAGGATCGCGCGCAAGATGTCATTCCTGATCGCGGCGCGCATGACTTCAACGCCGGAGATGTTGGCGTGCTTCGACGATCACGCGCTGGTGAACGCCGCGCTGGCGTTCGAGCGCGAGCTGGCAGTGGTGCTGGCCGCGCACGGGGTGATCGCGGCATCGGCCGCTGACGCGATCGCCGCGGCGTGCGACGGCTTCGACGCGACGGGGCTCGGCGACGCCGCGGCGCATGCCGGTACGCTCGCGATCCCCCTGGTCGCTCGGCTGCGGGCCGCCGTACCGACGGAGCATGCCGCTGCGATCCATGTCGGCGCGACCAGCCAGGACGTGGCGGACACCGCGATGGCGCTGCAGGTCGTGCAGGCCATGCGGCTGATCGATCGCGAGCTCGACGCGATCACGGCGGCGCTGACGCAGTTGGTCCACGCGCACGCGATGACCGCGGCGCTGGGGCGCACGCTGCTGCAGCCCGCCGAGCTGATCACGTTCGGGATGCGCGCGGCGAACTGGCTGCTCGGCGTCGATGCGGCGCACGAACGGCTGACGCGCGAGAGCCTCGGCGCGGCGCAGCTGCAGCTGGGTGGCGCGGTCGGGTCGCTGTCAGCCCTGGGCGCCGCGGGGCCGGCGGTGCGCGATGCGCTCGCAGCGCGGCTCGGCCTGCGTGCCGGTCCCGCCTGGCACAGCCGGCGCGATGCGATCGTGGGGCTCGGCGCCGCGATCGCGATCGTGATCGGCGCGATCGGCAAGGTCGCGCGCGACGTCTCGCTCCTCATGCAGCACGAGATCGCCGAAGTGGCCGAGCCGGCGATCGCGGGCCGCGGCGGGTCGTCGGCCATGCCCTACAAGCGCAATCCAACCGGTTGTCAGGTCGCGCTGTCGGCCGCGATCCGGGCGCCCGGCCTCGCCGCGACGCTGATCGCCGGGATGCCGCAGGAGCTCGAGCGCGGGCTCGGGGGCTGGCAAGCCGAGGCGCCGGTGATCCGCGAGCTGTTCGTGCTGGCCCATGGCGCCTTGCACGCGATGCGGATCGTGATCGAGGGGCTCGAGGTCGACGCCGCCGCGATGAGCCTACGCGCGCCGGTTCCCGTCGATCGCGACGCGGCGATCGCCGCTGCGCGCTTCGTCGACGAAGCGCTCGCGCTCCACGACGCCGTGGTCGGCCGGCGCGCGGCTCGCACGTAGGCGTGACTCGGCGGAGCCGAGAACTAAGCCCATGGCGCGAAGCGACATGCCGGATGCGAAGCAGACGGGACCTGCGAAGCAGGTCGGGCGTGACTCGGCGGAGCCGAGAACTAAGCCCATGGCGCGAAGCGACATGCCGGATGCGAAGCAGACGGGGACCTGCGAAGCAGGTCAGGCGTGACTCGGCGGAGCCGAGAACTAAGCCCATGGCGCGAAGCGACATGCCGGATGCGAAGCAGACGGGACCGGCGAAGCAGGTCAGGCGTGACTCGGCGGAGCCGAGAACTCGAGGAAGACGGTCTCGCCGTCGCCCTGCAGCCGGACGTCCCAGCGCCATTCGCCGGGCCCCTGACCTGGCTTGACCTCGGTCGCGATCAGGGTCGCACGGCGCGCTGGGGGTACGGCCAGGAGCACGGGATCGTTGCCGGGGTCGTGGAGGTAGACCCGGGTCCACAGCGGCTTGACCAGGCCGCGCGCGACGATCGCGACGGAGAAGCAAGGCTCGACTGGGTCGGGGGCGATCGTGATGAACCGGAAGCTGCCGTCGGGGCCGGTCGCGCAGCGCCCCCAGCCCGGAAAGCCGCGCGAGCCCCGGGGCGTGGCTTGCCAGATCTCGAGGCCGGCATCGCTGACCAGCGCGCCGTCGCCGTCGAACACGCGGCCGGTGAGGGTGAGCTTGGGACCGGGTGCGCCAAACCGGGTGAGATCGGCCTGGGCCGGCTCGGCGAGCGAGTGCCAGAACGGCCCGATCGTCTGGCTGGCGGTGACCGGCCGCATCACTGCGCCTCCATCGGTGTGGCGTGGAGCCCGCGCAGCACGATATCGAACCGGTAGCCCAGCGCCCATTCGGGCTGGGTCAGGTGGAGGTCGAACGCCGCGACCAGGCGAGCCCGGGCGGCCGGATCGGGCACGGCGTGGAAGATCGGATCGATCTCGAGCAGCGGATCGCCCGGGAAGTACATCTGCGTGATGAGGCGCGCGCCCCACGTCGCGCCGAACAGCGAGAAATGGATGTGGTTGGGGCGCCAGGCGTTGGGGTGATTGCGCCACGGATAGGCGCCGGGCTTGATCGAGACGAAGCGGTAGCGGCCCTCCGCGTCGGTGAACACGCGGCCGGTGCCGTGAAAGCTGGGATCGAGCGGCGCATCGTGCGTGTCGCGCTCGTGGTGGTACCGGCCGGCGGCGTTGGCCTGCCACAGCTCGATCATCGTGTTCGCGACGGGGCGATCGCCGTCGTCGGTGACGCGGCCGGCCACGATGATGCGCTCGCCGAGCGCCGCGCGGCCGGAGACCAGCGAGAGATCGGCGTGGGCGGCGAGCTGGTCTGGCAAGAACACCGGGGCGGCGTACTCGATCGTGGGGACGACCGAGACCAGCGGCTGGAGCGGCGCGCGCTTGAGCGTGCTGCCATAGCTCGCCACGGCGTAGGGCGGCTGGCTACCGGGTGGGAACGGCAGGTAGGCGGGCTTGGTCATGGCGACTCCTCGACGACTTGTTTGGCGATCCGCAGGGCGGTGTTGGCGGCCGGGACCCCGGCATAGACCGCGACGTGCATGAGCAACTCGGACAGATCGGCGTGCGTGGCCCCGGTGTGCTTCATCGCGCGAATGTGCAGCGCGAGCTCGTGCTCGTGGCCGAGGCCAGCGAGCAGGGCCAGCGTGACGATGCTGCGCGTGCGGCGATCGAAGTGCGGCCTCGCCCATACGCCGCCCCAGGCCGCGCGCGTGATGTAGGCCTGGAAGTCGCGATCGAGCGCGGTGCTCGCGGCGGTGGCGCGCGCCACGTGGTCGGCCCCGAGCACCTCGCTGCGGACCCGCGCACCGGCGGCGGCCAGATCGGCGTCTCGCGGCGTGAGGAAGGTCCGGATCGCGTCGGTGACCGCGTCAGGGTGGTCGACCATCGGGATGTGCGCGGCGCCCGGTAGCACCACGAGCTCGGCGCCGGGGATCGCATCGCGCAGCGCCTCGGCGGACGCGACCGGCGTCGACGGATCGAGCTCGCCGACGAGCACCAGCGCGGGGACGCGGACCGCGCGGGTCGTGCGCGACAGGTCGCCGATGGCGAGCGCCTCGGCCGCGGCGGCATAGCCTTCGCGCTCGGTACGGAGCAGGATCTGGCGCAGGCCCCGACCGCCCGCGGTGGCCAGGTACGCTGGTGACACCCAGCGCGCGAGCGTGGAGTCGGCGATCGAGGCGACCCCCTCGGCGCGCACCTGCTGGGCGCGGGCGCGCCACATCTCGGGCGGCGGGATCGCGAGCGCGGTGTCGCACAGGATCAGCGAGGTGACGCGGGCCGGCGCGAGCGCCGCCACGGCCTGCGCGATCATGCCGCCGATCGAGACGCCGCCGACGTGGGCCGTCGCGACGCCGCAGGCATCGAGCACCGCGAGCGCATCGGCGGCGAGCTCGTCGAACGTGCACGGGCCGGCGCCGACCTCGGTCAGGCCGTGACCGCGCATGTCGAACCGCACGACGCGGAACCCGCGCGCCAGGCTACTGACCTGCGCGTCCCAGACATGGAGGTTACTGCCGAGCGAGTGCATCAGCAGGAGCGCCGGTGCACCGGGTGGTCCATCGACGGCGATGTGCGTGGCGAGGCCGCGGATTTCGACAAACGATGTCATGGCGGTCAGCGTAGCGGAAGCCCGACATAGTTTTCAGCCAGCGTCGTCTGCGCCGCGTGGGACGACGTCACGTAGTCGAGCTCGGCGCGCTGGATCCGGTCCCGGAACTCGTCGCCGGCCCCTGGCGCACCGCCCTCGCTGCCAGACCGATGGAGCAGCTGCGTCATCCACCACGAGAACCGCTCGACCTTCCACACGCGCCGCAGGCAGGTGTCCGAGTACTCGTCGAGCTGCGACGGATCGCCCGCGTAGTGCGCGGCGACCGCCTCGGCGAGCAGCCGGGCATCGCCGATCGCCAGGTTCAGCCCCTTGGCGCCGGTGGGCGGCACGATATGCGCGGCGTCGCCGGCCAGGACGAGCCGGCCATGACGCATCGGCTCGGCGACGAAGCTGCGCATCGGCGTCACCGAGCGCTGCACGATCGGCCCGGTGGCGAGCGTGAAGTCGGTGGCAGCGAGCCGAACCGCGAGCTCGGACCAGATCCGATCGTCGGACCACCGCGCGAGATCCTCATCGGGCGCGCACTGAAGATACAGCCGGCTCACCGACGGCGAGCGCATGCTGAGCAGGGCGAACCCGCGATCGTGATAGGCGTACACCAGCTCGTGCGAGCTCGGCGCGACATCGGCGAGGATGCCGAGCCAGCCGAACGGATATTCGCGCTCGAACACGCGGAGTCGATCGGCGGGAATCGCGGCACGGGAGATGCCGTGAAAGCCATCGCACCCTGCGATGAAGTCGCACGCCAGCACCACGTCTTGACCCGCGCGGCGGAATCGCACCTCGGGACGGCCGGTCTCGATCCCGGACAGCGCGACGCCATCGACCTCGAACTCGATGGCTGGCCCTGCCGCAATCCGTAGCGCTACCAGATCACGCACCAGCTCGTGCTGGCTGTAGACCGTCACGGCCTTGCCGGTCAGGCCGCGGAGGTCGATGCGGTGCGACCGCCCGTCGAACCGCAGGATGGTGCCGTCGTGGACCAGGCCGTGCTGATGCAGCCGCGCACCCGCACCGACTTCGTCCATCGCGTCGACGGTGCCTTGCTCGAGGACCCCGGCGCGAATCCGCTGCTCGATGTAGTCGCGCGATCTCGTTTCGAGAATCACCGAATCTATGCCGCGGCGCGCCAACAGCGCGCCCAGCATGAGGCCCGCCGGCCCGGCGCCGATGATCGCGACTTGAGTACGGTACTGCATAGGCGTGCGATCTTGTGACAATACGCAAGTCGCGACTACCTGTGTACTGCAGTCCCGCCCAACTGGCGCGCGACCGGACCACGATCACGTGGTTTGGTGCGTTCCCGCACACGCGACCGCCGACTCCCAAGCTCGCCGGCGAAGGTCGGGTCAAACAACGCCGACTTCGTCGGCCGGTCGCCAGGTCTGGGTTCGCTCGTCTTGTCGCCGTAACCGGCCACAACCTGTATGGAATCGTCGCTCGAAGGCGGCTGTTCAGGTCGGGGGCAGCGGCGGGAACACGTAGCGGCCGCCGGCAAACGCGCTGTCGACCTCCGGCAGGATCTCCGCCCGGGCAAGGATAATGCATCGGTCGACTTCCACCTTGTAGAAGTAGAGCCACAGAAAGCCGATACCCACGCCCACGGCGAGCACGATCACGGCGATAGGCGGCGCTCCCTTCGACGCCCCGATGACCACGGCCCCGCCCGCAGCCAGCGCGCCGAGCTTGACCCGCGCGAGCAGCTGCTTCCAGCCCATCGACACCATCACCCCGGCAGCGTCGTAGGCCGGCACGGTCGCCTTGGCGACGATGGCGGGGTCCCGCGACCGCATCATCGCCCCGGTCTTGATCGCGGCGCCGATCGCGCTGAAGTACGAATCCGGGCCGGTCCGGCACAGCTGCTCGGCGTGATTCGCGTTGGTGCGCAACGCGTTGATCAGCAACGGCCGCGTGTAGATGTACTTGAGGTTCGAGGCGAGTGTGCGCGCCACCGCCGACGCCATCATCACGAACCCGACAATCGCCAGCCCATAACTCGCAACCGTGGACACGATCGCCAGCTTACGCGCGTCTCACACCGAGCGCCAGCGCCGCGGGACCGAGCGAGCCGGCTGACCGGGCCTCGGACGGTTCGGCCCGATCCCCGCGATCGCGGGTGCCCGCGGTCGCCGTCGCTGGGCGCGCCCAGGCTGCGCCGCCAGCGGTCGGCGACGCGCGAACGATCGCCACGTATAGCGACTTGGCGTCGAACCTTGCAAGCGAAATCACCCCCCTGCCGAATCATCCCGAACCATCGGTCCTCCGCACACATCTACATAGCTTCGCCGCGGCTTCGTGCGCTGCCGAGTTCCAACCAGTTATGACATCGTCGATCATCACTCCATCACTGAGTAGTACCTCACAATACGGGAAGGATTATCGCTGTCATCATCACTACCAGTTCGATAGACGCCTGCAGTACGTTGGTGCCCATTATGAACTTCGCACGGGTCTATGGAATGGCGACGTGCGCGGTCGTGGCGTTCGTGGGATGTGGGGACGACCGCGTGGATTCAACCTCTAACACCGTCGCTGCCGACTCCGTCGCGCAGCCCGGGGACGACGCGGCGCCGTGGGCCCTCGATGTCCGTCTGGGGTCAGCCACAATCACCGCCATAGATTCGACGGCGCCGAAGCCCATTGGCCAGGTCCGCCAGGTCCGCACTCGCCCGACTCGCCCGACGATCGCCTGCAGAGCCCTCGACCCCAATCATCTGCCGCGCGCGGTCGACGATACCCTGGCGGTCGACGAGGACAAGACCGGTACGGTGAACGTACTGGCAAACGACTCCGATCAGGATGGCGATCCGCTCACCGCCACGATCGCCACGCCCCCGGCCCACGGCACGGCGACGATGTTGAACGGCATCGTGAGCTACCGAGGCGTCCGCGACTACAACGGAGCCGACCAGCTCACCTACCAGATCAGCGACGGCCAGGGCGGTACGGCAACCGCCCGGGTGGTCATCACGGTGCGGCCGGTCAACGACCGCCCGTCCGCGAACCACGACTTTCTGACCGTGCCCGCGGGCACCCTGGGGTCGATCGATGTCGCGCTGAACGACACTGACGTCGACGGCGACGCGCTGGTCATCACCGCGATCAGCCAGCCCGCGCACGGCACGGCGACGTTCACCGGGACCGTTGTCAGGTACACGTCGGCCGCCAGCTTCAGCGGCCAGGACTCGCTGGAATACACGATCTCCGACGGCCACCTGACGTCGACCGCGAACGTGTTCGTCACGGTCACCGCGGCCAATCGGGCGCCGATCGCCGGCGACGACCAGCTCACGACCGCCGAGGATACCGAGGGCGACGTGTTCGTGCTCGGCAACGACAGCGATCCCGATGGCGGCACGCTGACCGTCGTGTCGTTCGACCAGCCCGCGCACGGCAGTGTGTCGATCACCGCCGGGTTCGCGGCGTATCTGCCCGCCGCCAACTACAATGGTCCGGATTCATTCCACTATACGGTGCAGGACCCGTCCGGCCTGACCGCGACCGCAACGGTGAACATCACGGTGCAGCCGGTCGATGATGCACCGGTCGCCTCGGACGACGCCGCGAGCGTCGAGGAGGACGCCAGCGCCACGATCGATGTGATCGCCAACGATCGCGACATCGACGGCGATCCCCTCACCATCATCAGCGTCACCTCGCCGGCGCATGGCAGCGCCGCGATCGTCTCCGGCCGCGAGATCACGTACACGCCGGCGCCGAACTTCCACGGCAGCGACAGCTTCACGTATACCGCGGCAGATCCGAGCGGCGCCACCGCCACGGCGACGGTGACGCTGGCGATCACCAGCGTCAACGATGCCCCGGTCGCGGTGGCCGATGCGGCGAGCCTCGACGAGGACACCAGCGCGACGATCGACGTGGTGGCCAACGACCGCGATCCGGATGGCGATCCGCTATCGATCACCCGCATCACGCCGCCCACCCACGGCAGCGCGACGATCCTCGACGCCACCCGCGTCGTCTACACGCCGGAGGCCAACTATCATGGGCCCGACCAGCTGAGCTATACGATCGGCGATGGCAACGGCGGCGAGGCGACCGCGCTGGTGACCGTCACGGTGACCGCGGTCAACGATGCGCCGGTCGCGGTCGATGACACGGCGAGCACCGACGAGGACGCGCCGGTGGCGATCGACGTCGTGGCCAATGATCGCGACGTCGATGGCGATGCGCTCACGGTCGTGGCGGTCACGCCGGCGGCGCACGGCGCCGCGGCGATCGCCGATGCCCACCACGTCACCTACACGCCGGCCCCGGATTTCAACGGCGGCGATACCTTCAGCTACACGATCGACGATGGCGCAGGCGGGCAGGCGACCGCGACGGTCACGGTCGCGATCGGGGCGGCGAACGACGCGCCGATCGCGACGCCCGACGCGGCCAGCGTGCTCGAGGATGGCAACGTGACGATCGACGTCGTCGCGAACGACACCGACCCCGATGGCGACGCGATCACGATCGCGGGCGTGACGGCGGCGGCGCACGGCGCGGTCTCCGTGCTCGATGCCCACCAGGTGATCTACGCGCCCGCCGAGAACTTCCACGGCAGCGACTCGTTCACGTACATCGTCATCGATCCGTCCGGGGCGACGGCGCGGGCGCTGGTCACGATCGACGTGATCGGCGTGAACGACGCGCCGGTCGCGATCGGCGATACGGCGGGCCTCGAGGAGGACACGGCGGTCACGGTCGACGTCGTGGGCAACGACTTCGACGTCGATGGCGATGTGCTCTCGATCGCCTCGATCACCCAGCCGTCGCACGGCTTCGCGATGGTGATCGACGCTCGCCGCGTGACGTACATGCCGGCGCCGAACTTCCACGGCCCCGACGCCCTCACGTACACGATCAGCGACGGCCACGGCGGTCAGGCAACCGCCGAGCTGGCGTTCGACGTCGGCTCGGTCAACGACGCGCCGACCGCGGTCGCCGACGCCGCCAGCCTCGACGAGGACACCGCCGTGACGGTGGACGTCGTGGCGAACGACGCCGACGTCGACGGCGACGCGCTCACCGTCACCGGGCTCACGCCGCCGGCGCACGGCGCGGCCACGATCACCGATGGCCACCACGTGACGTACGTCCCGGCGCCGAACTTCCACGGCGCGGACGCGCTGACCTACACGATCAGCGACGGCATCGCCGAGGCCACCGCGACGCTGGCGTTCGACGTGGCCGGCGTCAACGACACCCCGGTCGCGACCGACGATGCGGTCAGCCTGGACGAGGACGCCCAGGTCGCGATCGACGTGGTCGCCAACGACACCGACGTCGACGGCGACGCGCTGACCGTCGTCAGCGTTGCGCCGCCCGCGCACGGCGCCGCGGCGATCGGCGATGCCAGCCACGTGAGCTACACGCCCGCCGCGAACTACCACGGGGGCGATAGCTTCTCGTACACGGTCGACGACGGCCACGGCGGCGTCGCGTCGGCGACGGTCACGCTCGCGATCGCGGCGGTCAACGACGCCCCGGTCGCGACCGCGCTGTCGGCCACCGCGTTCGACGATTCGCCGGTGACGATCGCGCTCGCCGCGAGCGATGTCGACGGCGACCCGCTGACGTTCGCGATCGTCACCGCGCCGGCGCACGGCACGCTGAGCGGGACCGCCGGCCACGTGACGTACACCGCAGCGCCGGGGTTCCTCGGCGCCGACGCGTTCACCTACACGGCGTCCGACGCCAGCGCCACCTCGGCGGTCGCGACCGTCACGCTGACCGTGGCGCGCAGCGTGTGCGGCAACGGCGCGCGCGAGGGCCGCGAGGAGTGCGACGACGGCAACGCGGCGGCGGGCGACGGCTGCGAGGCCAGCTGCAAGCTCAGCTGCGGCTCGGGCACCGGGGCGGATCGCGCGGCGGTGGATCCGATCTCCGGCCACTGCTTCGCGGCCTACGACAGCGTGCACCACAGCTACCAGGACGCCGCCGCCTTGTGCGCCGGCGCGGGCGGCCACCTGCCGACGATCACCACCGCGAGCGAGGACGCCACCGCGTTTGCGGCGGTTCATCCCGGCGATCGCCCGTGGCTCGGCGGGGACGACATCGCGGTCGAGGGCGTGTTCACGTGGACGACCGGCGAGCCGCTGCGGTTCACGAATTTTCAGGCGGGCAAGCCCGACAGCGCGGCCGGTGCGGACTGCCTGCAGTACCTCGCCGATGGGACGTGGGGCGACGCGACCTGCGCCGATCCGCAGGGCACCGTCAGCGGCACGCTGTGCGAGATCGATCTCGTGACGACGACCCCGGCGTTCACGGCCGGCGGCGGCGGCACGCGCGGCGCCGCGGTCGCCGATCTCAACGGCGACGGCTACCCCGACATCGCCACGGTCAATCAGGCCGCCAACACGGTTGGCATCCTGCTCGGCAACGGCGCCGGCAGCTTCGTGCTGCAGACCACCTATCCGACCGGCACCGGGCCCACCGCGATCGCCGCGGGCGACTTCGACGGCGACGGCCACGTCGACCTCGCGATCGTGAACGCGGGCGCGAACACCATCGGGATCCTGCGCGGCGCGGCGAACGGCGCGTTCACGGCAGGCGGCACGGTCGCGATCCCCAGCGGCGCGACCTCGATCGCCACCGGCGACTTCGACCGCGACGGCACGCTCGATCTCGTCATCGGCGCGAGCAACGCCGTGCAGGTGCTGCGCGGCAACGGCAGCGCCGGGTTCGCGCTGCTGTCGAACGTGTCGATCACCGGCGTCGCGACGGCGATCGCGATCGGCGACTTCGACCACGACGGCGACCTCGATCTCGCGGTCACCACACCCACCGCGGTGCTCGTCGTGACGACCGGCAGCGGTGGCCTGCTCGGCGCGCCGACCACGCTGGCGAGCTCGACCAACAACCGCGCGGTCACCGCCGCCGACCTCGACAACGACGGCAACCTCGATCTCGCCGTGGTCAGCGGTGTTTCGACGGTCACGCTGTGGTTCGGCTCGCCGAGTGGCGGGTTCGCGACGCCGACCACGCTCACGGTGCCCGGCGCGCAGCTCGTCGCCGCGGGCGACTTCGACGGCGATGGCGACGCCGATCTGGTGGCGCTGGGCGGCGGCTACGCGACGCTGTTCCGCGCCACCGGGCGCACGTTCACTCCGGCCGGACCGTCGATCACCACGGGCGGCAGCGGCGCGAGCTTCGCCGTGGCGGCCAGCCTCAACGGCGACGCCGCGCAGGATCTCGTCGTCGCGAACACGACCACGGGCACGGCCGGCGTGCTGCTCGGCGGCGCCGCCGGGTTCGCCGGTGCGCGCGCGCTGGTCTCGGGCAGCGCCAGTAGCTCGACGGCGTCGGGCGACCTCAACGAGGATGGCCTGCCCGATCTCGTGGTCGTCGATCCGGTAGCGGGGACGATCACGATCTTCCTGCAGACCCAGGGCGGTGCGCTGGTCCAGGGTCAGACGCTCACGGTGAACGTGAACGCCGGGGTGTCGTTCCCGACGCTCGCCGATATCAACCGCGACGGCCATCTCGATCTGGTCGTTTCGAACGTCAACTTCGGCAGCATCGCGGTCTCGCGCGGCACCGGGACCGGGACGTTGATCCAGGGCGGCAACACCGGCACGCTGCCCGGCCCGCGGCAGACCGCGACCGGCGACTTCGACGGCGACGGCAACATCGACATCGCCGTCGTGTCGTCCAATAGCGTCACCAATGCCGTCACGCTCATGATCAACAACGGCAACGGCGGGTTCGGCCACGTCACCGACATCGCGGTGCCAGGCGCGCCGGTGGCGCTGGTGGTCAACGACTTCAACGGCGACGGCAAGAAGGACATCGCGGTCGCGACCACCGGCGAGGCGACGGTGAAGGTGCTGCTCGGCCACGGCGACAAGACGTTCACGCTGGCGGCGTACCCGATCGCGTCGGGGAGCCAGGCGATCGCCGCCGGCGATCTCGACGGCGACGGCGTGATCGACCTGGTCGCCGCCAACCTGACCGCCAGCAGCGTGAGCATCCTGCACGGCACAGGGGGTGGGGCGTTCGGGACCGCGACCAGCGTCGCCGTGGGGTCGCAACCGTCGGCGGTGGTCGCCGTGGATCTCGACCTCGACGGGCACCTCGACCTCGTGGTGGGCAACGCCGGAACCAACGACATCGCCATCCTCCGTAACAATGCGGCGGGCGGGTTCGCCGCCGACCGGTTCAGCCTGGGGGTCCCAGCGTCGTTCCTGACGGTGGCAGATCTCGACCACGACGGCCACCCGGACATCGTGGCGGCCTCGAACAACCCGTTCGTCGCGGTGCTGTTGTCGCCGCGCTGACCGGCGCGCTGGCCGCCCGCCGGCACGCAAAGCTGCTAGCGTCACTCGATGTCGAGCGAGGTGGTCGCCGCACCGCGCCGGAGCTGGCGCCGCTTCGAGCTCGCGCTGGTCGTGGCGGTCGGGCTCGCGGTCCTGGCGCCCGGGCTGGCCAGCTACTCGCCGGTCGATCCGTGGGAGACCCACTACGGCGAGGTCGGCCGCATGATGCGGCAGTCGCACGACTACGTGTACACGCAGTGGCCGGGCACCAACTTCGACGGCGTCGCCAACGAGGGGTTTCGCTCCAAGCCGGTCCTGGTGGCGTGGCTGGTCGCCGCCGGGATGCACGCGACCGGGCTCGCCGCCGACGGCGGCTACTCCGGCGAGCTGGTCCACGACGCGCGCACGATGATCGCGCTGCGGTTGCCGTTCGTGTTGTGCGCGGTTACCGGGCTGACGCTCTTGTGGTGGATGCTCGCGCGGCTGGTCAGCCGGCGGGTCGCGTGGCTCGCGCTGCTCGTCATCGGTTCGTCGCCGATGTTCTGCCTGATCGCGCGCCAGGCGATGCCCGACATGCCGCTCACCGCGAGCGTGATGGGCGCGGTCGCGCTGCTCGTGCTGGCGATCGAGGACGGCGATCGGCCGTGCCCACCGATCGGCCGGATCGCCGGGCGCGCGATCGACGCGCGGCACGTGGTGCTCGGGCTCGCCGGCGGGTTCGTCGTCGCGCAGGCGATCTACTACGCCTGCTACTTTGCCGCCTCGCCGCAGCTCGCGGTCGGCGGCGTCGTGGTGACGCCGGCGATCTGGTTGCCGGGCCTGATGTTGCTCCTGCTCGGCGCGATGTCGCCACGCGGCTGGCTGATCGTGCGCCTGCCGGTCGTGCTGCTCGGTGGGATCGTCGGCGCGATCGTCGATGCACCCCGGCCGCCGCGCGGCGCGCGTGCGTTCGACGTCCTGGCGTGCTGGGAGCGCTGGGCCCCGGATCGCTACCTGGTGCGCGCGATCGTCTATCCGATCGCCTGGCTGATCGCCCGGCGTCGCGCGCGGACGGGTCCGGCCGACGACACGGCCTGGGCAACGGCCCACGCGATCTCCGATCGGCTGTTCCACATGGCGCCGCTCACGACCATGCGCCAGGTCTACCTGCTGGGGTGCTACGCGCTGCTCGGCGTGAGCGTGCTCGCCAAGGGACCGCCGGGGATCGCGATCGCCGGCGGCGTCGGCGTGCTGCACGTCGCGCTGCAGGGCAGGTGGCGCGCGCTGTACGACGGCGGCTTCGAGCTCAAGCGCGGGCTCCTGCTACTCGCGGCGGTCTGCGTTCCGTGGCACGTCGCGATGTTCCTCAAGGATGGCGCCGCGTTCATCAGCTCGTATCTGATGTTCCACGTGCTGGCGCGCGCCACCACGGGCGTCGATAGCTCGCCCGGCACGTTCGAGATGTACACCTCGCAGCTCGGCACCGGGATGTGGCTGTGGGCGGCCCTGGTCCCCGCCGCGCTGGTCGCGACGCTGTTGCACACGCGCGCCGAGACCCGCGCCGACCGCGTGCGGTTCCTGACCGCGATCTGGGCGGTGGTCTCGGTCGCGGTGTTCGCGCTGGTCCAGACCAAGTTTCACCACTACATCCTCCCCGCGGTGGTCCCCCTCGGCGTGCTCGTCGCGTTCTTGCTGGACGACCTCGTGGCGCGCCGCGCGAGGCTGCACCCGCTGTTCGCGGCGCTCGGCGTCGCGATCGTGCTGCTGGTGTGCCGCGATCTGATGCACGAGCCCGCGCGCTGGATCGAGATGTTCGTGTGGCGCCACGACCGGGCGTGGCCCTCGGCTGCGCCGTGGGAGATCGACCCGTCGGATGGCTTTCTGGCGCTCGCCGCGCTCGCGGCGACCGGCGTGGTCGCGAGCGCGACCCCGTGGCGCCGGATCGGCACCGCCATGCTCGCGGTCGCGGGGCTCGCGATCTGCGTGTGGTCGCTGCAGATCTACATGCCGATCGCCGGCACCCACTGGGGGATGCGCGACGCGATGCGTGCCTACTACGACCACCGCACGATCTACGGCCAGAAGCTGGTCTACTTCGGGCTGGGCGCGTTCTACGACGACTGGCACGACGCGACGGATCGGCGCGCGTTCGAGACCCATGTTCCCGACGCGCTCCAGGTCGGTCAACCGATGACCGTGACGATCCAGATCAACCATGTGCGCGCCGAGCGGATCGCCGATCACGAGGTGGTGCTGACCGGCAAGGTCACGGCGATCGGCGATCACCGCGTCGAGCTGACGCTCGGCACCGGCGAACGCGCCAAGCTCGCGGCGCTGCTCGCGCGCGGGGCGACCGGCCCGCGCGGCCGGCCCGCGATCCGGGTGGTCGACGCCGACCGCATCATCGCGTGGAACCTGTACTGGCGCGGTGAGAGCTTCTGGTCGCAAGAGGAGATCTGGGGCCCGTTGCCCGAGCTCAAGGCGACCTTTCTGAAGTCGGCCAACGCCGAGCTCCTCAAGTACTTGAACGATCCCGCGCGCGCACCACGTGGTCGCCGCTACTTCGTGATCACCGACGCCGGCTATACCGCGACCCTGCGCGGCCTGCTGCCGACCGCGCGGGCGCGGGACAGCTTCGAGGTGGTCGACACCACCAGCAACAAGTTCTCGCTGCTGGCCTTCGAGCTGTGATCGCGAGCGGTTTCCGGGACCGGTTGCGATCCGGCGCTACAGCGCGCCGCGCGCGATCGTGATCCGGGTGATCGTCACCGGCGTCGTGGGCCGATCGTCGGGACCGCGGGGCACCGTGGCGATCTTGCCGACGATCTCGACTTCCTTGCACTGGCCGAAGATCGTGTGGCGCTGGTTGAGCCAGCTCGCCGCGACTTCGTCGATGAAGAACTGGCTCCCGTTGGTGGCGGGACCGCCGTTGGCCATCGCGAGCGTCCCCGGCTGGTGGCTGAGCTCGGGGGCGATCTCGTCGTCGAACGCGTACCCGGGGCCGCCGGTGCCACGCCCGAGCGGATCACCGCCCTGGATCATGAAGTGCGGGATCACGCGATGAAACACCAGGCCATCGTAGAACGGCTTGTTCTTCATGGTCTTGCCGGTCTGCGGATCGGTCCATGGCTTCTGACCGGTGGCGAGGCCAACGAAGTTGGCGACCGTCTTGGGCGCCTTGTCATCGAATAGCTGGCAGTGCAGGGTGCCCTGGCTGGTGGAGATCGTCGCGATCAGGGCGCCCGTGCCCTTGATCGACCGGGTGTAGATCACCAGATCCGCTGCGTCCGGACCGCGGACTTCACTCGCGATCTGGATCTCGACCCGGCGGTTGGCGCGCTTGCCGTCGTCACTGGTATTGTCGCTGATTGGCTTGTCGCGGCCGTAGCCCTTGGCGACCATCCGCTTGGCAGCGACGCCGTGCCTGGCGAGGTAGCCGACCACGGCCTCGGCGCGGCCGCGGCTGAGCCTCAGATTGTACGCGCCGGTGTGGTCGTTATCGGGGGCGGTGTCGTCGGTGTGACAGGCGATGGTGACCGTCGTCGTCGGGTCCTTCGCCAGCGCCTTGCCGATCGCGTCGAGCAGCGGCCGGGCGGTCGGCTTGATCACCGTGTCGCCCAGTTCGAACAGCGTGTCCGTCGAGATCGCGGGCGCATGCGCGATCTCGACGCGCGACGCGGTCACCTCGATGGCGGGCAGCTCGGAGGACGACTGCACCTCCACCTGCGACGGCGGCTGCACCTGCGGCTGCGACGGCTGTGCCGCGGCGGTGGACACGACGGACACGAGCGACACGAACGAGCATGACGCGCAGGCGATGGCGAGGCTCCGATGCAACATGAGATCCGGCGAGCTTACTCTCAGACTCCCGCCAGCGCGGGCCACGAGGCGCGGATCGCGGCTACCGCGACGCACTGCGACGCCACGTCGCGTGAGGTCTCGGTCATGTGGGCGCACGCACAAGCGCAACGAATGGCTCGCGTCGAATGCTTCCTGCATAAACCTGTGTTCTATTCGCGGTACTGCAATGCTCTCCAAGACATCCACGCTGGTCTGTGTCGCGCTCGGCGCGATGCTCTCGACCGCACGAGCCGACACCGAAACTCCGCCGGGCACTGACAGCCCGGCGGACTATCGCCTCACGCTCCCTCGTGGGCGCGTGCTGCTCGATGCGTTCGCCGAGATCAACCTGTCAGACGGCGCGGTGTTCAAGCCGTTTTCGCTCAGCCCCGACCTGTGGTACGGCGCGACCGACGATCTGACCGTCGGGCTCGTCCACAGCGTGCTCGGCACGACCGGCCTGCTCGGCGCCGTCCCCGGCAATGGGGTCGGCGGGGACGGGCTATGCCTGACCGGGACGGACGGCAACTGTGAGTCGGTCTACCCGCGCGCCGGGATCGAGGTTCGCTATCAGCTCACGCCCAAGCAGTTCGCGTGGGCGGTGGACGGCGGGCTGTACTTCCGCGACCTCGATCCGGTCCAGCTGGCGATCAAGCTCGGCGTCATGGGGCGGTGGTCGTCGGGCAAGCTCGCGATCGAGCTCGCGCCCAGCGTGTTCCTCGGCGTCACCAACCGCGAGCCCGATCTCACCAACCCGGGCGCGCCCAACCAGGAGACCGTCTACCTCCCGACGACCGCGCTCTACACCGTCGCGCCGAAGCTCGCGATCGCGCTGCAGCTCGGCTTCGTGCTGCCGATCGAAAAGCTGGGCGACACCTACGCGGTCTCGGTTTCGCTGGGCGCGCACTACGATGTGAACGAGAGCGTCACCGTGAACCTGGCCTTCAGCTTGCCGACGGTCGCCACCGGCTTGGCGGCCGGCGGTGGGTTCGACACGCGGCTGCTCACGCTGGGAGGAACGTATGCGTTCTAGAACGCTGCTCGTGATCGCGCTGACGGGAGCTGCCGCCGCGGTGTCCGCCCTGGCTGGCTGTGCCGCCCCGGAGGCGAAGGCGACGTGCTACCCGGTCGCCAGCTGGACCACCCCGGTACTGCGCTGCCCGGCGGCGCCACCCCCGGTCGTCGTCGCACCGCCGCCACCGCCGCCACCCACCCCCGAGCCTGTCAAGCCCGAGGCCGAGCCGGAGCCGCCGCAGACCGCGAAGCTCCAGACCGAGAAGATCGAGCTGTCCGAGACCGTGCAATTCGAGACCGACTCGGCGGTGTTGATCGGCCGGTCGAAGACGCTGCTCGACGAGGTCGCGCGAGAGCTGTCGGAGCACCCCGAGGTCAAGCGCGTGCTCATCGAGGGCTACACCGACTCCAACGCCGGGACCAAGCACAACCAGAAGCTCTCGGAGCAGCGCGTCGCCTCGGTCAAAGCCTATCTGGTCGAAAAGGGCATCGACGGCGGCCGGCTCAAGACCAAGGGCTTTGGCGAGACCCATCCGGTCGCCGACAACAAGACCGAAGAGGGCCGCGCCAAGAATCGCCGCGTCGAGTTCCGGATCCTGGATCGCAAGCGGAAGTAGCGTCACGGCGCGGCGCGAGCTGTGCGACGATGGCGAGTCATGACGGCCTCCCCATCGAATCCACTGGTCGACGATCGCGACGTCGAGCTGATCCTCGACGAGGTGCTCGATCTCGACCGGCTGCTCCGGCTACCGTATTTTGCCGACCACGATCGCGACACCTGCCAGCTGCTGCTCGAGTCGGCCCGTGACCTCGCGCGCGACGTGCTGTTGCCGTCGTATCGCGCGCTCGATGCCGATCCGCCGCGGCTGATCGACGGCCGGGTCCACGTGCATCCGCGGATGCGCGAGATCTACGCTCGGCTGGTGGACCTCGGCATGGTCGGCGCAGGACGGCCGCACGCCGTGGGCGGCTCGCAGGTCCCACTGTCGGTGCTATCGCTCGCGTCGGCGTACCTCATGGCCGGCAACCTGTCGGCGTACGGCTACCTCGGGTTGACCCAGGGCGCCGCGCACCTGCTCGAGGCGTTTGGCGACGAGGCGCTGCGCGCCACCTACATGACGCGGATGTACAGCGGTGAGTGGACGGGCACGATGGCGCTGACCGAGCCGCAGGCGGGCTCCAGCCTGTCCGACATCACCACCGTCGCCGAGCCCACCGCGGACGGCCACTACCTGATTCGCGGCTCGAAGATCTTCATCTCGGGCGGCGACCAGGACATCACCGACAACATCGTCCACATGACGCTCGCGCGGATCCGCGGCGCGCCTGCCGGCATGAAGGGCGTCTCGCTGTTCTGCATTCCGAAGCGCCGGCTCGAGGGTGGCGCGCTGATCGACAACGACGTCGCGTCGACCGGCCTGATCCACAAGATCGGGTATCGCGCGCTGCCCAGCATGGCGCTGGCGTTTGGCGAGCGCGGCGATTGCCGCGGCTGGCTGGTCGGCGAGCCGCACCAGGGCATCCGCTACATGTTCCAGATGATGAACGAGGCGCGGATCATGGTCGGCATGAATGGGGTCGCGACGGCGTCGGTCGCGTATCACGAGTCGCTGGCGTACGCGCGGGTCCGCACGCAGGGCCGGCCGCTCGGCACCAAGGATCCCGCGTCGCCGGCGGTGCCGATCACCGCGCACGCCGACGTGCGGCGGATGCTGCTGCGCCAGAAGGCGATCGTCGAGGGCTCGCTGGTGCTGCTGGCCCGGGTGGCGTGCTACTCGGACCTGTCGAACCACGCCGAGACCGCCGCGGAGCGCGACCGGGCGGAGCTGCTGCTCGATCTGCTGACCCCGGTCGCAAAGTCGTTTCCGGCGGAGCGTGGCTTCGAGTCCAACGCGCTCGCGGTGCAGATCCACGGCGGCTACGGCTACTCGAGCGAGTACCTGCCCGAGGCGTGGCTGCGCGATCAGAAGCTCAACTCGATCCACGAAGGCACGACCGGGATCCAGGCGCTCGACCTGCTGGGCCGCCGCGCGGTCGCCAAAGGCGGCGCCGCGCTCGCCGCGCTCGGCGCCGAGATCGCGGCGTCGTGTACGCGTGCCCATGCGGCCGGGGTGGACCCGGCGTGGATCGCCAGCCTCGAGCGCGCCGTCGGTGTGGTCGGCGGGCTGACCGGAGTGCTGGCCCAGCGCGGGCTGGCCGGCCAGGCCGATGCGATGGTGTCGCACGCCACCGACTACCTCGATCTGTTCTCGACCGTGGTGATCGCCTGGCAATGGCTCGAGCTCGCCGCGATCGCGCGCGAGGCGCTCGCGGGCAGCCTGCCGCGCGGCCGGGCCTCGCGCGACGCGGGCTACTACCAGGCCAAGCTGTCCGCGGCGCAGTACTGGCTCCACACCGAGCTGCCGCGGATCGACCATCTGGCGGCGCTGTGCCGCGACGGCGAGGACTCGTACTCCGCGTTGAATCCAGATTGGTTGTAGCCCGCCGTGTGGGCGAGCCGATGGGGCAGCGCGCCACGAGGCGGGCTCGATCAGCGAGGCGCCGTCAACGTCTCGAGCCGGATCAGGCTTGCCATCGCGGCCTCCGGCGAGTCACCGCACATCTCGGGCTCCGGCCGCAGGCTCGAACACACGGCCGGGCGGTCCGCCGAGCCGAACAGCGCGCACAGGATCTCCGTGGTCAGGTGCGGGCAGCGCTCGCCGGCTGGCTTGCCGTGGGGCAACGCGGGCAACGACGGCGAGATCGATGGCGCGATGCAACATGCCCCGCAGCCCGATCGACACGACGTCATGCAACAGCGTAGCCCGCAAACACCGCGAACCGCGACGGTCATGTAGGATTCTCGTCGTGGGAAAGCGCCTGTCGCCGAGCGATACGATGTTTCTGTACGGCGAGTCGCGCGAGCAGATGATGCACGTCGCGGGCATGCTGCCGTTCACCCCCGCACCGGACAGCTCCCCCGATCACCTGCGCGAGCTGATGAACGAGCTGCGCACCGCCGCGCCGACGCAGGCACCGTGGAACCTCAAGCTACGCACGCCGGATCTGCTGTGGAACCCGCTGCAGTCGTGGGTCGAGGAGCCCAACGTCGATCTCGAGTATCACGTGCGGCGCTCGGCGCTGCCGACGCCGGGTGACGAGCGCGAGCTGGGCATCCTGGTCTCGCGGCTGCACGGCCATCACGTCGACTTCCATCGACCGCCGTGGGAGATGCACCTGATCGAAGGGCTCGAGCGCGGCCGGTTCGCGTGGTACCTGAAGATCCATCATGCGCTGGTGGACGGCTACACGGCGATGCAGGTGCTGATCAACGCGCTGACCCCGGATCCCGACGAGCGCGATCGCCCGCTATTCTTCTCGGTGCCGCCCAAGCCGCGCGCGGTTCGGCCGCCGACAGCGACGCCAGAGGCGGGCGACCCCACGAACCCGGCCGCCGACACGACGGGAGGGGCGCGCGGGATCAATTACCCGGAGCTGCTCGCCGCGGTGCGCGAACAGTACGGGGCGTCGAAGTCCGTGGTGCGCGCGCTGATGAACGTCGTGCAATCGTCGCGCTCCGGCGATCACGAGCTGGTCTCGCCGCTCGAGGCGCCGCGCTGCCTGCTCAACGCCCGGATCAGCAAGAGCCGGCGGTTCGCGACCCAGAGCCTGCCGATCGATCGGCTCCGCGTGCTTGCCAAGGCCGCCAACGGCACGCTCAACGACGTCGTGCTCGCGCTGTCGGGCGGTAGCCTCCGCACCTACTTGCTCGAGCAGAACGCGCTGCCGACCGCATCGCTGGTCGCGATGCTACCGGTCGCGGTACGCGCCAAGGACGAGACCGGCGGCGGCAACGCGCTGGGCGCGATCCTCGCCACGCTGGCCACCGACGTCGACGATCCCGCCGAGCGGCTCGCGCGGATCGTGGCGTCGACCACGCGCGCGAAGCAGCAGCTGCAGGGCATGTCGAAGGCGGCGATCATGCAGTACAGCGCGCTGCTCACCGCCCCGTCGATGCTGCAGATGATCCCCAGCACCGCGGGTCACGTGCGGCCGACCTTCAACGTCGTGATCTCGAACGTCCCGGGACCCGAGCGGGCGCTGTACTTCCGCGGCGCGCGCCTCGAGGCCGCGTATCCGATGTCGATTCCGGTCCACGGCCAGGCGCTCAACATCACCTGCAACAGCTACGCGGGCCTGGTGTGCTTCGGCTTCACCGGGTGCCGTGATTCCGTGCCCCACTTGCAGCGCCTCGCGGTGTACTGCGGCGAAGCCCTGGCAGACCTCGAGCACGCCGTGCTGAACGCCTGAAGCGGACGTCGCGAGTCCTCGTTGCCGAGGTCACAGCGGCGGTGGCTCGCCGATCCGGACCGTTGCCGTGGTCTGCGCGTCACCAGCGATCGCCTCGGCGAGCGACGGCACGCTCCAGCGCTCGCGCTCGGAGTCACTGACCGACGGATCGACGTTCCACAGCACGCGGTTGCCCCGGCTGATGGCGAACTGGGTGCCGAACCGCTGCGGCTTGCCCTCGTGCTTGAGCCGGCGGTCCTCGGTGGCCGCGACCAGCCACTTGGCGTCGTCGCTGTCCGGCGCTCGCTCGAGCGCGGTGAGCGCCAGCTCGTGGGCCCGTGCGGCGTCGTCCGCGGTGTCCGCCCGGTAGTAGACCACCGCGGCGTGGAGGTAGTCGTCGGACATCGTGGCGCCACCCGCCGCGACGATCTCGGCGACCCGCGCGCGGCGCTTGCGGAACACCTCGACGGTTGCGGGCGGCTCGATCGGTGGGTCGATCGCCGGTTCGATCGCCGGTTCGGGCGCCGGTTCGGGCGCCGGTTCGGGCGCGAGTGCGGCGAGGCCCGCGAGCTGCTCGAGCTCGGCGTTGACCGCGGTGCGATACGCGGCGAGCGTGGCCGTGGCGTCCGCGATCATCGATTGCCAGCGCGGCTCGCGGTGCAGCGGCACCAGCTCGGTGTCGTCGCGCAGCTGGTCGAGCTGGCGCACGTTGTGGGTGAGCGCGCGGCGAACATCATCGAACCCGCGCTCCGGATCGCGCATGTGCGCGGCGCAGCGAGCCGCGCTGGCCCAGTCATGCGCGGCCTCGAACAGCCTCGCGCAGGTGTCCCAGTCGCCGGTCGCGTATGCGGCCGTGCCCTGCGCGATCAGGTGCCGCCGCTTCGCGAACCCGGGGCGTGGCAGCGGCGCGACCTGCGTGGCGGCGGCCGCGGCCTTGCTCCCGGGTGGGGGCTTGCTCGCGGATTCGTTGCCCGAGCAGGCGGCGAGCAAGATCGCAAGGAGGATGGCGGCGGGGAGCATCGCGGTAGACATCGAGTCGGTGTGCTACCGATCATGGATAGCTACCCGGTGGTTGCCCGGTCGGCAACGTGTCGCGGCATGTCGCAATGTGTCCGGGGATCGGACGTTCAGATCGCGCTATCGTCGCCGGCGGTTCGCTTGGCCGTCACCCCGCCGCACGAACGCCGTCACTTGTCGATCGTGACGTTGACCGACGGCGCCCAGGTCTTGTCCTCGGCGGTATAATACAGATACGACGTGCTCGCGGGGGCCTCGTAGCTGCCCGGGACTGCCGCCAGCAGATCGAGCGCGATGTCCTTCTTCGCCGAGGGCGGGAGCGCTCGCCAGTACAGGATCACCTCGCGCGGCCGGGTCTCGAAGAAATCGATCGCGCCGGTGTCGCGGAGCTCCTTCAGCTGCCAGGTCTGGAACGTCAGGCCGCCGGGGATGCCGATCCGCGCGAGCGTCATCGGTACGCCGCCCGCCCAGGTGTTCTCGATGTGGGCACGCAACTTGACGCCTTCGCCCATCTTGACGTGCGCCTTGTCGAGTTGGGTCGCGATGGTGATCTTGGCCGCGGGCGACGACTGCGGCTGGGCGGAGCGATACTCGACCGCGATCGAGTACGGCAGCTGGGCGGCGCCGGAAATCCGGACCTCGATCGTGTTGTGGCCGGGGTGCAGCTTGGCCGCGAGGTCGTCCCAGACCAGGGCGTCCTTGCGGCCCTTGTCGAACTCGATCGTGCCGGCCGGTGCCCCGTTGATCACGAGGGTCGCCGCGCCGGCTGCCTGCATCTGCCGCGCGTGCTCGGCGTACGCGGTGAGCGCCTTGAGGCCGAGGATCGTCGCCTGCGTGTTGCCCCACTGGCCGTAGCCGCTGCGCCGGGAGTTGAGCCAGTCGACCGCGCCGCGGAGCTGGGTCTCGTACTCGCGGGCCGGCGACGCCTTGATCAGCGCGAGGGTCGCCAGCGCGGTGGCCTCGATCGCAAGCGACTCCCCTCCGGACATCGTGATCGATTCATGGGCGCCCGGCCAGCTGCCATCCTTGGCCTGCATCGCCGCGAGCCGCTGCACGATCGATGTGGTGGCGGCTGGCTGGGTGAGCAGGCCCGTGTTCGCGGTGAGCGCTAGCAGGTACGGGTCCTTGGTTTCACCGCCGAGCGCGCGCTGCGCCGCGAGCTCGGTATCGAGGCCGGCGGTGCGCTTGGCCTCGGCGAGCGCCCACATGATGTAGGCGTTGGTCGTAGCGTCACCCGCGCGGCCGAACGAGTCGAGCGCCGCGCTGCTGCGCAGGAAGCCACCCTTGCGGTCGCGGCGGCTCATCAGCCACGCCGCGGTGCGCTCGACCATCTTGTGATCGACGTCGTAGACCTTCGCCATGTCGGCGAACTCCATGAGGCCGTACGCGGTCAGCGCTTCGTGGCCGGGCGTCTTGCCGAACCACTCGTAGCCGTTCTGCGTGGTCTCGTAGCCGGTGAGCAGCTTGTAACCGCGGTCGAGCGTGCCCTGGGTCTTCTGCACCAGCTCCGGGTCCGCGGCGTCGTTCGAGCCGAGGTAGCCGAGGATCATGATGTTGGGGTAGTTCGACGACGAGGTCTGCTCGAAGCAGCCGCCCGGCTCGCGGATCATCGCCGCCATGCCCTTGGTCATCGCGGCGAGCGGCGAGGGATACATCGTCACCGTCGCGCGGATCGAACCGGGCAGGGCGCCAGCTAGCTCGACGTCATGGCGTGCATCGCCGCCTTGCTTCGCGGTCCCCGAGGCCGAGATCTCGAACGGAAACCCGCGCGGCACGACGCGGATCTTCTTCTCGATCGCGTCCTTGAGGCCGAGCGTGGTCAACGTGAGATCGACGTCGGCGCTGCCATCGGTCGCGACGACCTTGAGCGGGAACACCACGCTGCGCTTCTCACCGGGGTTCAGGTGCAGCTTGCCGGCGACCGGATCACCGGTCGACTGGAACGCGGCGCCGAACCGTGCCGTCAGATCGGCGTCGAGCCCGCGGTCGGTCTCGTTGGACAGCGTGACCGGCAGCCGGATCTCGTCGCCCGAGGTGACCTCGAGCGGCAGGTGGGCGTCGAGCGTCAGCGGCATCTTCGACTGGATCGTCAGCGCGCCGCCGCCGGGCAGGCCGCCGGCCGACACCCCCTCCGCGGTGGCGCGGAACGAGGTGATCGCATCCGACGCCACGAACGAGACCGCGGCGTCTCCGGTGGCGTTGGTCTCGACGTTGCCGTTCCAGTAGATGGTCTCGCGGAAGTCAGTGCGCGGGCCGTCGTAGCCCCTGGTGTACGCCGGCACCGGAAACACGCGAACCGGCGCCCAGGCCTGGACATTGTCGCCGTTCCACGGCCGATCCTCGTCGGCCGCCTGGATCTTCGCGCGCCCGCCGCGGCCCGCGAAATCGCGCGCCTTGGCGGCGAGCTCGTTGGCCGCCGCACCGCGGCCGATCATCCCGCCGGCGATACCGGCCTTCTTGGCCTCGGCCAAGGCGTGCCGGGGCACCGCTTGCGCCGGCGGTGCCGCCGGCTTGAGGTCGGCGCGCTCGCGCCGGGGCTTGGCCTGGAAGAGCCGGGGCCTGGCTGGCTCGAGGCGGTCGACCGGCATCGCCCTGGGCGCTGGCGCCGCCATCTCGACCTCGACCGGCGCGGCGGTCATGGTGAGCACGGGGCGCGGTGGTGGGGGCGGCGTGAACACCGGTTGCCACTCGAACCTGCGATAGCCGCGCGTCGCCAACAGCGCGTCCATCGCGGCCGGCGCCTCGGGGGCATCGGAGAAGTAGAAGTTCGGATCCTCGACCACGGTAGCCGGGTCGGCGGCGGTGACGCCGAGCTCGGGCTCGAGGTAGAGGTGGGCCCGCAGCTTGGCGGATTTGTCGTCGGCGAACGACAGCACCGTGTCGTCGACCACCGCGACGCCGACGCTGGCCTTCACCGGCCGGCCGCTGGCATCGCTGGCGTGCAGCGTCAGCGTCACCGGATCGCGCGGCGCGTAGGCCTTCTTGTCCGCGGTGAGCGTGATCTTCAGATCCTGGCCGCGGCCGTGATAGACGAGGCGCTCCGCGAGCGGCTCCTGCGTGGCCGAGAACACCGTGACACGCACGGCGCCCTGGGCGGCCGCGTCGATCGGGAGCTCGAGCAGCGTCGGGACCCCGCCCGCCACGCTGACCGCACCCCCGGCGATCCGGGTCTCGCGCAGGACCGCCTCGACCAGCAGCTCGCGCGAGGTGGTGCAGGTGGCCGCCACCCGCATCACGTCAGGCGCCTTGTCGGCGACACCGCGCAGCACGCACCCGGCGGGCTTGGCGCTCGGCACGTCGAACTTCTGCGCGATCCCGGCGGGCCGGGTGATCTCGACGTGGTACGCGCGAGCCGCCGCCGGCTGGAGGTCGAACCGGCCGAGGCCGTCGTGGATCGACGACAGCTCGCCGACGACCTGCCCGCGATCGTCGACGATCTTGCCTTCGACGTCGGCCGGCTTGCCGATCGAATTCTTGGCCTGGAAGTACACGCGGCCTGGCAAGCCATCGACCAGGTCGCCGCCTTCGGGAAACATCTGGAGCTGCATCGTCGTCATCACGATCGGGATGCGCTTCTGGATCGACTCGGTCACGCCGCCGTCCTCGGCGAGGATCGTCAACAGGCCGTCGCCGCGCGCGATCGCGGCGGGCAGCACGAAGCCGACGCTCGCCTTGCCGTCGCCAGAGGTCTTGATCGCGATGCGCGCGAGCTCGACGTCATCGACCGTGACCACGCCGGTCAGCGGCTTTCCGCCGAACGGCTCGCCGGTCGCGCGCTTGACCTCGATCGCCGCCGACACCCGATCGCCGGCGCCGTACGCCTTGCGGACGAACTCGAGCGTCTTCATCAGCCGCGGCGCTTCGTAGGTGTTGACGATGATGGTCTTGCGGTCGACCGTGCCGTCGTCGGCCGCGAGCTGGAGCGTGTACTCGCCGCCTTCGATTTCGGCCGGCAGGGCGAAGTCGTTGTTGGCCACCCCCGCGGTGGCCAAAAGCCGCTTCTGCATCGCGATCGCGCCGCGCGGCGACACGAGCTGCATGGTCAGGCCGATCGGCGGCCCGCTGATCAGGGTGCCGGTCGCCCGCAGATCGGCGCGGAACCAGATCGTCTCGCCTGGCTGATACAGCGGCTTGTCGGTCATCACATAGCTGCGGCGCGTCGCGTGGCGCTGAAAGTGCGACGCGATGGCGGCGTCGATCAGCTTGCTGGCGTCGGTCGGCAGAAGGCGGGTCGGCAGAAGGCCCGCAAACATCCGATCGGTCGAGCTGGCCGGGCCACGAGCCGGGTCACCAGGGTCCTTCGGGCTGGCAGTGGGTCCGCCGCCGGTAGCACAGCTCACCGACGCGAGGGCCGCACCAAAGAGAATCCGTTTGAATGTGAGCATGACGTGCAGCTTGGCAACGTGCCGAGCGGCCGAACGATCTGGACGACCCGCCGGTACGTGTGCCCACTACGGAATCCCCTGTGAGCGGCGCGCGCAAGGCGATGTGCCAGCCAACGACCGCACGACCGCCATGGATCGACAGGTCAACTGATGGTGCGCAACCGGGAGTAATGGGACCCCCGCGCCGGTCCAGGCCACGCCAAGGTCCGGGCCCAACGCCAACGAGCGAATTCTGGTCGACCCTGTCAGCGCTTGCGCCCGAACAGCCCGGTGCCGCCCTTGCTGGCGGCCTGCAGGCGCGCCTCGATCGCGCGGATCTCGCTCGCCGCTTCGGCGTGGTTGGGCTTGAGGTCGAGGACCTCCATGAAGTGGCGGAGCGCTTCCTTGTCGCGGCCGAGCATGCGCTCGACGCGGCCGAGGTAGAACCGCGCGCGCTCCGGGCGCTGAGACTTGAACACGGCGCGCTCGAGGATCTTGCGGGTCTCGACCCCGATCCCGGGCTTGTCGCCCGCCGCACAGAACTTCGCCCAGGCGAGCATGCCCGCGTAGTCGACGTCCTGTGGATTGAGATCGAGCGCGGTCTTGTATTCGAGGATCGCCTCGCCGGGTTGATCGCGTTTCATCGCGAGCTCACCGCGCTTGAACGCTGCGTCGGCGGCGACCAGGTTATCGGTAGAGACGCGCGATGCCACGGGGTTGCCGGTCGGCGTGCGCCCGTAGCCCGGATCGGTCGGCGTGCGCTGGCTCAGCGGGGTGCGCTGGTCGGCGAACCCCGGCGTCCGCTGGTCGGAGAACCCCGGCGTCCGCTGGTCGGAGAACCCCGGCGTCCGCTGATCGGCAAACCCGCGCATCACATCGGCTTCGCCCGTCGGGGTCCGGGACAGCGCGGGTCTGGACGCGGCGAGCGTGCTCGATCCCGCGCGCGTTGGCTGCGGATCTCCGAACGTCACCGCGCTCTGCTTCGCGGACGCCGGCAACGGGGTTGGGGTCTCGGTGAACCGCACGGTCTCCTCGGTGTCGGCGCGCGCAGTGGTCAACGACGGCGACGGATCGGGCGGCGCAGCGGCCGGATCGGCGGGCTGCAGCCCGCCCACGGGACGCGCCTCCCGCGGCGTGGTCGGTGGCATCGCCGGTTGCGTCCGTCCCGCCGGCGGCGGGCCAGGCCGCGTGGCGACGCGCGCGGCGGTCGCGGGAGGCTCCGACTGCGACTTGGTTCGGGTCGCGGCCGGTGTGTTGGTCCCGGTGTCGCGCGCGGTGGTCGCGGAGTACGCAGAGGGCGACGCGGTGCGCGTGCGGGTCGCAAATGGCGAGGCCGTCGTTGTCCGGGGTCCGGACACCGGCGGCACGCCCGCCCCCGCGAGCGCCGGCTTGGTGGCGGTCCGGCTCGCCTCCGGTGTGCGCGGATAGGTATCCGTCCCCGAGGCAAACGGCGGGTGCGTGGCCGTGCTCGTCGGCGCGACCAGGAGCGAGGTCGGCATCACCCGCTCTGGTGGCGGACCCGGCACCGGTGGAGCATCGTCGACGGGGGCGGTTGCGGTGGCTTCTCCGGCCGCGGCCGTGGTGTTGACCGGCGGCCGATCGCCGCGCGACGCGGCGGGCTCCAGCGGCGCCGACGCACCGGTCGCCTTGCGCGATCCGCCGGGGTCCAGCGGCGCCGACGCGCCGGTCGCCTTGCGCGATCCGCCGGGATCCAGCGGCGCCGACGCACCGGTCGCCCTGCGCGATCCGCCGGGCTCCAGTGGCGCCGACGCACCGGTCACCTTGCGCGATCCGCCGGGCTCCAGCGGCGCCGACGCACCGGTCGCCTTGCGCGATCCGCCGGGCTCCAGCGGCAGCGACTGACGGGTGGTCCGGCGCGGCGCGGGCTCCGGCGGCGCTGACAGCCCTGGATCTTTGCGCGGCGCACCGGGCTCCAGCGGCGGCGACTGCCCGGTTTCTTTGCGCGGCGCCGCGGGCTTCATCGGCAGCGTGCCCGTGCGCGCGGTGACTGGCTCGTCCGTCGTCGCGGTCCGAGCATGGCTGGCCGCGAGCGCCGCGGTCCGCGGCGGCATCATGCACGCGGAGCACGACACGAGCGAATAAATGATCGCCTGCGCGAACCGCGGATCGAGCTCACGATGCGCGGCCTCGAGCTCCGGGAGGCTCGTCCCGCTCCTGAGCGCGTCGAGCACGGGCTGCGCGCTCGACTCGAAGCCGAACCGCGGCAGCTCGTCGATCGCCTCGGGCTTGAGCACGAAGTGCGAGCCGAGCTGCCGGAGATCGCCGAGCAAGCGCTGCTCGGACAGGTTGGTTCGCACGCCGAGATAGATCACGTGACGGTGATCGATCGACACGCCGGAGTACACCGGCAGCGCGATCTGATCATCGAGCACGAAGTCACCACGCTCGATCGAGAACGTGCGTGCCGCGCGCTGCGCGACCAGGCGGAGGCGAAGCTTCAAGACCTGATCGGGCGAGAACCGGACCGCGTCGGCGAGCACGTCGACCTCATCGCGGTCGGGCGACGCCGCGAGCCGGCGCGTGATATCCGGGACCTGGGTCGACGTGATCAGATGATTCGTGAGTGCGATCCGCGCGATCGCATCCGCGGCCAGCGGCGACGTCGCCGCCACGATCGCACCGTCGTCGAACGCGACGCCGTAGCGCTTGCCATCGCTCTCGATCATCAGCTGGCCGGTGTGGCGGCGCTGCGAGATCGCACCCAGGGTCAAGCCCCACGGTCGATCCGTGATGCTGCCGCGGACCTCCATCACCGCACCGCCACCACGGTGGCCATACGTCTATAAGACGAGCTTTCCCCGCCCGATGCAATGCGTGCGTCAGGTCGAGGTCTCGTGAAATAACATATATGAATCAAGGCAGATACCCAGGCCGATAAAGTCGGACATGCGGTCGATTCGCAGGCTGTGCTGCCGCGACGGCGGACCTCCTCAGGCCACCGCAAACACGTTGTACGCGCCTCGTACGTTGGCAGATCACCACTACAACCTCGAGCGACCGCGATGCGCGTCTCACGCAGCTGCAGCGTCGGCCACGGCGCGCTCGTGCCACAACCGTTGCGCTTCTTGTGCACGCAGGCGAGCGGCGCAGGTGGCGGTTCTCCCACGAATTCCAGCGTTGGATGGTGTTCGCAAAGTGACATTGATCGCGTTCGATGCGCGACGTTCTCGATCGTGACTCCCCCGGCACTGCCCAAGAATTGTTCTTACAATCCCGCGTAAAAAGCGGGGCTTTGCCCATGATCCATTATCCCCAGATGAGTTGCAGTGTCGATGTAAACCCGCAGCACCGCGGCAGCCGGCAGCCGCGACGCCAGCATCGTTGAACGCGTGTGCCAGTCCGAGGCCAATCGAAGAGTCCGAGAATCCGAGAGAGTCCGAGAATCCGAGAGAGTCCAAGAATCCGAGAGAGTCCAAAACATCGAGCGCGCCCGAGATACCGAGCGCGTCCACGCGGCGCTCTGGCGAGCCAGGACGGAGCAGGCCCGAGCAGGCCCGAGCAGGCCCGAGCGGGCCCGAGCGGCACCGTCAAGTGAGCCGCCCTACCGCGAGACGATGGTCCGGACATGAGCCGATCGCTCGCTCGGCTCAGCACGCCCGCACCCCACGTCGACGCGCCCGGGGCGCTCGGCGGCGCTCGGGTGCCGTCGCCGTACGAGGTTCACCGGTTCGTCACACGCGCGGGCCTTGTGCCCGCGATGCGGTGGTGGTTCGATCCGCACGCCATGGGTTGTCTGTGCTGCGGTGCCGCGCTGGGGGTGGGCGCGCTATGTCGACCGTGTGCGCAAAGCGTGTCGCCGTGCGACGGGCTGATCCCGGATCACATCCGATCCACGGTCGAGGCGACCGAGGCCGAGGCGTGGGTGGTCGACGGCTTCGGCGGCGCCCATGCGATCGGCGCGAGCTCGACGATCGGCCGCAACCTCGACGGAGACCTCGTCGTGCTCGCCAGCTCGGTGTCGCGTCAACACGCCGGGCTGGAGCGCACCCAGACCAGCTGGACGGTCCGAGATCTCGGTAGCCGCAACGGCACGTTCGTCGATGGAACGCGCTGCCAGGGCCGCACTGTACTGCCCGCGCAGGCGCTGCTCAAGGTCGGCGACGTGGCGCTGTGGTTCCTCGCCGAGGTCGCACACGAACCGAGCGGACCGGTCGCGATGGAGACGGGCGGTGCCGGCGGTGGGATCGTCCGCTACCAGCTGCTGCACGGGGCGTCCGAGCTATGTGTCGTTGGAGGCGGCGATGCCGCGGCCGGCGGTGCCCTGCTGTCGCGTGCCGCGGGTTCCGAGGCCTGGTCGGAGCGTGGCCTCGCACCGCTCGAGTTCCAGCTGCTGCGCGCGCTGTGCGCGCGTGCTCACGACGAGGCCGCGGCACCGTCGATCGTGCGCGGCTGCGTGCCGACCAAGCAGCTCGCGCGCGAGCTGCCATTTCAGTCGAGGTACGCCAACGAGGAGAATGTCCGGCAGGTCGTGCGACGGCTGCGCGCCGCGCTCGCCGAGGTCGGCGCCGTCGGCGTGCTCGCGATCGCACCGGGGCGCGGCTACTACATCGCGTGCAAGGTCGCGGCAACCGGCGCCGATGACCCGAATCGACGCTGACCTCGCTGACCTCGCTGACCTCGCTGACCTCGCTGACCTCGCTGACCTCGCTGACCTCGCTGACCTCGCTGACCTCGCTGACCTCGCTGACCTCGCTGACCGACGCTGGGGTTGTCGCCAGTGCCGGCGCAGCGGTGCTCGATCTTCTGCGACCTTCGGTGCGACCGTCTGGGGAGGGCGTCGCAGCCACGTCGCGGCGGGGTTAGAAAGCCGTTAACCGATCTTGCAACATGGCCAGTCCATGTAATCACTGCCGCAGCGAGGCCATCGCGCGAGCGCAGGACGGGCCTGCCTCGATCCTGGGGAGAGGGCGGATCATGTGGAGTAGAGTTGCGCCGTTAGCGGTGCTGAGCGGGATCCTGGGGATGGCTGGCACGGCGCCCACGGCACAGGCACGCGTACAGGCGGTCAAGGGACGCCTCGTGGCACCGCCCGCACCGACGCTGCCGCTGCCTGATCCGCCACCGGTGCTGGGGTCGCTCAGGGGCGTGCCGGTGCCGCTGCCGCCAGATCTCGACAACTTCGTGCGTGACAAGGAAGCTGCCATTGCGCTGGGTAAAGCCTTGTTCTGGGACGTGCAAGCTGGCAGTGATGGCCAGGCGTGCGCGAGTTGCCACTTCCACGCCGGGGCGGATCACCGGCTCAAGAATCAGCTCGATCCCGGCGTGCTGGGCAGGGACAACTCGTTCACCTCGCCGCTGGCGTCGGGCGGCGCGGGGGGACCGAACTACACGCTGGCCGCGGGCGATTTTCCGTTCCACCGGCTCGCCGATCCGCGCGATCGCAACTCGGCGGTGGTGTTCGACACCAACGACGTCGCGTCGTCGCAGGGAACCTTCGCCGGCATGCTCAAGCTCGTGTCGCCGGTCGCCGTGAACGACGTGTGCGGTCCGCCCGACGCGACCGTGTTCCAGGTCGGCGGCCTCGCGACGCGCAAGGTCGAGGGCCGCAACACCCCCACGGTGATCAACGCGGCGTTCAATTTCCGCAACTTCTGGGACGGCCGCGCCAACAACATCTTCAATGGCGCGAGCCCGTTCGGCCGCCGGGACGCCGGGGCGCGGGTCCTGGAGCTGGCGCCCGACGGCACCGTCGTCGCGGTCGCGATCGCCCTCGACAATTCGAGCCTGGCATCGCAAGCGGTGGGCCCGGCGACCAGCGACTTCGAGATGTCATGCACGGGCCGCAGCTTCGCGGACATCGGCAGAAAGCTGCTCGCGCGCGCCCCGCTGGCCCAGCAAGAAGTGTCGCCGACCGACAGCGTCCTCGGAACGTATCGCCGGCTGTTCAGCAAGGGGCTGCGGACGACCTACCAGCAGCTGGTCGAGCAGGCGTTCCGGCCGACGTACTGGAGCGCCGCGCAGCTCGTGACGCTCAAGGGCCGGCCGTTCACGCAGGCCGAGGCGAACTTCGCCCTGTTCTGGGGCCTCGCGATCGAGCTCTACGAGGCCACCCTGGTGTCGGACGACGCGCCGATCGACCACTACTTCGAGGGCAACACCGCCGCGCTGACCGATCAGGAGGCGCGCGGCCTCGCGATCTTCCAGACCAAGGCCCATTGCGCCGCGTGCCACAACGGCCCCGAGCTGTCGGCGGCTGCCAGCGCGCAGCAGGCCGAGAACCAGGAGGGTGGCCTGGTCGAGCGCATGATCATGGGCGACGCCAACGTCGCGCTGTACGACAACGGATTCTACAACACCGGGGTGCGGCCGACGTTCGAGGACGTCGGCGTCGGCGGCACCGATCCGTTCGGCAATCCGCTGTCGTTCACCCGGCAGTTCAAGCAGCAACTCGTGGGCAACACCGTGTTCGATCCGTTCGCGGTCGACCCGTGCAGCTTCGCGATCGATCCGTGCGTCCCGGTCAGCGACCCGGAATTCCGCGACGCCGTCGACGGCGCCTTCAAGACGCCGACGCTGCGCAACGTCGAGCTCACCGGGCCGTACTTCCACAATGGCGGGACCGCCACGCTGGAACAGGTCGTGGACTTCTACAACCGCGGTGGTGATCGCCGGGGCGAGGACGGCAACGACACCACGGGATTGGGGGCCAACCACAGCAACCTCGATCCCGACATCGAGGTGCTCGAGCTCACCGACGACGAGAAGGCAGATCTGGTGGCGTTCCTGAAGCGGCCGCTGACCGACGACCGCGTCCGCTGGGAGAGGGCCCCGTTCGATCACCCGGCGCTCACGGTCGCCGATGGCGCGCAGGGCAACGAGCACCGGGTCTTCGATGGCAACTCCGACAAGCGCGCCGACGACGCGCCGCTGGTGATACCCGCCGTTGGCGCGGCGGGGCGTTTGGCCCCGCTCGGCCCGCTCATGCCGTTCCTGTACTAGGTTGTACCGGCGGTAGCCACTGGATCTCGCCCGGGGCACGTCGGTTCTGGCTTGTCCGCGCGCCGCGACGATGCTCCGCTTGTCGGCATGGGGTGTGTGGGTTGTGGGAATGGATTGCGCATCGGTGCGCTGTGCCGGCCGTGCGCGCTCGAGGTGGCGCCGTGTGACGGACTGATCCCGGATCACCTGCACTCGCGCGTCGAGGATGCGCGCGCCGAGGCCTGGGTGGTCGACGGGTTCGGCGCGGTGCACGCGATCGCCGCGACGGCGATGCTCGGCCGCAACCTCGACGGCGATCTCGTCGTGCTCGCCGGCTCGGTGTCGCGCGCCCACGCCGAGCTCCGGCGCACCGGCGCGCGCTGGACGGTGCGCGACCTGGCCAGCCGCAACGGCACGTTCGTCGATCGCGTGCGCTGCCGGGACGAGGTCGTGCTGGCGGACCGCGCGGTGCTCAAGATCGGCGATGTCGCGCTGTGGTTCCTCGCCCGGCTCGCCCACGAACCGCCGCCGCTCGCCATGATGACCACGGGAGGCGCCACCGGCGGGCTGATCTGCTACCAGCTCGCGCCCCCCACCGCCGAGCTGCGTATCCTCGCCTCGGACGGCGCGGGTAGCGGCATCGCTGGCGGCGCGCTGCTGTGGCGCACGGCCGGCGCCGCCGCGTGGTCCGAGCGCAGCCTCACGCCGCTCGAGTTCCAGCTGCTTCGCGTCCTGTGTGCCCGCGCGTACGCCGAGGCCGCGTCGCCGTCGCCCGTGCGCGGCTGCGTGGCCACCAAGCAGCTCGCGCACGAGCTGCCGTTCCAGTCGAAGTACGCCAATCAGGAGAACGTGCGGCAGGTCGTGTTGCGGGTGCGCACGCTGCTCGCGGAGGTCGGCGCGCGCGATGTCGTCGCGGCGGCGCCCGGCCGCGGCTACTACCTCGCGTGCCCGGTCAGCGCCGCGGGCGCGCGGGGGGTCCCCCATGCGGCCGGCGCCGCGATCCTGGGCCGCTGGTGACGCCTCACGTCCGCGACTCGAGATCGATCGTGATGGTCAACGTCGGCGTCGAGCTGACGTGCGCGGTGTCGGCCTGGCTGCGCCGGAACTCGTTCCACCACACGACCGCGGCGGGCTTGCTCCAGTCACCGGCCGGCGGCAGCGCCTGCAGCGCCTCGGCGAGCTCCGCGGCCGACGCGGGGCGTGCGGACGGATGCTTCGCCAGGCACGCCATCAGGATCGCCTCGAGCGCGGGGGCGATCGCCAGCGAGCTGACCTCGGACGGCCGCTTCGGCGCCTGGGTGACGTGCTGGACGCACAGCTCGATGGCGGTCTTGCCGTCGAACACCCGCCGGCCGGTGAGCAGGAAGTAACCGACCGCGCCGAGCGCGTAGAGATCGACCGCGTGCGTGAGGTGATCGGGATCGGTCACCGCCTCGGGCGCGACGTACGCCGGGGTGCCGAGCACCGCCTGACTCGACGACGCGGTGTCGCGGGCGATCTCCTTGACGACGCCGAAGTCGACGACCTTCGCGACGTCGAGCACGGTGCCGCGCTCGCACAGGATGATGTTCGCCGGCTTGATGTCGCGGTGGATCAGCTTGGCGGTGTGGGCCTCGTGCAGCGCGCCGCACACCTGGATCAGGATATGGACCACGCGATCCGAGGGTTGTGGGCCGTGACGCCGCACCAGGTTCTCGAGATCGATCCCGCCGAGGTACTCCATCGCATAATAGAACACGCCGTCGGGGCTGCGCCCGTAGTCGAACACCGCGACCGTGTTGGGGTGGGTGAGCTGGCTCATGTTCTGGACCTCGCGCTCGAACCGAGCGAGGTCGTCGGCGCCGACCCGATCGGGCAACAGGAGCTTGATCGCGGTCGGCCGGCGGAGCAGGGCGTGGTGCGCGCGATACACCGCGCCGTTGCCGCCCTCGCCGATCTTGCGATCGAGCGTGTACTGGCCGAGCTGCATCGCCTCGGAGACCTGGCGGCGCAGGCCGTAGATGATGTCGGAGCCCACGGTCGCGAGCAGGATCGGCACGATGCCGAGCACGAGCGCCCCCACGATGAACGCCGGCGACGGCAGCTCCTGCGTGGTCTCGATCGCGAGCACGACCCCGGCGGCCCACACCGGCACGAACACCAGCGTCGACATGACGGCGGTGCGCCGGCCGCTGCTCGGCACGACGATCGCCCGCATGAACACGGTGAACGCCGCGTACATGAACGTCGTGTAGCCGGCGGGGCGCAGGTCCATCGCGAGCACCGCGCTGACGGCGAACGCGCCGCCGATCCCGGTGGCGTAGATCACGTCGATGCCGTGCAGCATGCGCAGCGACAGCGGGCGGCGGACCAGCACGGCGCGCCACAGCACCGCCATCGCCCCGAGCAGCGCCGTCGCCCCGGCGAAGATGATGTTGTTGTCCTTGGGCTCGACGCGCGGATAGATCCGGTACATCGCGGTCAGGAACACGAGCAGCGCGACGATGCTCCAGAACATCAGCTTCGAGAACAACGTCAGCCGGGTCTGCAGGTAGCCGCGCACGTCCTCGGCCGACGATCCGGAGCGCCAGTGCGCGGTCCGTGATTGCCGCACCAGCCGGCCCGCCAGCCGGCTCGATCGAAGCGCGTTTGCCACGAGGGTCACGGTACGCACGATCTGCCAACGCGGTTGGCCGATCCTCGGAGCGGCGCGCGATTCGCCACCGCACGACCGCACAACTACGCACGATCTCTCCTGGTTTTGCCATCCGGCGCGGCGTGCGATCACGCGGATCTAACGCCGGCGCGATGGCCGCTTCACGCGGTCCGACCTCACAACCGGTGCATGCATCGCCGGGTCGTCACGCTGCTCGCGCTCGCCGCGGCCGCGCGTGCCGCCCGTGCGGACCCCGCCACCCCCCAACCGTCGCTCGGCGCGGTGTTCCGCCGCCCGATCCATAGCCCGCGGCTGTTCGCGATGCCGTCGGCGGATGTCGTCGGCGCGTACATGTTGAGCCTGTCGGGCGACGCGAGCCTGCTCGAGAAGCCCGGTGTGCTGACCTCCGCGGGCGTCGTGGCGATCGGGTTTGGCGACATCGCGCAGCTCGAGTACCGCCACACCGAGGCGATCGGCGTCACCGGGCTCGACGCGCCGGTGCCCGCGGTGGGGGTGCAACTGACGTTGCCGCTCCCGGAGCGCCGCGGGCTGCCCGCGATCGGCATCGCGTTCCGGCTCGGTGTGCCGCGCCGCGAGACGATCGAGGGGATGACGGTGGATGAGACCGTCACCGATCTCTACCTGGTGGCGCGCCTGCGCGACGACCACGTGCCGTGGCTGACGCTCCACGGTGGGACCCGGATCTCGAGCGCGAAGGCCGCACCGTCGGATCCCGCGCTCGTCCAGCAGCGCACGCTGGTGCTGCCGACCGCTGGCTACGAGGTCGCGATGACACCGACCGCCAAGATCGTTGGCGAGATCGCGCTCGCGCCGCAGTTCCAGTGGAAGCCCGCCACATCGCCCCGGCCGGCGATCGGGCGCGGCCTGCTCGGGCGGCTCGGCATGCGCTGGCAAGTCCTGCCGTCGATCGTGCTCGACGGCAGCCTGGGCTATCAGATCGACGACGCCGCGCCGACCGACGGGTTCGACGCGGTCGTGACGTGGGACATCCGGCTCGGTGCCGAGGTGTTCGTGCCCTGGGGCGCGCTGGCCTGCCGCGCCGTCGGGGTGTTCTGCGAGTAGCGCGCGGGCGCGCGGAGACCCATCATGAAGCAAGCGAACGGAGTGATTCTCGCGACGGTGCTCGCCACCGCGGCGGTCGCGCACGCCCAACCCACCCCCGATACTCCCCCGGCGGGCGCCGGCGGCGACCACCCGGTCAGCCCTGAGCCCGACGCCCATCGCGCGCCGGATCCGGCGCCATCGCCGGACGGCAAGGTCGATCCGCCGGTCGATCGGTACACGGCGCCCGCCGGCCCAGCGGGCCCAACCGGCCCAACCGGCCGAGCCGGCCCAATGGGTAGCGAGCGTCCACCGATCGACTTTCCCGAGGTGCTGCGGATCCCGACCGGATGGCTGTTGCCGGCGGCCGCGCTGTACTCGACGACGTCGGTCGATACCGGCGGTGGCGTGGCGAGCGACTACCGCGTCGGCCTCGGCGACGTCGCCGAGTTCGGTGTCGCGACCACCGATCAGGTGCGCGCACGCGACCTCGCGACCGACAAGCCCGAGCGGATCCAGCCGTACATCGTCGCGTCGTTTCGGCTCGGCGTCGCGGAGCACCGGCTGTTCGACGCCCAGCCCGGCGTGACCCTCGGGTTCCGCAAGTCGTTCGAACGCACCCACAGCGGCGAAAAGTCCCGGATCGCCGAGCTCACCCTGGTCGCCAGCAAGCATCTCGGGACCCGAGCGGCGCTGCATCTCGGCGGAGCGATCTGGGATGCGTCGCTGCAGGCTACCGAGGCCGCGCCGGGCGAGGACGCAGCCCCGGAGGTCACGCTGCACGGCCACGGCTACGGCCACCAGCTCCGTGTGTTCGGCGGCTTCGAGGCCCAGCCGCTGCCGCGCTCGTCGATCCTCGTGGACATCGGATGGGCGCCAGAGTTCTGCTACCAGTGCACCGAGCCGACCGAGAAGATCAAGCTGCGGCCCGAGCTGTCGTGGGGCGTGCGCTACCAGGTCGCGCGCTTCCTCCACATCGAGTCGGGCGTCCGCGTGCCCGACATCGGCAACTTCAACCTGCTCGACGCGCAGATCTTCGGGCAGATCACGCTGACGTCGTACGCGCTGCGCACCGCGGTCGATCGCCTGAAGTAGCCATGCGGATCGTGAACGCGCCGGTGGTCGCAGCGCTCGGCGTGGTCGCCGCGCTCGCGGCGGCGTGCCCGGCGGCGGCCGATCCAGCCGGCGCGCGCGTGCTCACGGCCCCGACGGCATGGCTGCCGGGGCCCGGCGAGGTCGTCGCGATGCTCGGCATCGATCATCGCGGGGATGGCGCGGCGATCGTCGGCGCCGGGCTCGGCGGGCTCGCAGAGCTCGAGCTCGGCACCGACAGCGATGTCCGCGGCTGCCGCGATTGCACCGCGCGGCCATCCCCGGTCGTGCTGGGCCGCGCGGCGGTCCGGATCGGCGCGCGGCAAAACGCGTGGTTCTCCGGCATGCCGGCGCTGGTGTTCGGCGTGCGCACGGCGTTTGCGGCGGCCGGGCACGCCGTCCACGAGCCGCGCGCGAGCGATGCGTACCTGGTGGCGAGCCGCGATCTCGGCATCGTCCGGCTCCACGCCGGGATCGATGCGCTGAGCGCGAGCGCCGGTGGGCTCCGCGCCGAGGCGCGATGGCGGCCGCTCGCGGGGCTCGAGATCCATCCGCCGATCTACCCGCGCTCGAGCCTGCTGGGCGACCTGGCCTGGGAGCCGGAGCTGGATGCGCGGCGCGGCCCGATGCTCGCGTGGATCCTCGGGGTTGGCGCGCGCTATCAAGCGTTTCGCTGGGCGTCGGTCGAGCTCGCGGTCCGGGTCCGGGAGCACGAGGAGCTCGGCGCGACCACCGTCATGGTCCGCGTCAATGCGATCGCTCGCTGACCCGCACGAGCTCGGCGGCGGCGCGGTCCGGGATCGCGAACCTGACCGCGCCAGATCTGGCGCGCCGCTGCGTTCGCGCGTGAGCTCAACGCCGCGATCGTGAAGCGCCGGGCTTGAGTGGACGACCTCGGCCTACTACGCTTGCTCCAGATGCACGGGGGCATCGAGTGGCTGGTCGATGGTCACGGGTGTGTCCCCGCGAAGCTGCGGGACCGCGCCTCGGTGCTGGCGCTGCTCGATCGGATCGTCGCGGCGATGGACCTCCACGTCGTGTCGACCGTGGTGCACGTGTTCCCCGGCGCGGGCGGGATCACCGCGCTGTACTTGCTCGCCGAGTCGCACCTGACGATTCATACGTTTCCCGAGACCGGGACCGCGACGCTCAATGCGTACTGCTGCCGGCCGCGCGTCCCGGCGCCGTGGCTCGCGCTGTTCGGCGAGCTGCTGGGCGCGCGCGACGTGACGGCGACCGATCACCCGCGGGGCCGCGCATGATCGTCGGCTGTCCGACGTGCGGCGCCGAGGTCGAGTTTCGCTACGACGACTCGTTCGTACGGGTGTGCAGCCACTGCCGCGCTGCGGTGGTCCGCACCGATCGGGGGGTCGACACACTCGGCAGGTTCGGCGATCTGATGCCGATGGCGTCGGCGCTCCAGCTGTTCGCCGAGGGCAACGACGGAGGGACCCGCATCCTGCTGATCGGCATGGCCCAGCTGCGTCACGCGGCCGGCGGCATATGGCAGGAATGGTACGCCAAGCTCGATGGTGGGAAGTGGGCGTGGATCTCCGAGGCGCAGGGCAGGCTGTACCTGACGTTCGAGCGGCCCGACGTCGGCGTGCCGTCGATCGCGCAGCTGGCGCCCGGCGCACAGGTCCAGCTCGCCGGGGCGACGTTCACCGTCGGCGAGCGCGGCACCGCGACGTACGTCTCGGCGATGGGCGAGATCCCGTATCGCCTGGTGCCGAATTCGACGTTCCAGTTCGCCGATCTGGCCGACGGACGCGGCGGGTTCGCGACCATCGACTACGGCGACGGCAGCGAGCCCCCGGCGGTCTACATCGGCCTGCAGGTCACGCCGCAGAGCCTCGGGTTCAGCGGCGGCGAACCCGCGCCGCAGACGGCACGAGCGCCCGGCGCGCGGCTGGCGTGCCCCAACTGCAACGGCTCCCTCGAGCTGCGGGTGCCGGATCAGAGCCTGCGGGTCGCCTGCCCGTACTGCAATAGCCTGGTCAGCGTCGAGGGCGGCACGCTCGCGGTCATCGCCCAGCAGGCTCGCAAGCCCACCCCGGTGATCGCCCTGGGCAGCAAGGGCCGGTTCCTCGATGGCGAGCTGACCGTGATCGGCCACGTCGTGCGCAGCGCCTACATCGACGGCGCCTGGTGGCCGTTCGAGGAGTATCTGCTGTACGCCCCGAGCGTCGGGTTCCGCTGGCTGGTGTGCTCCGACGGCCACTGGAGCTACGTGCAGCCGGTCGCGACCGGCGCGGTCGACCTCACGCGCGGCATCGCCTACGACGGCGTGGCGTTCCGCAAGTTCCAGGCCGCCGAGCTGCGGGTCGACAGCGTGCTCGGCGAATTCTACTGGCGGGTCCAGGCCGGCGAGCGGGTCCACGCAGAGGACTACATCGCGCCGCCTGCGATGCTGTCGCGCGAGGTCACCGCGTCGGAGCAGAACTGGTCGCTGTCGAGCTACCTGACCGGGCGCGAGGTCAACGCCGCGTTCGCCACGCGGCTGGCGCTGCCACCACCGGTCGGGGTCGCTCCGAACCAGCCGTATCCCGCCGGGCTCGGCAAGGTGATGGCGCTCGCGATGGTCGCGTTCGTTGCCGTCGGTGTCGGCAAGTGCGCCAGCGCGCCCGGCGCCGAGAAGCTGCGCCAGCGGTTCAGCGTCGCGATGGCCAGCGGCAAGCCCACGCCCGCCATCGATCCGACGCTCGGCGCCGTGCCACCGCTGCCGTCGTCCGCCGCCGATCCGGTGACCGGCAGCGAGCCGGCCGACCCCAATGCCACGGTCATGTTCTCGTCGAAATTTCGGCTCGATGGCGGCCAGAACATCGCGTTCGACCTGTCCGCCGGGGTCGTCAACAACTGGGCCTACGCGGTCATCGACCTGATCAACGACGAGACCGGCAGCGTGGTCAGCTTCGACAAGTCGATCGAGTACTACGCGGGCTACGACTCCGACGGCTCGTGGACCGAAGGCTCGGCTACCGCGAGCGAGGTGCTCGGCCCGGTCACGGCCGGCACGTATCTGCTCCGCGTCGAGGCCCAGCACGGCGGCACCGGCGGGGTCGAGCTCACCGTCGTGGTCCGCCAGGGCGTGTTCCGCTGGCCGTGGTTCTGGCTGTGGCTCGGCGTCCTGGCGGTTCCGTTCTGCATCGTCGGGCTGCACGCCGCGAGCTTCTATCGCCGGCGGTGGAGCACCAGCAACCTCGGCGGCTCGCACCCGGCCGCCGACAGCGCCAGCGGAGATGACGATGACGACTGACCAGCCACCCGCGTCGCCACCCGCGTCGCCACCCGACAGGCCGCGCGTGCCGCGCGCGCGGCCGCCGCTCGCGACGATCGTGCTCGCGGTGTACGGCGCGCTCGTCGTCGGCGGCTACGCGGTCCTGGCGTACACCGACTACGAGCCCGGCTCGCCGGAGCGCGCCGAGATCCCGGCGAGCGTGCGATCCTCGCAGGGCGGCTATCGGTCGTTCCACTTCTGGCACAGCGGTTACCACGGAGGTAAGTGATGAAGCTCGAGAATATGGGCGATGCGGTGATCTCGACCGCGGTGTTCGCGGGCATCGGGCTCGCCGTGTTCGGGATCGCGTTCTGGCTGATGACCAAGCTCGCGCCGTTCTCCGTGAAGAAGGAGATCGAGGAGGATCAGAACGTCGCGCTCGCCGTCATCATGGCCGGCGTGTTGATCGGCATCTCGCTCATCATCGCCGCGGCGGTAAGTGGCAGCTGAGCCTGCGCCGCCGGGCGGTGCGCGCGCATCCGATCCGGCGCGCATCGCTGCCGGGGCGCTGTACCTCAACGTCTTCATCGTCGCGATCTGCGGCCTGATCTACGAGCTGCTCGCCGGGACGCTCGGCAGCTACTTGCTCGGCGACTCGGTCACCCAGTTCTCGCTGGTGATCGGCCTCTACCTGTCGGCGATGGGCGTGGGCGCGTGGCTCTCGCGCCGGCTCGAGACCGACCTCGCGCATCGCTTCCTCGACATCGAGCTCGCGGTCGCCGTGGTCGGCGGGGTCTCGGCGCCGGTGCTGTTCCTGGCGTTCGGCTCGGTCGTGCACTTCCAGGTGGTCCTGCTCGGGTTCGTCGCGGCGATCGGCGTGCTGGTCGGGCTCGAGCTGCCGCTGCTCATGCGCCTGCTCGAGGGCCAGGTCGCGTTCAAGGACCTGGTGTCGCGCGTCCTGACGTTCGACTACATCGGCGCGCTCGCCGCCGCCGTGCTGTTTCCGCTCGTGCTGGTGCCCAAGCTCGGGCTCGTCCGGTCGTCGCTCGCGATGGGCGCCGCCAATGCCAGCGTCGCGCTGTGGGGTACGTGGCTCTTGCGCGACCAGCTCGGCGCCGCGCGGCGCGGCCTGCGGATCCGCGCGATCGCGGTGCTACTCGGCATGGGGATCGCGATCGGGTTCGCCGATCGATTCACGACCTGGGCCGAGGACGAGATGTACGCCGATCCGGTCGTGTTCAGCGAGACCACGCCGTACCAGCGGATCGTCGTCAGCCGCGGCCGCGCCGGCTTCCAGCTGTTCCTCAACGGCAACTTGCAGTTCGCCTCGGCCGACGAGTATCGCTATCACGAGGCGCTGGTCCACCCGGCGATGATGGCCGGCGATGCGCCGCCGCGCCGCGTGCTGATCCTCGGCGGCGGCGACGGCCTGGCGCTGCGCGAGGTGCTGGCCCATCCGTCGGTCGAGGCGGTCACGCTCGTCGATCTCGATCCCGCGATGACCTCGCTCGCGCGCCGGTTCCCCGCGCTCGGTACGCTCAACCGGCAATCGTTCCGCGATCACCGGGTCACCGTGGTCAACGACGATGCGATGGTGTGGCTCGCCGACCATCCGGAGATCTGGGACGCGATCATCGTCGACTTCCCCGATCCGAACAACTTCGCGCTCGGCAAGCTGTACACCCGGCTGTTCTATCGCCGGCTGCTCGCGCGGCTGTCGCCGGGCGGCGCGGTCAGCGTCCAGGCCACCTCGCCGCTGTTCGCGCGGCGCTCGTACTGGTGCATCATCGAGACCATGCGCTCGGCGGGGTTCGCGGTCCGGCCGTATCACGTCACCGTGCCGTCGTTCGGCGAGTGGGGCTATGCGCTGGCGCGCCGGGTCCCGTTCGCGCCGCCCGCGCACGTGCCCGGCGTCGCGCTGCGGTTCCTCAACGACGCCGCGCTCGCCGCGATGTTCGAGCTCCCCGCCGACATGGCGCCGGTCGCGGTCGAGATCAACCAGCTCGATAACCAGGCGCTGGTCCGCTACTACGAGAAGGAGTGGCGCCGGTGGGAATGACGTCGCGGCGCGATTTCGTGGCGATGCTGCTCGGGGCCCCGGTCGCGTCCGCGCTCGGCTGCGGCGCGCGGGCGCCGAGGATCCCGCCGGGTGCGCTGATCGAGACCGGGATGACCCGCGGGCACGCCGTGATCCGCGATCATCGCGGCGCCCCCGCGGTGACGCGCTGGCGCGACCACGCCGTCGCGATCATCGGCTCCGGCGTCGCGGGGCTCGCCGCCGCCTGGGAGCTCCGCCGGCGCGGCATCGAGGATGTCGTGGTGCTCGAGCTCGATGACGTCGCGGGGGGCACGGCGCGTGGCGGCGAATCGGCGGTCACCCGGTACCCGTGGGGCGCGCACTACATCGTGGCGCCACAGGCCGATCAGCCCGAGCTGATCGCCGTGCTGCGCGAGCTCGGCGGGATCGAGGGCGAGGCCGCCGATGGCACGCCGATCGTCGACGAGGCGCTGCGCTGCCGCGAACCCGAGGAGCGCGTGTTCTATCGCGGCCGGTGGTACGAGGGCCTCTACCTCGACGCCGGTGCCAGCACCGAGGATCACCGCCAGCTGGCGGTATTTCGCCGCGAGATCGACCGCTGGGCGGCGTGGCGCGACCCCGGCGGTCGCCGCGCGTTCGCGATCCCGATGGGACGGTCGAGCGCGGCCCCCGAGGTCACGGCGCTCGATCAGATCTCGTTCGCCGCGTGGCTCGACGCCCGCGGCCTGACCTCCGAGCGCCTGCGCTGGCTGTGCGACTACGCGTGTCGCGACGACTACACGCTGCTCGCCGCCGACACCAGCGCGTGGGCGGGCCTGTTCTACTTCGCCGCGCGCCAGCGGACGCCGGGCGGCACCGCCCAATCGGTGGTGACGTGGCCCGACGGGAACCACGCGCTGGTCCGCCAGCTCGCGGCGCGGGCGACGATCGAGACCGGCGTGGCGGTGCACAGCGTCGCGGAGACCGGCGAGGTCGTCGCGAGCGGCCGCGACGGCGCGTTCGGCGTGCGCGCGCGGCGCGTGGTCGTCGCGGTGCCGGCGTTCGTGCGCAACCGGATCGTCGCGCCCCAGGTCACGGTCGGCGACTACGGCGCGTGGGCGGTCGCCAATGTCCACCTGCGGGCGCGGCCCGCCGAGCTGCATCGCGCGCCGCCGGCGTGGGACAGCGTGTTCCGCGACAGCCCCAGCCTGGGCTACGTGTCGGCGACGCACCAGCAGGGCCGCGATCGCGGGCCGACGGTGTGGACCTGGTACTACCCGTTTCCGGGCGACGCCCGGCGCGCGCGCACCCAGCTCGCCGGCGCGAGCTACGCCGACTGGGCCGAGGTCGTGCTCTGCGATCTCGAGCGCGCCCACCCCGATGTCCGCGCGCTGGTCGATCACATCGAGGTCGCGTTCTGGGGCCACGGGATGATCCGACCCCGCACCGGCTCGCTGTTCGGTGGCGACCGGGCCGAGCGCGCCCGGCCCGCCGGCGTGATCCACTTCGCGCACACCGACCTGTCGGGGATCGCGCTGTTCGAGGAAGCCTTCGATCAGGGCCTGCGCGCCGCGCGCGAGGTCGCCGAGGCACTCGCGTGATCGGCGCAGCACCCGAGTCCGCAGCCGAAGCCGAGACCGCGCCGGACACCGAGACCGGCACCGAGACCGCGCCGGACACCGAGACCGACACCGAGACCGGCACCGAGACCGAGACCGAGACCGAGACCGAGACCGAGACCGAGACCGAGACCGAGACCGAGACCGCATCCGAGCCCGCGGGGGACACCGAGACCGACACCGCATCCGGGCCCGCGCCGGCCGACACGAACACCGACACCGTGCCCGCTCGAGGCGCGCGGACGCCCAATCCGCGGCATGACGACGCGGGGCAGGGGACGGACTCGTGCGGCGAGCGGACGGCACGAACGCGCTGGCTGTTCTCCGCGCCGATCGACCTCGCGCTGTTCGGCGGCACCGCCGCTGTTGCGTTGCTGCTGGTGCTCGCCGGCCCCTCGACCGGCAGTGAATCTCCGGAATGGACCTGGATCACCGGCGTGCTGCTGGTCGACGTCGCCCACGTGTGGTCGACCGCGTTCGTCGTCTACCTCGATCCCGTCGAGCGCCACCGTCGCCCCGCGCTGTACGCGATCACGCCGGTGGCGGCGTTCGGCGCCGGCGTCTCGCTGTACGTCGCCGGCGAGGCCGTGTTCTGGCGCGCGCTCGCGTACCTCGCGGTGTTCCACTTCATCCGCCAGCAGTACGGCTGGGTGATGATGTACCGCGCGCGGCACGGCGAACGCGCGCGCATCGGGCGCTGGCTCGATGGCGCGACGATCTACGCCACCACGCTGTATCCGCTGATCGTCTGGCACACCCAGCTGCCGCGCGCGTTCTGGTGGATGAAGCAGGATGACTTCGTCACCGGCCTGCCCGTAGCGACGGCGACGATCGCCGGCTGGATCTACGCGGCGCTGCTCGCGGCGTACGCGGCGCGCGCCATGCTCGCCGCGCGCCGCGGGCCCGTCGCGTGGGGCAAGCACGTCGTCGTCGCGACCACCGCGGCGTGCTGGTACGTCGGCATCGTCGCGACCAACGCCGACTACGCGTTCACCGTCACCAACGTGTTCATCCACGGCGTGCCGTACCTCGCGCTGGTCTACCTCTATGCCCGCGCCGCTGCGCGCGAGCCGCGCTCCCGCACCGGCGCCACCGCGCGGCTGATCGGCCGGCGCCGCGGCCTCGGCGTGTTCCTCGCGACCCTGTGGGCGATCGCCTATCTCGAGGAGCTGATCTGGGACCGCGCGATCTGGCACGACCGCGGCTGGCTGTTCGGCGCCGGGATCGACGTCGGCCGCGCGGCGACGCTGATCGTGCCGCTGCTCGCGGTCCCGCAGCTGACGCACTACGTCCTCGACGGCTTCCTGTGGCGCCGGCGCGCCAACCCGCGGCTCGGTCGCCTGCTGTGACCCGCGGTTCAGCTGCCAGTGATCAGCAGATCAAGCGCTTCGATCAGCGTGGCGCGTTGTTGCGTCAACGAGCCGACGATCTCACCGAGCGCGCTTCTGGGAACTGCACTGAGGAGTGGAAACACGACGACGTAGTCATCGCTGCGGAGCCTGATGACCGGATGGAGCCGCGTGGTCGGTTGTGTGTAGCGAGCACGCGGTATCATCGGCACCACGAGCCTTGTCGTAAGCCTGGCGTGGAGGTCGGCCTGGATGTCCACAACGAGTGGATAGACGGTCGCGTTTCGCGTCCTCAGTACATCGAACTGGGGCATCAGAACTGACGAAGCTCTTCGCCGAAGACGCCGTGCTTCTCGACGAAGGCGTTGTAGTAGTCGATCGCCGCTTCGTTGTCCGCGAGCCAACGTGCTTGCTCCGCTTCGACGACGGCTTTCTCGATCGCGACCTCGACGACTTCCGAGAGGTTGAGGCCAAGCGCCTTCGCGCGCTGCACCAGATCGATTCGCAGCGAAAGATTCGTCGCAGCCTTGCGCGCTCGTCGGACGGGCGCACGCACCGGTTGCTTCCGCTTCGGCGCCAGGCGAGATGCCATGCGCAGATCATATGCGCATCATTGGACCGGGTCAAGCGGGCGGTCGAGGGGCAGGGAGATGTCGAGGCGAGTGCGCGCTAGCCAATCGCCGGCACTTGCGGCTGTCGTTGGCGGGGGTAGCATGCCGGGTCTTGGGTCGCTGGCAACGCTACTGGTTCGCGGACGGCGGACGTCTCGCCGCCGCGGTCGTTCGCATGGGCATCGCAGCCGCGGTGCTGCTCACCCTGTTGCGGCTCGCGACGCTGTCGACCGTGCATCTGCCGGGGCCGCCCGAGCTGTATCGCCCGGTCGGGATCTGGATGCTGCTCGGCCACACGGTGCCGCCGGGATGGCTCATCGATGCGCTGTGGGTGACCGCGTGGACCAGCAGCGCCGCGATGCTGCTCGGGCTCTACACCCGCGCGGCCACCGCGGTGAGCTGCGGCGCCGCGCTGGCGCTGGTGTCACTGTCGTTCGCGTCGAGCGCGACCTGGTCGCACCAGTACAACGTCGTGTTCCTGGCCCAGATCGCGTTTCTCGGCGCGCGCGGCGGCGACGCGCTCTCGATCGACGCCGTCGTCCGCCGCTGGCGCGAGCACCCGGCGATCGACGTGCCGCGCGGCTATCAGTGGTCGCTGCGGCTGGTCCAGCTCGCGGTCGCGCTGATGTTCGCGGGCGCGGCATTTCACAAGATCATGCACGGGCACTTCACCCTGCGCTGGGCGCTGTCCGACAACCTGCGCTACCAGCTGCTCGTGCGCTACGACCTCGCCGGCCTGCCCCGGCCGGCGCTGGCGAGCTGGCTTATCGACGACGCCTGGCGGTTCCGCACCGCCGCGGTGCTGAATCTGATCTCGCAGTCGATGCCGATCGCCGCGTGCATCTTCGTGCGGCGGCCGCTGATCCGCGCGCTCGCCGGCGGGTTCTTCCTGCTCGAGATCATCGCGTTCAGCTTCATCATCAACCTGTGGAACCCGCACTGGCTGCCGCTGGCCGCGGTGTTCGTCGACTGGGATCGCCTGGTCGCGTTCGTCCGGCGCCACCCTCATGTGACCCCGAAGGTGCCCGCCGGCTGGACGCCGCCTCGCGCCGCGCGGATCTTCGTCGTCGCGTTCGTCATCTACGACGCGATCACCGCGCTGATCCCCACCGTCGACCAGCGGGTCAATACCTATCCGTTCTCGGCGTTCCCGATGTTCGCGACCGTGCGCGCCCGGGCGCCGTACGACCAGCACTTGCCGTACTCGGTGACCGGCGATCGGTTCGAGGCGCTCTCGGATCGCCCGCTCGATGACGCGGCCCAGCGCTGGCTCGATCACACCAACCGCCGGCTCGAGACCGTCCGCGACCCGGAGCTCTTGCGCAAGAAGCTCGCCGCGATCCTCGCCGAGAGCCAGCGCCGGTTTCCCCAGTTCGGGATCCAGGGGCTGCGCCACTACCTCGCGATCTTCGAGGCCGCGGCGTACCCAGCGCCCGCGCGGTTCGAGCCGCACCTGATCGGGATGACCGGCGAGATCGATCGCAGCGGCGCGTTTCATACCGTGCTCGGCACGATCGACGGGACCGGCGTCGCGCTCCGCCCGGTCGGCCTCGACGCCAGCGGCGCGCAGCTCAGCTACTACCGCGACGACACCCTGCAGCCCCTGCCGATCAAGAGCGAGCGCACCGGCGATCGGTTCCTGACCGGTCCGCTCGACGGTGATCCGATCTATGTCGTCGCCACGATCGGCAGCGACCGGTGGCTGGTGGCGTCCCGGCGCGCCTGGCGCTGGGAGTGAACCGGGTCACCGGTCACGTCCTCCGATCATCAAGCATCGCGCGCACCTCTGCCGCCACCTGATCGCCGTCGACTGGCGAGCACGTCGGTAGCTCGGGTCGAAGTGACCTTCGACGCGAAATCGCTAGCGAAGCTTCAGATCGATCGCGCGCGCGCTGCGCCAGGCGTCGAGCTCGGCGGTCGTGACCTCGTGCTCGTGGTGCAGGGTCCAGTTGAGACACGCGATCACGTCGTCGGCGTCCTCGAGGCCGATGCCGATCCGGATCAGCCGATCGATGCCGAGCTGCACCACCTGCTCGGCGGGCGAGAAGTACTCCGACACCGTCCGGTGGTGGTTCACCTTGGTCGCCAGGCCATCGAACGACAGCGCGTAGCGCGGGACGCCGCACGACACCAGCACGTCGGCGATGTGGCGGTGGCGCGCCTCGTCCGCGCCGGCGACCCGAAACGCCATCAGCGAGCCGGTGCGGCGATAGTCGCGCGCGATCACCTGGGCGTCGGGGTGGCCGGGCAACGACGGATGGAACGCCCGCTCGATCCGCGGATGACCGGCGAGAAAGCCGGCGACCCGCGCCGCGGTCTCGCAGCGCCGCGCGTAGGCCCGCTCGGCCGCGGGCAGCCCGGCCGCGATCCGCTGGGCGCGCTCGTCATCGAGGATCCCGCCGCGCATCGCGACCAGATCCATCAGCTGGTTGGCGAGCTCGGTGTCGTTGGTGGCGATGTAGCCGCCGAGCGCGGTGTCCTGGCCGCCGAGCGCCTTGGTCAGGCTGCCGACCACGACGCGGGCGCCGGTCGCCAGCGGCGGGGTGCGAAACGCCCACGGCGTCGCGATCGTCGAGTCGAGCACCAGGTTCGGGGTCGCGCCCGCGAGCGCGGCGACGTCCTGGGCGCGGGTCAGCGGGTTGGTGAACGTCTCGGCGAACACCAGCTGGGTCTCGGGCCGGATCGCGGCGACGAGCGCGGCGTGATCACCGTCGTCGACCAGCGTGACCTGGGCGCCGACCCGCCGCGCGCTGTGGTCGATGAACGTGCGGGTCTTGTTGTAGACCTGCCGCATCACGACGGCGTGCCCGCCGGCCTGCAGCACGACATCGGTGACCAGCGCGACCGCCTGCATGCCGCTGTCGGTGACGATCGCCGCCCGCGCCCCCTCGAGCGTGCGCAGCGCGGCGATCAGCTCGCTCGTGCCGGGCGTGCCGTAGCGGGCGTAGAGGTGCGGCAGCTCCGACCACGCGCCGTCGCCCAGCATGAGGAACGCGGCCTTGGCTTCCTGCCACGCGACCACGTTGGGCGAGCCGAGCAGATCGCGCTGGATCGTGCGGCGCGTCGGGTGCAGCCACGCCACGCCGGTGTCCCGCGCATGGGCGTCGAGCGCGCCGTGCAGCTCGCGGGTCGCCGCGGCCATGCCGGCGAGCGGAGGGCGCTCGCGCGGGCAGCCTGCCGGATCGAGCCACGCCGCGATCGGGGCGCTCACTCGACGACTCCGAGCCACAGCGTCTGCTCGACCCGGCCGAGCTCCCGGATCTGGTCGACCACCTCCTTGATCTGCGCGTCGTCGCTCGCCGAGATCACGAAGCCGTGGTGGGTGACCAGCGGCTCGCCGCGCGTCGCGCGGTTCTGCACGGTGAGCCCGGCGCGCCGGACCAGCGAGTCGATCCGGCGCGCGAGGCCGGGATGTGCCTCGGCGGTGACCCGCAGGTAGTGGCGGCGTGCCGGCGACGGCACGGGCAGGACGCGATGCGGCGCCGGCCATTGCACCGAGTTATCCTGCGCCAGATCGATCAGATCGCCCAGGATCGCCGTCGCCGTCGGCATGCCCCCGGCGCCCATGCCGAACAGCGACAGGTCGCCCGACGACTCGCACTTCAGATACACCGCGTTGTACTCCTCCTCGACCGACGCCAGCAGGTGCCAGTCGGGGAGCAGGAGCGGCTCGACCGCCGCGCTCAGCTGATCGCCGCGCCGCGCCGCATGCGCGATCAGCCGGATCCGGAACCCCATCGCCTCTCCCAGATCGCAGTCAGCGGGCCACAGCTCGCCGATGCCGCGCACCGAGAGCATGTCGGGCGGGATCCAGGCGCCGAACGCGCGGTACGCCAGGATCGACAGCTTGGCCGCGGCGTCGTGCCCGTCGACATCCGCGGACGGATCGGCTTCGGCCAGGCCGAGCCGCTGCGCCTCGGCGATCGCGCGATCGAGCGCCCACTCGTCCTGCTCGAGCCGCGTGATGATGTAGTTGGAGGTCCCATTGACGATCGCCATCAGGCTATCGACCTCGTCGGCGCGGTGCGACAGGTGCCGGATGATCGGCAGCGCGGCGGCGACCGCGGCCTCGCACAAGAGCGGCGTCCCGGTGCGCTGCGCGAGCACCCCGAGCTCGGCGAGCTTGCGGGCGAGCAGCGCCTTGTTCGCCGTGACGACGGGCTTTCCGGCCGCGAGCGCCGCGGCGACCGTGGCCTCGACCTCGAGCCCCCCGGCGACCTCGACGATCACATCGACCTCGGGATCGGCGACCAGCTCGATCGCGCGGGTCGTGCGCGGCACCCCGTCGGCGAGCACGGTGCGCGGCTTGGCGAGATCGCGGATCGCGAGCCGGGTCACGCGGAACCGCACGCCGTAGCGATCGGCCATCGCGCGGGTCTGGCGATCGAGCAGCGCGAACACGCCGCTACCCACGGTGCCGCAGCCGATCATGCCGATCCGGATCTCGCGGACCGGCCGCGCCCCGACGCCCTCGAACCGCTCGCGCGGGGTCGCGGCATCGAACGCGCGGGCATCGCGCAGCAGCGCCGCGAGCCGGGTCTGATCGGCGAGGAACGCGTCGTGGCCGAACTCGGAGTCGAGCTTCCACAAAGAGCACGTCGCGCCGACCGCCTGGAGCTCGCGATACAGCTCGTGCTGGAGCGGGAACGGAAACACCAGATCGCCCGGCACGCCGACGACGAGCACGTCCGCGGTCACCCGCGCGAGCTGCGCGCGCAGCGCCTGCTGATCGGTGCCGAAGTGGCTGCGATCGATCGCCTCCGACAGCAGCAGGAACGTGCGCACCGGAAACCGCGCCGCGAACCGCTCCCCGTGATGATCGAGGTAGGCGGCGACCGGCGGGCGGGCGAGGCCCGGCACCAGCACGCCGAACCGGGTGTCGAGCTCGTCGCGACCGCGGTACGTCAGCATGCCGAGCTGGCGCGCCCGGATCATCCCGGTCGCGACGTCGCCGGTGCGCAGGCCGTCGCGGACCAGCTCGCGCTGCAGGTGGCGCGTCGCCGTGCCCCAGCCATCCGGGCGCAGGCCCGCCGAGATCGTCACGAGGCGCGCACAGCGGCTGGCATGGCGCACCGCGAACGCGATGCCGACCAGGCCGCCCAGGCTCGCACCGACATAGGTCACCGGGCCGGTACAGCCGAGCCCATCGAGCCAGGCCGCCATGAGATCGGCGAGCCCGAGCGCCGACAGCATCGGGATCGGGCCGTCGTCGAAGCCGCGCCACGTCGAGCCGTTGCCAGGCCAGCACGGGCACAGCACCGTCGTTCGCGTCAGATCGATCAGGTCGGGCGCCTGGAGCGCAGGCCACCACGCTTCGGCGCCGCTCGGTGGATCGCCGAACGGGAACGGCGACGCGGTGATCCCGCCGACGACGATCATCACGGGCGCGGTGCCGAGCGGCAGGCCGAGCATGTACCCGGCGAGCTCGACATCCACGAGCGTGTGACCCTCGACCACCATCGACTCCCGGCGGACCTCGTAGCGGCGTGGCGTCGGCGGAGGAACGTTCGGCAGAGCTGCACTAGCGGACATACGTCCGTGATGCTCGGCGAAAGGTCTGGCTCGGTCAATCTCCGGGAGCCAGCGAGAACCCACGCCGTGGTGGCGGCCACCGTCGGGGCCTCGCGTGAGATCGCGCGCGGGCGAGCGGCGTCACCATCGGCTGCTTCGGTCGCGTACGCAGGCCAACCGGCCGTGCTTGTCGGGACGGCACAGCGCGGGCACGGTTCGCAGTCGCGCTGCATCGTCCCCGGGGCCGCGCTGTGATTCGGGGCCGACCCGTTCCACAAACGTCTTTGCGCGACCGCAAGTTACGGAGCGCCGAAAGCTGCGGTCAGGCTCGAACGATTCTTACCGTCCGATTGAACCTTCTTTACTAGCGAGCGAACCATGGTGCCGTCTTCGGCTGCAGGTTAGGATTCCGTCGTGGCGGGGATCGATGAGGCGAACGCACGCGCCGAGCTCGCTGCGATGCAGGATCGGCTCGCGCGAGATCCAGTCTCTGCCCTTGGGGTCACTCCAGGCGCGACGCCGGAGGAGGTACGTTCGGCGTTCCTCGAGCTCACCAAGCGGTACCACCCGGTGCGGTTCGGCCGGATGGCGGTCGATATCCAGCAGCTCTCGAACGAGGTGTTTCTTGCGCTCCGGGGCGCCCACGACACACTCGCCAAGATTCGGCGGCGGCAGACCGGACCGATGCCGACCGCGCGCCCGACAACGGCGCCGCCGGCCAACCAGCGGATCCTGCCGCCGGTGCCGCCACGATCGACGCGCCCCGCGGGCACCAGTGACAGCGGCGAGCGGCCCGCCATCGGGGCGCCGCCGATCACACCGTCCATGGGTCAGCCGATCACACCGTCGGGGGGATCGAAGACTGTGCCGCGCCCCGCCGCGCCGCAGCCCGCACCACGACCCGCCCAAGGTGCCGTAGGACCGGTTCGGCCGACCGTCGCCCCGCCCATCACACCCGTCGCGCCGTCGGCGGCACCGCGCGAGGAGGCGGCCGTCCTCGATTTCCTGAGCCGCCAGCAATGGGATCAGGCGCGAACCGCGCTGCATCAGCTAGCGGCGCGCGATCCAACCTCCAAGCGGCTGCGTGCGTTGACGTCATACGCCCGCGGACGCCAGGCCCAGGTCGAGGGCCGGGTCGACGATGCGCGCGTCGAGCTCCACGACGCCCTCGACCTCGATCCCGACCTCCAGCTCGCCAAGACCGCTCTGACCGAGCTGTTCACTCGCCGTAAATAGGTATACTTCCCGACGAGATATGGGCCGCGTCATCGGGATCGATCTCGGCACCACGAACTCGTGTGTGGCGGTACTCGAGGGCGGGGAGCCGACGGTCATTCATAACCAGGAGGGCGGGCGCACCACGCCGTCGATGGTGTCGTGGAACGCGGATGGTGACGTCGTCGTCGGTGCCGCGAGCAAGCGGCAGATGGTCACCAATCCGCAGCGAACGGTGTTCGGCGTCAAGCGGCTGATCGGCCGCAAGGCCCACGACCGCGAGGTCCAGTCACTCGCGACCCGGTTGCCGTACAGCATCGTCGCGGCCAAGAACGGTGATGCCTGGATCGACATCGCCGGCACCCCGCGGTCGCCGCAGGAGATCTCGGCCCACGTGCTCGCCAAGATGAAGCGCGTCGCCGAGGACTACCTGGGCGAGCCGGTGTTCGAGGCCGTCGTCACCGTCCCCGCGTACTTCGACGACGTCCAGCGCCAGGCCACCAAGGACGCGGGCGCGATCGCCGGGCTCACGGTGCGCGCGATCCTCAACGAGCCGACCGCCGCCGCGCTCGCGTACGGCGCGCAACACCAGCACAACCAGCGGCTCGCCGTGTTCGACCTCGGCGGCGGCACCTTCGACATCTCGATCCTGGCGATCGAGAACGGCGTGTTCGAGGTGCTCGCGACCCACGGCGACACCTCGCTGGGCGGCGACGACTTCGATCGCGTGATCATCGATCTGCTCGCCGACGAGTTCCAGGCCGAGCACAACATCAACCTGCGCAGCGACTCGGTCGCGCTGCAGCGCCTCAAGGAGGCCGCCGAGCGCGCCAAGATCGAGCTGTCGTCGGCGATGACCACCGACGTCAACCTGCCGTTCATCGCGGCTGGCCCCGCCGGTCCGGTCCACCTGATGCGCGAGCTCGAGCGCGGCCAGCTCGAGCGCGCCTGCCGCCCGCTGGTCGATCGGCTCGATGCCCCGTGCCACAAGTGCCTGACCGAGGCGCACTGCACGCCGGCCGACATCGATCAGGTGCTCCTGGTCGGCGGCATGACCCGCATGCCGGTCGTCCAGGAGCGCGCGGTCCAGATCTTCGGCAAGCCCGCCAGCAAGGGCGTCAACCCGGACGAGATCGTCGCGATGGGTGCGGCGGTGCACTCGGGCATCATGGGTGGAGAGCTCCAGGAAGTCGTGCTGCTCGACGTGACGCCCCACAACATGGGCGTCAAGGTCGCCGGCGACCGGATGTCGGTCGTGATCTTCGCCAACACCAGCATCCCGACCCGCGCCAAGAAGATCTTCGCGACCACCGAGGACAACCAGACCTACGTCGCGATCGAGATCTACCAGGGCGAGAACGACCTGGCGTCGCGCAACCGCCGCCTGGGCCGCTTCGTCCTGGGCGACCTCCGGCCGGCGCCGCGCGGCGTGACCAAGGTCGAGGTCAGCTTCACGATGGACGCCGATGGCATCCTCGAGATCACCGCGGCCGAGATCGGCACCGGCCGCGCTGCCAGCGTCCAGATCGAAGCGTCCAGCGGCCTGACCGCCGAAGAGATCCAGCGGCTCGGCCAGCGCCTGGGTGCCTGACCTCGAGCCCCGCGGCCGAGGTCATCGCCCGGCTCAGACGATGCGATGCGGACGCTCCGCCGTGACGAACGGGTACAGATAGTCGAACGGCCCGGCGGCAGGCCTGTCAGCCTGCCGGCTCGCGGCGCGGCGGTAGGCGACGCGCATCGCGCTCAGGCCGAGGCCGCCGATCGCCAGCGCCAGGCACATCATCGGGAGGCTCCGGGACGGTGCATCGATGTCATGCCACGTTGTCCCCGTGGGCGAAGCCGTCGTTCAACCGAATCGTCCGACCAGCCGCGGCGGCGGTCAGCGGCCGACCGCGGTCATCGCAACGGCGTGAAGCGGACATCCCGGTTGACGGGGAGGGCGCCAATGCGGTTGCCAAATGGAGCCGCCAACCCGATTGGCAGTCGCGCGCGCTCGTCGCCTAGGACGCCGAGCCAAACATCTCGGAAGCCTGGAGCATGTACTGGCTGCGCTGCGCGAACAGCGTGCGCACGACGAGCGGGCCGAGCGCCAGGCGCGCCGCACGCTGTTGCACTTCCATGGCGCTGATCCGGAGCCGCGGGCTGCGGCGCTGGATCGCACCGATCGCGGAGACCAGCTGGGCGATCTGCGCGTCGCTGCTCGGCGTGTTGTCGGCGTTGTCGTCGATGACACACGCCACGCGGAGCTCTTCGGGCAGGTTCATCGCCGCGATGGTCCGGCGGCTGACCGCCGGCGCCACCTCGTCCAGCGCGGCGAGCACGATCGCCGGGTCGAGCACGCGATCGACGGCACCGTCGTGGACCATGGCGGCGAGGATCCGGAGCGCCAGCGGACGACCGATGTCCGACAGCAGGCCGGCGAGCAAGGCGCGCTCGGAGCGCGCGCCTTGGACATCGAGCGCGAGCCGGCCGCACGTGAATGCGTTGGCGATCGCGTTGTCGAAGATTCCATTCCACAGGTCGGGAAACAGCGTGAGCTCGCTGCGCGAAGCGACCGCGTAGAACGACTTGCCGGCGGTTCCGAGCACGACCTCGACCACGCCTCGCAGCCCGAGCGACTGGACCGCACCGCGCACCGTCGTGATCGGAGCGGCCGGCGCCAGCATCGACGAGTTCGCGATCCGCAGCATCGCGGTCGCGATCGCCGCATCACGCTGCAAGATGCCGACGAGCTCGTTGACATCGAGCTCGGGCTGTTTCGCGAGCGCCAGCGCCTGGCCCACGACGTTGGGAAGCGACGGTGGGGGCGGTAGATGGGCCTCCGCGCGCTCGCCGATCTGGCGCGCGAGCGAGGTCCACGCGTCGCGATCGAGCTCGGCCATCGGACCGCCGAGCGCGTCGATCGCTTCCTTCAGGATGTCGTCCATGGTGGCCGGTGCCGTGACCCTGGCCGTGACTTCGGCCGCGCCCGGGCGATGGCGAGCCGTCGTCGAAGGGCGGCGAAACAGGTCGAGCAGGCGTGTCAGCACCCCCGATGATTCGGCCGGGGGCGTCCGTCCTGTAGCTGCACCTTGCCCAGCGTCCCGTATTTTCAATACATTAGATCGATCTTCGCACCGACTTCGGGCTCCGTGGCTCAGGTGGCCGCCGGTGGCGTCGAACCCGGTCGTGAAGATCGAGACGTGGTTCGCGGTCGCGAGCGCCGAGTCGACGGCCGTGGTCAGCTGGGCCGGCGTCCGCTCGGCGAACGGGCCCGAGCTCACGCCGAAGCGTCCAGCGGCCTGACCGCCGAAGAGATCCAGCGGCTCGGCGCCTGACCCGACGAACACCCAAGATCGCGATGGGGCGGTTGGCACAGTTGATGCCGCCGCCGAGGTGACTCGTCGACGGATCCCGCAAACCCGTCTGGGGCGCCGGGTTGCCAGCTGTTGCCGGCGGCGGCGGGCCGCGACGGATAGCAAGTAGCGTTCCGCATGGCGGAACCATCTGCTCATTCGCAGACTGTTGCGCAGGAGGTTGTCTGTGCAGCAATTGACGTCTCATTTGACACTGCTATTCACCGTGGGCGGGATCGTCGTCGGGTTGCTCGCGATCCGGTTGTCGAGCTCGCTGCGCTACATTCCCAATGATCGAATCGGCATCGTCGAAAAATTGTGGAGTGGGCGAGGGTCGGTGCGCAACGGCTTGATCGCGCTGCGCGGCGAGGCCGGGTTTCAGCCCGACGTGCTGCGCGGTGGCTGGCACATGATGTTTCCGTTCCAGTACCGCGTCCACGTCGTCCCGCTGGTCACGATCCCACAGGGCAAGATCGGCTACGTGTTCGCGCGCGACGGCAAGCCGCTGCTGCCGACCCAGGCGCTTGCGTCGAGCGCGCTGGCGAACGACTTCACCGACGTCGCGAGCTTCTTGCGCGTCGGCCAGCGCGGGCCGCAGCGCAGCATCGTGCGCGAGGGCACCTATGCGATCAACCTCGCGCAGTTCATCGTGCTCGCCGAAGACCGCGTGCACTATCTGCCACTATCGACCGACGACGCGCAGATGTTCAAGGTGATGTCCCAGGTGCTGGTCGACCGCCGCGGGTTCTCGCCGGTGGTGATCACCAACGACCTCGTGGGCATCGTCACCGTGCACGACGGCCCGTCGCTGCCGCAGGGCGAGATCATCGCGCCGACCGTCGGCGAGGACGATCCCGAGCTCCATCACAATAGCTTTCAGGATCCCGAGCAGTTTCTCGCCGCCGGCGGTCATCGCGGCCGCCAGCTCCAGGTGCTGGTCGAGGGCACCTATTACATCAACCGGCTGTTCGCGACGGTCGAGACGATCGAAAAGACCGTCGTCGAGGTCGGCCATGTCGGCGTCGTGGTGTCGTACACCGGTGAGGCGGGGAAGGATCTGTCGGGCGACGGCTATCGCCACGGCGAGCTGGTGCGCAACGGCTCACGCGGCGTGTGGAGCGAGCCGCTGCTGCCCGGCAAGTATGCCTTCAACACCTACGCCGGCAGCGTCCTCATGGTGCCGACCACCAACTTCATCCTCAAGTGGATCCGCAGCGAGGCGGGCGGCCATGGCTTCGACGAGAACCTCGCCGAGATCTCGCTGATCACCAAGGACGCGTTCGAACCCAACCTGCCGTTGTCGGTCGTCGTCCACATCGACTACAAGAAGGCGCCGCTGGTCGTCCAGCAGTTCGGCGACATCAAGAAGCTGGTCGAGCAGACCCTCGATCCGATGGTGTCGGCGTACTTCAAGAACGTCGGGCAGACCCGGACGCTGATCCAGTTGCTGCAGGATCGCTCGGCGATCCAGGACCTGTCGGGCGAGCAGATGAAGATCAAGTTCGCGGCGTATCACCTCGAGCTGCGCGAGGTGCTGATCGGCACGCCGACCAGCCCGGCCAAAGATCACGCGATCGAGCAGATCTTGACCCAGCTGCGGGCGCGGCAGATCGCCGAGGAGCAGATCGGCACGTACGGCCAGCAGGAGAAAGCTGCCGCGAAGGAGCGCGAGCTGCGCGAGGCCGAGGCGCGGGCGCGGACCCAGCAAGCGCTGACCGAATCGGAGCTGTCGATCGCGATCCAGTCGAACCAGGGCAAGGCGGACTACCAGCGCTCGGTGCAGCAGGCGGCGCAGATCCGCGCGCTTGCCGAGGCGGAGGCCGACAAGACCAAGCTGCTCGGCGACGGCGAGTCCTATCGCATCAAGTCGCTCGCCGAGGCCAACGCCGAGACGGCGGCGCGGGTCGGCATCGCCCAGGCCATGGCGATCGAAGAGCAGGTCCGCGCCTACGGTGGCCCGCAGCTCCAGCTGACCCGCCAGGTGCTCGATCGGTTCTCCGAGGCGATCGAGGCCGGCCGGATCGACATCGTGCCCAAGGTGATGATCGGCGGAGGCGCGGCCGGCGGTGGTGGCTCGGGGAGCGCGTTCGAGGCGCTGCTCGGATTGCTGCTGTCCGATCGGCTCGCCGGTCCGGCGACGTCGACGCCTGCGACGCACGACCCGCAGCTCGACCGCGCCCGCGACGCGATCCGCGATGGCCTCAAGAAGACGCTGGGCGGAAACGGCACCGCCACGGAACCGACCGTCCGGCGGTCGTGACGGGCGGGTTCGGCTCCGAGGTGCAGGCGCGTCACGGTGCCGCGACGAGAGATCCAGCGGCTCAGTCAGCAGGATAGGTAGTCGAACGGCCCAGCGCCCGTGCCAGCCTGCCGGCTCGCGGCGCGGCGGTAGGCAACGTGCATCGCGCCAAGGCCGAGGCCGCCGATTGCGAACGCGAGGCACATCATCGGGAGACTCCGGGCCGGGGCGTCGACATCATGCCGATTTGTCCCCGGGGACCCGGTGTCGTTCAACAGAATCGGCCGGCCAGTCCGCGACCGCCGCGACGCGCTGCGTCCGCCCCGATCGCCAGCGATCATCGGCTCGACCACCGCCTGGCTCCTCAACGCCGTGAGGGACATGGGGTAGGTCGCCGCCTTCGCCAACGCGATTGATAAGGGCCCGCCAACCCGGTTGGCAGTCGCGCCGCCAGGTCGATCTTCGTGGCCCGTGCGTGACCCATGCAACTTCAGAACGACTGCGTCGTGAAGTGGAACAGCAAATACTTGGGGCTCGCCGACAGCGGGTTGATCACGATCGCGCCGTCGTGGCTGCTGCCGTTGCGATGGATCAGGTGACCGCCGGTGGAGTCGAACCCGGTCGTGAAGATCGAGACGTGGTTCGCGGTCGCGAGCGCCGAGTCGACGGCCGTGGTCAGCTGCGCCGGCGTCCGCTCGGCGAACTGGCCCGAGCTCACGCCGAGGTTGCCCGGGTAGTCCAGCAGCACGCCGGGGTGCCAGCCTTCGCTCCACGCGCCGCCCTTGAGCGGCGCCGACAGCGCGAGAAAGTCGATGTTCGGGCTGCCGCTCGTCGAGGCGCTGTTCACGGCGATGTCCTCGACGGCGCCGTTGACCCGGACCTGGAGATGGATGTGGTTGTCGTCGCCGCGGCACGACGAGGTCGTGTTCGGGTTCACGATCGCCACCAGGATGCCGTCGAGCCGCCCGAACGTCGCCGACATCGCCGAGCCGAACGAGCCGGTACACGCCACCCGGACCGGGGTGCCGTCGCCGGTGCCGCCGGTCGGTGCATCCACCACGCCCGCGTCGACGCCACCGCCACCGCCACCGCCGCCGCCGCCGCCGGAACAGGTCGTGTGCGCGCTGCTCGAATTGCGCGGCGCGGGCGTCCCGGTCGTGAAGTCGCTGCTGTTGACGTTGGTGTCGTTGCAGCCGCGCCCCCCGCGAAGCCCGGCCGTGGTGTTGGCCTGCGTCGGCGCCGCACCGCCACCTTCGAACTGAGCCGCGGCGCCGTAGCCGACGAAGTCCCGGACGACCGCGTTCGGTAGACACGCGGTGGCGCCGCCACAGCTGAGCAGCGTCTGGTTGGTGACCAGGGCGACCGTGCCGCTGGTGCCGGACATGTTCATCGGGCCGGTGGCATCGGCCCCCGGAAGCGCGGCTCCAACGCTGCCGTTGGTCGCGAGCTGCACCAGGTAGTAGCCACCAGCGGGAATCGAGCCGGTCAGATTCGCCTTGGCCCACGACGTCCCGGACGCCGACGCGTACTGCACCGACCAGCCGGCCACCGACACCGCGCCGGCCCCCCGGTTGAACAGCTCGACGTAGTCGTTGGTCAGCGGCGCGCCGGCGTTACCGCCGCCGCCGAACAGCTGGCTGATCACGACATCCGTCGACCCGAGATCGAACGCCTGCGACGACAGATCGTCACCGCGTAGGTCGGCCTCCGCGTCGCATCCGAGCGCGAATCCGACGCCGAGTCCCAACAGCAATGCCAGAGCACCTTGTCGCTTCATGCGCGGCAGCATAGCCACGGGCGCAAGCGCACGGGGTGACGCGGGCGTGACGTAAATGACCGGGCGTCACCGACGGTGTCGGTAAGTTAGGGAAGGCGGCTCACGTCCGGCGCGAGTCGATCTGCCCGTCGCGGATCCAGCCACGGCAGCACAAAACGACGACGCTTCATGGAGCCTGGGTCGTGGAGGTAGTAGTAACGTCGCAGAATCTACATTATGTCAACTCATGGGGGTGTGGTTCCAATACTGTGACTTCGTCGCGGAATCCGGCCTTACGGCGCCATTCCTCGTCGGAGCCGTTTTCGCCCCCGCGCGTCGCCGCTGGCTGCGCTGGCTACGCCGCCGCGCGCGCCCCGTGCACGCTGGTGACCGCTGCGGCCCGGGCCGACTTCACCGCGTGAACCCCGGCCGCGATCTGCACCCTCGTCGGAGCCGTTTTCGCGCCCGCTACGCCGCCGCGCGCGCCCCGTGCACGCTGGTGACCGCTGCGGCCCGGGCCGACTTCACCGCGTGAACCCCGGCCGCGATCTGCACCGGCTTGGCGAGCGGCTTGGTCGCGCGCGCGATCGCCGGAGCCCAGCGGTCGCTGAGCTGGAGCGCGCGAAGCTGCAGCACGTCATCGCCGCTCGCATACTTCCATCGCGCGCCCGGCCGCTTCATCCGGCACGACACCAAGCTCTTGCACGTCGCCTCCACGTTGCCGCTGCCGATCGGCAAGCCCGCACTCCGCGCGCCTGCGTAGTCCATGCGCGCCAGGCGCGCGCGGAAGTATCGGATCGCCGCCTCGACCGGCCGCGTGCCATCGAGCATCACCTGCGCGAGCCCGCTCTGCTCCATCTGCTCGACGATCGCGGCCGCGGCGCCGGCGTCGTGCTTGAGCGCGTGTCGCCAGCGCCGGAACTGGCGCTTCGGCGGGCACCGCGTACTCGCGGCTCAGCACCTCCTCGATCCGCGGCTGCGCCCGCCGGAACAACGTCCCGACCTCGTGACCGACGCGCTCGAAGCTCGAGCGCGAGTACGGTAGTCGGGCCAGCTCGCGCGCCGTCGCCTCGGCCTCGCGCGAAGTCCCCTGCGCGATCAGGTGCGCGATCGCGCGCGCCGTGTACGGCAACCACCCGTCGGCGACGACGCCGGCGCGCACGCTCACCGGATCGAGCGTGGCGCCGTTGCGCTCGGTCTTCCGGTACACCGTCCGCATCACCCGCACCGTCCCCGCGAGCGTGTGGTAGTCGCTCTCGGCCCGGCCGATCCGCCGGTACTCGTCGCCCCACACCCGGATCGCCGGCACGTCGATGTCGAGCCGCGCGAGCACCTGCGCGTGCAGCCCGCGCTCGACCTCGCCGAGCGCGTCAGCCACGCGCTGCTCGAGCGCGCCGTAGTCGACCGCCGCCCCGCTACCAGCCTGCGCGATCTCGTCGTCGATGCGCTGGGCCGGTTCCGCCAGCTTAGTGCACAGCGCCGCGCAGCTCGTCGGTACCGCGATCGTCGTGGTCGTCATCGGTGGGCTCCTGCGTCGTCACGTCGACGCGGGCCCATTCGGATCCTCCGCGAGCTTCGAGGCAAGTTCGGGAACCTCCGGGCACTGACCTATCATTCCACGATCCAGGCCGGGAACGGCGTCATCCACGCTGACGAGCCCGACGGGTTATTCCAGAAAGACCGGCCACGACGGCGGCGTACCGGTCACGACCGTGGTGCCGTCCCAGTACACCGTGGTGAGGCCGTCTTCCTTCGAGTACAGCATCGAACGCTGCTGGACGCCTACCTTCTGCTGCTCGACCTGCTCGAGGAAGACGCGGAAGAACTCGGTCGCGCGGATCGCGTATTCCGACGATATGCTGTGCCACGTGCGCCACCGGGTGCCCTTCGTGAGCTCGTCCACGAACTTCGCGACGCTGTACTTCCGGAACCTCGCGACCTGCCTCATGGCCCGCGCGTCGTAGGCGATCTCCGCGAACTCGTACTTGGGCGCCATCTTCCACAGGACGGACTCCTGAACGTTGAGCGCCACGGTGATGTCGCTGTGCATCAGACTCGGTATGGCGAGCGATCGGATCGATCCGGTCGACGGGTGTTTGATCGACGGGCCATTGGCGCCGGAAATGGCGAGGTTCCGGATCTGGAGCGCCTCCGCCAGGACGGCGATCGTCGATGTGCTGGGGTCTGTCACCGGAATCCCGGCGAAGCAGGCCGTGACGACCAGGTGCTGCAACGTGTTCTTGCAGCCGCGCCGCTTGTCCGTGACGAGAGCGGCGATGTCTTGGGCCGGCACGTACTCGATGCTGCCGGGCGCGCCATGACCGCAGATCGCGAGCTTCTTGACGCCTGTGAGGTCTGTGTCTCTGTCCCAGATGACCACCGGCTCCCCGGTCTGCCAGATCGCCCACTCCATCGTCGTGAGCGTGACGATGTCGAGTGCCGCCTCGGGACGCGCGCCGTCCGGGAACTCGACCATGGATGGAAACAGCAGGACCACGCCGACAATCTACGTCGCCCGAGCGGCGGTGGCCCTGGGGCATTTGGTCCGCCAGCCTTCGGCATGCGCGCACGGTGGCAGGTTTCGTCATCCCCGTAAACGCCCTACGTGCGACCCCAGCCCACCCTCCGATGCCTTCCACCCCCATCGCGTACCCACTCGATCACGCGATGAGCCTTATTTAGAGGTTCTCCGCCGACTTGATGATCTCGGGGATGAAGTGACTGCGGATGCGGATCAGCGACGCGTGTTTGCCAATAACATAGACATCCACGGTCGAGCCGCCCGGCAGGATCCGGTCGCCCTCGATCGTGTCACCGGAGAAGTCGTAGACCTTGACCTTGGGCGCGGACTTGTCGCCGCTGCCCTTCTTGTCCTTGTCATCGGCGCGGGCCACACCGGAGCCGGCCATGATCACGATCAGGAGGGAGGCGACGAGCAGAGCAAGCGAGCCGGTCTTCTGCATAGCTGTGTTCCCTTTTCGAGGGCGCCGGGTGGCAGAGATCGGTGACCAGATCGGTGACCACGGACCTCCGGACACCGCGCGGCGCGTTTGAGTTTCCAGATTGTGCCGGAACTCCACGGATAGCCAGGACACCCGATTCCCGGAGCAGGTTGTTGACTTGCTCCGCGATATTCAGCCCCCACCTACTTCTTGCCAGAGGCGTCCTGGTACCCGGCATGCCTGGCGGACGGTGTCCATCCGCCCGCCGCGCGCAGCTTCAGGTCGTTGCGCTGGGGGCTCTCGGCGCGCGCATCCACCAGGGTCGTACACCATCGAGGTCCGCTCGCGCGGCGTGCCGCACCGGAGGAAGGTTAACTGGCATTTATAAGTCGAGGTAATCCGACCGGATTCCACCGGCCGCTTCGCAGTCAACCCGGTGCTCGAATTCACCGCCAGCGTTGCGCTGTTGGCCGCCGCCGACATAGCGGGACTCTCGCAAGTGGGATCGGATGAGCGCAACCGCGGCGCGGTCGAGGTGTCACAGGGGGCATGCGCGTGTACGAATACGCCGGGTTCAGGGGCAGGCTCCTCGCAGCGCTGGCCCTCTTGACGTGCGTTCTGCTGCTTCCACCCGAGCGCATGTATTGCCTCGGCAACAGTCAGACCCAGATGAAGGTCGACGGGCCGAACCCCCACGTGCCCCAAGTCATCCCCGCGGCCTCGACGATTGAGACCCGGACTGAGCCCCGTGTGCCTCGGACCAAGCTCTCAGCCTGGGCGGGCGAGGACGCCCAGGAGTGCCCAGCCTGGGTTGTCGACGAGATCAACAAGAATGAGTTCTGGGCCTCGCTGAGGCGGGTCAGGGTGCTGTGCCGTCCGACGCACATGATGGGCCGCGACGGCTTCTCTTTCATCCGCGCGGACGACCTCCCCCCAGGGGCACCCGCCGGTCTCAATGGAACTGCCCCTCAGGGAGCGGAAAGTCGCGGCCGGAGAACAGATCGCCCCAAAGAGGCCGCAGCGCCGGGCGGCAGCGGGTCCACGTCCAGCGATCTGCTGGACAGCCTCGATCGCGAAATGATCACCGACGCCATCGCCAAGGTGATGCCGCGCGTGCAGGTGTGCGGCGACAAGTCGTCCGCCAAGGGCCGGGTAAGGGTGTCGGTGAAGGTCAGCCCCGACGGCAGCGTCAGCGGCGTCACGGTGCGGAACACGCCGGATCCGGGCCTTGGCAACTGCGTCGCCGCGGTCATGCAGATCGCGAAGTTCGCCAAGACCCAGCGCGGCGGCTCGTTTGCGTATCCGTTCTGGTAGGTAGCGGCGCTGCGCCGCGGCGCCGAGGTACTCGGCGGCGTACCAGAAGTCGACGAGCGACACGGCGTCCGGGCGAGCGGCAGCTTCGGGTGCTGGTCGTACAGCGTGTCGAACTCGCTCGCGCCGTCGGTCAGGTACGCGACCTTGAGCTCGGGCCGCTGCGCCCGCATCGCGGTGACGTCGCGCGCCAGTCCGCGGCACAGCCCACGCACGTCACCCTTGGGCATCCGTCCGTACCGGATCGTGTGGATCGACTCGCCCTCGGCATCGTGCAACGTCACCGTCGCGGCGTAGGCCATGCGGAAGTTGCGCGCGACCTTGGGCTCGTCGCCCCCTACAGGCCGCAAAACCAGTTTCGGCACCCCGAACTGGGACATTCACCTTGTAGATCCGCGCGTTATTGTACGTGGTCCAGGGTTGACCGGGCGATCAGCGCGCACTGCGGCCGGCGACGTGCTGCCCCGAGCAGCCGCTGCTCGTCTACTGCTATCGCTTCGGCGCTTGCGCAGCCTGCACGGCGACGATCCGTGCACGCACCGTTGCGCGAATCGCATCCCTCACCTGCTCCCAGCGTGCGGACACGGTCAGCGCGACGCACTCGAGCTCGTCACGTCGGTCTCGGTCGCCGACCTCCGTACATCGCCGAGCACGGCAGTGGCACGCAACGAGCAAGAACGTTCGCTCCACGAAGCCTTGCGCCGGATTCCGATCGATCACCAGATCGCGCTCGAGCTCGCGTACTGGGAGGATCTGAGCGGTCCCGAGATCGCCGGCATCCTCGATATCTCGGAGCACACGGTGCGTTCCCGGCTCGCGCGTGCCCGCGAGATGCTGCGGGAGCAGGTCATGAAACAGGCGCGATCCGTCACCGAGGCCAAGACGACCATGGCCGGCTTCGACGCCCGCGTCGTGATCTGATCGCTATCCGCGCGCGCGTGACAAAACGCGACATCAGTTGACGCGGTCGGCCGACTACTCTGGGCACGGCGGCTGCGCCTCGCGCCGTGGGCGCGATCCGGGTGCGGCGTCGTTTCTTCCACGGAGGGGAACCCATGCGAGCTATCCATGTTCTGATCGTCTCTGCACTAGCCACCGGCTGTGGCACGGCTCCAATGCAGCCGCGCGCGGCCGACCACCAAGGTATGGCCGAGTTTCGGGTCGATGCCGGGCCGTCCCTCGCCGTCAACCTCACCCGGGTGACCGTGGAGGCCGCCGGGCAATCGCAGGATCTCGCGGCGAATGCCGGCGGGGTGTTCACCGGGGCGATGCTGCTGCCGACGGGGATGCAGACCCTCGTCGCCCGCGCGTTCTCCGGCGATACCCAGGTAGGCGCGAGCCAGCCAACCACGGTGGCGGTGACCGCCGGGATCGTCACCCGGGTCATGCTGCGGATTCTCGATACCACCGACACCCGGCCGATCTTCGGGCCGATCTTCGATTCGCTGGTGTTTCCCACCTCGGTAGAAGCCGGGAGCTCGGGGACATTCACGATCTCGGTCGTGGCTCCCGCCCACGATCCGGTGACCTATAGCTGGACGTCCAGCTGCGCGGATTCGGTGTTCTCGGCGCCCGATGCCGCGACGACGAGCTGGTCCAGGCCGGCGCCGGGAGGGTGCGAGATCGACGTGGTCGCGACCTCCAATGGCTTCACGGTCGCCCAGAGCTTCGATATCGTCGTGTTCCCCTCGGGGGCGAACAGCGGTGCCGTGGACATCAACGGTGTGTTCGTCGCAGCTCCCATCCTCGAGCTCGACCTCGAGAGCCTGCACTGCGACGTCTCGCCCGGGACCAACGCGTCGTGTGCGAGCACGCTGGCGTCGCCGGTCAGCACCATCTACAAGGCCGTGGTCTTCAGCTGGGGCGTGAGCACTCCCGGCACGATCGAGGTCTCGGATGACTGCAGAGGCCGCGTCACCAGAGACCAGACGTCACCGGATCTCGTGGGCGGCACCTGGCTGCCGCCCGTCCGGGGTGGACTCTGCACCGTCACGGCGCGCGCGGTCAATGGCGACGGCGTCGCCGGGACCATCTCGGCTGCCGTCCTCACGCGTCCAGGAGCGGTACCGACGACGCAGCCCACCGGCAGGGCGCCGATCTCGGTCGCGGTGGCGGACGTCAGCGGCGACGGCAAGCCGGACGTGGTGACGGCCAACCTGGGCAGCGACTCGGTGACCGTGCTGCTAGGCAACGGAGATGGCAGCATTCGAACCATTGTCGACTATCCAGCGGGTCAGCAGCCGGTCTCGCTCGCAGTGGCGGATGTGAGCGGTGACGGAAAGCCGGACCTCATCGAGGGCAACCAGGGAGATGGAACGGTGAGCGTGCTGCTGGGCAACGGCGACGGCACGTTTCGAGCCAAGGTCGACTACACGGTCGGCGGGAATCCGCGGGCGGTCGCGGTGGCGGACATCAGCGGCGATGGCAAACCGGACCTCGTCGTAGCGGCCAACTCCGGCACGGTGAGCGTGCTGCTGGGCAACGGTGACGGCAGCTTTCGAGCCCAGGTCGACTACCCGGCGGGTTCCCGTCCATCGTCCGTTGCGATCGCGGACGTGAATGGCGACCACAAGCTGGACCTCGCGGTAGCGAACGGCGATTCAGTGAGCGTGCTCCTGGCCGACGGTGCAGGCGCGTTTCAAGCACACATCGACTTTCCGACCGGCTCGGAACCGTTCTCGGTCGCGGTGGCGGACGTGAGCGGCGACGGCAATCCGGACCTCGTGGTGGCCAACCTCTTCTCCAGTACGGTGAGCGTGCTGCTCGGCAACGGGGATGGCAGCTTTCAAGCCAAGGTCGACTACGCGACTGGCGAGGGACCGCGGTCGGTCGTGGTGGCGGATGTGAGCGGTGACGGCAAGCCCGACCTCGTGGTCGGCGCCACGGATGCCAATACGGTGAGCGTGTTGCTCGGCAACGGCGATGGCACGTTTCAACCCAAGGTCGATTACCCGACGGGTTCGTCTCCGTGGTCGCTGGCGGTGGCCGACGTGAGTGGCGACGGCAGGCCGGACGTCGTGGCGGCCAACATCAACGTGAACACGGTGAGCATCCTGTTCGGCACCGGCAATGGAAGATTTTGAACCACGCCATCACGTCATCATGCGTCAGGCGCACGCACATCCTGGGGTCGCCTACGCTCGCCCTCGATCGATCGGATTCCGATCGGTGATCTTGGTGTTCAGATCGCTGACATCGACGCGCTCGACACCCATCGAGCGCAAGAGCTCGAAGCGCTCGAGGTAGCTCAAGATGGCCGCCGGGGTCGCCTCTGGTGGGTACTGCTTGAGCTGGAACAAGGTCGAGTAACGCTCGCCGTCCGCAACGTCCAGCAAGCGATCGATCGCCTCCCGGAAGTCTGGCGGCAAGCGGGCGAGGAAGCGTTGCCACAATCGCCCTGCCCCGCCTGCCACCGGCCCAGGACTCGGGAAGCTCGATCTTGGCCCATCCTGCCCGACCCTGCAGAAGCATCGGTTTCGGTGCCCTGAAACCGGACATTCACCTTGCAGATCCGGAAGTTGCCGCCGTGGCCACGTCACAGTATTGGATCCACACCCCTCGTGCTGGGTGTGGTTCTCATATTGTGACGCTGGCGCGTACGCTCACCGGGTCGACCGCGTCGCCGTTGCGCTCCGTTTTTCGGTACACCGTCCGCATCACGCGCATCGTGCCTGTGAGCGTGTGGTAGTCGCTCTCTGACCGGCCGATGCGTCGGTATTCGTCGCCCCAGACTCGAATCGCGGGCGCGTCGATGTCGAGGCGCGCCAAGACCTGCGCGTGCAGCCCCCGCTCTGCTTCGCTGAGCGCATCGGCGACGCGCTGCTCGATCGCGCCATCATCGATCGCTGCGCCGTTGCCGTGCTGGGCGAGTTCGTCCTCGATGCGCTGGGTCAATTCCACCAACTTGGTGCACAGCGCCACGCAGCTCATCGGCACAGCGATCGTCGTGGTTGTCGTCATCGTCCTCGCTCCTTGTCATCAGCAGATGCGGTCCTATTGAGATCCGCGACGGACGACGAGACAACGGATTTCGGTTCAGAAGTGAATGATCAATCCCTTGCGTCGGACTACATGCAGGTTCCACAGGGACGCAGCCGGCGCGTGTCGTCGATCACCTTGCCGCGCGCGTCGAGCGCGATCGTCACGGCGTTGTGTCGATGGCCTGCATGTTCTTTTCGTCCATACGTTCACCGTGCACCTGGAGTTTTGCGAGCGCGGTTTCGATCTCTGCAAGATCCGGAGGCGTCAGTTTCACGTGGACCGCGCCCAGGTTTTCCTCGAGGTGATCGACGCGACGGGTTCCTGGAATGGGTACGATCCAGGGCTTCTGTGCGAGAAGCCAGGCGATCGCGATCTGCGCCGGAGTCGCTTCCCGCTTCTGTGCGACGGCCGCGAGCAGGTCGACGAAGGGCCGGTTCGCTGCAAGGTTCGCCGGGTTGAGACGTGGGAAGTTGGCTCGAAGGTCCGTCTTCGCGTCGAACCGGGTGCGCGCGTCGAGCTTGCCGGTCAGGTAGCCCTCCCCGAGCGGTCCCCACGGCACGAAGCCGATGCCCAGCGCCTCGCAGGTCGCGAGGACACCGTTGTTCTCCGGGCGTCGTTCCCACAGCGAGTATTCGGTCTGCACGGCGGTGACCGGCTGAACGGCATGCGCGCGACGAATCGTCGTTGCGCTCGCCTCGGAGAGCCCGAAGTGCAAGACCTTGCCGGCCTGGATCAACTCCTTGATCGCGCCAGCGACGTCTTCGATCGGCACGTTCGGATCGACGCGATGCTGGTAATAGAGGTCGATTCGATCGGTCTGGAGGCGCTTGAGCGAGCCCTCGACGACCTGCTTGATGTGCTCGGGCCGGCTGTTGAAGCCGCCGGCACCAGACTCGAGATCGAAGCCGAACTTGGTCGCGATCCGGATCTTGTCCCGGAAGGGGGCGACGGCCTCTCCCACGAGCTTCTCGCTTGTGTAGGGGCCATAGACCTCGGCCGTATCGAAGAACGTGATGCCCTTCTCGTAGGCCGTGCGGATAACCTCGATGCCCTGATGGATGTCAGCCGGCGGCCCGTAGTTTGCGCTGATGCTCATGCAGCCGGCGCCTAGCTCCGAGACTTCAAGGGTGCCAAGCTTCCGCGTCTTCATCGGTGATTCTCCTGGGCGAAGCGTCTTGGCGCTCCGCATGTTTGATGTTGCGCACGAGGACCCGAGCGCCATTCCTGCGGCGAGGATCGCGGTGCTCGAAAGAAAGTCGCGACGACTGGTCCGCTGATCGCGCGGCATCAGAAGCTCCCGTCAGTCGACGACGATAGCGCCTGGTACGCGTCCACCTCGCCGAGACGCGCCTTGAGATCAGTGGTGATGCCGCCGACCGCGTCGCTTCCCGCGAAGAACTGCTTCGGTGGCGACGTCATTGCGGCGAGCTGAACGATCGCCGTGCCGAGCTTCGCGGGGTCGCCCGACTGCGTCCCGTGGTAGCCGGCCCACTGCGCCTTGATCGCTGCCGGTGCGTCGTAGCCGTCGACCGCAACCTCACCGAACATGACGGACCCCGGCGCGAGCAGATCGGTTCGAACGAAGCCCGGCTCGATCACGGTGACCTTGATGCCGAACCGCTCCACCTCCTGGGCAACCGAGAGCGATAGGCCCTCGACCGCGAACTTCGTCGCCGCGTAGGCGCCCGCTGTCGGGTAGCCGATGACCCCCGCCATCGATGACACGTTGAAGATGTGACCCGAGCGCTGTCGACGCATGACAGGTAGCGCGGCGCGCATCACGTGGAGCACGCCGTAGAAGTTCGTGGCGAACTGGCGCTCGATCTGATCGGTGGTAAGCGACTCGAGGTTACCGAGCAAGCTGTACCCTGCGTTGTTGACGAGGACGTCGACGCGACCGAAGCGCTCGACCGCCGCAGCGATGGCCACCTGCGCCTGATGCTCGCTGGTGACGTCCAGACGGAGGAGCGCCAGCCGGTCGGTCACCGGCGCGCTGATAGCAGACCGCAGCTTCTCGACATTCCGCGCGGTGGCGACCACGCGGTCCCCCGCGGCCAGGGCAGCCGCAACGATCCCGGTCCCGATGCCGCTGCTCGGTCCTGTAACAAACCAGACCTTGCTCATGGAGGCAACCTACGGCCCTGGCGTTGCGTGAACTAGACGGCGAAATCGCTATGGGCTCTTAACCAGGCGTTGATAATAACGATGCCGCTGGATCGCTCCCACCATGCAAGCCGTACCCCTCGCACAGCTTCAGACCTTCCTCGTGGTCGCGAGACATCGCAGCTTCAGCGCCGCTGCGCGGGAGCTCGGCGTGTCCACCGCGGCCGTCAGCAAATCTGTGAAGCAGCTCGAGGAGCAGCTCGGCGTCGTGCTATTGACGCGCACGACTCGGAGCGTGGCTCCGACCGATGCCGGGACGCAGCTGATCGCGGACGCTGGCCCAGCGATGAAGCAAGCGCGGGAGGCGCTCCTCCGCGTGTCAGCGAAGCCGGGAGAGGTGGTTGGCCGCGTGAAGATCTCTGTGGGCCGGATGGGCATGCCATTCCTGATCACGCCGGTGCTGCCAATGTTTCGCGCGCGTCACCCGCGCATCGATGTCGAGGTCGTCGTCGACGAACGCCTCGTTGATATCGTCGGGGAAGGCTACGACGCCGTGGTGCGACTCTCGGAGTCGATCGACCGTGACATGGTGCAGGTCCGGGTGACGGATGCCTTTCGCTTCGTCATCGTCGGCTCACCCGAATACCTCGCGAAGCACGGCACACCGCGGAGGCCGGAAGACCTGCTGCGCCACGAATGCCTCGGCTTCCGAGCGCCGTCGACCGGAGCACTCTACGCGTGGGAGCTGGAGCGCGGGCGCCGAAACTGGCGGGTGCCGGTGCGCGGTGGCGTGGTCACCAACGAGCCCGAGTTGAGCGTCAAGCTCGCGGAGCAGGGGATCGGGCTGACGTACACGTTCGAGCCGTGGGTCACCGAGCTGGTGCGGGCAGGACGGCTCAAGCTTGTCCTCGAGGCCTATGCTCCAACCATCGCAGGGTTCTACCTTTGCTACCCGAGTCGCGCCCAGAGCTCGCCGGCGTTGCGTCTCTTCGTAGAGCTGGTCAAGGAGTTGACGGGCTCAGCGAAAGGGTCGCGAACATCGCGGTGACCTCGGGCACGCCCCCTTTTACGCGGCGATGGAGGGGACGCTGAGCAGCTTGTCGGGCGCGATCAGCCGGCCCAGGATTCAGGAAGCTCGGCCCCCACCAGGCCAGGACGCAAAACGGTTTCAGCGCCTCAGCAGTGCATGTTCTCCTTTTCGATCAGTTGGTTGCGGCTCAGAACACGTCACAGTATTGGATCCACACCCCTCTGGCTGGGTGTGGTTCACGTCGGTCAAGGGCGCCGAGGCCGGTGTGATGGCCATCCTGTGCGCGCTGGGTGCGCTGGTCGGATGGCTGTGGCGCTTCCTGTCTCCCATGGCGCGGCCGATCACCGGGGCGGAGCCGCTTCCGATCGATCTTGCCGCGCTCCCGCCGAGGACCGACGAGGTCGCCGCGGACCGCGCCCAGCGCGAGTCAGTAGCGTTGGCGCGACCGCGCTCGCGGCGTGACGGCGCTCGCGCGGACGAGCACGAGAACCTGGTCGGGCCGAGCCTCGAGGCGCAACTGCAGGGGGCGGTCGCGATAGCCGTGCTCGCCGCCGATGTCGCTGACCAGGACGCCGCTGATCGAGACCTGATCGCCGACCTGCAGCACCGCCTCGCTGAACGCGGCGACCGGCAGGAAGCGCTCGAGCTGGTGCTTGGCGAGAAACGCGGTCTCGCGCACGATGTGGTGCGCCCACAGCGGCGCGTGCTGCAGCCGCAGGGTGCATTCGCCGTCGATCGACACCGTGCCGCCGGCGACCTCGATCACGAGCGGCGCGATCTTGGTCTCGCGCAGGTCGATGCCCGATGGCGTGTAGCGATGGTCCGGGGTGGAGCGGGCGTACGCGGAGTAGGCGACGCACTCGGTGCCCGAAAGCGGCGCGATCAGCGTACCGGTGCTGCGCTGGATCCGGCCGGTGATGGAGATGAACTCGCCGTCCATCGCGGTGCCGAGCGCCTGGTGCGGTCGTGGCAGCGCCTCGCGAGCCGGCGCTGGGGCTGGCTCAAGCACGGGCACCGGGAGGGCGTCCGGCAGGAAGCGATCGGGCGGCGGGCCGAACTCGGCCTCCTGGCTGCGCTTCCAGAGCAACCGCAACAAGAAGACCACCGCTGAGACCGCGATCGTGGCAGGCCAGTTCATCACCACCTCGAGTGGCGATGATGCACGAGGCCGGGCCGCAGCGAAAGCCAGTCGAGACCCGTCCTTCACCCGCGAGCGAGGTCCGAGCCGCCGTCGCGATGCCCGGCTGCGCGGTGTTCCCGAGGCCGATCTCGCGATCGGGAGATTCAGCACGACGCAAAGAGAATTTGAGTCCGACGCAGCCAGGAGCGCGTCGGCCAGCACCACCCGCGCGTCGTCGGCGTCGGGCCGGGCGTGGACCTCGTGGACCAGCGCGTCGAGCTGGGCGCGCGCGATGGCGCGCGGCGCGCGGCGAACCGAGTGCACCGCGAGCACGCCGACGATGGCGTCGAGCACGTCGTGGTAGCCGAGGATCGGCATGCTCGAGTCGCTGCGATCAGCGAAGGCCGCCTCGAAGTTCAGCTGCCGCGGTGGCAACGCTACCGTCCTCGTGATCGTGGAGCGCTTCCTCCTCGGGCAAGTCGCACTCATGAGCACATCTGACCCGAATTCGTCGAGTCGGTTCCCTCACGGCGGACCGGGGCGCGCTTCGACCGCGGAAATAGCTCGGCCTGCCGGCTGCGTGGTCGGCGTGACGTAGGCATCGGTGATCTCCTCGAGCCGCAAGGGGTGCTCTCATGAAGATCGTCGCCGCTACCTTGCCGTCCGCCTTGGTTACGCGGATCAAGCCCACTTCATTCGCGACTTCAAACGGTTCGTCGGACAGTCGCCGAGCCGCTACGCGGCTACTGCGGCGGCGTGATGTGACCCTACCATGCGACGGTACGCGGCCTTCCTCCGGGGCGTCAGCCCGATGAACGCGAAGATGGCGGAGCTGAAGCGATGCTTCGATGCGGCCGGGGTCACCGATGTGATGACCGTCCTCTCGAGCGGCGATAGCCGGGGTCGAGGATCGAGACCGGCGAGATCGAGAACGTGTGGAGCTACACGCTGTCGTGGTCGTGCGGTCGGTCATTCGCCGCCGACGACAACCAGCGCCAGACAACGGTCTCGAACGGCGACCAGTCGAATTGTCCCTGCTGGTCGGGCGCGGTCTCGATGCGCTGGACCGTGGTTGTAGACCAGCCTAGCGTTTTCGACGCCTGCGCTGCCTGCGCGTCGGCGATCCGGGCACGCACTGTCGCGCGAATCGCGTCACTCACCCGCGCCCAACGCGCCGACACGGCCGCGCTCGACCTCGACCATCAGCGCGCGCAGTGGCTCAGCGACGCCGGCCCAGGACTCGGGAAGCTCGATTTGGGCCACGCCCCATCCTGCCTGTGCCCGACGCCCAACGAGGTCGCAAAAACCAGTTTCGGCGCCCTACCCCGGACATTTCACGTTGCAGAGCAATGGGTTACGCGTTCCGACCCGTCACAGTGTTGGATCCACACCCCTCATGGGGGTGTGGTTCTCATACTGTGACGTCGAACCAAACCACGGGCTTACGGCGCCGATCCGCCCGGCGCCGTTTCCTGCCCCGACCCCAACGCGGCGCGCTCCCTGGCCGCCGTTGACCGGCGCGGTCCTGGCAGCGCGCGCAGCTGCAGCACCTCATCGCCGGTCGTGTGCTTCCACCGCGCACCCGGCCGCTTCATGCGGACCGTCTGCGCGCCTCACCCGCGGCTCGGCCCCCCCTCGGGCCAGACGACGTCGGGCTGCCAGTACGTTTCGGGCGACAGCCCCCGCTCGGCGCGCGCCCGACCGAGGAGCTCGGCGACCAGCGCTGCCTTCGCGGCGACGTAGACGCCCAGATCGCCTCGAGCGCGTTCGGCGTTCTGCCGCTTGAGCGCCGCGTAGCGCTCGCGGGCCACGGCGTCGGCGCGCAAAAGGTCGCGTAGCAGCCAGTGGTTCAGGTGAGCCTTGTTGTTCTCGACGACGAGGTAAAGGTTGTGCGCCGGCAGCCCCTCGTCACGAACGGGGTTGAACGCCTCGCGACCGGCGACGTCTAGATCGCCCACCCAGGCGTAGCCGACGGCCGCGAGGCGCTCGATGACGGGGCGAACCTCGTTCTCGGACGCGACGACGATGTCCATGTCGATGATCGGCTTCGCCGCCAACCCGGGCACCGAGGTCGACCCGACATGGTCGATACGCAAGACCACCGCTTCGACCGCAGGCCAGAGACGCTTGCAAATCGTCTCGAACCAGCGGGGCCACTCGGGGTCGTAGTCACAGACGACGATGGTGCGCCCGACGCTCATGGTTCACGAGTGTACGCACCTGCACCGCGACCGCGGCAAGCGCCATCCCCCGCCATCCCCAACCCGCCGCCGCCCAGCGCCGGCGCGGTGGCACCGAACGAGGCCAGCGCGGCGGGCGCGAGTACGGCAGCCGGGCGAGCTCGCGCACGGTCGCCTCGGCTTCGCGCGACGTCCTTGCGCGACCAGGCGCGCGATCGCGCGCGCGGTGTGCGGCAGCCATTCACGGAGCTCGCCGAAGCCAAGCTGGGTAAGGTCCCTGAAGCGATCTTCGTGTTCTGGGTGATCGAGTCGCGTACGACCGAAACTATCGAGTCGGTTCGCTCACGGCGGACCGGGCGCGCTGGTAACTGCTATGCGGATGACGAAAACGCAGTCGCTCTGGCCGCGCGCGTGGTGCGCGGTTCTGCTCGGAATGGCAATGGTGGCTGGCTGCCTCGACGAGGCTCCGGTCGATGACGGCGACGAGGCGACGCTGAGTGCAGCGCTCGCGACCGAGCCGGGCGCGTCGAGCCTGGGCGACGTCACGACGCAGGATCTGGTGTGTGGTCCGTCCTGCTATGTCTGCGGCGACGGCGTGTGCATGCCGGCCGAGCTGCACACGTGTCCGCAGGACTGTCCGCTGTGGCAGTGCGGTGATGGCTTCTGCGCGTCGGGCGAGACGGAGGCGTCGTGCCCGTTGGACTGCGGCATCGTGATCACCCCACCGACGCCGCCGACGTGCGGCAACGGCGTGTGCGACGTGGGCGAGACTGTGCTGACCTGCCCGAGCGACTGCCGGCGGATCATCATCCCGTCGGTGTGCGGCGACGGGCTGTGCGGCTTGCTCGAGACCCACGCGAGTTGCCCGGCGGATTGCCCCTGACGCTCGTGAGGTCGGGGGCGTCGTGCCGTATTATCTGTAGAACGCGATCGGCACGCTGGGCGCGCGAACTCGCCTCGACGCCATTCGCATCGTGGTCGTTCGTCGCGATCACGCCCACGACGGCAGGGTGCGCCACGCCGGCGCGCCGGATAGTTTGGCGCGCGATGAGGCGTGGTGAGCCGCGAGCCATCTGGACCAGGCGCCGGTCGTTGCGAACGAAAGCACGGGCAGCCTGTCGGCCGTCGTCCCACCCGTCGCCACTCGCACAGCTTCGCCTTTGCCGGAGGGCTCGGGCACACCTACTCTCCCTGCCAGTACTCGAGCGCCTCGCCTGCGCGGCCCATGAAACGTAGCTCGCGTGGCTTGCCGTCTGCAGCGCCCGGCATCTCCGCGAGCAGGCCGAACCGGCCGGTGTCTGGGTACTCGCAAACCTCTGGCGACAGCCGAGTGCTCACCGCCAAGAACTTGAGGTCAGCCTCCGACGTGTTGATGATGTGGTGCGCAGTCTCCGGCCCACCCGGCGGGCACGCGATGATGTCACCCGCGCGAATGGGGTGCAGAGCGTCGCCGAGGCGGAGCTTGCCCTGGCCCTCGATGACGAAGAACATCTCTTCGTTGACGCTGTGACAGTGGAACGGAAACGCACTCTTGCCCGGAGGAAGAACGGTCAGGTTGTACCCGAGCTTCTTCGCACCCAGCTGTCGGCAGGCGAACCCGATGCGTGCTTGGTAGCGGTCGCTCGCTTGGCCGGCTCCAGGGATGGACACGCCATGTCCCCAGGGCTGAAAATCAAGGGCATCGATGTTGAGGATGGGAGACGTCATGCACCCTTGTGTACCAAGGCGCGGATCGAACGATTGAAGAAACGCGACAACCGCTGCACACTTGGCCTTCGTGAAGAAGAGCTGGCTCGAGCGGACGAGCGGAATCCTCCATCCGAGGGCCGCCGCGAGGAACTTTCGACTGACGAGGCTCCCCCCGTCGAGAGCCCTCGCGCCGTTCGTAGCCTGGTACTGGATCATGCGGTGGGCGCTGAACAAGCCTTATCGCCAGACCGTCATCCCGTACCCGTGCATCAACCTCGCCGTCGAGCGCGGTCAATCGGGCATCTTCGGCGTCGCGAGCCGGAGCATCTCGCGCGTACTCGAAGGCGAGGGGCGCGTCTTCGGCGTGCAGTTCTTGCCGGGTGGCTTCCGTACGTTCCTCGGGAAGTCCATCGCGGGCCTCACGGATCGGTCGATCCCGATAGGCGACGTGTTCGATGAAACTGAGCACGAATGGGAGGCTGCGATTCTGTCGCTGGATGACGATGCTGCGATGATCGCCCAAGCGGAATCTCGCCTTCGACAGAAGAGTCCCCAGCGCCACGCCGACGCGGATGCCGTTCTTCGCATCGTGAACACCATCGCCGACGACCGTGAGATCGCGAAGGTCGATGATGTCGTTCGCCTCGCGGGCCTCCGCAAGCGCACCCTGGAGCGTCTTTTCCGTGAGTACGTCGGCGTCGGCCCGAAGTGGGTCATCCAGCGTTACCGCCTCCACGAGGCGGCAGAGTACGCGGCGACAGGCAAACCACGTGACTGGGCCGGCCTTGCCGCCCGCCTTGGTTACGCGGATCAAGCCCACTTCATTCGCGACTTCAAACGGTTCGTCGGACAGTCGCCGAGCCGCTACGCGGCTACTGCGGCGGCGTGATGTGACCCTACCATGCGACGGTACGCGGCCTTCCTCCGGGGCGTCAGCCCGATGAACGCGAAGATGGCGGAGCTGAAGCGATGCTTCGATGCGGCCGGGGTCACCGATGTGATGACCGTCCTTCCGAGCGGCGATAGCCGGGGTCGAGGATCGAGACCGGCGAGATCGAGAACGTGTGGAGCTACACGCTGTCGTGGTCGTGCGGCCGGTCATTCGCCGCCGACGACAACGAGCGCCAGACAACGGTCTCGAACGGCGACCAGTCGAATTGTCCCTGCTGCTCGGGCGCGGTCTCGATGCGCTGGACCGCGCGCGGCCGCGCGTGCGTCGCGCCACGCGTTCAGGTGCTCGCGCACGATCCTCGTTGGCGCCGTTTCGAGCCGCCCGCCCCGTGCGTCGCCTATCGCTATCGCGTGTGGAGGCAGTCGGTATTGCCGCTCGGCAGGACGCGACCGGTGGTGCCGAGCAGCCGCAGCGGCTGTCCTGTCGCGCGCAGGATGACGTGCTTGGTGGACCGCAGCGACTGGGTGGCGCCGATGATGTCGCCGCCATCCTGGACTCGCTGGGCCACGCCATCCTGCAATCCCTTCGCGCTCACCGACGAGCCGCCGCCGGTTCGAGGGGACAGCTGGGCCAGGACGTCGCGTCCGATGTCTGCGACCACGAACTGGGAGACGCGATCGACGAGCTTCCCGTCCGGAGCCGGGAACGGCAGCTGGCTGGACGTGGCGTACTCGACCTCATCGTGGTCGGCGCCGGCGACCACGAACATGACGTCGATGCTGACGATGCCGTTGGAGATCAAGGCGTAGTGGCTGACCTGCTCGCCGTGATCGAACACCGTCGTGAACGACCATGTCGTGCTGAGCCGGCGGGCGTGCCGCAGCGCGGTCGCGTTCTTGTAGAGCAGGACTGGGGCGTCGAACCCCTGATCGATCGCGATCCGCGGGTCGTGCGCCGGGGAATCCGCGATGGTCTCGGTCGACCAGCCGCTGGCGCCATCGCGGGTGGCGTGGCGCAGCTGCGGCGCGTCGGCGTCGCCGGTCTCGTAGACGACGTGCAGCGCGTCCAGGCTGCGCGCGATGTCGACGCGGCGCAACCGCGAATCTGTGCCGGGATCGACCTCGGTGACCCCCCAGACGGTGTCCAGCGCGCCGCGCGTGGCGACCTTCAGCGCGCTGCCGGCGAAGTACGAATCCGTTGCTCCGGAATTCCGGGAGATGTCCGGAGCTCTGGTTTCGGCGACACGGGCAGTGCTAACGTTGTGCGCGCGGCGAGACGCCATGAAAGCCAAGGAAAGCGCGTCCTCGCGCCGCAAGCCCAAGCAACAACGCTCCCTGCAGACCGTCGAGGCAGTCCTCGAGGCGGTGCAGCGCGTGCTCGCGCGCCATGGCTGCGACGCCATCACGACGAACCGCGTAGCGGAAGCGGCGGGCGTCAGCATCGGCTCGCTCTACGAGTACTTCCCCGACAAGCAGGCCATCTTCGCCGCCCTGCATGATCGCCATGTTGACGAAGTGCGGCACGTGATCGAGCGAACGATAGCCCACGGCACGTCGGCTTCCCTCGAGGAGCTCACGCGCGAGCTCGTGGAACGGCTCGCCAACATTCACTCGGAAGATGCCGAGCTGCACGGGATCGTCTCCGCCGCCGTGCCGGGGAGCGCCGATGGCTTCAAGAGCGGACTCCAAGCCGCGTTCGCTCAGGTGATCTCGCCGACCCGACAGGATCGCTACACCCCTGAAGAGACCGAGCGGATGCTCTTCGTCCTTCCGCACATGGTCGAAGCGCTTGTGCATGGAGTGGCTCGCCAGCCGCATGCGATCTCGCGGGGGCGCGCCAAGGACGAGGCCATCCGAACGGTCGCCGTCTACTTGAGCTCGTGTCAGGGCAGCCACCTCGGCCGCTACTGAAAGGCGCCGGCGTTTTCCCGAGCCCACCGGTCGAATGGGATGGGGTGCCGCCCGAGGACCTGCTTCACCCCATCCGAAACCGTGGCCTGCCGGCCTTCGCGAACCGCTCGCCAGATGTCGATGAGCGCGTCCGCGTACGGGCCCTTACCGGCCCAGCGCACCACGGCTGCATACGCCTGCTGGTCGGAGATCTCCTCGAAGCGGACGTGCTTGCCAATGGCGCGGCCGATGGTCGCAGCCATCTCGCCATAGCTCAGCGCCTCGGGGCCCGTGATGACCAGGGACTGGCCGTCGTGGTCACGCGTGATCAGGGCGGCCGTGGCGACATCGGCGATGTCATCGGGGTGGATGAACGCGATCTTCCCGTTCCCCGTCGAGGTCCGCAGCACGCCCGCGTCGCGGATCGCGTGCGACCAACCGAGTCCATTCGACATGAACCCGGCTGCCTGGATGAACGTGAACGCCACCCCGCTCTCGCGAACGGCGATCTCGCCCCGCGCGTGCCACGGTCCCGTCCCCACGCCGGTGTGGACATCCAGCGTCGAGAGCTTGACGACGTGCCGCACGCCGCCGGATCTCGCAGCGAAGGCGACCGTGCGATCTCGCGTATCCAGATCCGGACCGTCGGTCACGAGGAAGACGCTGTCGATACCGGTGAGTGCGGCCGCCAGTGACGAACGCGGCTTCTCGAGGTCCCCCACGTGGATCTCGACCTGGTCGCCGAACAGCGCCTTCGCCTTCTTCGCATCGCGAACGAAAACGGACGGCCGGTCCCCACGAGCGATGAGGCGCTGGGTGACGCGAGCGCCGATGTTCCCGGTCGCCCCGACGAGCAGATACCTCATCGGAGGTTGCTCCAACCCGTGATGACCTCGAGTGCCAATCGCTTCTGACCGGCCACCGTGAGGTGCAAGCCGTCTCCCATGAGCAGGTCGGCCGGCGGTGGTGTCCCGAGGTTGGAGAATACATCGACCGCCGCCCCATCCATGTCGCAGACGATCTTGGCAACGCGCGCCAGATCCTCGTTGCGGAACCGAACGCCGAACCGGGCCAGCCCCCCGTGCCCGGCCACCTGCTCCTCGTTTACCGCGGGCGGAGTGATCCACACGACGCGCGCCTTGGTCTCGTGGGACAAGCGGTGACGCAGCTCCGCGATGTTGCGCACCGTCTCCTCGTGATGGACGAGCGTCTTCGTCGGGTGCCCCCCTTGCGTCCGGGCGTCGTTCGTACCGATGAGGATGAGGATCCAATCGGGGTTCCGGGCGACGACCTCGCCCACCCGGACCAACCCATGCGTCGTCGTGTCGCCGCCGACCGCGCTGATCGATACGGAAATCCCGTCTGCGCCACGGCGCGCCGCCAGCACGTCGCCGAGGATGACGGCCCAGGACTGAGGATCCGACGTCAGGCTGTCGCCGAACGCCACGACCGTGGCGCCGTTCCGCAGGGGAAGCCGGTCCACCATCGAGGCCACGTCGGGGTCCGCCAGCAGCTCGCCCGCGGCGCCCCTGGCCTCTGCCCTCATCCGCTCGAGCTCGGTCGCGTAGCTCTGCGGCGGAAGTCCAAGCAGGGCTGCGTGGGCTTCCTGAGACAGCCCGGCCCCTCCGGGCAGCGAGGCCAGGGTCCGCCCGGGTTGGATCGCCTTCAAGAGCCAACGCATCTGATCGATCACCATCGGTTCAACTCCTGCTGTTCGAGAGAAGACCAGCATAGGGATCGCCGTCGGAGGCGTCAGCTCGGGTTGCGCGGGCCGTAAAATCGCGGAACGGCCCCGGATCTCGGCCGCCTCCTGCGTCTGGCTCGGATTCAGCAGAGTCACAACGCGGGCGGTTGCGCCAGCCGACCCCTCGGCGAGGGCGGCGATGCCGGCGATCTAGCGCACCTGCTTGGGCGCCCTGCGCTCGACCACGGCCATCAGCGCGCGCAGAAGTGCGGCCACGGCAGCTTGGCCATGCGCCATCCTGCCTGGCCGCCCGATGCGGGGCCATGCCCCCCATCCTGCCCCGGCGGGGCCAAAAAACCAGTTTTGGTGCCCGAACCGGGATACTCTTCTTGTAGATCGGGTGTGGTTTGGCACTGCGTGATGACATTGCCGGATACGAGCTCGCAGCCACCTCGCTCGGCGAGGCGGCCGAGACGTACCGGCTCACGGCGCGCGGCCGTCCCACCAGATACCTCAAGATCGCAAAGGAGCTCGAACGCGAGTACGCCCGGCTGCAGTGGGCCGCGGGGCGCCTGCCCGCGCCGCGCGTGCTGGCCTTCGCGAGCGAAGCCGGTCGTGCATACCTGCTGCTGGACGAGCTGCCGGGCACGCCGGTCGAGCTCGCCACCGAGCTCGCGGTCGCCGAGCGGGTCGCACACCTCGCGGAGACCATGCGCTCGTTGCATGGATCGCCGATCACCGAGTGTCCCTTCGACATGCGCATCCGCGAACGTTTGCTGGATGCCGAAGCCAACGTCCGTACTGGCGAGGTCGACGAATCCGACTTCGATGCAGACCGCGCGGGTCGCAGTGCGACCAGCATTCTCGAGGAGCTTCGCGCCTGGCCGCCGTTCCAGGAGGACCTGGTGTTGACCCATGGCGATTTCACCCCGGCGAACATCTTGGTCCAGCCGACCGGGATGCTCGACCTCGGCCGGCTCGGGGTCGCCGACCGCCATCAGGACATCGCGCTCGCCTTGCGGCACCTCGAAGGCGACTTCGGCCCCGCGTGGCGCGAGCCGTTCGTCCGGGCCTACGGCATCGCGGACATCGACAAATCGAAGCTCGCGTTCTTTCGTCTGCTCGACGAGCTGTTCTGAGACGATGCGCTCCAGGTCTACGCCACGCTGCGCGAGGCCACCTCGTGCGAGCTCGAGCTCGAGCGCCTCGGCAAGCCGGTGACGCTCGCGATCACCGAGTGACACGAGCCCGCGATCTGCACGGGCCTGGCGAGTTACCAGGTACTCTGGTTATCGATGCGCTGGGCCAACTCCGCCAGCTTGGTGCACTGGGCTGCGCAGCTCGTCGGCAGCGCGATCGTCGTCATCGTAGATCCGCGGCGCGGTGGTCGTCGCGGAGCGCGGCGCACGAATGCGCGCGCCGCCGGATTCGCGTGATGGCCACGCCGCGGCGCGCCGGGCGCTGCTGACAGAGCACGGGCAAGGACGCCAGCGCGAGCGGGGCACGGCGCCCGGCTCGCGCTCCGCCGTCACACAAGGCGACTTCCGCCCCCGCTTCCTCACGTGCGTGAGAGCTGTCAGTGCTGTGCCCAGAAACCAGAGCGGCCGCGGCGAGTGGCTTCATGCCAATTCGCCAGTGCACGTCGCTCGCCAGTTCTCTGGCACGCGTAAGCTACGAAAATCACATAGCACCCCTGGACCTCGGCGCGTCCACCGGACCCCTCGACGAGCCAGGGTATTCGTTCCCCCGGTCGTCAGTCGCTTACACCGTCACTTGCGGACCACGAACGCGCCGCAGGCGAGCCCGTCGCGCGGCGCAGCCCCGGCGTGCTGCGATCAGCCCGGCAGGTCGTCGTAGAGACGCGAGAGATCGATGGCTGCGCCGCCCGTGAGCACGACCGCGCCGGTGGTCACGTCGGTGTACTCCCACGCGCCTGATCCCAGGCGGCGATAGATCTCGATCCGCGGCTCGCCCTGGCTAACCAGGACATACTCCTGTAGCGAGGGGATGAGCTGGTACTGCTGCCACTTGCTCCCCCGGTCATAAGGCTCGGTGGTCGGCGAGAGAACCTCGACGATCAGCGTCGGGTTGGTGAGCGTCGCGGCTTCTGGATCGGCCGGATCGCCCTCGATCGGTCCACAGACCATCGAGACGTCGGGGTACGTCGCCTTGCCGGTCGCGAGCACGCGGATCCGCTGATCCGACTGGAACGCCACGCCGCCAGGTTTGCGCGCAGCATCGAGCACGGCTCCGATGCGCAGCGCGATTGCGTTGTGCCGCCGCGACCCGCCCGCCATCGCGATGATCTCCCCGTCGTCGAACTCGTGCTTGAGCTCACTGTCGCGCTCGTACGCCAGGTACTCGGCGTACGAGTAGCGGGGGCGGACGCGCATGGACGCGGTCATCGCTCCGATCATGACGGAGTGCGTGCTGAGCGGCAAGCTGTCGCGCCTCGATCTCGCTCAAGCCGACGCCGCGGGTGCGACGCTGCGTTGCGAACCGACCGACCTCGGAGAGCTCGTGGAACAGGCGGCCATCCGATTCCGCAAGCTGCATCCCTCCCGCGTGATGACGATCGAGCGGGCTCCTGCACCGCGCCTGTCGGTCGATCGCGTGCTCGTCCGTCGGGTGATCGAGAGCCTGCTCGACAACGCGCGCAAGTACTCCGAGCCGGACAGCCCGATCGCCGTGACCCTCACCGCAAGCACCACGATGGCGCGCGTCGCGGTCACCGATCACGGGATCGGGATCGACGAGGCCGACCTCGCACGGATGTTCACGCCGTTCTTTCGTAGCGATCGCAGCCGCACGCGGACGACCGGAGGAGTGGGGCTTGGACAGATGCTTGCCAAGCGCGTCGTCGAAGGTCATAGCTGGGCCGCCACGGCGAGCCGCGGCAAAGGAGACTCAGAGCAAGTGACGCTAGAATGCATCAATCCCCCGAATCTACCCACGCCGGATACGTACACTCAAGTTGTTGTCGCGACGGGTACCAAGCTGATATTTGTCGCTGGCCAGGAGCCTGAAGATCTACATGGAAAGCTTGTCGGCCGAGGTGATTTCGCCGCTCAAGCGCGCCAGGTGTTCGACAACCTCGGTCGAGCCCTTGCCGCCGCAGGTGCCCTTCCCAAGCACGTCGCCAGAATTACGATCTATGTGGTTGATTACCGTCGAGATGACCACCTGCCAATCATCGAAGCGGCTCGGGTGACGCTGTTCGGGGATCACAAGCCGGCCGACGTCGTGGTGGGGATTGCGACCCTATCTCCTGGCTATCTGATCGAGGTTGATGCGGTTGCGGTCCTCGACGCTTAGGACCCGCCCGGCGTAGTCGCCTCCTACCTGCCCCGCCCCAACCAGCCCGCCACCGCCTCGCCAAACGGCTCCCGTTCGTCCAGCTGCGGGTAGTGGCCGCTGCGCTCGAACGCCCGGTACGTCGCGTTCGGTAGCTTCTCCAGGTCACCTGCCCAGACATGCGGCGGCGTGACGAAATCGAAGACGCCCTGGGCGATGAAGACCGGGGCGACGATGTTCGGCAGATTTGCTTCAGGGTCGAACGTGGCGAACTGTCCCTGCGGCCCCCAGAAGCGCGCGAAGAGGCGGTCGGAAATCTGCTCGTGCCCCTCCCAGAGCGGGGTGCAGTCGTAGGTCGGGTCGGGGAACAAGACCGGCCCGTTCGCCGCGTAGGACGCGATGAACCGCTCGCTCGGCGTCAGCCGCGCCAGAACCTCCTCCGTCAGCCTGGCGCGGTTCTCGGCCAGGATGCGCTTGCGCTCGGGCGAGGCGACCAGATCCCAGTACGTCGCGGCCCGCGCCAACACCCCCGCAGTCATCCCCGGCGCACCCGAGATCGCCAGGACATGGGAGGTCAGCTCGGGATAGCGCGCCGCATAGGCCAGGGCGAGGATGGCGTGGGCTGAGTGCCCGAGCACCGCGACCCGGCCCAGGCCGAGAGCGCGGCGCACCCCGTCCAGGTCGTCGACCATCGCGTCGAAGGTGAGGGCATCGCTCTCCCCGGTCGCGGTGCGATTCCCGCGCAGCTCGACGAAGACCAGTTGCATCACGTCCTGGAGCGCCGGGGTGAAGGTCCGCTCATAGATGGGCGTCCCAGCGAGGCTGGGGACGAGACACGTCGGACCCACACCGGCGATCGTGCAGAAGATGTCGATGTCGCCGACCTTTACGAACATGGCGCGCCCCTCCTCTGTCCTGGTTTGGCCGTGGCCGATCCGCCAATATCGTAGGGGAAGGCACCCGGCCGAGCAAACGCCGCCCGCCGACACCTCGCACGCGCCGCCGGTCATGCCGGACGCGAGAATCGAGATTGATCGCGCTATCATCGCGCCGTGCGCCGGCCGCTTGCTAGCCGTTACTTCCTCCTGCAGGGGCTGGCCACGGTCGCGTGGTGGGCGCTCCTGGCGCTCTGGCCAGCGACGCGCGCATGGTTCCTGCCGCCGCACAACCACGCCTCGGCGCTGCTGGCGTTCTCGGTGCCTGACCTGACGCTGCTCGCCGGCGGCTCGCTCGTGGCGGGGGCACTGTCGCGGCGGGGCAACGGCTGGGCGCTGCCGCTGTCATGGCTGGTGGCCGGCGCGGTCGACTACGCGACCCTCTACGTGGGGGCGTGGGCGGCGCTGGGCGGCGGTGGCTGGCTCGGCTTCGTGGCCATGGCGCCCATGGCGCTGGTGTCGACCGCGCTGGCGCTCGATCTCGCGGCGCAGCAGCTGCCGCTGTTCCGCCAGGCCGGGGCAGCGTCGCCGCGCTGGAACGTGATCAAGACGGTCCTCTACATCGCCGCATTCTGGAGCGTCTTTCTGGGGCTCGTTCCCGGCTTTCTCGTGCAGATCCAGGCCCAGCTCGGATGGCCGCGGTTTGCCTTCGCCGGGCAGCGCGCGCTGGCAGTCGGGCTATTCGCGGCGATGAGCGCGCTCGGGTTCGGCTGCGGCTGGATCCTGGCCCGCCGCGGTGACGGTACGCCGCTACCGCTCGACGCCACCCGCCGCCTGGTGATGCGCGGGCCCTACGCCTATGTGCGCAACCCGATGGTGATCTCCGGGCTGGGCCAAGCGGTGGCCGTGGGACTGGGGCTGGGCTCGGTGCTGGTGCTCGGCTACGTGGCGCTGGGCGGCGCGATGTGGAACTGGGTGGTGCGGCCCGCCGAGGAAGCGGACCTGCTCGGTCACTTCGGTGACGAGTACAAGCACTATCGCCGCGAGGTCAGGTGCTGGATCCCGCGCTTGCGACGCTATGTGGGCGTAGCCGACGGCCCGGCCCCCGCCGCCACATGACATTGCGTTGCAGACGTTGCATGCTGGAAGCGATGCCGCCGAGCTCCCCGCCGACGAGTGAATCGCAAGGACCGCAGGTCGCCGCGCCGCTTCCCCGCGCTACCATGTTGGCGCACGGGCCTCAGGTCCGGGTGTCGCGCGCGACGCTGCTCTCGTGGTTCTGCGGCCTGAGCAACCTGTGCATCCTGGCCCTGGGGTTCGATGACATGGCACACACGGTCAATGGCGTCTCGGCGCTGGCGGGTGTCATCGCGTTCTGCATCAGCTATCTGTTTCCGGTGTTCTGTGTGGTCCAGGTGGTCAGCGGTCTGTGGGCGTTCGGCGACGGGGGCGAGCTGATCCGACGGCCGGTAGCCCCGGAGGCGACGCGTCGCGGACACGGGCGCAGGACGCTGGGGCTGATCTCCGCGCTCGGAGGGGTGTTCGGCGGGCTCCTTTGGAGCTTGTTCGCGGTTGGGCCGCCGATCGTCACCCACTGACACCACTCGCGTGGATCGCCGGCGATCCGGCGCCGACGACCAGTCACGCTTCGCGCGCGGCCGGCGAGCCGGCCCGTGGATCGCGCGCGCCATAGCTGTTCGCGGCATGGCGGCGCGTGACGCGTGCGCTGCAGTAGCTATCTGCGATCGGTTAGGATCGACCGGGATGAAGCTATTCTTCAGCCGCAATCCCAATCCGCGCCTGGCAGTCGCGGTGGCACGCCACGTCGACGCGAATGTCGAGTTCGAGTTTGCCGCTCCGTTCGCTCCCGGGCAAGCCGAGAGATTTCGCCCGTTGAATCCCAATCACTCGCTGCCTATCCTTGCGAGCTCCGGACAAAGCCTCTGGGAGGCCGATGCCATCGCGTGTCGACTATCGCGCGACATGCATTCGGATCTATGGCGGACCGGCGACGATGAGCCCGAGATGATCCGATGGCTCAGCTGGGGCAAGGAGAATTTCGTGAGGGCGTGTGATATCGTGCATTTCGAGCGTGGGACCAAGCGTCGCTATGGGCTTGGCGCCATCGATCCGGTACAGGTGGACAAAGGGCTGGCGCAATTCTGCACGGCGGCGGCCATTCTTGACTTCGAGCTTTCCAGGCGAACGTGGCTTGTCGGAGACAGCGTTTCTTACGCCGATTTCCGGATGGCAAGTTTCTTGCCGTTCAACGACGTCGCCCGGTTGCCGCTCGATGAATACCCGGTTGTCTGCCGCTGGTATCGTCAGCTCGAGGACATCGATGCCTGGCGCGATCCATTCAGGGGTCTGGACGCGCCCGAGCTGCCGCCGATCTGCGACGCATGACCGACGCCGAATCCGCGACGGCGGTCCCCGCTCGCCAACATTGACCGCCGACGGGCCCCGTCGATCTCCGCTGGCCGGCCCCGGTCGGGAGCTCCTACGGAGACCCCGTGGAAGTGCCCCCGGTCGCGATCTCCCCGGTGGACTCGACCACCAAGCGCGCGCCCTCGCCGGGCGGCACCGCCGTGAACGTCACGGGGCCACCGACGAGCGCATGGTTCCGGAGCCAGGCGAGCGAGGTGCGACTGCCGCCAGCGTCCACGAATGTGCCGCTGGTGTACACGAGGCTGCTCGGCCCGAGCTGGGCGATCAGGTCGCAGTTGCCGCGCTCGGCCTGGGCGATCAGCAGCTGCAGGCGTGCCTGCGCCTGCGCACCGGAGGCGAGCCCGATCGTCACCTGCTGACCGACCACCGGCTTCAGGTTGCTGTCGAACGCCATGACGAAGTTCTCCATGTCCTCCCGGTCGTCGATCCCGGCGGCCCGGCATGCGATCGTGCCGTCGGGCACGACCTGCTCGAGGGTCGCGCCCCACTGCGCGCAGGCGCCGACGTCATTGACCAGCGCTGCACAGCCAGCGCCGGTGTGCAGGTCGAAGCATCCCAGCGACCGGAGGGTCTCCGCGGGGGGCAGCGCCGGGCACGTAAGCAACGGCAGGCGGAGCTGCCTGGCCGCGGTCTCGACAGGCAGGCGCTGAAACACGGCGCCCGGGTTGCTCTCGGGCAAGCCCGCGACGAAGGTCGAGATCGCGGCCAGCGCCGCGGCGCGCTGTGCTGGACTGCTCGCCGGGTCGATGAACGCGGCCACCTGCTGCGCAAGCTGCATCACGGCTTCCGGTGGCGCGAGCTGGCGCAGGAACCGCTCGTTGAGTGGCCTGAGCTGGGCATCGAAGCAGGTCTGCGTGTCGCTCGGGAGGATGGGCTCGAATCCGGCGGAGTTGTCGGGCAGGAACGGGGCCGGCGCCACGTTCTTGCGGAATCCCGCCGATGCGAAGAAATGGAACAGGGTGTCCTCCTCGCCCGCGTGGGCGAACCCGAACCCACGCACCTGTTCACCCAGGTGGCGGTTCTGGACCGAGAACAAGCCGCCCACACGCGCCCCGAGGATGGAGTCGCCGACCTCGTTCTGGCCGATCGCGGGCGAGGTCTGCAGCGAACCGAACATGCCGACCTTTTGATACACGTTGCGCAGGTGCGGGATCTTCATGACGTGGGACACGGCGTCGTTCGTGTACTGGCCGCTCGACCCGAACAAGCCCGGCTTGGCCACGCCGAACTCCGCGTTGGCGGTGGGATCGAGGCGGTGGCAGCCGTGGCACGTGTTGATGATGTCGCTCACCTCGAGCGTACACACCGGGTTCGCCGGGCACGCGGGCTCGCCGGCCCGGAAGTCCGCGGCATTGGCGCAGTTGCAGGCCAGCGTCTCGCGGTCGATGTTGCGACCGTCGGCGCACTCCCCGCGCGCCATGGACGCGTCGGTGATCGCGCAGCCGAAGTAGCGGCTGCGGGCGCGTTTCTGCGCCGCCGTCAGCTCGTTGTCGAGCTGACGGATCGGGTTGGGTGGATAGCTGAGCGCGAGGGTGAAATTCGTGAACTTCTGCATGTCGTCCGCCGACAGCTGGGTCGCGTGGCCGAGTAGCCCCGCGAACGCGACGTTGAACGCGGTGAACGCCGCGACCTCGTCGAACGCCCCGGTGTCGGGCTGGACGTGCACCGTGCTGGTCAGTCCGCCGCGGCGATCGCCGCGCCAGTGCATCGCGCCGTGGTTGGCCATGCCGCGCAGCGACTGCGTCGACATCGGGCCCTTGACCGAGAGGAAGCGCGACACCAGCGGGAATGCCGCCGGCTCCGGGCTGTTGAAGAACGGCCCGGTGTTCGCCACGTCGTGGTCATCCGGCGCGCCCAGATCCCAGGACAGCCCGTCGAAGTCGCCGAAGATGTGGCAGCTCGCGCACGCCGAGTCGCCATGGCTCGACGTCCGGCGCGCGCTGTACAAGAAGGGCCGGCCCTCCACGATGCTGGCGGGCTCCGGGCTGAACATGTGGTGACGCTCGACCACGGTGCGCGAGCGGGTGTTGACCACCACGAGCTCGTTGGTGAACCACGCCAGCACGTAGAGCCGATCTCGGGCCTCGTCGAGCTCGAGCCCGACCGGCCCGCCGCTGACCTCGATGTGGTCGCGCTGGTCCTGCATCGGCTGGCCGGGCACCGCGTGCTCGAATCGCGCCGTGCTCAGCACCGCGACCTTGTCCGAGCCGAGCGCGGCCACGTAGAGATCCTGCGCATCGAGCAGCTCGCCGTGCGCATCGCGGCGGTGCGAGATGGCCAGGCCGACCGGGAACGCCAGGCTGCGCTCGGTCTCGCTGTTGGGCGCCGGCGCGCAGCACCGCGTATAGTCGATGTGCGCGTTCAGGTGGACCGGCGTGACCGCGTGATCGCTCGGATCGAGCACCGAGATCCGGCTCTCGACGAGGTGTCCGCGCAGGGACGTGCCCGCGTACCGCGCGTCCTGCGCGACGCCCTCGCCCGGGCCCTCGAACCGCACGGTGTTCCGGGCATCGGTATTGCTGACGAAGATCTTGCCGGTCTTGGGGTGGACCACGAGGTTGAACAGCGTCGTCCCTACGTGGCGGAACTCGCCGCCCGAGACCAGCGCCGGCCGGCCGTGGTTCAGGTCGATGGTGAACACGTCGCGATCGGGGAGGCTCAGCGCCACCTGATCATTCCACGCCAGCACCCGCAGCGGCCGGGTAGCGCCCGGGCCGGGCAGCTCGGCGCCGTCCTCGGGCGGCTCGAGCCAGCACCCGCCGAGCGCGGCGCTGAAGTTGCCGCCGCACACCGCCTGCGACTCGTAGAACTTGACGATCATCGGCGGGGTGACCTGCAGCTGTCCGGCCGCGTTGGTGCAGGAGCACTCCGGTGATATCCGGCCGGCGTTCTGCGGGATGATCTCGAGCGCGTGCTCCGGCGCCGCCGGATCGGTCCGCACGCACACGTCCATCCAGAAGTCATTGCGGGTCGCCGCGGGGATGTTTGCGGTGGTCCGCGCCGCCGCGATGCAGCGGCCGTGACCCTTGATCGCCGGGTAGCCACCCTCGATGACCCGCGCCGCGTCCGGAATGCTCGGGTCGATCTGGAAGTCGCCGTCGGCGTCGAGCTTCCGCAGGCTCTGCCGCCCGCGGTCGACGACGAGCTGGTAGCGCACGATCGACGTCTGGTTGCCGGACAGAAAGCCTGCCGCGTAGACCTGGTGGTTGCCCACGGCCAGGGCGCGCGGCGTGTCGGTGAACAGCGTCAGGATCTCCAGAGGTTGCTCGGCGCCCGGCGCGCCCAGATGGTCGGCGCGATAAACGAACACGTCGGCCCTGCCGACGCCAGGCCGAGTCAGCTCGGGATCGCGCGGATTCCCGGACGCGTCGCGCACGTTCTGGCCGCGGTGCGCCGTGGTGACGAACGCGTAGCGTTCGCCGTCGCGCCCGACGGCCGACACGACATCGCGCGGCTCGTCTCCGACGAGCAACGTGCGGACGACCTGCGCCGTACACCGGGCCTCGTCGACGTCGACCACGCTGACGCTATCGGACAGATGATTGACGACCCATAGCTTGTCCCCCACCGAGCTCACGGCAACCGGGCGCATCCCGACCTGGATCGATCCGCAGCGGGTGACGCCGTCGCCGCGAGGCCGGAACAGCTCGAGCCGATCGTCGGGGACATTGACGACCGCGACCAGCCCGCCGGCGAGCACGGCGACCGGGCGCACCGGGCCCGCCTCGAACAGCGTGTAACGCGGCGGCGGAGGCTCCGCGCGCTCGGCACGGTCCTGCGCCTGGTCCGGCGCCGGTGTCTCACTGGCGGCACTCTCGGCGGTGAGCAGCTCGGCTCTACCGCATCCGGACTGCGTCACCAGCACATTCCCGCACAATATCGCCGCTGCTACGACGTGGAGTCGCAACGCGCAGCTTCTCTGTGAACCGACCATGGGTATTCGCCTTTCTTGCGATTGGTTAGCGAAACGCCGCCTCGCCGCAGCGAGCGCGCGGATGTCGTCGGGCGGCGCCGTCGCGACGTGCGCCAGTACACATGAGCGTCAGGACAATTGCAATCCACCGGGGTGCCTCATAGTGCAACGTTGCAGCGACGCGCCTACCAGCGATTCGCGACTCCACGTCTACACATCCACACTGGCCATCACAACGAGTCAACTGTTGAGCTCCCGCATGCCCACTGCGCGCAGCGGCACGGTGAGGCGCGGCTGCCTCGCCGACAGACTCGCTGCAACGCGAGCACACACTGGGCGGCAATCCCGTGGGCCGGCCCACCGTGCCAGAGACGCTCGCGGAGCCGGGCTGGCCCCACGCGGCAAAACCAGTTTCGGCGCTCTACTCCGGATCCCCTCCCTTGCGGCCGCTCGATGAAGACTGGCACGATGGATCGATGGAGTCTTCGCGCTTCACCGCCGGCATGCAGGTGCCATCTCGCGCTCGGCCCGGCGCGCTCTCGGCGGTCGTCCTGGCTGGCCTCCGCGGTGGAGCGGTCGACTTCGTCTACGCCTGCTGTGTCGGCCTGATCCACGGCCGCTCGGTGATGCGGGTCTGGCAAGGCGTGGCCTCCGGCTGGCTCGGCAAGCGCGCGGCCGACGGCGGACTGGCCACCATGGCGCTGGGCATCGTCACTCACTTTGTCATCGCCACCACCATGGCGGTCACATATGCACTCGTCGCCGCGCGCGTGAAGCTGCTCTACCGGCGGCCGGTGCCCTGCGGCATCGTCTACGGCCTGGTGCTCTACGCCGTCATGTACCTGGTCGTGCTGTCGCTGCGGTTCCCGTCGGCGTTCCCGCGCTGGGATGGCGTCCAGTCCGTGACAGATATCGCGAGCCACGTCGGGGTGGGCCTGGTCATCGCCGTCGTACTGTCCCGGTGGGCGCGCCGGGCCCCGAACCGCTGACCTCCGCTCCGGGGGCGTCACAGTGTGTGGCTCCACCCGTCGTGGCTCCACCCTCACGCTGGTGGTGGATCAAGCGGCGGCGGCCTCGGCGCTTGCGCGTGCGCAGCCTGCGCGTGGACGATCAGCGTGTTGCACCCGGTGGCGCGTGCGTCGCCATCGTCCAGGATAGGCACTGGACTCGATCGCATCGCTGGTGCGATGCCGGGATGCCGACGAGTTGGGACTTGGTCACCGCAGATCGATGCCGCAACGCAGGCCGAGCGCGACCATCGAACCTCCGAGCTCGCCACCGATCGCGCCCTGGACATCGACGGCGAGGTGCGTACGGCGACCGATCGCGATGTACAGGCTCGCCCGCTCGAGGTCCTGCAGCCGCGAGACGTCCCGGGGATGTGCCGCGATCGGTCGCGCGTCGATCGCGAGCTGCGGCGCGACCGCGAGCGCGAGGCGGCGCGTGAGCTGGTGACGGACGTCCCCTGCGAGCACAGCGGCGAGCCCGAAGGCGTGGGTCTCTGCCTGCGGACCCGCCAGCCCTGCATCCGACACGCGCACGAGGAGCGGCAGTCGCGCCTCGAGCGCCGCGCTCCACGTCGACGACGCCCAGCGCACGTCCGCGCGCGGTGTCAGCGCGCCGACGCCGGGTGTGAACAGATCGGGATGCGCCAGCCCGTCGATGCCGTTCGCGATCGCGAGCGCGCGGTTCGCCAGCAGTTGCTCGTCGTGACCGCCGAGCGGAAGGCCCACGGCGGCGCCACCGAGGATGGTGAGGTCGCCGGTCCCGACGGGGCGGCGCGAGAGCATCATCGCTGCGCCGAGCTGCGGATTCCCGAACGCCGCCGCGTCGACATACGAGCCCGCCGGCTGCGCCACGCTGGCGGCGACCAGCGGAGAGCGAACCTCGAGCGCGAGCGACGGCGCGACGCTCCACGCGCCGCCGAGCACGAGCACCAGAGCCTGGCCTTTCGCCTCCGGCAATGCCATCACGTCGAACGGCACCGTCGCGAGCCCGAAGTGCGCCTCGGCGGTGACCGACGTGTCTCCCAACGGGTCCGCGGTCGCCGGCGTGATCGCGCAGGCGACCAGCACCGCAACGGCCCGACATCGCCCGCTCATCGCATCTCCTCGATCCATGCACGGATCAGCGCCACCGCCGTGGTGTCGACCTTCTCCGTCGCGAGCGGCGGCATCTGATCCAGGAAGCCGCGCTGCCCCATGAGGGACACGACCTCGCTGCCATCCGGATCCCCTGGCTCGATCGCCTTGCCCACAACGGTGCGGTACGTCGGCGTGTCCTCGACCGACGCGAGCGATCCCACCGCGAGCGTGAAGTCGTAGCGCTTTTTCGGATCGAAGCAGCGCGCGCCGCGATGCTCCGGACGCGCCTGGTTGTGACAGTGACTGCAGTTCGCGTGCAGATAGCCAAGCGCGGCGACCTGCGTCGCATCGCCCGGCACCACCGGCGCGGTGGCGGCCGGCGCCGTTAACCGGCCCTGCGCGACGAGCTCCGCGAGGTCGATCTCGCCGGGGCGAGCTGGCGCCGCGAGCTGGATCGCCGAGAAGCCAAGCGCAAAACTGCGCCGCCCGCCGTGACATGCGAAACACTCGCCGGACGCGGGCACGTCGTGATCCGTTCCGGCCACATCGATGCCCCCGAGCGGCGCCGCGACCGCGTCGAGACCGTCCGGTTGCCACACATACGCGAGCGCGATCCAGTCGTCGTCCGCCGGTCCGCGCTTCTCGAGCAGGCGCGTCTCGACCTCCACACCGTCGACCGAGAACTGCTTCCACAGCTTCGTTCCCGATGGAAACGACCACTCGTCCATGTTCGCCGTGTCGATCTGCGCGCCCGGCGGCAGGGCGATCCAGCGTTGCTTTTCGGCGCCGTCGCTCCACAGCGCGAACCGTGGCGCGTACGGCACGACTTCCGGCGCCAGCGCACGCGCCGCGGTGTCCGCGAACAACCCCGTCTCGGACAGCCGCCCCGGCAACTCGCCGGTGCGACCCGGATCGTCTGCCTCGCACACCCAGTAGCGATCGCAGCCCGCCACGGCGATGGAGAGGCCAGCCAGCGCGAGCGCGCGCATCACGCAGCCACCGTGTCGCCGCGGCTCGCCGGCATGCGGAATCCAGCCCACGCCAGCCAGACAAACGCGGGAAAGCGCGTCAGCGGCACCAACGGCAGCGCGCCCGGAATCACGAGGCTCAGCGACGACAGCGCGCCGATCGCACCGAGCACGATACCGGCCCAGGCCAGACGCCGTGACAGCAAGCCGCTGATCAGCGACGGCACCGCGATGCCGGCGCACAGAAGGCCGAGCGGCACCGTGTAGCCGGGGCCGCCTGCGGCGAATACGACGTCATAGACCGCGCGCGCGATCGGCCCGTTGTCGGCGACGCCGGGCCGCGACAGCGCCCACTGCCCCGTCGCCGCCACCATCGTCATCACGCACGCCGCGATCCCACCGAACCACGCGATGTCGACGCCCGCAACGCGCAAGCCGTGGAAGCGCAGTCGCGACGTCATCGTCGCGACGTACACGCCGAGCGCCATCATCGAGTCGAACTGCAGCGCCGCACACCACGCCACGCGGGTCATGTGCGTCGCGAAGTACCCATCGATCTCGCTCGCCGGCTGGTACGGCGACGGAAAGTGCGTCGAGTCGAACGCGTTCGTCACGAGCGCGAGCCCCGCGAGGAACAGCAGTGCGTACACGACGGCGACGACGCCGGGTTGCGGAGCACGGTGGCGAGCCATCACCGCACCAGCGTCGCGCCGCCCGCGACGTCCCGCGTGATGCCCGGTGATCCAGCCGACACCCCATATGATGCTCCATGTGAATCATTCATGCTATGAATCATAGATGCCAGCCGCGCGCTCGTCCAGTGCTAGTCTCACGAGTCGTGCCACCCCGTCGCTCATCCGTTGCGTTCTTGCTCGCGCAAGTCGGCGCGATCGCAGCCGAACACTTCGCCGTACGCGCCGCGACGATCGGCCTGTCTCGCGCACAGACCGGCCTGCTCCGCGCGATCGCGTCCAACGATCCGATGACCCAGCAGGCCCTGGCGGCGTACCTCGATCTCGCACCGAGCCGCCTCGTCGTACTGGTCGACGAGCTCACCGAGGCCGGCACCCTCGAGCGGCGGCCCGTCGCCGACGATCGCCGCGCCCACGCGGTACACCTGACCGGCGCCGGCAAGGAACTGTTCGGCAAGCTCGCTCGGATCGGGCGCGAGCACGATCAAGCCTTCTGTGCCGCCCTCACCGACAGCGAGCGCACGCACCTGGGCGAGCTACTGCAGAAGCTCGTCGAGGCGCACGGCCTGCGGGCGGGCGTCCACCCCGGTTACCGGACCATGGAGCCGTCCACGAAGCCCAAAGGTTGACTGCCGCCCGCATGCGGTGTGCAGCGTGAGCGCTCACGCCAGCATCGACGTTCCGCGCTACCTTCGCCCGGGTGCAACGACCCCGCCCGTGCACCGCTTAGACCGCGAATTGCGTCGCTTTGGCGCGAATCGAGTCGATGAAGGCACGCAGCGGCGGAGCCATCTGCCGCTGCGCGGGATAACAGAGATAGTACCCGGGAAACAGTCCCGACCAGGGTTCGAGCAACACCACCAGCCGCCCCGCGGCGACATGCGGCGCGATCATGTGTTGCGTGGCGAACGCGATGCCGAGTCCATCGATGGCTGCCTGCAGCCCGAAGTCCTTGAGGTTGGTGATGACCGGTCCCTCCACGGCGACGTTGAACCACGCACCAGCTTCGAGGAACTCCCATTTGTGAGGCGCCTCGGTGCCGGGCCAGCGCCAGCCGATGCAGTCGTGGGATGTGAGGTCACGCGGATGATGGGGCGTGCCGCGCCGGGCGAGATAGTCCGGCGAGGCGACGACGATCTGACGAAGATCTGGACCGAGCTTGATGGCGATCATGTCCTGCTCGATGACCTCGCCGATACGGATCGCCGCATCGTAGCCGCCGGCCACGATATCCACGACCTCATCGTCCAGCGTGATATCGAGTACGACATCGGGGTACGCGTCATGGAACGATCGCAGGAGGGGCCGCAGGAACAGCTCCGCAGCGGCCCGGAAGCAGTGAATCCGAACGATGCCGGCGGGGCGAGCGCGGAGCTCCCTTGTCTGTCCGATCGCGGCAGCGAGCTCCTGGACCGCGGGCCTGACGCGCTGGAACAGCTGGTCGCCGGCCTGGGTCAACGAAACACGCCGAGTGTTGCGATGGAGGAGACGGACTCCGACTCGCTCCTCGAGCCCGCGAACCAGCTGGCTCAGGGCCGAGGAGGAGACGCCGAGCTTCTCGGCCGCTCGACTGAAGTTGAGCGCCTCCGCGACCGCCACGAAGGCGCGGAGCTGGCCGAAATCGCTGGTGGAGAGAGGGGGATCGCTCGTGCTCATCGGGGATTCCTTAGCCCGGCTTACAACGGCGCTAAGCGCCAGGATGCGTATCGGTCCGGCTCCAACGTATAGGCTGACGCTCTATGGATACCGATATGCATGCATTGGTCGTTGTAGCGCACGCCTATTTCGATGCTGCCTATGACATGGATGCTGACAGCTTCGCGTCTCTGTTTCATCCATCGAGCTCGGTCAGCTCCGTGGCAAGAGTCGGAGACGCCATCACCGTGAGCGTGACGCCGATTGCGACGTGGCTGACAGCGGTCCGCACCATGACGGCTCCGAGGCAACTGGGCCTGGAGCGCCACGATGAGATCCTGTCGATAGACGTGGTGAGAGAGCTCGCGTCTTTGAAAGTAAAATTGCAGATTCCGCCACGCTACTTCATTGACATGTTAACATGCGTCAAGATCGCCGACACCTGGAAGATTGTTCAGAAAGTGACCAGCGTTGACAGTCGATGATCTTGCCGCCGCGGCCGGCCTCGCGCGTGCGCACGCGACAGCGCGTGGTTCGCGCTAGACTCGGCCACATTCGCCGGCGAGCGCGAGGTCGCGATCGCGCTGGTCGCCGGCTCGCACGGCAACCTTCGCAAGACCATGGGGCTTGGGAGGCACGGACGAGCGGCGCCGGCCGGGTCACCGACCAGCCGCGCCGGGTCGGTGTAGGCTGTGGCTCCGAGCATCGCGCGCCCGATCGCCTTGTCCGCGAGCTGCGGAGCGAGATCGTCGTCGGCGAACGTGCCGGCCTGCGCGGCGGCGATCCGGGATGCGTCGGCATACGCCCATCTCGGCGGTCATGGCAGATGCTGGCAATGGAATGCCTATCGCACTGCGTGAGCCAGAAAGGCGCACTCGGCAGAACTGGACTCGTGCTAACCGATCTCCATGATTCGCTCTATCGCGTTCGCGGGGCTGCTCGTCGGGTGCCATGGCACCGCGCCGGTGACGCCGCCGCCTGCTCCAGGCCCCACCGTGACAGGTCACCTCGCGCTCGCCCCCGGCGCCCGGAGCGATCGCACCCGGGGCACGCTGTTCGTCAGCTGGCTCCCCGAGGCCGACAGGCAGGTATTTGCGGATCACAACCTGACGCCCTCGATGTTGGTCGGCATCGTCGCGCGCGGCACCGTGCTCGGCGAGGTCGACGCCGGGCGCGATGTACCGTTCACGGTGCACGCCGGCTCTGGCCGGATCGCGCTCGTGGCGACCGTCGACGTCGGCCGCGTCGGGATCGAGTCGCTGGTCGGCGGCGGCGACAACACGCTGACCGGCCTGTCCGAGGCATTCGACGCGGCGTCCGGCGCGGCTCCTGCGATCACGGTGAGCGCGCCGCCGCGGCACGAGCGCCGCGAGCTGTGTCAGGGCGACCGGTTGATCCTCGAGCAGATCGAGGCGCCCGAGGTCGTCGGCACGGTCGGCAACCCGAGGTCGCGGCGGGCCTGCGTGCGACTGCCCAAGAGCTATGCCGAGCGCTCGTCGGCGCGGTTCCCCGTGATCTATGCGCTGCCCGGCCTGGGCAGCACCGACGCGGCGGTGATCGCGGCATACCACCTCGAGCCCGACGACATCATCGTCGTCAGTGTGGACACCAGCAGCAAGACCGGCTCCACCTACCTGGTCGACAACCCCACCACCGGAAACTGGGATAGCTTCTTCGCGAAGAGGCTGGTTCCCCTGATCGACGCGCACTACCGGACGATCGCGCGCCGCGAGGGCCGGGCGCTGGTTGGCCAGTCGACCGGCGGCTTCAACTCGGTCTCGTACGGACTGCGACACCCCGAGCTGTTCAGCGTGATCGGTGCGTCGTCGCCCGACGGCCTCGACTGGCCGGTGTGGCTCGCCGCGGGCAAGGGCTGGCTGGTGGACTTCGCGCGGGTCGAGCGCGGCCTCGGCGGCGCCGGTCAGATCATCAGCTACGCCGCCGACTGGTCGCCCCGTCAGGGCGGCGGCTATGACTGGCCATTCGACGAGTCCGGCCGCGTGATCGACAGCGTGATGGCGCGCTGGGCCGCTCATAGCCCCACCACCTGGGTGCGCGATCCCGAGCGCGTCGGCGCGCTGAAGGTATTCAGCGGCCACATCTATCTGACGGTCGGAGCCGACGACGAGTTCGGGCTCCGGCCGCCGACCGAGGCGTTCAGCAAGACGCTCACCGAGGCCGGCATCGCCAACGAGCTGGTGGTGGTGCCTGGCGGCCACGGCGGCCACGCTGCCCGCATCGCGGCGATCGCCAGGTTCTGCGCCGCAAAGCTCGAGCCGGCGAAGTAGCGCTGCAGCTCGATGCCCTTCGCAGCGCATCCACAGGATCGCGCGGCGGTTCAGCCGCGCGCGAGGAACCGGATGACGAGCTCGAGCATGCGTGCGCGACCATGCTCCGGTCGATCGAGGAACACGATGTGTGTCGCGCCGGACAGGCTCTCGATCTCGACGCGCCGCGCATGAACGAGCTCGCGCTGCAGCGCTGCCACATCTTCGGGCCGCGACCAGAAGTCGAGCTCACTCCGGATCACGAGCGTAGCCGCACGGACATCACTCGCCTCCCACAGCTTGGTACCGCTCGCCAGAGCATAGCTATCGCGCAGCGGACCGCTGGGCACCCGGGCGCTCGGCGGGGTGCGCTGGGACGACGTCGTGTCGCTCTCGATCGCCGTTGACGCGTACGCGTCGGCGACCTTCGGATCGCGCCAGCTCGCCTTGTCGGCGACCGGGATGTTCGCCTCCCAGTTCCGCACGAGACCCGCTGCATTGCGCAGCGCATAGGCCCCGAGCGAGTCCGACAGCCGCCCCGGCCGGTCGGGATCCTCGAGCCCCGCCCGCAGCGACCACGCGCCCGGCGTTCCGTAGAGCGCATTCAGCATGATGAGGTGGCTGACCGCGTCCGGGTGCCTCGCCGCGTACATCCCCACCCAGTGCCCACCGGTCGCCCAGCCCAGCACGGCGACCGGACGATGCCGGTGCGCCCGGACCCAGTCGACCACCGCGGCGATGTCCCGCACCGCCTCGTCCGAGCCGACCGCCGGCGGGTTCGCCTGTGGTGGCGCCTCGAGCGCCGCCGGCCGGCTCGAGCGGCCCCAGCCGCGGACATCGATCGCATACGCGGGATGCCCCGCCCGCGCGAGATCCTCGGCAACGGAATACCCGGGGACCGGCACGTCGAACGAGCTGATCCCACCTCCGCCGGCGCCATGAACGAGCACGACCGGCACGCCGTCGTCGTGACCGCGCGCGACCACTTCGCGAAACGAGATCGAGATCCCCGGCTCGCTGGCGACCGTCCGGTCCTGTCGCTCGATCGGTGGCTCGGTCGATGGCTCGGTCGATGGCTCGGTCGATGGCTCGGTCGATGGCTCGGTCGACGACCCAGGCGGTGGCCCCGACGACGCCGGCGGCGGTCCAGCCGGCGCGACGCCGTGGCAGCCCACCGCTAGCAGCCCGATGACGATGGCACTGCGCATGAAACGGAATCTAACAGAGGCCGGTGGGACGCGTGACCAGCGGGCCGACCATCGAGCGCGGTCATCGACGCGCCGCCGTCGGCGCTGCGTCGCCCTTCCCGAGGACTTTCGCATCGAGTTCCCGCGCCTCGTCGCCGGGCTCACACGGATCACGCGTGCGGTCGAGGGTGTGGTTCTTCTATTGTGGCGTCGTTGCAGAATCCGGACTTACGGCGTCGGTCCTGGGTCATGGAGCCGATCAGGATGTTACACATCACCAATGCCGATGAAGTGCGTCGTGCTCTGCGTGTTACTCGCTGCCTGCGGCCGGGGCAATCAGGCCGACCCGCCACAGGCCGAGCGAACAAAGACCGAGCATGTAGCCAAGGCCGTGGCCGCGCCAGGCAACCGCCAGCCGACCGCGACCGCGACCGCCAAGCCGCAGCCCGGGCCGGTAGAGATCGAGCTGCTCCACGCCACCGAGGCGAAGGTCGCGGTGTCGTCCGTGGTCGCGAATAGCGCGATCTTCCCGACGGATCTGGTCGACGGCAAGCTGTCGACTGCGTGGAACTCGCGGACCGGTGACCTCGCGGGCGCATGGCTCGCAGTCCGGGTTCCGGGCGGCGCGCACGTCACGCGGATCCGGATGACCGCCGGATTCGCCACGGTCCGCGGCGGCGAAGACTGGTTCACGATGAACCACCGGATCAAGCTTGTCCGGGTGGTACGGACGCAGATCGATCGCGAGTTGGGCAAGTATGCGCTCGATCCCGACAACCGCGGACTGCAGGACATCCCGATCGACGGCCCGGGCGGTGATTTCAAGATCGAGATCCTCGATGTCATCCCCGGTACCAAGAAGACCTGGCGCGAGATCTGCGTCTCCGAGCTGCAAGTGTGGGGTACGTTGCCCGAGGACACACCGCCACGCCAGGCGCCGCCTCCGGTCGCCGTCGGATCACTCGACGCAGCCCCGCTGTCCAATCGGAGCATCGCGCTCGATCCGTTACCGAGCTACGCGTCGATCGACGCGTTTTGCCAGGAGTACATGGCGCGGCCCGAAGAACCGTTCTCCGGATGCAGCGGAATGGACACGGGCTGCAGCAGGCATGGCAAACGCGCGTGTGGCGAGATGACGTCGGGCCCGATCGCGCTCGATGCGCTGCCGCCGGGCTGGACCTCGGCGCGCTACTTCCACGCGCAATGGGACCACCGGAGCGACCCGGGGTGCAACCTCGCAATCCTCGCGGCAGGCAAGACCTACGTGCTCGAGGGCTTCGGTGACCGCGGATGCGGTGCCGCGCTGGACCTGCGGGACGTGGCTGCCGGCAAGATGTCCCGCGCGGAGAGCCGGATGCAGGGCGACCTGCTCGCGATCGCGATGACCACCGCTGGTTGGCAAACCCGGCAGACAGGCGAGATCGAGAGCATCGAGCAGCTATGGATCTGCGGCGCGACCGAGCCGGCCTGCTCCTCGGCAATCCAGCTCGGCGCTTACGTGACGACGTCGACCACTGGCGGCACGGCGGGAGGCGACGGGCTGTCGACTGCGCAGCGCGGTTGGAGCTTCGACTGGAAGATCGAGGGCAAGCAACTCGTGCTGTCACGCCAGGACGGGGCGGTCCCCGCCGAGAAGCACGACCAGCTCGGCAGCCATCGCCTGGTGATGCCGAGCGAGCGCTGACGAGCGCGACGTCCTGAGCGAGCTCGCGCACATCGTGCTCGCCCACGGCGGGGCCGTCGCCATCGTCATGCTGCTCGGCGCGATCAGCGCTTCGCTCGTCGAGCGGATCAAGGTGCGGCGACTCCGGGGCCGACGCCCCGCGGCCTAACGGGCGTGGTTCTCGGGCGCTCCGAACCACGTCGCAAGCGCGTCGCGCAGGCCGTGGTCCGTGCCCTCGCCGACCCACGCAACATGTCCGTCGGGCCGGATCAACACGGCCGTCGGAGCAGCGACCGCGCCGAGCACCGGCAGCTGCCACGCGCCATCGTAGCGTGCGTCGAGCTGCCGAACTCGGTGCCCCCATGGCGTGATGTCGAAGCCACCGCCGAGCTGGATCAACACCGGCCGCGCATCGTGCAGCAGCGTGAACACGCGCAGCGGGCCCGCGTCGGTGACCAGATCGAGATCGGGCATACGACGACCGAGCAGTGGATGGCCCGCGCCGAGCTCGTAGTGAATGTCGAGGCCCGACATCTTCGCGCCGTATCGCTTGCGCGGCTCGTCCATCCGCAGCAGCTCGGCCACGGATTCGTGCAACGCTTTGCTGCGCTCGTCGCCGCGATGGAGCGCGGTCAGCGCCAGCGTCGTGCGGAGCACGCGCGCAGCAACGGGATGCCGCTCGGCCTCGTAGGTGTCGAGCAGGCTCTCGGGCGATGTCCCGTGCACGACCTGGGCGAGCTTCCAGCCCAGATTCACGGCGTCCTGGACGCCGGTGTTGAGTCCCTGTCCGCCGACGGGAGAATGCACGTGCGCCGCGTCGCCCGCCAGCACCACGCGTCGCTCACGGTAGGACGACGCCTGCCGCGCTGCATCGCTGAATCGCGACAGCCAGGTCGCGCGATGAGCGCCGAAGTCCGTCCCGTACGCGGCGACGAGCGCCTCGCGGACCTCCGCCAGCGTCGGCTCGCCGTGGCCGACGTGCGGTTCTTGCAACACGACGCCCACGAGCGTTGTGTCCGCCACCTTGCCCAGCGCATGGGTCCCCTTGTCGTCACGGCGAATGCCCCACGCCGGCTCGTCGGTCATCTCGACCTCGGCGATCAAGTAGCTCGTCGACGGCTCCCACCCCACGAAGTCGATCCCGGCGTGCTTGCGGATCACGCTGCGACCTCCATCGCACCCGACGACAAACCTCGCTCGCAACGATCGTCCATCGGACAGCGCGACGTCGACGCCGGTGTCGTCCTGCGCGAACGCCGTCACCTCGCGTCCGCGATAGATCGGCACCGCGAGGTCGCCGACCCAGTCGGCCAGGATGCGCTCGATGTGGTTCTGCGGCAGCGCGAGCCCGTAGTTGTGACGCGTCGGAAAGTCGCTGATGTCGAGCGGACCCGCGAAGCCGGCGACCTGCATGACCTGCCCACGCGCCAGAAAGCGATCGGCGACTCCCCGCTGATCGAGCACTTCGATCGTGCGCGCGTGCAACCCGCCCGCGCGCCTGCCGGCGAGCTCCTGGCTCTCGCGCCGTTCGACGATGGCGACATCGACCCGCGCCAACGCGAGCTCGCCCGCCAACATCAGCCCCGTCGGCCCCCCGCCGACGATCACCACTGCATGGGATTCGTTCATGCGTCCCTGATCGCAAACCTCGTCGATCGTTGGAAGCTTGTGTCGTACGGCGAGTCTTGAGAGTATGTAGTCGAGGAGCAGGCGGGAGGGGGCCCGCCTCCTCGGCGTGCTCGCCGAGTCCGCCCCTTCAGAGCACTCATCAAGTCGTCGGCTGCGACCTGCGCGTCGCGGGTACGTCGCGACGCCCGCCGTCCCTTGTACGACGCCGGGGGGCCCGCGGGACTGCTGCGATCGGTATCTCGCGCAGCAAGCCCGCGCCGCCGACCGCGTGACCGGACCGCCCGGGCCGCGGACGCCGTGCGCTCGTGCCCTCGATCTTGAAGAACCCGACGGTCGTCTGGAGCTGCTGGGCCTGGACCGACAGCTCGCCGGCGGTGGCCGCCATCTGGTCGGCGGCGGCGGCGTTCTGCTGCGTGACGCGGTCGAGGTCCTGCAGTGCCCGGTTGGTCTGATCGATGCCGGTGCTCTGCTCGCGGCTGGCGGCCGAGACCTCCTGGACCAGAGCGGCGGTCTTGTGGATGTCGGGGACCAGGCGGGTCAGCATCGCGTGGGCGCTCTCGGCGAGGGCCACGCCCGTCCTGGACAGCTCGCCGATATCGCTGGCGGCGACCGAGCTGCGCTCGGCGAGCTTCCTGACCTCACTGGCGACGACGGCGAAGCCCTTGCCGTGCTCGCCGGCGCGCGCGGCCTCGACCGCGGCGTTGAGCGCGAGCAGGTCGGTCTTGCGGGCGATCTCCTCGATGATGCCGATCTTGGCGGCGATGTGCTTCATCGCGGCCACGGTCTGGGTGACGGCGTCGCCGCTGGCCTTGGCGTCGTTCGACGTCTGCGCCGCGAGTCTGTTGGTCTGCTGTGCGTTGTCGGCGTTCTGCTGGACGCTGGCGGCCATCTCCGCCATCGCGGCCGTGGTCTCCTGGGTGGCCGCGCCCTGCTGGCTGGCGCCTTCGGCGAGCTGGCCTGCGGTCGTGCTCATCTGTCCGGATCCGGTGGCAACGCTGGTCGCCGCGCTGGTCACCTCGTGCGCGACGCGGCGCAGGTTGTTCACCATGTCGTTGAGCGCGCGCGACATGACCCCGAGGTCGTCGCCGGCGTCATCGCCGAGCTGCCGCGTGAGGTCGCCGCTCGCGACGGACTCGACGGCCGCGACCATCGCCTTGATCCGCCGGGCGATGCTCCGCGAGACCGACCATCCTGCCCCGACGCAGATCGCGATGATGACCAGCCCGATCACGATGAGCCTGAGCCAGCTCGACGCGACCGCCGCCGCGGTCTTGCGGGCGCTGTCCTCCGACTGCTCGTTGGCTTCCGCGACGACGTCGTTGATCGAGGCGCGGTGCGTACCGTAGACCTCGCGCAGGCTGCCGGTCAGCAATGCCTGCAGCTTAAGGTGGTCGCCGGCGCGCGCGGCGGGGATGAACTCGGTGTCGCCGATAGCGAAGAACTCGCGAGCGGTCTGGGTCGAGTCGCGCACCAGCGCGCGCTTGAGCGCGCTGTCGGGGAGCATGGCATCCCAGTAGGTCTGGCGGTCCTCGAACGCCTTCTTCAGCTCGGCCCACGCCTTGACCAGCGCGTCGCGCCTGGCCGGATCGGCCTCGTAGCTGATCTGCAGCAGCGTGAGGTACGACTCGATGATGTACTTCGGAGGCGGCAGGACATCGGCGACGAGGTCCTTCATGGCCGAGATGTCGGCGTGCGACGTACGCTCCACGCGTGCCACCCCGGACAGCACCACGGTGAAGCCCAGGACGCCGATGGTGTAGACCACGATCGGTGACAGCAGCTTCACGCGCACACTGAGATCACGAATTCTCATCACAGCCCCTTGCTGGCATCCGGCATCAGCCGTTCACGCACGCTCGGCCGCGGCGCTCACCCACGGCAGCGCACCGGGCTGTCGCGCACATCTGCGATGCTGGCGCAGCCGCGCGGCGCTGGTCCGGCGCTTCCATCACGGGCTGAATCGACCATCACGGGCTGAATCGACCGCTCTCGACCGAGTTGAAGTTGCCGCCAGCGCCCCTGGGGCTTCCGTTACAGGGCGACCGGCGCGCCGTCCTGGACGGACCAGGCGTGCAGCTCGTCGCCGAATCCGAGCGCGACGTGCGATGTCGAGCCGGCGATCCAGCCCACCGCCTGCTTCGGCGGCGGGACGTCGGCGGTCCAGCGCACGCTGCCGTCGCGTCCGATCAGCGACACGGTGACCTTGCTCGGCGCACCGGCGCGCATCTCGATCGCCACCACCGCCGCGGCGTCGCCGGCCGCGGCCAGGTGGTAGATCCCCGGCAGCTTGATCCGCTCGGTGATCGTCGCCGCGCCGTTGGCGAGCTGGACCAAATGAAGCTCCTGGGCCGTGGTCGCCCACAGGGTGTCCGGCGCCGGGCCGGGGGCGAGGTGGGTCGGCGACACCTCGCTCGACGCGAACAGCGTCGCCTTGCCGTCGGCGGTGACCCGCTGGAATCCGGTGCCATCGTGGAAGTACACGGCGTCGCCCGCGCCGGTGAAGGTCTTGGCCTCGTCGCGCTTCCATCCCAGGTAGCGCGCCAGCTCGGCACCCGGGGTGCGCTTGTAGATCTCGAGCGCGGTCTTGCTGGCCGCGAACAGCCGATCGGCGGACGCGTAGAGCCGATCGGCGCCGGCGAACGCCGCCGCGTTGGCGATCGCGTGGTCGGTGACGGTCGAGCTGGTGGCGCCCAGCTCGAGGACTCGGACCTGGCGGTGCGCGAGGTCGTTGGCCACGGCGACCAGCGAGCCGGCGGCGGCGGCGAGCGCGACCGTACCCGCCACCGGGACCTGCCCCAGCCGCTGGTGGCTCGCGAGATCGCGAAGCTCGATCGCACCGCCGTGCAGCCACGCGAGCCGCGCACCGGCGAGCACGAGGTGCGTGCCCTGGGTCTGGGGGACGAGCTGATGGACGGCGGTGGTCATCGGGGCTCCTGCCACGGCGGACGCGCGCGCGGGCGCGGCACCCGGCTTGGGCTGCGAGCTCGCGTCGGAGGTGCAGCCAAGCGCTGCGATCAACCCGACCGCGAAGCTTCGCATGCTCGCCATTTAATACCCCGACGCGATCAGGTCAACCTGTTGCGGGGTCTGTGCACGCGCCGCCTTGGCCCGGAACTCGGCGATCGTGGCGGGGTCGACGCCCTTGTCCGCGAGCCGCTTGGCGGCTGCGTTGGTGGCCTGGTCGGCGTGAAAGATGTCGTTGCGCATGATGTCGTATTCGGTCTTCTGCGCGGCCTGGTCCTTGTTCGCATCCTCGAGCCGCTTGTTCGCATCTTCGAGCCGCTTGTTCGCCGCCTCGAGCTGCGCTTGCTGGTCGTCGATCTCGCCGCGATCGATCGGCGTCTTGGACTTGGCGGCGTCGAGCCCGCCCTGCGCCGCGTCGCGGCCGGTCTGGGCCGCGTCGCGGTTGGTCCGCTCGTTGTTGACCCGGGTCGCGGGCGCGTCGATCAGATCCTTGGCGAGCTTCTCCGGCACGTTGATCGCCTTGGTGTATTGCTCGGCGAAGTTGTCCTTGTAGTTGGTCCGCGCGTAGTCCCACGTGTCGTCGTTGGTCACCGAGTTCGGGGCCGCCCCGGTGCCGGGCTCCGGGATCGCGCCGTCGTCGACCGCGAGCACCTGGTGATCGTTGTAGGGGTCGGGCTTGTAGACCTTGCCGTCGCTGCCCTTGACGTCGGTCTTGGCCCCGGCCTTGATCGCGGCGATGTCGGCTGCGCTGATCCCGGCGTTCGCCATCTGCTTGTCGCCGATGTCCTGCTGCCAGCCGGCGGCCTGCTGGTAGCGCTTGAACGCGTCGGAGTTCTGGTCGTGGACGTCGTGGCCGAACTCGTGGTTGAGCGTCTCTTCGATCGAGCCGATCGGATCGCCGGTCTTCGACAGCGGCTGGCCATCGACGCCGCGCAAGCTCGGATCCGCGAGCTCGTGGGGATCGCCGGTGTGGCGGAACCGGCCGGTCGCGCCGACATCGTAGATCGTGATCACGCCGTCGCGGTGCTGGCCACCGAGGTTCGGACTGTTCGGGTTCTTCTCGTCGGGGGACTGATCACTGCGCTTGATCTCCTTCAGCAGCGTGTTGTCCTTGACGTGGTCCTCGGGCATGTGGGCGAGCGCCGACTCGACCTGGTTGAGCTCGTCTTCGCTCCACGCGATCTTGGTGCCGTCCTTGCGGGTGCCGTCCTTGTTGGTGAGGTTGACGTTGTACTTCATCTCGATCTTGTGCTCGTGCTCCTTGCGAGCTTCGAGATCGAGGACGTCCTGCTCGGTCAGCGTGCCCTTGGCCTGCTTGTCGAGCAGGAACTTCATCTCGTCGTCGACCTCGTGATCGGTGCTCTTGACGATCTCGTCGCGGCGCTCGTTGAGCCGGTGGTTGCGCTCCTGCTCCGCGTTGCGCCCGAACAGCCACGAGCCATCGTCCTTGGTCTTGTCGTGCTCCTCCTTGGCGTCGTTGGCGACCTCGGACTTGTGCTGCTCGCCCCACAGCTCCAGCTTGCGCTCGGGATCGTGGGTGTTGTCGACCAGCGACTTGAACTCCTCACGGCGGTCGGATGGGACCTGGTCGAGCAAGTGGTCGAATGACTTCTGATCGAGCTGCTTGATCGCCTCGCCCTGCTGATCCGGCGGCAGCGAGTTGAGCAGGTTCATCGCCTCGTTGGCCTCGCCGTCGGTGACCACGTTGAACCAGCCGCTGTCGTCGAGCTTGGCGTGGGCCTTCTTGACCGCGTCGTCGACCCACGCCTTGTTGATGTCCTTGTCGAGATCCTTGCGCGAGGTCTCCATCGCCAGCTGCGAGTCGCTGGCCAGCTTGTCTGCGGCGGCGCGGTTCTGCTCGCCCTGTTGCTTGGTCTGCTGCAGCAGCTGGCCGTCGGCCGCCGCCAGATCGGTCTGGGCCTGTTGGGCAACCCTGGCGACCTCGACGCGGCCGCGCTGGCCCTCTTCGTGGATCTGCTCCTTGACGTGGCGGTCGTGCTGGGCGATGCGCTGGCGGGCTTGCGCCGCCAGGTGATCGAGATGGCCGAGCAGGTGCGCGGTCTCGGTGTGGATCTCGGCGCGCGCCTTGGCGACCTGGGTCTCGACGTGCCGCTCGGCGCGCTGCACGGACTGCTCGATGTGCTGCTCGGCGCGCTGGACGGACGTGTTGATCGACGCGATGTCGTGCTCGACCTGCTGGTTGAGGCGGGCGAGGTCCTTGGCGCTGGACGCGTCGATCTTGGCCAGATCGGCGGTGACCTTGTCGTCGATCGACGTGAGCGTGGTGTCGCGCTCCTTGGCCATCTCCGCCAGCGCCTTCTGCTGCTCGGTCTCGGCCTTGGCCTGGGCGTCGGCCAGCGCGGTCTGCGCCTTGGTGTTCATCGCGGCGCGCTGGGCCTCGATGTCGGACCGCAGGTTCGTGACCTCGGTCTGCATCGCGAGCACGGCGGCGTCGGACTTGGCCTGCATCGCAGCGATCGAGGTCACGGTCTGCGCGTGGATCTTGGCGGCGGCGTCCTCGCCGTTCTGGATCGCCTGGGCGGCGCGGGTGGCACCGTCGGCGATCTGCTTCTCGTGATCGGCCTTGCCGGTGGTGCGCAGCGCGCTGGCGTCGGCGGTCGCCTTGCTATGGATCGCGTCGGCGCGGCCGTTGGCAGCATCGCGCGCCATTTGTGCGCGGTGCTGTCCCTCGGAGCGCACCGCCTGGGCCTCGTCCTTGTGTTCGGCGTCGAGCTGGCCGGCGCGCGTGTTGGCCGCTGCGATCGCCTGCCCCGCCTTGGTCTCGCCGGTGGCCCGAGCGGCCTGGGCCTCGGTGGTGCCCTTGGCCTCGACCTCCCCCGCGCGCTTGTTGGCGTTGGCCAAGGTGGCCTGGGCCTGGGCCTGGGCCTCGGTCTTGATGGCTTCGGCGTCGGACTGGGCCTTCGCCTTCGCCTTGGCGGTCTCGGTCGCATCGAGCTTCTCGAGCCCGGCGCGCTCGGCCGCGATCTGCTTGTCGTGAGCGGCCTTGCGGTGGCCGATGTCGGCCTCGAGCGCCGCGGACTTGGCGTCGAGCTGCTTGGTGATCTTGGCGTTCTGCTGCTGCTGATCCTGGACCAGCTTGGCGAGCTTGGCCTTGAGCTGGGTCTCCAGCTCGGTGGTCTTGGTCTCGGTCTTCTTGGTGAGCTCCTGCTTCTTCTGTGCCGCCGTGGTGGTCAGCTTGGTGCGCAGCTCTTGCTTGCTGAGCAGCTTGTGGTGCTGGGCCTGCTGCTGGCTGTGCTGCTGGGTCTCGACCGAGCGGTGGCCCTGATGCTGGGCCAGCTGGCGCTGGTGCTCGGCCTGGCTGCGGTGCGGCGCCGTGGCGTGGATGCGCGCCGCGGTGTGGGTCTCCTTGGCGTGTCCGGATGCGACGATCGCCGCGCGCTGGTGGTTGACCGCCGCGTTGACCTCGTCGAGCGTCTTGGCGTGGGGCGGCAGCTCGACCTTGTGGGTGTCGTGCGGGGCGGGTTGCTCGTGTTGCCCGTGCGGCGTCAGGTCGACGTGGCCGAGCTTCTCGATCGCGGTGGTCTGGGTCGCGACCTCGGGACGCGCGGCGCCGCGCGGATCGGCCTCGCGCAGCTCGTCGACGTTCGCGCCGAGCGCGTCGTCATGCCCGGCCGCGGCGTGGGGGGCGCCCGGATTGCCGTGCGCATCGTGCAGATCCTGCCCCGGCGCGGCGACCTCGTCGGCGGCTGCGTCGGCGCCATGCTGGGCATGGAGCTCGCGCGGGTCGTGCGCGCCGTGGTGGTCGTGGTGATGATGATGCGGCCGACCGGTCTTGTCCTCGAGCTGGTGCGCGGGCGCTGCGTGCGCCGGGTCGCCTTGCTGTGCGCCCTCGACCAGCTGCGTCGTCGCGGTCGCGCCGTCCTGCGGGACCGCGGCTCGCGGGACCGCGCGCGCATCGGGGACCGTCGGCTCCATCGCCGCTGCGCCGTCCGAGACCTCGCCGATCGCCTCGCTCGTGGCGTTGGGCAACCCGGCCTGCCCGCTCGCGATCGGCGTGCCGGCATCGGCCATCGTGCTGCCGCCGCGGGACACGTCGGTGCGCCCGGCTGGCGGCGCCGCGACATCGGCAGTGGCGGTCGCCTGCCGAGTCCGGTAGATCTCGTCGGTCCGCTCGACGTCCTGGACGCCGAGGCTGGCCCACAGCGACGCCGGCGTCGCGGATGCAACGAGCACGGGCGGCGCGATCATGGGCCCCGCGACGGACGAGGAGCTCGGCTGCGCGGCCTCGCGAGGTGTGGCGACCTCGGGGCCAGCGCCCGACACACGGCCGAGCGCCAGCGCATCGCGCCCCGCGATGACCTGCGGCCCCGCGACCTGCGCGGTCGCGGGCTCCGGTGTTGCGGGCCCAGCGGCCACCGGCGCGGTCGCGCTCGACGCCATCGCGAGCTCCGGGATTGCCGGCCCGGCGGCCACCGGCGCGGTCGCGCTCGCGACGGCCTCGATCGTGGCCGTGTGGTGCGGGCTCACGGGAGCCGTGGCGTCGTGGGGGGCCGTGATCGGCGCGGATGCTGCGGCTTCCTGGGGCGCCGCAACGGGCCCGGTCGCCGGCGCGAGCGCGACGGACCCGCGGGGTACGATGATCGGCGCGGTCGCTGCGGCGTCGTGGTGCGCGGTGTCCAGCGCGGGCCCTGGCGACTCGCGGGGCGCGGCGGCTTCCTGGGGAGCCGCGACGGGTCCGGTCGCGAGCTCCGCCCCGTCGTCGTGAGCGCCGACCTGCGGCCCGGTGCGCTGCTCGGTCGCGGCGTGCGGTCCCGCGAGCTTCTGCCCATCGTGCACGGACGTCGCCGGCGCTACGCCGTGATGCGTGGCGCGCTGCGGTCCCGCTACCTCGGGCGCAGCGGGACGGCCGTCGACCCGCTGCCACAGCTGCATCTGCCGAGGATCGACCGCGGCGTCGTCCTGCCAGGAAGCTTCGTCCTGGTGTGCGCGCGGACCGCCGAAGCGACCGCGCAGATCGAGGACCTCGGGCCGAGGCTCGAGTGTGGCGTCCTCGCGATGGGACTTGGCGCGATCGGGGTGAAGCATGGCTACCAGCGACCTCCCCGCTGAGGGTGGTCCTTCCCTAATACGTGTCCCATCGAGCGATATTCGCCCCGCCCCGCGCGACGAAGCAGATCGCGGCCGATGTAGGTCTTCTCCTCCATCGCCAGAAACGCCGCCGTAATCACGGCATTGCGAATATTGGCGCCGGTCATCGCGCTGAACTCTTCCGCCAGCTCGTCGTAGTCGATTGCCTCCGCGAGCGGCGCGCCGGTGGCCAGCATGCCGCGCCACAGCCGAGCGCGTTCCTCGGCGTCCGGCGCACCGAACACGATGTGGCTGGCCAGTCGGCGGCGCAGCGCCGGGTCGATCGAGGCGTCAAGGTTGGTGGTCAGGATGACCACGCCGCCGAAGCTCTCGACCCGCTGGAGCAGATAGTTGACCTCGAGGTTGGCGTAGCGATCGACCGCGGACTTGACGTCAGCCGAGCGCTTCGCGAACAGCGCGTCGGCCTCGTCGAACAGCAGCAGCGCGTGCCCGGCCTCGGCGGCCTCGAACACCCGCGCGAGCTGCTTCTCGGTCTCGCCGACCCACTTCGACACGATGCGTGACAGATCGACCTGATAGAGCTCGAGCTGGAGCTCGCGCGCGATCAACCCGGCGACCATGGTCTTGCCGGTGCCCGGCGGCCCCGAGAACAGCGCGGCGACGCCGGTGCCGCGCGCCAGCTTCTTGCGGAACCCCCAGCCCTCGAGCACCGCGTGGGAGTGCCGGATCCGGCCGATCAGCGCGCGGACGTCGTCGTGGGTGTCGGGCACCAGCACGAGCTCGGACCAGTCCTGGTTGACCGTGATTCGCTGGGCGAGCTCGCCGAGCCGCTCGGTGATGTTGTCCTGCACGCCGACCACCACGTCGGACACCCCCGGAGACTCGCCGCGATGCGCCGCCTGGTGCTCCGCCGAGCGCGCCGCCAGCAGGATCCCGCCGGCCCCGAGCAGGTAGCGCTGGCCGAGCATGTCGAGGTCGGCAGCGCCGAGCGACCCAGGGAGCGCCATGTCCCACAGCACGCGCCGGGTCTCGACGTCGGGCAACGGCCACGCGACGCGCAGCACGGCATGGCCGGCGGCGCGCAGCTCCAGCCCGGGGGTCGACGTGGTCACCACCACCGGTCCGGCGATCCGATCGATCTCGCCGGCGAGCGCGCGCAGCCGACCATCGCCCGGCGGCAGCTTGCTCCACAGCTCGTCGAGGTTCGCGAACAGCGGCACCGCGTCGAGCAGCATGGCCTCACGGCGCAGCGCGACGACCGCGTCCGCGGCATCGGACAGCCCGACCTGCGCGAAGTCCAGCACGACCACCGAGCGCGGGCTCGCGGCCAGCGCCGCGGCGGTGCGGCGGCCGGACCCGGCGACGCCGTCGAGCACGATCAGCGGCGGCGTCGACAGCTCGAGCCACGTGGTCAGCTTGTCCTGCACCGCGCGCTGCGCCGGCGACAGCATCGCCTGGAACGGCGGCTCGACCACGCCACCGAGCAAGGCCACCTGTGGATCGAGCTCGTCGTCGCCGCGCAGGTAGCCCCAGATCCGGGGCGGCGCGGTCCAGCGCGCGGCGACATCGACCGGCGCGTCATCGGCGAGCGCGATCACCCCGTGGGTGCGCAGCGGGTGCCGCGGGTCGAGCACGCGCAGCAGAGCCCGGCAGCGTGCTGCCGGCAGCTCGTGGATCGCCGCGTGCTGCGCGACGCTCATCCCGATCCGAGCGTCGTTGCCGAACACCGCGCGCAGGTGGGCCCCGACCCGGGGCTCGACCGCGCGCGTCACCACCGACCACACGAACTCGAGCTCGCCGGCTGCGAGGCCCAGGGCGGTGGCGAATACGTCGGCGCGCGACCCGGGCGCGGTCGCGGGGGGCTCGATGACCGGCGAGGTCGCCGACGGATCGCGGACCAGATGTGCGGCTCGCTCGGTGGCCAGCACCATCGCGTGGACCCGTGCCTCGAACAGCTCTTCATCCTGAGCGCGCGCCATAACGCGCGATCTTCACTGGTTCGTGCGCCAGGTCAATGATTGGCAGAGATCTTCAAGCCAGCTGTACATCCCGGCAGCTTCGATGGTTCGACCGCGAGGATCCGGGTTATGGCCCGCGGCAGACTCCCAGACGTCGACGTCCCGGTGTCGCGGCGGTCACGACGGATCGATCGGCCCCGGCCAGGCGGGACCTGGTGGCGCGCTGACTGGCCGGTGCCCATCGGTCGATCAGCCGAGCGGCTCGACGCGGTCCGCGCTGCGCTGCTCGGCCTCGGCTTGCTCCACGCGGCGCTGCTCGACGCGGTCCGCGCTGCGCTGCTCGAGCTCGGCTTGTTCCACGCGGCGCTGCTCGAGCTCGGCTTGCTCCACGCGGCGCTGCTCGACGCGGTCCGCACCGCGCTGCTCGGCCTCGGCGTGTTCCACGCGGCGCTGCTCGGCCTCGGCGTGCTCCACGCGGCGCTGCTCGACGCGGTCCGCACTGTGTTGCTCGGCCTCGGCGTGCTCTACGCGGCGCTGCTCGACGCGGTCCGCACTGTGTTGCTCGGCCTCGGCGTGCTCTACGCGGCGCTGCTCGACGCGGTCCGCGCTGCGCTCGGCCCGATCCGCGCTGCGCTGGGTGAGCTCGGTCCGCGACAGTGCGTCCTGGAGCAGCGACGTCAGATCGGGTCGCGTGGGCGCTTCGCCCAGCGCATAGCTCGCCGCCTGCCCCTGCGCAGTGGCCGTGTTGGGCGCCGTGCTCTCGATGAGCTCGTCGGGCCGCGGTGGACCGGGCGGACGCACCTCGGATAGATCGCCGGTCCGTGCGGCGCGGGTAAACGCGTCGGCGAGCGCGCGTAGCTGCGCGTCTCCGCCCTCCAGCGCCGCACGGGCGGACAGCTCGCTCCCCATCGCGAGCAGCGCGCGCTGCGCATGCGCCGGGTCGCTGCGCTGAAGATCGGTGAGCCGACTCAGCAGCGCGCCGAGCCGGCTCAGCTCGGCGATATCGGGGCCTTCGGGCTCGGTGAGCGGCAGCCGTGAAGCGGCGGGCTGGACCTCGGCGGTGGCGATCGGCGCGATGCCGCTGAGCGGGGGAATGGGGCCAGTTGTGGTGACCATGAGGCACCTCCTGTTCCCTGTATCGGCAGGATGTGCAGGTCCGACAGGCTCGATGCGCCCCACCGGGCCGGCTGCGCGTTCGTCGGAGCGCGCCCTGGCACATGCGAGAATGGCGCGTCGCATTCGCGCACGTCTCGGGCCGATTCTACCCCAGCGCGGGAGCGGCTCGCGGTGCCGTGATCGGCGGCAGGCTACAAGCGGGCCGCGCTGTGCCTGTCAACTGCGATCCAGGGCGCTGCGCCCGAGGTCCTTGACGCGGCGCTCGCAGGCATCCTGCTCGGCGCGCGCGCTCGCTTCCGAAACCCGCAACAGCTCGATCCGTCGCTCGATCGACATGCAGTAAGCAGTCGCGGTCCATAGCCGCGGGTCATCGAGGCCGCGCAGCGGCGCCCGCACCGGCCATACCCACACGATATTGTCGTCTTTCACGTTCGCAAGAATGCGCGTGCCGTCCGGGCTCCACGCCGCGGAATCAACCGGTCGTCCGTGACCACTCAGAACGTAGGGCTCTCCGGATCCGTCGGCATTCCACACCCGCACGGTGCCGTCGGCGGACGCGGTAAGGACCCGCACTCCGTCGGGGCTGAACGCAGCAAGCGACAGGCGATTCTCGTGGCCGCGAAGGATCACGGGATCCGCGGAGCCATCCGCGCTCCAGATCCGCGCGGTCTTGTCGCCCGATGCGGTGACGATGCGCTTGCCATCGGGGCTCCAGGCTGCCCGATAGACAGGGTGGTTGTGGCCGCGCAGAACTACCGGCTGCCCCGGATGATCGAGACTCCACAGGCGCACCGTGTCATCGCGGTTGTCCCCGGCGACGATGCGCCTACCATCGGGGCTCCAGGCGAGCGCAAGGATTCTTCCCTTGTAGTCGCCGTAGATCTGTGGCGCGCCGGTGCCGTCGGCGTTCCAGATCCGCACCGTGTGATCTGTGGACCCGGTGGCGATGCGCGTACCGTCGGGGCCAAACCCAGCGCGATAGACCGCTTGGTCGTGGCCCCGAAGGACCACCGGCTGACCCGTGCCATCGGCGCGCCACACCCGCGCCGTCTTGTCATCTGACCCGGTGACAATGTGCTTGTGATCGGGGCTAAACGCCGCGGTGTAGACCGGACCCTCGTGACCGCGCAGGACCACCGGCCGACCCGAGCCATCGGCGCTCCAGATTCGTGCGGTCTTATCATCCGAGGCAGTGACAATGCGTTTGCCGTCAGCGCTAAACGCCGCCGTGTTGAGCGGACCGTCATGACCGCGAAGCACCACGGGCTGCCCCGAACCATCGGCGTTCCAGATCCGCGCGGTCTTGTCGTCCGATGCAGTGACAATGCGTTTGCCGTCGGGACTCCATGCTGCGTCGATGAGGGCCTGATCGTGACCGCGAAGCAAGATCGGCGCACCGAGGTCGCCGACCCGAAAGATCCGCGTGGTGCCATCGGTCGATGCCGTGACGATCGAGCTGCCATCGGGGCTCCAGGCCGCGGTATAGACCCAGTTCTTGTGACCGCGGAGCACCACGGGCGCACCGCTGCCGTCGGCGTTCCACACCCGCACCGTCTTGTCCGCCGAGGCGGTGAGGATGTGCCGGCCGTCAGGACTGAACGCCACGGACGCCACCCATTGGTCGTGACCGCGAAGCACGATGGGCTCGCCGGTCCCGTCGGCCTTCCACACGCGCGCGGTCGCGTCCTTGGACCCGGTCACGACGCGCCGGCCATCGGGGCTGAACGCCGCCGTGTACACCGCACCCTCGTGACCGCGAAGCACGATCGGCGGGCCCGTGCCATCGGCGTTCCACACCCGCGCGATCGAGTCATCGGACGTCGCGACGATGCGCTTGCCGTCGGGGCTGAACGCTGCCGAGCCGAACCCACCCACATCTGCGCGCAGGACGACGGGCTGACCTGTGCCATCGGCATTCCATACTTGTACCGTGTTGTCATCAGATGCCGTGACGATGCGCGCTCCGTCCGGGCTGAACGCCGCCGAATTGACGGTGCCGTCGTGACCGCGAAACACGATCGGTTCGCCGGAACCATCGGCCCTCCACACCCGTGCGGTCTTGTCTTTGGATGCGGTGACGATGTGCGTGCCGTTCGGGCTAAACGCCACCATCCGCAGGTGGGATTGGTGACCGCTCAGCACGATCGGCTCCGCCGGATCGCCGGGCTTCCACACCGCCGCCGTGCCGTCACGAAACCCAACGACGATGCGCAGGCCATCAGGGCGCCACGCGGCGCTGGTGACGTTCTTTCCCCAGTCCCTCACCTCGCGCGCGAGCCCGCTGCGGAGCGCCCCACTCACGAGCTCGGCCCAGCCTCGCGGCACGTCGGGCGGCTCGATTTCGCGCAGCAGCGCCAGCATCGCGGTGGGATCGGTTTGCTGCAGCTCGCTCGCCGCCGCCATGCGCGTCGCGTTGCGCGCTTGCCGTGCCTCGAGCTGCGCGGAGCGGGCCGCCTGCGCGGCCTGCGCTGCCGCCTGATCGGCGCGCGCGGCCTGTTGCTCGACGCGGATCGACAGCAGCAACACCACCGCGGCGACCAGGCTCACGGTCGCGAGCATGCCAGTCATGATCCGCTGTCGCCGCCGCCGCCCGCGCTCCATCAGCGCGACGACCGCAAGCAGAAATCGCTCCTCTCGTCCGCCCAGCTCCAGAGACTGTCCGGGGCCGAGCTCCGCGCGCCGCCGCGTCAACCACTCGGCGGCCTCGCGTGCCGCCCGATCGCGCCACAGCAGGCCCTCGGCCTCGTGGCTCGAGTCCCACTGCTGCGCCGCGGCGTGGAGCCGCGCGACAAACTGTGCGTCCTGCTCGCTCTCCGCCAACCACTGCGCGAGCTTGTCCCAGCTCTCGATCAGCGACTCGTGGCAGAGCTCCACCGTCGCGCCGTCGCGCTCACCACCGGCGTCGACCAGCACCAGCCGCGCATCCGACAGCCGGTGGATCACCTGGTCCACCGCGCCGGCCTCCGCCGCCAGCTCCCGCAGATCGCGCAGGCTCACCACCGCACGCGATCGCTCGGGGGTACACAGCCGCAACACAACGGCGCGACACAGCCGCTGCTCGACCGCCGAGAGCGCCGAGAGCACGGCGTTGGCGTGCGCCGACAGCGCCCCGGCCACGCCACCGAGCTGGTCATAGCTTGTCTGGGTGAGGAGCCGGGTGGTCCGATCCCGCGCCTCCCACAGCTTCGCCGCGGTGAACTGCAACAGCGGCAACGGGCTCTTCGTCCGCGCGATCCCGCTCACCATCGCGTCCACCATGGACTCGTTCTCGAACCGATAGCCCGCTGCCTCCAGGGGTCGGGTCAACGCGGCGCGCAGGCCATCACGGCCGATGGCGCGCAGGAACCACAGCCCCCGGGTCACCTCGGCGGTGAAGTGGCCGTCGTCGGCCATGCGATACAGAAAGTCCGAGCGCACAGCCAGTATGACCCGCAGCGGGGACGACGCGTCGTCTGCCGCGGCCTCCAGGCAGGCCACGAACGCCGCCCGCTCGCACGGTTCCACGCCGAGCGTGTAGAGCTCTTCGAACTGATCGACGAACAAGACGATCCGGCGCGGACCTCCGTCTCCACGACAACGGGCACGCAGCAGCGCACCCACGAGCCCCGGCTGCCGGTGGAGCGCGGCGATCCGCGCCTCGGTAGAGCTCGCCTCCTGCGTGCTCGCCGGCGCGTCCTCACGGGGCGCGGGTCCGATCTGCGCCACGACGTCCGCGAGCGCGGCGAGCGGCCTACGGCCGGGGCGAAGGATGAACGCCTCCCAGCGCTCCCCCGAGCGCTTCAGCGCCGGGATCACCCCCGCGCGCACGAACGACGATTTTCCGGCACCGCTGGGCCCGGTCACCACCACCAGCGGCTGGTTGCGGAGCCGACCGACCAGCGCGACGATCTCGAGCTCCCGGCCCATGAAGCGCTCGGCGTCTGCCTCCTGAAATGCCGATAGGCCGGCGAACAGGTTCGCTTCCTCGTCGAGCTTACCCGCTGCTCTACCGCCGTGCTCGACCGCTTCGAGCGCGGCCGCCAGCTGCTCGGCCGAGCCGTACCGCCTGCCACGCTGCTTCGCCAGGCACTGATCGATGACGGCTCCAAGCGCACCTAGGTCGTCCCGCTTGTCGCGAACGCTCGGCATCGGCTCCTCGGAACCACCGATGTCCATCAGCTCGAACACCGAGCGATACGTCAGCGGGTGCGCCCCGGTGACCAGCTCGTAGAGCACGATCCCCACCGCCCACAGATCACTGCGCGCGTCGGCGTCCTCGCTGCGCAGCTGCTCGGGGGACATGTACGGCAACGTGCCAACCAGCGCGCCGTCTTGCGTCAGCCCGGCGCGGTTGGCCAGCAGCCGCGCGCTCAGGTTGATCGCCGAGATCTTGCTCGCTTCGAGCCGCTTGGCGATCCCGAAGTCGAGCACCACCACGCGCCCGGCGTCGGTCAGGAAGATGTTCTCGGGCTTCAGATCGCGGTGCACGATCCCGAGCTGGTGGGCGCACGACAGCGCGCGCACCACGGGCAACATGAGCTCCACCGCCAGGCTCGGCGGTACCGACGAGGCGTCGCGATCGGACATCCAGTCGCGCAGCGTGCGCCCCTCCAGGTACTCGAGCACCATGTATGGATAGCCATGGATCTCCCCGACCTCGTAGATGACCACGATGTTGTCATGCCGGCAGCGCGCGGTGGCCTGCGCCTCGATCAGGAAGCGCGCCGCGCTCTGCCCGACCTGCAGGTTCAGCACCTTGATCGCCACCAACCGGCCGAGCGTCGTGTCGCGAGCCGCGTACACGGTCCCCATCCCGCCTTCACCCAGCTTGCGGAGCAGCTCGTAGTGCTTGATGGCAGAGCCGACCTCCAGCGCGAGCGCGCGCTCACCTGCAGAACGGGGCGGCGCCGCGGGACGGGGCGGCGCCGCCGTGCCCGTCGGCACACGCCGGAGGACGCGCGTCTTGGCTGCGATCACCGCGGCCTGCTCGGCATCGGCGATCGCGGCCTCGATTTCCTCGACAGACGGATCGGTACTCATCGGCGGGGCTTCGCCATGGCAATGCCATCATCGCGAGCCCGACGAAGATCCGCAATAGTGTTTTCCATTCGGGAGTCTTGCACTCGAGTAAAGTCACTCTCGCGCAGGGAATCACCTAAGAGGAGCGCTCATCGACGTCGAGGCGATCCGGCCGATCGCGCGCGGCAGTGCGGCGACGAGCCGCGCCGCGACTTCATTTGTGCGGTGCTGTCGGAACTCGTGTGTAGTACTCACTCACTGGGATAGGCGACTACGCACTCGATCTCGTGAGTTGACCACCCGGACGCCGAGCGTGCTATTGGTCGCTCGGTCGACCTGGCGCTGGCTTGTTCGACCGCGGCTCGCGGCGGGCGCGCATACACGTCGTTAGATACGCGACCTTGGGCACGTCGCGACGCCCCGGTTTGCGACATTCAAATGCCTCGCCGGCGGTCGATTCGCACGGCCGTGATCCACCTGATCTACAGCAGCGCAGCGACCAGCCCGTTCACGTCCGAAGCGCTCCGCACCTTGCTCGTTCGTGCTCGGGACCACAACACGACCGCCGACGTGTCGGGCATGCTGCTCCATGTCGACGGTGCGTTTCTCCAGGTGCTCGAGGGGATGCCCCAGGTGGTCCACGCGCTGTTCACCCGGATCAGCGCCGACCCGCGACACGCCCGCGTGCTTCTGCTGCTGAGTCAAGAAATCCAGGCGCGGAATTTTCCAGACTGGAGCATGGGATTTTTCGACGCCTCCGGCCGCGGGGCGATGTTGCCCGGCTATCGGCGGAACACCGGGTTCGCGGACCTCGTGGGAGACACCGCGCAGATCACGCGCGTGGTTGCTGATTTCCGCAGCGGACGATGGCGGTCGCTCGCGGTTTGAGTTCGTGGTATTGAACGAATCACCGAGCGCCGGGGACAGTGCTGCATGAAACATTGTTCGCTCGCCGCGTGGTTCGCGGCGATTGCCGTGTTCGGTGCCTGCGATGAACCAGCGCAAGATGATTGCGTCTCGGACGTGCTCGCGATCGAGCACGCGACGCTGCTCGCGATGTCGACCGGGTCGCAGCCCATGGCCAACACGACGGTGCTGGTGCGCGATCAGCGCATCACGTGGATCGGCCCCGACGATCAGGCCGAGCTGCCCCGCTGCACGGCGCGCGTCGACGCGACCGGGCGCTGGTTACTGCCTGGACTGGTCGACGCACATGTCCACGTGGAGAACCCGCGCATGATGCGGATGTTGCTCCAGGATGATTCGATCGCCGAGACCGCGATCAACGACGCCGATCCGTATCTGGCGTACGTGGCCAATGGCGTGCTCCAGATCGGCAATCTCGGCGCGATGTCCGAGGCTATCGGCCAGCGCCGTGCGATCGAGGCCGGCGAGGTACTCGGCCCGCACGTGATGCTCGCGGCGATGATCGACGGCGAGCCGCCGCTCTGGCCGATCGGGTTCAGCCGGCCCGCGGCCACGCCCGAGGCAGGACGCCAGGCGGTGCGGGACGTGATCGCCGAGGGCTACGACATGGTCAAGGTGTACAGCAAGCTCACCCTCGAGACGTTCACCGCCGTGGTCGACGAGGCGCGCAGCCGCGGTGTCCAGGTGGTCGGTCATATCCCCGGCCGAGGCACACCGATCGACCCGTATTTTCAACCGGGCTATGGGATGATCGCGCACGCCGAGGAGCTTGCGTTCCGCGCTGCGGACGATTCCGACGCCGAGGTCGCCCGCATGGTCGCGCTCGCGGCGCAGAACGGCACCGGGCTGATGTCGACGCTGACCGTCGATCTCCGGATCCTCGAGCAGACGCTCGACCCGAGCTCGCTCGACAGGCCCGAAGTCCAGACGCTGGATCCGCTGCTCCGGCGGTTCTGGTTCGATCACAATCCGTATGTTGGCCGCAACACTCCCGAACGCATCGCGCAGCTCCGCGGCATCGTCGCGTTCAACGACAAGGTCGTCCGCGCGTTCGTGGCCGCCGGGCTGCCGGTGCTCGCGGGAACCGATTCCCTCGTGCCCGGTGTCGTCCCGGGCACCTCGCTGCATGACGAGCTGGCCGCGCTCGTGAGCGCGGGGCTGACGCCGTACCAGGCACTGGACGCGGCGACCCGGGTGCCGATGACCTGGATGGGCGCCAGCGAGGATCGCGGCACGCTCGAGGTCGGCAAGCGAGCCGACATGCTCCTGCTCGATGGCGACCCGCTGTCCGACATCGCCAATACCCGGCGGATCGCCGGGGTCGTCGCCAGCGGCCGCTGGCTGTCGCGCGGCGAGCTCGACGATCGGCTCGCCGCGCTGGCGAGCCGGCGCAACGCCGCGCCGTAGACTGCCCGGCGATGGCGAGATCTAGTTGTGGCAGGACAGCTGGGTCGCGGCGACGATGCGAACGTCGACCTTGATGGCGTCGCTGCTTCCAACGCGGGTGACCTCGCGTTCCTGCATGACGCGCAACAGCTTGACCTGGGCATCGACGGGCAACTCGCCGAGCTCATCGAGGAACAGCGTCCCGTGGTTCGCCACCTCGAACACGCCGGCGCGGTCGTAGGCGGCGCCGGGGAACGCCCCCTTCTTGTGCCCGAACAGCTCGGACTCGATGCGCTCGTGTGGAATGGCGCCGCAGTTGATGGCGATGAACGCGCCCCTGCGCCCACTCGATGCGTGGATCGCGCGGGCGAGCACGGTCTTGCCGGCGGCCGACTCGCTCTCGATCAGCACCGGGACCGATCGCGGACCGACGCGCGCGGCTTGCTCGAGGATGCTGGCGAGGTCGGACGTTGCTGTAGCGAGGTCGGCCAAGCGGCTATCAGCCAGCTGTGCGGGCATCGCGAACGGAAGAACAACGCGCTTTCGCCCCGCCTCACTCGACGACTCGATCAGCATCGCCGGGTACCGGGTCGCAGCGACGAGCAGCCACACCGAGTCCATCGCCGTCGGGTCCGCGCTCATGTGGAACGTGAGCTGACACCTGTCCACGCGGTCTTTGGTGACCTCGGCGCATGTGGCGATCGCGTGCTCGTACAGCTCGCGGTAGTCCGTGGGCTTCGAGAGCTTCACCGGGTGAACCGCGATCGGCGCCTCGGTCTTGGTCTTGAGCCATGCCACGAAGGCGGCGGTGTTGCCCGGTGCGTCATCGGACAGGAGGTGGATCTCGTCGAACGCGAACGCCGCGACCGCTTCGCCTACGGGCCCGGGCGTGTTGCCCGGTTCGGTGCCCTCGAAGTCCTCGGTGACAAGCCCCGTCAGCAGCAAGCGCAGCATGGCTGCATTCTACATTGGTCGCCGGTTGAGTGCACAGGATACGGCCGCGGCGCCGCGGCGCTTCCGTTGCGTCGATCTTGATCGGGTAGCGGGTTGATGGAATAACGGCGTGCATGTCAGCTGCCTTGCTCGAAGCCTATCGGACCACGCGGTTCGTCGCCTATGACGGCGATGGCGAGGTCGTTGCCACGGTTGGTGAGCCTGTGCGGGAGATGGACGCGCTGCTCGAACGGCTGGCGGCGCGCTCCGGCGTGTTCATCACCGCCTGGAATCCTCGCAGTGTCGTGCTGTCTCCGGAGAGCAACGCCGCCGCCGCCGCCCGGCTCGCGGGACGCGTCGCGACCGAGGGCTTCCGCGCGCTGCCGCATCGCGGGTTCTCCGCGGATCCGGCCTGGCATCCGGAGGAGGGTCTCTTCGTTCTCGATATCGACTTCGATTACGCGGTCGCCATGGCCGCCGAGTTCGGCCAGAACGCTATCGCCGCCGTTTCGATCGGCCAGCCGGCGTTCCTCCTGTTGACGCCGCTGATGGCGTAGGGCAGATCTCGCCCGCGCCCAGCAGGTCGATCGGGATGCCACGCTGGTGCATGATCGAGCCATGTCGAGGACCGACGCCGACCGTTCGGAGACCGCCGCGCTGCTTCGTCTCTGGGTGCAAGGCTGGGCCGCGTCGCGCGGCGTGCCGCCGCCGGTGGCTCACAGCGATGGCTGGCGCGTCGAGGTCGGGCTCCCGCAGCAGAACCGGCGCCATGTGTTCCCGGGCATCTCGCAGGCGCTGCATGCGCTCGGCGCGACCGTCCTCGAACCATGGCATTACCTGAAGGCGTTCGCGACGGCCGACGAGCTGCGCGCCGCCTTGCCGCCGCATTGGCACGTCGAGGCGCAGACCCACTTCATGCGGTTCGACGGACCACCGCCTCCAGCGCCCGCGCTGCCCGGCGGCTACGGCCTCGACGTGGCGACCCAGGGCGGCCTCGCAATGGCGCGCGTGCTCGCGGCCGACGGCAGCGTGGCCGCCGCCGGGCACGCGGCCGTCGTGGAGGACGCGGCCATCTTCGACCGCGTCAGCACGGAACCAGCCCACCGCCGGCGCGGGCTCGGTCGCGCGGTGATGTGTGCGCTGGACGCGGCGTCGCGGACGATCGGTGCGCGGCGCGGGTTGCTCGGAGCGACCGCCGACGGGTATGCGACGTATCGTACGCTGGGCTGGCGCGTGCACGCCCCCTTCGCGTCGGGAGTGATCGTCGGGGAGTGACGACGTGTTGGAGATAGCGCGTTGAACCGCAGCCTGAAGGCGCAGCGTACGTCACGCTCGCGTCGCAAGGCGAAATCCGTGCTGGTGGCGCCTGCCCGGACGACCACAACGCGGCAGCGCGTAGACCCGGCTCGGCGTAGAACAGAACTGCGATGACAAGCGACGACGACCTGCCCATCCGAGTCGACTTTCGCGACCCTGCGACTGCACGCACCTGGATCGAGGACACGCGAATCAGGCGCCCGTATCGGCCGCGGTTCTTCGCCGCGTTCTGCGCCGCGCTGGCCGCGCGCCCGAAGCTCCGCATCCTCGAGCTCGGCTCCGGACCGGGCCAGCTCGCTCGCGAGATCCTCGCCCACTGCGACGTGCACGGCTATGTCGCGCTCGACTTCTCGCCGGCCATGCACGAGATCGCCGCCGAGCACCTCGGCGAGCTCGCGAGCCGGGTGACCTTCGTGACGCGCGACTTTCGCGAGCCCACGTGGCCGAGCGACCTCGGCACATTCGATGCGATCGTCACGTTGCAGGCCGCGCATGAGACGCGACACAAGCGCCACCTGGTGCCGCTGCTCCAGCGCGCCCGCACCGTCGTCACCCCGGGCGGTGTGCTGCTCTACGCCGACCACTACCTGACACCCGAGACCAAGCTACCGGCACTCGTACCTGCACGCGCCGACCAGCCGCTCGCCCTCGAGCGCGCAGGCTTCGTCGACGTCCAGCTATGCTACGAGGAGGGCAACATGGCGCTGTGGTGCGGAACGAACCCGGTGGCCGCGGGCACGAGCCGCTGAACCCGACGCGGCAGGACCGCAGCGTCAGGCGCACGGCGCAGGAAGCGATCGGCCAGCTAGCGGCACCCGAACCGGTGCGATCTGCGAGCGGGCTGTTGTCGTCGAGCCTCGCCATGTCGTCGGCCCGCTGCGAGCCGTCGTGCGGTGCGAGCACATACCCCACGTTCGCCGGTGCGAGCTCGTAGCCCGCGCGAAGCGCCATCGCCACGACCGACAAGATATCCCGGCTGCCGCGCGAATTCGTCGACGAGACGAGAGAAACTAGGGCTACCCATGATCGCGATCACCGCCGGAGGCTTCACGTTCAACGCGCGCCTGGAGCTGGCCGCAGCGCCACGCACCGTGGCCGCGCTCCGCCGTCTATTACCGCTGACGTCGCGAATCATTCACGTGCGCTGGTCGGGAGAGGCGGGATGGGTGCCGTTCGGCGACCTCGAGCTCGGCCTCTCGCCGGAGAACGCGACGTCGTACCCACATCCGGGCGAGATCTTGCTGTACCCCGGCGGCGTGTCGGAGACCGAGATCCTGATGGCGTACGGCTACGTTCGGTTCGCGTCGAAGGCAGGCCAGCTCGCGGGCAACCATTGCGCGACGATCGAGACCGGGCACGACCAGCTCCGGCTGCTCGGCAACAAGCTGTTGTGGGAAGGCGCACAGGAGATCACGATCGCCGAACCGTGACGTGCCGCTCGCCCTGCCCTGGTTCCGAACAGAGCCGAAGGTAAGCGATGCACGCGACCATCTCGAAGTCAGCGTTCCGGGGGACTTCGTGCCGCTGCCAGCTGGTGCACAGCGCCTCGCAACGACTGAATGATTGCCGGACCGCCCACCGGAGAGTGGTTATTGCTTCGACTCGCGGCGGCAGCGGCACTCGCATAGTCGGCTGAAAGTATCGGATCCCGATCCAGGGAAGCACAGCTGGCGGGGAGTACAGCACCAGAATTGCCGGTGCGTCTCGGCGAGGATTTCATCAACGCACAGTCGTGGTGGAACGGGTGGCTACGTGAGCTACGCCGATTCGAGTCTCGTGAACCCTGGCGCACCGACAGAGCCGGCTTGGCCGCCCCCACCCCCGGATCCCCAGATTGGCTCGCGAGCGTCTCCGCCGGCTCCGCCGATACCGCCGTTGACGTCGGGACTGCCATTCGAGCCGGAATTCCCGTTGCCGCCGCCTCCAGTATTGGCGCCGGCGTTCGTGCAGTCGTACGAAAGGGTGGTGCCGCCACCGCCGTTGGCGGCGCCTCCACCTCCGACACTCGAGTCCGAGATCTGGGCCACCGCCCCACAGCTTCCCGCGAAGCCACCGCCACCACCGTTACTCGCGTTGGCCAGGGGTTGACTACACGCGGTCCTCGTACCGCCGCCCCCACCACCACCACCGATGCCGCCGCCGCCACCGCCGCCGGAACCACCGCCGTCGCCAGCACCACCGCCACCGCCGCCGCCGCCATCGCCCCCCGAGGCGGAGGTCGACCCCGACCACGTGGAGACGCCGTGGCGCACGAAGATCGAGCCACCCGCGGCGCCGCTCGCGCCCGCTCCACCGCCACCGCCGGCCGATCCATCGTACCCAACTCCACCACCACCGCCACCGCCGCTTCCCCCGTTTCCCCCGTTCGCGGACAGCTTGCCGGGGCCGGCGAACGTGCCCGCGATGATGAAGATGATCCCTCCCCCCGCATCACCGGCGCTGCCATTTCCACCCGCGGAGAATGGTTGCCCGGTCGTGCCGCCCATGCCGTTCATGTTGCCGCCGCTCGATTCGAACCTCGGGCTCAGGTTCGCGACGATCCCCCCCGCGCCGCCGCCGCCGCCAGCGGCCGCGCCGCCGCCAAGGGTCAACGTCGCAGCGAGCAGCGTGGCTTGATTCGCGCCGCTTGCATACGGCGCCGCGCCACCACCTCCGGAGCCTTCAAGGCCGCAGTTGTTGTCGTCGATCGATGAGCCGCCGCCACCGCCACCGCGTCCTGCCGCACCGCCGGAAAAGTAACTTCCACCACCGGCGCCACCGCCGCCAGCGCCACCGCCGCGCCCGCCGGGGCTCGCCGCCGCTCCCGAGCCGCCGCTCTCGCCGCTTGTGGTGATGGTCGGGTTCGACGCGTCCTCCGGGCCCACGGACCCTGCGACCCCGCCACGAAACCCCTTGGTGCTCACATCGATCCCCGAGCCGTCGACCGAGAGCGTGCCCCTCACGAACATCGCGACGATGCCGGTTGCGACCGGCCCGCCGGTGGTCGCGCCCGCCAGCCCATCCCACGGGCTCGTCGTGATGAGACCGCCAGTGGTTTCGATCACCGAGTTGTATGCCGGAACTCGTTGCACGACCACCATCTGATTGCGGAAGCTCTGCCCGCCGTAGCCGTTCGCGATCGGCTGCGCGACGGTGATCTCGTTGCCCGACGCAGCGGTCACCTCTAGCACCTCGTACTTGCCCACACTGCTCGTGTCGCCGGGCGTTCCTTGCATGTTGATGAGCAACAGTTCATCTCCAGCGACAATGGCGCCGGTCACGGTCCCGGCGACGATGATCGAGCGTCCGGTCGGCTCCACTGCGACCCTGAACGCGACGCCGTCTGCGAACTCTCCGTTCGCGTCGCTCGACGCCCCGAGATTGTCGGTGTTGATATTCCTCTCCGAGCTCAGGCTGACGTCCCCGTCGGTTCCAGCCCCATATTTCACGCATGCCGCCGAGGTGCAGGCATCGTCCGATCCGCTGTCAGGCAGCGGCGAAGCATCGACCGGCCCATCGGCTACCGGTGTGAACAGGACGCGGCCCAACGAGCACCCGACCAGCCCCAACATCCAGACCAAACAGCCCAATCGAATCCACGTGCTCATGCCGCGAGGTTCTCCGCAGCCAAGCCGCCGCGCAACAGCGGAAGCACACTCGATAGTGTCGCGGGGATTCGCGCACCAGGTGCGATACCCGGCACTCGCGGCATGCAGGGCCGACAAGCGACCGCCCCGACGCTGATCCTACGCGCGCTCGAACGACTGCGTCACCTCGATCAACCCGACGATGTTGCGGTTGAATTCCGGCAGCTCCTCGGCGGGGATCCAGTGCTCGGTGTGGATGCGCGCACCGACCTGTTGCACCGGATACCTGGCGATGAAGTCCTCGCGGACCGCGAACCGCGTCACGTATCCAAATCCGGTCTCCTTCATGTTCCAGTGCTCGGCGATGTGGCGTGCGTAGTCTTCGTTGGTGACCGGGTAGAAGATCGGCTGCTGCGGCAAGCGCGGCGGAAACTCGCGGTAACCGGAGGCCGCGATCAATGCGAGCTCGTTCGCGCCGACGGGGCGAAACAGGATGCGAGTGGGTTCGGTCATCGTGTCGACCTTCGTGTGAGCGACGCTTGTTAGTGTAACATGAACACCCAGCGAGGACCAGCTCGAGCTTACCGGGCGCGCCATCGCGAGCGAAGCGTGCCCCCGACCCGCTCAGGCTCCGACCGCGCCGACCGCGAGCGCGACGACCTGATCGCACCATGCCGGGTCGCGCAGCAGCCGCGGATCCTCGGCGATCGCCGCGCGGCAGACGCCTTCGAGCGCGGCGCATGCCACGCCGGCACGCCGGAGGGCTTCTACCTCGGGCCGATCGCTCCACAGCGGGGCAAGCGCGAGCTGCGCGCGCCGCGTCGCGGCGGCGACCACCGCGCGATTGTCGAGCTGGCCAACGCCGTAGACCCGATCGAGCAGCAGCGTGGTCGGCAGCTCCGCCGCCTTGATCGCGACGAACGCGCGCGCGATCATCTCCGCTGCGGCTGCGCGCGACAGCCCGCGCGACGCCTCGGCCGCGACCTCGACCGCCGCGATCACGGATTCGAGATGGTCGGCGAGCACGCCGTTGATCAGCGCCTCGCGGTTGCCGAAGTACTGATAGAGCGTGCCGACCGAGACGCCGGCCACCTCGGCGACCCGGGTGGTCGTCAGCGCGGCGCCGGCCTGCTCCAGAACCCGAAGCGTGGCGATCAGGATCGCCGACACCGTGTCCGCGGACCTCCCCTGTTCTGGGCGCTTTCGCGGGCTTGCGGCGCCGGCCGCGAAAGCGAATTCCGACACCCGAGGAGCGGCTTTACGTTGCCGAGACACAAGCGAGTCTACCTGCAAGTCGGAGCCACGACATGTCCCAAACGTTTGTCATCATCGGCGCCAGCACCGGCCTCGGCCACGCCACGGCGCGCGAGCTCGCCCGCGATCACCGCGTCATCGTGGCCGGACGCGACGCGGCCAAGCTCCGCGCCGAGCACCCCCGGGCCGCCGCGGTGCTCGCGGTCGATCTCGCGAGCCTCGACGACGCGAAACGATTCGGCCGCGAGCTCGCCAGCCACGGACCGATCCACGGGCTCGCGCTCAACGCCGGCGGCCAGGATGTCGGCGCACCGACGCGGACCCGCGATGGCTTCGAGACCACGTTCGCGGTCAACCACCTCGCCCACTTCGCGATCGTCATGTCAGCGTTGCCCGCCCTCGCACCCGGCGCGCGCGTGGTGTGGGTAGGCAGCGCCACGCTCGAGCCCGAGGCCGCGAAGCGCTTCGGATTTCGCGGTGGCCTCTACACCACGGCGCGTGCGCTCGCGGCCGGCGACGGCGATCCGGCCGTGGATGATGGCCAGCGCGCACGCGATCGCTACGCGACGAGCAAGCTGTGTGACCTGATGACGATGGCCGCGATCGCGCGCCGCACCGCTCGCATCCACACGTTCGCGATCGATCCCGGCCTGATGCCCGGCACCGGCCTCGCGCGCAGGCACTCCGCGGTCTCGCGGTTTCTGTGGCACACCGTGCTGCGTGCGGTCGCCGTGGTCGCGCCCGGCATGAGCAGCGCATCGCGGTCGGGGCGGACCTACGCGTGGATGCTCGCGTCGCCGGCGCTCGCGGGAACAACCGGCCGCTACCTCGACTATCGCCGCCGCGAGCTGACCTGGACCGGCAGCGATCGGATCGATCGACAGGACGAGCTGTACGCGACCAGCCTCGCGCTGTGTGGGCTGACGCGCGACCCGCTGGCGGCGTCCGCGTCCGGGACGTCACGGGCCTGAGTCCGCACCTCCGACTGCGCGCGTGATCCGCGCGACTACGTGATGGTCGTCGAGTGCGCTCAGGACTCGCGACTTCCTCCTCAGCGGCGAGCTCGCGACGGCGCAAGCACCTCGGCGCTCCCGTGATCGAGCATCGCGAGCACCGCCTCGAACCCGTGGCGGGGGCGCCACGCCAGCTCCCGGATCGCGCGCGCCGAGACATAGACGCGATCGATCGCCGCCGGGAGCACCCAGCCTCGCGCCTGGTAAGCCGCGACGAGCTCGGGTGCCCGGACGCGCAGCACCGCAGGTGCATCCTCGGCGAGCGCCTGCAGATCGGACACGTCGAATGGCGAGTGTCCGGAGACCACCCAGGTATGGTGCGGGTCACCCCGATACTCGAGCGCCGCCGCATGCGCCGTCGCGACGTCGCGTGCGTCGATCCCGCGATGAATTCGGTAGACGCCCATCACGTCCGCCGGCTCGGGGAAGCAGCGCGACATCCGCAGGATACGGACCTGGAGGCTGTCATCCGCGGCGCCACGCAGCAACTTCTCCGCCGCGAGCTTGGTGCGGTGATAGATCGTGACCGGCTGGGGGGCGACATCTTCATCGATCCACGTCGCCCGTCCGCTCGCGTGCGCGGCCTTCCCGTACAGCGCCGTCGTGCTGGTGAATACGATCGTGCGAATCCCCGCTGCGCGCGCCGCGGAGATCACGGCCCTCGTACCCTCGACATTGACGCGTTCGATCTCCGCATCGGGTACGACTCCAACATGTGGGGCATGAAGCGCCGCCACATGGACCACCGCATGTGCGCCCGCAAACGCTGCCGCGAGCAGCGCTCGATCACCGACATCGCCGACGTGCTGCACCGCGGTCGGGCTCGACAGCCGATCGATGCCGATGACCTCGTGTTCGCGGACCAGGCACGCGACAATCGCACGCCCGACGCGTCCAGCGCTTCCAGTGACAACGACCCGCATGGCTCGCAAGATACCCCACGATGACGGGACCGGGGCCAGCGCGGACGAGCCCAGGGTCAGTTCGTTGCGTCGTCGATGCGGCGCGCCCCGGCCCCACGCCGATCCTCGATGGGATCCGAAGCAGCTTTCCGGCCGAGGCTTCAGGGACGTCGGTGAGTCATGACCTGCGCCCCTATGGGATACGGTAACACCTTGGACGGTATTCGACGCGTGCCACTCATCAGGCAGCCAGTGCGCTACTCAGCCGCACATCGTTCAGCTGCCATCAGCCCGGCTTGCCATCGGCACGCGGGCTCACCAGGACCCGGAGGTACGCCGCGAGGAACAGCGCAAACGCCGCGGCCCACGCGGTGGCCGACAGCGCGAGCCACGTCGGGTACGCCAGCGCGCTGGCGCCGAGGATCGGCCCGAACACGCGCAGCACCGCCGCGAGCGTGACGAGCGCGAACGCAGCCACCGTGATCGGCCGCAGCACCAGCGAGCGCCCCGTGTGCCCGAGCGAGACCCGCGCCATCATGCCGAGCGTCAGCGAACCAACCGCGCCGACCGTCAGCGCGTGGGTCGCGGCGGTCGTGGAGATCCGCGTGGTCATCATGGCGGCGACCCGGAGCGCGAACCCGATCCCGATCCACGCGTGACCGGCATGGAGGATCCACAACAGCGGATGGCGCAGCGAGGCGACGCCACCCCAGCGGGCCGCGCGCACGACCACGAACACGCCCGCGAGCGCCGCCGCGACCGTGGCCGGCCGCGAGAACGGCGCCACGAGCTCGAATACCAGGTAGCCGGCGATCGCCGCGATGGCGGCGATGTCGAGCCACGCAACCGAGACGATCCGCGTCGATCCGGTCGCGTTGCGAGTGAACATCGGGATCACGCGACCGGCGATGATCGCGGACAGCAGCACGAGGACAATCACGGCCGTGTGCGTCGCGCGCAGCTGCCAGCCCGGCGCCACGCCGAGCGCGTCGAGGTGGACCGCGACGTTCGCCATGAACAGTAGCGCGAGCACGCCGATCATCGCGTAGTTGCGACGGTTGCCGGACGCGATGATCGGCCGAGCGACCGACAGCGCCAGCGCCGGCAGGAACGCGAGATCGATGATCGCGATCGCCGGTGCCGGCAGCCCGAGCCGCACCGTCATGACCAGGCGCCCGAGGCCCCACAACGCGGCAAGGCCATACAGCGCCGCCCCGCTCGCCGTCTCCCGTTGGGTCCAGTTCCTCACCGCCGTCAGCAAGAACCCGGCGACTACCGCACAGGAAAATCCGAACACCATCTCGTGCGCGTGCCAGCCCATCGGCGTCAGGTAGGTCGTGCGCTGCGACAGCGAGCCATCGAGCAGCAACACCCACAATGGGACGAGGACCACGGCGATCGCAGCCGCGACCAGAAAGAACGGCCGGAATCCACTCGCTGACAGCCCGTACGAGTACGTCGCACCGCCGCGCGCTGGTGGCGGCAGTGCGCCAATGATCGGCAGTGACTTCATCTGCACGCATGAAGCAAGTCATCGGCCAATCGCGCGACGCAGCACCGCGGCGTGCAACTGCGCTCCCCGTTCGCGAAACCGCGCAAGACGTGCGTTCGGCGCCCGCGACGGCGCAATCGGCGCTTCCCGGTCGGGTCGATCGTCATGACCAATTCTTGTGACCAGGTGATGGCACAGCGCTGACTGGCGGCGCGGCGCGCGCGTGACCATGCTGCGGGCCATGCAGACAACATCGACAGTTCCCATGATCATCCAGGGCGGCATGGGCGTGGGCGTGTCGAGCTGGCAGCTGGCGCGGGCCGTGGCGTTGCGCGGCCACCTCGGCGTGGTCTCGGGCACCGGTAGCGAGACGACGCTGATCCGCCGGCTTCAGGATGGCGATCCCGGCGGCCACCTGCGGCGCGCCATCGAACAGTTTCCGATCCCCGGAGTCGGGGACGCGGTGCTGCGTCGCTACTTCCGGCCCGAAGGCCGAGCCCCCGGCGAGCCCTACGCGTTGCTGCCGATGTACCACCTCGGCGTGAGTCCCGCGCGACAGCAACTCACGATGCTCGGCAGCTTCGTGGAGGTTCACCTCGCGAAGACCGGCCACGGCGGCGCGGTCGGCATCAACCTGCTGACCAAGATCCAGCTGCCGACCATGCCCGCGCTGTACGGCGCGATGCTGGCCGGCGTTGATTATGTGTTGATGGGCGCGGGGATCCCGCGCGAGATCCCAGGCGTGCTCGACGGCCTCGCGGTGCACCGGCGGTGCGAGCTTCGGCTCGACATCGAGCACGCGACCGATCCGGCGCCCGTCAAGATCGTGTTCGATCCGGCGGACCACGGGATGGCCGAGTCAACGGCGCTGTTCCGGCCGCGCTTCCTCGCGATCATCGCGAGTCACTCGCTCGCGGCCATTCTCGCCCGCAAGTCCACCGGCCAGGTCGACGGCTTTGTCGTCGAGGCGCCGACCGCCGGCGGCCACAACGCCCCGCCCCGCGGCGAGCCACGATGGAGCGAGCGCGGCGAGCCGCTATACGGGCCGCGCGACGACGTGGACCTCGGCAAGCTGGGCGAGCTGGGGCTGCCATTCTGGCTCGCCGGCGGCACCGGTCACCCAGCGCGTCTGACCGCCGCCCTCGCCGCAGGCGCCGCCGGCATCCAGGTCGGGACCTTGTTTGCGTTCTGCGACGAATCGGGCGTCGTCGCCGAGCTCAAGCGTGAGGTCGTCGCGCATGCGGCGCGCGGGGACCTGGAGGTCAGGACCGACCCCAGGGCGTCGCCGACCGGCTATCCTTTCAAGATCGTTGCCTGGCCGGGGGACCCGACCAGCCGGCTAGATCGGGAACGCACGTGCGACATCGGCTACCTCAGGGTCGCCTACGCCAAACCCGACGGCACCGTCGGCTACCGGTGCGCCGGCGAGCCGGTCGATAGCTACCTCACCAAGGGCGGCCACATCGAGGACACGGTCGGGCGCCGCTGTCTGTGCAACTCGTTGATCGCCACGATCGGCCTCGGCCAGGTCCGGGCGGGCGGCGACGTCGAGCGACCCCTGGTGACCAGCGGCGACGATCTCACGTCGATCGCCGCGTTCCTCGGCACTCGCACGCACTATTCGGCCGGCGACGTGATCGACTACCTCTCTCCTCCGTCGCAGTAGTGTGCGCGCAGGGCCCCGGAGCCCGGATCGTCCGCGCGGTCATCGCGCGACGACCGCGAGCAGCTGTGCGAACCCCGAGACCGCGAGCGCCCCCTCGTGGCTGGTATCGGTCATCACGTCGGGCAACGTGTAGTTATCGACGGAGATCCCGAGCCGGACGTCGACCCGGATCGATCGAGCCGCGCCGACACCGAGCTCGACGAACGCCGAACCGCCGTCGCGGCGGGTGTCCAGCTGCGCGTGCGTGCCGCGCACCAACCACTTGTCGCCGTGGACCTCGAGCCCCAGCGCAGCCTGGAGCCGCGGGGTCAGGTCATAGGACGCGCGGACGTGGTGCGGCAGCTGCGCATCGAACCGGAACCGCGATCCGGCGCTCTGGTGGACGTAGCCGAGGATCGGCAGCACTGGATACAAGCTCGAGCTCGACGAGTAGGCGAGCCCGAAGATGATGGCGTCGCTCGGGCCGAGCGCGTGGCTGACGAGCGCGGCGGTGGTCAGGCCGAACGCAGCCGACGCCACGCCGTCGAGGTGGAGGTCGGACCCGTAGGTGACACCGAGCGCGCCGCGCAACGACCAGCCCGGCGCGAGCCGTCCGCCGCCACCGAGCATGGTATCGAAGCGGTGCAGCACCAGCTCGTCGGGCAGCTGATCGCCATCGATCCAGGTGGCCGCGTAGCGCTGAAACACTGCCACACCGTAGCCGTCGCCGTGGAGCACCGGCAGACCGACGCTGACCCGGATGTCCCGGGAGGACAGCGACGGCTGGTAGATCTGGAAGATCGACAGGTACACGGAGTCGTTGCGCGGCGACAGTCGGCGCGCCGCCGCCGCCGGGTCTTCGGTCTCGGCGCTGGTGTCCGCCCGCGCCTGCCCGAACGCGAGCACGCCGAGCGCGGCCGCGGCCAACGAGCACGGCACAGTCGAACGCTGGCGACGACTCGTCTCGCGACGGACGTACATCACGGGCTCCCGTCGCTGCGTCCCCGCGGGCGCAGGCCGTCAAACAGCACCCGCACGAGGCGGATGCGCGTCCTGCCGTCGAGCTCGGACCGGAACAGTCCGCCGATCAACGCGCTCAGCTCGGCAAACGAGACGTCGTCGCAGATCTCTCCGGCGCGCTGCCCGTTCGCGAGCAGCTTCGACAACGCACGCTGGTACCGCGCACGCAACGGCTCGATCTCGGGGCTTTGGGTCCACTTGCTGCCGCCGAGCGCCTCGAGCAGGTCGCGCTTGTTCGCGCTCTCGTTCACCATGAGCTCGATCAGCTCGCGCAGAGCCGCGGCCGGATGTGGCGACAGCGCGAGCTGCTCCGCGCGGCCAGCGAATTGCTCGAAGTGGGCAGCCGCCAGCGCGGCGATCAGCGCCTGCTTGGTGGGAAAGTGGCGGTACAGCGTGCCGATGCCGATCTTCGCCTCGTGGGCGATGTCGTCGACCGATACTTCCAGACCATGCTTTGCGAACATGTGCTCGGCGGTCTCCAGGATCTTCTGGTGATTGCGTACGGCGTCGGCGCGGGGCTGTTTCATTGTTCACAAACGGAGTGATGTCTCCGCATGCAGAATCTAACCGGAGAGGCTACTCCGGTCAAGCGAACCCGATGCGGCTTCGACGCTGGTTGCTTCATTGTTGACAAACGGAGAGATGTCTCCGTATACCTGAGATAAGCGGAGAGACCACTCCGGCCAAGGAGATACGATGGCGACGCCGCGCGAGCTGTTCGACGCATTCCGCAACTGCGCGCTTCGCAGCGATGGCGATGGCTTCGCCACGCTGTGCACCGAAGATGTCGTGATGGAATTTCCGTTCTTGCGAGTGCGCTTCCGTGGGCGCGCCGACGTGCGCGATCGCACCGTGCTGGCCTGGCGCGACGCGCGGCGACGGATCGTCGACTTCCAGTTCGTCCGGATCACCGAAGCCAGTGAATTGCTCGTCGCCGAGTACGATCTCGTCGGCTATGCCGACCACGGCCCGTTCCGGGCCGGCGTCGTCCTGCTGCTCGAGACGCGAGGCGGGAAGATCGCTGGATTCCGCGAATACGTCGATCCCGGTATTGGGGTCGCCTCGCCCATTGACGCCGCCCTCGCTGCGCCGTGATCACGTGCCTCGACTCAAGCTGCGCTGATGCGGTGCGGCGCCGGCCGCCCCGACAGCTCGGACATCCCGGTGAACGTGTCGGTGCACCCCACACCGAGGAGCGTAACCGAGCCCGGCGTAGATTCGATAGTTCATCTATCCAGGTCATGGCGATGTCGACCATTTCCAGCAGTGCTCGCGGCCCGCAAGCAGCGCGGTGTCGTCGGTACCGGTGAACTGCACGGTCTCAACCGTGCGAAAGCACGAGTTCATGATCGACCCTCCGACGGTCGCGGTGCTCGGCGTTCCAGGGATCAGGATCGCCCCAACACCGGCGTCGCCCTCGTTGCCCCCAGTGCCGCAGCTGATGCTGCGGTTGAAGAAATCCGACTGACGAACCCCGATCGTGTGCCCGATCTCGTGCGTGATCACGATCCGTGCCCGTGCCGTCGCACGAATCGCCGACCTCCTCGGTCCATGACTCGACCTGATCACGGAGTCATCCGTTCGGGAGCACTTACCGGATGAGATCGTTGTACAGCGTGTCGATGAACTCGTCGGCCTTGATGTCCTTCGCCCAGGTGTCGTACCCGGCGAGCACCTTGTCGGCCTTGAGCTGATCGGCTGTCTTCTTGGCCTTGATGCCGGCCTCGATGATGGCGCTGGTCTCCTTGAGCATCGTCAGGAACGCACGGAGCTCGGTGGTCGTGGCCAGCTTGCCGTGGCCCGGGATGATCTTGGCGTTGGCCGGGATCTGGTCGAGCAGGCTCGTCAGGTTTGCGATCAGCCCCTTCACACTGCCTCCGCTCTCGGTGTCGATGGACGGAAACATGCCGTTGAAGAAGTCATCACCCATATGGACGACGTTGGACTTGGTGAAGAACACGACCACATCGGTGTCGGTGTGGCCGCTGGGGACGTGGATCGCGCGGATGTCCTCGCCATTGAGGTGAACGGCGATCTTGTCCTCGAACGTGATGACCGGCAGCGCGACCGCGGGCGCGGGCGGCCGGATCTTGCCCCTGCCGGTGATCAGTCGCTTGCGGGTATTTTCGTGGGCGATGATCGTCGAGCGCTGCCCGAATGCGGCGTTGCCATCAGTGTGATCGCCGTGGACGTGGGTGTTGATGATGAACCGGACCGGCTTATCGGAGATCGCCCGCAGCGCCGCCTCGATCTTGGGGGCCAGCGCCGCGAACTTGTCGTCGATGAGGACGATGCCGTCCGGGCCAACCGACACGCCGATGTTGCCGCCACTGAACTGGGCGGCGATGTCCTCGATCATGTAGATCTGGCCGGCCACCTTGGTCGCCTTGATCTGGACCTTGCTGACGTCTGGGCGGTCCTGCGCGGACGCGGCGCGCGAGAGGCAGACGACGAGCACCGCAAGCACGTAGGTACGCATGCGCGCACGGTAGGGGCCTGCTGACGCGCAGGTCAACCCCAGCACCAGGCAAGTCGCGGCCGGTGTCCGCCGGGCCGCGATGGCAGCCACCCCGTGGACGTTGCGTCCACAGCGCCGCGCTGGCGCCGGCCCGTCTGCGTTCCAACCTCGCCATGAATCCAGCCGTTGTCCCGCGGCGCGCGAGCGCGATCCGCATCAATAATCGGTCTGCCGGGTGGTGTTGTCGGGCAACAGGAACTGATCAGCGTACGGGCCATCGCTCCAGCGGTTGTTCGACCACCCGTTGCCGCCCGCCTTGTAGTCGGCAGCCCCGGTGGCCCGGTAGACCGCCGGTGTGTAGTCGGGATCGGTGTAGCCCGGTGGCCACGCCCAGCGATTTCCGGTGACCGTCGTGTTCGTCGTGGCCACCGCCATCGGCGCGTGCAGGCCGATGCCGTTGCCAGCGCCGATGACGATGTAGTTGTTCTCGATCGTCAACTGGTCATAGCCATCGACCCCACCCTGCGAGCCGTCGGAGTACACCGCGATCAGTCCGGACTGGGTGGCGTTCGCGGCCCCGTTCCATTGCAGGTGATTGCGGGAGAAATTCAACACCGATTGCCCGCCCCAGGTCTGGATCCCGTCGACGTGCTCACCCGGTTGGCCCGGATCGACCGCGATCCACGACTCGGTCACCGTGACGTTGTTCGAATAGACGTTCTCCAGGCCGCTGTGTGGAAAGTAGCAACGGTGGCAGGTCGTCCGGGCCGCCTGCCTGCCATCCTTGACTCCGGCAGCATTGAATGCCGACAGCTCGGAATACAGGGCAGCCCCGCCGCCGCCATCTCCCACCGGCTGGTTCAACAACAAGCTGCCTTTGCAGCCCCGCAGCACCAACCAGCCAGCGTCGACAATGACTTCGGAGGTCAGGTTCGCGCCTTGCAGCACGACGGTGCCGGCCGGGAATGCGACGCCATCCACCGTCTCCCCGCTCGGTCCGATGGTCCGTGCCAACGCGCCCCAGCCGCCCAGCGCGGCGCCGGTGAAGCGACCGCCGGGAACATCGGTGAACGAGGAGATGCCAATCCCCGCGGGTCCGACATCCCCGAGCGTGAGCTGCAGCCCGTGCGAGATCGTGCCCGCGTCGCCTGCCGGACCATCGTGCGCTGCGCCATCGTGCGCTGCGCCATCGTGCGCTGCGCCATCGTGCACCGCGCCATCGGCGGTACCCATGGACGGCGAAGCGGCGCTCGGGTCGCCACATGCGGCAAGCAGCAGGACCGTCCACCAACCTGCCGGCAGCGAGGGCGTGCCGAATCGCATATAGCTCCGTACTACTGTTTGCGCCCCCTGCGCTAGACGTCGGTGTCAGCGCTACCACGCGCACATGACGTCTGGGTGCACTGGATCACACTGTCCGCCAGGGTGGTTCCAACCGGGAACCGGCGCTGCGCACTCGACGCAGCACGGGAAGCTAGCGGCCCGCGAAGCCCTCGAGTGCGGTGCTGATGTGGTCGCGCATCGTGCCGCTGCCGGTGTGTCCAGCGTCGTTGACGACAATCAGTTGCGCGTCGGGCCATGCGCGGGCGAGCTCCCAGGCGGTACCGAGCGGAGAGCTGAGGTCGAGGCGGCCATGGAGGAGGACGCCTGAGATACCGGCCAGCCGCCCCGCGTCGCGGAGCAGGGCACCCTCTTCCAGCCACGCGCCGTTCGCGAAGTAGTGCGCACAGATCCGGACCAGCGCGATCCGAGCGTCCGGCGCGCGGTCACCATAGACGTTCGGCTTGCCATTGGGCTCAAGAGAGATCACTGAGTCCTCCCATACGCACCAATCCGCCGCGGCCTTGACCCGGACGCCCGGAACCGGATGCTCCATGAGGCGAGCGTAGGCGGCGACGAGATCGCCGTCGCGGTCGGCCTCGGGGACGCCGGCCCGGAACCGGTTCCACTCCTCGGGAAAGAATCGACCGACGCCGTTGTAGAGCCAGTCGATCTCGGAGCGCCGGGTCGTGGTGACGCCGGGGATGACGATCTCCGACACCCGGCGCGGGTGGCGCTCGGCATAGGCGAGGATCAGGGTGGAGCCCCAGGAGCCGCCATAGAGCAGCCAGCGCTCGACGCCGAGATGCACCCGCAGCTGCTCCATGTCCTGGAGCAGATGGGCTGTGGTGTTGCGGCTCATGTCGGTTGTCGGGTCGCTCGCGTGCGGCCGGCTGCGGCCGCATCCACGCTGGTCGAACAGCACGATCCGATAGCGCTCGGGATCGAACACCGTGCGGACCCTGGTCGAGCATCCCGAGCCGGGGCCGCCGTGGACCACGAGGGCAACCTTGCCTGCTGGGTTCCCGCAGACCTCCCAGTAGACGAGGTTGCCGTCGCCGGTGTCGAGCATCCCGTGGTCGTATGGCTCGATGGGTGGATGGAGCTTGGCCATGTCCTGGATTCCTCGGGCTCAGCTATAGCAGCCGTGCCGACATGCCGTGTGTGACGCCGGCGCCCATCGGGCCCCATGGCTGATCGCTGCCGCCGCGGCGCGCGGCAGCGGGAGAGAAACCCAAATCCCCGAGGCAACGCACCGCGAAGTCTCATGCTCGTAGTAGTCTCATGCGCACAGTCCAGTGCTGGGCCGGTGTGTCGCCTGCCCGGCACGGTCGCCATAGCCACGGAGGTCGAGGTCCATGAGGTACAGAGCCCTGTGTCAGCTGATTCCATCGGCGCTGCTACCGCTCGCCGCCAGCTGTGTCGAGGATCCTGAGCCGTCGGGATCGTTCGACGCAGTCACGGAGCACGCGCCGACCACGCTCACCGCGGGTCCGTTCGCCACGATCGGCGTCGCGGCCGCCCGGCCGGTCACCACGACCGCGCCTCGCCGCTCATCGCGGACGGGCTGCCCTACGTGTTCGACCAGTTCCGGCTCCAGGGCACCGTCGATGTCGTCGATGGCGTTCCCTCGGTGATGCCAACACCGCCACCGCAGCGCCGCCGCGATCTCCTACCGATGGGGTTGGACGTCATCGCGTTCCCCTGAGGGCGGCGAGCGGTGATGGGCGCGCCGCAAGATCGCGTCACGGGAACAAGCGGTTCTTCCAGGCGACGAGCTCGCCGGCCGCCGCGGACAGCGCGACGCTGCTCGGCGCTGTGCCGCCGGCCGTGCTGACGATCAGCGCAACGTGGACCGCCCCCACAGGGAGCGCCGAGCTGTCGACCAGGAGGCGGCGTGCGACCGACGAGCCAAGCTCGGCGGCCACCGACACGACCCCCTGCGCCGGCAGCCCCGCGCGCGTGGCAACGTCGCTGACGACCGTGGTGCCCGCGGCGGTGAACGAGCTGGGAAGGTGCACCTCGGTGGCCACGGTCGACCCGGCGGCGGACGCCCGCCACACCAGGACTCCGTACTGCCGCCCGGCGACCAGCGCGGCGATCGTGGGCATGCTCGACGGGACCGTCAGCCACGCCTGCTGGTCTCCGCTGCCGGCGAACCCCGAGCGAGCCAGGTCCTCGTACGCAAATGCGAGCGTGTCCCCCGCCACCGCCGCCGGATAAAGCCGGTCGATCACGCGCTGGTCGAGGCGCGGCGACACCACGGCGCCCGACGCGTCGGTCGCCACCACAGAGAAGTCCTCGCTGTTCCATCCGTCCCCGGTGATCTGCACCTTGTCCGGGTTGGCGTTCATCAGCTCGTGGTGGCGGCCACTGTAGATGTCCCAGTGCCACTGAAGTGCCGATAGCACCGAGCCGCCGGCGGCGGGCGAGGTCCACCACGACGCGCCGGTGTTCCCGTGATCGAGGCCCTGGTACATCGCACGCACCATCCAGGGGGTGCGATCACTGTTCGATCCCGACATCGTGCTGCCGAACTCGCTCACCACCGGCGCCGTGGCCACCGTCGCGGCGCGGTCGCGGATCCGGTTCATCGCCGCCGCGTACGTGCCGTCCGAGGCCGCCGAGAGGTCCAGGGTCATCCGGCCGCCATCGTAGTAGTGGCTATTGAACACGTAGCGAGCGCCGAGCGCGCCGATCGACGACATGCCGCCTTGCTCGAAGAAGCCAGTGTTCCAGAACACCAGTGGTTCGACGAACGCCGGCTTGGCCGCCCACCCGGCGGCGTCCATCGCAGCGCGCATCTTGCGGTAGAACGGCACGAGGTACGCATTCTCCCATACGTCTCCCGAGGCGCCGTCCAGCCCGCCATCGAATGGCTCGTTGAACGGATCGAGGCCGACGATGCTCTGGAACTCGGCCGCGGGGAGCTTCGCCTTGATGTACGTCATCGCCGCCTTCGCCTGTGCGACGAACGCATCCTGGACCGCAATCGGGCCGGCGCTCGTCGATAGCGTCCGGTTGCGCCAGAAATCGTAGATCGCCTGGCGAACGGCACCATTGGTCTGCATATTCTGGCCCCAGAGGAAGCAGATTCCGCACGACTCGCCCGGGTAGTTGCCAGCCTGGATGACCCACGCCGGGGCACCGTCGCCCGTGTACCAGCTCCCGGTATTGAACAGGTGCGCGGAGTAGAGATCCTGGTGATAATCGATCAGCACGAATATCCCGCGGCTCGTGAATTGCTGGATCTGCGCGACCGCGCGGTCCAGATAGGCTGTATCGATCGTCGCCGGGGACGGCTGCACGCCCTCCCAGGAGATCAGGAACCGGATCGCGTTGGCGCCCGTGCTATCGCGCATCGCCTGGGCCGAGATCGCCGCATCTGCCGACGAGCGGAACGGAAGCAAACTCTCCTCGTACAGCTTGGCGCTGGCGGCGACGTTGAAGCCGCGCAAGACCACCTCGCGCCCCGCCGCATCGCGGAACACCAAGCTCTGCTGGCCGGGCTTCGCGGCGACAATCAATGGCGCACGGGTGGCGTCCCCCGATGACGCCAGCTCCGCGGTCGCCGACTGCGTGATGGGAGACTCCGCGCATGCGGCCGCGGCAAACACCACCGCGCCGATCACCAGTGCCCTTGCCAGACCGTCGAGACAAAGACCGTCGGGACGAAGAATTGTCATGCCTGCGACTGTGCAGGAACTCCCTCGGCCCAGGCAAGCCAGTCTCGCGGCAACGGCGCGGATGGTGTCGCGATCCACTGTCGGTCAAGGTGACCGCCGTGGCGTCGGATCGCCCACGGCGGCGCCGAACGCTCCACGCGGCCGCGGGTGTTCGACGCGACGCGACGCGACGCGACGCGAACTGTGCACGGAACGCGCACGCGTAGTGATGCAGTCGGCAGTTCCACCACACGCGGTATCCGCAACGACCGCCCCGCGACGGCCCCGCGGTCGGCACGTCAACGACTCCGCCGCTCGCTCGCGCGCGCGAACCATCGGTTCGCGGTGGACGCGCCTCGAGCCCACCGCGTGACGGGTAACGTTTGCTTATGATCATGCATCGAATGATCAGGAGACGACTGCCCACGATACGCGGGATCAATGGCGGCGAATTGTTCGTCCATGGGCGCGCCGATCCTGCGGGGTCCAGCGTCTGCTCGCCGCGCGGTTTGGACCCACGTTGCAGGGCCACCACGCCGTGGCTGGCATCTGCTTGATCCATCTCGAGGGTCACCTCGACGGCGCGCGACCGGGGACGGCGTGCCGAGCGCGTCGAGTTTTCCTCGCGAGCCCGCGACCGGCGTGCCGAGCGCGCCGAGTTTTCCTCGCGAGCCCGCGACCGGCGTGCTACGCTACAGCTAACAACTAGATCGGGTGCGGCAACATCTGCCGTAGGACTTCGGTGCCGATGGGGTCGTCGGCACCACCCCTTGAGGGCCGATGTCCACGTCTGATCAAGCCAGCCACCCACCCGAGACGTGGGCCCCTGTTCGCCGAGCGGCCGCGGCGATCGCGTCCCCCATCCAGCGGATCCTCGCGGTCGAGGCGGCGAGCGGCCTGGTGCTCCTCGCCGCCACCGTCGCCGCGCTGGTGTGGGCAAACGTCTGGACCGCTTCGTACGACCAGCTCTGGCACACGCCGATCGGTGGGCGGATCGGCCCCTGGGCGGTCGAACGACCGCTGCATTTCTGGGTGAACGACGGCCTCATGACCGTGTTCTTCTTGGTCGTCGGGCTCGAGATTCGACGCGAGATCTTCGAAGGCGAGCTCGCGAGCCTCCGCAAGGCCGCGCTGCCGCTGGCCGCGGCGATCGGCGGGATGCTCGTGCCCGCGATCATCTTCGCCGCGCTCAACGCAGGTCGGGACGGCGCCGCCGGGTGGGCTGTGCCGATGGCAACGGACATCGCGTTTGCCGTCGGCATCCTGACGCTGCTCGGCTCGCGGGTGTCACCGGCGTTGCGCGTGCTCTTGCTCGCGCTCGCGGTGATCGATGACATCGGGGCGATCATCGTGATCGCGGTGTTCTACAGCGCCGGGATCGCGCTCGAAGGCATCGCGCTTGTCGCGGCGGGGGGCGCGCTGGTTCTGACGTTTCGGGCCGCGGGTGTGCGCGGGCCCCTGCACTACGTCGCGCCGGGCGCCGTCGTCTGGGTCGGGCTGCTCGTCAGCGGCATCCACCCGACGATCGGCGGCGTGATGCTGGGCATGCTCACGCCGGTCCGACCGTGGTTCGGTCCTTCCGGGCTCGCCGCGACGATGCAGAGCCAGCTCGACCGGCTTCCCGCCGAGGACCCGAGCGCGCTGCGCTCGAGCCTCGATCGCATCAACGAGGCACGCCGAGAAGCGGTGTCGCCCGTCGAGCGGCTGATCCACGCCTTGCACCCATGGGTCGCGTTCGTCGTGATGCCGGTGTTCGCGCTCGCGAACGCCGGCATGGTTCTTGGCGGCGCCAGCCTCTCGGGTGACTCGCTCTGGCTGTTCATCGGCATCGTCGCGGGGCTCGCGCTCGGCAAGCCGCTCGGCATCGCGGCGTTCTCGCTCGGGGCAAGCACGCTGAACCTCGCCGCGCGCACCGAGGACGTCACCAAGCGCGGCGTGATCTTGGTGGGGCTCGCCGGCGGGATCGGGTTCACCATGTCGCTGTTCATCGCGCAGCTCGCGTTCCCCCCCGGCCCGCTACTCGATACCGCCAAGCTCGCGATCCTCGTCGGTTCGGGGCTCTCGATCGCGATCGGCCTCGGGTACGGCCTGCTCGTTCGGCACGACCGCGGCGGCTGAGGCTCGATGCATCGCGATGCGGCGCCATCGACGCGCCAATCGTTGTCGTGGCATCACAGGCTTCCGGCGACGGCGGCCCACAGCATCGTGAGCCCCGAGGCCAACAGGAGCGCGTCCATCACCAGGCGGAACCGCTCGGCATCCAGCTTCCGCACCAGCCGCTTGGCGATCACCGAACCGACGGTCAGCGCGACGCCGATGATCAGCCCCTGGACGATCGCGGTCGCCGGCAGTGCGCCGTAGCTGCGGAATACCAGGCTCTTGGTCGCGTACACCGCGAGCGAGCTCATCGCCTCGGTGCCGAGGAAGCTCCCCTTGACCAGCCCGTAGGCGAGGAAGAATGGCGCATTGATCGGCCCGGTGGACACCACGATGCCGGTCAGGAAGCCGATGACGGCGCCGACCGCCGCGAAGTGCCAGCGTTCGAGGCGGAGGCTCCGCGCGGCCAGCCAGCGGCGGCCCGGGATCATCGCGAGGAAGAACACCGAGAGCACCACCTCGACGAGGTGCGGCGGCAACACGAGCAGGCTGTGCGCACCGAGCGCGGCGGCCGGAATGCCGGTCAGGGCATAGATGCCGACGATGCGCCAGTCCACATCCCGCCACCACACGGCCACCCGAGAGACGTTGGCCAGGATCGCGGCGATCGCCATGATGGGGACCGCCTCGCGCGGCCCGAACGCCAGCACCAACACCGGCATCAACATGATCGAGGAGCCGAAACCGACGATGCCCGAGATCGTGCCCGCGATCAGGCCGACCGCGAGGATCAGCAGGTACGTCGCTGGGCCACCGGTCACGGGGGGAGCCTAGCGCAACCTGGCAAGTCCCGACCAGTCGGACGGCATGCGGCCGTGCCACGTCGCACGCGGCGGGACCTGGGCTCGCGCGACTCGTGCGGTGTGTGTGTGTGCTAACGCCCCAGGGTCACGCCCGCGTCCCGCAAGCGGCGATGGTGGTCCGAGGTGCCGTCATTCACCGAGCCGGCGCATCGCCGACTGGAGGCTCAACCGGATCCGGTTCAGCGACTTGGCCATCTGACCGATCTCGTCGGTCGTTCCCGGCTTGATCGGCTCGTCGAGGATCTCACCGGTGCTGAGCTGATTGGCGATCTCGGTGAGCTGTTCGAGCGGCTTCATCGCGCGCCGCAACATGATGAAGATGAATCCGACCGTGAGGACCGTGAGGACGCAGAACACCGAGGACAGCTGGATCAGCAGGTGGCGCTTGTGGGCCTGGACCGAGGCCACCGACACGCCGATGCGAAACCCGCCGAAGTGCTGACCCTTGATGAAGATCGGCGCCGACACATCCCACACCAGCTCGCCGGTGTCGCGATGGTACTCCTGCACCAGCTTGGGCTCGAGGTTCTTCGCTGCCGCGATCCCGACGGTATCGGCGAACTTGCGTTTGGCGCGGTTGCCGACGAGATCTTTCGCCCGATCGCCGGTCAGCGGCAGCGTGTACCTGGCGTTGTGGGTCGGCAGGTAGCCGTTGATATCCACACCGACCGCAAACAGGAAGTCGGGCGACGACTCGACGATCTTGTCCTCGAGCGGACCCGCCATACGATCGGTATAGAAGTCGTACTTGGTGTGAAACCTCGGGTTGGTTCCAAAGTCGAAGCCCTTGATGTCCTCGTAGGTCGGATCGAGCAGATCCGAGACCATGAACATGCCGTTGTCGATTCCGGACTCGAGCACCGCGGCGTACATCTTGGCGCCGCTCTGCGCCGCGATCCCGGCGGTGCTGAGCGTGAGCTGCTCGATGTTCGCGGTCTGCTGCGCGGTGATGAAATATGCCGCAGCGACCATCGGCGGGATGGTGAGCAGCGCCAGCGCGATCGAGACCTTGAGAGTCAGCTTGCGTTTTATGACATCGAGCATCATGGGCCCTCCCGTCGTCCAGCGTTGGCGATATTGTCCACGAAAGAGTGATGATATGGAATCGAATTAACAGCGAACCTCTCACGGACCATTTGAAGTACTCCTGTAGCCGAACCACCGGTTACCGACCCCGCTCGTCGCTCCACGATCAACGCGACGACCCTCATTCGGTGCTGGCCTCTGGCGCACGATACCGCGACGCCAAAGCCAGATCGAGAGCAACGCCTCACAGCGTCGATTCGGGCAAGCCTCCGCCGCACCGAAGATGTGTGCAAGGGTCAAGACCCTTGCCGCGGCGTGTCGGTGGCGGCAACGCACTGATCAATATGGCGATTCTCCGAGTTCCGCACACGCGGCCTGGTTTTGCGACCCGTCTTTACTGGAAATTTACACACCCAATACGAGCGTGGAGCGACGGGTCGCCACGCTCACGCAGCCGCTGAATCGCTGTTCAGCCACCCACTCGCGACAGGCACGATCAGTCCTCGACGTACGCGGTCATCATGATCGAGACGAGCACGTTCGGGAGTTCGACCCCGAGCTTGGTGACCGCGCGCGCTGGCGGCGCGATCGCGAACATCTTCGCGTACTCCTCGTTCATCCCCGCGAAGTCTGCCGGATTCGCGAGCAGGACAGTAACCTGCACGACATCTTCCAGCGTACCGCCACCGGCCTCGACGACCGCCTGGCAGTTGCGCAGCGCCTGCCGCGTCTGGTCTTGAATCGTCGCGCCTGCCAGCTGCTTGGTCGCCACATCGATCCCGACCATGCCCGACACGTAGATTGTTGGTCCGACCCTCACCCCCTGGCTGTACAGCGGCGAGCTCGGCGCGTCCCCCGTGCTGACGATCTGCTTCTTCATGGGTAGATCTGACCTTTTCCGTCTTGCGACGGTCGTGAATACCCTGGTTCACGCCGTGCGTGCGCAGGTTTCGCACACCGACCAGGGGTCGTTGACAACCTCGTCGCCTGTGTGGCTCCAGGGGGCGTGCCCGCTGCTTGGTTTGGGTCAACGGCAACGCGTGCACGATCAGCATCTGCAGCGTCTTCGCCGGCTCTTCTTCCTGCACCGTATGCGCAGCGTCGTCGAACCAGACGATCTGTTTTGCCGGCGCGCGCACGTGCTCGTACCATTCACCGAGCACGGTCGCCGAGGTAACGAGATCGTGTCGACCGTGAAAAAACACCACCGGACAGGCAAACCTGGTGTGGCTTACGAAGCTGAGCCCTGACTGTTGTGCCCAGAACGACTGCAGGCTGAAATCGAGCCCTTGGTCGCGCGCGCGCCAATCGGCCTCCGCGTAGTCGGGGCTGAGGCCGCCGATGCGACCATGCTGCGTTGCATTGCCGTGCCAGTACTCACCGTGATAGCGGTTCAGCCACTTGCGCTCGTTCTCCAGGTTCTGAAGATCTCGCTCCGGGTGCTGCGGATCCGGAAACGGGGCCATCGACTCCAGCTCTGCGATCGCCTGACGATCGCCGGCCCACGGTGCGCCCGCCTACACGCGCGGCGCGAACAGCCGTGGCAACACGACGGGCTGGGGTTCGCAACGGGTAACCCGCAACGATCGGCCATCCAGCACAACGACGGCCGGCCGATGGACCAGGAGATGACCTACCTCCGTGAATCGGCCTCGGTGACCCTCGGGATCGCGCTGTTCGCTTGCACCGGTTCCGCAAGTGCACGGCTCGAGCTGGTGAACCAGACGACCGCGGCTGCGGCGCGGAGCCCGGACGCCGGCGCCGACAGCACCTCGCTACGCCTCAAGATGATCGCGGTGTACGTCGTCGAGGACATCGACCCCGTGACGCAGGACAACATCGGCCGGAGTGCGATGATCTGGCTCAACCCCGAATGCGCCGATGACATCTCGGGCTGCAATGTCGCCGGCATGACGCTGCCGCCGGGGCCACGCATCCTGCAGTACTTCGACTTGGCGCGACCGTCCGCCGAGGTCAACACCGAGCTCAACTCGCAGGATGCCGAGATCGAGCCGGCCACGTATCGCTACGCCCGGGTCGAGCTATGCAAGTCGTATGGCGGCCAGCGCCAGGCCGAGATCCCCACGATGATGTGGAGGGGACCTGGGCTCGCCGCCGAGCAACCGTTCGTATCGGGCGACTGTGGCCGCACCAGCTTGCCGTTCGATCCGCCGCTGGTCGTCGCGACCGGTGACGCCGTCGCGGTCAGCTTGGGCTACGATCTCGCGGCTGCGATCGCGGCCGGGGCGCCGCATCCGAGCGCTCCACACTGCTCGTTTTCGATCGCCGGACACGACGATGCCGACGGCGCCGCGCACTGCTTTCGGGCCTGCGTCGACACCGCACCCGACCATCGGGTCTGCATGGACTTCCCCGACCTCGTGCCTGGCGCGGCGAGGCGGTAGCGGCGCTCGCCGCCAGGGCCTCACGTCAGCGCGGCGTCACGGTCTGTCCGCCCCACGACTCCGGGGCGGTGTCGGCGAGCGTCTGCGTCAGCACCCACTGATGCCCGAACGGATCCATGACGAGTGCCTGTCGCTCGCCATACTCCCAATCGTGCGGTTCGTTGATCACCGTTGCGCCGAGCTGCCGCGCACCCGCTACGCAGGCAGCGACGTCGTCGACCTTCAGCATCACCTGATGCGAGCGGTCGGTCGAGGGAGTGCGGCGACCCGGGCGGACTTCCGCGACGACGATCTCGGCGCCGAGTCCGCCGGGCAGGCCCAGTTGCGCGCGATGGCCCTCGCCGATCCGGACGTGCTCGACGAACCCCCACGCGCGGCCGTACCAATCGGCGGCCGCCCGGACGTCGCTGACAGTGAGGACGGCAACAACCCGTGCGTGCGGAGCGGAGCGATTCAGCAACATCGGATGAGCATAACGCCGAGCCTCACCACGGTACAGGTGTACTGCGTATGAGCCGCCGGTCACATCGAGAGCCCCCTGCCCGTGCGCCGCTGGAGCAGCATTTGCGACGCCGGGCATGGTCGTGCCCAACGGACTACGGTACAGCTGGCACCGTGTCCGCATCCGGCCAGCACCCGCTCGCCTGCTGACGCGAGGTAGAAGCAGCATGGTCAAGCTCTCGCTCCTGGGAATCCCTCACGACGACAACTCCTCTTTCATGAAAGGCCCCGCGGAGGCACCTGCGTTGATCCGGCGAGAATTGCACTCCGACGCATACAGCACGTGGAGCGAAACAGGCGTCGATCTCGGCGTCGCAGGCAGGCTGATCGATCACGGTGATGTCGCGTTCGACAGTGCCGCTGATCCGTGGGAGCTCATCGAGCGGGATGTCGGCCGCGCGTTGGACTCCGGCGATCCCTTGATCTGCCTCGGCGGCGACCACGCCATCACGCATCCGATCATGCGCGCCGTACGTCGCCGTCACCCCAGCCTGACGATCCTTCACATCGACGCGCACCCCGACATCTACCACGCATATCAGGGCAACCCGCGATCCCACACCTCTCCGTTTGCGCGGATCATGGAAGAGCGCCTCGCAGATCGTTTGATTCAGGTGGGGCTGCGCACGATCAACGATCACCATCGCGACCAGTTCAAGCGTTTCGGCGTCGAGGTGATCGAGGCCAGGCGCTGCCGCGAGCCGCTCCGGCTCGACCTGGCGACGCCGGTATATATCTCGATGGACATCGACGCGCTGGACCCGGCCTACGCGCCCGGCGTGTCGCACCGCGAGCCTGGCGGCCTGTCACCCCGTCAGGTGATCGACTTGCTCCACACCATCGATCAGCCGATCGTGGCCGCTGACATCGTCGAATATAATCCTCGTTGCGACATCTCCAATCTGACCGCGACCGTGGCTGCCAAGCTACTGAAGGAGATCGCCGGCATGATGGTGAAGACCGCCCGAGCGTGACGACCTGCAGGCGAAGTCGACATCGAGCGCAGAACCGCGATCAGTGCGGCGCGGGCCGCGCCTTGAGCGCCGCGTCGATCTTTGCGCGTAGCGTCGGGCTCTTCTCCTGCGCGGCGTGCGCCTCCACGCGGGCCCAGGTCGACGCGCCGTTGTGCTCGATCAGCCGGTCCAGTGCCCAACCGCGTAGCCGCTCGTCGGACAAGGCCAGGAAGCTGGCGATGACGTCCTCCCACGCGGGCGTCTGGCGTTGCCGGCGCAGCGCATCGAGCGCCCGCTCGCGCAGCTGGACGTCCAGATCACGCAACGCCACCTCACGCAGCAGCGGCAGATGATCGTCGGACGTGAACACGACCATCAGGCGAACCGCCGCCACGCGTTCGTCGGACAGCTTGCTGGCGAGCAGCTTGGCCGCCTCGGCCGTCGCGCCCAGCGCCTCCATCGCGTCGGCCAGACACAGCGTCGGTGCTTCGACCGGCCGGTCGTACGCGGCGAGCAACGGCACGATCGCTCTCGCGTCCTTGAGCTGCGCGAGCTGCCGAGCACCGTCGCACCAGGTCTTCGGGCTGGCGAGCAAGCGGACCGCTTCGTCGTACTTGGACATGGAAGCCTTCTTCGGGGGCGGCGCACTTGCCGCGGGCACGCAATGCAGCAGCACCGCAGCGAGCGCGAGCGCGGCGCGCCTACTTGAGGATTGGATTGTCGGTGATGCCATACGCATGATAGACGCCTGACTGGCCGGTCTGCTGCTTGTCCAGGTTCTTGGCGATCTGCTCCGCCGATTGCATCTTGATCAGGGAATCGAGGAACGCTGCGAGCGTCTTGCCCTCGTCGCCCCAGTTGAGCTCCGACGAACTGCCGAACATGTCGGCCTTGGCGGCGTCGAACCCCGAGGTCTTGCGGAGCTGCTTCTCGTAGTCGACGCTGTTGCATCCGTCGAACACGACCACGCGGTACTTGCGATCGGTCGCCTTGTCGGCGGCCGCGCCGAGCGGCGCCTTGTCCCCGGTGAGCTTGGGCGGATTGTGCCCATTCTTGGTGAGGTTCCAGTACATCAGCTTGCCGCCGAACTCGCCGGTGTGCGCCGCATTGTCGGTGTTGAGCACGACGTTGCCGTCGTTCGAGCTATTCACGCGGATCGTCTTCTTGTCCACGCGCCACAGGAACTGCTCCCACGCGTCGCGTCCCGCCGGCTTGCCGTCCTTGGCGAGCTCGCGCTCGGCGTCCTTGTAGTTGAGCCCCGCGATCTCGACCGAGCCGTCGGCGCGCAGCAGATCGATCGAGAAGTTGCGATCGAAGTCGGGCCCCGAGCCGTAGCGGCCGTGGCCGCTGTAGTACGCGATGTCGGATTGCACCATGCTGTCCGTGAACGCCTCGCCGACCTCCTTGCCCTTGCTGCCGTCGAGGCTGTAGACGAGCCGGACCACCGCATGCACCGCGCGTGGAGTCCCGGCCGGCGGTGCGTACGTCAGCGCGTCTTTCTTGACGTACCAGTCGCCCAGGCCGCCCGGGGTCCGGCCGGCCTGCTTGTAAATGTTGGCCGCGGACGCCGCGTCGCTGACGAAGCCGGCGCCGGTCAGCGCACTGGTCAGGTTCGTCAGCGCCGCTCGGTTGAAGCCCTGCTCGTCGAAGCCGAGCGCGACCGTCATGTCGAGCACGCCGTCCTTGAACATCTCCCCGAAGCGCAGCTCGTGCTGGCCGGCCTTGTCACCCGTCTTGCCCGGTGGCGGCTTGGCCGCCTTGAGCTTGGTGACGCACCCGGCTGCATCCATGGTGCGCCACTCGTCCGAGCCAAACGCCTCCACGAGCGCGGACTGCGTACCCTCACCGAGGTTGCCGTCCGCGGTGGCGCGGTACAGCCCCAACCGGATGAGCTCGGCCTGGATCAGCTTGAGCTCCTTCTCGGTCCAGCCCGGCAGCGGCAGCGCGGCGGCTGCAGCGGCCTCCTTGTGATCGTTCGCGGGCGCGCGCCGGATCGCAGGCGCCCCGGTGGAGATCGCGATCCGGTCTGACGACCCGCGCGCCACCGCGCTCGCGACGGCATCGGCCTCGAGCTCCTCCGGAGCCGCGCTCTCCCCGATCACGAGCTTGGCGCGCGCGGTCCCGTGTTGCTGCGCGACGTGCGTCAGCTCGTGCGCCATGAGGCGCTTGTCGGTCGCGCGCTCGCCCGCCCCAAGGAATACCTCCGACCCGTACGCAAACGCGCGCGCCCCGATCGCCTGGCTCGAGGCCGCCGCCGCCGCGTCGGTGTGGACGCGTACGTCGCCGAGATCGCGGCCGACCACCGGCTCGACCGCCTGCTTGACCTCGGCGCTGACCGGCGCCCCGGCGCCCTTGGCCTGCACCGCCGCGCTCACGGGATCCTGGATCGCCTCGATCAGCGTCCGCTTGCCAGGGGCGCCAAGCGCATCCCCGGTGGGCTTCACGGGGTCCCCGTCACCGTGGCTTCGTCGGTCGAATCCGCTCATTCGCAACCTCCTCGCCGCGCCAGCATAATACGTCGGCCCGACTCCATGCACAAGAAGCCACTCGAGCTTGGTCGTGACGCCTCGCGCCGACGCGCGCCAACGTGCAAGCTGTCCTGACGCGAGGGGGGCAGCACGAAGTTTGCCAGTCGGTACCGCGGCCGCAACGTCCATGATCAACCCACCCGTATGAAAAAACGCACCCCATCGAATCCTGATCATCTGTACCCCCTGCGCATCATGCGCCTGCGCGAGGTCTGCGGCGGCGACGATCCGGACCTCGTCGTCGTTCCCGACCCAGGGCCCAAGGACACCGGGCCGAAGTGACCCCGTCAGCTTCTCAGGCTGGCGCGCGCGCCTAACGACCTTGAACACATCGTGCCACCCTGTGTATGGCGTTGCGACGACAGCATCGACGACGGCTACATCCGTCGTCGATGCGGAGCGGACGTTCGCGAGAAGTCGCGCCCCCCAGCCGAGATGATCGTCTCGGTCCCATCATCACAGATCTCAACCAGGATGTTCTGGGTCCGATTGGGGGTTCCACAGATCCGACAGTCCCACTCCTCGAAACAAGAGGCGGCCGCGGTGACCGACTCCGATTCGGCGCTGACGGGCGTCGCTTCGGACCGCGCTGGAACGGCTGACGAGACGGTCGCCTGGGGGGCCTCCGTGGTGGCGATCGATTCCACGCCACAGGCCATGAGGTTTACGATCGAGAGCATGAGAAATGACTTCATGACTACCTTCCCTTTCAGGGCATCGCGAACCGTGGTTCCTGATCTCGACTCGAGAGGCCCGCACACACGATACCTGAGACAGCGCCCCGATCCGGGCCATTGAGAACGTCTTTGTGCACTCCCGCAGGGCTACGGCGTCTGCGCAACCGCGGAGACGCTATGGCGTCCTGGCCACCTTGAGCTTGTCGACCATTCTCAGGATCGCCTCGACGACCAGCGCGGGCTTGTCCACCATGACCTTGTGCGAGCTGCCAGTGGCAAGGATGTACTCCCGGGACGGATTATTCGCGGTAAATTCGATATGAGCGTCGCGCCATACCCGCGCGCTTGCAGCGCTGTTTTGCCCACGTTCCGCTACGATATCGATGATCGGTAGACTCGGCGAAAGGCGAACATCATCGATCCGTTTCACGGTCGCCGGCAGCGCTTCAGCCCACGGGATCGCGACCTTGGCGAGCTCGGGGGCCTTGGCTCGGATGTCGTCGTATTGCGCTCGCATCGCGGCCAGGTTGTTCTCGAGCTCGCCGCTCCCGTAGGTCTTGGGGACCACGGCATCCAGCAGGACGATTCCACGAATGCGCTCGTCCTCGGACGCGGCCACCAGGCTCATGCCACCGCCATACGAGTGGCCGACCATGAGGATCGGGCCATCAATGCCACAAGACGTCCACGCGGCTCTCAAGATGTGGACGTCGTTGTCGATGCTGTACGGTGCGCTCGTATCGATCGTGCTCTTGCCCATCCCGGCGCGATCGTAGACAAATGTTTGCACGCCGGCGGCGCGGATTTTCGGCGCAATCTCCGCCCACACGGACGAGTCGTTTCCGAACCCGGCCTCGAAGGCTACGGTCAGATGGCCGGTTCCGGCGCCTTCCTTGTTGACCCAGATCTTGTTGCCGGCAATCTCCAGCACAGATGGCGAACACACATGGCTCGCCACAGGCTTACGTTGTGTCTGCCCGCATGAGCCGAGAATCCAGGCGAGGCCGACAATGCAGGATCGGGTGGCGTGCTTCATGGTGCGATGCCGGTGAGGGTGGTCGTGGCTGGTTGAGGCGAGGCGCACGGCGCGCCGAGCGTGGCTCCGGCTGGATCCCCGTGATGCAAACGCGGCTTACCTCGCTGCGGCAACTTCATCATGCGCTGGCGTTGCAGCCGCTGCGATGTCCGCTGGTGCGATCGATCGGATTCGAAGGCGACCCAGCCCACGGCTCCGCCAGCTCCTGCACGCCGCGTTCGATGGTCGACGCGACGCCGGGCACGATGCCGTCGCGTTCGGTCTCATGTTCCGGGCACGCCTCGGGCTGCGGATCTCGCTTCCGCGCGTGGTGAGCGCGTTACTCGCGGTGGCGATCGGCCCGCGGGGCATCGTGCGTGGGGCTCGCCGCCTCCGCCTCGACTCAGCTGCGGCTTCATCGGCAGGAAGCCAGCCGACATCTAGAACCCGCCGTAGCGATCGGCGTCACAGGCCGGTCGCCCCTCTTCCGCTCGGGTTGGCGCTGCGCCGCGGCCACCCCAACGGAGCGCGGCTCGGGCCGACGCCTGTCAGGGGCTGCGATGACAGCAACGAGCCTGGTGCTCTGCGCGAAACGCGCACCCCTGACTGGCGCGGCATCGAGAACCACGCTTCGCGGTGAAGTCAGATCACGGTCGCGTGACACATCGACCTTCGCGAAGCCGTTTCAAGAAGACCCTGGCCTACGCGGGTCTTCATCGACGTTAACGTGACCGCCGATCGCGGAATCCTCGAGTGCAAGGCAACGGGCTCGCATGGATCGCCGGTATACAAGCCTCGCGTCAGCGCGTGCAACTCGCGGACAGTGGCGTGTGCCGAGACGGTGTTGGTTGCGCGAGTCGTGCAGCGTGCGAATAACTTGCATGCGTGAGGGTCACTCAAATCCGACTCGCAGCATCTGACAGCATTACTGCGAATCCCATTATTCGGCTATCAGATATCGGACGAACTCAATATCAGACACGAGCGCGTGATCACACCGCAATTCTCATGAACGCCATTTGTGAAGATTCGATGCTGTGACCACCGTCGTCTTGCGACCGCGGTGAGCGATGCTCCTCTACTCGGTGTCATCCACGCCGTTCCGGACACGGCGCACATACTCAACAACGGAGTTAGAATCCTATGCGAAATACACAACGACTCATCCTCCTGGCGCTGGTCTCGGCCGGCGCCGCATGCAGCAGCGACTCGAACGACGTCACCGATGCCGGCAGCTCCAGCGCTGCAGCGGTCTCGCTTTCGACCGCGAACAACCTCGGCGCTCACCTCGTCGACAAAGATGGCAAGACGCTCTACTTTTACGTCAAGGACATCGCTGCAAGCGGCGTCAGCGCCTGCACCGGCACATGTCTGACGACCTGGCCCGCAGCAGATCTCAAGTCCCCGACGGTTGTCGGTGATGGCTTGACGGCGTCAGACTTCGGCACCACGACGGCCGGCGGCCAGACGACATGGAAGGGCCGACCGCTCTACACGTACTCGATGGAGGCCTCGGCCACGTCGGCCACGGGTGAAGCCAAAGGCGGAATCTGGTTCGTCGCTCGCCCCTATAACCTCTTCCTCGCGGCGAATGGTACGAAAGCCCCGCAGGGAGCCACCGCGACCGACGCGCCGTTTATTACCAATGGGGCGGGTCTCTCCCTGTATATATTCAAGAATGATACGCGTGGCACGGCCAGCACCGCTCCAGTGAACTCGTGCACGTCCAACACCGCTTGCTCCTCGAAGTGGCCAATCTGGGAGAAGCCCGCTGCCCTTGACCTGACCAAGATCGTGCTTCCGAGCACGATTCCGGCCACCGACGTCACGACGATCACGGTTGGAGCGCAGGTGCAGTTCGTGTACAAAGGCTGGCCGACGTACTTCTTTGCGACGGACACCAAGGCTGGTGACATCGCGGGCGCAAATGTGAGTCTCTGGTACGCGGTCAACCCGGCGTTCACCGGTACGCTGCCCTGAACCGGTCTTCGCCGTCGCTTTGAGCCAGTACGTCTCGGGGCACGATCCGCGACGCAGCTGGCTCAAACACGCAGATGTGCGGCGGTCTCGCCGGAGCGGCGCATGGCCGCGTCTGTGCACGACACGATCGGCCAGTCACAACTCTGCCGGACGCTGGAGGCTGGAGGCTGGTGTTTAGCGTTCGAACGTGGCGACGCCGGCGGCCCAGTCGACGGTGATCCGGAGGTCGTAGAACGCCGAGCCGCCGAGTGCGCCTTCGGCGGGCTTGTCCATGAACTGCGCCATGTACTCGTGAAACGCGTGGTCGGATCGCCAGGTGAACCACACCGGGCCGACGTCGTAGCCGCCGACGGTGATCTGGGGCACCTCGATCATCGCAACCTGAGGCAGTCTACGCGCATAACTGGCACCTTCGATGACACGCCAGGTGGGATGAGCAGTGCGCCAGCGCTGGAACACAGTGTCGGTGATGAAGCTGGTCGCGCGCTGGCGTGCGACGCCACCGAGGGCCCGGACGCCAAGCTCGGTGAGCTCGACGGTCGCGCCGGTGTCGAACAGCATGTCGATCGACTGCCCGTCGACGATCATCTGGATCCGGCCGTATGCGCCGACGTTGCCGTCGGCAGCCTTCTGGAAGCCAACGACCACACGATGCGCGGGTGCCACGTCGGGGAGGTCGCCAGGGACGCGCAGAATGAGCTTCTGCCGCGGGTAGTCGAAGGTGAAGGTGTGTGGCGCGAACCAGGGCGCACCGAACATGCCGTCCCCGTCGCTGAACGCATCGACGACGGCGAACACGTCGGTGCGAGCGCGCGGGATGCGTCGATCGGCGAGCGCGGGGAACACCGCGCCGTCGGCGTCGTGCGAGGTCGGGTCGATGGGCCTACGTTCGAGTTGCAGGCGGGTGACCGCGGGCTTGGTCAGGATCAGGCCGCCCGCGCTGTCGAGGTAGATCCTGAGCGGCGCGCCGCTGGCCGTCGTCGTCGGCAAGAACCAGCGGTGGTCTTCCATCACGACGGGTAGCTCGACGTTGTGGTCGGGTTCGCGGGTTGCCGTAGGTGCCGCCGGCGCACCGCCACAAGCGACGACAATCCCGAGCATCCAGAATGGATGTCTTGGCAGATCGAACATGCGAATGACTCCTGATGTATAGAGAAATGACGAGACTGCAGATCGCATGAAGCGAGCTGTCAGACGAGAGTAGATTGCCAGTCTTTATAAATTATAGTGAGATGGTCAGTCGACTGCTTCGAAGTCCAGGTTGACCGGCTGGGCGCCGGCGCGCACGACGGCGGTCACCGGCACGTCGCGCGCGACCTCGTCGAGGCTGACCTGATCGAGCCACACCGTGCCCGGCCCGGCGAGGCCGATGCCGAGCTGGATCGCTTCGCCCGCCTCGGGGACGTCGAACACGAGCTCGCACGACTTCCACGCGAAGCTGTGCGCCAGGCGGCACGAGCCACCACCGAGGCCCGGGCCGTCGCCCGGCGAATAAGCGGCCTGAACGCGCAACCACAGGTCACCCCGTCCGGTGATGCCCTGGCCCTTGACGAACGCGGTCATCCGCAGCCGCTTGCCGCGGTACCGGTCGGCGGCGATGCTCTGCATGAGGGTGCCGTAGCCGCTCGGGGCGGCGACGCGCGGGCGTAGCCGTGCGCTGGCGGCACCCGCGACATGCTCGGCGCGGTCGATCGCCACCTCGAACTCGGCCTGCGCGCCACCCGACATCGACCAGCCGTCGGGTTCGCCCTGCCCCGGCTCGCCCGGCGCGGCTTCGAAGCCGCCGTTGATCAACGCACCGGCACCGGCGGGGGCGTTGGTGGGCGTCAGCGCGACCGCCGTGCTGACCACGTCGAGGTGGACGTCGTCGATCCACAGGGCGCCGCGACCGCGCAGGCCCGCGCCGATCTCGATCGCGTCGCCGTCCGGCGGGACCTCGAAGACCAGCTCGTAGGACCGCCAGTCCGTGGTGCCAGCAAGGCGGTGGCTCGTCCAGCTCAGGCCCGGGCCGTCCGGGTTCGACGTGGCCGCCTGGACGCGTGCCCAGAGGTCGGCGTGCGCGTCGGCGGTCTTGACGGCCGCGGTCAGCCGCAGTCGCTGGTCGCGATAGGGGCCGGCTGGGATCGCCTGGATCAGCACGCCATAGCCCCGCGGCGACGCAACGCGGGGCCGCAACTGACCACTTGCCGATCCGGCATATTTGACCGTGCGATCGAGGACGGCCTCGTACTGGGCGCGGCCACCGCCGGACAGGAACCACGCGTCGCGCAGCGCTGCTTCATCGTCGAAGCCGCCGTGCGCCAGGGCCGCCGCGTCGCCCGGCTGCGCGACCGCGCCGCCGCCGTCCGGGGCGCGTTGCAAGCGCCGGTCGATGCCGGTCACGGCAACGCCGGGGCCGACGACGTCGAGCGAGACGTCATCGAGATGGCTCGCACCGGGGCCGTCCTGAACCACGCCGATCTCGAGGGCGACCGCGTCGACCGCGACGTCGAGGACGACGCTGTAACGCGCCCATGTGGTCGTGCCGTGGAGCGCGCGATCCTGCATGTTGTCGAAGGCATCCGCGCCGCCGCGCGGCCGCACGACGCGCATCCAGAGCCCGGTCCAGCCAGTGACACCGTCGGTGGCGAGGAAGCCGGCCAGGCGAACGCGCTTGCCGCGGTACGGCTCGGCGGGTACCGACTGCATCAGGGTCCCGGCGCCATCGGGGTCAGGCGCGGTCGATTCCAGCCGTGCGCTGGCGCGGCCGCCGTGCGCCACGCGGCGATCGGCGACGGCGCGAAACTGCGTCGCTGGACCGGAGAGCCGCCAGCCCGCCGGTACAGGCGCCGCTCGGTCGGCGTCGCTGACCGTCGGCGCGGGCCCGCAGGCCGCGACCAGCGCGGCGATGCAAACCGGTTGCAGGCGTCGGGTCATCAGAGATCCACCATGGCGACCGAAGGGAACGGCGGAAGCGATGGCCCGACCGCAAAGCGAGGCGCCGGTCCAGACGCGAGCTCGAGCTCGTGGTCGCCGAGCGGCGGCAGACCCGCCCAGTCGGGGTACTGAACGACCAGGCCATGGCGGTGCGCCCGCCGCACACACGCCGCCTGTTCGGGACCCGCGAGACAGATCACGCCGGCGATCGACCGGATGCCAGCCTCGCGTGGCGGAGCGTCGTGGCGACGCACGACGACCAGGACCGCGGCCGCCGCCGCGGCCACCGCCAGGATCGCCGCCGCGACGCCGCGCGATCGCGAGCCCCGCTGCGCCCAGGGCCTGGCGACCCGCGCAGCGCTCCGCTCGACCAAGGCCAGCTCGAGGCGGGCCTCGCGCATCAGCGCGGCCGCGCACGCCTGGCAGCTCGAGGCATGGGCTTCGAAGCGAGCCAGACGCGAGGCATCGAGCGCCCCCTGCGCGAACTGCTCGAACTCGGTGGTTTCGAGGTGTTCCGTCATCGCGAAGGCTCCGTTTCGATCGCGGCGCGCAGTCGGGCGCGGACTTCGCACAGGGTTTGGCGGACCCGCTGAACGCTCAGCCCGAGCCGGCGCGCGGCCTCGGCGTGAGGCATCTCGGGATGGGTGTAGAGCAGGTCGAACAGCGCCCGCGCGACCGGCGAGCATCGCGCCAGCTCGGCTTGCACGCGGACCAGCTCCTCGCGGCGGATCAGTCGCTCCTCGATGCTGGCCTCGGGATCGACGAGGCCGGCGCTGTCGGGCGGTGAGGCATCGGCAGCGGGCGACCCGCGGCGTGCCGCGTCGAGCGCGAGGAACCCCGCCTGTCGAATCGCCAGCCCCGGCAGCTCGATCCGCTCGAGGCGGCCGGCGGCCTGCTGCGCGATCAGCCGGATCCAGGTCTGATGGGCAAGCTCACGCGCCTGATCGATCCGGATCCCGCGAGCGAGCAGCGACAGCACCACCCGGTGATCGTGGCGCTTGATGAGCACGGTCCATGCGCCCCGGTCGCCGCGCTGCGCGAGCTCGAGGAGCTGAGGTTCGGGGCGTTCGGCGAGCGTGCTCAACGCGTGGTGACCGACAGGAGACGGAATCTGGGCCCCGAGGCCCACGATGCCGAGATCCTTGCCCGTCATATCGCGAGAACGCACGCCCGCCCCCGCCATATCGCAAAAAGCATCAGCGCGCCATGCGAACCTCGATGCCGGCACGCAGCTGCGGGAGCGCGCGCGCCACCCGCGCACGCAGCGTGTCCGGCTTTTCACGGCAGATCACGGCCATCTCCTCGAAGGAGAACCCTTGCTGATAGCGCAGCAGGACCGCGGTGCGGGCGCGCTCGCCGAGCTCGCCGAGGCTGGCGAGCAACGCTTCGCGCAGCCGCGTCTCGTCGATAAGCTCGGTGGGAGATGGCGCGGGCGGCGGCGCACCCGCCGCTTCGACCTTCTCGATACACGCCCGCGCGCGGCGGCGCCGCTTGGCGGCATCGAGCACGCGGTTGCGCGCGATCGTGAACAGCCAGTTCCGCACGGTCGACCGGCGCTGAAAGCGCGGGAGATCGCCGAACGCCCCGATGAAGACGTGCTGGTGGACGTCGTCGGCCAGGGTCACGTCGCGCAGCGCCTCGCGACAGTATCGATAGACCGCGTCGCCGTAGCGCTGCATCAACTCGACGACGGCGCCCCGGACCTGGCCTTGGGCTACCAGCTCGAGGACGTCGTCGTCGGGGTCTGCGCGGCGCGAGCCAGCCGCCACCGTCGAGACGAGACCACCGATGGACTCCCGCGTTGCGTCGAGCGTCGCCTGCATCCTGCTGATCCGTTCTGTGTGGGGATGTGAGGGTTCGATGCGCTGGTGAGCCGCCGCGATGCGCGCCGCGCGCGGTCGCGATGATCGTGCCGGTGCCTATTCGGCTGCCAGCGCGCTGGTGCCGTCGACGTTGGCGGCGATCGCCACCGCGAGCTGGATCATCGTCGCGTGTGTGAGCTTGGGTCCGGTGTGCGGCGGCGGCGGATCAGGGATGACGACGACCTCGCTGCGATCGATGAGCGGAACCCGGATGGTGCCATCGGCGTCGGCGACGGCGTTGCTGCCGTCGATCACCGCCTTGATGAACGCACTCAACTGCGCGACCTGGAGATCGCTGGTTTCAAACACGACGGTTTCGTGGATCGGATCGACGCCGTAGGCGAGCAACGTGTCATTGCCCCCATCCGGGCTGACGACGATCAGCACGAGCCGGACCACGGAGTCCGGCCACAGAGGTTCACACTTGGAATCACCCACAACGCGATCCACCACCAAGGACGGGACAAACTTCATGACCGCACCTTTCCGCCCGGACGTACCGGAACTTCAACCAGTGACCACCCACGAGATCGGCAGCGATCTCGCTTTGCACGGTTAACGACGACCGTTGTGATTTCTTCTAGGAAGGTTCCGTTAGATGCAGTCGTAGCGGATTTGCCAGATCGCCCGTCGCTCGAAGACTCGCAACTTCCGAGCTATCCAACCAATGCCGCAACGGCATTGTCCGACACCTCTTCACTCGAACAGCATCACGTCGGCGACCCAAGTTGACCGATTCGTCGCAAGCGCGGTCATCCGTTCGTCGCGCAGCGCCGCCGCCGCATCGCCACCCACATGTATCCGTGCGAGCACGCGCGCAAAGAATGGACCGGCCTCGCGGTCGGGAATCGCGGTCCCGGCGGCAAACACGGCGCGCGCGCCGACGGAGAGGAACGCGTGGGGAAGGCTCCATGCCGCGTGCTGATACCGGGCGCCCTGTGCGGAATTGCAAGCGGCCAAGATAATGAGGGGCTGGCCCCGAAGCTCGGCGCCGCGGATCGCCTCGGCGGTCAGGGCGTACTGGCCATCGGTGCCAGGCGACAGGATCAGAGACGATGCGTCGGAGATACCCATGTTTACGAGTGCATGAGTATGAAATTGGACCTCTCGGACATCGCGCATCGCCGCCAGCACCCGGGCCGGTGTGGCCAGCGGGCCATCCAGGATGAGTGTCGACGGCCCCGGCTCGGGCACGTAGGGCGCCAGCGCCGGGAGATCGAGGTCCGCCGGGGGCGTCACGTTGGCGACGATCAGGCGCAGGGTCTGGGGCTCGGTGTCCGGAGTCGCCTGCAGCGGGGCGCGGCGGGCTCCGGTGGCATAGCTCCAGGCGACACGCGGCGGCAGCACCCGCGGCTGGCCCTGCAGCGCGCCTTGCGCCAGCACCTGAACATGAGCACAGGCCTCCAGTCCGACTACGAGCTCTGGAGGGACGATCAGCTCGCCTCCACGCGACCGCCGATCCGCATCGTACGCGCCGCGATCGGGGCCCTGGGCGCCGCGGACCACCACGACCGACCGCTCATCTTCGGCGAGCATCGCGACCGCGCAGGTGCGGGGCCCTGGGAGGCCGAGCTCGCGGGCCACCAGCGCCAGGACGCCGGGGTAGTCGCCGGCGTGTGCCGCATCCAATGCGAGCACCGAGTAGGCCCCGGTGCGAGCCTTCTCGGCGACGACCTCAGGCGGGCGCGCGTCGGCGGCCGCGATCGCTCGCTCGAGTAGCGCGATGCCCTCGGGGCGCTCACGCTCGACCAGGAACCGGCCTTCGATCTCGTCGGCGAGCACGCGTTGCCCGTCGCTCAGCGCGCCGTGTGCGCGGAGCGTGTTCAACCAGCCCTGGAGCTGAGCGCCGTCCCCCGGCTGCGGGTCGAGCCGCGCGATGTCGGTGAGGTAGTTGGCGGCGGCGAGATCGCGGTGGGCGCAGGGCCGCTGGAGGGTCGATTCGAGATAGCGACGTGCGGCCCGGCCATCGACATCGAGCAGCGCCGCGCCGGTGAGGGTCCGCAACGCAGACGCCTGATAGGCGCAGTCGTCCTCGGACATCAGCAACACCTCGTCGGCGTAGGCCCGCGCGGTCGCCGTCGACGAGCTGAGCCGCTGCAGGTCCGCAAGCTGCCACAGCAGGCTACGCATCTCCCCCCATTCTCCGGCGGACAGCGCCGAGCGCCGCGCCGCTTGCATGACGCCGAGCGCGTCGTGGACCCGGTGAACCTGCGCGTAGAGCTCGCCGAGCTGGCGGTGCAGCTGCAGACACTGATAGAGCACGCTGGCGTCGCACAGCTTGTCGGCGGCGCGCAGCCGCGCTTGCGCGCCGAGCCAATCGCCGCGCTGAACGTCGACCGACGCCTCGGCTTTGGCGAGCTGGATCTCGAACCACGGATCGCCGGTCTGCACGGTCATCCGGTGAAACGCGTCGCGATGATCGGCGACCCGGTCGAGCTGGACCAGCACCCCCATCGCGATATCGATCGCGCCGGCGGCCGATGCCCGCGCGACGAGCGAGGCGGCGGCCTCCGGCGTGAGCTGTGCGCCCCCCAGGAGCCGCGCGTACGCGGACGCCAGCGGCGCGCGACGCCGGAAATCGGCCTTGGAGACCCGCTCCACATAGGCACGCAGGATCGGCGAGTCGCCGAACCGATCCAGCTCGCCGGCCATGGCGGCCAGCGCGACCACCCGCTCACGACTCGGCGCGGCCCGCACGGCGTGATAGAAGTACGCGCGCATCATGCCGGGAATCGCTCGGATGGTCGGACCCGGCACGGGCGCACCGGTCGCCAGGAGCGCCGCCCCCGCGTCGGACGCGCCCCGCCAGGCCTCGCGGACGCGGTGCGCGCGGTTGTCCTCGGCGACCGCACGCACGCGGGCTTCGTCGGCCCATCCGGCTTCCTGCTCGGCGGCGATCGCACGAAACGCCTGGGCGGCGCCGAGCGGAAGATCGAGCCGCGCCAGCAGGATCGCGTAGTTCCATCGCGCGGCGCGCGCGACCGCGGGATCGCTGTCGGTGCGAAGCTGCTCCAGCTCGGTCAACACCGACTCGACATCGTCGGGCTTCCTCGCCAGGCTCTCGAACGCCGCGATGTCGCTGCGCACCGCGGGCGTTCGGGCGACCTCGCGGAGCTGCGCGGCGACCTTGGCCGCGGCGTCGCCATTCCAGGCCCGGGCGACCGCGAGGCCATGGCCGTCGTGGCGCTCCTGAAGTGCGGCAAGCGCGGCGTACGAGATGCTCTGCGCCGGGGCGCCATGGCCGCTGCGCATCTGGCTGCGTACCGGTCGATAGGGCTGAGCGCCGGCGTAGGCCAGTCGAATCTCGGACGGCCGATCCGTGAGCGTCGCGAACGCATCCACGGCCGCGGGCGGCTTGGGCACGAGCCACGCCACGACCGCGGCCACGGCAACCGCAAGGCCGGTCCAGGGTGCGAGACGACGGACCCGCTTCAGCCTCGGTGCCAGCGGCATCGGGACCGAGACCAACGTCGCCGGCGGTTCGGCGCGGGGCTCGGGGACCAGCGTCACATGCTCGGGAGTCGGGGTCAGCGTCGCGAGGCGGGTGCCGAGCTGCAGCGCTTCGAGCAGGGCCACTCGGCAGTCCGCGCACGTCCGGAGGTGAGCGCGAAACGCATCGGCGCGCGCTGGTTCGAGCTCGCCGTCGGCGAACCCTACGAGATCGAGACAAGGTGTAGTCATGACTTCACGACCTCCAGCTCGTGGGTGGTTAGGAGATCCCGCAGGCGGTCTCGGGCGCGCATCAACCGGGTCCCGATCGTGCCCACGGGGACGTTCAGGATCGCGGCCGCGTCGCGATAGCGGATCTGCTGGAGGTAACACAGCTCGACGACGTCGCGGAGCTCGGGCTCCAGCGCCTGGACCGCCGCGTAGAGATCCGCATCGCTGATGGTGGAGATCGCCGGATCGCACTCGACCGCCTCGGCAGCCGCGAGCTTCGGCTCTGCCTTGCGTTCGACCTTTTGATGTTTGAGCTGATCGAAGAACAGGTTCGTCAAGATCGCCACCAACCAGTTTCCGGCGTGCGTCCCGCGCTGGAACTGAGCGAACCGGCGGAACGCGCGAAGCAGCGTCTCCTGAACGAGATCCTTGGCGGTCTCGGCGTTGCCCGACAACCGGAACGCGACTCGCAGCAGGTTGGCTCGATGGAGCTCGGCGAGCTCGCCGAAGTCACTCGGCTCGGACGACATGTTATCGACCGAAGCGAACGGGCGTCGCGCCAGGTACTGCTGCCAGCCGGCGCGTCGTGCGAGGAATGCCGGCATGTCGGCGACACAGGGTTCGAATCAACAACGATGACCGAGCGCGTTTGTTCACGGGGCCGCCTGTAACAGCTAGGCCGTGAAATCGCGTCGATCGCAATCGTCGAGTCCGGCCCATCGCGAGAAAAGCCACCCCCACACAGCCCCACGCCGCGATCCAGAAAACACCCTGACTGTACGATCGCAGCTGTGGCGTATCCGACACGGCGCGCCGCGCGACCGAGGATCAGCGCGCCACGGGCGGCAGGCCGACGCTGTCGGCGGTCTGATCGAGCGCCGGGTCACCCGGCAGATCGCCGATCAGCGCGGTGAGCGGACCGCCGCGGCGGCGGACCACCGACGACAGCACCGGCGCCACGTCGGGTTCGGCGAGCAGCGTCCTGGCGATCGCCTCCCCGCGCCCCACATCGTGCTGGGCAACGGCCCAGGCGGCACCGGCGCGCACCTCGGCCGGCGTGTCGGCGTTGGCGGCCTGCTCGGCCAGGTGATCGAGGGTGCCGTGCGTCAAACCGACGCCACCGGCGACCGCCGCGAGGAACGCGAACACCACCAGATCGTTCTCGCGGCGGATCCACGACGACCACAGCTCGGCGTTGCGCTCGCCGCAGCGATACAGCGACGCGGCCACGGTCAGGCGGACCAGCGGATCGGGCGCGTTGATCAGCGGGCGCAGCTGCGCGCACGACGCTGGATCGCCGAGCTTGCCTAGCACGGCGGCACCACCGAGCTGGCGGGCCGGATCGCGGGTCGCCGCGGTGGCGACGCTCTGGGCCTTGCTGCCGTGACGCGCCAGCGCCTGGATCGCGAGCGCGGTCAACGGACCGGCTCCGCCCAGCGCATCGCCGAGCGCACCGCGCGCCCGATCATCGTCGAGCTCCGCGAGCGCGCGGATCGCCGCGCGCGCCTCGGGCGAGTCACCCGCGCGGATCGCGGCGACCAGCGAGTCGAGATCGGCCACGGGCTAGTGGTTCCCCTTGGCCATCTCGCTGCGCAGCCGCGCGGCGAACGCCGGATGACGGAACAGCGCGGCGGTCGGGGCCTCCCAGGTATCGCGGCAATCAGCCGGATGCTGGAAGTAGTGGTCGACCGCGGCGTCGATCGCGACGAGCGACGGCCCCGACACGTCCCCGGTGTCGCGCTTCTCGTCCCAGGCCTTGGAGACCTTGGCGCCGATCGCGTTGGAGGCGGTCTGCGCCAGCTTCTCTGCCAGCGAGTTGAGCCAGTCGCCGCCATCGACATCCGCGCCGTCGGGACCCTCGGCCTCCTTGACCGGCGCAGCCGCCTGGGCCGCCGGATCCTTGGCATGGTGATCCTTGGCAACCTCGGAGTGGCTGGGTGGCGTGAACGACGCCGGTGCGATCGCATTGCCATCCTTGGGCTTGCCGTCCTCGCCGTACATGTCGCCAACGCCGCCGAGCATCTGCTCGATCGCCGTCTTCTTGCCGCCGAGGAACTTGCGGATGCCATCGGGCAGGAGGTCGCTGCCGGCCTTGGCCCCCGGCTTGCCCGCCTTCTTCTTGTCCTTGATGTTGGTCTGGGTCTTGAGCCACTCGATGATGCCCTGGAGCTTGGCGATGATCTGCTTGGTCGCCGCGATCCAGAGCTCGGACAGCATCGCCTCGGCCAGCGCGTGGAGGTCGCGCTGCCCGGTGTCGATCAGATCGCCGATCGTCGTACCGACCACCGGTATGGCGCGCGCCATCGCCTTGATCGGCGCGAGCAGATCGATGCCGCTCGCCCAGCCGTAGACGTCGCGCAGGATGTGCTCCCGGCCCTCGAGCTCGGTCGCCTTGCGATCGAGCCAGCTCGTGATCTCGCGGATCTTGGCGGCCTTGGCGTCGGCGTCCGCGGAGATCGCGTTGCCGGTGGCGTTGGCCGAGCCCTCGACGGCGGTCTTCTCCTTGTCCCAGTAGTGCTCGCTGCCGCCGAGCAGCGCGTTGCCCTGGTTGAGCACGCCGAAGAACCCGCCGCCGACCGCGCCGGCACCCTTGACGGTGCCGCCCGCGAGGTGGCCCGTACCCGAGACCACGCCGCCGGCACCTTCACCGGCCGCCTTGATCGCCGAGCCGAGCGGGTGGAGCAGCGCGGCGATCCGCTTGCCGGTCTTGTTGAAGCCGTCGGGCTTCTCCATGTCGAGGTAGTCGAGCGCGGCGTTGGCCAGCGGGCTTGGCCCCCCACCCTTCTCCGCGAACGGATTGAGCTCGAGCACCTTGTCCTTGACGACGTAGAGCAAGCTGACCGCGGTGTCGGTGAGGTTGAACGAGCCGGTCGAGATGACCTCGCGATCGCCTTGCTCGGGGGTGCCGTGGAAGCCCGGCAGGTCCTTCACCTTCATGTTGACGGTGCTGAGCGGCTGGCCGTTGGCGTCGTTCTTCTTGACCTTGCTGTCGACCCGCAGGTTGCGATCGACCTGGGTCACCTTGCCGTGCTCGTCGGGCATCGCCAGCTTGCCCTCCTTGACGAGCAGGTTGATCGACACCTCGCAGAAGTTCGAGTGCGCGTAGTAGTCCTGCATCGTGTGGATGCCGCTGCCGAAGTCGCGCGGGCCCTCGGGGTTGTCCCGCCCGAGCTTCGCCGACTGGCGCAGCGTGCTCTTCGACCACTCCTTGCTCGTGTTGATGTAGTTGGGGATCGCGCTCGCGTTCATCTGGAACGGCAGCGCGTCGGTCTTGTTGATCGCGCCGGGGTTCCTCGCCGCGGTCGCCTTGTAGCGCGCGTCGACGTCACCGTACGCTTGGTGCTCGCCGCCCGCCGGCGTCAGCGTCTTGCTCGGATCGTCGAAGTTCTTCGGATCGTTCAGCGCGCCGCGGCCGACGTTGACGACCGCCGCGAGCGGGATGGGCCTGTTGCCGTCGACGCCCTTCGGCGTGCCGTCGGGGTTCTTGTCGTATTGCTGGAACACATCGGAGGCCCGCAGATCGGTCGGGTTGTCGATGTGCTCGACCGGATCGTAGGTCCCGAACTCCTTCTCGTTGAACCCCTTGCCGAACTCCTTGATCGAGATGATCTCGAGGATCGCCGTCACCTTCGAGGCCTTGATCTTGTCGGTCAGGCCGGGGACGAAGACCTGCGAGAGGTCGCGCATCCAGTTGCCCTGATAGCCCTGCGCGGCCTGATCGTGGGTCAGCCCCATCGTCGCGAGCGCGTTGGTGGTGAGGAAGGCGTGGCCGCCCTCCTCGACGGTGAACTTGTCGGTTCCCGGCGGCGCCTTGGGGTTGTACTTGACCGTGCCGGCCTCGAACCGGCGCAGCCGGCCGGCGCGCGGCGCGATCGTCGTGGTCTGGCCCTGCATCGCGCGCGCGGCGGCGTGGTCGGCCTCGTGCTCGGCGGGGTCGTTCGACGCGCCGACCTCGAGCTTGGTCTGGGTCGCCGGCTCGGCGCCGCGGCCCTGCACCACGTGGGCGAGCTCGTGCATCATCACGAACTGGCCGTGTGGGCTGTGGGGCTGATGGCCCCCGCCGAGGAACACGTCGCTGCCGTGTGTGAACGCCTCGGCACCGAGCGAGCTGGCGGCGCGGTGAGCATGGGAGTCGTCATGAACGCGAACGTCGCTGACGCTGTGGCCATAGGCCCGCGCCGCGGTGTCAGCGACCGGCGCAGACAGCGATTGTCCGGCGCCCTTGCCGGCGATCGCGGCCGCCGCAGGGTTCGCGGCGGCACCTGCATCCGCCGACAGCCCGTACGCACGTACGACTCCCGACGCCGAAGGCGCCGGCGGTGCGCCGTCATCACCGAGCGATTCGACGAGCGTTCGCTTACCAACCGCCGTGGCCGCGATCGGAGTAGGTGCGCCGTCCAGCGCGTCTGTCCGCGTCGTTCCTCCGACTTTCGCGTGCATGTTTCAGACGTTAGCGAAGCAATGACGGAATCTCAAGCAATCAAACTCTCCCCTCCCTGGCGCCGACAATCACTAACTGATGTGGTCAACCGCGGTGAGGACGTATCGGCCACACACTCAATCTCAGTGAAATACTGAGTCGTGTCCTCAGGAAAATACGGAGTCAGCGTCCTCAGGGAAATACGGAGTCTGCGTCCCGGCGCCCGTGCGCCGGCTCGCGCTACGCGACCTGGATCGATCGTGCGTCGACGTAGACCCACGCCGCCAGGCCTGACGCCAGCGTGACCCGCTGGCGCTGGTAGTCCGCTACCTCGTACGCGTCTGCCTGCAGGAGCTCCGCGGGCGTGATCGCGAACACCGTGCCGTCGACGAGATCGTCGCGCCGCCCCGAGCACACCAGCATCGGGTGATGCGTCATCCCGCTGACCCCGACGACGGCTGGATCCTGGATCTCGAGCAGCGTCAGCGTGTACCCGGGCAGCTGGTCCGGCTGGCCATCGAGGGTGCGACCGAACGTGGCCCGCTGTACCGGCTCGAGTCTCAGCGTTCCATAGGAGAACAGCCATTCCGTGCGGTCTGCCGTGGTCATCGGCGCATTCTATGCGCGAGGTCGCGGCAACGCCTGGCGTGCGGCGTCACAATGTCGAGGCGCGAGGTACCGCGCTGGCGACAGGTACGGGGGCCGGCGCACGCTCGGGCGCGAGCTCGAATGTCAGCCCCGAGGCGCCGGCGATCGTCAGTCTCCCGAGCATGTCGTGAAAGTCGCCCACGCCGATCTGGAAGTCTGCTGGCAGGTTCGAGTACCCCGCGAGCACGATGACCGGACAGACGAAGGCCTTGCCGCTGGCTTTGTCGCTGTAGTCATCCTGGGGCGCGTGCATGAGCACGAGCTGGACGCGCCGCGACCGCGCGTCGGGCGACACCCTGACCTCGTCGAGGTTCGCCACGTCGATCGTCGCCGCGTACGCGGGCTGTCCGGCGACGGTCACCGGGCCCTGTTCGATGACCACGGGCGCCTGCCGGCGCTCGGTGATCTGCAATGTGTTCGTCCCGAGCCGCACGGTCTCGTACGTCGCGCCCGCGACGGCCGCGATGTAGTCCTGCATCAGGACGCGGAGATCCTTATTACGCAGGGTCACCGAGATCGGGATATCGCGCAGCCAGATCACGCCGGCGTGGACCCGGTGCTCGTAGCGCAGCGCGTACGTGAACCTGTCGAAGGTATAGTCCGTGGTCCCATCGCCGGCCGAGTCGAGCCCGTACGTCGTGACGTACGGTGCCTGGTGCTTCTGGACCCACTCGCCCCGCTCGAGATGGTAGTTGTCCAGCCTCCAGCCATCCGGCAGCATGCGATTGCTGTTGTTCTGGTACGGCACATCGTAGCCATAGGCAGACTTGTAGCCGCCGCTGGCGAACGCGCCGCGCGATTGCGGGATGCAGCCGGAGGCTCCGAGCAGCGCCCCGATCAGGGCACCCACGACCGCACACCGCACGCGTCCCACGATTCCCCTCTGATCTCTCATCATCGCGTCGCACGCTACGGCGATGGCGCGCCCAGCGCAAGCGGCCCTGAGACGCGGTTAGCCACCGAGTGCAGCGGCCTGTACCCGGACTCGCGTCGCACACGCCGGCAGCGCTCGATCCGCGGTCCTTGCTATGGTTGCGCGTGTCCGATCCGCTGACGCCGTTCGGCCCTGCGACGCAGACCTGGTTCCGCCAGAGCTTCGCCGAACCCACGCCGGTGCAGGCGCGCGGGTGGGCGAGCATCGCCGCCGGCCAGCACACGCTGATGCTGGCGCCGACCGGCAGCGGCAAGACCCTGGCGGCGTTTCTGTGGTGCCTCGATCGGCTGGCGCGCCTGCCGGCGGCGGCCGCGGGCACCGAGCGCACCGCGGGGACGCGGGTGGTGTACGTCTCGCCGATCAAGGCGCTCGCCTACGACATCGAGCGCAACCTGCGCGCGCCGCTCGCCGGGCTGCAGCGGCTCGGCGCGGGCGGCCAGATCACGGTCGACGTCCGGACCGGCGACACGCCGCCCAAGGAGCGCGAGCGCCAGCGCAAACATCCGGCCCAGATCCTCATCACCACGCCGGAGTCGCTCTACCTGATCCTCGCCAGCCAGGCGCGCGATCGGCTGCGCAGCGTCGAGACCATCATCGTCGACGAGATCCATGCGCTGGCGCCGACCAAGCGCGGCGTCCACCTGGCGCTCACCCTCGAGCGGCTGTGCCACCTGGTGACCTGCGCCGGCAACCCGGAGCCCCAGCGGATCGGGCTGTCGGCGACCCAGCGCCCGCTGATCGAGGTCGCGCGCTACCTGGGCGGCGACCGGCCGGTCGAGATCGTCGACGCGAGCGCCCGGCCGGCGATGGACCTGGCGATCGTCGTGCCGGCGCAGGAGATGGACCACCCCGGCACCGCCGGGCGCGACGGCGGCGGCATGTGGCCGCTGATCTACCCGCGGCTGCTCGAGATGATCCTCGCGCACCGCACCACGATCATCTTCGTCAACTCGCGGCGGCTCGCCGAGCGGGTCTCGCAGCAGCTCACCGAGCTGGCGGCCGCGACCGGCCAGGCGCCCGCGGGCCCCGACGGCCCCGACGGAATCGAGCTGGTCCGCGCGCACCACGGCTCGGTCGCCCGCCACCAGCGGCTCGAGATCGAGGAGGCGCTCAAGGCGGGCCGGCTGCGCGCGATCGCGGCGACGTCGTCGCTCGAGCTCGGCATCGACATGGGCACGGTCGACCTCGTGATCCAGGTCGAGTCGCCGGGCTCGGTGTCGCGCGGGCTGCAGCGCATCGGCCGCGCCGGCCACCACGTCGGCGGCGTCAGCATCGGGCGGATCGTGCCGAAGTTTCGCGGCGATCTGCTCGAGGCGACCGTGGTCGCGCAGAAGATGCTCGAGGGCGAGGTCGAGACCATCCGGGTTCCGGACAGCGCGCTCGACGTGCTGGCGCAGCAGATCGTCGCGATGGTCGCGGTCGATGCCTGGCGCGTCGACGACCTCGAGCGTCTGGTCCACCGCACCGCGAGCTATCGCGAGCTGTCGCGCGGCGCGCTGACCGGCGTGCTCGACATGCTGGCGGGCCGCTACCCGAGCGACGAGTTCGCCGAGCTCCGGCCGCGGCTCACGTGGGATCGCCAGACCGACGTGCTGGTCGGTCGCAAGGGCGCGCGGCTGCTCAGCGTGATGTCGGGCGGCACGATTCCGGACCGCGGCACCTACGCCGTGCATGTCGGGCCGAGCGGCCCGCGGGTCGGCGAGCTCGACGAGGAGATGGTCGCCGAGAGCCGCAAGGGCGAGACCTTCCTGCTCGGCGCGTCGACCTGGCGGATCGAGGACATCACGCGCGATCGGGTGATCGTCTCGCCGGCGCCGGGCGAGCCGGGCAAGATGCCGTTCTGGCGTGGCGAGGGCCCCGGCCGGCCGATCGAGCTGGGCCGCGCGCTGGGCGCGTTCTGCCGCGAGCTCGATGATCGGCTCGCCCACGATCCGCCCGGTGCGCACGCCTGGCTCACCGGCGCGCTCCGGCTCGATCGGTTCGCCGCCGACAACCTGATCGGGTATCTCGGCGACCAGCGCGCGGCCGCCGGTGGCGTGCCGACCGATCGCGCGATCACGATCGAGCGGTTTCGCGACGAGCTCGGCGATGTGCGGGTGTGCATCCTGTCGCCGTTTGGCAGCCGGGTCCACGCGCCGTGGTCGCTGGTGATCGCCCGCCAGCTCGAGGCCGAGCTCGGTTATCCGATCCATCCGCTGTACACCGACGACGGCATCGCGCTGCGGTTCGCCGACGGTGACCTGTTACCGACCGACGACCAGCTGATCCCGGATCCCGATGACGTCGAGACCGCGCTGGTCGAGGAGCTGGCGCGCTCGAGCGTGTTCGCCAGCCACTTCCGCGAGAACGCGGCGCGCGCGCTGCTGCTGCCGCGCCGCCGGCCGGGCCAGCGCACGCCGCTGTGGGCGCAGCGCCTGCGGGCGCAGCAGCTGATGGGCGTGGCGCTCCGGTTTCCGGCGTTCCCGATCACGCTCGAGACCTACCGCGAGGTGCTGCGCGACGTGTTCGATCTGCCGGCGCTGATCGACGTGCTGCGCCAGATCCGATCGCGGGCGATCCGGATCGAGCCGGCGACAACCGACGTGGCGTCGCCGTTCGCGCGCTCGCTGGTGTTCGACTATGTCGCCGCGTTCCTCTACGAAGGCGATGCGCCGCTGGCCGAGCGCAAGGCGCAGGCGCTGACGCTCGACCGCAACTTGTTGCGCGAGCTGATCGGCGGCGGCGAGCTGCGCGAGCTGCTCGATCTCGAGGTGCTCGACGAGGTCGAGGCCGAGCTGCAACAGCGGACCGCGGATCGCCAGGCGCGCTCGGCCGACGAGCTCCACGATCTGCTGCGCCGGGTCGGCGACCTGTCGACCGAGGACCTCGCGGCGCGCAGCGCGGCCGGCGTCGAGCTCGCCGCGGCGATCGCCGCGCTGGTGGCGAGCCGGCGGATCGCGGCGGTGCGCATCGCCGGGGCGGCGCGGTTCATCGCCACCGAGGACGCCGCGCGGTATCGCGATGGCCTGGGCGTGCAGCTGCCCCCCGGGTTACCGGCCGCGCTGCTCGAGCCGGTGGCCCAGCCGCTCGAGTCGCTGGTGGCGCGCTGGGCGCGCACGCATGCGCCGTTCACCGCGGCCGAGCCCGCCGCGCGCTGGGGGCTGCCGCCGGCGCAGATCGAGCCGGTGCTGGGGCTGCTCGAGGCGCGGAACCAGCTGGTGCGCGGCCAGCTGCGGCCCGGCGGTACGCACCAGGACAGCTGCGATCCGGAGGTGATGCGCCAGCTGCGGCGCCGCACGCTCGCGAAGCTGCGCGCGCAGGTCGCGCCGGTCGGGGCCGCGACGTTCGCCGCGTTCCTGCCGCGCTGGCACGGCCTCGATCAGCCGCGGCGCGGGCTCGGTGCGCTGCGCGACGCGATCGGCCGGATCGAGGGCGTGGCGCTGCCGTTCTCCGAGCTCGAGGCGCGGATCCTGCCGGCGCGGATCCTCGACTACCACCCGCGCATGCTCGATGAGCTCGGGGCCGCCGGCGACCTGGTGTGGGTCGGCGCTGGCTCGCTGGGCACCCGGGACGGCCGCGTGATCCTGCTGCGCCGCGACCGCGCGCTCGCCCTGGCCCCCGAGCCGCAGCCGGTCGCGCATCCGACCGCGGTCCACGACGCGATCGTGGCGCACCTGTCGCAAGGCGGCGCGGCGTTCCTCGTCGCGATCGAACAGGCGGTCGCGAGCGCGGTCACGCGGCCCGTAGCGCGCGCCGGCGCGGTGCCCGCGCTGCCTTCGGGGCGGGGCCACGGCGCCGCCGCCCACGCCCCGATCGTCGCGGCGCTGTGGGACCTGGTGTGGGCCGGCGCCGTCACCAACGACACGTTCGCGCCGTTGCGCTCGCTCGGCCAACCCGCGGCACGGCGAGTCAACGCCCATGCCGCGTTCGGCGGCAGGTGGTCGCTGGTGAGCTCGCTCGGTGCCGCGAGTACCCCGACGATCCGTGCCCATGCGCAGGCGACCGCGCTGCTCGAGCGCTGGGGCATCGCCGGCCGCGCCACCGCGCGTGCCGATGATCTGCCCGGTGGCTTCGCCGCGATCGGCGACGTGCTGCGAGCGATGGAGGACGCCGGTGCGGTGCGCCGCGGCTACTTCGTCGAGAGCCTCGAGGGCGCCCAGTTCGCGTGGCCGGGCGCGATCGATCGGCTGCGCGAATCGCCACGCGGCGAGGCGCAACGCGTCGAGGTGCTCCCCGCAGTCGATCCGGCATGTGCCTGGGGCAGCGCCCTGCCCTGGCCGCCGCTGCGCGATCCCACCGCGCGTCCGGCGCGACGCGTAGGCGCGACGGCGATCCTGGTCGATGGCGAGCTCGCGGTATGGCTCGAGCCCAAGGCCAAGCGGATCGCCACCGGCGAGCTGCCCGCCGAATCGATCGAGCTCGCGCTCGCGGTCGGCTTGCCTCGCGTCGCCGCGCGCGCCCGCCGGCGCGAGCTCTTGATCGAGCTGATCGACGGCGTCGCGGCAGGCGAATCGCCGCTGGCCCGCGTGCTGCTCGCCAACTCCGCGCGCGCCGACTACCGCGGCCTGGTCGTCCGCGCGCAACCATCCGTCGTTCAGCCACCGATGGTGGCTGCCACCGCACCGGCCATCGCGGTGGTCCCCCCCAGCGCCAGGTCGCCAACCTCGTTGGCGGGCGGCGCGCCGGCATCGGGGCTTGATCCCGCGCCGGATCCCGCCGAGCTCGACGGCCTCGACTTCGAGGCGGGTACCGACGACGCCGAGGCCGACGAAACCGACGCGGAGCCGGACGCCGACGGCGACTTCGGCGCCGACGGTTGATGGGGACGCCGTCCCGATCAGGCAACCGGCTGTTTCTATTACGCGTCGAGCCAAAAGACACGCGGTCCCCATCAGGCGGGTCGCCGCAGGACGGCACGCTATGGTGATCGAGCATGCCCGAGGGCAACACGATCCACCGGCTCGCCATCGCGCTGGGGCCCCGGCTGACCGGCAAGCGGCTGGAGCGGGTCACGACGCAGGGGCTCGTGCGCAACGTCGCCGGGAGTACCGTCACGCGCATCGCGGCGCACGGCAAGCACCTGGTGATCGAGCTCGATAGCGGTGCGTACCTGCGCGCGCACCTCGGCATGAATGGCCGCGTCCGGTCGTATGGCCGGGTACTGGGTGAAGCGACGCTCGCCCGGATGTCGCCGGGGCGCGTCAGCCTTGCGCTGGTCACCGAGGATGGGGTCTACCTGTGGATCGGCGCTCCGACGATCGAAATCGCGGACCGCCGCAGCCCGCGGCATGGCATGGCGGTTGGTTCGCTCGGGCCCGACCTGCTTGCCGAGGACTTCGACGTACCCGCCGCCGCGGCACGCGCCGCAGAACACGGCGCCCGCAACATCGCCGAGGTGCTGCTCGATCAACGGGTGGTCGCCGGCATCGGCAACATCTACAAGTCGGACGCGCTGTTCGTCGCCGGGGTCGATCCACGGACGCGGGTCGCAGACCTCGCCCTGCCCGTGATCGAAGCGATCTACGCCGCGGCGCGCCGCTTGATGCTGGCGACGCTGCCGGCCGCCACCGGTGGCCATCCACCGAGCGGTGAAGGCAATCCGCGGCGGTCCGCCAGCGGGTTGTCCGGTGGCCGATCGTCGCAAGCACCACACCTGGTGTACGGGCGGACCAGCCTGCCATGCCCGCGGTGTGGCGCGCACATCGAATGCTACTCGCTGGGCGAACCGCCGCGGTGGACGTGGTCTTGTCCAGGATGCCAGCCGCGCGGAGTCTGACTCGAGCGCGCCGTCGCATGCCGATGGCTGGTGCTCCAAGTGTTGGCAACCGCGCCGCGACTTACGTCCACACCACCGGAGCGACCGCGGCTACGCGGCGATGTGCATGGATTGGTCTACGAGATCTTTGCTGGCGTGATCGGCGCACATCCCGCGCGAAATCGGCGGAGCGCTCGGAGAGCGCAATTGGTGGTGTTGCCGGAACTGTGTACGATATGGGGGTGTCGAACGAGAGCACTTCGAGCCGGCAGCTGCCAGCGCTGCCTACTCCGCCTCGCACGAGCAGCGGCTCGGAGCCGAGCGTCGTGGACTTTGCGGCCGGGACGCATCCACACGCGCTCTACGAGGCGAGCGACGCCGCGTATCAGCTGCGCGAGCTCGAGGACAAGCTCAACCGCTGCCTCGCGACGCTGACCCTGCACCTGCAGCCGATCGTCCATGCGCGCACGCGGACGCGATTCGCCTACGAGGCGCTGATGCGCTCGACCGATCGCGCGCTGCCGCACCCCGGCGCGATCCTCGACGCCGCCGAGCGACTGGAGCGGATCACCACGCTGGGTCGCGCGGTTCGATCCCACGCCGCAAAGGTGATCGCGAGCTCACCGGTCGAGCGCGGCCTGATGTTCGTGAACCTGCACCTGCTCGACCTGTTCGACAAGCAGCTGCTGTCGCCGTTCGCCCCGCTCTCGAAGGTCGCGTCGCGCGTCGTCCTCGAGATCACCGAGCGGACCTCGGTCGAGGGTCAGATCGACCTCCGGTACCGAGTCGCCGAGCTACGCGAGCTCGGCTTCCGGATCGCGATCGATGACCTCGGCGGCGGGCACGCGCGGATGGGCACGTTCTCGCCGCTCGACACCGACTTCGTGAAGCTCGACATGTCGCTGGTCCGCGACGTCGACAAGCACCAGATGAAGCAGCGGCTGATCCGCTCGGTCACCCAGCTGTGCCGCGAGCAAGGCATCCAGGTGATCGGCGAGGGCGTCGAGACCGAAGCAGAGGCCGAGGTGCTGGTCGATCTCGGCTGCGATCTGCTGCAGGGCTACGTGATCGCCAAGCCCGGCCCGGCGTTCGTCGATCCGCTGTAGCCGGTTGCGCCTGGTGCCGAGCAGAGCGCCGATGTACGCCGGCTCAGTCGAGATCGAACGCGTACAGGATGCCGCGGTTCGACATCACGAACAGCCGGCCATCGCCGGTGACCGTCGGCGCCGCGGACACGCCGTCGCCGGGCGAGAAATACTCGAGCGTCTCGCCGGTCCGCCGGTCGGCCAGGAACATGCCGTCGTGCGACAGCGCGATCAGCAGGAGCTCGTTCCAGACCACCGGCGCCGCAGGCTCGCCGCCGTCCTTGGCTCCAACGCGCCACAGGATGTTGCCCGCGAGATCGATCGCGTAGGTGCCGAGGTCGGCGACGCTGACGTAGAGCGTTTTTCCGTCGGTGGCGATCCCGCCCACGTTGCCGGTCGCGCTCGGTTGGGCGACGTCCCAGAACGGCACCCGCCAGCGCACCAGCCCGGTCGCCTTGTCCAGCGCGTAGACACCACCGGACGACGACGACGTGTAGACCCGGTCGCCGATGATGACCGGCGTCGCGTCGACGTCCATGAAGCGATCGGCGTCGCCCTTGAGCGACGTCGACCATGCGATCGATCCGGTGTCCTTGCGCAGCGCGGCGAGCGTGCCGTTCGAGAACCCGGTGTAGATGAGATCGTTGTCGACCGCCACGCCGGCGTGACCGCGCAGCGTGTACTCCTCGGGGGTCTCGCTCTTGTACTGCCACTTGAACTTGCCCGTGATGGCGTCGACCGCGGCGACCTGGTCGGCCTCGTTCGAGAACACCACGAGGTCGCCGGTGACGACCGGCGGCTGCTCGATCGGCCCGCGGCTCTGGTAGCGCCACTTCTCGGCGCCGGTCTGTGAGTCGAGCGCGAGCAGCGTGCCGTCGCTCGTGCCGACCAGCAGCATGCCGCCCGAGACGACCGGCGCGGTCGCGACGCTCGTCACCTTCTTGCGCCAGCGCAGCGCGCCATTGGATGCGCGCAGCGCGAAGAACCAGCCGCTGGCCGAGCCGAGATACACCGTGTCGCCGGACACCACCGCAGAGGCGAACTCCTGCGGCGCGACCTCGGTGAGCCGATCGGCGGTGGCGAACTTCCAGTGCAGCGACAGCCGGTCCTCGCCGAGCGGCTCGACCGAGCCCCCGAGCATCGCATCGCCGCGCTTCCAGGTCGGGTGGCTGCAGCCGGTGGCGACCAGCATCGCGAGGACGACCAGCTTCATGTAGCCCCGAGCGCGGCCAGCCGCTTCTCGATCGCCTCGGAGATCTCGCCGCCGGCTTCCTTGTTGGCTTGCTTGGCGCTCTCGAACAACGCCTTGGCCTCGCTGCGTTTGCCAAGCAGCAGCTGCATCCGGCCCTGGTGGTACAGCGCGTAGGGCCGCCGCAGGCCGCCCTCGTCGGGCTGCATCGCAGCGAACGCGGCGAGCGCCTCCTCGAACCCCTTCTGGCGCGCGGTCGGATCCTTTTCGGCGGAGGCCTTGGCTTCGAGCGCCATGCCCAGGCCCTCTCGGCACAGCACGCCCTCGATCGTCTTGTCGGCGAGCCCCTTGCGGTACTCGGCGATCGCGTCGTCGATCTTGCCGGCGTCGAGCATCAGCCCGCCGCGATACGCGGCACCGGCGGCCTCGAGCCCGTTGGCGGCGAGCACGGCCACCGCCCGCTCCTTGTCGCTGGCGAAGCTCGGCTTTTTGGGATCTGGCTTCTCGTCCTTGCCCCGGATGGGCTCGCGCGCGATCTCGAGGGCTCGAGCGAGCTGATCGGTGGCGGCCATCTGTTTGCGGTCCCGGAACCAGCGCACCGCGCCGATCGTCGTGAGGAGCACGGCCAGCACGATCGTGCCGACGATGATCTTCTTGAGATGCGGCAGGAGGCGATCGATCAGCGACTCGCCTCCGACGTGCACCGGCTTCGGGGGCTCTGCAGCTTTGGAGACGTCCTTGGCGGCCATGGGCGGGGCGGATGTAGCACCGGGGTCGGTAGCGCGTCAATTCGCAGCTTTGGACTGTGGCGCTGCAGGCAGAGTTGCCCGTCCGGCAGGCGATTCCTGCGCGCCGCCGGGGTACTCTGGTCAATTATTTTCGGCGCCCTCGGCGATCCAGTCGTGGACCAACTGTAGCTCGTCGGCGGACAGAAACGGTGGCCCGTCCAGCGGCATCCGAGAGCCGAATGGCGGCGCGTCCGAGACCTTCTGGTACAGGATGCTGTCGCACGGCTCGCCGGCGATGACGATCTGCGGCCCCGAGTTGATGCCACCTGCGCGCAACGCGGTCCACGAGCTGAGGTCGAGGCCGCTGAGCTCGGTGGCCGGGCCCTGCCCGCCTGAGCTCGGCATGTGGCAGCTACAGCCCGCCGTGGGCCGGTTCAGTAGCGGACGGATCCGCTCGGCAAACGAGACCTTGGCGGCGGGGTCGGTGTCGGCGTTGTCGCACGTGCCCGCCAGCAGCGGCCCGACGTCGGGCTCGAGCCGTGCGCACGCGCCAGCCGCGAGCAGCGCCGCGATCGCGAGATCGGCCCGCCCGCGCCGCGTCATGGCTGGCCATCCGCGAACTGGAGCTGCAGGACCAAGCTCGTCGCTGTGATCTGGAACTGTGAGACCGCCTCGGTCGTGCCCGTGATGTCACCGTCGGGCGATCGCGTGAACAGGTCGCTGTCCCGCACGATCGTGGTGGCCAGGACGGTGGGCGCCAGATCGACGTTCACCACGACGCTGAGCGGCGTGTAGCTCGCGCGCATCGCCGCGGGCTCCGTGGGGATCGTCGCCTCGAAGATCGGCCGGGTCGTGTCGTAGCCGGCGCCCCGCGCCTCGCGAAGGTAGCTGACCTGGCTGGTCGGGGCGAAGTCCCTGGCCGGCTGGACGCCAAGCTCGCCGCCGAACCGGAACGTACCCACGGCGTAGCCGCGGCCGTAGACCGTCGTCGGCGGGATCGGCTGCGCGGCGCCGACGTCAAGCGTCGTCCCCGGCAGGACGACCGGGCTTGCCACGAACGTCCCGGTCGGCATCGGCTCCTCGATCAGGCCGAGATCGATCGCGTCGGCGAGCGCGGCCGTCGTCGCCATGACCTCGCCGCCGTAGCGCGAGGTCACCACGACCTGGATGATCGTGTGGAGCGGGCTGTAGCCGGGGTCGCCGGGCAGCGCATCGACCAACCCCGGATGCGCGAGCGCCCGCAGCCCCGCGTCGGTGCGCTCGAAGAACACGTACAGTGGCGATGGCGCCCGGGTCACGGACCCGAACCACCAGTAGCGCACCCGGACGCCAGCCGAGACGCCCTCGCGGCGCGCCACGACACCACCGGCCATCGCGAGCGCGCGGTCGTCGAGCCCGTCGTTCAGGGCGACCTGGTTGGTCAGGTCGGCGTTGTCGGTCACCGCCGGCACCACGCTGCCCGACGGCAGGAGGTTCGCGCTGGCCCCGGGTACGTCATCGACCAGTGGGTCGAGGCGACATCCGGCGCCCAGGGCGGCAACGAGGTTGGCAACAAGGACGGCGGTGCAGTTCACGATCCGCTCCATGTCAGAGGGCCCCTGCGACCGCCAGGTGGATCGCGATCTCATCCTGGAAGTCGGTGAAGTCGTAGAGCTCGCCGCTCAGCTTGATCCGCGTCGCGCCATGGACCCGGACGCTGCCGCCGATCGTGTAGCGCAGCAGGGCGCTGTCGGACCGCAGGTCGCTGGTGCGAACCACGTTGCCCTGCCTGCGCAGACCATCCCAGCGCGCGATCGCGTCGAACCGATCGCCGATCGGTACCTCGACCTCGGCGTAGAACCCGTGCTTGAGGAAGTACGGGTCGTACTTGCCGTCTTTGCCGGGTCCGTACTTGAAGCGCTGGGCCGGATCGTCGCCGAGCGACATCTGGGTCCGGCGCACGAGGTACTCGGCGCGCAGGAACACCCGCGAGATCTGGACCATCAGATCGGCACCGGCGATCTCGTAGTCGAGGTGGTTCTCGGGATCGTACGTCCCGCCCATCGCCGACAGCCCCGCGGTGACGGTGGTCTGGCCCTGGAGCACGTTGAGCGCGACCCGCGCGCCGACCGACGGCCGCGAGTTGTTGTCGACATAGTAGTCATCCTCGCTGCGCGACTGCTTGAAGTCGAAGTCGGTCGCGTCGCTGGCGCCGCGCGGCCCGCCGACCGCGTAGGCGGCGTAGTCGAGCTGGATCTCGGGTGAGAAGAAGTGCGCGCCGCTGACCTCGACGCCGTTGTCGACCCACGGCGACGGCAGGACGCCGAGGTTCCAGTCGCCCAGTCGCAGCATCCGGCCCATGTCGTACGGCAGGGGCTTGTCGCTGGTGCGGTGGTTCGCGGGGTCGTTGCGGATCGGAAACAGGCCGAACTGCGGCGTGAACCGGCCGACCCGGAAGCTCAGCTCGTCGGCGACGCGCAGATCGAAGAACGCCATCGCCGCCTCGACCCCGTGGCAGCCGAGGCACAGCTTGACGCTCGCCGACATCTGGTCGCCGAAGTCCTGGGTCACCTTGAGCGAGACCTCCGCGGTGGCGCTGTCGAGCGCGATCTTGCGGGCGATCGACTCGGTGGGCACCGCCAGGTAGTCGAGCTGGATCGATCCGGCGAAGTTGCGCTCGGTGTCGGCGCGCCCGCGCCGCACCGGCCCGAGCGCGGCGAGCGCGGCGAAGCACGCAAGGACGAGCCTGGCGCCTCGCCGAACGAGCACCTGGCGGGCGACGCCCGCAACGCGACGATCGTGGGTCATGTCCGCCCCTGCTTGCAACCGACGCAAGCCTGTTCGACGAATTGCAGGCAGCGAAAAATGATGCCGGCGTCGCTCGGCGAGATGCCGCTCGACGGCTTGAGCCGCATCTGCTCGACGTACATGCCCCAGCGGGCGTCGCCGATCCCTCGGGACACCATGACGCGCTCGATCGGATGGCAGCGCGCGCACTTGGCCGTGGCCAGCGCGCACGCCTGCTCGATGTCGGGTGGCGGCGCCGGTGCCCCCGACAAAAGGCCGTGCGGCTGCTCGGCGCACGAGGCTGCGAGCACTCCCGCGATCAGCGCGACGCGATGGGTACGGCGGGCTTGGCTCACGAGGGGCGGAACCTGATACCGACCGTGACGTGGGCCGTACCGACATCGGGTGCTTCTTGCGTGCGGATCTGGCCGGCGACACGCGCCGCGCAGCCCGCGAGCGAGCCGAACGCGGCGCCGCTGGCGGTGACCCGGGTCGCCAGGCCGTTCTCGTCGATCTCGAACGCCAGCTGCAGGTCGAGCTCCGGGGTGGCGCCACGGGCGCGCGCGGACGCGCGATAGCACGCGCGCAGCTGTGACAGCGTGCGGTCGACGCTGCGCCGCACGATCGACGGCGACAGCGGGCCCTTGACGTCGAGCGCGGTGATCGCCGGAACGGCGTCGAGCGCCCCGGGCGACGCGGGCGCCAGGGTCGGCGCGGCCGCGCCGGCCACCGGAACGGCCGGCGCAGCGGTGATCACCGGTTGCGCCGGCGGTGACGGCAGTGCCGGAGGAGAGGGAGCGGCCGAGACCGGCGCCGCGTCGTGCTCCGCGGCTGCCTCGACGTGAGCCGCGTGGCTGGGATCCGGCGCGTTCGCCGCGGGTGCGCCGGTCGCGGGCAACGGCTCGACCGCCGCCGCAGAGGCAGCGGTTGGCGGCGACGTCGGCGGCGCGCCGACCGGCAGCGCGGCGATCGCGGCGCTCCGCTTGACCGGTCGACGGCCGGGCTTGGGCCGCACGGAGAGCTTCTTCACGCTCGCGCGATCGGGTTTGAGCTCGGCGCCGTCTGGCGTCGCCGGGGCCGCGGCCGGCGCGTCCGTGGACGCCGCGCGGTCATCGCTCGGCGCTTCGTCGATCGGCTCGGCCGAGGCCACCGCGTGGGGCAACTCGGCCGCCGCCGGTGCCCCGGCGGGCTCGGCCGTGACGGGCGCGCGGGGCTCGGCAGGCGCGACGTTCGTCGGCGGAACACCGGTGGGGACAGCCGCGCTACCGTGGAGCCCACGCGCGGTCGCCGACGTCGTCTGTCGCCACGCGGTCACGCAAAACGCCGCGATCACCACGATCATCGTCGGCAGCAAGATCGCGATCGAGCGCCGCCGGGGCGACGGCGGATGGCTCGGCCGCTCCGCGCTCGACGGCACCGAGGGCGTCATCACCGAGGGCGTCACCGAGGGCGTCACCCGCGGCATCCGGTACGACTCGTGACGACCGATCGACGCCGCGCCACCGATCGACATCGCGCCGGAGAACGGCGTCTGGCCCAGCGCCGCCCCGGACTGCGCCTCGATCAGCAGGCGATCGGCGCCGATCGGCAACGCGGCGTCGAGATCGCGCAGCAGCGCATCCATCGACGGGTAGCGGTCGTCGGGGTGCTTGGCGAGCGCGCACTCCACGACGGCCGCCAGCTCGGGTGACAGCTGCGCATTGACCTCGCGAGGCGGCCGGGGCAACTCGACGAGCTGCATCTGGAGCACGCGAGCCATGCTCTCGTCGTCAAACGGTAGCCGCCCACACATCATCAGATACAGCAGAATGCCAAACGAGTAGACGTCGGCTCGCTGATCGACTTCGTCGGCGCCGCGGCACATCTCGGGCGCCATGAACATCGGGCTACCGACGGTCTCGCCGGCCTTGGCGACCCGCGGGTTCTGTGGCGTCTTGGCGATCCCGAAGTCGACGACCTTCACGCCCCAGCGGCCCTGGCTGCGCTGGACCAGGAAGATGTTCTCGGGCTTGACGTCGAGGTGGACGATGCCCTCGGCGTGAGCGTGTGCGAGGGCGCGCGCGACCGGCACCCCGACCGCGACGACCTCCTCGATCGTCATCGGTCCCTCGACGAGCCGCTGATCGAGGGTCTGGCCGCGCAGCAGCTCCATCACGAAGAACGGCCGATGATCCGACGTGACGCCGAAATCCGTGATCGAGACGATGTTCTCGTGATCGAGCTGGGACGCGGCGTGGGCTTCCTGGGTGAACCGGGCGCGCGCCTCGAGGCTCGACGCGAGATCGTTCGACAGCACCTTGGCCGCGAACTGCTTGAGCAGCGTCTGGTGCTCGACGAGGTACACCACGGCCATCCCGCCGGCCCCGATCGGCTGCAGGACGCGATAGACCTTGCCCAGGATCGTGCCGACGAGCGGGTCCGGTCGTTCAGGCAGCACGAACACCCTCCATGGCCATGGCGGAAGATTCTGCCCAAAACGCGCACTTCATAACAACCAAATCGCACCTCGCTTGTAGCCTACTGCGCGGATCAACACATCGGTCCAATCTCGAGACAATCAGTCCTGAACCTGCAGATAAGCCATTGCCGCATTGCCGCAGCCCGTCATGGCGAGTCCGATCTGGTTGTCTCGGGGCTTCGATGCAGCGCCGCGGCCGCAGACGACGTCCGGCCGGTACCATGGTCGCAGAGGATGGCCGGCTTGTCGGGCGATCGGCTACAACTAGGACGGTGAAGCTCCGCGCGCTCGTGTTCCTGATCGTGGCTACGGTGAGCGCTCGCGCACAGGGCGAAGGAGAACGGGCGGTCTCGGCGAGCCTCGGATGGGCGACGTTCTCGGTACCGGGTAAGCAGGTGGGCAGGCAGGTGCCGCCGACGCTGAGTCCGGACGTAGGTGGCGCCTTGGCGATCGCGTACGAGCACTCGATCAGCACCGATCTCGCGCTCCGCGCCGAAGCGGCGGGCGGCGTGTTCTACGGCGGCGAGCAGGCCAAGCAGGGCAAGACGTCGTTCGCCGTGCTCGGCGACGCCGGCATCGTGTTCCGGTTCGACGTGCTGAAGTTCGTCCCGTACGCGTTCGGCGGCATCGGCGGCGTCTCGGTCGGTGGCGGGCCGATCGATCGCGGCGCCGACTTCGTGGTCGTGGTCGGTGGTGGGCTCGACTGGCTGCAGCGGCGCGAGCGGTCGTACGGCCTCGAGGCGCGGGTCGCCAGCTTCGGCGGCGATATCACGGTCGTGACGTTCGGCTTCCGCGGCACGGTCCGCTGGGGCTTCCTGTGATGTTACGACGGTAAGCGAGCTTCCTACTTCAGGGCCGGCGAACCAGGCCGCCACCGCTCGTCGCTCCGCGTGCTGGCGCGGACGCCGGCGGCACCTGGTACGCAGAAGATCGCCTGCGCGACACTCGTAGGCTCCATCAACACCGAATCGTCACTCGACCACTCACGACGTCCGGAGTATCGCACAATGCCGCCAGCTGATTTGCCGACATCGCTTCACTGATCTGGCTTGTGGCGATCGTGCTTGGCCTTGACCGCGATCCGGATCGGCGTGCCGCGGAAGCCGTAGCGCTCGCGCAGCTTGTTGGCGAGGAACCGCTTGTACGACGGCGCGAGGCCGTCCGGCGTGTTCGCCCACAGCACGAACGTCGGCGGCCGTACCGTGGCCTGGGTCAGGTAGTGGATGCGAACCGCGCGGCCGTTGTGCAGCGGCGGCGGCATCTCCTCGATGACCTCGGCGAAGAACCGGTTGAGCTGCGCGGTCGGGATCCGCTTGCGGTGCTCGCGCGCGACGTTGTCGACCAGATCGAGCAGGCGATCCACGCCGTCGCCGCGCTGGGCGGACAGCATCACCACCGGCGCCCAGGTCAGGAAGTGAAACGTGTCCTTGGTGAGCTCACGAAGCTGCGCCTTGGCCTCTTCGTTGGTGACCAGATCGGACTTGTTGAGCGCGATCACCAGGCCGCGGCCGGCATCCTCGACCATGCCCGCGATCCGCGCATCCTGCTCGGCGGGCCCCAGCTCGGCGTCGATCACCAGGACGACGATATTGGCGCGCTCGATCTGCGACAGCGCCATCGTGACCGACAGCTTCTCGATGTCGGCCTCGATCTTCGCCTTGCGCCGGATCCCGGCGGTATCGACCAGGACGTACTCGCGGCCGCCGATCGAGAACGCGGTGTCGACCGGATCGGTCGTGGTGCCCGCGACGTGGTGGACCAGCGAGCGCTCCTCGCCGAGCAGCCGGTTGGTCATCGACGACTTGCCGGCGTTCGGGCGGCCGACGAACGCGACCCGCAGCGGCCGGGCGTCGATCTCGGCGCGGCGGGCCCGCGCGGCGGCGTGGGCCGGATCAACCGCCTCCCCGGCGTCGTCCTCGTCGCCTTCGCCCGGCTCGCGGGCTGCGGCGGCGTCGTCGAGCACGTCCCAGATGTCCTCGCGTGAGGTCTCGGGGACGTCGGGCCGGCGGGCGCCGACCGCCTCCGCGATCGCCTCGAGCAACGCATCGATGCCGCGGCCGTGCGCGGCCGAGACCGGCCACGGCGCGCCCAGCCCGAGCGCGTGGAAGTCGTGGACCAGGTCGTCGCGCGTCGGATGATCGATCTTGTTGACGACCAGGAACACCGGCTTGCCGGTCTCGCGGAGCTGGACCGCGAGCCCCTGATCGATCGCCGATAGCCCTGCCCGCCCGTCGACGACGAGCACCAGCGCCTCGGCCTCGCCGATCGCGCGCAGCGCCTGGCGATGGATCCCGGCGCCGATCACGTCGCGCGCGGCCTCGGGGTCGAGCCCGCCGGTGTCGACGACCCGCATCACGGCGCCGAAGTAGTCGCACTCACCGTAGCGGCGATCGCGGGTCAGCCCCGGCGTATCGTGGACGAGCGCCGGGCGGCCTCCGACGAGGCGGTTGAACAGCGTCGACTTGCCGACGTTCGGCCGGCCGACGATCGCGATCAGTGGATGGGTCATACGCCGTTGCCTGTTCCGCCGTAGCCGAGCCGCCGAATATCAGCCTCGCCGCGGCTCCACTCGGCGAGAACCTTGACGAACAGCGAGAGGTGCACCGTCTTGCCGAGCGCGTCACCGACTGCCTGGCGCGCCGCGATCCCGAGCTCGCGGATCCGCGAGCCACCTCGGCCGACGACGATCGCCTTCTGCGACTCGCGCTCGACGATGATCACCGCGCCGATCGCGAGCTCGTCGCGCGACTTGGCGGTCCAGGTCTCGATCTGCACCGCGCAGGCGTACGGCAGCTCCTTGCCGAGCTGGTGGTACAGCTGCTCGCGGATGATCTCCTGCGCGATGAACTGCGGCGCCCGATCGGTGACCATGTCGTCGGGGAACAGCTGCGGGCCGAGCGGCAGGTGCGCGGCGATCGCCTGCTCGAGCAGCGCCACGCCATCGCCGGTCATCGCCGACAGCGGGACGACGTCGACGCCGGGCGCGAAGCTGCCCCACGCCTGGATCACCGGCAGCAGGTCGGGCTTCAGCACGCGATCGACCTTGTTGAGGCCGATCACGATCGGATGGCCGCGGCTGGCATCGCGGAGCTCGGCGACGTCGGCTTCGGCCAGCCGCTCCGGCATCCGGCCGCGGCGATCGGTGGCGTCGACCAGGAGCAGCACCACGTCGGCGTCGGCGGCGGCGGTGATCGCGGCGTCGCGCATGTAGCGGCGCAGCGGCCCCCGGCCGTCCTGGACCCCCGGCGTATCGACGTACGCGATCTGGGCGCGCGCCGGCTCGGCGCGGGCGTCTGCACCGACAACTCCAGGAAGATCAAAGGTATGCACGCCGAGGATGCGGTCGCGCGTGGTCTGCGGCTTGGCGGACACCGCGACCAGGTGGCGGTCGAGGATGTGGTTGAGCAACGTCGACTTGCCGACGTTGGGCAATCCGACGATCGCGCAGAAGCCGGCACGGATCTCGTCGGACATGGCCCCGCCGTGTAGCACACCTGGCGCGCCGCGCGCGGCGCAAGCGATCGATCCGGGGCGAAAAACTGGTGCGATGTGCGCGCAGCGACTAGCGTCGGGGCATGTCGCGTATCGCCCTCATCGTCGCGCTCGGCGCCGTGGTTGCGAGCGGCTTGCCGTCGCCGGGCCTGTTCCTGGCCCTCGGCCTTGGCACCGCGGCGATCGGCACCGGCTGGGTCGGCTACCGCCGGGCCCGAGATCCCGGGTTCAGCCGGCTGGCGGGTGCGGCGGCGATCACGATCGGCGCGATCGGCAGCTTGCTGGGCGGGCTACGTGTCGCCCTCGCGCTCGCCGCGATCGACCACCTCGATCGCATGCTGGGCTAGCGACCCTCTCCAGACGGAATCGTCGCTCCAAGCCTCGCGGCTACCTCTATCAGCCGAGATAGCCGAACCGAACGAGCAGCCAGGCGGTGAGTGCGCCGAGCCCGCCGACGATCACGGCCAGCAGCGCGATCCCGCGAGCGACCTTCAGCGCGTCCACCGATCCGAGGATCTCGCGCAGCTCCATGAGCCGGCGATCCGCGCTGCCCAGCTCGACGTCGATCTCGTCGACCGGCGCGAGCTGGCCTACGAGATCGTGGGGCCGGTCGACGCACAGCCGCTCCCCGAGCTGGAACAGCAGCTTGTCGCGCCGCGCCTCGGCGGCGGCGGTCGCGCGATCGACGACCTTGCGCTGGGCGCCGATCGCGGTGAGCAGCTCGTCGACGCGCAGCCGATCCTCGTGCTCGGCGGCCGCGAGCTCGGCTCGCCGGCGATCGGCCTCCGCGCGCGCGGCCTCGAGTGCGGCGATCCGGGGACTCAACGCGTCGAGCTCGCCCGCGATCGCCGGCTCCTCGCGCTGGACCGCCTTGCGGTCGGCCCGGAGCATCGCGACCTCGGCCTGAGCCGCCGCCAGATCGAGCTTGGCGCCGCCGGACGCAAGCCGGGCCTCGACCACGGCGATCTTCGCATCGACCCGGCGCAGCGCCTCGTGCAGCGTCCTCGCGCGCTTCTTGATCCGACCGGCATGCTTCTCGAGCGGCTCGAGCTGCGTGGCCAGCGTCGCGAGCTCGGCATCGAGCGCGGCGAGATCGACGGCATGCTGCTTGGTCCGGGTCTCGCGATCGCTGCGGACCCGCGCCAGCTCGGCATCCGCCGCAAACACCTGCCCGGCGTGGCGCGAGCGCTCGTCCTCCACCTTCAACAGCTGCTCGCGCGACTCGATCAGCACCGGATGCTCGGTGGTGCCGCCGCGATCGCCATCGAGCGACTCGGTGAGCGCCACGGCGGTGCGCCCTAGCGTGACCAGGTGATGGCGTCGCGACTGCTGCCGGGTCACCTGGCGAGCTTCGATCTGCGCCAGCTCGCGCCGCGCCCGGGGCAGCCCGAACATCACGGTCGCGGGGTAGCGCAGGTCTCCGCCGAGCCCCGGCCTGCGCGGCAGCGCTGCCAGATTGCGAATGATCCCACCGACTTGCGGCGCGCTCGTCGATGGCGCCGACAGCATCGTGGCGTCGTTGCGATCGCTGCCGTCGTCCCCCTGGGCCACCGTCAGCTGACCGAGGATCTGGCCCATCGTGGGATCGGCGCGCTCGAACCGCGCGGTCGATGACCCCGACGCGTCGTGAAACCTCGGATCACCGCGCAGGGCCGGTGCGAGCGCTGCCGACGGCACGGCAGGCACAGGCGCGGCCGGCGCCAGCTCGACCGGTGACCCGTCGCGGTTGTGCGTCGCGTGTGAGTACGCGGCCCGCAGCTTGTCCTGCTCGATCACCTCGCCGTGATCGAACTCGCCGAGCGGCACCGCCAGCCGGGCGCTGTCCGCCGTCGCGACCGGGGCCCTGCCCGTCGAGTAGCTGCCCGCCGCACGGACGGCGGGGACCGGCGCCTCGCCGAATAACGGCATCGGGGTGTCATCACCGATCGTCCCCGACGCAGCATTCGCCGTGTGAGACCCGCTCTTGTCATGCTTGATGCCGACCGCGCCGCGGTTCTCCGTGGTCCGGTCGGCCTCGGGATCCATGCTGAGATCGTCCGGCGCTCCGTCTTCTCGCGCAGGCCGCTTGGTCCGCACGCGGTCATCGCCCGATGCGAGCGGCGCGTCTCCCGTCGCGGGCCCGTTGCGGGGGACCGCCATCGGCGTTCGCTGCTGCGCCCGACCCACAGGCGGCTTGCTCCCCGACGCGCGCGGCGCTCCAGGCCGGAGCAGCGGCGGTGCGGGGGGCTCGATGCGAGGCGTGCTTCCCATCGGTCGCGGCGGTTCGCGCAGCGAGTCGAACGAGTCGTCGTCGTCATCGGCATAGACCGGCCCCTCGGTCAGTGCGGCGAGCTTGGCTTCGAGTGCCTCCCGCTCGGTCGACCCCGGCGGAGGTGGCTGCGCCGGCGCGGCGCGCGGGGACGATCGGTCCGGCCCGGACGCCTCGCGGCGCAGCTCGGGACCGGACGCAGCCTCACCTTCGACGGTCCAGCCGGACGCCAAGTCCGCGATCCGTCCCATGGTCTCGTCTCCGAGGCGACGGCCTTTCCGTTCGTCGGGCGGCACGTTCGATCACGATAGCATAGGGCCACCGCGGTCCCCGCTATCTCGCGAGAATCTCCCTCGCAGCCCACAACGGAGCTAACCCAAGGTCGCGCAGCGACATTCTGGATGCCAGGCAGGCCCGACTGGCGCGGCAGGCCCGGGCGCGGCCCACCGTAGCCGAGAAAGTTGCCCCCTGGCGTCAACGCCGTTGACATGGGGGCGTGAGCGCCCCGCAACCCTACGACTCGCCCCGCCGCGCGCGGCTCCAGCTCGTCTCCCCATCGACACCGCTCGAGTGGCCGGGCGCCACCGCCGTGATCGACGACCTCGCGCGGAGCCTCGCGAGCCGTACCGCGGTGGTGCTCGTCGTTGGCGCCGCCGCGTCGGGCGTTCGTGAGCTCGTCGACGCGGCCCTCCGGCAACGCACGATCGCCCAGGCCGCCGGCGGTGCGAGCCGCGGGGGCGCTGCCGCGGACCACTCGGTCGGCACCGCGATCGAGCACCGCGCGCCGGACCTGGCCGGTGCGAATCGCGCCACCCCCCATGACGAGCGCTCCGGCGACGCCTCGAGCGAGCCGCCCCATGATCCGGCAGACGCGGACAGCCCCGCGAGCGCGAATGACGCGCGTACCGGTGCCAGCGATGGCGCGAGCGCACCCCTCGAGGCACCGGGCATCGCCGGCTCACTCGACGAGGTCGGCGCGGCGCTCGCGATCTCCGCCACGACCCCGGGATCGACGGCCGACAACTGGATCGAGCGCGTCGCGCGCGCGTCGCGCCGCGCTGCGACGCCCGTCGTGATCGAGCTCGCCGACGATCCGCGAGCCGAGGCGTTGATCGGCGCGGCCTGCCGCGCCCAGGGCAGCAATCCCGTCGTCGTGATCGTCGACCGCGATCCCGGTACCGGGCCGCTGTCCGGGCTCGCGACGCACGTCGCCCCGTTGCTCGATGGCCCCGGCGTCGCGGCGCTCGCCGCAGCCATGCTCGGCGCCACCCCGCCGCGGTGGTGGGCGCACGCGCTGTACGTCGCCAGCAGCGGCCACCCGCGAACCGTCATCGAGCTCGTGCGTTCGAGCGCCAAGGAACCGCAGCCATTCGCTGTCGACTGGACGGCCCGGACGGTCGCCGGATTCGCCGAGCTGCGCGCCCGCCAGCTGCGCGTCGCACCTGCCGGGCCACGCCGGGTCGCGGCCGCGATCGCGGTTTGGGGTGGACGAGCGCGGATCGACCATGTGCTCGCGACCCTGCGGACCGACGGCAAGGCGCTGGTCACCCTCGCCGATGTCGCCGAGCTCGAGCGGCTCGGCCTCGCCCACCGGTGCGGCGACGACGTGACCATCGATCGCGCAACCTCCGATGCGGTCGACGCGATCGCCGGCGGTGACGCGATGGCGCGGCTGGCGGCAGCGGCGCTGCTGGGCCGGGCAGACGCGTTCCCCGTGGCGGACGGGATCGACGCCGCCCGCGAGCTGCTGCGGATCGCCCCGCTGCTCGAGCGCGCCGCGCTCGATCCGGCGCGCGCCGTGCTCGCCTGCGACGCCGCCGAAGCCCTGCTCGCGCGCGGCCGGTCCGATCGCGCCCTGGTCCTCGCCAACCGCGCCCGCGCGATCGTCCCTGCGCGCGCAGCCCTGGTCGCGGCACGCGCCGCGTCCGCCGCCAACGCTTTTGTCGATGCGGCGGCCTACGCGCGCTGCGCCCAGGCCGCCGGGGCCGATCCGGTCCAGGTCGGCCTCGCGGCCGCACACGCGGCTCGCGGCGCCGGCGATCTCGACGCCGCCGAGGCTACGCTCGCAGCCCTCCACGCGGCCCATCCCGGCGCGGAGGTAACCGGCGCCTACGCGCGTTACCTCGTCGACCGAGACCGCCACCTCGAAGCCCGCGAGATCGCGGTCGCCGGCGGCGCGCTCCGCGGCCTGCGCGCCGAGGCCGCCGGCCTCGCGGCCTTGGGCCTGTGCGACCTCGAAGCCGCGGACGCCGCGTTCGCCGCACTCGAGGTCGACGCCTCCGCCGCGGGCGACACCGCCACCGCCGGACGCGCGCTCTTGCTCCGAGCCAAGGTCGCGCAGCGCCGCGGTCAGCTCGGTCTCGCCAGCGATCGCCAGCGCGAGGCCGCGCGCCGACTCGAAGACGCCGGCGAGGCCCTCGCGGCAGCCACCGCCGAGACCAGCCTCGCGGCGGTGCTGCTCGAACGTGGCCGCGCGACCGACGCCTTGCCCCGGCTGACCGCGGCCAAGCGCGTGTTTGCCGCGCTCGGGTCCGCCACCGGGTGGTGCGCGGCCGAGCTTCATCGTGGTGTGGCCCTGCTGCTCGTCGGGCACGTCGACAGCGCGCGCGCCGCCGCCGCCGCCGCCATCGCACAGTCCGCCGGTGCCCCCGAGCTGCGCGCGTTCGCGCTCCGCGTCGCTGGCGAGGCACGCCGCAGGCTCGGCGACGAGCACGGCGCGATCCGCAACCACCGCGAGGCCCTCGCGATCGCCACCGCGCATGGCGACATCGGCGGTCAACTCAGCGCCCACATCGCCCTCGCAGATGCCGGCGCGGACGCAGCCCGTGCCACCGACGCCGATCCGAGCGCCCCGGCGACCGCGACGGCCGCCCTCCCGCTCGACGCCACAACGCCACCTGCCGCGGCCGACGTCGAACCGACGACCGGCGCGCCGTGCGCGGCGGAGGACCACCCCTCGCGTGGCCTTGCGCCCCCTGCGCTCGCGACATCGATCGACGCGCTGTGCAGCTCCGCCGATGATCGCGATCGCTGGATCCTCGCCCGCGGCAGGCTCGCGCTTCGCTCCTTCTCGGTCGCCGACCCAGCCGCGGCCGGCGAGCTCATCGCGACGACCGTCGCGCTCGCGCAGGCGTGCGCCGATGTCGCCAGGCGCGCGACCGAGGCCGATCGGCTCGAGCGCGCGTTCCGCGGCCACGCGATCGCCGCGCAGCTTGCCCATCGCGCACGCGACCACGCGTTCGCCGTCGCCGAATCCCAGCGTGCCCGGATCGCCCATGCCGCCCTCGCGGCCGCGATCGGCCCCGCGTTTCGAGCCGCGATCGACGGCGACCCCGATCTGGTCCGCCTCCCCGATCTGCACCGTCCGATCGCCGACCTCGAGCTGCAACCCCCGCGGCTCCACGACGAGCCGCCGGCTCGAGAACCCGAGCCCGCGGGTGCGAGCGCCACGTCGCCGGACCGCGGCCAACGCGAGCGCGACCTCGAGGTGCGCCGCAACCAGCTGCAAGACGAGCTGGAGCAGCGCGATGCGGAGCTGGCCGGCCTGCGCGGTGAACTGGCACGCAGCGGCGCGGAGTTGGCGCGGGTCGCCGCCGAGTTGCTGGAGCGTGACCGACGCGAACACACCACCGGGGCGCACCGCGACCAGCTGCAAGACCAGCTGGCACGTCGCGATGCGGAGCTGGCCCGAACCGCGGCCGCCCTACGAGACCGCGAGCAACGCGAGCGCGATCTCGGAACCCACAACGAACGCCTGCGCAGCGAACTCGAACAGCGCGCAGCGGCGCTGGGACACGCGACGGCCGAGTTGGCGGACCGAGACCAGCGCAAGCGCGATCTGGAGACTGACAACGATCGATTGCGCGACGAGATCGCACAGCGCGAGGCTCAGCTGTCCCACGCCACCGCCGAGCTGCTCGATCGCGATCAACGCGAGCGCGACGTCCAGGCGCGCAACCAGCAGCTGTCCAGCGACCTCGCACAGCGCGACGTCGAGCTGGCGAATCGCGACCAACGTGAGCGCGACGTCCAGGGCCACCACGAGCAGCTGCGCGGCGACCTTGCACAGCGCGACGCCGAGCTCGCACGCGCCGCCGCCGAGCGGCTGGAACGCGACCAGCGCGACCGCGACGTCGAGCTGCACCGCGAGCAGCTGCGCAGCGACCTCGTACAGCGCGACGCCGAGCTCGCACGCGCCGCCGCCGAGCGGCTGGAGCTCGAGCAACGCGAGCGCGACATCGAGGCGCACAACGAACAGCTGCGCGCCGACCTCGCACAGCGCGACGCCGACCTGGCACAGCGCGACGCCGACCTGGCACGCACCAGCGCCGAGCGGGCACGCATCGCCGCGGAACAACTGGAACGCGACCAGCGCCAGCGCGACATCGAAGCCCGCAACGAACAGCTGCGCAGCGACCTCGCACTGCGCGACGCGGACCTGGCACGCACCACCGCGGAGCTGGCACGCACCGCCGCGGAGCTGGCACACACCGCCGCGGAGCACCTGGAACGCGAGCAACGCGACCGCGACGCCCAGGCGCACCACGAACAGCTGCGCAACGACCTCGTACTGCGCGACGCAGAGCTGGCACGCACGACCACCGAGCTGGCACGCGCGACCGCCGAACTGACGGACCGCGACCAACGCGCGCATGACGTCCAGGCGCACCACGAACAGCTGCGCAACGTCCTTGCACAGCGTGACGCCGAGCTGAGCAACCGCGACCAGCGCGACCGCGAGGTCGAGGCGCACCACGAACAGCTGCGCACAGCGCTCGCAGAGAGCGGCACAGCGCTCGCAGAGAGCGGCGCAGCGCTGGCACGCGCGACCGCCGAGCTAACGGACCGCGAGCAGCGCGAGCGCGACGCCCAGGCGCACCACGAACAGCGGCGCAACGATCTCGCACTACGCGACGCTGAGCTCGCACGCGCGACCGCCGAGCTGACGGACCGCGACCAGCGCGAGCGCGACGCCCAGGCGCACCACGAACAGCTGCGCAACGACCTCGCACAGCGCGACGCAGAGCTGGCACGCGCCGCCGCCGAGCGGGCTGCCGAGCGGCTGGAACGCGACCAGCGCGACCGCGACGCCCAGGCGCACCACGAACAGCTGCGCAACGACCTCGCACAGCGTGACGCCGAGCTGACACGCGCGACCGCCGAGCTGACCGACCGCGACCAACGCGACCGCGACGCCGCCGCGCACCACGAACAGCTGCGCGGCGACCTCGCACAGCGTGACGCAGAGCTGGCACACGCCGCTGCCGAGCGGGCTGCCGAGCGGCTGGAACGCGACCAGCGCGACCGCGACGCCCAGGCGCACCACGAACAGCGGCGCAACGACCTCGCACAGCGTGACGCCGAGCTTGCACGCGCGACCGCCGATCTGACCGACCGCGACCAGCGCGAGCGCGACCTCCAGGCGCACAACCAGCAGCTGCGCAACGAGCTCGCACAGCGTGACACCGTGCTGACACGCGCCGCCGCCGAGCAGCTGGAACGCGACCAGCGCCAGCGCGACATCGAAGCCCACAACGAACAGCTGCGCAGCGACCTCGCACTGCGCGACGCGGACCTGGTACGCATCACCGCGGAGCTGGCACGCACCGCCGCGGAGCACCTGGAACGCGAGCAACGCGACCGCGACGCCGCCGCGCACCACGAACAGTTGCGCAACGACCTCGCACAGCGTGACGCAGAGCTGGCACGCGCCACCGCCGAGCGGCTGGAACGCGACCAGCGCGACCGCGACGCCCAGGCGCACCACGAACAGCTGCGCAACGACCTCGCACAGCGTGACGCCGAGCTGGCACGCGCCGCCGCCGAGCAGCTGGAACGCGACCAACGCGACCGCGACGCCCAGGCGCACCACGAACAGCTGCGCAACGACCTCGCACAGCGTGACGCCGAGCTGACACGCGCGACCGCCGAGCTGGCGAACCGCGAGGCGGCCCTCGTCCAAGCGACGGCCGAGCTGCTGGAACGCGACCAGCGCAAGCGCGATCTCGAGACCCACAACGAGCGGATGAGCAATGAGCTCGCTGCGCGCGATGCAGCGCTGGCCCACGCGACGATCATGCTGGCCGACCGTGATCTGCGCCAGTACGACGTCGAGGCAGACAACCAGCGGTTGAATGACGAGCTGGCCCAGCGCGATGCAGTGCTGGCCGACGCGACGGCCAAGCTGGCGGCTCGCGATCAACGCACGCGTGACGTCGAGGCGCGTGTCCAGCAGCTGAGCAGCGAGCTCGCGGAACGCGACGCACGGCTGGCCCACACGACGGCAGAGCTCGCGGAGCGCCATCAACGCCAGCGCGACGCCGAGTCGGACGTCGAACGCTTGAACAGCGAGCTGTCAAAGCGAGACGCGGCGCTCACCCAAACCACGACCGAGCTGGCCAGCACCACGACCGAGCTAGCGAACCGCGATCAACGCCAGCGCGATCTCGAGACGCGCAACGAGCACCTGAGCGGCGAGCTCGCAGAACGCGCTGCGTTGCTGGCCCGCGCGACGACCGACCTCGCGGATCGCGACCAGCGCCAGCGCGACGTCGAGGCACACGTCGAACGGCTGGGCCGTGAGCTTGCAGCACGCGATGCCGTGCTGGCGGACCGCGATCAACGCCAGCGCGACGCCGAGGAGAACATCGAACGTTTGACCGGAGAGCTCGTGCAGCGGAAGGTTGAATCGGCCCGTGTGACGGCCGAGCTGGCGGATCGTGACCAGCACCAGCGCGAGCTCGAGGCACACGTCGAACGACTGGGCGGTGAGCTTGCAGCACGCGACGCATTGCTGGCGGACCGCGATCAACGCCAGCGCGACGTGGAGGCGCATGTCAAACGGCTGAGCAGCGAGCTCGCCGGCCGCGATGCCGCGCTCGCCCAGGCGACAACCCGGCTGGCGGACCGCGACGAGCGCCAACGTGGCGTCGAGGAGCATAACGAGCGATTGACCGGCGAGCTCGTGCAGCGCGAGGCTGAATTGGCCCGCACGACCGCCGAGCTCGCGGGATGCGACCAGCACCAACGCGACGTCGGAGCACACGTCGAGCGGCTGAGCAGCGAGCTGGCGGACCGCGACGCAGTACTCGCCCGCACGGCCGCCGAGCTGGCGGATCGCGATGCCGTACTCGCCCGCACGGCCGCCGAGCTGGCGGATCGCGATGCCGTACTCGCCCGCACGGCCGCCGAGCTGGCGCACCGCGACGAATGCCAACGCGGCGTCGAGGCACACGTCCAACGGCTGAGCAGCGAGCTCGCCGAGCGCGACGCAGGACTCGCCCGCACGGCCGCCGAGCTGGCGGACAGCGACCACCACCAGCGCGAGGTCGCGGCACACAACGAGCGACTGCGCGGCGAGCTCGCAGACCGCGACGCAACCCTGGTCCGCTCGGCGGCCGAGCTCGCGGACCGCGACCAACGTGAGCGCGAGCTCGAGACCCACAACGAACGGCTGCGTCGCGACCTGACCGATACCGGGGCCGCGCTGGCCCGGGCGCGCGCAGCGCAGCGGGATCGCGACCAACGCGAGCGAGATCTCGCAGCGCACAGCGAACGGCTACGCCGGGAGCTGGCGCAGCGTGATGCAGAGCTGGCGCGCGCCGGTGCCGAGCTCTCGGATCGCGACCGGCGCTGGCCCGACACCCGCACGAGCAGCGCCACGACTGCCACGCTCGCGGAGCTACTCGAGCGCACCGCCACGGTGTCGACGGAAGAAGATCTTCGGTTGAGGTCGGCGCTTTCGGCGATCGAGCAGGCCTACGTCGCAGCGGCGATGGCGCGCACACAGGGCAACCAAACCGCCGCCGCACGGCTGCTCGGACTGTCGCGTTTCGGGCTCCAGAAGAAGCTGCGCCGGCTGGCAGGCGGCAAGCCCATGCACCTCGATGACAGCGATCACGACGACGGCGCGGTCGTTGCCACGTAGCACTGCCCCGCCCACGGAGCCATGTGGAGCCATGTGGAGCCATGTGGAGCCATGTGGAGCCATGTGGAGCCATGTGGAGCCACGCACCAGAGATCGCGGCAACGACGGCGGCCGCGATGTGCAGGGCTACCGAGAGGAATTCGGACGCCGACCCGAGTCCAACAAGGATCACTCCTTCTCGTCACCCGCGGCGCGCTGCCGAGGACCCTCGCCGACGAGTTGCGCAGCGCACCCACATCAAAGACGCAGAAACGCGAACGTCCGCGTCGAGCCGACAGTTCGCGAACTCGCAGCGCGAGCACCTGTTTGAGGCGGCGAGGGTCCATCGGCAAGCGACCCGCGGGCGTGCGCGTTCTCGCGACCGCTCATCGCGTAGCCAGCAAGCCAGGCTCGCGGTCACCACCTACGTCGCCGCCGAGAACCGGCGCTGAATCCGGCGCCGTGCGATCTCCACGAACCGCGCGATCAGCTGCGGATACGACATGCCCGCGATCAGCGCGGCCCGCGCCACCCCGGCATCCGGCGAGATGTCGGGGTTGGGATTGATGTCGATCACCCACGGGGTGTCGGCTGCATCGACCCGCAGATCGATCCGGCCGTAGTCGCGTAGCCCGAGCGCGCGCCAGGCATCCCGCGCCACCCGCTCGACGTTGCCGACGAATTCGCGGCTGGCCCCGCGCAGCGGCACGGGCTTGGTGCCGGCGTAGTCGACGTGGTGCTCGTCCCACTTCGCCGCATAGCTGACGATCCTCGGGCGGTCGCCGGGCATCGCGCCGAAATCGATCTCGTGGAGCGGCAGGACCTGGAGGTCGTCGGCGTTACCGATCAGGGTGACGTTGATCTCGCGGCCGTCGACGTAGCGCTCGGCGAGCACCGGCTGCTGATACTCGATCATCAGCGCGCGCGCCCGGTCGCGCAGCGCCGCTGCGCTGGTCACGCGGTTGGCCTCGGTGATGCCGACCGACGCATCCTCGTGGGCGAGCTTCACGAACCAGGGATAGTCGATCCGGTCGAGCGACGGATCGTCGATCGCGGCGAGATCGGCGAGGTACCGGTGCGGCGGGGTCGGCACGCCGCGCGCGTCGAGGATGTCCTTGGTGCGCTGCTTGTACAGGCACGAAGCCAGCCCGAGCAGATCGGACCCGGTGTAGGGGATGTCGAACAGATCGAGCAGCCCGACCAGCGTCGGCTCGTGCCGCGCGTCGCCGGCGAGCGACTCGCACAGGTTGAACACCAGATCGGGCTTCGCCGCGCGGACCTGATCGAGGACCGCCAGGACCTCGTGGCCGCCGAGCCCCATCAACTGGGCGTGATGACCGCTGTCGCCGAGCGCGCGCGCGACGGCCTTGGCGCTCGCCGCGACCGACACGACGTCGGCGGCGCCGGCGCCCGCGTCGTAATCGATGTTGTACAGGACGATGATCCGTGACGGCCGCTGCATCGTGCGCCGTACATCTTATACGGCTTATGCGGCGGGCAGCGCCGGCACAGCGGCCAAGGCCCGGACGACCCGGGGGCCGAGCTCGTGAGCGACCTGCTCGACCGCGATCGACGCCCCCCGCGCACCGGCGAGCGAGATCTGCGGGACGCCGAGGCCACACGCCCGGATCATGCGCCAGGCGTCCGGCGGCGTGTCGACGTTGAGCGCGAAGCCATGCACGCTCACGCCGCGCGCCACGTGGATGCCGCACGCCGCGAGCTTGTGCTCCCCCAGCCAGATCCCCGCCGGATCGCGGCGCCACGCGGCACCCGCAACGCCGAGCGCGGCGCAGGTCGCGGTGATCGCAGCGGCGACCGCTTCGAGAAACCCCACGACGCTGCGCAGCCGCACGATCGGATAGATCATGAGCTGCCCGGGGCCGTGGTAGGTGACCTCGCCGCCGCGCTCGATGCGCTCGATCGGCACGTCGCCCGCGTCGAGGATGTTCGCCTCGGTGGCCGCTCGACCGAGCGTGATCACCGCCGGGTGCTCGCACAGCATGACCACGCCGGGCGCGCCGGCCCAGACCCGCGCACGGGCGGCGTGCTGATCCGCCAGCACGCGCCGGTAATCGGCGCGCCCGAGCCACTGCCAGGTGGGTGTCGCGATCACGGGCGTGGCCGGCAGCAGGGCGACCTAGCCCGCCAGCAGCTCGTCGAGCAGCTGATCGTCGACGTAGCGCAGCGGCGCCGCCGAGCTGACGACGCCGACCCCGGCGGAGATCAGCGCCGCGACCAGCTGATCGCCGCACATCACGGCCACCGAGCGGCCGGCACGCTCGAGCTCCTTCTCGGCGTCCTCGGACAGCTCGCGCGCCGAGAACAAGATCCCGGCGACCAGGTTCTTGGCCTCGACGCCGACCCGCAGCTCACCGATGCCGCGGCGATCGATCGGCTGATCGCCCGACCGCGCGCTGATCAGCACGGTGCGGTCGATGCCAGGCGCCACCGCGGATGCGTACGCGATCCCGCCGACCCGCTTGACCCAGGCGATCTCGCGGTAGCCGGCAGCGACCAGGTAGGCGTGGATCAGCCGCTCGAACCCGACGCCGGTGGCCTTGGCGATCCGCGCCGCGAGCGCGCGGTGGGTCGCGCTGGCGAGCCGCGACAGCGCCGTGGCGACGCTGGCCTCGGCGTCGGCGGTCTGGCTCATCGCCACCGGGCCCGGCGCGAACAGATCGCGGCCGCGATAGACGATCCGCGGCCGGAGCCCCAGGGTCCGGTAGCTGCGCTCGTCGCCGAGCAGCTCGGCCTTGAGCTGCGGCCAGCCCTGCTCCGGGTCCATCTCGATGAGGTTGCGCTTGCGCATCATCGCCGCGAGCTGCTTGACCGGCAGCGGCTGGCCGTTGCGCAGCTGCGCGAACACCGTGGCAGCGGCATCGCCGAGCGGCGTGCCGACTCGCGCGAGCGCGTCGGGCTCCGGCGCGTGACCGTTGGTGATCGGCGCCGGCGTCGGAGCCGCCGCCATGGGGCGCTGGCCCTGCGACTGATACGGCTGTGAGCCGCCGCGGCCGGCGTCTCCGGAGCGCTGGTCGTTGCGCTCATTACGCTCCGGGCGCTCCGGGCGCGCGTCGGTTCGCTCCGGGCGTGCGTCCTGCGGGCGGACGTCACCCGGCGGGCGGGGCGCCTGGCCCTGCTGGTGATCGCGGCGCTCGTGGCGCTGCCGATCGCGCTCGTCGCGGCGCTGGCGCCGGCGATCGCGGCGCTCCTGCCACTGATGCTTGCGCTCGTCGCGCGCGTTGATCTCCGGCACCATCGGCCGGTCCTCGTCGGCGGTCTGCCGATCGGAGTACTCGGAGTGCACGATCGCCTGCTTGGCGAGATCGTCGCCGTACAGCTCCGACAGCTCCTTCTCCTCGGGGCTGAGCGGTTCCGCGGGTGCCGCCTCGACCGCCTCCGGGTCGACCGCCTCCGCCGCGCGCTCGGCTTCTTCCTCGTCGTCGTGCGGCGCCGCGTCGACCGTGGTCTCGCCCACCAGGTCGGCGGTGAGATCGGCGTCCTCGGCGTCGATGTCGTCGATCGGAAGCTCGGCCTGGACCGGCGCTTCGCGTGGCTTCCTCGCGGCCTTCGCCGGCGGCTTGGCCTTGCTCGGCTTGGCCGCAGGCTTCTTGGCGGCCGCCTTCGGAGCCGTCTTCTTCTGGGCCCGACGCTTTTTCGCGGCCTCGGCAGCGGCTTCACCGGCGGACAGTTTCTTTGCCATCGCGGCGTGTCTACCGTGCACCACGAAGGCGCGTCAAGGCGACCACACCGCGGCTTATCACAGACGAAAAATTGCCACCGAGCGCCGGGGCCCTTAGCGTCGGGATGACGACGGGAGGCCTGAGCGTTCTCGTCGCGACAGCCAGCCGCGCTGGCGCGAAGGAGTGACGCATGCAGTCCCGCAAGATCGGTGTATTGCTCGGAGGTCTGTCCACCGAGCGCGAGGTGTCCCTGCGTACCGGCGAGGCGGTGCTCGCCGCGCTTCGCGAGCGCGGCCACAACGCGGTTCCGATTTATGTCGACCGAGATGTCGACGTCGCACTGCGCCAGGAACAGGTCGAAGTCGCCTTCATCGCGCTGCACGGCCGGTGGGGCGAGGATGGCTGTATTCAGGGGCTGCTCGAGATGCTCGGCATTCCCTACACCGGCTCCGACGTGCTCGCGTCCGGGCTGGCGATGCATAAGGGCAGAGCCAAGGAGCTGTTTCGGCTCCATAACCTGGCTACTCCCGCGTACTACACGATGACCGGCGCGGCGGTCGTGGAGTCTGCCGATCCCGTGGACGAGCTGGCGGCGCTCCATGGCGACTTCGGGTTTCCCTGCGTGGTGAAGCCGATCCGGGAGGGCAGCTCGGTCGGAGTCACGATCTGCCGCGAGCGCTCGGAGCTCGGGCCCGCGGTCGAGCGCGCCCTGCGGTTCGACGACGAGATCCTGGTGGAGCGGTTCATCACCGGCAAGGAGATCTCGGTCGCGATCGCGGGTGACCGCGCGCTCGGCGCGGTCGAGATCGCGCCGCGTGACGGGTTCTACGACTACGCCCACAAGTACACTCCCGGCGCGACCGACTACTTCGTGCCGCCGCGGGTGTCGCCCGAGCGCTACCGCGGGATCCTGGCCCAGGCGCTGCGCGCCCACGTGGCGCTCGGGTGCCGCGGCGCGACCCGCGTCGACATGATGGTCAGCGAGGCGGGCAACGAATTCGTCCTCGAGGTCAACACGCTCCCCGGCCTGACCCCGACCAGCCTGTTCCCCCGGATCGCCGACGCCGCCGGGATCTCGTTCGGCGAGCTGTGCGAGATGATGCTCGCCGGGGCGAGCCTGTCGACCCGGCGCGGCCGCGGCGAGCGCAGGATCGTCCAGCGCGCCTTTGTCGGCCAGGATCGCCGGGACGCCGTGGCCGAGCATCATTGATGCGGCTGCGCCTGCACCTGGGCCGCGAGCATCAGGTCCTGCTCGCCACCGCGATCTGTGCGGCCGGCGCTCCGGTGACCGCGGCGGCCTGGGTGTCCGCGCGCACCGCCGCGCTCGCCGATCACCTCGGCGCTGCCGGCGGCGGGGTGGCTCGGGTCGGGGCGATCGACGCGGACCTGACCGGTACGGTCCGGCTGACCGACGTCGCGTTTGGCTCGCTGGTCGCCGCCGACGCGGTCGAGGCCTCGGTCGCGCTCGACTCGCTGCTGTCCGGAACGCTGCGCGCCGACGAGATCCGCGTCGCCGCCCCGCGGGTCGCGATCCACGTCGACAGCGACGGCGACTCCGATCTCGCGCGGCTGGCCCACCGGCTGGCGAGCCGTGGCCGCGGCCATGGCGGGCCGGGCGAGCCGACCGTGCCCGGCCGGCTGCGCCGGATCGTCGTCAGCTCGGGTACCCTGTCGGCGCAGATCGCCGGGGTCGGCGAGCTCGCCGCCGCCGGCGTGGAGCTGATCCCCGACGCCAGCGGGATCCGCGTGCTCACCGGGGCGGTCCGGCTCGATGGGCGCGCCGGACCCCTGCGCGTCGAGCTGGGCTTCGCGCGCAGCGCCGCCGAGCTCACCCTGCCCCACCTGCGGTTCGGCCGCGTGCTCGCCGTCGGCGGCGTTGGCACGGTGGCCAGCGAGACTCCCGGCGCGACTGCGCCGGCCCCCACCGGAGCCCGGCTCGATCGCCGCGTGCGGCTGCGCGACGTCGCGGTCGGCCGGATCGGGGTGGGCGGCACCCTCGAGCTGCGCGCCAGCGTCGACGACGGCGGGATCCCGCGGCCGCTGGCGATCGACGTCCGGCCGCGCGACGCAACGATCGCGATCCGCGGCGAGCGCATTCCCCTGCGCGGGCTCGCGGCGCTCGCGCCGCATGGTCTCGAGCTCGACACCGCACACGCGACCGGCTCGCTCGCGGTGCGGCGAGATGCCGAGCGCCTGACGCTGGACGTCGACGGTGCGTTCGACGGCGTCTCGCTCGATCACCACGTGGTCGCGACCGGCCCGGTGCCGCTGGCGGCGGCGATCCACGCCTCGCTCTCGATCTCGGCGGACGCGATCGCCGTGTCGCGCGCCGCGATCGAGCTCGGCGCGGCCCACTGGTCCGCGACCGGGTGGCTGCGCCGCGGTGCGCCCGCGTCGGGCCAGCTCGAGCTCTCGCTCGCGACCGCCGCGTGCGGCGACCTGCTCGCATCGCTACCGGCCGCGCTGCGCGGACCGCTCGACGGGATCGTGCTCGGCGGCTCGTTCGGCGGCCGGGTGCGACTCGCCGTGGATCTGGCCGCGCCCGAGGGTGACGGCGTCGAGCTGGTCACCGCGATCACCGATGACTGCCGCGCCGAGGCCGAGCCCCCGGTCGCGGACGTCACCCGGCTCACCGCGTCCGCCGACCAGGTGTTCGCCGATGGCAGCCACGCGCGCGTCGGCAAGACCGAGCCCGGCTGGGCCGCCCTGCGCCAGCTGCCGCCCCATGTCGCGGGTGCGTTCGTCAGCGCCGAGGACTCCCGGTTCTACGAGCACGCCGGGTTCGACCTCATCCAGATCGCGCGCAGCCTCGAGATCGATCTGCGCGAGCACCGGCTGGCGCGCGGCGGCTCGACGATCAGCCAGCAGCTGGTCAAGAACGCGTTCCTGTCGCAGCGCCGCAGCCTCGATCGCAAGCTTCAGGAAGCGATCCTGACCTGGCGGCTCGAGGCGCGACTCACCAAGCCGCAGATCCTCGAGCGCTACCTGAACATCATCGAGCTCGGCCCGCGGGTGTTCGGGCTGACCGCGGCCGCGAAGTACTGGTTCGACGCCGCGCCGCGCGAGCTGTCGGTGCGCCAGGCCGCGTTCCTGGCCGCGCTCACCTCCGAGCCCACCTCGATGAGCCGCCGTGTCCGCCGCGCCGGTGGCCTCGATACCGATTCCGCCCTGCGAGTCGACGTCGTGCTGCGCGCGATGCGCCGCGACGGCGCGCTCGATGCAGCCCAGCTCGAGCTCGCGAGGCAAGCCGCCCTGCGGTTCACTCCCGCGGCGCTCAAGCAGGAACGCTAGCGTCGCCCAAGAGATCACACCGCCGAGGCACCGGCGGCTGCCCAGGCTTGGGTCCGAGACTCGCTCGCAGGGGTGCCGCGCGTCGCGCCGGGGATCGCGTCGCGCCTCAGACGCCGAGGAACAGGCGATTGCCGAAATTGCGTTCCAGGTCGGCCGCGAAGATCTTCTGGGCGGCACCGTCGATGTCGTACGCAACGCGCTTGAACTCGAAGGTGCGCTCTTCGGTGTCGTAGATCGTGTAGCTGGCGCGGTTGTCGTAGTCGCGCGGCTGGCCGACCGACCCGACCGAGATGATGTAGCGGTGCTCAGGCCGGATCACGAACTTGGTCGCGACCACCTCGTAGACCTCTTCGCGGGTCAGCGCGAACGACTTGCACAGGTGCGAGTGCCCGATGAACGTCACCAGGCCGAGCTCCTCCCAGATGTCGAGGCAGCGGGTCGCTTGCTCGACCGAGAAGATGTACTCGAACTCCTCGAGGTTGACCGGCGACCCGTGACAGAACGTGACCTCGCCCTCGCGGACCTCGTACGGCAGGTTGCGCAGCCACACCATGTTCTCCGGTGTCAGCTGGCGGGCGTGGAGATCGAGCGCCTGGCGGGCGGCGTCATAGTAGTAGGAGTAGTCCATCCGGCCGGCGACCGCGGCATCGTGATTGCCGAGGATCGTGTACGCGGCGGTCTTCCGGATCAGGTCGCAGCACTCATTGGGCGACGCGCCGTAGCCGACCACGTCGCCGATGCAGACGTACTTGTCGATGCGCTCGGTCTTGTAGGCGTCGATCACCGCGCTCATCGCTTCGATGTTCGCGTGGACGTCTGAGAAGATGCCGATCCGCATTACTGCGCGCTCATGATACCTGAACTCGGTGGCGACAGGGCACCACCGATTGCCGCATCGCTAGAAACTCTCTGGGATCATCGCGCCGAAGGCGGCGCAGCATCACCCCCCTAGGGCGGACTCACGGTCGGCCGACGACGACCTGCGACGGCTGCGGCCTCCGCGGCGAAATGCTCCAGCGCGGCTGGCCAGCGCGGCTAGGGTCGCGGGAATGCGCGGTTCACCGCGCTGCGTCCGGTTCGGTGCGGCGCGCGCATCTCGCACGACCGGCGCACCACCGGGTTCCTCGGATCGGATAGCCCCGGCGGTCCTGGGTGATCGACGAGGCGCGCCTGGGGTAGCGGCGATCGCACCCGCGCTAGGTGAGGCTCGCGGCGATTCCAAGACCTGGCAGTCGATGCAAGATCGGCGTGCCCGCACAAGACGTCGGCTGCGCTCATGTGCATCAGATCGCCGCCTCGAGGGCTCGCCGGAATCGGCGCTCGAAGCCCCGCCACCTCCGAGGTATCGAACAACGCCGCAACGGCATGTTCGCCCCCGCGTCAGTTTACCGGACCGCTCGGGTCGTCCGCCAACCCGTCGGCGCTGTCGTCCTCGCTGTCGTCCTCGGGGTCGCCCATCATCTGCGCCGCGATCCCGACCAGCACTTCGTGGACGTGCTCGAGCGTGTCCAGCCGGCCGCACAACGAGTAGTACTCGTCGACCGAGACCTCGCCCATGCGAGACAGCGCCTGCTGCACGTGCGGCAACATTCGCGCGGGCGCGCCGATCTCGGAGTCGAGATCCTCGAGGTCGGCCTTGGCGATCGCCGCCGCGACGAACCCGGCGGGTGAGAAGTGAATGCCGGTCGGCAGCACCACGCGCCACTCGGATTCCTTGCTGCCGAGCTCCCAGCGCCCGCCGAGCTCGTGGCGTACGACCTCGCCGAAATACGCCGCGGCGGTCGCGACGACGAGCTGGAGGGCGGCGGGCTGGTCGTCGGGTACGGTGCGGAGGTAGTGATCGAGCACGGGCAGCGTGTTGCTGTCGTACTCGAGCGTGACGCCGAGCGCGCGCTGGACGTAAGCGACCGCCTGGTCGGCATACTCGCGTACACGCGGCGGAGCCGGGTCGATCATGCGCGCACCCTAGCGCGGTTCGCCAGGGGGAGCTACGGCCGGCTCTCGATGATCGCGAACTTGACGTTGCCGCGCATTGCGCGAATCTCGACGAGCGCCGTCTCGATCAACGGGGCGTTGTCCCCGACGCCAAGCGTGGCCTCGACCCAGCCATTCGGCTGGGTCCGGACCGGCGCCCCGAGATCGACCTTGGTCCCGCGGGCGCGGATCAGGACCCCGCCGTGCCGGCGGAGCTGCACATCGACGTCGCCCTTGAACGACGACACGACCAGGCGTCCACGCAGCGCGGCCTCGGCCTCGAGCACGATCTGGCCGTCGGTGGTCGTGAGCTCGACGTCGCGTGCGCGCACGCGGCGACCATCGATCCGACCGCGGTGGACCGACGCGACCAGCCGGTCCCCGCCGATCGTGTCGAGATCGACATCCGATGACAGCGTCTGCGCATCCACCGAGCCGAACACCTGGGCGAGCCGGGTCCGGCCCGACACGCTGTGCGTGAGCACCTCGCCCTGGACGTTGCGCACCCAGATCGGGCCCGACCCCGTGTCGAGGTCGCCACCGGCGTCCATGTTGACCACCTCGAGGGTCCCGCTACCGACCGCAGCCTCGACGCGTGCATCGCGCGGCGCGCGGATCACCAGATCGATCCGCACCGCGGCGCGCGCGACCGGCTGGCGCTCTCGCCCGCCATCGGCGGTGGTCTTGATCGTGACGGTGCCGTCGGGGTTGGGGACCAGCGAGATGTGCAGCCGATCGAGGGAGTCCTCGTCGGGTGCGAGCTTGTTGGTCTCGATCTGGATCGCAGTGCCGTCGTAGCCTTCGACCCGGACATCGCCGAGCGGGTTCTCGATCGAGAGCTTGGTGATCGCGTGGCCGGCGGGCTCGATCGAGAGCCGCGCGCGCTCGTGGACGGTGGCTCGCGCCGGCGATACGCCAGCGCTGTCGGTGGCCGGCGAGCTCCGCGAGCTCTGGGGGCTCCGCGACGGCTGGGCCGCGGCGGGCACGACCGCGCCCAGCAGCACGACCAGCGCGGCCGCCGCCGCTTTCACCGCGCGCCCCCGCCGGCGAGCATGACGTCGTCGCGAATGACGGCGAGCTGCAGGTAGCGAATCAACGCGCGCTGCGCGCGCTGCTGCGCGCGGCCCTGTATCGCGTGATCGATGCCGTTGCGGAGCACCGCGAGCTTGGCGTCGAACACGACCTTCTGCTCGTCGCCCCAGGCGGTCCGAGCGTCGCTGGCGAGTTTCATCAGCTCTTCGATCACCTGACGGTAGCTTCCGGTTGTCCGCGCCGGTTCGGCGAGCAAGTCTGCCGTGACGTCGTCGGCGGCCGGCGCCACCGCGGCGGGCTGCTCGGCCTCGGTGCGAATCGGATGCGGTGGCGCGGTCCTGATCGGCGCGACGGCGACCGGACCGGGTGCCAGCTCGTCGACGCGCTGGGTGCGCCAGTACAGCATCACCACCGCGGCCGCGGCGAGCGCGGCACCGGCGGCGTACTGCGGCATCGTGGGCGGCCACGGCGCCCACCGGGCCCAGCGCGCGACCTGGCGCCGCCAGCGAGGCTGCCGGGCGTCGGCGACCTCGGCGGCGGCCAGCTTGGACTGCACCCCGGCCCACATCGACACCGGCGGATCGACCGGCGGCGCCAGGCGCAGCGCGTCGCGCAGCGCCGCTTCATCGCGCGCGACCTGGCGGCACGCGGCACACTCGCGCAGGTGGCCACGCACGACGCTGCCGCGCTCACCATCGAGGTCACCGTCGAGATACGCGGTCAGCCGCGGCTGGATCGTCTCGCAGGTCGTCATCTTCGTCGGGCTCGTCAGGTTCTGGTTCGAAGCGCTCGGGTGTGGGCCTATTCGGAGCTGCCGGTCGTGTGGATGGCCTGCGCGGCGATGTTCGGGCCGAGCAACTCGCGCATCCGCGCGCGCGCCTTGTGGAGCTGTGATTTGCAGGTGCCGATCCGGCACTCGAGGATCGCGGCGCACTCTTCGTGCGACAGCCCCTCGACATCGTGCAGCACGAGGATCGCTCGATACCCAGGTGGCAGCAGGGCGAGCGCGGTCTCGATCCGGGACGCGAGCGCCGAATCGCGCTCGGTCACGGGCGGCGCCGGCAGCTCGGTGAGCCCGTCGTCGCCGACCTCCTGGCGGCGGCCGCGCCGCGCCAGGTGCGACAGGGCCGCATTCACCGTGAGCCGGTAGATCCAGGTCGATAGCGCCGAGTCACCGCGGAACGCCGCGAGGCCGCGGAACACCCGAACGAACACCTCCTGGGCGACCTCCTCGGCATCAGATTGCCCCACGATGCGGTGCGCCATGCCGAAAACTCGGCGCTTGTACTGATGATAGAGCATCTCCATCGCACGGGCTTCACCGCGTCGGCACGCGGCAATCAGGTGCGAGTCGTCGGCCAAGGTGGCGGAGACGCGAGAGCGAGGTTCTGCAAGTGTGGCGGGTGCTGGTTCGGCCAGATCGGTCACGGGTGCCCCAGGTGACGATCCACTGGGGGGTGGATCGTCAGTTGGACCCTCGGAGTCCGAAAGCCGTTGCCCGGTGCTTCGCGATGCCACGTCGATCACTACGACCAATACGAGTTGGCGAGCACGCTATCAGCAAACCGCGTGGCCCCGCACCAGGTTTCGACCCGCGGTGTAGGCCATAGCCCGGTGTATAAGGTTCCGGTGCAAGCGCCTCTCGTCGTTGGCCTGGGGCGCGTCGGGGTGGCAATTTCTGCGCTGGGGCCGAACCAACCCGAGCTGGGCGCACCCGCCGCGGAGCTCGCGGCGCTGTCCACCGCGCCTGCGACCGGGATCGCCGTGGCGCTGCGAGCGGCGCTGAGGCTCGGCTGCCGCGCCCGCGCCGCGGGTACCCACGGCGCGGATTTGCTCGGCCAGCTCGCGCGCACGGCGCTCCATGAGGCCGGGATCGACGTCGAGCTGCTGCGTGCGGTCGGCTCGAGCGCCTGCGAGCTGGTGACGGTCACCGGCGATGGCACGCTGCGGGCGCACTACCGCGGCGATCGCGGGGAGCCGGTCGCGATCAACACGTCCGCCGCGCTGGCCGGGTCGGCGGCGCTGCTGATCGACGGCACGGCTCCCGACGATCAGCTGCACGCGGCCCGGCTCGCGAAGCAGACCAAGCAGCCGGTGATCTTCGACGTCGGCGAGCTGCGCGAAGGCACGGTCGATCTGATCCGCGTCACCGACATCTTGATCGCGTCCGAGCGCGAGGCCAGCGAGCTCGCGCCCCGCGGAGAGCTGACCGACGCGCTCGACGAGCTCCTGAAGTTTGGCCCGCGCGCCGTCGTGATCACGCTCGGCGACAAGGGCGCGATCGGCCGCCACGGCGAGCAGACCGTGCGCTGCCCGGCGTTCCCGGGCGACGTGCTCGATGCCTACGGTGCCGGCTCGGTGTTCCACGGCGCGTTCGCCGCCGCGCTGCTCAGCGAGCTGCCGTTCGCGCGCTGCATGGAGCTGGCCGCGGCCGCCGCGTCGCTGTCGCTGCGCGAGCTCGGCCCGTGGTCGGCGATGCCGAGCCGCGAGGACGTGCTCGCGCTGGTCCGCACCCGACGCGCCTGAAGCGGTGTCGAAAACATCTGAGTATTCGTCGCAAGTCAGGGAAACGTTGAGGACCTTGACCTTGACCTGAAACGGTGACGTCTTGACCTGGCCGTAAACGTTGACACACACCGTCGACCTTGCACTTTGACCACCGGTCACACCCACGAAGGGGTGCGCGCGGCTCGATCAGGAATGGGGCACTTCCACCGTTGGGTCGAGGTGCAAGGACAACGATGTGTGTCGACGTTTACGTTCCGCTTCGCTGACGTCAACGTCAACGTTTTGGGTCAAGGTCCACGTCGAGGTCAAGGTCGACTCTGGTGCCGACGCCCTCACCGCCCGACTTGCGACGAATGCTCAGTCGAAAAAATGCCCTTGCGGCATCGTTCGATAGCTCGGAAGTCGCGAGTCTTCGAGCGACGATTCAGTACAGGTTGTCGCCGGTTGCGGCGACAGACCGATCGAAAGAAGATGGTCGCAATGCCCCGCGATCCTCCGGGGCTTCCGCGGTGCTGCGCCGGGCGGCACGGTGAATTTTTTGGCCTGGGCTCGTGTCATGATCGGGTATGAAGCACGCCCTCTTGACCCTGGCGCTCCTGCCGCTCGCGTGTGCCTCGAACGCAGCCGCGGCCCCGGATGCGCCGTCCAGGCCCGCCGCGCACGCGGATTCCTGCAGCGCGGCGGGCGCCGTCGTGTTCGAGATCGACCATCGCGTGAATCCGGGCGCCAAGCTGGCGACCTCGACGGTCAAGGTGTTCGCCAGCGGCGCCTGGACCCGCGACGAGATCGACGGTGATGGCAAGGCAGCTGCCCGGCGCACAGGCTGCATTGCCAAGCCGGAGCTCAAGCAGCTCGAGACCACACTGTCGGGCGCGACGTGGAAGGTCGAGACCGCTCGCATGCACTGCATGGCGTTCTCGGCCGAGTTCACCGAATACCAGGTCAACGGCAAGCTGGTGTTCACGCAGCGGTTGTGCAGCGGGCTGTCGCTCGACGCCAACAGCCGCGCCAAGCTCGACGCGGCGATCGCCACGGTCGACGGCGAGCTCGCCAAGGCGCCGTAGGGCGCAGTCGCGGCCGCGCCAGGTGGTCGGTGCTCGGCGCCTCCGGTGACCGCGCTCGCCTAGCGCTTGCGGCGATGGCCGATGTCACTGCCCTCGAGCCGGAAGTGGGCCTCGGCGGCGGCCATCTGCTCGGCCTCCTTCTTGGATTTGCCCACGGCGCGGCCCCATTCGTCGGTGCCGAGCGTGACGGCCACCACGAACCGCTTGTCGTGATCGGGGCCGAGCTCCTGGACGACGCTGTACGTCGGCGTGGCCTTGAGGCGTGCCTGGGCGGTCTCCTGGAACCTCGTCTTGAAGTCGTAAAATCCCTTGAACTCCACGGTCTCGATGCGCCGGGCCAGCAGGCGTTCGACCAGATCGACCGCCGCGGCGAAGCCACCGTCGAGGTAGACCGCGGCGAGGATCGCCTCGAAGGCGTCGGCGAGGATCGACGGCTTGGCGCGCCCCCCCGACTTGTCCTCGCCTTTGCCGAGCACCAGCCATGCGCCGAGGCCGAGCTGCGCGGCGACGTCGCTGAGGCCGGCCTCGCTGACGACCTGCGCGCGGGTCATGCTGAGCTGGCCCTCGCGAAGCTGCGGGTACAGCGTCATCAGCTTGTGACGGACGACGAGATCGAGGACCGCGTCGCCCAGGAACTCGAGGCGATCATTATCCTCGAGGTGTTCTGCGGGATGTTCGTTGCACCAGCTGGCGTGACGCAGCGCCTGCTCGAGCAGGTTGCGGTCGCGAAACGTGTACCCGAGCGTCGCTTCGAGGCTGGAATAGTCGGCCACGGCCCATGGTACCTTCGGAACCGTGGAAGCGCTGCGCGAGCGTTTCGGCAAGTACCACGTGCTCGAGAAGATCGCGCAGGGCGGGATGGCCGAGGTCTACAAGGTCAAGACCGTCGGGATCGCCGGGTTCGAGAAGGTCCAGGCCCTCAAGCGGATCCTGCCGCACCAGGCCCGCGAGGCGAAGTTCATCCGCAGCTTCATCGACGAGGCGCGGATCGCCGTCGAGCTGACCCACCGCAACATCGTCCAGGTGTTCGACTTCGGCAAGGCCGACGGCGAGCTGTTCCTGGCGATGGAGCTGATCGAGGGCAAGGATCTGCGGACCGCGATGGCGCAGGCGGTGTCGCGCGATGCGCTGCCGCCGGTGCCGATCGCGGCGCATATCATCTCGGAGATCGCGTCAGGGCTCGACTACGCCCACCGCAAGGCCGACGGCTACGGCACGCCGCTGGGCATCGTGCACTGCGACGTGTCGCCGTCGAACGTGATGCTGTCGGCCGAGGGCGACATCAAGATCCTCGATTTCGGCATCGCGCGCGCGACGTTCTCATCGGCGCTCGAGCGCCGCAGGCTGCGCGGCAAGCCCCGGTACATGGCACCCGAGCAGACCATCGGAGAGACGCCGTCGGCGGCCTCGGATGTCTTCGCGCTCGGCATCGTCGCGTGGGAGCTGCTGACCGGGCTACCGCTGTACGGCGGCAGCGAGCTGAAGGACATTCTCCAGGCGGTGCGCCGCACCGTGCCGCCGCGCATCGATGAGCTGAACGCGAGCGTGCCGAGGGAAGTCGTCGATGCCGTCGCCCGGGCGCTCGCGCGCGAGCCGGCGCAGCGCGGGACGGCGGGCGATCTCGCCGGCGCGTGCGCACGGACCGCGTTGCCGGCCGGCTCGCGCGCCCTCGCCCGCTGGCTCACCGACCTCGAGTCGCAACCGGATCGCGCGCTGGACCCGTGGCCGGCAGCGCTCACGTCGATCTACGTTCCGTCCGGTGGCGACCTCCGCCCTTCCTCGATCCGTCGGTCGGAGACCATGGTGCCGCTCGAGCCATCGCCATCGCCATCGCCACCGCCACAGCGAGCGTCGGCGGTCTCGGTCGACCGGCCCAAGACGCGGCCGCACCGAGACCGCGCGCGGGCGACCGGACGGATGCGAACCGAACGGCCCGAGCGCCCCGACAGTACCGAGCGCCCCGACAGTACCGAGCGCCCCGACAGTACCGAGCGCCCCGACAGAACCGAGCGCCCCGACAGTACCGAGCGCTCCGAGGGAACCGAGCGCCCCGACAGAGCCGAGCGCCCCGACAGAACCGAGCGCCCCGACAGAACCGAGCGCCCCGACAGAACCGAGCGCCCCGACAGAACCGAGCGCCCCGACAGAACCGAGCGCCCCGACAGAACCGAGCTCGGGCCGGAGCGAACCGACAGAACCGAGCTCGGGCCGGAGCGAACCGACAGAACCGAGAGAACCGAGAAGCTCGACCTCGCCGACCTCGCCGACCTCGCCGGTCTCAGGCCGGAGCGAACCGACAGAACCGAGAAGCTTGATCTCGCCGATCTGGGCGGTCTCACGGACCTCACGGCGCCGGTGGGGACTAGGTCACTCGCGCCCATCCACGAACGGGTCGACCTCGATCTGGCCGAGCTGACCGACATCGCGGCCGCCCCGCCGCGGGACACGCGCGCGGTGTCCGAGCTCGCGCACGCCGGCGCAGCGCTTTCGGCCCAGGCGCAAGGCCGCTTCGATCTGGATCTGGCCGAACCGACCGCGATCGTATCGCCGCCGATGCACGGGCACCGTGGGTCCGAGCTCGACGAGTCCGACATCGGCGCTGTCGCGCCGCTGAAGCTCGGGCAGCTCGAGCTCGAGCCCGCAGATCTCACCGCGATTACGATGATCCCGCCGGGCGGCGCCGGGCAGATCCCGCGCGACGGCGGTGCCCGTCTCGCCGAACGCGACGTGGGCCCCGAGCCGGCCAGGCCAACCCCGATCGCCGCGCACTCGCGGCACGCGCGGGGGCGCTTCCACCTCGGCGCCACCGACCTCGACGGGATCGCGCCTCCGCCACCGGTCCGTCGCCTCGAGACCGAACCCGCCGAGCGGGTCGCAGCACCGCCGGCGCCCCGCGTACGCGGGCGCTTCGACCTCGATCTGGGGGACCTCACCGCGATCGCGGCGATCCCGATGGCCCCCCGGCTCCAGGGTGCGCCCCTCGAGCGGACCGCGATCTCGGCCGCGACTCCGGCGCCGGGCGGCTTCGAGCGCGACGCCAGCACGACGCAGCTGCAGCGCTTCGAGCTGCTCGCGGCGGCGCAGTCGGTGTTCGCAAACCTGAGCGTCGAGCACCGCGCGCGCGTCGGTCGCGATGCCGGGGGCGTCGCCTCCCCGGAGCTTGCCCGTGGACCTGCCGGCCCTGAGCGCCGAAGCTTGGCCGACGACGATCACCCGATGGTCACGATCGACGAGGAGATCGCCCTGGCCGTCAGCCGCGACCACGCGAGTCAACTCCCGGACCGAGGCCACGGTCTACCGTCCCGTCGCGACAGCCTGGCCACGCCCGGTTCCGTATCGGTGCCGCGCCCCGTGGCACTCTCGGCCCGGTTGCCCGCGGAGGTACCAGCGCTGTTTCCGTCGCAGTGGCTGGAGCACTGGCCGCACGAGGCGACGGGGGCACGTCCGCCGGGCGTGACCGACGCCTGGCGGCCCAGCGACGCGGTGCCCAGCGCCGCCATGCCCAGCGCCGCGGAAACCGAGCCGATCGTCCGCCAGACCGAGATCTCCGGCGAGCCCACGGAGGCCGCCGCACCGGCGCCCGACACCGAGGCGCCCCCCAGCGGGTCGCGATTGCCGCCCGACCGGGCCGCTGAAGCGGTCGCGAGGCTTCGAGCGACGATTCCGGACCGGTTGTCGCCGGTCACGGCGACGGCCCGATCGCAAGACCACTCGAGCTACGAGCAATTCGAGATCGAGATCGGGCCCGACCCCGAGCCGATCGGCGACCCCGCGAGCCCCGTGCTCGGCGACGCACCGATCGACGACGATCTCGGCGTGATGACCGCCGGTACACTGGCGGACCGGCGGCGGGTCGTCGTCGTGGCGGCGCTGCTCAGCGGCCTGCCCCCCGACACGCTTCGGCCGATCACCAAGAGCCTCGGTGAGCTCGCGTACCGGCGCGGCGGTGTGGTCCTGGCGCTCGAACCTGGCGCGCTCGTGGTCGCGTTTGGCCTCGAGGTCGCAGGTGAGGACGACGTCGCGGTCGCGATGGGCTGGGCGCACGACGCCGCGGCGATGGCGCGCGACACCGCCGGCGACGGCGAGGCCGCACGGGTCCAGATCGGCGCCCGCGCCGGCGTCGCGACCGCGTCGGTGCCGGGATCGCCCGCCACCGCGCGGTCGGCGGCTGCACCCACGGTCCCGGTGGCGCGCGGCGCCGACACCGGCTCGCAGGTCCCCGAGGAGGCGATCGAAGAAGCGCGCGCCCTGGCGCGCGACGCGGCGCCGGATCGGCCGCTGTTCGTCGGCGGTGCCGGGCGCTTGACCAGCAGCCTGTACGCGCTCCGCGAGCTCCCGACCGGTCGCCGGCTCGGCCGCCGCGGCCGGGTCCTCGAGGTGCTGGGGCCGCGCGGATTCCAGGAGCGAGGTCGCGCCCGGCTCGAGCGCCGGGGCATGTTCGTCGGCCGCATGGCTCCGCTCGGCGAGCTCGAGGCGTGGCTCCAGCGCGCGATCGCAGCCGATCGCCGGCTCAGCGTGCTGATCACCGGAGCCGCGGGGATCGGCAAGAGCCGGCTGATCGCCGAGCTCGTGGCGCGCCGCGCTGCGGCCGGCGCCGCACTCCAGGTGACCACCACCGCGGCCAGTCCGGCGAGCCGGTTGGCGCCGTTCGCGATGGTGATCGATCTGTACCAGGCGGCGCTGCGGTTGCCGCCATCGCGCGGCCGCGACGCACGCGCACGGGTCGTCCATCGCCTGCACGAGATCCTGACCAACGCGGGCATGGCCGCCGAGCGCGCCCACGCGATCACGACCGATCTCGATCGCGCGATGGAGCTGCGCGACGGCGTCGCGGTCGGTGCGCGAGAGGCCGCGGATCTGCGGCCGCGACTATCGGCGGGGCTGGCGGTGTTTCGTTCGGTGATGGCGAGCCGCGAGCGCCCCGCACTGACCGTGATCGAGGACGTCCACCTGGTCGACAGCGCGAGCCTCGAGGTCCTTCGCCACTCGCTCGCGATGCCGGCGCAGGGGCCCGAGCTGATGGTGCTCACCGCGCGTCCCGAGGGCCCGACACCGCCGGCGGTCGACGCCGTGCTCGCGCTTGGCGATCTGGTCGGCGCCGACCTGCGGGCGCTGATCGTGACCCGGCTCGGCGACGCCGCGACGCCGAGCGCGATCGCCACGGTGCTCACGCGCGGCGGTGGCAACCCGCTGTTCATCGAGGAGCTCGCGCAGGCGGTGCGCGATGCCGGCGCGGCGGAGGACATCCCGGCATCGGCGCGCGACGTGGTCTCGGCCCGCATCGACCGGCTGCTGCCCAAGGCCAGGACCGCGCTGCGGTTCGCCGCGGTACTCGGGGGCACGGTCCGCGTGCACCTGCTCGAGGAGCTGCTCGGCGAGGACAGCCTCGACGACGAGCTCGACGAAGTGGTCGCCGCGGGATTCCTGGTCCGGCCCGACACCGCCGCCGGCGACCTGACGTTCGCGCGCGGCCTGGTCCGCGAGGTGGTCTACGAGTCGCTGTCGGCGCGCGCACAGCGCGATGCCCATGCCCGCGTCGGCCGCCTGCTCGCCTCGCGGTTCTTCGCCGGGCGCGAGGAGCCACCCGCGACGATCGCCGAGCACCTCGAGCGCGGCGGCGAACCGGCCGGCGCCGCCGCGTTCTGGCTGCGCGCCGGACGGCTCGCGCTGTCGGCGTGCGACGCCGGCGCGGCGATCGCGTGCTTCACGCGGACGCTGGGCCTCGAACGCGAGCTGGGTGCGGCGCCGCCGACCGCGACGTCGAAGGCGCGCCGCCACGAGGCGCTCGCCGGCCGCGAAGAAGCCCACCGCCTGCAGGGCGACCTGGCCGCGGACCCCGGCGATCTCGACGCGCTGGCGGAGCTGTGCACGGGCGATCCCGCGCGGTTGGCCGACGTCGCGCTCCGCCGCGCCCAGCGCATGCTGCGGCTCGGCGACTACCACGGCGCGAGCGGCGCCACCGCGATCGCCGAGATGCACGCGGTCGCCGCCGACGACGACCGGCTGCGCGGCGAGGCCCTGCGGCTGCGCGGCGAGGTCCTCGAGCGCGTCGGTCAGTTCGACGCCGCCCTCGAGGTGGTCGGTGCCGCGCGCGAGCTGTTCCATCGCCAGCACGCGGTCGCCGACGAGATGGCGGCGATGGTCGGCCGCGGCCGCATCCACCTGCTGCGCGCGCACTACGAGGCCGCGCGCGATGCCTACCGGCCCGTGCTCGCGCTGATCGATCAGACCGGCGACCCGTGGCTCGAGCGCATCGTCAAGAACCACGTCGCCGTGATCGAAATGTGCCTCGGCAACTTCGCCGTGGCGATGCAGTGCGCGCTGCGCTCGCTCGAGCTATGCCGGCGCTACGGCGACCGCGGCCGCGAAGGCGATGCCCAGAGCGTGGCGGGCATCGTGCTGCTCGAGGTCGGCCTCCACGACCAGGCCGCGGCGATGTTCGCCGGCGCCCTCGACCTGCTATCGCGCACCAACTCGCGGTGGTCGCGCGCCGATTGCCTGATCTACGCCGGGATCTGCGAGCAGCGCCGCGGCCGGGCTGGCGCGCTGCCGATGCTCGACGAGGCCCTTGCCGAGGCGCGCCGGCTCGGCGCGCGTTACCTCGAGGCCAACGCGCTCGTCGCGCGAGCCGGGGCGCACCTCCGGGCCGGCGCGCTCAGCGCGGCCGTCGCCGACGCGGCCGACGGCGCCGCGGTCGCCCGCGACGCCACCCTCGTCGGCTACGAGATCCAGGGCCTGGCGCGCCAGGCCCTCGCGCTCGTCCGGCTCGGCAACCGCACCGCCGAGGCCGCCGCCCTCGCCCAGCGCGCCCTGACCCTGCTCGATGCCCAGCGCTACCTCGAGGGCTCCGAGGAGGAGGTCCTCGTCGCATGCGCCACGGTGCTCGGGGCCGCCGGAGCGCACGACCAAGCGGCGTCCGTGCGCGATCGCGGGCGAGCCTCGGCCCGCCGCAAGCTGGCGGCCCTCGACGACCCCGCGTGGCGCGCCGCGTACGCTGCGATCCCCGAGATCGCCGCCCTCCTGGGCTGACGGGGACGTCAGCGAGCGACCCAGCCGCCGGCCAGGACGCGGTCGCCATCGCGGGAGCTCGCGGAACGAGACAAAAGAGACACCGTCCCCGTCAAGCATTGGTAATCACGCCGGTCGGTTACTCCGGATCGAGACAAAAGAGACACCGTCCCCGTCAGCGAGCGACCCAGCCGCCGGCCAGGACGCGGTCGCCGTCATAGATCACGGCCGCCTGGCCCGGGGCCGCGACGGTGGGCTCGGCGAGCCGGACGGTCGCGCGGTCGGCGTCGATCCGGATCTCCGCGGCGATCGGCGCGCCGCGGTGGCGAACCTGCAGGCTCGCGGTCAGCGTGGTCTGCGGGGGCGACAACCAGCGCAGATCGCGGATCACGAGCTCGACGCGCTCGGCGGCGACACGGGCGCCGACCCGGACCTCGGCGCGCAAAGGGTCGATCGCCGTGACGTAGAGCTTGTCCTTGGTCGTCAGGTTTCCCAGGCCGCGGTGCTGGCCGAGCGTGAAGCGGTGCGTACCATCGTGGCTGCCGAGCACGGCACCGGTGTCGTCGACGATCGCGCCCGGGCCTGGCATCGCGCGGCCGCGGCGCAGCGCCTGCGCCGACACGAAGCCGGCGTAATCGCCGTCCGGAACGAAGCAGATCTCCTGCGACTCTGGCTTCACCGCGTTCGGTAGGCCGAGTCGTGCGGCGTGAGCGCGGACGGCGTCCTTGGTCATGCCACCGAGGGGAAACTGCACCGCCGCGAGCTCGGCCGCGGGCATCGAGAACAGGAAGTACGACTGATCCTTGCTGGCGTCGCGGCCGCGCCGGAGCTCGTGCGCGCCGCCGCGGGCGAGGATCTGGGCGTAGTGACCGGTGACCAGGACATCGGCGCCGATCGCGCGCGCGCGCTCGAGCAGCGGCGTGAACTTGATGTGCTGGTTGCACTTCACGCACGGGTTTGGCGTCTCACCGGCGAGGTAGGCCTCGACGAAGTCGTCGACCACCGCGGCCCCGAACTCCGCCGCGAGATCGACGACGTAGTGCGGGATGCCGAGGTGAGCACACACCGCGCGAGCATCCTCCACGTCGCGCGGCCCGCAGCACCGGCCGCCCGAGGACGCCGCCGTGCCGCGCGCGTCGTACAGCCGCATCGTCATGCCGACGACCTGGTGGCCCTGTTCGACTAGCAGCGCCGCCGCGGTCGCGCTATCGACGCCACCGGACAGCGCGGCGACGACCAGCGGCCGGGCCACACCCGCGGAGCCGGGAGCCATGCTGGGAGGGACGGTGGACATGATGCGATTGCAGCCAGCGCGGCCTCTTGATCAACGCCGCAAGTGTCGTAGATAGCATGGCGGATGTCCTCGGCGCAGCCCAACCGATGCGAGGTCGAGGCGATCGCGCTCGACGACAACGGCGCCGGCGTGGGCCCCGCGATCGGGCGCGACGTCCACGTCGGCGACCTCCTGCCCGGCGAGCGCGCCGAGGTCGCCATCGACCACGTCAGCCCGCACAAGCCAGAGGCGTGGGGCCGAATCGTCAAGCGGCTCGGCCCGCCTTGCCGGGACCGGGTGGCGCCGGTGTGCCCCGGCTACGGACGGTGCGGCGGCTGCGTCTGGCAGCACCTGGCGTATCCCGCGCAGCTCGCGCACAAGCGCGCCCGCGTCACCACCGCGCTCGCCGAGGTCCCGGCGGTGGCAACCGGTGCCGTCGAGATCGCCCAGGTGCGGCCGTCCCCCGAGCTGATCGGATACCGCAACAAGGGCAAGTACGTGGCCGGCCACAGCGGCGACCATCTGGTGCTCGGCGCCTATGCCCCGCGCAGCCATCACGTGGTCGACACCCTCGGGTGCCGCGTCGTCGTGCCGATCATCGACGAGGTCGCGACCTGGGTCCGGGGCGCCGCCGAGCAGGCCGGTCTCGCGGCGTACGACGAGCGCACGCGCGCGGGCGAGCTGCGCTACGTGATCGTGCGCGAGGCCGCGGGCGACGTCATGGTGGTGCTCGTGGTCGCGCCGCGGACGCCGCGCAGCAAGCTCGACAGCGTCGCGGCGGCGCTGTCCCACCACCCCGCCGTCCACGGCCTGGTCGCGGTGGAGAACGATCGGCGCGACGGCGCGATCATCCCCTCGGGCACGAGCGCCACCGTGCTGCTCGGCCATGGCCACTTCACCGAGCAGCTCGCCGGGGTCGAGGTCGAGGTCGGTGCCGGCGAGTTCCTCCAGGTCAACCGCGCCCAGGCATCCGCGATGTACGCGCGGGTCACCCAGCTCGCCGAGGCGCGGCCCGGCGTGCAGGCGATCGATCTGTTTGCCGGGCTGGGCGGCATCGGGCTCCACCTCGCGCGCGCCGGGGCCCAGGTGATCGCGGTCGAGATCGATCGCGACGCGGTCGCTCAGCTGCGCCGCGCGGCCCAGCGCGCCGGGCTGCCGCTCACCGCGATCGCAGGCGATGCGGGCGACGTCCGTGGCCAGCTTGGCGTCAAGCCCGATGTCGTCGTGGTCAACCCGCCGCGCAAGGGGCTGTCGACCGGCGCACGCGCGTTCCTCGCCGAGCTCGCCGCACCGACCATCGTCTACGTCAGCTGCGGCCCGGAGGCGCTCGGCCGTGACCTGATCGCGCTCGCCGGGCACGGCTACACGCTCGACGTGCTCGAGCCGTTCGACCTGATGCCCGGCACCGCGCAGGTCGAGACGGTCGCACGGCTGCGCCGCCCGCAGCGCGCCGGCCACCCGAGCCTGCGCAAGTAGCCGGCTCGCTCCCCCGGTTCAGTCTGCCGGCCGCGGCACGGCCTCGCGACGGCTTCGCGCCCGCTACGGCTCGGCGTCGGGAATCGGCACCGTGACGGTCGAGCCCTCGACGGCATGAAACCGCCGCGTGAGCTGCTGGTGCGAGGTGCCGCGATCGACGTCGATCCGTAGCTCGCCGTCCTCATCGGTCAACACCAGCGGGATCCGGCACGGTCCGATCGCCGCATCCGGCAACGCGGCGCGATGGAACGTCGCCACCGTCTCGCCGCCGACCACCACGTCGACCTGAACCGCGCGAGCGACCGGCGCGGCGCTGCCGAACTGCAGCTCGACCGAGGTATGCGTGCGCTGCTCCTTCTGGCAGGTGTCCCGGGCGATCAGCGCGATTCCGAGGACCAGCGCGATCGGCGCGATCCGGCGACGGAAGGTATCGTAGCGCGACACGGCAGGGTCTTAGCACGGTCTCCGGAGCAGCGCCGATCCGTCTACCTTCCGGGACGCGGCGCCGGCTACGTGGTGCTGCTCAACTCGAACCGCTGGCCCACAGGCGGCGGCCGCCTCGAGGACTGGCGCAAGCGGGCACCGCTCGCACGACGCATCGTCGGCGACGAACTGACCGCGAGACGCTCACGCGCGGTTCCGGGGCTCGCTGCAACCCCTGTTCAGTCGGTGCCCGGGGCCGGGCTCGAACCGGCACGAGCCTTACGGCTCACAAGATTTTAAGTCTCGTGTGTCTACCAATTTCACCACCCGGGCGTGGCGCCAGCATACCACCTGCGGCGACACCGCAGCGGCCACGCACGCATCGGCCGCACAGTCAGCTTGCGGCGCGCGCGTCGGCGCGCTTCGCGTGACGTGTGACGGCGGCGACCACGGTCGGCCACAGCGGGGATGGCAGGTCGTGGCCCATGCCGGCGATCGGCAGCCAGGTCGCGTTGGGCATCAGCTCGGCGAGATCGCGGCCGGCGCGGATCGGGAACATCGGATCGCAGCTGCCGTGGATCACGAGGGTGGGCACGCGAACGCCGCGCAGCCGCGACCGGCGGTCCCCCGAGGCCATGACCGCGGCAAAGTGGCGCAGAAACCCCTGGGGCGACAGGCCGCGACGAAACGCGCGCTCGCCGTTGCGGCGCAGGCGCGCGACGTCGAGCGGCCAGGCGGTACCGCCGAGGACGCGAAACGTCTGCTCCATCTGCTGGCCGGCTTGCTCGGCCGTGGTTGGCAGCGGCCGGAACAGCGCGAGCAGCGCGCGGGGCTCGGGCAAGTAGCGGCGCGCCCCCGGGCTCGACATGATCGAGACCAGCGAACGAACACGCGCGGGATGCTCGATCGCGAGGTGCTGGCCGACCATGCCACCCAGGGAGGCGCCGACGATATGCGCCGACCCAAAGCCGAGCGAATCGATCAGGCCGGCGACGTCGCCGGCCATGTCGCTCAGGGTGTAGGGCGCCTCGACCCGCGCGCCGACCATCCGCTGCAGCAGCACGCGCTTGGGGTCGGGGACCGGGGCGTCGACCCGGCTCGATTCGCCGATGTCGCGATGATCGAACCGCACGACGCAGAACCCGGCGGTCACGAACTGCTCGCACAGCGCGTCGTCCCACATCACGCGCTGCGCGCCGATGCCCATGATCAGGACCAGCGGCCGACCGTGCTCGACATCGCCGAACACGTCGTACGCGAGCTCGACCGCGCCGACGTTGACTCGCGCCGTCCAGGTCTCGCTCACGAGGCCGACCATGCCTCATCGCAGGCGACGAGTCGAGCCGCCGCGCTCGTCGCGGGCATCGCAGGCAGGATCGGCGGACGGGTTCTTCGGGTGGGCGAGTGTGGCAAGCTCCAAGCATGGCGGACGCAGACGAGCTTCTCAAGAAGGCCGGCGGCTTGTTCAGCAAGCTCGGCACGACGCTCAAGCAGACCACCAAGCAGGTGACGGGGCTCGGCCGCGGCACCGTGCGGCTCGAGCTCGATCGCACGAAGGCGGCGCCAGGCGAAGCGCTGCGCGGCCGGGTCGTGCTCGCGCTGACCGAGGACGTCGATGCCAAGCGGCTGACGGTCTCGCTCCACGCGCACCAGCGAACGATCGAGCTCCAGCGCCGCGACGGCCAGCGGATCGCGGCAAGCCAGCGCAGCGAGATCTTCCGGTTCGACCACGAGCTCGGCGGCGCCACGCGCTACACGTCGGACACCCTGGCGTTCTCCCTCATCGTGCCGCCCGATGCGCTCGACAAGCGCGCCGCGCCCGGCAGCCATCCGGTCGCCGACGCGATCCGCTCGGTGGCCTCGGTGATGGGGCCCACGGTCGGCCCGATCGAGTGGAGCGTGAGCGCCCGGCTCGAGATCGGGTGGGGCCGCGACCTCACGCACGCCGTCGACGTCGTCGTGGCGCTGTAGACCGTCCCCCGTCGTGTCCGCGAGTCAACCGACGAGCCGTACCGCCATCGATTGGATCTCGCGAAGATCGAACCGGTGGGCACGCCGACATCCTCCATCGTGAGGCCAAGCTGCCGGTCCCTCGAGTCTCGTCAGCTCGACCCGGATCCGCCGAGCGGAAACGTGCTCCGGAACGTCATTCCGCCGTTTCGGACGACCTCGAGGCGACCGCGAAGCTGCTCGACCAGCATGGCGACGAGCTGCAGCCCGAGCGAGGACGACCGGCGCGGATCGTCCTCGCGCGCCATGCCGACCCCGTCATCCGAGACCGCCAGGACGATGTTCCCCGTCGCCGCGTGCTGCAGCTCGACGCGCACCGATCCGCGGCGCCCGTCAGGGAACGCGTGCTTGAGCGCGTTCGTGATCAGCTCGTTGAGGATCAACCCACACGGGATGGCCTTGTCCACCGGCAGCAAGATGCTCGCAACGTCCACGTCCAGCGTGATGTTCGCGGGCGAAACCCCGGTCGCATGCAGGATGCTGCGCGCGAGGCTCCTCGCGTACTCCGAGAACGGAACGTGCGCGTAATCTCGCGACTGGTAGAGCTTCTCGTGGATCAGCGCGATGGCCTCGACCCGGGACTTGCACTCCTGAAGCCCCGCTCGGTTGGGCCCGTCCGCGAGCTTACGGAGCTGCATGTTGATCAGGCTCGCGATCACCTGGAGGTTGTTCTTCACGCGATGGTGGATCTCCTGGAGCAGGACCTCGCGTTCCTTGAGCGTCGTGGTCAGCTGCGTCGTCCGGGCCTCGACGCGCGCTTCCAGCTCCGCGTTCAGCGCGCCGAGCTGGGCGAGCAGCGTCTCGCGATCGTGCTCGGCTCGCTTGCGCTCCGAGATGTCGACGACGGAGCTGAGCACGAAGTCTCCGGTCTCCGTGCGGAGCGGGTTGAGGCCGATCTCGATCGGGACCTCGCTGCCATCGCGGTGGAGTCCGTAGAGGTCACGCCCGGCGCCCATGGCACGAAACTGTGGCGCCGTGCGGAAGCCCGCTCTGAGCTCCGGATGCTGTCGACGAAACCGCTCGGGCACGAGGAGCTCCACCGGCTTGCCCACGAGCTCGGCCCTTGGATAGCCGAACAGTCGCTCGACCTCGGCGTTGACCAGCACGATCTTGCCGTGCTGGTCGACCATGATCATGCCGGTGGGCGCGGCCTCGAGCGCGAGACGCAGCTGGTCGATCGAGCGCTTGCGCTCGGTGATGTCGACGACCGAGCACAGGACGAAGTCGCCCTCCGCGGTCTGGAACGGGTTGAGGCCGATCTCGATCGGCACCTCGCTGCCATGCTTGTGGAGTCCGTACAGATCTCGGCCCGCGCCCATCCTGCGGGTCTGCGGGTCGTTCGAGAACGCCGACCGGTGCCCGGGATGGCGCCCCCGAAGTCGCTCGGGGACGAGGAGCTCGATGGGCTGGCCGAGCAACTCATCCCGCGTGTAGCCGAACAGCGCCTCGGCCTGGGTGTTCACGAGGACGATCTGGCCGTGCCGATCGACCATGATCATCCCGGTCGGCGCGGCCTCGATCGCGAGGCGAAACTGCTCGTCCGAGCGCGCGTGCTTGGTCATGTCACGGACGACCTTACCGAACCCGATCCGCTCGCCGCGGATGTTGCGACGGCGTGTGCCGCAGGACCGGGGGCTGACCAACGGACGCTGGTCATCGGTGAAGCTCGGGGCGAGGATCGCTGCCGTCGGTCATGGCGGGCTCACACGACGAAAGAGAACGTCGCCCCCTCGCCGACCGCGCCCTCCGCCCAGATCTGGCCGCCGTGGCGGACGATGATGCGCTGGACAATGGCCAGGCCGATCCCGGTCCCTTCGAACTCGCTGTCGGCGTGAAGCCGCTGGAAGGTGCCAAATAGCTTGTCCGCGTGCTGCATGGAGAAGCCGGCACCGTTGTCGCGGACGAAGTGGATGCGGACCGCGTCCTGGTCCATCGCGCCGACCTCGATCGTCGCGCGGGCCACCTTCGACGTGAACTTCCAGGCATTGCCGATCAGGTTCTCGAGCACGACCTGCAGCAGCCGCTCATCGCCTTCGACGACCATGCCGTCCTGGATCGCCACCTCGATCTCTCGACGCGGATGCGCGTTGCGGAGCCCTGCCGTCACGGTGCGCGCGAGCTGGGACAGATCGACCGGTCGGCGCTCCAGATCCATCCGCGCGACGCGAGCCAGCTGCAGCAGGTCGTCGATGAGCGTTGCCATGTGCTGCGCGGCCCGTCGGACGCGACAGAGATGCTCGACGCCCGCGGGCCCGAGGTTCCGCGCGTGCTCTTCGATCAGCAGCTGGCTGAAGCCGTCGATCCCGCGCAGCGGCGAGCGCAGGTTGTGCGCGACCGAGTAACTGAACGCCTCCAGCTCCTTGTTTGCGGCTTCGAGCTGCCTGGTGCGCTCCACCACTCGATGCTCCAGCTCCTCGTTCAGACGCTGGATCTCGCGATCCATCCGGCGTTGCTTGGTGACGTCGCGAAACACCATGACGCCACCGATCAGCTCGCCGTGGTCGTCCAGCATCGCCGCCGCGCTGTCGGCGATCGGGGTCGACGCGCCATCCTTCGCGACCAGCAGCGTACCGTCCTGCAGGTTCGTCGCGCCCTTCTGCGCGAGCGCCCGGCCCATCGGGCTCGCGACGGTCTCACCGGTCTGCGCGGTCATGATGGTCATGATGTCGCCGAGCGCGCGTCCCAGCGCCTCGTGGTGCTTCCACCCGGTGAGCGCTTCGGCCACGGGATTGAGCAGCGTGACCCGCTGATCTGCGTCGGTGACCACCACGCCGTCGCCGATCGAACGCAGCGTCGTTGCCAGCCATTGCTCGCGTACGCGCAGCCGCGCGTCGATCTCGTGCCTGTGGATCGCGATCTCGATCGCGCAGCGCAGTTCCGCCTCGCGGAATGGCTTCACCAGGTACGCCAGCGGGTAGGTGTGCTTCGCCCGCTGCAGCGTGTGGTCGTCGGAGTGTGCGGTCAGGAAGATGATCGGAACATCGATTTGGGCGTGGATGCGAACAGCGGCCTCGATGCCGTCCACGGCCCCGCCGAGCCGGATATCCATGAGGACGACGCTCGGGCGGGCGGCCGCACTCCTCTCGATCGCTTGTTCCCCGGTCGCGACGATGTCGACCACGACGTAGCCGAGCTCGACGAGCGAATCCGCCAGATCGTGGGCGACGACGCGCTCATCCTCGACAACCAGAATGCGCGCCGGTGCGGCGCCACCGTGGGATTCGCCAACGTCCGCACTCAATTGCACTTGATCACGCTACCTGCTTGGGGTCCGGAGGTCACGGCGTCTCGAGGCTGTGGCGTCGACTACAGCGCAACCAAAAATATCCACCCGTGCGCGCGTGAGTGAGTGAGTGAGTGAATGCTCGGGTAGCCGCGCGGCGGGGACCATCGCCGGCACGGGTGTCTAGCTGCGCGAATCTCTTGCGAGAGTTCTTCGCAACGAGGATCGGCGCTTCGGGTTGACCAGATCCGTTGCCGCGATCGAGGTCCCGCACGAACCGGTATCCGCGTTGTCCGAGCTCGTCGAGCACGATGTTACTCAGCAACGGAAAGCCAGCTCGCGACGCCCCCGCTGACCCAACGCGCGCGTTGGACGCACCGTCCGTGACATTCACCCCCGTCCGGACGCTGCGCGCGGGCCGATCAGTGGCCGCTGCCGGCGCCATCGCTACGCGACGGATCGGCCTTGAGGCACGGCGGATCGCCGCAGTCGTCGCTCGGCGTCGCCGTGGGCTTGACGGCCGGCGCCGCGGGCTCGGGCTTGGCGGGCTCGGGCTTGGCGGGCGTCACCGGATCGGGCGTGGCCGGCGTGGCGGGTGCCGACGGCTCCGGCTTGGTCGGGGCGATCTTGCGAACGATGGGCGCAGCGCCCGGGACCGCCCTGCCCCGCTCCAGCGTCTCGGTGTATTCGATCTGCTTGGCCTCGTTGGTGCCCATGCGGACGCGGCCGACCCGGCGGGTTCGTCGGTGGCGCCGGCCCACAACTCGGGCTGGGTCGCTGCCCCCGTGCGGGGCGCCGGCCGCTTGCGGCTCATGGCCCCGCTCGCTTCCAGCCCGTACGTAGGAGCCAGGTCTGGGCCGGCGGCAACGCCAGGTCGGGCGCGCCCGCAGACGAGTACGGATCGACGTAGCCGGGCGCATAGGTCTCGCCGCGCTGGGCGGCGTGCTTGCGCGCATTCTCGAGGACGTAGTGGATGGCGTGGCGGACCTCGGTGGGCGTGCGCAGCACGCGCGCGTGATAGCGATCGTCGAACACGCGGCCCGACCGCCCCATCATCCGATTGAGCCCCTTGGCGACGCGGATCGAGAAGCCCTGGATCGCGCGGGCGAGCGCGCGGCGGTTGGGCGCCTCGACCAGCAGATGGATGTGGTTGCCTTGGACCGAGAACTGGACGACGCGGACGTCGAAGCGATCGCCACCGATCCTGAGCGCCACCTCGATGACGCGGAACGAGCGCCGGCTGCGCAGGTTGTAGACGTGCGGCGCCATGCGCAAGGTGACGTGGAGCGGCATCGGGCGGGTCCACTCGTCGCGTGAACGATGAGCCACGCCGGCGCGCGCACCACGGGGCTTGCGGCCCGCGCCGGCGCGCCTGCCACCCCAGGTCCGGAACTCGAGCGCGAGCTGACGGGGGCGACGCCGGGGCGCGGGCTTGGGTGACGCCGACATCTTGATTGAGCATATATTATATCGAGCCGTCGCAGTTCTGGTCGATGCCGTCCCCCGCGGGATCCGCGGGCGCGAACACGCTGCCCAGCGTGGCCACATAGACGTGCCCGCTTCCGGCGAAGCTGGTCGTGGTCTGTGCGTCGAACGCGCCTACGTTCGTGATCGTCTGGACCTTTCGATAGCCCTGGTTGAACAGAAGCACGTCGATGGCACCGCCCTCGAGCTGCACGTACAGGTTCGGATAGCTCATGAACAGCCTCGTCACAGGTCGCGGATAGGTCAGCAGCGGGACCGAGCTGGTGAACGCGTAGAGCGCAGCGCCAGCGCCCTGCTGCACCGCAACGACCGAGGCCAAGTTGGTGTAGCTGGCGATCGCCGTGATCGTGCCTGTCGACGGTCCAAATTGTTTTGTCGCCAGCGCATCTGCCGTCCCGATTCGCTGCGCGCTCCACGCGGCGTCCGCGGTCCGGAACACCACCTCGGCGCCGTACGGCGCTGCGGATAGCAGGGGCGGTTCGGCGAGCGATTCCCTCGCATCGACAAGCAGCTGGGTCGCCCACGCCACGCCGCCGTTGGTCGACGACGCGAACCATACCTTGGTACCTGCTTGGAACACGGCGTACTCGGCCCCCAGGTACGGCGACACGTAGGCGAGCCGGCCTACCGTCGCGTCGGCGTTGATCACGCCGTGGTCGACCCAACTCCCGCCCTGGGCTTGCTTGATGACGACCTGCTGGCCACGGCCGAACGCGATGTCGCCGGCCAAGCCCGACGCGATCGACAAAGGGTTGGCGCCCGATGCGATCGGCGTGACGGTCGGTTCTGGGGCACCGGCGCGGAGCTAGATCGTCGCGTCGAGGTCGTTGCAGTCGTCGCCTCCGAACGCCAGCCCCTTGTGCCCGTCGCAGTCCTGATCTTGAAGATCGTCGCTGGTGACGAGGAACGTGCCCACGGTCTCGCCGCCGGCCGCATCCACGACCCGGACTTCCAGCGACACCGGCCCGCACCACGGCCAGGCGAACTGGTACGGCGCGAAGGTCAGGATCAGCGGTGGCTGACCGACCACGCCGCCGGATACCTCGACGTGGTCGATCTTGCCGTTGTCCGTCGCCGCGATGGCGAAGCTCTCGCCACGGGTCGCACGGCTGGTAACCACGCCGACGATCGGCGGTGTGTTGTCGATCTGGATCGTGACGGCGTCCTCGATCGGCGTGTTGTCGTCGAGGTAGGCGCGCGCCGTCAGGCGATGCCGGCCGTCCTCGAAGCCGCGCGTATCCCAGCTCAGCGCGAACGGCGCCAGCTCATCGGCGGCAACACGCAGGCCGTCCAGGAACAGCTCCGCGCGCAGCACCGGGCGGCTCGCGGTCAGCTCGATCTTCACGACCTGCGTGCCGCCGACGTAGTCGTCATCGACGAGGTCGACCAGGCGCACCTGCTTCTGGTTCTCGGTCACGCATCCTGCGACCCCGGTCGCTGTCACCAGGCAAGCGACCCACATATGCCCCATCGACCCGGCGCGCCGGATCCCGCGATCACACTGAGCTACAGACATCACCCTCTCCAGTTCTGGCCCGTTCTAAGGCTTGTCTCATCCCACGCGTCGTCCACCCGGACGGCACGGCGACTTCGGCAGCGAGTCTCGCCGCCGCGGGTCACGCTTTCTAGCGAATGTCCGACCAACCCCGAGCGATCGTTGATGACGCACCGGCGCCGCGAAACAACGCGAATCCTGCGCATCGCGATCGCGGTGCACCCTCCGCGGACGGCAGGGGCTCGGCAGAGCTCGGCACGTCGCCGGCCTTCGGCCTTGCGGTATGGCGGATCAGCGTCGTCGTTGCGCACCATCGGCTGGGTAGACGGAACGACCGAGGTCGCGTCGCAAGGGATGTCGAACAAACAGCTCGACAACGATCGCGGGCTCGCCGGATCAGCCGCAGCGGCCGGCGGTCAGCCGCCGCTGCCGGCGCCATCGCGGCGCGACGGATCGGCCTTGAGGCACGGCGGATCGCCGCAGTCGTCGCTCGGCGGCGTCGCGGGCTTGACGGCCGGCGCCGCGGGCTCCGGTTTTGCGGGTTCCGGCTTGGCGGGCTCGGAGCTGGCGGGCACCACCACCTCGGGCGTTGCCGGCTTCGCCGGTGCCGACGGCTCCGGCTTGACCGGGGCGATCTTGCGGACGATGGGTGCAGCGCCCGGGACCGCCCTGCCCCGCTCCAGCGTCTCGGTGTATTCGATCTTGGTGCGATCGGGGACCAGCTCGACGACGGCGTCAAGGAAGTCCTTGCGATGCAGCGCGAATCGCCGCGCGGCGTGCGACGCCGGCACCGTGAACGTGAACGGCGTGTGGCCGATCACCGCGTTGTTCGACAGGTCGCGCACGTCGGCGCCGCGCGGGACCGAGTCGAGCCGGATCTGCGCCCGCTCGAACGCCAGCACGGTCTCGGCCGGCGGCACGACCGGAACCACCGGCGGCGTTGCGGGCACGGCCGGCGGCGCAGGCGTGGGGGGCGTGAGTGACGCGTTCGATCCGATCGCAGATGCAACGGCATCGTCTCGGTGACCGCTGCGGCTCGCCAGATAGCCGGCGACCGCCGCGGCGCCGATCACGAGGACGATCCCGCCGATCACCAGCGGTAGCTTCGACGTGGACGGCGCCGCGCCGGCGTCGATCTCCGGAATCGACAGGTTGCCGGTCCACTCGGTCTTGATGCGCCCCATCTGCGCGGTCGGCGTCAGCACCGGCACACTCGCCTGCGCGACGACCGGCCCGGTCGGCCCCGTCGGCCCCGTCGGCCCCGTCGGCCCCGTCGGCCCCGTCGGCCCCGTCGGGATGTCACCCGACGCGCGGCGGACCGCAAGCGCCAGCTCGTCGATCGTCGAGAACCGCTGGTTGCGATCCTTGGCCAGCGCCTTGTCGATCACCGACGCGAGCTCGCGCGGCGCGCCGATCGAATCGAACACCTCGGGAGACACCACCGGTGGCGGCTCGGTCAGGTGCATGGTCAGCACGCCCATGAAGTTCGGGGCCTCGAACGGCACGCGGCCGGTGACCAGCTGGAACAAGATGCAGCCCATCGCGTAGACGTCGACGCGGTGATCGGCGGGCTCGCCGCGCGCCTGCTCCGGCGACATGTACTCCGGGGTGCCGAACAGCATGCCGGTGCGGGTCAACTTGCGCTCGTTGTCACCCGCCTCGGTCAGCTTCGCGATCCCGAAGTCGAGCAGCTTGACGAAGTCGGGCTCGCCGAGGAAGTCGACCAGGTAGATGTTCTCGGGCTTGAGATCGCGGTGGACGATGCCGAGCGCGTGGGCCGCGCCGAGCGCCGCGCAGATCTGCAGGAAGATCCGCTTGCTGCGCTCCCACGGCAGCTGCTGCGAGGCGAGCCGCGCCCGCGCGATCTCCTCGTGCAGGTCGTGGCCCTTGAGCAGCTCCATCGCGAAGAACACCAGGCCCTCCGCGGTGACCCCGAAATCGCTGATGTCGATCACGTTCTCGTGGCGGATCCGCGACGCCGACTTGGCCTCCTGCATGAAGCGCTCGACGAGGTCCTGCTTGCGCGCGAACTCGCCGTGCAGCACCTTCACCGCGACCTGCTTCTCGAGCAGGTTGTGGGTCGCGAGGTAGACCGCGCCCATGCCGCCCTCGCCGAGCTTCTTCTGGATCAGGTAGCGACCCATCAAGGTCTGTCCGAGCAGCGGATCGGCCTGCACCGGCAAGTACGAGGTCGGCGGATCGGTGTCCGGAACCGGGGTGCGCGGCGCGGGCGTGACCGGCACCGGCGCCGTAGGAGCGACAGCGCTGGCGCCCCCGGTGACCGGACGAAGCGGCCCCGTGGGACCGATTCTGGTCCGCTTGTCTTCTGACACTACCAACAGCATAACGCAGCTTCGCTGGCGACGCTGGATCAAGGATCGCTGTCGATCCACTCGGAGGCGCGGATCATCGCCGAGCAGACATGCTGCACGTAGTCGATCCGGATATTTCGGTCGATCGGTGAGCCTGGCATTGCGCCGTCGCCATCTCCGAGGACGTTGTAGTCGCTGTCGGCCCGGATCTGCTGGCCGAGCGCGTACTGGAGAGCGGCGCGGATCTGCCCGGCGACCCGCGGATCCGGCGAGCCATGGTGTTTACCGAGCAGATAGGCCGAGATCATTGCCTCGGTGCGCGACCCCGCTGGCGTGTTGTAAGGCGCGACGAACGGTGTGAGGTTGTAGGCACCTGCGTAGTCGTCCTCGTCGGGGTACTCGCCGACCTCGGCCTGCTGGGCACGCAGGAACCCGCCGTAGCCGTGGCAGAACTCCATGTACTTGTCGCGCCGGGCAGCCGGCCAGACCGCCTCCGCGGCGATGCACGTCCAGTGCTCCTCACCATAAAAGAACCCCGCCATGAAGAAGTCGTACCAGTCGACCAGCCAGTCGAGCGCGCGCTCGGCGGCGGCGGCGTAGCGCGGCTCGCCGGTCACCGCGTGGATCCGCGCCAGCGCGAGCGCGGCCTCGCCGGAGTAGTACAAGAGCTCGACGGTGTCGTCGGGGGTGTGGGTCTTGACGTCGTAGCGATGGCGAAACGAGCCATCGCGGCGCTGCATGTAGAGCAGCCACGCCGCGAGCTTGGTCGCGAGCGGCAGGTAGCGCGGATCGCTGGTGGCGCGCTGGTACTCGACGAGCGCCACCACCGCGAGCGCGGTCGAGCCGAGCTCCGCCACGGTCTCGCCGCGATCGAGCACGCAGTCGAACGGCGTGCCGTCGGGCAGCTGGCCCTCGCACCGGCCCTGCGCCAGGAGCTCCGCCAGATGCGCGAACGCGCGCTCGATCGGCTCGCGCAGCCACGCCTCCTTGGTGATGCGGTACAGCTCGGCGAGGAAGTACGTCGTGCCGGCGTGGCGCGGCATGCTGTAGCTGCTACCGGCTCGGGCGGCGTCGGTCCGGGCGCCGGTCGACAGGTCGTGCTCGTAGATGTAGCGCCCGCTCGGCAGCAGATGGGCGACGAGGTAACGGCCCCCGCGCAGCGCCGCCGCGCGCAGCACGGCTCCCGACAGCACGGGGGCCGGCGGCAACCCGCGATACAGCGCCAGCGGCGCGGCCGCGTGGTCCGGGGCCTCGACGAACGCATCGGTCCGGAACCGGTACATCGCGCGGGGCGCGATCGTCCCCGGTAGCCCGGGGCGCGCCGCGAGCTTTTGGCCGAGCTTCGTCAGATCGAGGCCCATCGCGAGGTCGGGCAGCGCGTCCCCCGGGCGCTTGGCGCTGACCAGCTTCGCCCCCACCAGCTCGTGGGGCAACACCAGCACCGGCTTGCCGTCGAGCTCCGCGCCGACGCCATCGACGCCGGGGTTGATCGCCAGCATGTCGCCGATCCCGGGGATCGCGAGACGATCGAACAGCCAGCTGTCGCCGCCGAGCGGGCCGGTCCCCGCCACGAGGTCGACCTGGAGTCGTGCGCGCGCGCGATCGTCGGGGCGCATCGCGCGCACGCCCGGGTGCTCGCGCAACAGGCCGGCGGCGGCGGCGGTGGCCGCGGCGACGTCGGCGCCGGTGGCGTCGACCCGGGCGCGGGCCTCGCCGCCAGACCACAGCGTGACGATCAGCGGACCTGCCAGCGGGTGGTGCACGGCCGGCGCCGGGGGCGGCGCACCGGGGCGATCCACCAGCGCCGCGCGCAGCGTCGCCATCACCGCCGCGCGCTCGGCCGCGTCGAGCCGGTCCGGCGGCGCGATCCGGAACGCCGAGTACACGATCGCCGTGGTGGTGAGGAACACCAGGCTCGGCAGCGTCCAGACACAGATCAGCGCGATCGTGCGCCGGCGGAGACGCGCAGGTCGGTTCATGCCACCGGCACGCCGTAGGCTCGTCGCCCCGCCCGGGTCAGCAGGTACTTGATCTGCACGATCGGCAGGATCGCCACGACCTCGATCACCAGGGCGATCATCACGAGCGCAAACGTCGCGGCCGCCTTGCCGAACGCGCCATACACGCCGGCGAGGAACGCCGCGGAGATCACGATCCGCACGATCAGCAGGACCGTCGAGAACACGACCAGCGAGCCGCCGACCACCGCGATCCGCCAGCCGCGCGGCGTGCCGAGCAGCGTCCCGACCGCCATGACCAGCGTCGCCAGCGGGAACGTCCACAGATGGAGCTGCGCCGACGGCAGCCGGTTCGGGATCACCGTCCAGATCGCGATGGCGTAGCCGCCGGCGAACACGGCGTCGAGCCCACCGTAGATCCACCGGCGGATGTCGCGGCTGTCGCCGCGCCGGTCGGGCGGCGACGATGTAGGTGTCGCTGCAGCGGCCGGCTTCCGGCGTTGCTTCGAGCGCGGCCCGCGGGATGCCATGTGGCGCGAGCATAAGCCGGGCGCCGCTGCTATCGTAGGCGGATGCAGCCGATCGTCGCCGAGTCAGTGCCGCATCGTGGCCGTGGTTTCGTGCTCCTCGCCGCGATGATCGTCGCGGCGTCGCTGTTCTTGCTCATCGGCAGGCCCTGCGCGACACGCCATCGATCGCATGATGGGTATCGCCAGACCGCCAAGATCAAGTTGATGAAGCAGCAGGTCAAGCAACTGAAGCGCGTCGGCAAGTGCGCGCACCCGCGCCACCTGTTCGACGAGCGCTACTAGCGCGCGTCGGTGGTCGACGGCGCGCCGGTAACCACCAGTCGCTGCGGCTACCGGCTGACGATGGCGTAGTCTTCGCTGAGCGCGAAGCTGATCAGGCCCTGGGCAACCGGATCGCCCAGGAAGTCGGGGAGCGTGCCGCCGACCTGGGCCGACACGATCTGGAGGCCGACGAGCAGCGACCCGGAGGCGGCCAGGCCGGCGCGCAACGCGGCGACCTTGAGATCGCGCGACAGCTCGCCGTGACGAAACCGCTGGCCATCGATCGCCAGCGCGAACGGCTTGAGCTCGTTCATGAGGCCGGTCGGGATCAGCCGGCGCAGCTTCTGGGTCTGCGCCGCGACCGCCTCGGCGTCGATGTCAACGATCGGAAAGTCGGGCTGGAACAGCCGCAGGAGCGCCACGACGAGGACGCCGACCTCGTCGACCGGTAGCCGCGCCGGAATCGCGAGCGACGCCTGCGCGAGCTTGAGCGCACCACCCGCGGCGAACTTGATCATGTCACCGCCGGTGCTGGCGATCGAGGCGCCGATCACGAGCGACACCGGGCTGGTCGGCTCGGCGATCATGACCCACGGCTGGCGGTTCGAGATGTAGACGTCGATGTCGCCGAACCCCAGCCCCGTGGCGACGGTCTGGGCGACCGCAGCGACCGGGTTATCGCGCGCGCGCAGCCGATCGCCGCGCGTCACGCCGTACGGCCGCAGATCGACCCCGACATGCTTGGCGATCCGATCGCCGAGCAGCTGGAAGATGTGGCGCAGCTCGACCGGCGCGCCGCGCGCGAACAGCGCCTCGTCCGCTTCGGGGCGGGTCAGGAGCGCCAGGTCGGGCTGCCGCTGCACCTGGAGCAGCCGCTGCTCGGGCTCGCCACTGGCGCCGAGCAACTCGGCCAGCTCGGAGGCCGCGCGCGCGATCGGGAGCGAGCCGGGGACGTTGGCGGTGGCGCGCGCCGACATCGCGCGAGAGATCACGCGGTACGCCACGCCGTCCTTCGGATCGGCGGCGACCCGCGCGCGCATCGCCCCGGCGACTCGGTTCAGGTGCACGCGCACCGACGTGAAGTCGTTGGCGTCCTTGTAGAACTGGACCAGCTCGGTCAGCGCGTCGTCGTTGGTCGGCGCGCCGTCGAGCGCGAGGTTCAGCGCGCGCTCCGCCCGCTTGGCGTCGCCGAACCCGTTCTTGAAGATCTTGGCCACGCGATGAAGGTGCGCCGCACGGCGATCGGGATCGCTCTCGTTCTTGACCAGGCGCTCGCAGGCGCCGAGCGCGAGCTTCCACTCGCCGACCTGGGTCGCGAGATCGGACAGCCGGACCAGCGTGTTCTCGTCGTCGGGCTGGTAGGTCAGCGCGCGCTGGAACGCCTTGAGCGCCATCGGCACGTCGACCAGGCGATCGGCGTAGATGAGGCCGAGCCGGAAGCACAGCGTCTTCAGCACGTCGGGCGCGCGCTCGAGCCGCGCCCGCGCCATCAGCGCGTCCGCCGCCTCTTGCCAGTTGCCCTGCTCCCACGCGATGTCGGCGATCGCGGCATGCGCCCGCAGATCGTTGGCATCGGCGTCGAGGATCGCGCGGTAGTGGCCCTTGGCGGTGTCGCGATCGGACAGGAAGTTGCGGTGCAGCTCGGCGAGCGCGCGGTGCAGCTCGATCTTGGCCGGCGGATCGGTCTCGACGTCGAGCCGCAGCGCGAGCAGCGTCGCGAGATCGTCGTGGTTGGCGTCCTCCTCGAGCAGGATGCGCAGGCGCAGGAACGCGTCGCGATGCCCGGGCTCGGCGTCGAGCGCGCGACGGAACGACGCCATCGCCTGGTCACCGACCAGGGCCTTGTCCATCAGCGCCACGCCGGCAAAGTGGTGGAGCACCGCACGCTGCTGGGGATCGGCGCCGGCCGCCTGGCGGGTCGCGGCCTCGGCGACGTCGATCCAGAGCTGGCCCTTGAGCGCCGCCTGGCGCCAGCCCTCGAGCGCGGGGACGTGACCGGGGAACGCGGCTTCGGCCTTGCCGAACCGCTGCACCGCCGCGTCGATCTGGCCGATGTCGGCGAGGGTCTCGCCGGCGCGGGTCCAGAACGCGGCCTGGGTCCTGACATCGCCCTCGAAGTACGCGGCGATGTTCTCCTCGAGCGTGGCGAGCTCGGCCGAGAACCCGCTGCGCCGGACGATCGACTCGAGGTGGAGCAGCGCGAGCCGGGCGCGCGGGTCGATCGCGAGGACGCGGCGGTACAGATCGGCGAGCTCGAGCTCCGGGCGACCATCGCGCGCAGTGATGCCGGCGAGATCGACCAGCAACGCCGCGCGATCGCGGCCGAGCTCGGCCGGGGTGGCGTCGAGCACCGCGGCGCGCAGCCGCAGCAGCTCGGCGAGCTGATCGGCCGCCGCGTACTGGCGCTCGAGGCGCTGCATCAGGTCGATGCGCGACGGATCGGCCGCAGCCGCGCTCTCCAGCGCCATCTGCGCCGAACCCGCGTCGCCCCGCAGCTCACCATCGATCTGCGCCAGCAGCTCGTAGGCAGTCGCCTTCGCGACGCCGTTGCCCGCATCCTCGGCGAGCCGCAGCTGGCCGAGCGCGAGCGCGGCGATCGGCGCGGGCTCGCGCAGCTGGGTCGCGATCCGGATCAGCGGCACCGTGGCGAGCGGATCGTTGGGCCGCATCTCGAGAGCGCGCTGGTACAGCCCCAGCGCACCGGAGGGATCGCCCTGCGCGACGGCGAGATCGGCGTCGCGCACGAGTCGCGCGAACGCATCGGCCGAGGCCGCGCCGGTCACCGGGGGCTCGCCGCGCCGGATCGGCTTGGTCGTCGGGCGCTCGCGATCGCCGGCACGCCGGCGCGCGGCGGCCAGCAGGTCGGGGATCACGCCGAGCTGCGGCAGCGCTTGCTCGACCTTGTGGAGTAGCGTGGTCGCCTTGGGGGCATCACCGGCGTCGAGCGCGAGCTGGGCGGCGCGCAGGCGCAGCGCGGCGACCTCGGTCTCCGCGGCGCGGCCCTCGATCAGCGTCGCGCGCTCCTCGATCGCTGCGGCCGCGTCGTCGATCTCTTTGCGCCGCGCGGCGCCGATCACGAGGCCGAGCGTACGGCGCGGATCGTCGACAACCGAGCTGACCGGCGCAGCGATCTTGCCGGTCTCACCGGCCGTGCGCGGCGCCGCGGCGTCGGGGGCTGGCACGAGATCGCGCAGGATCATCTCGTGGCGATGCGGATCGTCAGCCACGACCAGCCGCGCCCGGCGCAGCGCGATGCTCGCGGCCGCCAGCGGGAGCCGCTCGGCGGCCTGGGCCCGGACCAGCGCGTCCCCGAGCAGGTTGGCATCACCGAGCCGGCTCGCCAGCACGATCGCGGCCGCGTGGGCCGACGGCGAGCTGCCGCGCTCGAGCACACGCTCCCAGGCGTCGAGCGCCGCCGCGGTGGTCGCCACCACGCCGGCGCGACCCTGATCGTCCGCGCCCTCGGCGCTGGCGACCGCGCCGACCGCCTCTTCCCACGCCAGCGCGCTGCGCAGCTGCGCGACATCTTTGTCCAGGTGCTCGCCCGGCTCGTCGGCGAGCTCGGCGAACAGCTTGGCACGCTCGGTCCACTTGCCGGCCGCGGCGAGCGCTTCGCCGAGCGCTTCGCTCAGCGCGATCGACGACGGCCGCGCTTCCCGGCCGCGCTGCAACACGTCGATCGCGGCGTCGAGCTGGCTCTGCGCGATCATCCCGTAAGCGGCGCGCAGGCGGGCACGATCGCGCGCGGTGTCGGCCGCGATCGCCAGATCGACGTCGATCGCAGCCTGCGTGGCTTCGGCCGCGACGTGCGAGGTGCGCAGCTGGGCGGCGGCATAGTCATCGCCGGGATCGAGCGCGATCGCGCTGGCCCACAGCTCGGCGCCGCGGCCGGGGTCGAGCTCGGCCGCGCGGGCCGCCGCGTAGGCGCGCTCGGCGTTGGAGCCCGCGTTGTGCGCCCAATGAATGAACGCGTTGGCCGTGGCGATCGGATCGACGTCAGGGTCGCTCTGGTACGCGGCGAGCCGCGCGACCAGCGGGTCCGACGGCGCGGCGGCCGTCGCGATCGCGGCCGCGGTCTGGCCGAGCTCGCCCTCGATCCACTGCTGGGCGCGGACCGCTGCCGCCGCCGCGGTGATGGGATCGGAGGTCTCGACCTGGCGCGCGAGATCGACGAGCGCGCGTGCTGCCGCCTCGGCGTGATGGGCCCCGGTCGCTTGCCGGATCGCGCCGAGCAGCGCCGCGAGCGCGGTCGGATCCGACTCGGCGGCGGCGGCGAACCAGCCGGCGGCCGCGCCGGTGTCGTTGTGGTGGGCGGCGAGCGCGCCGCGCGCAGACTGCAGCGCCGCGCGCAGCTCGGTATCGCTGACCGCCTGGGCGAGCTGTTCGAGCGCGATCCCGAACTCGTCGGCGCGGCCGTCGAGGAACGCGAGCTCGAGCTGGGCGAGCAAGGCGCGGACATCCGACGGCGCCTGATCGAGCAGCTCGCCGGCGGCGACCCGGGCGAGATCCTGCTCGTTGCTCGCCATCATCAGGTCGACCCGGTAGTGACCGAGCGGCCGGCGCTCCAGCGCACCCGCGACCGAGATCTCGGCGTCGAGGTGGCGGATCGCCTCGGCGAGGTCGCCGCTGGTGCGCGCGAGCCGGCGCAGACCGCGCAGCGCCGAGGTCGCCCGCGGATCGGACATCAGCGCGGCGTCGTAGTGACCCCGCGCACGCTCGAAATCGGTGAGCCGCTCGCACAGCCGGCCGGCTTCGATCCGCAGCGCCGCCGAGCTCGCGCTTTCCTCGAGCGAGGCGATCTCGCGCTCGTAGATCAACAGCGCCTGGGCCGACGCCTCGTCGAGTGTGGCCGTCGGCAGCGGCGAGACCTGCTCGGGCCAGTCCCGGCCGAGGGTCTCCAGCTGGAGCGTCGGCTCGACCGCAGCCGGCGCGTCCGGAGCGATCGGGAGCGGCGTCGCGAGCCGCGTCGAGCGCGGCGGTACCGCCGGCTGCACCGCGGCCGGCGGCGGGCCGAACTCGAGGATCGTGTGCGTGATCGGCGACGTCGCGGGCTTGCCGCCGATCGGCGGCACCGACGTCGGGGTCTTGACCCGGGGATACAGATCGGTGAGCGCCGGAGGCCGCAGCGCCCCCGGGTTGTCGAGCAGCTGGGCGATCGACATCCCGCGCTCGGTCTCGCCGCTCCCGGAATCCGCCTTGCGGAACGGCGCCATGGTCTGGAGGCTCGGGGGCCTCGAGGCGAGCATCGGCAACACCGGCTCGATCGGACGCGGCGGTGCGCGCGACGGGAAGTCCTCTGGATCGTCGAACTCGTTGGGATCGTCGAATGGATGTGGCTCGTCGAACGGCTGCGGCTCGTCGAACGGCTGCGGCTCGTCGAATCCTCGTCGCTCGTGTCGCTCGTGGAACGCCTGGGCCCGGTCGAACGCTTGCGGCTCATCGAACGCCTGCGGCTCGTCGAATGCCTGCGGACGGTCGAATGGCTCGTCGAACTCATTGGGCCCGTCGAACTCATTGGGCCCGTCGAACGCGCGCGGCTCATCGACCGGGAGCCCCGTAGGGATGTCGTGCAAGCTGGCCCGCGTCCGCG